>Ga0256406_1000157_pt1 | contig 128587 bp, 94 predicted proteins | sample RumenRJG_03DNA_FD_185986 | JGI IMG/M metagenome (GOLD analysis project Ga0256406, IMG submission 185986) | Bovine rumen microbial communities from Lethbridge, Alberta, Canada - RJG_03 | ecosystem: Host-associated > Mammals > Digestive system > Stomach > Rumen | place: Canada: Alberta... | reverse complement strand
GATAATGTACGAGGCACCTCTGTTGCCTGGCCCTGGGAAAGACCCTCCCTATGGCCTCCGGCATGCCGTTTAGTCCATCCGTGACGAAGAGCCTGACGTTCTTGCATCCTCGGCCCTGTATGTCCCTGAGAGGCCCCTCCCAGGCGCTCGCGCCCTCCGCCGGCACGACCCAGAAGCCGAGCACCTTCTTCCTGCCCTCAGGGGTTATCCCGAGGGCCACGAGGACGCATTCGTTCTCGACCGTTGCGGGCTGTCCCTCGTACTGTCTCTTCAGGGATATCCACGTGCCGTCGAGGTAGACAAACGGGCAGTCCCCCAGTTCCTCGGCCATGAAGGCTCTGTATTCGCCGTAGGCGGAGTTGACGACCTTCTGGATGGTCGTCTCGGAGAAGGAGCATCCGCTCTCGGCCTTGAGGAACTCGCGGATCTCGGAATAGGTCATGTCCTTCTGGTAGAGGGCCAGGATGTCGTGGCAGAGACCTGGGAGGGAATGCTTGTAGGGAGGGAGCCTGTCGGCGTAGAGGTTGGCCCTGTCGCGGGGTATCCGGATGGTCATCATCCCGAAGGAGGTCTTGAAGCTCCTGGCGTAGAAGCCGTTGCGTATGATGACGGCCTGCCTGTCCTTCTCGGGGTTTGCGACGAACTCCGCGAAGTCGGTGAGGAGGAGGGAGTTGACCTCCCTCTCCATCAGTCGGCAGAGGAATTCCAGCCCGGTCTTGCTGTCCTCAACGAAGTCGAATGTAGTAGAATCTTTCATGGCAGTTGGGTCCTTTCTTTGTTTGTTAAGCAAAACTAAGATAGCCCAACTGCTTTTCTCATGCCAGAATCCGGGGCTGCATGCTTCTTCCTTTCGTTCGCATATGCTCACTCAAGGAAGAAGCCTGGGGTTACTGCCATACACATACTTTTCTGCTACTCCCAAAGTAACATATTAAATAAAGACATTAATCAAGCCTTTTTTAATGTTAATCAACTTTCATCAAATTTTAAGCTATTGTAAATGCAAGCGCTTTCTCATATAATAATTGTATGAGAGCGGAACAGGAAACTGTCATATGTAGATTAGGCACTCCTTTCCAATCTCAACAACCTGCATGTAAAGGAGGAAATTGAATTAACATGAAAGGTTTGAAGAAGAACGTTTCGTTAGTCTTAGTAGCAGCGGCTATGCTGTTAACCGGTTGCGGCGGCCAAGGTCAGAATACCAGTGAAGTCCAGAAAGTCATCGACCAAGCCGAAAAAATGGATGAGGAGCAGCTTTATAAGAAGGCGGCAGCAGAAATCGGTGACAATAAATTCATCGTTATTGCTAACTCTTCGCGTATGAAAGATGCTTTCCCGGCCTGGTGCAAGTATGTCAATGAGAAATATGGAGGCCATCTTAAAACTGATGGCACTAACTTCCAGACGACTCAGCCGAAGAACAACCAGATCTTTACTCAGATCAAAGGTGATGTAACTGGCACCAATCATTCGATTTCCATGACTCTTATTCAGGATGGCTCTCAGATTGCTTCGAAGATGACCAAGACCGGTTATCTGCTTAACTACATTCCGAAAGAATGGAAGACCAGCGGTGCTGATGAAGCCAAGGACGGCCACCCGTTAGCCTTACAGTCCTTATCCAAGGTCTTTGCTTACAACAGCAATAACGCAGACGGCACACCTGATTCTTATATTTATGATAATGTCTTCGACTATGCTATTAATGATGAAGGAAAAGACGTTCATACCCAGTTCATGGCTCCGGCTTCTGAACCTGTCGGCGCCAACATGTTCTATATGCTGACGAAGCCTGAATATTCTGCTATCGTCAAGGATGCATATGATCATGCTACTGACGCACAGAAGGCGAAGATTGACAAGACCATCGCTGATTCTAACGCTGGTATCGCAGATGAAATTAAAGATCTCGGAAAGACCAGTGATCCGAACCTGCCGTATGCGTTAGCTTGGGAATACCTCTTCTTAAAGAACTACCAGGCTGAAGTCGATGATGGCCCGATTGCCGGTAACATCACCAAGAAAAATGCAGCCGGTCAGTCAGCCTTACTGGTTTATTCTAAGTTCCGTTCAACTAAGGAAACAGATGATACCTCTAACAAGCAGATCAGAGTCTCGGCTTATCTTGATGGTTATCACGGCTTCGGCGGATACATGTACAAGCATTATCTGCAGGTCCTCTCCACTTCACCGTATCCGTGGACTTCCTGTGCGTTCATTCACTTTATGACCAATCATGCTGAAGGATTCAAGCCTTGGGGCAAGGATATGGGCGGCTATAGTGCCAACCCGAAAGTCCAGGCACAATTCGATCATTCTACTGATGGAGATAAAGAAGGTGTCCCTATCAAGAATGATAAAGGCTATGCTTGGTGGACTGCCAACGAGCAGGGCAAGGGACGTCTTATCATTGAAGACGGCGAGTACTGCTCTTCGGTTGCTTCCTCCATGGGTGAATGGATGAAGTATCTCCGTTAAACCAAGCCGTTAATTAAGTCTAGCGTTTCACAACAGAGGGCGGATTAAACATCTGCCCTCTTTCTAAGGGAATTCATTTATATGGAGACTAACAGCGTTTCCTTAAACAATACGGAATCAAGTCATGCTTCCTTAGAGATTTCTCCGAAGGCAAGTGCATTCAAAAGAGGCTGGAATAAGGTTGTCAATTATATTTCTAAACCTCAGAACATCCTGCTGATTGTTTTAGCTATTGTTCTTACTGTCTTAGTCATCGTTCCTCTTATTTCGTCTTTACTTGATACCTTCAAGTTACATCCTGGTTATGCAGGTGAAGACCCGAATGGGGAACTGACAGAAGAAGTCTGGTCTCTCAATAACTGGGCCAGCCTTTTCCCGAAGATGAAAAGACAGAGAGCGGTAATGATCAGAACGTTCTGGAGACCTTTCGGGAACAGCTTGGCTCTAGCAGTCTTGAGTTGTCTTTTTGCTATTTTATTCGGTGGAATTGTCGCTTATCTTGTAACCAGAACCAATCTGAAATGCAAGAAATACATCAGTTCTATTTTCATCTTCCCTTACATCATGCCGCAGTGGACCTTAGCCATGGTCTGGAAGAACCTCTTCGATAATACGGCTGCAGTTGGACATAACGGATTCTTAGCCACGGAATGGGGATGGATTTTCCCCAACTGGTGGGTTCAGGGTCTGTTCCCAAGCGCGATGGTCTTAGGTCTGCATTACGCACCGTTTGCCTATATTCTTATCGGCGGTGTCTTCCGTAATATGGATGCGAACTTAGAAGAAGCGGCGACCATTTTGAATACACCGAAATGGAAGATCTTCTTCCGTGTCACTTTACCGATGGTCATGCCGGCAATCGTCTCTACGATTCTTCTGGTTTTCTCCAGTGCCTTAGGTTCCTATCCGGTTCCGCATTATCTTAAATACGATACGCTGGCAACTAAATACATGGAACTTAATGTCGATAATCCTGGTCTGGCCTCGATTATCTCCGTTATCATGATGGTTATCGGTGTCGCCATTCTTCTTGTCAACATGAAAATGACTTCTGGAAGAAAACAGTATACGACTGTCACCGGTAAATCCGGCCAGGCTTCAAAAGTCAACTTAGGCAAAGCTGGAAGCTGGATTATCGCCGTCGTGCTTATCATCTTCACGTTCATGACTTCTATCTTCCCGCTTATTTCGTTCACGATTGAAACCTTCTGCCAGAATCCTGGCGATTACTCAGCCTTTACCACTAAGTGGTGGGCAAACAACAGTATCGGTGAAGAAAACGGTATGTACGGTCAGTTAGGTATCTTACATAACTGGCAGTTGTGGAGATCCTTCGGCGGTTCGGTATTCGTAGCTTTCTTCGCGGCGATCTTAGCCGGTACAATCGGTACTTTGGTCGGCTATTGCTGTGCCAAGAACCGTAAGAGCAAGTTTGCGGAATATGTAAATGCCATTGCCTTTATTCCATATCTGCTGCCTTCGCTTTCCGTCGGTGCCGCTTACTTCGTTATTTCCAACCAGATGGGCTTATGGAACAAGTACATTACCCTTATCATTGTTGGAATGGTCAAGTATATTCCGTTTGCCTCCAGAGCCAGTTTCAACTCTATGATTCAGCTTTCAGGGGAAATTGAGGAATCTGCCATCATTCAGGATGTTCCGTGGTGGAAACGAATGTTACGCATCATCGTACCGATTCAGAAGTCCTCGATTCTCTCAGGTTACCTGCTTCCGTTCATTACCGGTATGCGTGAACTCACCTTGTTCATGATGCTGGCTGATGACAGCAAGCTTGCAACCTTACAGCTCGGCTACTTTGATGAAATGGGCTTATATGCCTTCTCCAGTGCTATCAACTTAGTTCTGGTCGTAATCATTCTGTTAGTCAATTTCTTAGCGAACAAGCTGACTGGCGCAAGCTTAGATAAAGGTATCGGAGGTTAAACATATCTTATGCCAAAAATTGTATTAGAACACGTTAATAAACGCTGGGGTGGCTTCTATGGCGTTCAGGATATGAACTTAGTCATGGAAGACGGCTCCTTTACGACATTGTTAGGCCCTTCGGGCTGTGGCAAGACTACTACTTTACGAATGATCGCCGGCTTAGAGACCCCGACTTCCGGTAGGATTACCATCGGAGACCGGGTGGTCTTCGATTCAGATCAGGGCATTAATGTCCCGGCCAGTAAGCGTAAGGTCGGCTTCCTCTTCCAGAACTACGCTCTGTGGCCGAATATGACGGTTTATCAGAATATCTCTTTCGGTCTGAAGAACGTCAAGGAAGAAATGCCGGTTTACGATGATGATTATCTCTATCATCAGTCCCTGGTAAAGGCTTTAGAAAGACCGAAGGATATCGTTAAGTGCATCAACGATACCAGAGAAAAAGACGGTAAGGTCAACGAAAAGAAGGCTCTTATCCATCTTATTGATCTTCTTGATATCACCATGGATGAATCTAAGTACATCCTTAAGCTGGACTTAGAAGACGGCAATGCCGAAGAAAAAGCCAAAGCTGCCATTGAAGAAAACAAGAAGTCCATTGGTGAAATCGTCGCCAAAGAGAAAGATAAAGGCTTCGACATCACCGCGAAAGGCGAACTTTCTCAGGGTGGAAAGGTCATTATCAAGAACAGGAAGCTTACCAAACGCGAGATCGATTTAGCGGTCAGACGTTCCTCGAGAATCGTTAAGATCGGTGACTTCATGGACCGTTATCCTTCGGAGCTCTCCGGCGGTCAGCAGCAGCGTGTCGCCATTGCCCGTACCTTAGCTCCGGGACCGAAGGTTCTCTTCATGGATGAACCGCTTTCAAACCTTGATGCGAAGTTAAGACTGGAAATGCGAGCAGAGTTACAGCGTCTGCATGCGGACTTAGGAGCATCCTTCGTCTACGTTACTCACGATCAGCTCGAAGCTATGACTTTAGCCACGAAGATCTGTCTTATCAACAACGGTTCTTTGCAGCAGTATGATGCTCCGTTAACGGTTTATAAGCGTCCGACTAATCTCTTTGCTGCTGACTTCGTCGGTAACCCTTCGATTAACTTTGCCGAAGCCAGAGGCGAACAGCTGAAGAACGGCAACTTTGTCTTCACGGCTTTAAACGGCAAGAAGCTTCGTTTCATTCCCTCCGAGAAGATCGATATCTCCAAGTGGAGATTAGATCTGGCAAATAAAGAAGAGGCCAAGGCCAGGAAAGAAGAAGAAGCCAAGAAAGAAAAGGGCTATGTCGAAAAGGCCAATAAAGATGTTCCGTTCAAATACCACATCAACAAGGTCGAGGAAGAAACGGTCATCGAGGAATATAAGCCGGATGACAATGACTATATCTTAGGCATTCGTCCGGAAGCTATCGCCTTAAAGACGGAAGATACTTCAAAGAGAGCATTAAAAGGCAAGATCTACTCAGCCATGCCGACAGGTATGGAAACGACCATCCGTGTCAACATTGACGGTTTCATTCTTACCGGTGTTATCTTCGGTGCTTCCTCCTTCAAGCTTGATGAAGAAGTCGAAATCGACATCACCGGTCAGAACATCATGCTCTTTGACCGGAAGTCGCAGCAGTTCATTACCTTAGGATCACTTGAATTAGCTTAATACTTTGTTTTATAGCAGGAAATGGTGTGGGTTCATTAGTTAGACAACGTTAGTAACATCATAACACAAAGCTCAGGATTTGAATGTCTCCTCATATTGAGAAGGAGACATGAGAAGCCTGAGCTTTATTCGGTTGTGGTTGTACCAGACGATGTACTCGTCCAGCGCCTTCACGAACGAATCGTAGTCCTTGTAATCATATTCGTGGCCGTAGAACATCTCCTTCTTCAGAAGGCCGAAGAAGTTCTCAGTCATTGAGTTGTCGAGGCAGTTTCCCTTCCTCGACATCGACTGTCTTATGCCGTGGTCGCTGAGCCACGCCTGGTAAGGCTTCATCTGATACTGCCAGCCCTGATCGGAGTGCAGAATGGTCTCTCCCCGTCTTATGATTCCCGCCTTCTCCAGCTTGTTGAGCATGTCCAACGTCTGATCGAAGTTCGGATGCTTCGAGATGCTGTGGCAGACCACCATGCCGTTGCAGAAGTCGATGACGGGCGACAGATAGACTTTGCCGAACGGGAGCTTGAACTCCGTGACGTCCGTTCCCATCTTGAGGCCCATCTCCGGGGCCTTGAAGTCGCGGTTCATCAGCAGATTCGGGCAGATCTTGCCGACGTTGCCCCTGTACGAGTTGTATCTTCCGCTTCCGAAGGACGCCCTGTAGCCGATGTGCCTGAGAATCCTCCTGACCTTGTTCCGGCTCACCCTGATGCCCATCCGGGCCAGGGCTATAACGATTCGTCTTGAGCCGTATACGCGGTTCCTTTTGTCCGAAAGAATCTTAGTTATCGCTGCCTTGACGGAGGCGTCAGAATCGGCGTCCTTCGAATGCTTTATTCCCCAGTAATATGTGGATTTCGGCATTCCGATGATTGAGAGATAGGCATTGATGCTCATATTGAGTCCCTTTGCCGTGTCCCGCGCCACCAGTGCGGCGCTCACCGTTTCTTCCTTGGATCTTGCTTCTCCGTCAAGGCCTGCAGTTTTTTTAGGTAGTCAATCCTCACTCTGTCGTCGCTGAGCTGCTTCTCGGCGGCCAGCAGTTTGGCTTCGAGCTCTGCTATCTTAGCCAAAGCCTTCTCCAGCTCGCCGGCATCCCCTTCTGGCGTCTTCGGGGGAGTCTTGGATATTTCCTTGCCTTCCATCTTCGGTGGCCTTCCTTTCGGCTTAGATTTTAGACCATCGAAGCCCAGAGTGCGGAACTTATGAAGCCATTCGTCGATAGTGCTTTTCTGTATTCCGTACTGGACCGCCGTCGCCTCCCGTCCGTTCTTTTCGGCATAGGTCACGACTTCCAGTTTCTCCGCCAGAGTATGCTGACGGTAATGGCGGTCGAAATAGGATTCGCCGTATTTGCTTAGCATCTTCGCCCATTCTCGGATATGGGATTTGAAGTTGTCTCTTGCCCCTCTGCTTTTGCAGGAAGGCGGCGGATCAAGTTTCCAGGTTTTCAGATACTCTTTCGCCAACGCAATCTTCTCTTCCTTTGTGTACTTCATTGAAAAAGGGTCCTCCAGTTGGATTTTCCGGGCGAAGCAGAGAGTGCCAGCACTCTCTGCTTCCTTACCCTGGTTGTCCAACTAACAGGACCCAATCAAAAAGAGGCCGGCCCAGAAAGCATCCGGCCCTTGCTATTTAAACAAACAAATCTTAACTACCGAAAAAAGAACCGGAGGGAAAAGAATCGCAAGATCCATACGGTAAATCGGCTTATTCTTTCGCCTTCTTATTGTTTCCCATCCCCGTTCGTGGTACATTACTTAATGCGTCCGGCAAACCCAGACATTTTTTATCTGGTGGACGCAAATGCACACCCTATGGATGGGATGGGCTAGTCCTTGCAATCTCACTGCTCAATCTAGGTGTTATTCTTGGGCCTGTCCTTCGAAGTAGGGGAGGTTCTTAACAAATGGAGGTTCAAAAATGAACGAAGAAGAACAGAAGGTCACGGAGACCCCGGCTGTCACTGCAGCCGAAACTTCCGAAGTCGCTCCTGCCGCCGATTCGATGGCCGCGGTCATTCACGATCCGAACGCGCCGATCGTCTCGGTCAAGGAATTACTCTCGGTCGGTGCCCATTTCGGACACATGACCAGAGCCTGGTCGCCGGCTTTCAAGCCGTACATCTACACGATCCGCTCCGGCATCCACATCATCAATCTGGACATCACCGCGCAGAAGATCGCCGAAGATTATGAAATCCTGAAGGGCATCGTCGAAAAGGGCGGAAAGGTCCTCTTCGTCGGTACTAAGAACGCCGCGAAGGACGCGGTCCTCGAGGAAGCGGTCCGTTCCGGTTCCTTCTATGTCAACAGCAGATGGCTGGGCGGCACGCTGACGAACTACAGAGTCATCGCCAACCGCGCCAAGCTCTTAAAGTCGCTCGAACAGCTCGAAATCGACGGCGTCTACGACACCATGCCGAAGAAGCAGGCCGTCGAATCCAAGAAGACCCAGGCTAAGCTCGCGGCCAACCTCGAAGGCATCAAGGAAATGAGAAAGCTTCCGGACGCGATGATCGTCGTCGATCCGAAGGAAGAACACAACGCGGTCCACGAAGCTATGCTTCTGAAGATCCCGGTGTTCGCCATCATCGGCACCAACTCCGATCCGAAGTCCGTCACCTATCCGATTCCGGCCAACGACGATTCCGCTAAGACCATCAAGCTCATCCTCGGCATCTTAGCCGACGCCATCGTCGAAGGAAAGGGCGGAGACGCCCAGTATGCCCACGTCAAGGAAGACGGGGACGAAGCGGATTTCTCCAACCTGATCAAGGGTGTCGACCGCAACGAAGAATACAAGCTCATCAAGAGCAGAATCCGCGAAGATCAGTATCACGCGCGTCAGGCCAAGAAGGTCTTACGCAAGGGACAGAGATTAAGAAAGAAGGTTTCCGCCCGTCCGGCCCGCAAGTTCGCTCCGCGCAAGCCGCTCGCCAAGAAGCCTGAGGAAGTCGCCGCTGCTGCCGCTTCTTCGGAAGCTGCCGCTCCTGCCGCCACCCCGGCCGACGCTCCCGCTCAGTCCGAACCGGAGGCGAAGTAAATGGCATCCCAGATCGAATTAATCAAGGAACTCCGCGAAAGAACCGGCGCCGGCCTGATGGACTGCAAGAAAGCTCTCCTCGAGAACGGCAACGATATTGAAAAGGCCATCGACTATCTCCGCGAGAAAGGCATTGCCAAGAACGCGAAGAAGGCCGATAGAATCGCCGCCGAAGGTCTGACCGGTCTGAAGATCGAAGGCAACAAGGCCGCCATCGTCGAAGTCAACTGCGAGACCGATTTCGTCTCGTCCAACGACATCTTCAAGGAACTGGTCAAACAGATCACCGACATCGTCTTCGCTTCCGAGCCGGCCGACAACGAAGCCGCTCTCGCCAGCAAGAACGCTGAAGGCAAGTCCGTCAACGATTTGCTCCAGGAAGCGGGCATCCGCATCCGCGAGAAGCTCGCGTTCCGCCGTTTCCTCATCGTCAAGAAGAACGATGACGAAATCTTCGGTTCCTACGTCCATATGGGCGGACAGATCACCTCGCTCGTCATCCTCAAGGGTGGAGACGCGACGCTGGCCGACAACATCGCCATGTGCGTCGTCTCGGACAACCCGACCTACGCTTCCTTAAGCGATGTCGACCCGAAGGATATCGAGCACGAGACCGAAGTCGAGAAGGAAGTCGCCAAGAACGATCCGAGCTTTGCCAAGAAGCCGGAGGCCATCCAGAAGAAGATTCTCGAAGGCCGTATCAGCAAGCACTTCCAGACCCAGGTCTTCACCTATCAGGAATATGTCCTCGATTCAACGAAGACTGTCGGGCAAGTCTTGAAGGAAAACAAGGCCGAACTGGTCAAGTTCTACAAGATTCACGTCGGCGAAGGCATCGAGAAGAGAGTCGATGACTTTGCTGCGGAAGTCGCGGCGCAGGCCGCGCAGGGAAAGTAGTTTCCCCTCATAGACACTGAAAAAGGTTCCGTTCCATCAAGGGGCGGAACCCTTTTTGCATCCTTTTCCTTTGCGGGAAGAATCCGGATCAGTTGAGCGAGCGGAGGATGCCCGCTGGCTTCTTCCGGAGCATGGCAGATAGAGGAATCAGCGAAGAAATCAGGACGATCAGATAATGCGCGAGGAGATAGACGGGGAGGAACCAGCCCAGGCCCGCCAGGCTGACGAAGGACATCAGCAGATAGAGGATCAGGTTCGGGATCAGCATGTACAGCAGATAATCCGCGCTCGCATACCCGATTTCCTCTTCGATCACGCTTCCTTTAGAAGCGCCGAGGCAGCGCAGCACGCCCACGGAGTAACGGATGGAGTTGACCCGTCCCACGCCGTTCAGGATTGTGAAGAGCAGGAAGACCGCGAACATGGACGCGATTGTGATGATGTACGGCAGGGCGCTATGCATCATCTTCGAGGACGAAGCGAGCCTTTTCGCGTCATGGATGGTCATTGCCTCGTATCCGGCGCCTTTGTTCTGATAATACTGAACCGTCTTCTGCGGATCTTTCGATAAGAGGAAGCAGGTTCCGTTCTCGTAATCGCGGAGGACGGTGTCGGAAGCGCTCGAGCCGGCCGTCATCGTGATTTCCTCCGGATTCGGGAACATGCTCCCGAGCAGGTTCAGGAACGAAGCGCGGGACATCTTCACTTTCCCGTCGATATCCCCTTCGTACGGTTCGCCTTCCTTCCATTCTTTCGTATAAGCGGGCGACCACTCGTTCGTATAGGGGGTCTTGTCGCTGTTCCGGTTGGTGTAATCGTAGATCGGGGAAGATTCGCCTTCTCCGGGCTGGAAGGAGACGCTCTGGAAGGGTTCCGTCAGACCCGTCGGGAGATGGAGCGTGACGGAACGGTCGTTCATTCCTTCTTCTTTATAATCGTCGGAAATCTCGATGTTGTGCTCCACTTTTTCCAGGACGATCCAGCGGTAGAATTCCGCGAAGGAATCGATATTGTTCCCTTTTTCCATCCGGACCGGGTAGAACGCCATCACTTTCGCGTCCGGATCGGAATTGTAGGTGACCGCGGCATCTTTCGGAGCGTAGAAGCAGCCGGAGAAAAGGTAGTCCTTTTTGTTCATCGTGACGGATCCCGCCTCCCAGCTGTTCCGGACCGAATCCGATATGACGGCGACCGGGTAGCCTGTGATGTCGTCCTTCTCGCTGTCCAGTCCTGTCATCGGATTATCATACGATCCGCTGAATCCGCTGAAAGTGTAATCCGACGAGGAAACCACGTCCTCGTAACGCACGAACTTATATCCCTTGAACGAAGGAAAATAGGCGTCCGAATCGCTCAGATGGGTCTTGTCGAAAGGATCGACCGTGGCGGAGTAGTAATAGGCGTTCCCTTGGATCGTATGCGTGTTGAACGAGCGGACGGTGTACCGGAGCGCCGTGGCGTCGCTCGCGTAGATCGCCGGAATCCCCGTATGCGATACCGCTTTGACCGTATATTCGAAATCGTTTGTGCGGTAAAGATCGTGTGTTCGTTTTTCGATGTAGATCTTCGCTCCGATTGCTTCGTCGGGATCCCCGAATTTCAGACTGTAGAGATCCAGCGTCTCTTCGTCCACGACGATCTCGTCGTCCTTCAGTTCCTCGTACCGTTTCAGTTCCGGATAGACCGAGGAATACTCCCCGATCGGAAGGAACCCGGCGTTGGTATCCGCCGTATCCTCACTGAGCCAGGTGGCTTCCCCGTACCGCGAGACGAACGTCATGGCCGGGAACACGTTGACGTGGGCGTAATCCCTTTTGTTCCCGTAAATGTATCCGCCGTTCATGCGGTACGTGTCGCTCATAATCTGGTAGACCAGCGAACGCCCGCCGATCAGAGCGCTGTCCTCGTTCTTGACGTCGTCCAGGATGTCCTGGGTAGACAGGGTCAGCCGGTGGGTTCCGTTTTCGTCGCCGAATAGTTCACTCCGCTTTTTATCGGTCAGACGCAGCATGACCGCGTTCTGCTCGTTCGGCAGGGATTTTAGCGAGGCCATGTCCTGCTGGATGCTGATGACTCCGACGTTCAGGATGATGAAGAGGATTAAGGACAGCAGGATTTCCATCCAGCGCGCCCCCTTCTTTCCTTTGTAGGAGCTGCCGTTAAAAGGATTCTTTCCCGCTAAGGACAGGAAGAACGGATTCTCCTTCCACGGGCGTTTTTCTTTGGCGCGCGTAAAATCGAGCGGGGCCGGGGCGGGTTCTTCCCGTTCCTCGGCTTTTTCCGTATCCCCGGATTCTTTCCGATCTTCCTTCAGGAGTCCGTTCAGATCCTCTTCCTTGACGAGGGAGACGTTCTCGCCCAGGACGTAGAGCTTCCCGTCCTTTTCGACCAGCGTAACCTTTCGGGACGAAGGTCCCTTCGAATAGAGCGTCACGTTCAAAGCGGAAGAGACGAGTTCCTCCTTCTTCCATTCCGTTTCCTTCTTTTCCATGGATGACGGAACGGATTCCTTTTCTTCCCCAGGCAGGGAAAGCGAACGGTCCAGTTCCGCGTACGCTTCGTCGAGAGGGCATTCCTCCGGCGGGAATTCGCGGAACTTTTTCTCCTCGATGCGGAACGCCTCGTCCGCGTACAGATGGACCAGGTTCTCGTTATGCGTCACCAAAACCACCAGGCGGTCCCGGCTCAGCCGCTTCAGGATCTTCATGATCCGGACCGAGTTCTCGCTGTCGAGATTTCCGGTCGGCTCGTCCGCCAGAAGGATGCGCGGGTTATTCGCCAGGGCGCGGGCGATGGCCACCCTCTGCTTCTGTCCGCTCGAAAGGGCGCCGGCGCTTCTCCTGCTGTTCACCTTCAGAGACACCGCCTTTAACAGCACGTCCACGCGCTTACTGATCTCTTCTTCCGAATAGATTCCGGAAAGCTGCAGCCCGATCCGGATGTTGTCGCGGATGGAAAGGGAATCGAAGATGAGGAAATCCTGGAAGATGTATCCGATGTTTTCCCTCCGGTACTTCTCGATCTCCGCCTCGTGTCCGTCGTAGAGGATCTTCCCGTCATAGGAAATCAATCCGCCGACGGCGTTGAGGATGGTCGATTTTCCGCTTCCGGAAGGACCAACGATGGCGACAAGCCCCTTGTCCGGCAGTTCCAATGACGCGTCCAGAAGGACGGTCTGGGCCTTTCTCGTGCGGGGATTGTACGTCTTGGTGATATGTTCCGCTTTAATCATGGTGTCTCTCCTTTCGACGGTGCTTCCTTGCCGGACGGCTGACGTAGACGCTCACCGCGTACGATAAGAGGATTCCGAAAATGAAAACATAAGGATAGAGCGCGTAATCGGCCGCCGCATCCGGAATGAAACGCGTTAAGAGCAGATGGGTCAGTAGGACGGAGACGGTCATCACGCTCACGAACTGGATCAGGTTAATCTCCAGCATGTCCTTGGACGTATACCCGATGTCGGAGAGGACCTTCTCGTCCGCCCCTTTCCGGTAATAGAACCGTCCGAGCAGGAACTGCACGAGGCGGAAGAGGAAGTAAGCGGCGAGGCCCGCGGCGAGAATCGCGGCGAACATCGAGAGATTCGTCAAAAGGTCGATCAGTCCGGAACGGACGGTCTCCTGATGGAACGCCTCGAGGTAATCGAGCCGGTAGGACGCGTTGTCCGCGTAACTGTCCGCCAGGCTCCGCGCTTCTTTTTCGCCCGGCGCGTAAATCCTTCCGACGGTCTTTTCTTCTCTGCGCAGCTCATACATCCGGCTGAAGCCGTCGTAATAACATCCTTCGGGAACGTTCGAATCGAAGACGGCGTTCTCTTTTCCGAAGTCGCCGCCTTTGCAGACGTAGCTTCCGTACCGGAGTTCGAGCGAATCGAAATCCGCTTCCGCGGACAGGGGAAGCGCGAGCTTTCCCGCGAGTTTTTCCCTTACGGATTCGGACGGAATCCAGCCGAGCTTGAGGAACTGCTCTCCTTTTTTGACTATGAGGGAGGACGGATATCCGAAAATCCGGCTCACGAGGTAACCGTTGTCGGTGTAGGCCCCTAAATCCTGCTTGCTGAGTTTCAGGAACCCTTCGTCGATCTTTTGATAGTACGAACGGAAATCTTCCGCGTTTCCGAACATCAGGGCCGTCGTGTCGTACAGGACTTTCGGCGAAGAAGTGAAATACACGTGGGAGATGTAGACCTGTTCGTTCAGATTCGCGAACACGTCGGAGCATAGATCCGCGTAGGAGTCGTTTTTGGAAACGATGCTCGCGGTGACGGACTCCATTTCCTTCTTAGGATAAAAATAGAAACTCTTTCCTAGATAAGGCCGAATCTCCGTGTATTCTCCCGAATTCTTGAAACTCGTGGAAAGGCCGGAGTAGTAGTACAGGTCAATCGGTTTGCCCGAAACCGTTCCCGGAGCGGTATAGAACGTGCCGTCGATTTCAATCGGGGAAGGAGCGGAAATCCGGTAGGTGTAGCGGTACTTGCTCAGGGAGGATTCTGTAAAACTGTCGAGCCCCATCGGCTCGTTCGAAAAACAGACTTCCCCGAAATAGGAAAGCAGGTCCCCGTTGTCGAAGAAGACGTTCTCTCCGTCCTCCGTGAAATCCGGATCCCGTGCGCCGTTTTCCCTCTTGACGTAGGCAATTTCGTTCCCGTATCCCGATCCGGCGGTCTCCGTGCTTTTCAGGTTCATCGTCCGGTTCAGTTCGGCGATGCCGTAGCAGCCGAAATAGATCCCAATCGCGCTGACCAAGAGGAGGAGGAAAGTGATGAACAGACGGAACGGACGCCGGAAGGCGAATAAGGACGAAGAGTACAGCAGGGAGCGCTTCGGAGTGGGATGCTTCTCGGTTCTCTCTATGTTTTCCCCGGCTTTTTCCGGAGTTTTCAGAACCGTGTCGCTTTCGACTTTCCCGTCTTTCATCACGATGTGGCGGGTCGCCGCGTCCTTGACTAAGGAGAAATCGTGCGTGATGAACAGGATCAGGCGGCCGCCCTGTAGCTTCCTGATCAGGTCGACGATTTCCTTCGACGTGTCGGGGTCGAGGTTCCCGGTCGGCTCGTCGAACAGCAGGACCTTCGCTTCGGAAGCCAGGCAGCGGGCGATGGCCACCCTCTGGCGTTCCCCGCCGGAAAGTTTCGCCACCTTCATCCTCTTCTGGGAGGACAGTCCGACCATATCGAGCACTTCGTCCGCCTTTTTCCTCGCTTCCTGGAGGCCGAAACCGGCCTTGGTCAGGGAGAGGACGATGTTTTCCGCGGCGGAGAACCCTTCGACCAGGTTGTATTCCTGGAAATCGAAGGCGATGTTCTCCCGGTAAATCCTGGCTTTTTCCTCGTCGGAAAGACCGGAAACGGGCTTGCCGTCGAAAGTGATCTCTCCGTCGTCGAAATCCAGCGTCCCGGTCAGGACGTGGAACAGCGTGCTCTTGCCGGCGCCGCTTTCGCCCGTGACGACGACGAAGGACGAATCCGTCTCGAAGGACAGCGAAACGTCCTCGAGTCCTTTCGCGGACCGTTCCCCGTCCTGATAGTACTTGCTGATGTGGGATAGTTCGATTTTCATTTCCTGTTTCATTCCGGAACGAAAGGAGAGCCGACAGCGGTCTTTCTTCCTTGCCGTCCTTTATAGTTTCTAAACGTCATTATTATAGCCCTCCGACAGAAAAGAGTTCCATTTGAAAAGGACGGAAAATGTATTGTTTCTTTGTTCTATTTCAATTGATGTGAAACAAAATCGATAGCTGGTTCCTTCCCCTCCCAGAACCCCCTAGGGGGTTCGCGCCGAGGCGAAAAAAAGGCATCTCGCCTTATAATGTTTTCGACCAAAAAAACACGAAAGGAGATGCCATGGACATTATAAGCGAAAAGGCGGTGAGATAAAACCCAGAAGAACGGACAGGGACCCCCGGAGCGCGTTTTTCCTTTTCAGCCACAGCGTCCTGTATTCGTTCATAGTCCCATTCCTCCTGTCTAATCATCCTAGCCGGGGGGATTAAGTGGAAACGAATAACCCAATAATCGGATCCCCCTAGGAGGATGGATGGGTAGAAACAAATAACCCAATAAATACCTAGAAACAAATAACCCAATAACTACAGCGTTTTCCTCCTGTGTTGAGATAACAAGGGGAATATGCGAAAATACTTTCGAAAAACGTATCTCTATCAATAAGGAGAAGACAGAACATGATTCATCGGGTTTTAGTGAAGTTGTCCGGAGAAGCGCTCAAAGGCGGGGAGGAAGATTCCATCCTGTCCGAAAAGGAGCTGGGCGGCATCGCCGAACAGATTTCCGCCCTGCACGCGCAGGGAATTGAAATCTGCATCGTTGTCGGGGCCGGGAACATCTGGAGAGGGAAGCTCGCGGAGACGCTCGGCCTCGACCCGGTCAAGGCCGACTATATGGGCATGCTCGGAACGGAGATTAACGCGATCGCCATCGCGGAGACGCTGAAGAATCGCGGAGTCGGTTCGCTCGTCCTCTCGAGCATCGCCATGAAACCCATCGCGGAACAGTATTCCCCCGATGCGGCCAGAAGCGCCTTATCCGCAGGAAAAGTCGTCGTCTTCGCCGGCGGAACGGGAAACCCGTTCTTCACGACGGACACGGGAGCCGCCCTGCGCGCGAAGGAGATGGGCTGCGACGCGATCCTGATGGGCAAGAACGGAGTCGAAGGCGTCTACGATTCCGATCCGCGGAAAAACAAAGACGCCCGCCTGCTGAAGGAACTGACCTATTCGGAAGTCCTGGAGAAAAATCTGCAGGTCATGGACGGAACGGCGGTATCTTTGCTGCGGGAATCGAATATAATAATTAGAGTGTTCAACATGGCGGATCCGTCCAACATCGTCCGAGCCGTGAAAGATCCGGCGCTGGGGACCGTGATCCACAGGTAAGAAAGAAAAGGAGAAGAGAAATCATGGAAGAAATCGTTCAGAAGATGTCCGAAGAAATGCAGAAGGCCGTCGACAGCCTCAAGTTCAACTTCAAGACCATCCGTTCCGGAGCCGTCAGCGCTTCGGTCTTAGACAAGATTCAGGTCGATTATTACGGGGAGAAGACCCCAATCAAGTCGCTCGCGTCCATTTCGGCTCCGCTCCCGACCCAGCTTCTGATCAAGGCGTTCGATCCGACCGCCGTCAAAGCCATCGCCGGCGCCATCGGCCAGTCCGATTTGGGCGTGAACCCGCAGATTCAGGGCAACACGATCCGTCTCAGCTTCCCGCCGCTTTCCGGCGACCGCCGCAAGGAGAACGCGAAGCTCGCCAAGTCCTACGCCGATCAGGCGAAGGTCGCGGTGCGCAACGTCCGTTCGAGCTACATCTCCTCGGTCCAGAAGGATAAGACCCTGTCCGAAGACATGAAGTTCAACCTGAAGGACGACATCCAGAAGGAAACCGATAAGTTCAACAAGGAAATCGACGCTTTGGCCGCGACCAAAGAGAAGGAACTGATGACGCTTTAATTCCGTTCCTCTTCAGATCCGCAATCGAAAGCGCCGCCGGCCATGGGAAAAGAAAGCACGTTCGTTCTGAGTAAGCCTCTGAATCACATCGCTTTCATTATGGACGGAAACGGGCGCTGGGCGAAAAAGAGACTGCTTCCGCGCTCAGCGGGCCATCAGGCCGGAGTCGCGAACGTCAAGAAGATCGCCAACCTCTGTTTCAAGAAATACGGCATCCGGGTCGTGTCCTTATTCGTCTTCTCGACGGAGAACTGGAACCGGCCGGACGGAGAAGTTTCCTTCCTGTTCAAATTGCTGGGGACGTTCTTCCGTTCGAACATCGGCGAATTCCTCGAGGACGGAACGAAAATCGTCGTTTCCGGCGATCTCTCCGATCCGCGGATTCCCGCGGAGACCATTTCGGATATCCGCGCGGCGGTCGAACAGACGGCCGGATGCAAGAATTACGTGTTCAACGTGCTGTTCAATTACGGCGGAAGAAGGGAACTGGCCGCGGCGGCCAAATCCATCGCCTCGGAAGTCCTCGAAGGGCGTCTGAAAGTCGAAGACATCTCCGAGAAGACGGTCGCTTCCCACCTCTACCACCCCGAGCTTCCCGACGTGGACCTTCTGGTCCGCACGTCCGGGGAACTCCGCGTCTCGAACTGCCTCTTATGGGAAGACGCGTACGCCGAGATGACGTTCCCGAAGACGTACTGGCCGGATTTCGACGAGGGCGACCTCGTGACGGCCTTGAAGGACTACGAATCGAGGAACCGCCGCTTTGGAGGAATCAAGAATGAATAGGTTATCCACATCCAACGGAAGGAATCTCCTAATCCGCATGGTCTCTGCCCTCGTTCTGGCGGGAATCGGCATTCCCTGCATGCTTTTCGGGGGATATTCCTATTTCGTCCTCGGGCTGGTCATCGCCTTTTTCGGGGTTTACGAGTTCACCGCGTGCTCGAGCACGAACCGGTATAACTTCCTGATTTACCTCATCATCTACGCCGCGACGTTCTGCATGATCCTGTGGCCGTTCTTTTTCGACGACGGCATGCGCTTCTCATTCGCTCTCCGCCTCCCGTCCCTTTCGGCCTCTCCTTTGATCCTGCTCGTCTATTTCTTTTTGCTTTTCGGCGGGGCGCTCGTCTCGACGAGGATGACCGTGCACGACGCCACGTACTTACTGGTCATGGGCGCCTACATGGCCGCGACGATCCATTCGATGTATTTCCTGCGTTTCGTCCCTTCAACGCTCGACGCGGAGCTCTATAAGACGATCCCGAGCTGCCTCTTAGTGGCCTACATCGTCGTCGGAACAGTCTTTAACGACATCGGGGCGTATCTGGTCGGGGTCGCTTTCGGAAAACACAAGATGATCCCACGCATTTCCCCGCACAAGACCTGGGAAGGCTTCGCCGGAGGAGTCGTCATCTCGTTCCTGTTCTCCTTCTTCACGGCGTTCATCTTCGAAAAATGCTGCTCCCTACCTCTTTTGGAAGGGTATCTCGAATTCGCGAACGGGCATTTCTACCGCATCGTCATCCTGTCGCTGGTCCTTCCCCTCACCGGCGATTTTGGGGATCTCTTCTTCTCCTGCATCAAACGGAACTGGGGAATCAAGGACTTCGGCAAAATCATCCCCGGACACGGGGGCGTCCTCGACCGAGTCGATTCCCTCTCGTTCAACTTCATCGTTTCCGCCGTGCTCGTCATGATTTTCCTCTACGGCTGGAGATACGTGCTGTAAATTCATGGCCAAGAGAATATTGCTTTTGGGAGCGACCGGATCCATCGGAACCCAGACGATCGAGCTCTGCGAGGAAGAACGGGAATTTGAGATCGTCTCGGTCTCGCTCAATTCCCATACGGAGATCCTCGAACAGGAACTGCCGCTTCTCCCGCATCTGAAGAACGTCGGGATCCGGAATCTGGAGAAAGCCGAGGAATTCAAGAAAAAACATCCGTCCTACCGCGTGCTGAGCGGGGACGACGTCAACGTCCGCCTGGTCGAAGAAGGGGATTACGACAAGGCCGTGAACGCCCTCGTCGGATTCGAGGGTTTTTTCCCGTCGTTATACACGCTGCGCAAGAACAAGGACCTCTGCCTCGCGAACAAGGAATCCCTGGTCGTCGGAGGCTTCCTCTTAAAAAAGGAACTCGAGGACGGGAACGGGCGCCTGTTCGCCATCGACTCGGAACACGTCGCGCTCGCGAAACTGCTGAAGAACGCGAATCGTTCCGAGATCAAATCCATGATCATCACCGCTTCGGGCGGTTCCCTGCGCGATTATCCGCTCGACCGCTTCGACCGGGTCACCGTCGCGGACGTGCTGCACCATCCGACCTGGAACATGGGCAAGCGCATCACGGTCGATTCCTGCACGATGGTCAACAAGGGCTTCGAGTTCATCGAGGCCTCCTACCTCTACGACTGGGACATCTCGAACATCCGCGTCCTCATCAACGACGAGTCCCAGGTCCACAGCGCCCTCGAGATGCTCGACCATTCCTATCTGTTCGAAGTCGGACCTTCCGACATGAAGGTTCCGATCTCGTACGCCCTGAACGAAGGGAGAAGAGTCGAGGCGTCCTACAAATCGGTCGATTACGACCGGAAATGCTCGCTGAATTTTCGCAAGTTCGAAAAGGAACGCTACCCGCTGTTCGGGCTCGTTCTGAAGACGTTCGCTCTGGGCGGGACGTCCATGGCGTTCTTCAACGCGGTGGACGAGGAAGCCGTCCGGCGTTTCGTTAACGGGCGTCTTTCGTATCTTGAAATGATTTCGTATATCCGGGATACGGTCGAAAAGAAGATGATCCTGGTCGAAAATCCTTCCGAGAAGGATCTGCTTTCGGTCGACAAGAAGGCGCGGGAAATCGTCGCGGACGATCTCGACTGAGCCTTTTCCTTTTTTCAAGTCTGTAATTCCCTTTCTTCTTCCCCTAGAATAGATTCGTACCGCCGGGCCGGAAAAAGAGAAAGAAAACAAAAAATAAAATGAGTTTCGGATCTGTCATCCTCGATATCGCCGTCTTCATCTTGTCGTTAGGTCTTTTGATCACCCTGCACGAGCTCGGGCATCTCACGACCGCGAAGATCTTCAAAGTGTACTGCTACGAGTTCTCCATCGGGATGGGGCCGTCTCTCTACACGCATAAACCCAATAAGGAAAAAGGGCAGGAAACGGCCTTTTCCGTGCGCGCCCTTCCTATCGGAGGCTACGTCTCGATGGCCGGGGAGGACCTGGCGGACGCCGAGGGCGTCCCGCCCGAACTGGTCGTCCCGAAAGACCGCACGATCGAAGGGAAACCGCGTTGGCAGCGCCTCATCATCATGGCGGCCGGGGTCGCGATGAATTTCCTTTTGGGTTTCATCCTCCTTTCCATCAACTACAACTTCTGCACCCAGACGTCCTATTTGAGCGATTCGAATAAGATCCTCGTCCTCGACTCCTCCCCGGCGGCTTCCGCCGGTCTTGTTACCGGGGACGAAGTCCTTTCGATTCAGGAGAGATTCTATTATCTCGCCGGGGCGAGTCTGAAGGACGATTCCCCGTCCGTCCCGATTAACGCCGGGGATCAGGACGAAGGCGAAGCGGTCGAAGTGACTTGCTACGCGCTCTCTTCGGCCCCTACGGACTTAACGGACTACAACTCGTCGATTTCTTCCCTCCTTTCGGGAACGTATTATCTAAAAGGGGACGACGGAACCGTGAGTCAGAAGACGTACGTCCCGAAGAACGACGGGGATGTCCGGGAAGTCGTTTTCCGGGTGAAAAAGAGCGACGGAAGCGTCCGGGAATATACCGTCCGCACGACCGCATATTCCTATTCGAGGAATTTCAGGACGCACTGGAGCTGGGGGACAATCGGCATCGGCTGCGAGCGCGAGAATTACCGCTATTCCTTCGGGGAAGGCCTCTCCGCCGCCGGGAAGGAATGGGCGTACGACGCCGGAATCATCTTCAACGGGCTCGGGTCGCTGTTCAACCCTGCAAACTGGTCGCAGATGAGCGGAATCGTCGGAATCTTCCAGGTTTCCTCGGCCGTGACCGAGAGCGGGATTTCTTCCGTTCTCCTGTTCTGGGGCATGATGTCGATCAATCTCGCGATTGTGAATCTCCTACCTTTCCCCGGACTCGACGGATGGCAGATCCTGTTGACCCTGATCGAGTGCGTCTGGATTGGAATCCACCGCCTGAACACGGCGCTGAAGAACCATAGGCTCCCCGAAGAGGAACGGAAGAAACCCGCCGGCGAAGAAGGGGAAATCGATTTCAAGAAGATGAAAGGATATCAGAAATTCAAGAGGATCGCTTCGACCGTCGGACTGATTCTCCTCATGGTCCTGGCCGTGGTCCTCATCGTGAAGGATATCCTGAATCCGATCGTTTAATGTATTTGAAGGTCAATCGAAGATGGATGAGAAAGTAGAAGCTTTTTTAAATCTGATCGGGTATCCCGAGGAGCTGTATCCCGAATTTCAGGACGCCTATTTCACAGACATGAAACAGACCAACGCGAGTCTGACGGTCTTTATCGACCTCCACGTCGGCCATTTCCTTTCCTATCAGGCCTATTACGAGCTGTTCTCCATCCTGGACGCTTTTGAAAAGGATGAGAAGAAAGGGTTCCGCGCGCAGATTACGTTTTATTACGACCGCCCGGTCCAGGAGAAGGAACTCTGCGCGATGATCGACGGGTACATCGAGAAGAAGAACTATCCGGATCTCGGCGATTACCGGGTCGATCTGAACGCGAAGACCGTCACGTTCGAATATTCGGCTTTCGGACGAAACGCGGACGAACTGAAGAAACAGACCGAGAGCCTGTCCGTCCTGCTGAAGCGGGCCTGTTTCCCCGTGACGGTGTATCTGGGCATGGTCAAAGACGAGGAAGAGGAGATTTCCGGTCCTTCGGTCGATCTGGAATTCGAGCAGAGGGCGCTGATGGACGCGCGCGTAGCTTCTCTCGACCGCCTCGAGAAGAAGAGGCAGGACGAACTCGATAAGACGTATCTCCCCTGCTCGATCAAGGACGCGATGAGCATGACGATGAAGCGCGTCGAAGTCCGGGGGACGGTCTTCGCTTTGGAAATGAAGGACATCAAGAACCACACGAAGCATCTCTTGACCCTCTCCTACGCGGACGACACGTATGCGGTCGTCTCGACCCTGTTTGAAGGGAAGAGAAACGACATGGCTCTCCTGTCCTCGTTTAAGGAAGGGGATAGGATCCTCGTCAGGGGAAAACCGGAATACGACGAATACGCCAAACAGAACACGATCCGCGTGGATTCGATTGAAAAGCTTCCGCCCCTGCCGCTGCGCCAGGACAGATGGATGAAGGGAATGAAGATCGTCTTCGTGTTCCAGAAACCGAATCCGGAGAAACCGAAGAAACCTTTCGAAACGAAAGTTTCGTTTAAAAAGACCGCCGAAATCCCTTGCTTATGCTCTCCCGAGGAAGCCCTGAATGGAGAATGGCGTTCTGAAGGCGGGGAAGGACTCGTCCTGAACCTCTTCCCAGAAGGGAAGGCTTCTCTTTCCGACGCGGAAGGACACGGTTTTTCCTTCCCGTATACAATCGACGGGAATTCTCTTTCGTTCGGAGGATGGGAAGGCGCGATCGGACTCTATCTGGACGCTCCGAAAAAGGTCCTGCTCGATTTCAACAGGAGGATCGAGCTCCATCTGCACACCCAGATGTCCCAGATGGACGCCCCAGGAAAGGCGTCCGACTATTTCAACGCGGCCGAGCGCTGGGGCTGGAAAGCCCTCGGCGTCACCGACCACGGGACCGCCGCGGCGTTCCCGACTTTCCAGGACCTCGGCAAGGCCCATCCGTCCGTGCGTCCGCTCTACGGGGCGGAACTGTATTTATGCGACGACGTCCTGCACAACATCTTCAATCCTTCCGACCGGCCTTTAAGGACGATGCGCTACTGCGTGTTCGACTTGGAAACCTCCGGCCTTTCCTGCCGCTACGACCGCATCATCGAGTTTGGGGCGGTCATTTTCCAGAACGGGCAGATCGAGGACCGCATGGATATCTTCATCAACCCGGACCGGAAACTTTCGCAGACGACCGTGAATCTGACCCACATCACCCAGGAGATGGTCGACGGGGGACTGCCGATCAAGAAGGCGCTGCAGCAGATTGTCGCCTTCGTCGGGGACGCGACGCTCGTCGCCCATAACGGGCAGTTCGACTACGGGTTCCTCAACGAAGCTCTGAAGAACAACGGCATGCCGGTTCTGAAGAACCCGGTGATCGACACGCTGCCGCTTTCGCGTTACATGTTCCCGGAACTGAAATCCCACCGCCTGGGCGCCTGCTGCAAGTTCCTCGGGGTCGAATACGACGAGGAATCCGCCCACCGCGCGGTCTACGACGCGGAAGTCCTCAACGGCGTCTGGGAAGCGATGCTCAACCGCCTGACCAACACGGACGCCGGCATCACGCACGCGGATCTGATGAAGTTGCAGAGCGACAGGACCGTGCAGAACACGCCGGTCCCGTACCACGTCTGCGTCTACGCGCGGAACAAACAGGGCCTGCACGACCTGTTCCGCATTCTTTCGGACGGCTCGATCAAATATCTGAACGGCGTTCCGCGCGCACCGAAGAGCCTGATCACCCAGTACCGGGCGAACCTCCTGATCGGTTCGGCCTGCCAGAACGGGGAAGTGTTCCAGCTCGCCATGACCAAGGGCAGGGAGCGGGTCGAGGAAGCGATGAAGTGGTACGACTACATCGAGGTCCAGCCGCCGTGCGAATATGACTGGCTCGTCAACGACGGCCAGCTCACGTCGATGGACGACGTCTACAAGATCGTCCGCGACGTCATCGATATGGCTCGGGAAGTCGATAAACCCGTCGTCGCGACTTCGGACGCGCACTACTGCGAGAAGAGCGAGAAGATCTTCCGCGACGTTTTCATTTTCGCTAAGGGCCTTAAAGGCGCACGGCACCCTCTGAACCCGTACCGGCGCGACAAGATGCCGTATTACGAGAATCCGGACTGTCATCTGCGCACGACCGACGAAATGATGGAAGAATTCTCGTTCTTAAAGGATGAGAAGCTCGAGGAAGAAATCGTCATCGAAAACACATACAAGGTCGCTTCCCTGCTCAGTCCGGAAGTCGCCCCGATCCATAATTACCTGGCCTTCCCGATCATCGACCACTGCGACCAGATGCTGCACGACCTGGTCTACAGCACGGCCAAGGACTGGTACGGGGATCCTCTCCCCAAGATTGTCCAGGAGCGCCTCGACACGGAGATGGCCGGTATCCACGGCGGCGGATTCGACGTCATTTACTGGATTTCCTCCAAACTCGTGCGTTTCTGCAACGACCACGGGTACATCGTCGGCTCGCGAGGCTCGGTCGGATCGTCTTTGGTCGCGACGATGTCCGGAATCTCGGAAGTCAACCCGCTGCCTCCGCACTACCGCTGCCCGCACTGCCGCCACGTCGAGTGGGACGTGCCCAAGGAATACAAGTCCGGCTTCGATTTGCCGGACAAGGACTGCCCGGTCTGCGGGACGAAGATGATCAAGGACGGGCACGACATCCCGTTCCAGACCTTCATCGGGTTCCATGCCGAAAAGACGCCGGATATCGATCTGAACTTCCCGCGCGACTATCAGGCGCAGGCCCACGCGGCGACCCGCGTCCTCCTCGAAAAGGAGTCCGGGAACCACGTCTACAAGGCCGGCACGACCCAGACGGTCGAAGAGAACAAGGCGTACGGATACGCCAAGGGTTATTTCGAGAACCTCGCCATGCATCCGGAGACGGGCGTGAAGGTCGAGGATATTTCGGATGCGGAAATCAAGCGCGTGGCCAAGGGCGTCATCGGCGTCAAGGTCACGACCGGACAGCACCCGGGCGGCATCATCGTCATCCCGCGCGGCACGGACGTCTACGATTTCACGCCGATTCAGTATCCGGCCGACAAGCCGGACGCGGACTGGCAGACCTCCGGCTTCGATTACAACCAGATGCACGACACAATCCTCAAGTTCGACGAGCTCGGGCACGTCGACCCGATGACGCTGAAACTGATGGCAAAACTCCACGGGCACGCTGACGACTTCATCTCGTTCATGAAGTCGCTGCCTCTAGGCGACAAGAAAGTCATGTCGCTGTTCCTGAACGTGGACGCGCTAAACATGAAACACAACTACCTCGGGGCGAAAGTCGGCACGCTCGCCCTGCCGGAATTCGGGACGAACTACGTCTCGAACCTGATCCTCGAGACCAAGCCGAAGACCTTCGCGGACCTGCTCCGCGTCCAGGGCCTCTCCCACGGGACGAACGTCTACGCGGGGAACCAGCAGGACCTGATCAAGCAGGGGACGATGGACATCAACACCTGCATCGGCTGCCGCGACGACATCATGCTCCAGCTCCACCAGGATTACGGCATGGACCAGGAGGAATCCTTCGTCATCATGGAAATCGTCCGCCACGGGCGCTTCAAAAAGCCGAAACCGAAGGAAGGCGGAATGGAAGCCCGCGAGAAGTTCATCGCGGACATGAAGGCGCATAACGTCCCTCAGTGGTACATCGACGCCTGCGACAAGATCCAGTACCTGTTCCCGAAGGCGCACGCTGCGGCCTACACGATGATGGCTTTGCGCGTGGCCTGGTTCAAGGTCTACGATCCGCTGGCGTTCTACGCGGGGTATTTCACCTGCCGCTGCGACCAGTTCGACATCGGGGCGATGAGCAGGGGAGCCGACGGAATTCTGCGTAGGCTCCGTCAGCTCGACGACAAGGTCAACGTCGAACATAAGAAGCTCACCGCGCCGGAGCTGGATCTCCAGCTCGTCCTGCAGGTCGCCCTCGAATGCGTCGACCGCGGATATAAGATCATGAACATTGATATCCGCCGCTCGCTCGCGTCCCAGTGGGTCATCGACCGGGAACAGAACGCGATTATCCCTCCGTTCACGGTGCTCGCCGGGCTCGGGGAAGCGGTCGCCCAGACGGTCGTGGACGCGCGGAACGACCATCCGTTCACGTCGGTCGAGGACTTCACGAACCGCACGAAGGTTCCGAAGCAGAAGATTCAGGAACTGGCCGATCTGGGATGTCTGAAGGACCTTCCACAGGACGACATGATCACGCTCTTCTGAAAGAGATGGCCGTCCGAACGACAAAAATGTTAGACTGAATACGTCCGTAAATACTGAAAGGAAAACAGAACGATGGAAAAAGACAGCTGGGATTTGACGAAACTCTTTGCGACTAGAGAGGATTTCTTAAAGGAACTGAAGGAATTGGAGAGCGGGCTTCCCGTCCTCGCCTCGTTCCAGGGGAAGCTCGGGGACGAAACGAAACTCCATGAATTCATCGGGCTTTTAAGAACCTATGAACCGCGCCTGATGAAGGCGGCGTCCTACGCGTCGCAGAAGAATGACCTCGACTCGAGGGTCGTCGAGAACCAGGAGGACGAGGCGAACGTCGAGCATTTCTTCGCGCGCCTCGGGGAAACGCTGGCGTATTCGGATCCGGAAATGCTGTCTCTCGGGGAGGAGTATTTTAAGAAGTTCTTCCTCGACCATCCGGAAGACCGGGATTTCGATTTCGAAATCGTGAAGCTGTTCGCGAACCGGAAGTTCGTCCTCGACGGGGAGAAAGAAAAGCTCCTGTCGTATTTCAGCACGGTCCAGGGCGAAGGCTCTTCTCTCTACGCGGCCCTTTCCGTCGCGGACAGGAAAGCGAAGGAGATCACGCTGAAGGACGGGACGAAAGTGAAGGTCACCCAGGGTAACTGGCTGCCGCTCATCAACGATTCGAAGGATCCCGACGACCGGAAGGCGATCTTCGAAGCCCTCTATTCCTACTACGACGAGCATAAGACGACCTACGGGGAAATCTATAACTCCGTTGTCCAATCCGAACTGGCCTCGACGAAGGCGAGAGGCTATTCGTCCATCTTGTCTTCCCATCTGAGCCGGAACAGGATTCCGGAGAGCGTCTTCACGACGCTCCTCCGCGTCGCCTCGACGCAGAACGAAGCTCTGAAGAAATACGTGCGGATGAGAAAGAAGTACCTGCACCTTGACGAGTACCATACGTACGAGCGTTATCTCCAGTTCGCCGCGTCGGACAAGAAATACACCTACGCGGAAGCGAAGGAGTTCTTCTATGATTCGATCCGCAGCTACTCCGAGGATTATCAGAAGAAAGCGCGCCTCGTGACCGAGGACGGGTACGTCGACGTCTACGAGCACGAAGGGAAGAGAAGCGGGGCCTATTCGACCGGAGGAGCGCTCGACCGTCCGTACATTCTGCTCAATTTCCAGGGCACGCTCGACGACGTCTTCACTTTGGCCCATGAGTCCGGACATTCGGTTCATACGATGTATTCCAAGGAAGCCCAGCCGTTCTTCAAGTCGGATTACGAGATCTTCGTCGCGGAGATCGCTTCGACGTTCAACGAGCACAATCTGCTCGATTCCATGATGGAATCCGGTTCGCTCGACCGGGATCAGAAGATCATGCTGCTCCAGAAGGCAATCGACGAGATCGTCTCGACGTTCTACCGCCAGACCCTCTTCGCGCATTTCGAGTACGACATCGCGCAGAAGGCCGAAAGAGGCGAAGCGCTGAACTACGACGTATTCAATAAAGAAATGATCCGGCTGTACGAACAGTACTACGGCATGGACATCACCAAGGAAAAACTGAAGTGCTACGTCTGGGCGTACATCCCGCACCTGTTCTACACGCCGTTCTACGTCTACCAGTACGCGACTTCTTTCACGGCCTCGATGCAGTTCTATCAGAAGTACAAGAAAGGCGGAAAGGAAGAGTTCGACCGTTACATCTCTTTATTGAAGATGGGTGGATCCGACTTCCCGGTCGAGGAAGTGAAGAAGGCCGGAGTCGATCTTACAAAGGAAGAAACCTATCTCTCCGTGACCGAAAGGATGAAGGAGCTCGTGGACGAGCTCGAAGTCCTGCTCGAGGAACGGGAGAACGGAAAAAAGTAATCTGTCCGGTTTGTCTAGAGGAGCCCTTCTGTCCTGCGGGGAAACCCGGAGGAAGAACCGGCTCCTTTTTCCTTCTGTTCTAAACCGGAAATGATTTGACGGAGAAAAAGGAAGAATCCGAGAAAAAAATTCACCGAATCCTCCATAAAGAGGGACGGATGGAAGCGCACTCCCCCATGTTCGAATGAAAACGTAAGCCGGATTCGATTCAAGGCGGAGAAGAAAAAGAGGGGATCTTCCGGCGGACTTTTCGGATGGTTTCCGCCTTCCTATAAAACAGGTGCAACCGCGCAACTACGGCTTTCATCAAGAACTCCGTGTCAGGATTTCTCACCGTTCGGGCGGAGTCTTCCCTTGTTGAAAAAGTCTCCGTTCGTTTCTATAATTCTAGTTGTTGAAGAGCAGAAACAGTACGGTCTTCTTCCTTCTTCAAGAGAGTCGCCGAAAGGTGGAAAAGCGATAGAATGAAAGACCGGAATCCACTCTGCGGAAAAAGCTTCAACGGCGAATTGAAAGGCTTGGTTTTCCAAGTGAAATCGGGTGGCACCACGAGCAATCTCGTCCCGACAGAGAAAGAGGCCCTTTTTTATTGAAAAAGGCCGGAAAAGGAAAGCGTTATGTTGGATTTGAAGTACGTTGAAGAACATCTCGAGGAAGTCATCGCCCGCGAGAACACGAGAAATGGAGACTATTCCTATTTAAGAGAACTCCCCGTCCTCGACAAGGAAAGAAAGGAATGCATCCAGGAATCGGATGCTCTGAAGCAGAAGAGAAACGAAGTTTCCAAGCTCATCGGACAGTACAAGAGGGAAAAGAAGGACGTCGCCCCAATCCTGAAGGAGATCGAGGACAATAAATCGAGGATCGCCGAACTCGACGCGAAGATCGCCGAGAAGACGGAACAGATCCGCCAGATTCTCTTAAAGACCCCGAACCTTCCGGACAAGTCCCTCCCGTTAGGCAAGGACGACAGCGCCAATGTCGAGGTCCGCAGATGGGGAGAACCGACCAAGTTCGATTTCACTCCGCTCCCGCACTGGGATCTGGGAACCAAGCTCGGATATTTCGATTTCGACCGCGCGATCAAGATTTCCGGTCCGCGTTTCACCATTTATAAGGGCGCGTTCGCCAAACTCGAGCGTTCCCTCGCGATGTTCATGCTCGACACGCACGTCGCGGCGGGCTACACCGAGATTCTGCCTCCGTTCATGGTCAACACGGCTTCCATGACCGGTACCGGCCAGCTGCCGAAGTTCGCCGATCAGGCCTACCACACCAACGACGATCTCTGGATGATTCCGACCGCGGAAGTCCCGGTCACGAACATGTACCGCGACGAGATTCTCTCCGCGGATCAGCTCCCGATGCATTTCTGCGCATATTCCGCCTGCTTCAGAGAAGAAGCCGGAAGCGCTGGCAGAGATACTCGCGGCATCATCCGTCAGCACCAGTTCCAGAAGGTCGAGATGGTCAAATACTGCCTCCCGGAGAAATCCTGGGACGAACTGGAAGACATGACGCACGAAGCCGAAAAAATCCTCCAGCTCCTGAAGATTCCGTACCACGTGGTCTGCTTATCCACCGGCGACGTCGGATTCTCCTCGGCGAAGACCTACGACATCGAAGTCTGGCTCCCTTCGTACAACAACTACAAGGAAATCTCTTCCTGCTCGAACTGCCTCGACTTCCAGGCGAGACGCCTGAATCTCCGCTTCAAGAGAACGAAGGATTCCCCGACGGAATTCGTCCATACCCTGAACGGCTCGGGACTCGCGGTCGGCAGAACCACCGCGGCGGTCATCGAGAACTATCAGAACGCCGACGGGACGATCACGGTTCCGGAAGTTCTGCGTCCGTACATGGGCACGGACATCATCAAGTAGTCTTCCGATTTGATCCGTCCGGAAAGAGGGCGAAAGTCTTCTTTCCTTTTTTATTTGCGGAAAAGGGATTCACCGCTTTTTCCTTTCGGAATTTTCGGATGGCGTCCGGCTTAAAAGAACGCGGAAAACCTGCAGTTTTCAAACGGACTTTGAAGGAACTTCCCTTTTTAGGCTTTTGAACCTTGGAGAAACTATACTTTTCGAAGTTTTAGACTTTGAAGAAACTGCGCTTGCGCTCAGAGTTGTTCATTTTTTTTCTGCGAATCTATAGGCTTTCCGCCCCTATTTCTTGCGGATTTTCCGGAAGAATTCCGTGAGGATCTTCCCGCACGCTTCGTCGGGGATGTAATGGATGGTGAGTCCGTCCGCGTTCATGTCCACGCTGAAATGCGAGAAGGCTCCGCGGGTCGGATCCTTGGCGAAGAAATAGATGTCCTTGACGTGCGTGTTGAGTAAGGCGCCTAGACACATCAGACACGGCTCGAGCGTGACGATGAGGCTCGCTCCGCTTAAAGACGTCCGCGGAAGGAGGGCTTCGCTTTTCTTGAGGACGTTCATCTCCGCGTGTTCGGTCAAATCCCCGTTTTTTAAGGACGAGTTGTGCGCGGACGCGACGATCCGGTCGCGAAAGACGAGGACGGCCCCGACGGGGATCTCGTTCTCCTGAAAAGCTTCCAGAGCTTCCTGATAGGCTAGTTCGCGGCAGCGTTCGAAAAGTTCGCGGTCCATGCTGTATTCCGGTAAGTAAGAAGAAAACCACCGCACACGGTTTCCGATCTTAAGGCTGCTGTATTCCTACCCTGACCTGGTTCGAAGAGAGACTGTCGCGATGGCGTATTTATTATGCACCAAAGCCGGGGAGACTGCAAATGCGGAAAGATCCATCCGTTCGCGGACGGACCGTTCTTTTTACCGGTTCCAATTCTGTAATAGAGGATAGAGGACTCTTTTTCAAAGCGTTATACTGAATACAGAGCAGATCTTTTATGAATTTCCCCATCTTTGAAGAAACCGAGACCTATCTGGATTACTTCGTGTTCTGGGGCGCGATCCTCGTTGTCGGAGTCACCGCCCTGCTCGTAGTCTTTTACTATGCCCGGCGGTTCTTCAACTGCATCTCCGTGACGGAGATTACCGAGGACAGGAAAAAGAAAAAGGTCCAGTACGTCCGCAAGGGAAAGATGGTCGAGGTGAGCCAGCTGAAGTTCGCTAAGAAGCATCCGGGGTACAAGCCCGTTTCCATCGTTTCCGAAAGCCCGATTGCGGAAGGGACGCTTCTTTCGTTCGAAGCCCCCGAAAGGGACGTAACGATCACGTACCGCTATATCGAACCGGCCAAAGCCCGGGAAAAAGGCGAACCGATTCTGCTCGATCTTCCGAAGGAACTCCAGAAGTTCGAACCGTCGGACATCCTCCTTTTATCCCCCGAGGACGTCGTTCTTCATCTCGAGAAGACCAATTACAATCCGGAGAACTATCCGCTTCTGAACGTCTGTAAAAAGAAGGAAGACGGAGACCAGACCGTCCTGATCCTCTACGCCGGGGAAGCCGTTTACGCGATTCTGACGTTCGAGGATTCCTCGGCGAAGATCGTCTTCCGTTCGGACGAATCCTACGTGAGCGGAAAAAAGAGGGAACTGTCGTCCCTTACGTTTTATAAGGAAGACGTCTATTCCGTCCTGCTCGCGGGCTCATTCCGTTCGCCTTCCGATTTCTTCGGCTTTCTAGACAGGTGCTACCACTACGTCCTGTCGGAGGATTACGACGAGGAGAGCGGGAAGTACTCGTTCTTAACAGAAAAAGGGGAAGCGTCGAATTCCCTGATCCTCTCGACCGACTCGAAACTGATTTCCCTCTACGATCCGGCGTTCGACCGAGCGAGGCTCGAAGCGAAGGCGAAGAGGAAGAACCTGCTCGACCTGGCGTTCCGGGAAGCCCGCGCGGACGTGCCTTTATACGCCCCGAGAGACGAGATCTATTCCGAACTGAACGCCTTGGACGATGAGAAATACAGGCATCTCCGCCTCGATTCGTACGTCGTCCCGAACGAGTTCGTGGACGGGGAATACGTCGAGCCGCCTCTCATCGAGAAGAAAGTCACGCTGAAGGACATTTCGGAAGCTCTCGACGACATCCTTCCGGCCAAGGCGGCGAGGCTCGATTTCCGGACCTTCCTCTCGTACGTGATGGACCATCAGGACATGATGTCGCTGACGATCGATCTGCCGGAGGATCCTTCTTCCGCCCCGATCACGATGCGCTTCTTGGACGACTATTTCGCCTACGTCTATCAGAAGGGCGGATACTGCATCGTCAATCTGAAGCTCGACGAACACACGCTGAAACGGATCGCGTCGGTCCATAAGAACATCCTCCACGTGCGGAACGGGGAGGAGCAGGACTGGTACCGTCTCGTCCTCGATTCGACGTACAGGACCTACGAGGAACTCTATCAAATCTTCCTCAGCTCGTACACGTACGTGAAAAACCGCTTCTACCATCTGAGCTCGGTCAGGACGAATCCCGAGACGCCAATCTTCGATTAAAGGAAGGGATCTCTTCGGTGGTCTCTTCTTTTTTTACGGCCGGAGAGGCGTTTTCAAGCATTCCTTTTTTCTAAATGCATAGCCTTCAATACAAACTGGGACGGAATTGCGACGGAAGAAACCAAAAGCATTCTTATAGTTCCAACATTCTGAAAAGGGATGATACAATGAAGGAGAAGGAAGAAAGCGGTATCAACATGGAAAACTTACAGGCGGACAGAATCTTTAAACGGGAATTCGGTTACGAAGGGAAAGAGTCGTTCTTTTCCCCGGGAAGGGTCAATCTGATCGGGGAATACACCGACATCGCCGGAGGGCACGTCCTTCCGATGGCGATCGGGCTCGGGATCGAGGCGAAGGTCTCCGAAAGGAAGGACCGCCTGGTGCGGGTCTATTCCCTGACGTATCTGCTGGAATTCTCCTTAGACGATTTGTGCAAGTCGAAATACAACTGGATCAATTACGTCATCGGGGAATTCTACGTCTTTAAGAAGCACGGGATTGAGCTCGAACACGGGCTCGACATCGCCCTGTCCTCGGATCTCCCGACCGGGAGCGGACTCTCGTCCTCGGCGGCGATCGAGGTCCTGATCGGGACGATCATCAACGAATACGCCGGAAAGAAGGTCTCGGATCTCGACATCGTCCTCTACTCCAAGGAGAACGAGAACGGATTCATGGGTCTTTCGAGCGGGGTCATGGACCAGTTCGCGTGCAAGATGGGGAAGAAGGACCAGGTCATCTTCCTCGACACGAAGACGCTCGCATACAAGTATTTCTCGTTCCGGCTCGGGAATTACGACCTGGTCATCATGAATTCGAACAAGCCGCGGAAGCTCGTCGAATCGAAATACAACGTCCGCGTGCAGGAGATGAAGGACGGCCTGAAGGACCTGCGGCCGTATCTGCAGTTCGACGACGCGTGCTCGCTGAGCCTCGGGCAGCTCGAGGAATATAAAGATAAGCTCGTAAGTAATCCGAACTCGTATAAGAGGCTGCGCCATCTGATTTCCGACGACAGGAGGACGCTCAGATGCGCCGAACTCCTCCAGGAAGGAAAGATTGAGGAGTTCGCCTCGGTCCTGAACGAGGGGATGGAGTCGGTCGACAAGGATTTCGAAGTGGCCGGTTACGAACTGGAGACGCTCTGCTCGGAAGCGAGGAAGGCCGGAGCGATCGGCGCCCGCATGACCGGGGCAGGATTCGGCGGCTGCGCCCTCTTCGTCTCGCCGAAGGAGAAGACGGAGGAAGTAATCGCCTCCGTGAAGAAGAACTATTACGCGAAGACGCGCCTGAAGTGCGAATGCTACAGGACGGTCCCGTGCGACGGCGCGAGAAGAATCGGTTAAGGAAGAAAGGGGGATTTATGGAAGATTTGGAACATCCGATCATCGAGGAAGCTTTGAAGCTCTATAAGTCGGAAGGGTACAATTTTACCCTCGACGAACTGGCGAAGGAGCTGCACATCTCCAAGAAGACAATCTACAAGTATTTCTCCGGCAAGGAAGACATCTTCCGCCGCTTCATTGTCGAGTCGTTCGATTCGGTCCACGAGAAGCAGCAGCGGATCTATAGCGATTCGACCCTGTCCCTCGAGGACAAGCTGCGGATGATCTTAAACACCCGCTCGAAATACGAGGGGGAACTCTCAATCGAGAAGACCGACGGGCTGAAGGAACATTATCCGGCCCTCTACGACCTCGTCCTGAAATCGTATTCCACCCAGTGGGACAAGGTCGAGTATCTGCTGAACGAAGGCATGGAGAAAGGCATCTTCAAGAAGGGGCTGAACGTCCCGCTGGTCGTGAATCTCTTCGTGGAGGCGATGCAGATGATGCACCGCGACGAGATCCTGAAGAAGACGAACCTCTCGTACCGCGACGCCCTGTCGGAAGTGCTCGACATCATCATCGACGGACTCAAGGAGCAATAGAACATGGAACAACCCGATCTTTCGTTACTGTCTAAGCCGGTCAATTCCGTCAACGCGTCCGTCCCTTCCTTTTTCCGTGCGGAAGCCGGGGGAAAAAGCATCCGCACGTCCTTAGACGGGACGTGGGAATTCGTCTATCTCGACTCGTTCGACCCGGAGAAGTTCGCAAAGCTCGATGAGCTCGGACACGCTTCCGTCCCCGTCCCTTCGACGTGGGAGACGACCGGATACAACAAGCCGGATTATCTCAACGTCATGTACGAATGGGAAGGGCGGGAGGATTTGAAGAACTGGGAACTCCCGGAGAAAAACCCCGTCGGCATCTATTCGAGGACGGTCGAACTGGACGGATCGGACAAGGACCGCTATCTCGAGATCAACGGGTTCCTTTCGGCGATGTATCTGTTCGTGAACGGGAAGTTCGCCGGATATTCCGCGAACGGCTACATGACGAATACGTTCGATATCTCGGGCCTTTCCGTTCCGGGGAAGAACCGGATCGACATCCTGGTCTTCCGCTTTTCGCTGGCTTCCTGGATCACCGATCAGGACATGTGGAGATTCCACGGCCTGTTCCGTTCGGTGAATCTGGTCGAGGTCCCTCACGAACATCTTTCCGACATCAAGGTGCGTCCGGATTACGATACGAAGACCAGGGAAGGAAAGCTCTCCTTGAAGGTCTTTACGGAGAACGCCTCGGAAGGAAGCAAAGTCCGCGCGGTCCTGAAAGACGGGGAACAGATCCTTTTCTCGGAAGAAAAGGATGCCGTTTCGGGGAAAGCGACGGAATTTACGGGGACTTTCCCAAAAATCAAACCCTGGTCGGACGAGATTCCGAACCTCTACGCGCTCGAAGTCTCCCTCGTACGCGGAGAAAGTGAACTCGAGAAAGCGACGCTCATGATCGGCTTCCGGAACATCACGATCCGGGACGGGGTCATCCTTCTGAACGGAAAGAGAGTTCTGTTCCGCGGGGTGAACCGGCACGAGTTCTGCGCCGAGACGGGAAGCGTCGTCACGCCCGAACTCGACGAAAAGGACATCCGCCTTTTGAAGGCGTACAATTTCAACGCGATCCGCTGCTCCCACTACCCGAACATCAACGAGTTTTACGAACTCTGCGACCGGTACGGGATCCTGGTCGTCGACGAAGCGGCGATCGAGACGCACGGGACGTGGCAGTTCAACACGCTCGACAAGAAGATCGAGAAGACCGAACAGGTCCTGCCGGGAAACGATCCGCGTTACCGCGACTTCATCGTCGGGCGCGGGACGGACATGCTGAAACGGGATTTCAACCATCCGTGCATCGTCTTCTGGAGCGTCGGGAACGAAGCCTACGCCGGGAAGAACCTGCTCGCGCTCGCGGATCGGTTCCACGAAATGGACCCGTCCCGCCTCGTCCATTACGAAGGGAACTCCTGGGAATACCCGAAGTGGCAGGAGATGTCGGACGTGGTTTCGAGAATGTACCCGCATCCGTGGGACATCCGCAAGTTCCTGAAGAAACATCACGACAAACCATACATCCTCTGCGAATTCGAGCATTCCATGGGGAATTCGACGGGGAATTTCGGGGAATACATGGCTCTCGAGGACGAGTTTCCCCAGTTCCAGGGAGGATTCATCTGGGATTTTGTCGACCAGGGTCTACGCGATCAGGACGGGATCCTGCGCTACGGCGGGGATTTCGGGGATTATCCGAACGATTCGAATTTCTGCGCGGACGGTCTTCTTCTCGCGGACAGGAGCGTGACGTCGAAGATGCGGGAAGTCCGTTACTGGTACTCTCCTTTGAAGATTTCCTTGGACGCGCGCGCGGTCAGGATTGAGAACCGCCTCCTTTTCAAGGATACGTCGGATCTGTGTTTCCTCTACGAGGCCTTCGGAAGGAAGGGAGTCCTCTATTCCGAGGAATTCTCCGCCAACGTCCTTCCCGGAAGCGCGAAGAGCGTCTATTTGAAGAAGGTGTTCCCTCTGCCGAAAGACGGATTCTGTTACGCGCGGGTCACGGTCAAATTGGCCGCGGACACGGCCTACGCCCCGAAAGGGACGGTGCTGAAGGAAGAAGAGAAGTTCCTTCTCTCGTCTTTGGAGAAAGCCGACGGATTCGCCGAACCGGCTCCGTCCTCTCAACAGGACGAAGGCCTCAGGGTCTACGAGTCGGTCCACCACCTGACGGTCCAGAAAGGGGACTTCAAGGTCATCTTCTCCGGGAGAAAAGCCGGGGGAGGCGGATTAGAGGCGATCGAGAAAGGCGGGCATCTGTTCCTGCAGAGACCGGTCCTGCCGACGCTCTACCGTCCGACGACGGATAACGACAACACGTTCGAAAAGTTCTTCCTTTCGTTCTATCTGGGCGGATCGAAGTATCCGATCTATATCCCGTTCGTAAGGGAGCTGAAAGTGAAGGAGAAATCGAAAGACAAAGTCGTCGTCTCCGTCCCCTACATCCTTCCGATCGGAGCCATCTTCCGCACGGTCCGCGTGACGTACACGGTGTATGCGGACGAGACGGTCAGGGTCCATACGTCGTTTAAGAAGGTGGCGTGGGTCTCTCCGGCCCTGTTCGGACTGCGCTTCCGTTTCGAAAAGGAGTATTCTTCCTTCTCTTATTCCGGAAAAGGCCCCTACGAGAATTATCCGGACCGTCATCTGGGCGAGAACTTCGGAACGTACGAATCCGATGCGGAGAAGGAATACGTCCCGTACTCGATGCCGCAGGAATGCGGGAATCACCTCTATACGAGGGAAGTACGGATCCACGAGGGAAAGTACGACCTGGTGTTCTCCGCCCTGTCGAAGAGCTTCTCGTTCAAGTACCTTCCTTATGACGAGTTCGTCATCGACAACGCCGAACGGAACACGGACTTACCCGCTTCCAACGGGAACTATCTGACGCTCTGCGGATTCAACAAGGGCGTCGGCGGGGACGACTCGTGGGGTTCGCGCGTCCATAAGCCGTACAGGAAGATGAAACACCGCACGGATCTCGATTTCCTGATTTCCGTCCGGGAAGCGTAAAAAATTCGGAGAAATTTCCCTCTCCGGTTGAAAAACCGGAACGGGATATGGTATTATTCAGAACGCAGTCTGGCTTGGCAAAATCCAAGCGAAAGGAGAAAAAGACTTAGTATGAAGAAAGACATCCATCCGGAGTATCACCGCTGCAAAGTGACCTGCGTCAACTGCGGCAACACGTTCGAGACCGGTTCCGTCTTAAAGGAAATCCGTGTCGATACCTGCTCCAAGTGCCATTCGTATTACACCGGCAAGCAGGGAACGATCGTCTCCGACGGCCGTATCGACCGCTTCAACAAGAAGTTCGCCAAGAAAGAAGCGAAGTAAGGACGATACAGAAAAACACCGGTTCGGCCGGTGTTTTTTCGTTGATTAAGAAACTTTTTTCGGTTGAAGGATATCCTGAGAACCGATCCATATGCCGCGGAAACTAAAGCGCAAACGGACATGCCCGAGACGGTTAATCTTCGAGCAGAACGTTCTTTCTGTACCATTCCTTGAAGTTCGTCAGGATCCGGTGGCGGATCCTCTTGCGGACGTCCTCGGAACAGAAGGCGCATTCGACCGCGTTCAGCATCAGCTCGAGCGACTGGTCCTCGCTGACGCCGACTTCGTCCTTCAGGACGCGGTATTCGTGCGCGAGGTCGATGTTCGAGATGCCGAGGTTGTCCGTGTTCACCGTCAAGGTCAGGCCGCTCTGGAACAGGGTCTTGTATTCCGGCCCTTTCAAGGAAGAGACGCAGTGCGTCTGGACTTCGCTCGTCGGGGTGAGTTCGAGAGGAATCGCCTGTTCCTCGAGGTATTTCATCGTATACGCGTTTCCGACGCAGCGCACGCCGTGTCCGATGCGTTTGGCCCCTAAGGCGATGGCGCTTTCGACGCTGATCCAGTCGTCGGCTTCCCCGGCGTGGATCGTGCAGGGGATTCCTTCTTCCCTGGTCGCGCGGAAGATCTGCGCGAAGTTCCCGGTCTTATAAAGGGCTTCCGCGCCGGCGAGATCGACCGCTTCGACCCCGTGGTGGAGATATTTCTTGGCGAGACGCATCGTCTCGAAGTTCTTGTGGTCGTTGCCCGAGTGGCGCATGTAGCAGAGGATCAGCGACGAATCGATGCGGTTCCGCATCTCGTTCATCGCGTCCATCACGCACTGCACGGCCCGTTCCTGGGTCATGCCCTGCTCGGTCTGCAGCTGCGGAGCGAAACGCAGCTCCACGTAGACGAGACCCTGGTCCGCGAGCCTGTTCAGAACGCGCTTGGTGAATTCGTATAACGCCACGTCCGTCTGCAGCAGGGAAGTCGGAATATCGAACATCTGGAGATAGTCGTTCAGGGAAGTGCAGGCCGGTCCGACGTGGATCCGTTCCTTATAGTCGTCGGGAAGGATCACGTGCTCGATCTGAGCCAGGTATTCGACATCGGCCAAAGTCATCGCCCCGTCCAAATGAAAATGCAGGTCTATCATGTTTAACTCCCCCGGTTGTTTAAATTTGTTTCTATTATACAAAAAGAACGGAAGAGCGGAGAGAAAATCTTTCGGTTTTTAAATTTTATTTGAGAAAAACCAAAGCTTCGTAAGGGCGAAGAAAAGAAGACGCTTCCTTATAGTTCGTTAAAAGGAGCTTCTTTCCTTTCTCTTTCCGCACGCTTTCGGGGATTTTTCTTTTTTTATTCGAGAGATTCAGAACGATGACGAACGTCCGATCCCCGAGTTTCCTTTCGTACGCTAGGACATCTTTCTGAGGGTCCTTTTCGTCAAAGGAAATCGATCCGTACGAAAGGACTTTGTTCTCCTCCCGGAGGAGGTTGACCTTCTTGAAGAACGAAAGGATGCTGTCTCCGTCCCCTTCTTCCTTTTCGGCATTGTAAACGGAGCTATAAGGATTATATGGTTCCCAGGGGGTGACGCCCGGAGCAGAAAAACCGTACCCCGGGCCGGAATGAAACGCCATCGGAGCCCTTTCGTCGTCTCTTCCGTACTTATGCGCGATTTTCGAGGCGAGGAAAGACGGAACATGATACGAGCGGGCCAGACGGTACACGTTCTGGGTCACGATGTCCTGACAGTCCCTGATTTTCAGAGGTCGGGGATAATTGTGCGCCCCGTATTCCTGACCCATGTAGATGAAAGGCGTCCCTCTTAAGGTATAGAGCAGAACTAGGAGCATCTTCGCTCCGTAATCGGCGTATTTTCCGCGGACGTAATGTCCGAAGACGCGGCGCTGGTCGTGGTTCTCGAGGTAATTCCCGTTCCAGTCCACTTCTTTCTGCCAACGGATGAGAATTTTCTTGAGCTTTTTTTCGCTGACGTCCGCGCTGAAAACATTCTTATAGCAGTTCGCGTAGTCGAACTCGAAGAACGTATCCAGTTCCCCGTCGAGGAACTTCCTTCCGTCTTCGGGTGTGATGTTTCCTCCGCACTCCCCGATCAGGACCCCGCCCCGGGGATCGATTACATCCTTCCGCAGGGTCTTCAGGATCCTGTGGTTTCCTTCTTGGGCGAGATAATGCTCCATTCCGATCGGTCTTCCGATTCCGGCTTTCGGGTTTCCGTCTTCTAGCGTCGTCTTGTAGATTTCCGAAATGACGTCGCAGCGGAACCCGTAGACCCCTTTGTCCATCCAGAAACGCATGATGTCCTCGACTTCCCGAAGGACGGCGGAATTCTTCCAGTTCAGATCCGGCTGCTGCTTCGTGAAGATATGGAGATAGAACATCCCCTCTTCCCCTTCGACCTCTTCCCAGGCCGGACCGGTGAAATTGCTCGTCCAGTTGTTCGGAGGGAGATAACGTCCCTTCTTGTCTTTCTTTCCTTCGCGGAAAATATAGTAATCCCGGTATTTCGAGTTCTTGTCCTTCAGGGCTTCCCGGAACCAGGGGTGCTGATCCGAAGTGTGGTTCACGACGAGATCCATCACGACTCTGATCCCCCGTTTTTTCGTCTCTTCCATCAGAAGGTCGAAATCCTCCATCGTTCCGAAAAGCGGATTGACGCTCTTATAATCCGAGATGTCGTATCCGAAGTCCTTCATCGGGGAAGCGTAGATCGGGGAAAGCCAGATGATCCGGATCCCGAGGCTCTGGATATAATCGAGCTTGGAAACGATCCCTTTCAGGTCCCCTTTCCCGTCTCCGTCGCTGTCGCAGAAAGAAATCGGATAGATTTGATACACGGCGTGTTCCTTGAGAAATTCCTTTGTGTCCATATTTCCAGTTTATCCTCTTTTCATTTTTCATTCCATCAGGGCCTCTCCTTTTCCGTTCCTCTCTCGTTCTTTCTCCTTCCTCTTTTTGAATGTATAATAAAGCCGTTGCCTGAACGGCAAGACAAGGAGAAAAAAAGATGGCGGACAAGAAATATTTTTACATCACCACGCCGATTTATTACGCGTCGGCGCACCTGCATATCGGACACGCCTACTGCGAAGTCATTTCCGACTCGGTGGCCCGTTATAAGAGGGAAAGAGGCTACCAGGTCTATTTTCTGACCGGAGCCGACGAGCACGGGCAGAAGATCCAGAAGAACGCCGAAGCGGCCGGCATGGATCCGCAGGCCTTCGTCGACAAGGTCGCCAAGACCTTCGTCGAGACCTGGAGCGCCCTGAAGATCTCCAACGACGGATTCATCCGCACGACCGATCCGAAGCACGTGGCCTGCGTCCAGAAAGTCTTTTCGAAACTGCTCGAAAAAGGCGACATCTACTTGGGTAAATACGAAGGCTGGTACTGCACCCCGGACGAATCCTTCTGGACCGATTCGCAGGTCAAGGTCGGCGAAGACGGGAAACACTACTGCCCCGAATGCGGAAGGGAAGTCCACCGCGAGACCGAGGAAGCTTACTTCCTCAACTGCAAGAAGTACATCCCGCAGCTTCTGAAATTCTACGAGGACCATCCGGATTTCGTCCCGGACGGCAAGCTGAACGAGATGATCAACACGTTCATCAAGCCGGGCCTCGAGGACCTCTGCATCACGCGCACCTCGTTCTCCTGGGGCATCCCCATCAAGGAAAACCCGAAGCACGTCGTCTACGTCTGGATCGACGCCCTTCTGAACTACATCAGCGCCCTCGGCTATCTCTCGGACGACCCGTCCTTATTCGACAAGTTCTGGTCGGACGACGCCGAGATTGTCCATTTCGTCGGCAGGGAAATCAACCGTTTCCACACGATTTACTGGCCGATCCTCTTAATGGCCCTCGGTCTCCGTCTGCCGGACCACGTCTACGTCCACGGCCTGCTTCTGACCCGTTCGGGCGTCAAGCTGTCCAAGTCCCTCGGGAACGCTCCGTCCCCGATTCCGCTGATCGAGCGGTACGGGCTCGACGCGCTGCGCTACTACATGGTCCGCGAAGTCCCGATCGGCGAAGACGGGACCTTCACGCCGAAACAGTTCGTCGAAAGAATCAACCAGGATCTCGTCAATTCGTACGGGAACCTTCTGAACCGCACGCTCAGCATGATGAACAAATACTTCGACGGAGTCATCCCGGCCTACAGCGAGCCGAAGAACGCGCTCGTTAAGAAGGCCTACGACGACATCGCCCTCTACAAGACCCAGTACGAGTCCTACATGGATAAGTTCAACTTGACCAAAGGCGCGGATACCGCGATCAACCTGATCAACGTCGGGAACAAGCTCGTTCAGGACAGCGAACCGTGGAACCTCGCCAAGGATCCCGCCAAGAAGGAAGACCTTGAGGAAGTCATGCACGCGCTGATCGAAATCCTGCGCGCGGGCACGTTGTTCTTACGCCCGTTCCTCGTTGAGAAGAGCGAAGAAGCGTTCAGACAGATGAACGTTCCGGAAAAAGGACGCGTTTACGATTCCGTCGTGGACCATACGATTGTCGACAACGTGAAGATCGGAACCCCTTCGGTGCTCTATCCGCGTCTCAACAAGGATGTGGAGATCGCCTGGCTCGCAGATCTGATTGACGTCCACGAAGCGAAGCACGATTAATTCTTTCCGCGAAGAAGAAAGCTGAGAAATTCCGAACGGAGGCGGGGCGAACGGCCCCGCTTTTTTGAAGAAATTTTTAATGGACGAATGGTTTCGAAGCGTTTCATCCGTTCCTTTTTCGGACATGATCAAACGGTGTAACCGGTTTCAGAAAACAGGAGGACCTTTTGAGTTGACTTCCGGAAGTTCCAACTTATAATAGACATTCCCAGGTGATTGAATCATCTCCCGCCTGGTTGATCAAAAGGAGGTCCGAGACAATGTTACAGTCCCGTATGAAGGTCTCCAGTGAGAAGAAAGCCGAAGTCGAAAAGAAGTCGTCTAGAAACTCCAACTGGAGAAAGGTCCTGGAAAGAACGTTCGCAAGCCTGGCGGATGTCAACTCTCCGGATTACAGAGCGTTCTAACGCGTCTGCCTTCCAAAACGAATAAAGGGGAACGGTTCGGTCCGTTCTCCTTTTTCTCTGTCTTCCTTTACCTTCCATCTTTTCTTTTAAATCCGGTGAACGCGCTTAGGATCGTAGCGGGAGACCTGCTTCTGTTCCCTAAGAGGATATCCGATCGCGATGATCGCGAAGACCTCGAGGTTCTCCGGGGCGTTTAAAATCCTCCTTACGTCCTCCATCCTCGTCCGGAACGGAGCGATCCCCATCACGACTCCGCCTAAGGAAAGTTCCTCGGCTTCCAAGAGGATGTTTTCGCAGGCGAACGAGAGATCGATCTCCCGGTACTGCTCCAGACGGATCCCGTCCTTTTTCATCATCGGGACGATGGCCAGAGGAGCTCTCCCGGCTGGAGAGGAGAACGGGGTGGCCTTCCCGAGCTTTTTCAGCGTTTCCGGATCGGTCACCGCGTAGAATTCCCAGGGCTGCTGGTTCATGGCGCTCGGGGCCTGCATGGCGGCTTTTAGCAGCCGTTCGATCTTGTCCTCTTCCACTTTTTCCGCCGTGAATTCCCGTACGCTCGTACGGAGGAATATAGGATCGTCTTTCATGTGATTTGTCCTTCCTTTCTTATCCGTCCCTATTTTAAATGAAATGGGTATAGTTAATCGGCTGTGAAACCTTTAATCAATATTTATTTCTCATAATTTTTCTTTTCTGTTTCCGTTTTCAGCACCCGAAAAGTACTTCTGCCGTTTCGGTTTTCTCGATTTCAGAGGAAAAACAGAGTAAAACAAAAAGAGAACGACAGAAGCAATGATAGGCATTTTATCAATACCTGTCTTATGACTTTATCGCCGATACTGTCGATGCCCTCATGTACGAAGACAAGGCCCGTATCAAGGCCGAAAGGAAGGCCAGAGGCATTCCGACATCCCGTTTAACCGACAAAGCCAGGATCATTCCCGGCTTTTTCAATGCTATCGGAAGCAATCCGTGGTATTATGTTTGGACTTTCAGGAGGACTGATTATGATTCTTTACGTAACTCGCCATGGCGAAACCGATGCCAACGCCCTCCGTCAGATACAAGGCAGACGCGATATCCCGCTCAATGCCACCGGTATCGCCCAGGCTGAAGAACTGAAGACAAGACTGAAGACAGTAAGGTTCGATCGCATCTATACTTCACCTCTGTCCCGGGCCAGGAAGACGGCCGAAATCGTCAACTCCGACCGACAGGTTCCGCTTATTGTGGATGACCGTCTCATCGAGATGAGCTATGGTGATCTTGAAGGTACATCGACAAGTTCATTTGAGGCCTATGAGGGCAAGGATTTTTCCGCTATCCCCATGGCGAAAGCTTTCTGGATGTTGCTGCCCGCGTGTATCCTTTTATCGATGAACTGAGACGCCGACATCCGGATGAGACGATATTGATCGTCGGTCATATCGGCGTCGACAGAATCATCGCCAGCTATTTTGAATCCTTCACCAACGACGGGTTCCGTCGCTGGACGATTCCCAACTGCTCCGTCTTACGTTACGAAATCTAAGTATCGAGAAAGGCCTGAGTGACGTATTCTCAGGACATTGTCAGCAAAAGTATAGCTAATTAGGCTGTGAAACCTTTATTTAAATGAAAAAATGGAAGGATGGAGCGGCGTCGATTGAACATGAAAGAAGATTTGCATCCAAATAGTTTTTTGCGCCTTTCCAATCATTTGCATCTGCCTCGATTATAAGTAATAGATGACAAAGCTCGTTTTAGCTTGGAGAAGAACATATACGTCATATGCTGGGTTCAATCCGTTCATAGTCCCGTTCCTCCTGTCTAATCATCCTAGCCGGGGGATTAAGTGGAAACGAATAACCCAATAATCGGATCCCCCTAGGGGATGGTTGGGTAAAAACAAATAACCCAATAACTACATCCTCCGTTCTTCCGTTTGACTTTCCTGCTCTTCTCCTTATAATAATGTTGTCTTTGAATTGAGTCGGTCGGGGAAAAGAGGTTTTAGAATGCGCGAAAAGGTAATCCTGGTCTGTACGAAGTGCCTGTCACGGAACTATACCGTGACGAAACGGAAGGACGACACGAAACGGATCGAAGTGATGAAATACTGCCCGCATTGCAAACAGCATACCTTGCATAAGGAGACTCGTTAGAAAGGATAGACAGGAATTAGAGACCATGAAGAAAATTTCGTCTTATTTCCGCGGCGTGGCCGTCGAAGCGCGCAGAGTGCGCTGGCCGAACCGTCAGAAACTGTGGAGCTCGGTCGGGAAGGTCGTCGTCATCACGGTGATCTGCGCGGTCGTGCTGCTCTTATGCGACCTCTTGGCGGCGAACATCGTTTCCGCCTTCGAGAGAGCGAATTCGCATGCGAGCTCGGAAGGCAGTTCGTCTGTGGACCATTCGATCGTCGAAGCCGTCAGAATCATCAGAATCTATTTAGGAGGGAGAATTTAACCTATGTTTGAGGAAGAAGAAAAGAATTTGAAGGAAGAAGAGAAGGATTTCGAGGAAGAGGACGCCGGGGAAGAATCCGCCAAGGAAGAACCGGGCATCGTCACGCGCGCTCCGAACGAGGATAAGCGCACCGGACTCGACCTGGACGAAAAGGCCCAGGAAGCGCAGGAGAACGAGAAGCAGTGGTACGTCGTCAACACCTACGCCGGCCGCGAGCGCACCGTCGCGGACAACCTTGAGACCAGAAAGGTCTCGATGAACCAGGAGAACAACATCTTCCGCATCGTCGTCGCCGAACGCGAGGAAGAAGTCATCGACAAGAAGACCAACCGTCCGGTCGTCAAGAAGGACGGAACGGTCAAGACCAAGACGATCAACCTCTATCCGGGTTACATCTTCGTCGAGGCGATTATGTCGGATCTGGCCTGGTACATCATCCGTAACACTCCGGGCGTCACCGGCATCGTCGGTTCGTCCGGCTCGGGCACCAAGCCGTTCCCGATTCCGAAGGAAGACATGCTCCCGATTCTGAAGCAGATGAACCTCGTCAAGCCGACGGTTTCGACCAATTACTCGGTGGGCGAGAAGGTCATCATCACCGAAGGCGCGTTCGCCGATTCGGATGCGGTCATCACCACGGTCAACGCGGCGGAAGCCACCGCGGAGGTCTCGGTCACGTTCTTCGGACGTCCGACGACCGTCACGCTGCCGTTCTCTTCCCTCGAGAAGTCGGAAGATTCGGACAAGTAAGTTCCTTTTCCCCGTTTTGAAGACGGGGAATTTTCAGAAGCAAATCCTGCTCCGTTTTCTTATCCGTATGGTAATTTAATTTTATCCGGAAAACGCAACCTGAAATAAAGTTAAACGGCATCCGTCTGTGAGATAATAAGAGCAGGCGAAGGAAAGGAGAAACCGTATGAATTCTTATAACGACGACGGCGGCGAAAACGAAAACCGGCCCCGTTTCCGGGTCGGCTGGATCTATCTGATCGCCGCAATCCTGATCGCGTTCATCGTCTTCTACATCGTGCGGAACCTCAACGCCACGTCGGTCGCCACGTATTACGACGCGGACGTGATGGTCGAGACCGACAGCGACGGAAAAGTGAGTAAGACCGACGGACCGCTCGCGGAAATCCTCTATACGAAGAACGTCACGAGCCTGTCGCAGGAAAACCACCCGAACGCGGACTACATCTATCTGTACGGTTCGTATACGGAAACCACTTCCGAAAACCGGTCCGTCCGGCGGAGTTTCGCGGCGTATCTGACGACCGAGAACACGGAAGCCGTCAGCGACTACTACACGATCATCAATACCCGTACGATCAGCTCGACCGATACGCGGCTGTTCTACTCGGCGCAGAACGAGAATCTTTCGTACTCGGTCAGCGACTACACGACGCGCACGTCAATCTGGGACTATCTCCCGACGATCCTTCTCTGGGTCATCATCATCGGCGCGGGCATCTGGATGGTTTCGCGCCTGAACCGTTCCATCGGCAACGCGAACAGCGCCCAGTTCAATTTCAATTCCTCCCGCGCGAAGAAGGAGACCCATTCGAAGGTCCGCTTCTCGGACATCGCCGGCTGCGACGAGGTCAAGGCCGAACTCGCGGAGATGGTCGATTATTTCAAGAACGGAAAGAAATACACGAGACTCGGAGCCAAGCTCCCGAAGGGCATCCTGTTACAAGGACCTCCGGGCACCGGTAAGACGCTGCTCGCGAAGGCGGTCGCCGGCGAGGCGAACGTCCCGTTCTATTCGATTTCCGGATCGGATTTCGTCGAAATGTACGTCGGCGTCGGTGCCGGACGTGTCCGCGACATGTTCCGCGTGGCCAAACAGAACGCCCCGTGCCTCATCTTCATCGATGAAATCGACGCGGTCGGGCGCCAGAGAGGCGCCGGACTCGGTGGCGGAAACGACGAACGCGAACAGACGCTGAACCAGCTGCTCGTCGAAATGGACGGCTTCGAGGAAAATTCGGGCGTCATCGTCATGGCGGCGACGAACCGCGCGGACGTTCTCGACCCGGCCCTGCTCCGTGCGGGACGTTTCGACCGCACCATCACGGTCGATCTGCCGGATAAGGAAGGGCGCGCGGCCATTCTGAAGGTTCACGCCAAAAACAAGATCATGGCCAAGGACGTCGACTTCAACGCGATTGCTTCGCGCACGGTCGGTTTCTCTGGCGCGGATCTGGCGAACATCCTGAACGACGCGGCCATTCTGGCCGTCCGCGAGAACAAGAACGCGATCGACATGTCGGACATCGACGAGGCGATCGACCGTTCGATTGCCGGACCGGCGAAGACGAACCGCGGCCTCTCTCCGGAGGAAAAGAGAAGGGTCGCCTACCACGAAGCCGGACACGCGGTCATCGGCATCCATCTGCAGAACTCCGAAAAGGTTCAGAGGATCACGATCATTCCGCGCGGACGCACGGGCGGGCACGTCCTGATGACTCCGTCCCAGGACCGCTTCCTCATGACCAAGCGCGAGCTCGAAGAGGAAATCACGGGCCTTTTAGGAGGCCGCGTCAGCGAAGAGATCATCTTCGGGGACGTCTCGACGGGCGCTTCAAACGATATCGAGAAGGCGACGGAGATCGCCCGCGCGATGGTCGTCGAATACGGCATGTCGGATCTGGGCCCGATCCAGTACGAGAAGAACACCGGATCGGTCTTCTTAGGCAGGGACTACACGTCCGCCCAGCAGCGCTATTCTTCGGCGATGGCTCTCGAGATCGATAAGGCGGTCCGCAAGATCATCGACGAATGCTACGCCAAGGCGAAGGAAGTCCTGAACACGTACCGCGACGATCTCGAACTGATCTCGCAGACGCTGCAGGATAAGGAAACCATCACGGCCGAACAGATTGATTACCTGCTGAAATACCGCAAGATGCCGGAACCTTCCGCTCCGGAAGTGGCGAAGAAGGAAGAACCTTCCAGTCCGTCCGATTCCGATAAGAAGGAAGAACAGCCGGAAGAGAAGAAAGTCTCCGAAAAACCGGCCGAACCGGCTCCCGAAAAGAAGGAAGAGGCCACCGCTTCTACTTCTCACGGAAAGGAAGGGGAGAAATTCCTCTCCAAGATTCGTTCTCTGAAGGATTCGCACGTCTCCCTCCTGGTCCTCTTTGTCGAGGACCCGGTCACCGGGATCGACATGAGCCCGGCAAAGATGAAGAAGGTCATCCGCGAATCGTCCGAGAACTTCGTCGAACACATCACCGCGTCCGGGGACGTCCCTCCCGAAAGAGGAATGATCCTGACCGGCGCGCAGTTCGCCGACGCTTCCCTCGTCCGCGAGTTCGAATCGACTCCGGAAGAGTTCGGGAACTTCGTCGAAAAGGAGTCCGGCGTGGAAGTCGTTCTCGTGAAACTCAGCTCGCTTTCGTTCATCAAGTGCCGCGAAAGCTTCGAGAAATCGCAAGCAGAAGCGCCTTCGGTCAACGCGAAAGCGGAGAAGGAAGCGAAGGATCTGACCGATCTCGTCGACAACGAGACGAAGAAGAACCGGAAGTAAATCCGTCAAGGGCGCCCGTCAAAAGGCGTCCTTTTTTCAGGCGTTCGGAGCGAATCCGCCCGATTCCTTCTCCGTCCTGTGCTATACTCTTCAAGCGATGAAGACACTGACAATTGCGGGACTGGAACTGAAGAACAGGTATATTCAGGGTCCTTTGGCGGGATATACGACCTGGGCGATGCGGAAGATGGCGTATCGGTACGGAGCCGGAATGGCCTATACCGAGATGACCAGCTGCAACGCGCTTTTCTATCACAACAAAAAGACCGAGGACATGCTGCCGCGGGAAAAGGAGGACGGGCCGCTCGCCCTCCAGCTTTTCGGCTCGGACGACGAATCGGTCCTCTACGGGGTGAAAGTCGCTTCGGAAGACCCGTATTACGATTTCCTCGATTTCAATCTGGGCTGCCCGGCCAAGAAGGTCCTGAAACAGAAGGCAGGCTCCGCTTTGCTCGATTATCCGGAGTTCGTCTACTATCTGATCCGGAAGATGGTATCCGCCTCTTCCCGCCCGGTCGTCGTGAAGATCCGCCTCGGCGTCAAAGAGAACCACGGGGTCGAGCTCGCCAAAGGGCTCGAGGCCGCCGGCGTAAAGGCGATTGCGGTCCACGGGCGCACGACGAAGGAAGGTTTTACCGGACCGGTCCATTACGACGCAATCGGGGAAATCAAGAAAGCCGTCTCGGTTCCAATCATCGCCAACGGGAATATTACGCTCGACAACCTCTCCGAAGTCGAAAGGATCACGGGCGCGGACGGATTTATGATCGCGCGCGACGCGATTGGATATCCCAAGATCTTCGAGGATTTCCGTATGAAGGAAGAAGGAAAGCCCGTCCGTGAGCGGACGTACGGGGAACAGAAGGAATGCTTCTTAGAGCATCTCGACCTGCTCATCCGCGAAAAAGGCGAGAAGGAAGGATGCACGCTCATCCGCGGGATGGCCTGCGCGTACTTCAAGGGACTCGACATTCCGAACATCCGTCTTCTGAGGAACGCCCTCGTCTCCTGCTCGAGCAGGGAAGACTACCTCCAAGCGCTCGAAAGTTTCGAAACGGGCCGGCTGAACTGAGTTCGATGGTCCGTTTTTTTGCGTTTTACGGAGTTTGATAAACGTCTTCCGCCCGTCTAGAATAAGTTCAGGAATCATCCCGCTTATTGCGGGATCAATCAAAGAACCATGGACGATAAGACGCTGCGCTATTACGCGAAAAATGCGGAATCTTTCGGTAAATCGACGCTGAACGTGGATATGAGCGATGCGAGAGGACGCTTTTTGGAACTCCTCCCTTCGCACGCCTCCGTCCTCGATTTCGGCTGCGGATCCGGCCGGGACGCTAAGGCGTTCAAAGACCTCGGATACCGGGTCGAGGCCTGCGACGGTTCAGAAGAACTCTGCCTTCTCGCATCGGAGTGGGCCGGCATTCCCGTACGGACGATGCTGTTTCAGGATCTTTCCGAAGTCTCCCGTTACGACGGAATCTGGGCATGCGCGTCCATCCTCCATCTGAATAAAGAAAAACTGAAGGACGTCCTTTTTAAAATCGCCCGGGCTTTAAAACCGGACGGAATCCTTTATACTTCCTTCAAATACGGCACCTTCGAAGGCATTCGGAACGGACGGTACTTCACGGATTTCACCGGGACGTCCTTAGAGCGGTTCCTGAAGGATATTCCGGAATTAAGGACAATCGAAACCTGGGTAACAAAAGACGTGCGCCCCGAACGGAAGGAGGAAAAATGGCTGAATATCCTGGTCCGGCGGGTTTAAAGCTCGATCCGACGGAATCTTCCGAACTCGACATCTCCGGCTTCGAGAGCCTGCCGGACTGAGATTCTTTCTTCGGCGGTTTCTCGAAAAATCCGTATGATCTGAACAGTCTTCCTCAGAAAATACCCGAAATCCATAATCTCTACCGGGAGTGTCTGAAGGACAACCTCCCTTCCATCCGATCTTCTTTAAGAACATGCGCCCTCTGTACGATTCCGCCTTGCTTCAGGGTTAACGGAGCTGGCCGCTCGGGCAGGGAGTTCTTCCGACTCGATCCATTACAAAACTCGGGAATTTTCAACCGTCCCCGAGTTTTACGAACTCTGATGATTTTAGGAATCCTTACCGGACTCAGTTCTTTCCGTACGCGTCGAGGATCTTGTCCAGCATGTCTTCGGAATAGACGTCGAATCCGTTCTCCCTTAACAGGCGTACCGCGATTCCTTCGCCGGGAATCACCCTGTCCGTGAAGGATCCGTCGTGGATCCAGTTCGCCCCGCAGGAAGGGGAACGTTCCTTGAGGACGCAAAACTTCGCGTGGAAACGCCGGGCGGTCTTTAAGGCCGCTTCCGCGCCTCTGTTATATTCCGCCGTGACGTCCTTCCCGGATTTGGAGACGACTCTGTCCCCTTGGATTTCGGACGGCGGACGGGGGATTTCGAGCCCTCCGTCGGTCTCCGGACAGATCGGGATGACGTTGAAATACCGGGTCAGTTCCTCGATCCTCGGGCACTTCTTGGATTTTCCGTCGTAACGGGTCGGGGCGCCCAAAAGACAGGCGCTGACGAGGATGTTCGGCTTGCCTTCTTTGTTCTCTTCCATATACGGCGCTCCTTTTTCCTTGATTATAGAAGAGAAGAAGACGGAAAGAAAGGAAGAGAAACGTTCACTTTCCGGGAGGGGAATATCCGCTTATGGTAAAATAGGGACGTTTGAAAGAAGGCCGAAACTATGAAATTAATCGTCGGACTAGGTAACCCCGGAGTCGAATACGAGAAGACGCGCCACAACATGGGATTCATGCTTCTGGACCGCCTTGCCGAGGACGTCGGACCGGTGACCTTCAAGGAAGGGTTCAAGGGAACCTACGCCAAAGGAACGCTCAAAGGCGAATCCTTCTACATGCTGAAGCCTATGACCTATATGAACCTGAGCGGGGAATCCGTTCAGGAATTCGCTTCGTATTTCAAGATTCCGACCGACGAAATCGTCGTCCTCGTCGACGATATGGCGCTCGAGCCGGGGCGGTTCCGTATTCGCGCGAACGGCTCCTCGGGAGGACAGAAAGGCCTGCAGAACGTCATCGATCTGCTCCACACCGACCAGATCAAGCGCATCCGCATCGGAACGGGTGAACCGGTTCATAAGCACGACATCGACTACGTCCTGACCGTCCCGCCGAAGGAGGAGATGTCTTTGATCGACGCGGCGCTCGACGAAGCGCTGATGGCTTTGAAATACTACATCGTCACGTCCGATTTCACGAAGACGATGTCGCTGTTCTCGACGAACAAGATCCAGGGGAAGTAAATGGAATCTTTCGGCGGAATCTTAGAAAAGCTCCGGAACGATCCGGAAATCGTCCGGTTCGAAAAGGGAGAACCTCTCTCGGCGGATTCGATCGAATCCCTCGCTTTCGCCGTGGCGACTTTTTACCGGAAGGATCAAAAGAACCTGACGGTCGTCGTCCCGTCGCTCTACGACGTTAGGACGTTCACGGAACTGATTTCGCAGCTCCTTCCGGAAGAGGAAATCCTGCGTTATCCGACCGACGAAGTCCTGCGCATCGAGGCGATTTCGTCCTCGAAGGAAATGCTCAAGGAACGGATCTACACGCTCGGGAAGCTCCTTTCGGGGGAAAAGCACATCCTCGTTTTGAATTCGATCAGTCTGATCCACGAGGTCAGCAAGCCGGACGTCTTTCAAAAGAAATGCATATTGCTGAAGAAAGGGCAGACGGTTCCTCCGCTGGAACTCGAGAAGAAACTGACCGGGATCGGATATACCAAGGTCAACAAGGTCGAGGAGGTGTTCCAGTTCGCGCGGAGAGGCGAGATCATGGATATCTTCTCCCCGGCGAATCCGGATCCGGTCCGCGTCGAGTATTTCGACGACGAGATCGACGATCTGCGTCTTTTTAACGCGCTCGAGGAAGTTTCGTACAAGGAGGTCCCGTCCTTAGAAATCGTCCCGGGATCGGAGAACCTTTTCGAAAAGGAAGAAACCGCCACGGCGAAAAAGAGGATCGAAGCGGACCTCGAAGAGGAAGAAAAGAAGTACGGAAAAGAAAAGACCGAGGAGCTGACGGAAAAAGTCAATTCGTTCCTCGCGAACGTGCAGGACGAAGGCATCGGGGAGAACCAGGCGCGCTATCTGCCATATTTCCTCGGGACGAAACACGGTTCCGTCCTCGATTACCTGTTAAAGGACCGCATCCTCTTCTACCGTTCCGAGGACGATTTTTCGACCATGGAACGCTATTACCAGGAAGCGCTGGATTATTTTTCCGAGCTCTACAAGGCCCATCTGTCCCTGCCTCTAGAAAAGAACTGCTTCTCCCCGGATCTGCTTCAGGGAAAGTTCGCTTACGAACCGGTCCTCGACGAAAAATCGACGCTGAGCGTTACGGACATCCCTCTGCACTTCATTTCGATCGGGGATACGCCCGCCGAACTGAGGAAACTGAAGAATGACGGATATAAGCTCTATATCGCCTTAAGCGAAGAGCGCTACGCGCGGTATCAGAGCGTTTTGACCAATCAGGGCGTGAAGTTCGCTGACGCGCTCGAAGGGGCGGAGAGAATCGACGCGGTGTTCCACCGCGGGTTCCTGCTTCCTGCCTACAACGTCGCCGTCTTGACCCAGTCCGAACTCTTCGGGGCGCCGGAAGGTAACTCCTTCTTCTTAAAGCGTTTCAAGGAAGCGAAGATCATCAACAAGTACTCCGAACTGGCTCCGGGGGATTACGTCGTCCACGAGGAACAGGGAATCGGCATCTACCGCGGGATCACGACGATTCACGGTCTGGAATATCTGACGATTGAATACGGCGGGAACGGGAACCCGAAGCTGTTCGTCCCGCTCGACAAGTTCCGCCTGATCCGGAAATATTCCTCCAAGGACGGCATGCGCCCCAAGCTCGACACCCTCGGAGGGGCGAGCTGGGCGAGAAGGAAGGCCAAGATCCGCGGAAGAGTCGCCTATCTGGCCGACCGCCTGCTCGAAATCGCCGCGAAGAGAAAGGCTCTGCCGGGCTACTCGTTAAAAGGAGATCCGGAACTGGAGGCCCAATTCGGGGACGCTTTCATGTTCCCGCTGACGCTGGGACAGCAGAAGGCGCTGGAAGAAATCTATAACGACATGGAGCAGCCCCATCCGATGGACCGGCTTCTGGCCGGGGACGTCGGCTTCGGCAAGACCGAAGTCGCTTTCCGCGCGGCTTTCCGCGCGATCGTCTCCGGAAAACAGGCCGCTTTGCTCTGCCCGACGACGGTCCTTGTCCGCCAGCATTACCAGGTGGCCGTGAAGCGCTTCGCGGGCTTCGGTGTGAAGATCGCCGCCCTGTCGCGCAATGTCTCGGACGCCGACCAGAAAAAGATCGTGGAGGAACTGAAGGAAGGGAAGATTGATTTTATCATCGGTACGCACCGCCTGCTTTCTTCCGACGTGAAGTTCAAGGATCTGGGTCTTTTGATCGTCGACGAGGAACAGCGCTTCGGCGTCACCCACAAGGAAAAGATTAAGGAACTCTATTCGAATATCGACGTTTTGACTTTAACCGCGACGCCGATTCCGCGGACGCTGCAGATGTCGTTACTGAACGTGCGCCAGCTGTCTTTGCTCGCGGACGCGCCGGTGAACCGCCTGCCGATCAAGACGTACGTGGTCAAATACGACCAGTCCATGGTGCGCGAAGTCATTTCGCGCGAACTCGGGCGCCAGGGGCAGGTCTACTATCTTTCGAACAGGATTCAGACCATCTATAAGAAAGCCGAGGAGATTCAGAAGATGTTCCCGTCCGCGCACGTCGGCGTGATTCACGGTCAGCTCGGCGCGGAAGAGATGTCGGACATCATGAACGACTTCTACGACCGCAAGATCGACATTCTGGTCTGCACGACGATCATCGAGACCGGGATCGACGTCCCGAACTGCAACACCATCGTCATCGAGAAGGCCGAGAATTTCGGACTGGCTCAGCTCTATCAGATCAAAGGGAGGGTCGGGCGTTCGTCCCGCCTCGCCTACGCGTATCTGACGTATCCGGACTACGGGATGCTCGACGAGGATTCGCGGAAGCGCCTGAAGGCGCTGAAGTCGTTCACCGAGCTGGGATCCGGCTACAAGATCGCGACCGAGGATCTGAACATCCGCGGGGCCGGGGACATCTTGGGCAAGGAGCAGGCCGGTTTTATCGACTCGATCGGATACGACGCGTACATGCGCCTGCTCGAGGAAGTCATGAAAGAAAAGAAAGTCGCCGACAAAGGCAAGGCCGAGACGAAGAAAGGGACGCGCTTCGAGCTGCAGTTCTCCTTGGACGCGCACATCCCGGAGAACTACGCTTCCGAAGCCGACCGCATCAACCTGTACCGCGAACTCTACGACATCGTCGACATGGGCGAACTGAAGAAATTCGAAAGGAAGGTGCGCGACGTCTACGGGCACTTCCCGACCGAGATGCAGAACCTCTTCCTCAAAAAGACCGTCGAGATCCTGCTCGACGATCTTCGCGTAGCGGACTTCAAGGAATTCATGGACCGGTACGACGTGCGCATGAGCGAGGAATACTCGACCCAGCGCGGCATCGGCATGAAGCTTTCGAACGCCCTCGACAAATACGACCGCAGGGAGGTGGTCCCGCGGTTCGTCGGAAAGAACTTCAGCGTCGTCTGCATGAAGACGTCGGATTATCTGCTCGGTCTTTTCGACGTACTTTCGACCGTCCTGAAACTCGGATCGAAGGACCTTACAGGCGGAAACGCTTGATCTTTAACGGAACTTTCTTCTTCTTGATATCTTCGTAGAAGGGGACGTACACGACGTTCCCGTCCTGATCGGTCAGGCACGGGTAGGCGTAACGGAGATAGAGCGGGACCTTCTGGGAGCGCAGGAAATTTTTCACCGATCCGTTCGGAAGACCCGTCGCGAACACGTCGCCTTCCCGGACGTTCCTTAGCGTCAGAGGGAACTGCTTGTCTTTTAACGCGAAAGCCGAAGGATCCGACAGATCGATCCGGAGGAAGTCGTTCTCGTACGCTTCCTTGCCGAGGTTTTTGAATTCGTAATCCTGGACGAACAGGGACTTCATCAGATAAAAATCATCGTAATTCCTGTACAGCGTCAGTTTCGGCGTGATTTCCGTCGCCCGGGTCGAGTGGAGGCGACGCAGTGCTTCCATCGCCAGGTTCACGCCCGCTACGACGGTCTTCTCGTCCTCTTTCGGGGTGATGGCGCGGATCCACGCGTGGAGGAACGAGCGCCGGTTCTTCTCGGACAGCTTTTCGAACGCCGCGTACGAAAAAGTCTTCGGAGGTTTCTTCGGATTGACGAGCCCCTGCAGTTCCGCGTTTTTCCGATCGATTTCCTGTAAGATTTTTTCCCGGTTCAGAGTCGGAAGGACTTCCTCGCGGATCCTGTTCCTCGTCCTGTCCCGGTTGTAGTTCGTCAAATCGTCGTAATAGGAGATTCCTTTGTATTTCAGGAATCCGATCATCTCTGCCTTCGTGACATTCAAAAATGGGCGGATCACCTTCAGGCCGTACAGCGTGGTGACGGCCTTCATCCCGTAATGCTCGTAGACGCCTCCGCGTTCCTTCTGCATCAGGTAGGTGCAGATGAGATCGTCCTGCTGGTGGGCGACCAGGACACCTTCGGCCCGGTAGGCCGGGGCGAGGCGCGCGAAGAGTCCGTAACGGGCCTTTCTCGCCGCGTCCTCGAAGTTCCCGTCCTTCCTCGTCAACGGTTTGGGGATTTCCCGGTCCTCGAGCGCGTATCCGAAGGAACGGCAGTTCTCCTGAACGATCCTGTGTTCTTCTTCGACGAACGGGGAATCCTTGTAATTGATGTAGACCGGGACGATGTTCCTGTATCCGAAATACGAAAGGACGTACAAAAGGAACGTCGAGTCCGGACCGCCTGAATAGGCGGCCAGATACGTCGGGCCGTACTTCACGTACTGTTTCAAATCGTTATAGACTCTGTTTAAAATAAGCTCGGGCATAGGAGGATAAAAGGCGCGCCTCAGTCAGAAGCCCCGCTTCGGAATGCTCCGACTCCAGCCTCCTCAGTTCCGCGTTGGCGCGTAAGTACTGGACCAAAAGGAAAACGATCGCCGCGACGCAGACGACTAAAATCGCGATGTAGACGAACGATAAGAGGCGGTTCTTCGTTTCCTTATTCATCGGTCTTTTCCTTCACTTCGTAAAGGGTCGGGGCGCTCTGGACGGTCGCGTACTCTTGGACGCTCTTGACCGTGACTTCCACTTTCCGCCCGGTCAGGGACGTGATGAGGATGTTGTCGCCTTCCTTGATCTCGGTGGCGGGCTTGGCGGGTTTGGAGTTGACGGAGACGAGTCCTCGCTCGATCATTTCCTTCGCCGCTTCGCGCCGTTTGATTAAGCGCGTGACCTTCAGATATTTGTCCAGTCTCATACTTCGTTCCGTTTCTTTTATCCTAAGCCGTTTTTTGTTCGGAAGAAAGGAGCTTTCTAGCGGAAATGCTTCTCCTCGTATTCTGCGATGAGGTCGACGCGACGCTGATGCCGTCCGTCTAGCGGAACGGCGTCTAAGAAGAGATGCACTCTCCTCAAGGCGTCTTCGGGCAGCGTGTACTTCGCCCCGAAGGCGATGACGTTCGCGTGGTTGTGTTCCCGGATGAGGACGGAGACTTCGTCGTTGTATCCGATGCCGCAGCGGATGCCTTTGACCTTGTTGGCGCAGATGCAGACGCCTTCTCCCGACGTGCAGCAGACGATGCCGAAATCCGCTTCCTTTTTCTGGACCTTCTCGGCGACGGCGAACGCGTAATCCGGATAGTTCACCGATTCCTTCGAATCCGTCCCGCAGTCCAAGACGGCGTATCCTTCTTCGGACAAGTTCTTTTTTAAGAATTCCTTCAGATTGTAGGCTCCGTGGTCGCAGCCGATGGCAATGGAAATCATGGCGTTATTCTCCTTCGTATACTTTCAGAACGTCTTCGAACGACAGCTCTCCCTGGCGGATCAGGACCGGTTTCTCCTTCGAGAAATCGATGATTGTCGATGGTTTCGAATGCGGGGATTCCGCGTCGATCACGTAAGGAATCTCCCCGTTGAAGATGCTATAGGCTTCTAAGGCGCTATTGGCCGGTTTCTCCCCGGACTTATTCGCCGAAGGGACCAGAAGCGGTTCCCCGACCCGGTCGATCAGATCCCTTAACGGGGAGTATCCAGCGATGCGGATGCCGATCGAAGGGCTTTTCAAGGTGACCCAGTATGGCAGATGCTCCTTCGGTTTCAGCAAAAGCGTCAGCGGTCCCGGGACGAAGCGGGCGATGACCCTCTTCACCTTTTCGTCGAGATAAGCGAAGTCCTCGAACCGGAAGGAATTCCCGCCCATCAGGGTGAACGGCTTTTCCGGAGGTCTTCTTTTGACCGCGACGAGCTTCTTAAAAGCCGCTTCGGAAGAATAGACGCAGCCGAGTCCGTAGACGGTCTCGGTCGGGAACGCGGCGACTTCTCCCGCTTTTAAGGAATCCACCGCTTCCTTCGAATCGAACGAAACAATTTCAGTCTTCATGTTTTCTGCCTCGAAATCAGGAAAATTATACCATATCCGCCGCCGGGGAAACCGCCCTAGGTCCCCGAAGGAGAGGCGGATTTATGGTAGAATGAAATAGACTATGGAAAACGAAATAGAAAAGTCGGAACTGTATCTTCGTTTCCGCAAAGACCTTCTGACTTCTCCCTTACTGGATTACGAAGAAGAGAAACTCAAAAGCGGGGAACTGATTCCTCTCTCGCTCTACAGCTTTTACGATCTGTTTTTCCGCGCGAAACGCTTTTATTTCACGTCCTTTTATTCCGCTTTTCCTTCTTACGAAGACGAAGGGAAGTTCCTTCTTGTCGGAAAGAGGAGGCTATTAAAGAAAGAGACCTACGCCCGCGAGGAAATCAAGGATCTGCTCGTTTTTTCCGATAAGCACCCCGAAAAGATCTACGTCAGCCTCGATCCCGTCCGGCTCGAAAAATTCTATTCGTCCTTCGAAGGGAAGAAGATCTATCTTTCCCTCGGGGACCTCTATTACAAGAATAAGGACAGGAAAGTTGTATCGATCGCCCCAATCCTGTTCTGCCCGGTCGACGTCCTTAAGGACGAGAACGGGTATTCCTTCGTCCTTTCCTCCTCGACGGGGATTTTGAATTCCGCCCTGTTCCTGCTTTTAAAGGAACAGTACGGACTGAGCTTATTCGCAAGCGGGGACGAAGAGACCGATCCGGAGGTCCTGCTCGAGAAGGTCGAAAAACGGATCAAGGGGACCGGGTTCGCCCTCGATCCGGCCCTGCATCTGACGTCTTTAGACGCAGATAAGGACGCCAAGGAATTCGAGTTCCTCGTCAAGGCGATTTCTCTCGCCCCGGACCCGCTCTATAACGCGTACAAGGGAAGGCTGGTCAAGGAGAACGCGGACGGGAACGTCTTAGGGAACTACCCGCTTTTCGTGAAGGACTGCATCCGCTCCTTCTTCTCACATAAGATTATGCGCATCCCGAAGTTCGACGAGATGAACCGCTTCTTCGTCGACCGGCTCATCGGGGAAGAGATGCTCCGCCATCGCTCCGTCCTGATTTTGACGGAGAATTCCGAACAGAAGGAGAAGGCGAAAAAGCTCCTTTCCGACCGCTTCTACGATTTTCTGATGCCGTACAAGAACCCCGACGATCCCCAATCCGCCCTCTTTACCGTGCTCGAGGCGAAGAAAAAGACGTCCCAGGAGACCCTCTCGTCGGACTTGCTCCTGCGGAAGGAAAGAATCGGGGGCAACGTCCGCGACCAGGAAGAGGACGACTACATCCTCAAGAACAGCGAGCTCGTCACCGGCGAGGATCCTTTCAGCGCCTACGCGAAGATGTACGCCGCGCAGAAGGACGCGCGCGAACTCTTCGATTTCTCCGACATCGACGATTACGATTTCAACGACACGCTCCGCGACATGGACTTCCTTGACTTTTTATCGAATACGAAGTTCGGAAGAGACGTCCCGTTCACGCACATGGCCTTCTACGGCCTGAACTCGGAAGTGGAACGGAACGAGTATCCTTCCATCATGGAATTCTTAAGGGATTTCCATTCGGCGGTCCTGAATTTCCAGTCCGCGGTCTCCCGCTCGGAGATCCGTTCGACAGGCTGGTCCGATTACAATTCCATCAAGGATTTCGACGAGACGGTCAAGGTGTTCCAGGTCCTCGCCAAATACGAGAACTTCCCGCTCGAGTATTTCTCGATTGATTTCACTCCCGAAGTCGTCTCGGACATTTCCGAGCTCGAGACCTGTTACCGCACGCGGGCTTCGATCCGCCTCTCTTTCGACGTCCTCTGTTCCCCGGAAGTGAAGAATCTGGATTTCCGCCAGGTCCTAAAGGATATCACGAGCCGCTCGAAGGAAAAGGAACTCAAGAAGAAACTGCGGAAGATCATCAAAATCCCGCCGTTCCGGAAATCCTACAAGACGTTCATCGTCTTCGCCGACAAGTTCGTCCAGAACGAAGAGAGGATCGAGACGCTCCAGAACGAGCTCTCGCCGACCTTCGGGACGAGGATGAACTCTCTGGACGGCCTCCTTTACATCGATAAGTGCCGCTCCTTCATCGAGCTCTACGACCGCCAGAAGCGCCTTTATGACCACCTCGATTTCGATAACCCGTTCGTGAAGAAGCTGTTGAACGACCATCTCTTCTCGGAAAGCTTCCGCACGGTCTATTTCCCGCAGCTGCTAGAGATCCGTTCGGTCCTCGAGAATTCCCTCGACCGGTTCCGCCACTACTTCAACGAGGACAAGTTCGATTATTCCGGGGCGTCCTTCTCGGAAATTCTGGGTCGCCTCGATCAGAAGCTCTACGCCAAGGAAGGGGATTTCTTAACGTACCTGTCCTTCTCGAAGAAAGCCGACGCGGGGTCGAAGGCCCTGCGCGAAGCGGTCGAATCCGTCGAGAAAAGGGAAGGGACGCTCGACCATTTCGTCCCGGACTACACGTATTCGATCTACCGCTTCTTCTTTTTGAAGGCCGTCACGAATATCGACGGGGTGAAGCAGATGGAGACCCGCTCTGATGACGAGCTGAACATGTACGCTTTGCTCGACGAGTTCAAAGACCTTTTGAGCCGGGACTACCTTTCCGAATACCCGGTTTATCTCTCCAACCAGCTCACCCGCCCATCCTATACCCAGGCGGTCCGCAAACTGAAGGAGCTCTACCACTCGAAACGCCTCGTCCCGGTTAAAAGCGCCCTCCGGATCTCCGGGGGCGTCTTCTTCAACTGCTACCCGCTTCTGGTCGAGGATTTCTCGACGGATCTTTATCTCTCCGATTCGAAGTTCGACCTCGTCATCCTCTACGGCGAGCATGAATATCGGGACGCGGACGTCACGCACGCTTTGCTTCTGGCGAAGAACGCGCTGATCATCGGCGGGAATCCGGGAAATCTCCTCCGTTCCGTCCCCTACCTCGATTTGTCCTTAGAAAGGGATCTCCACGCGTATATGAGGCGGAGAGACTATCCTTCCTTCTTCCTTCCGATGCTGAAAAAGACCTTTGCGGAACAGGGCATACTCCTCGAGACGGATAAAGATGTCGCTCCCGGCGTCCTTCTGCCGTTCTATTTCGAAACCGGCGGGGACAAATACGCTTTAAGGATCGAAGACACGTCCGACCGGGCGGATTTCTCCTATCTCTATTCGGCCCCGTCGTTCCTCTATCTGATCTACGGAATAAAGACCGTCAGCCTCTATCCTCTGCTGTTCTTCGTCTATCCTTCCTTAAGCGTCCTGTCCTTATATCAGAAGAGCGAACTTCTCAAACAGGAGAATTCCGGCGCGCCTTCTTCCTACCTCGAGGAAAAGAAACAGGATTATTTCTCCGAGCTCGGAAAGATTTCCTCTTCCTTCCCTCCGTTCGGAACCGACGGGGAAAAAGACCCCTCCGTCCTGCATTCCTCCGTTCCGGGGGAACGTCCCCTTTCCGCCGTTCCGGAAGAAGAAGTCGAAAACGGGATTCTGACGTATCTCTCCCATTTCACGTATCTGAACCGGGACGTTTTAATCCACGAAATCGGAAGAGTCCTCGGGACGGACGAAAAGGACGTCGATTTCCGCCTCCTGTTCACGAAAGCCGAACTGCGCCTACTTCAAGAGAACAAAATCCGCAAAGAAGAAAACCGGCTCTATCTCGTCCGGGATTAACTTCCTTTTTCCGCATAAAATCCACGAGAAAAGCGCCTCCTTGAGGAAGCGCTCTGTCTTTTTTCAAGAGGATTAATACGACTTCTTCTTTTCGAGGAGCAGGAGATAATCCCGCGGATCCGCCTGGTACTTGCCGAAGCAGGCCATCACGAAATCCAGGATGTTCCAGAGTTCCCCGATGCCGATGACCATCGCCAAAAGCTTCAGTCCCCAGAGCTTCCAGCCTTTTAAACCCAGCGCGTAGAACTTGTCGAGCCCGAGCCATCCTCCGAAGAAGACGATCAGAAGCAGCAGAGCCTTGTTCATTTCTTTCATAAACTTCCGTCCTTTTCTAACCCAAATATTATAGTAAGACTTCAAACCCTTTGTCTATCCTTCTTACCGGAACAAACGCCTTGGGAAGGGTATGAGAGATGACGCGTTAAGAAAATGTTGAGTTCCGCTTTCCCTTATTTTAAGAAGTTCTTCAGGATCTTCAGCTTCCTTTCGGAATACGGATGTTCCCTTAAGGGAAGATTGAACTTCGTCCTGCCGTAGAGCACCGTCGACGGATGCGTGAATTCCCTGAATCCCCAGATCCCGTGGTACGCGCCCATCCCAGAATGGCCCGTCCCGTTGAATGGGACGCCCTTGACAATCAGGTGGTTGCACACCTCGTTCACGCAGCCTCCGCCGTACTGCTGGGTGCTCATGACTTTCTCCGCCCAGCGCCGGTCCTTCGTGAAGAGATAGAGCGCCAGCCCGTGCTCACGCTGAGAAATCTTCTGCAGAAGCTTGTCCACTTTTCCGTCGTCGAAGGGAACGATTGGAAGCAGAGGATTGAAGAGCTCGTGGTTGGCGATGGTCTCGTTCTCCTTCACCGGATAGATGATGGTCGGTTCGAAACGGAACGCGTGCTCGTCCCCTTTCCCTCCGTAAACGATCCTGTCCTTATAGAGTTCGGCTTCTTCGGCGCATGCGTCGTATGCCTTCTTTCCAATCAGGTGCGGATATTCCGGGTTCGTCAAAGGGAAATCCCCGAGCTGGGCCTTGAAGGCTTTCTTCAGTTCTTCGACGAACGCGCCGGCGACTTCCTTCGCCACGGCGACCTGGTTCACGTCGATGCAGATCTGACCGCTGTTGGCCGCCTTGAAGAACGCGATCTTCCGCGCGGCATCCTTCAGATCCGCGTCTTTGCGGACGATCGCCCAGTTTCCGTTCTCCCCGCCGAGCTCGAGGGCGATTGGCGTGAGATTCGCTGAGGCTTTCTCCATCACGTGCATTCCGACGCGCGGGGAACCCGTGTAGAAGATCTTGTCGAACCGTTCTTCGAGGCAGAAATCCGCGACGTCGTGCCCGCCGTCGACGACGGCGACGTATTCGCTCTGGAAGGCGTCCCCGACGATCTTTTTAAGGACTTCCGTGCACGCCTTCGATTTCGAGCTCGCTTTCAAGACAGCCGTGTTTCCGCCGGCAAGGGCAGCGGTCAGTACGCCTAAGGAGAGCAGGAACGGGAAATTGAACGGGCTCACGATGAGCGTTGTCCCGTAGGGCATCTTGTAGACTTTCGCCTTCGTGGCCGGGAAAGCCGCCAGCCCGGCGAAATGCGTCTCGGGCTTCGCCCATTTCTTCACGCCTTTGACGGCTTCGTCGATTTCGAAAAGGACGGTCCCGATGTCGCAGAAATACGCTTCGGTCTCCGCTCTCCCGAGATCCGCATGCAGGGCTTCGGACATGTCTTTCTCATGGGAAAGGACGGATTTTTTCAGATTCTTCAGGGCTTCTTTCCGGAATTTGACGTCGAGCGTCTTTCCGGTCATAAAAAATTCTTTTTGCTTCAGATACAGCTGATGCACCTGCTCTTTGGTCCACATAGATCTTTTTGCTCCTTGACTCCATTATAAAAGAAATGGAAGCAGTTCTCCAACTCCTCGTTTTCTGCTCAGGGGAGAGGAAGAGGGAAACTGGTCTGAAAAAGGAGAGCGGGATTGTTTATAATAAATACGGTTTTACTTATTTGCCTAATTTAATTTTTATGAAGAAATCCAGCAAGACGGCCCTCATCCTCTGTTCCGTTCTCGCCCTCGCCCTTTCCGGCGGGGCGTTCGCGCTCCTTTTCGCGCGGCACGGCACGGAAAGCTACGCCCGCTTCTCCGATCTTTACGAAGATCCGTCCGCGGCTTTAAAAGACACGGGAACGTCCTTCCTTCCGACCGAGCTCGCCCAGGAACTCGAATACAGGAAGACGTATGAAAAGGAAGGGACGTCCTTTGCGCAGGGAAGTTTCTTCTTCACGGATTATTCCTCGTACGACAAAGCGGCCAAGGCGCTCAATCAGCGCATCGTTGCTCTCGAGGAGAATTTCTTCTCCTCTTACTCGCTTTTAGGAATTTACCGGGAAGGGAGCTTCTTCTCCGAGTCGGTGACCGGCAAGGCGAAATACTCGGACGGGACGTTCTCTGTCACGTACTACGTCGAAGACCAGCAGCCGTTATCCGGGCAGATCGAAAAGACGGGCGTCTATTACGTCGATTTCTTCAGGCTGGACCGGGGGAGCGACGTTTCGAAAGTCGTCCTCTCCGACCATCTGTTCTAAAAAAGGGGGAGTACCATGGAAGGACAATACACGCCGTCGGAAAAAGGGACGTTCCTCGACGAAATCCGTCTCGCTTTTTACGACTGGGGATGCGACGTCTCAAGAAAGAGCCGGTATTTCTTCTCGCATTTCTCCGATCTTTTGAAGAACTGGTGGAAAAACCTCGTCCGTTCGGACAAGTTCCAGCTCACTCTGATCCTCATCCTCGTCGCGTTCATGTGCTTCGCGGCCGAGCTGTTCGATAACCGCGGTGCCATCGTCATCAACGGGGACTTCAAGCTGCAGGGCGTCGCTTTCATCTACAACGGCTACGACGACTGGCACTATTTCTTCAAGACCGGCGTCTTCCCCTTATGGGACACTTCCGGCGTGCTCGGGGTGGATAACATCGGGGCGTATTCGTTCTATTACCTCTTCGACCCGTTCTTTCTGGCCCTGCTGATTTGGCCGCGGGCCTGGCTCAACTACGTCCAGGCGGTGCTGATGATCGTCAAGATCGTCCTCGCCGGAATCTTCTTCTACGACTATCTCGGATCGTTCAAACTGAAAGACTCCACCAAGAAGATCGGAGCCATCGCCTACGCCCTCTGCGGCTGGGGATGGTACTACCTCTGGTTCTTCCACATGATGGAGGCGGCGACTTTCCTCCCGCTGATGCTTTTAGGCGTCGAGAAGACGATTCAGAAGAAGGATCCGCGTTTACTGGTCTTCGCGATGTTCTTGGAAGGCGCGGTGAACTACCAGTTCCTCGCGGTCTTTTCGGTTTTGAGTTTCTTTTACGCGATGTTCCGCTTCTTCCAGACGATGAAACAGCGGAACCGGAGCGAGAACTGGACCATCCTCGGGCTGGGCTTCTGGGCCTTTTTGACCGGGATCGTCCTCTGCGGGTTCATCATCTTCCCGTCCTACCGCCTCATCACCTCGATGCCGCGCATCCACAACACGAACACGTTCCTGAACGTCTTCAGGGAAGCGGATTTCCCGAAGAAACTGTCCCTGCTCTTCGTCTGGCAGGACCTCTCTTCTGGCACGGTCAAGGCGTACCAGCACCTCTATCCGATCGAGTCGCTCTTATTCATGACGAACTCCTCGTTCGAAGAGCCGCTGACCAAGCTGAAGAACGGGTATTACGACAACGCCGCGAGCTCGTTCTACGTCTCGACTCCGATCCTTCTGATGCTCTTCCCGTCGATCGCCGACGCGGTGAAGAAAAAGCACGTTTCCGAAATCATCGGAATCGTCCTGGTCTTTCTCGGGGTGGAGACCCCGTTCATGTACTACGCCTGTGGCGCCTTCTCGACGGTCCCGTACGGACGCTGGGGCGTGTTCGCGTCCTTGTTGATCGTCACGTTCGTCTGCATCCACATGGACGAAATCCGGAAACTGCCGGGGTATTTGCTCGATATTTCGCTGGTCCTCGTCTATATCCTCTTCGCCATCACGGTCTACCAGTGCTTCACCTGGGCGCATAACGGGACGTATTCAAGTTACGGCCTTCAGGATCTGACCCTCTCGAAAGAAATCCTCGGCATCCAGGTCAACGCGTTCCAGGCCCAGTGCATCTTCCAGGGCATCTGGTATTTCGTCTGCTACCTGCCTCTGCGCCTGCTGATGAAACGGAAGCAGTTCAAGAACACCGCGTTCATTCTGACTTCTCTCGACGTCATCATCATGGGCAACATCGCCGTCGCCGGACAGGGCTGGGTCAGCTACTCTTCCTCGGTCTTCGGAGGAAGAGAGAGTTTCAAGCAGCAGACTTCGATTGTCGAAAAGCTCAAGGAGACCGATCCGGACACGTTCTACCGCATAATGAACTCCTCGGTCTCGACGAACCGCGCGTACGATCCGAACCTGGCCATGGCGGTCGGGTATAACGGGCTCGGGACGTTCTGCTCCACGATCAATTACGATTCGGAGGATTTCTTCGAGTGGTCCAAGATTGACCGCAACTCGAATTCCTACACGCTCGAGTATCAGAACAAGAGAATGAACCTCGACGAGTTCCTCGGGAACAAATACTACCTCCTCGAAAAGAGCGAGACGAACGTCCCGTCCTGGTTCATCGATGTCGGGGCGGCGACGGAAAACGAAGGGCTTTCCGAAGCGCTGAAGAATTCGAAGTACGCCCTGTACGAGAACCCGTATTTCGTCGACCGGATCTTCACCTATTCTTCCTACATCGTCTCCGACCAGGGCAGCTGGTACTTCGATACGGACGAGCACCACTCTTCCGCGGTCCCCGAGGAAGAAGCCGAATCGAACTATCTCACGGACGCCATCGTGGATGCGGAGTATTACAAAGAGCATCAGGGCGAGTTCTCTTCCTTCAAAAAGGATAAGGCTGCCATGAATTCTGCTCTGAAGAAGGCCTCCCTCTACGGTTCAGGCAAGTACAAGACCACGTTCTATTTCGCCAAGTGGGACGTTTCGCCCGAGACGGGAGAGACTTCCGACGGGATGCTGCGCACAATCGACAAGTCCATGTCCGACGCGGAATGGTCGAGGATTCATCAGAGCGAGCTCGCCGCTTCGCTAGACGAAACGACCCGGAAATCCGTGATCGACGGAGTGACTTACCGCCTGACGAACAGGACTTACCGCTACGAAGGCGGGACCTGCCCGGTGTACTGCCTCGATTCCTACGACCGGGCGGACGAGTATTTCGTCTCGAACGCTTACGCGGACAAATCTGTCGGGGACGGAAGCTGGACGGCGGAATCCCATTCGAACGGGGCATATTTCTCGAAGTTCGTGACCGAAGACCCGAACGGGGAAGCTCTGGCCGCCGAGGACGCGAGCGAAGACAATCCGGCCTATATTTCCATCGGACACAACATGGACAAGGCGAACGTCCGGTTCTATCTCTACGGGAAGAATTCGGACGGGAGCATGAAGCTCCTGTGCTCGGATCAGAACAACTACGCGCACACGAACACGAACGGCTGGAGAAGCTCGAGCGGGTTCTACGTGACCGAACCGGTGTACGGGATCATCGGCATCATCTACAATTCGTATTTCAACTCGCTGAGCCTGAAGAACCTCTATTACGAGTATTTCGATTCGTTCAAGGAGCAGGTTGACGTCCACCGGAACGCTCCGGTCTCGATGGATTATTCGAAGTGCGATGCGAATACGATGGCCTATACGACTTCGTATACGGAGAAGAAGCTGAACGTGATCAACCAGCTCTACGCTTCCGGATGGAGTCTGAAGAGGACGTATCAGGACGCTTCCGGAAAGAGCGTCACCGAGGACGTCCCTCTGTTCAAGGCGCAGGGCGGATTCCTCGGATACGTCGCCATTCCGGGAGAAAACGTCGCGTACACATTGACGTATTACACCCCGGGATTACAGGGCGGAAAAGTCCTCACAGGACTCGGCGTCCTCTCGGGAGCGTCGATCCTGCTCTGGTACTACGGGGCGCACCAGCTCCGCGAGCAGGAGAAGAGAATCTATAAGAAGACCGGGTTACGGAAGTAATCCGGCTTTCTTCTTCGCGATTCTGTGGAAAGAAAAGAAGTTCTCTATGTATAATAGAGCGGAACAAAATTGTTTTTGCTTAGAAAGGAAGCCGCCGTATTTATGTTGAATTCTTATATGCTGGACCGTCTCGAGACGATGGAGAAACGGGAAAACGAGATCGACCAGGAACTGATGAACCCGATCGATTTTTCCCGCGCGAAAATCCTGAACCAGGAACGCGCCGGACTCGACGAGGCGGTGACCCTCTATAAACAGTACAAGAAGATCAGGAAGGACCTCGAGGAAGCTGAGGCGATGGAGAAGGACGAAGATCCGGATCTCGCCGAGATGGGCAAGGAAGAAGCCGCCCGCCTCGAAGCGGAACTGCCTCTATTCGAAGAAAAGATCCAGGAAGCCCTGCTTCCGAAGGACGCCAACGACGACAAGAACGTCATCATGGACATCCAGGGCGCCGTCGGCGGGGACGAGGCGAACATCTTCGCCGGGGACCTCTACCGTATGTACATGCGCTACGCGGATTCCAAAGGCTGGTCCTACACGCTGATCGACGAGGAACCGACGTCTTTAGGCGGCTATTCCTCGGTCTCGTTCAAAATCAAAGGAAAAGGCGCGTATTCGCGCCTGAAGTTCGAGTCGGGAACCCACCGCGTCCAGCGCGTCCCGATTACGGAGAAATCCGGAAGGCTGCAGACCTCGACGGCCCGAGTCCTGGTCATGCCGGAACTCGAGAAAACCGACGTCGTCATCAAGGAATCCGATCTGAAGATCGATACCTACCGCTCCTCCGGCGCCGGCGGACAGAACGTCAACAAGACCGAATCCGCGGTCCGCATCACGCACATCCCGTCCGGGATCGTCGTCACCTGCCAGATCGAGCGCGACCAGCTCGCGAACAAGGAAACGGCCATGGAACTCCTCCGCGCCCGTCTCCAGGCCAAGGAAGACGCCGAAAAGAACGCCGCGATCGACGCGGAGCGCAAGCTCAAAGTCGGTAACGGCGAGCGTTCGGAGAAGATCCGCACGTACAACTATCCGCAGAACCGCGTCACCGATCACCGCATCGGCTACACGGTCAACAACCTCGACCGCATCATGGACGGAGACCTCGACGATCTGCTCGACGCTTTGAACGAAGCGAACCAGAAGGAAATGATCCTCGCCCAGGCGAAAGCGGCCCAGAACAGCAAGTAAATCCATGGCGATTCTCAATTCCGACACGGCCATCCGCCAGATGATGGCGATGGGGATTCCCGAAGCGGACATCCGCGCGCTGTTCCTTTACCGTTATCACGTGAATTACGACGCGACGAAGAGCGGCCGTCTTTTCATGATGCCGGAACAGTGCGACAAAGACATGGAAGTGCTCGCCGCGGGCTATCCGCCGGCGTACCTCATCGGGTTTGTGGATTTCTACCATCTCCATATCGACGTGAACCACCACGTCCTGATTCCGCGACCGGAGACGGAGGAAATGATGCTCTTCATCGAGGACAAACAGAAGAGGACCCTCATCCATTCCGCTCTGGACGTCTGCTGCGGCAGCGGCTGCATCGCCCTGTCTTTGAAGAAGATGTTCCCCGACGCTACGGTCTACGCTTCCGATTACAGCCCGTACGCGGTCCAGATGACGCAGCACAACTGCGACGTCAACAAGCTCGAGGTGAACATCGCCCTCTGCTCCTATTTCGACTATTTCAAGAAGAACGGACTGAAGTTCGACCTCGTCGTCTCGAATCCTCCCTACATCAAATCCGGAGAAGTTCTCGACCGTTCCCTCGGTTACGAACCGCAGGACGCGCTTTTCAGCGGGGAGGACGGATTAGACGCCTTCCGCGCCCTGTTCGCGGATCTTCCCTCCGTCCTGAATGAGCACGGGGTCGCCTATTTCGAAATCGAGTCGACGAACGCCGACGAGACCCTCCGTCTCGCAAGGAACGTCCTCAAGTCCTATAAGGCCGAAATCTACCCGGACTGGTCGGGCCGCCCGCGTTTCCTGCGCCTTACGAAGATTTTCTAGGAAGCAGACCCTGTTTCTTAAAAAGCTCCGTTAAAATCCATTCAGTTTTTATCGGATGATATCATTCGGCCGGTTTTCCCAACGGGAATCCCGGCTCTTTTCTTCTTTTTCGTTTTCTTTCTTACAGAAAGAAACAGGCTTTGGGTTGTATAATAAAAAACGAAAGCAGAAAGGTGGGAAGTCGAAATGGCATATAGAGCTCTCTACAGGACGTACCGTCCGAAGACTTTCTCGGAAGTCGTCGGGCAGAAACCGATTATCCGCACGTTGCAGAACGCCTTGAAGGAAGGCAAGCTCGCCCACGCCTATCTTTTCTGCGGACCGAGAGGAACCGGCAAGACGACCGTCGCCCGCCTTTTCGCGAAGGCTCTGAACTGCGCGGAAGGGGTCGGACACGAGTGCGGGCACTGCGAGGACTGCGTCGACATCCTGCAGGGGAAGCATCCGGACGTCTACGAAATCGACGCTGCGAGCAACTCCGGCGTGGATAACGTCCGCGCCCTGATTGAGCAGGTCGGGTTCGCCCCGATCTTGGGACGCTACAAGGTCTACATCATCGACGAGGTCCACTCCATGACCGGAGGCGCGTTCAACGCGCTTCTGAAGACGCTCGAGGAACCGCCGGAAAACGTCATTTTCATCCTGGCCACAACCGAACCGGACAAAATCCTTCCGACGATTCTGTCCCGCGTCCAGCGTTTCAATTTCTCCAAGGTCTCCGACGAGGACATCATCGCGAACATGAAGCACATCCTCGAACAGGAAAAGGTCGGATACGAGGAAGAAGCCCTGAAGACCATCGCCCGCATCGCGCAGGGCGGGGTCCGCGACTCGCTTTCCCTCCTCGACCAGGCGATTTCCTATTCGGGCGAGAAAGTCACCGCCGCGGACGTCGACACGATCTTCGGACTGATGAAGGTCGACGACGAGATCGAGCTGGTCAAGAACACCCATCTCGGGAAGATTCAGGAGACCGTCCATTTCGTCAAGGATCGTTACGCCCAGGGCGCGGACATCCTCCGTCTCCACGACGATCTGACGAACATCTACAAGGACCTTCTGATCTACGGGACCACGAGGGATCCGTCGCTATTGACGTTCCTCAAGCCGGAAGAAGCCATCAAAATCGCGATTTCCCCTTCGGAAATCCGTTCCTGCCTGAATACGCTGATTAAGGCGAGAAGGGAATACCGCTCCGCCGCGAGCCCGTTCGACACGTTCGAAATGACGCTGCTCGACCTGAGCCTGAAACCGTCCGACGTCGAAATCGTCGGAAGCTCAGCTCCTAACGAAACGCAGAAACCCGTCTCCGCTCCTACATCGAATCAGGCCGCGCCGACCGTAACGCCTGCTCCTATCCCCGCTCCCGTCCAGACGGAAGCGCCCGCCAAGGAAGAAACGCCTTCGGCTCCGTCCGAATCCGTTTCAACCCCGGTTCAGACGATTCGGACTTCGACCATCGACGAATATGTCCCTAAACCCGCCGGAAGCGATTTGTTCACGCCGGATCAGAACTTCATCCTGAACATCATGGTTCAGGGGAACAAGCAGCTGAAGAACACGATCCTGCATTCCTGGGACGAAAAACTGTCCACCGTGTCCGTTTCCGATCCGTCGATGTACCTCGCCAACGAACTGAAGGCCAAGACGGTCCCGGTCATCGCGACCGAGGACGTGCTGGTCGTCAAGAGCCTGTTCCAGGCCTCCGTCCAGACCATCAACCGCTATTCGAACCAGGAGGCGATCCGCCTGCTGATGAAGAACGTGTTCGGAATGGACCATATGAAGGTCGTTGCGCTGATCCACAACGACTATATCGACTACGTGCGCCGCTTCATGGAACTGAACCAGGCGGGGCAGCTGCCGGATCCGAAACCGATCGTCCTTCCTTCCGGGGCGGAAGAAACCGAGAAGGAAGAACCGGCTCCGTCAGCACCTTCCGCGGAACCGGAGAGGACGTCCGAGGAGAAACAGGCCGACAACGCCTCCCGCTTCCTCGACATGATGGGATTCGGGAAAAAATAAGGAATGAAATTTCAGGAAAGGAAAGAACAGAATGGATTTCAATAAATTGATGCGCCAGGCGCAGCAGATGCAGGAAGAGATGCAGAAGAAGCAGAAAGAGATTGAGGAGACGCTCTTCACCGGGGAAGCCGGCGGAGCGGTCAAGGTCTCGATGTACGGGAATTACAAGGTCGAAAAGGTCGATATTCTCCAGGACGCGATCGATCCTTCCGACAAGGAAGGCCTCGAGGACATGGTGAAGCTCGCCTTCCAGAACGTGCTCGACCAGATTAAGAAAGCGCAGGAAGACCTCGCGAATTCGATGCGTTCTTCCTTAGGCGGCGGATTTTAATGGAACAGATCGATGCGGTCACCCGGCTGATCGCTTCCTATAAGAAGCTTCCGGGAATCGGGAACAAGACGGCCGAACGCCTCGCTTACGCGACGCTCGGCTTTTCGCGCGAGGAACTCGAGGCGTTCGCGTACAGTCTGAAGAACGTCGAGGAAAACGTGCACCTGTGCCCGAAGTGCCATATGCCGATTGACTCGGAAAAGTGCCCGGTCTGCGACGATCCTTCGCGCGATCACGGGAAGCTCCTCGTCGTGACGGACGCGAAGAACATCCTCTCCTTCGAGCGGGGGAAATACCGCGGGCTCTATTTCGTCCTCGCGGGGAATCTCAGCGCCGTGAAGGGAATCGGGCCGAACGAAATCGGGGTTCCCGAACTGAAACAGCGCGTTGCGGACGGAAAGATTTCGGAAGTCATCGTCGCCTGCTCGTCGACGATGGACGGGGAACTGACGGCAAAATACATCGCCACGGTTTTGGAAGACACCGGGATGAAGATCACCCGCCTCGCTTACGGTCTGCCGGTCGGGGCGGATCTCGAATACGTCGACGAACGCACGATCGAACGGGCGTTCTCGGCGCGTACCGACATGAAAGGGGAAGAATGATGCATATGGACCGCGGACTGCTGATATCGATCGAAGGCGGGGACGGCTCGGGGAAGTCGTCGGCTCTTTCCTACGCGTGCGGAAGGCTGAAGGACGAGGGATACGAATTCCTGCTGACCCGCGAACCGGGAGGGAACCGCATCTCCGAAAAGATCCGTTCCCTGATTCTGGATAAGGAAAACACCGATGAAAATCCCAAGACAGAAGCCCTCCTTTACGCGGCTTCGCGCTGCCAGCTGATGAATCAGGACATCTTCCCCCTACTCGACGCGGGGAAGATCGTTTTGACCGACCGCTACGTCGATTCCTCCTTGGCCTATCAGGGTTACGGAAGGAATCTCGGGGCGGACGAGATCCTTTCAATCAACATGTTCGCCATCGACGGGCGGCTGCCGGACTGGACGCTGTTCTTCGACGTGCGTCCGGAAGTCGGGCTCGCAAGGATCCGGAAGAACCGGGAAGACAAGGTCGACCGGCTCGACGCGGAAAAGCTTGAATTTCATCAGAGGGTTTACAAGGGCTATAAGGAACTCGAGAAGCGCTTTGCGGACCGTTTCGTCCGCATCGACGGGGAGAAGAGCCCAGAGGAAGTGCGTCTAGAGACCTATGCCGTTCTGAAGGAAAAGCTCGACGCGTTTTTGGCGGGGAAGAAATAGACCATGGCTTATACGGAAGACGCTTTCGTCAAAGAACAGAAGAAGCTCGCGAAGCTTTTTACGAACGCGCGGAAAAACGACCACCTTTCGCACGCGTTCCTGCTTTTCGGCGAGCCTTCCGCGCCTCTGCTCGACAGCGCCCTCTATCTGGCGAAATCTTTGTTCTGCACCGAGTCGGTGCTGGCCTGCGGAAAGTGCGCCGCGTGCCGGCGGTTCGACGAAGGAAACGCGCCGGATTTCCTGCTCATCGACGGCGGACAGGGCCGAATCAAGAAGCAGGACATCCAGGACCTCGAGGATTTCACGTCGATGTCCTCGGTCGAAAAAGGACACATCTCCTGCTACGTCATCAACCACGTGGAGAACATTTCCGTGGAAGGAATCAATGCGCTTTTGAAGACCATCGAGGAACCGTCGGGGAACACGATCGCTTTTTTGACCACTTCGAACGTTGAAGCAGTCCTTCCGACGATCGTCTCCCGCTGCGAGCGGGTGAAGATCGAAACGCCGGATCTGGTCGCACGGACCGAGAATTATACGGGGAAACACGAAAAGGCCGCCTATTATTTCGCTTCGAACCAGGTCTACGACGAACAGGCGAAAGAGGAGCTGATGGACAGCCACGAGTTCCAGACGGCGTACGACCTGACTCTTCAGTTCTGCAAGGATATGGAGAGCTTCGGGCCGGACGCGGCCTGCTTCGAACTGATTCAGGCCACCTCGAAAAATCTGAAAGGGAATGCATGTTATAATAACCTGTACCGGTTTTTAAGCATCCTGTTCCGCTCCGCTTATCTCGGCGAAGGGAGGGAAATCCTGAAGGAACTGCTGCCGGGTCTGAATCAATACCGCGACCGCCTGCCGAAGGCGATCCTGCTTCTGGACGAAGCCAAGAGCAAACTGAACGCCAACATGAACGGCGCTCTGATGCTGGCACGTCTTTCTTGTCTTTTGGAGGAACAATAACCATGGGTGAAGCTTATATCGTCGGAGTCAAAGTCAACGAGCCTACGCTCACGTACGCGTACGCCGAAGAACCCGTAGCGGTTCACGACGACGTCGTCATCAACGACGGCGGGAACGAATATCTCGGCAAGGTCGTGAACGTCCGCTCCGTGCGCGAAGGGGAGAACACAGAAATCTACGTCCCGCTCGAGCGCAAAGCGTCCAAGACGGACCTGATTTCGGCCAAGACCAACGCCGAGCAGGACGAACGCCTGCTTCCGCTCGTGCAGAAGAAAGCTTCGGACGAAGGCCTCGACATGCAGATCTTCCGCCTCATCACTTCCCTCGACGGACAGAAGGCGACCGTGCTTTACACGGCGGATTCCCGCGTGGATTTCCGCAGCCTTTTGCACGTCCTTCCGCACCTCGTGCACGCCCGGATCGAAATGAAGCAGGTCGGCCCGCGCGACAAGGCCAAGATGGTCGGCGGACTCGGCATCTGCGGTCTGCCGTTATGCTGCTCCACGTTCCTGTCCTCTTTCGACGGGATCTCGATCGCGATGGCCAAGGACCAGATGCTCGCCATCAACATCCCGAAGCTTTCCGGTCAGTGCGGGAAGCTGATCTGCTGCCTCAAATACGAAGACGAAGCGTACGTGCGGGAACGTCCGAACTATCCTAGGAACGGCACGGCCGTCGTTTACGAAGGCAAGACGATGAAGGTCTCCTCGGTGAACATCCTTTCGCGCACCGTGACCCTCTCTTCTCCCGACGACATGAAGACCATTTCCCTCGACGAATTCAACGCGATCAAGGAAGGAAAGACGTACTCTCCTTCTGTTACGGCGACTCCTTCTTCGGCCGAACTTCCGAAACCGTCCGATCTCGGAATCGTCCATCCGGCTTCGAAATCCGAGGCGGTCATCGAGGCCAAGAAAGCCGAGCAGGAACGCATTCGTTCGCTCGACAGAAGCCGTTCCGCCAAGAAGAATCCGAATCCGGCAAACCGCAACGGAAACAATAGCGGAAACCGCCCGGACGGAAGGAACAGGAATTCCGATTCGAATCCGTTCCGTGGGGAGGAACGCTGGATGTACAAGGGCAACAAGAAAGGAAACGGCAACAACCGCTCCCGCCCGAATCGTCCGAACGGAAAAGTGGAGAACAACAGCAGCCCGAAGAACGGGAATAACAACACAAACGCCCGTCCGAACGGAAAGAACGCCCAGAACAGGGGGAATCCGAATAACGGGAAATCCCGTCCGAATCCGAAGAACGGACAGAACAGACGCCCGTCCAACAATCCGAAGCCGGATAAAAACAACCGGGGAAATAACGGCCATGGCGCTTAAATTCAACCGGCCGTTCGGAGGAGAGGAAAAGCCGATTCTGTACCTGGTCGGAACGCCGATTGGGAACATCGGTGATTTTTCCGTGCACGCGAGGGAAATCCTGACCGAGGCGGATCTGGTCGTCTGCGAAGATACGAGGATGACCGCGTCCCTGTTAGAAAAACTGAAGCTTCCGATGAAGAAGCTCGTTTCGTGCTATTCCCAGAAGGAAGAAGAAAAAGGCAGGAAGATCGTCGCCCAGATGAAGGAGGAAAAACTGATGGCCGCCTTCGTCTCCGACGCGGGCATGCCGGGCATCTCCGATCCGGGCGCTCTGCTCGCCCAAATCGCCCTAGAAGAGGGAATCCCCGTCTCGACCATCCCCGGCCCGACCGCTTTCGTTTCGGCTCTGGTCGCTTCCGGATTCGACACCGCGGATTTTTCGTTCTACGGGTTCCTTCCGGTCAAGTCTTCCGCGAGGAAGAAACTGCTTTCGACGCTGAAAGACCGTCCCGAGACGCTCATTTTTTACGAAGCTCCGCACCGTTTTACGGAAATGATGGAGGATTTAAGGGATAGTTTCGGGGAAGACCGCCGCGTTTCCGTCTCGCGGGAGCTGACGAAAATCCACGAGGAGAACATTTACGGGACGTTAGGGGAAATCTGCTCCTCCTTTGATAACCTTACGCTTAAAGGCGAATTCGTGATTGTCGTCGAAGGACACAAGAAAGAAGAAAAGGCGTTCGACGAAAAGACCGTGCTGGAAGAAGCAAAGAAGATGCTGGAATCCGGCGAGAAGAAGACGAAGATCGCCAAGATCCTCGCCGCGGAATATTCCGTCCCGAAGGACACGGTCTACATCCTGATCAAGGATTTATAAGGAGCCCCGTTTTCATGTTCGGAAAGAAGGAGCGGAAGAAAGAAGAACAGCAGGAAACCTCACCCAAGCCGGCGGAAGCTGTCTCCGGCATCGACAAGAAAGAACTTTTCGAACGTCTGAACGAAGCGGAAGCGCAGGAAAAAAAGAAGAAATTCCCTCTGTTCCGCCGTTCGAGCGATATCAATTCGTACGAACAGGCGAAATCCAAGGCGGAAATCGAACGCTATTTTCCTTCGCCCGAGCGCGGGCTTTCCTCGGACATGGTCCGCATCCGGAACGAGCAGGGCCTGAAGAACACCGTCCCGGCAAAATACACCAAGTCCGTCGGGAAGATCATCCGCGAGAATTTCCTGACGTATTTCAACATTCTGATGATTTCGCTGGCCGTCCTGATGCTGGTCTTTTCCCCGTATTCCACCGAGAAGGTCCATCTGACGGATTTCACGTTCGTCTTCATCGTCTTTGCCAATCTCGTCATCGGGGTCTATCAGCAGATCAAGGCGAAAATCACGACCGACCGGATGAAACTGATGATTGCCCCGAAGGCGACCGTCATCCGCAATTCGGAGACGTACCAGATTCCGCCGGAAGAACTCGTGCTCGACGACATCGTCGTCCTCAAAAGCGGCGAACAGGTCGCGACCGACTGCATCCTGAAGAGCGGCGCGGTCGAAGTGAACGAATCCCAGCAGACCGGCGAATCCAAGCCCGTCTCCAAGAAGGAAGGCGATTTGCTGCTTTCCGGTTCTCTGATCGTTTCGGGAAAAGCCGTCTGCCAGGTCAATTCCGTCGGGGAAGACACCTTCATGGGCCAGCTTGCCAAGCAGGCGAAATCCATGCGCACGACGACTTCGGCCCTCTACCGCTCGATTTCCTCGTTCATCCGCGTGGTCTCGTTCATCGTCGTCCCGATCGGCGTCCTTCTGCTATTGAACAATTACTCCACGCTCGTCGGAGGTATTTTTAATAGCCCCTTCAATCTCGAAATGTTCTCCAATTCCGTGATATCCTCTTCGTCCTCGATGATCGGGATGATCCCTTCCGGGCTCGTCCTTCTGACTTCGGTAGCTTTGACCGTGGGAGTACTGCGCCTGGCGAAAGAGAACACGCTCGTCCAGGACATCTATTCCATCGAGCGTCTCGCCCGGGTCGACTGCGTCTGCTTCGATAAGACCGGGACACTGACCGACGAGCTGCTGACCTTCGAAAAAGAAATCCCTCTCTCCAAAAAGGAAGACGGGACGGAAGCTCTAACGGAATTCCTGGGGGCGCTTTCCGAATCCGATAACAAGACTTCTCTCGCGCTGGCGGACCATTACGGAAGAAAGAACACGTGGACGGTCGAAAAGACCCTCCCGTTCTCGTCCGAAAGGAAGTACTCCGCGGTCTCCTTTTCCAAACAGGGCGTCTACGTCCTCGGAGCTCCGGAGATGCTGCTCGAGGAAAAAGGGAATGCCGAACTGTTTGAAGAAATCCGCTCGTACCAGCAGCAGGAAATGCGCGTGCTGGTCTTCCTGAAGGCCGATAAACTCACCGATTCCGGCATTGCCGGAAAGAAGAGGCCGCTCTTCCTCCTGCTCCTTTCGAACCACATCCGCGAATCCGCCAAAAAGACGATTCAGTGGTTCTTGGACAACAACGTCGAAGTCAAGGTCATCTCCGGGGATTCGGCCGTCACCGTCGCTTCGATCGCCAGGCGCGCCGGCGTCCCGGATGCCGATCGTTTCGTCTCGCTGGCCGGACTGAGCCTTGAACAGACCGCCGAAATCGCGGATGAGTACTCCGTGTTCGGACGCGTCTCGCCCGAACAGAAGGCGGTCCTCGTCCACGCCCTGAAGGCGAAAGGGCACACCGTCGCCATGACCGGGGACGGCATCAACGACATCCTGGCCATGAAGGAAGCCGACTGCGCCGTCGGCATGGCCAACGGAGCCGCCGCGACCCGTTCGGCCGCCCACGTCATCCTCCTCGATTCTGATTTCTCCCGAATGTCCTCAATCGTCTTTGAGGGAAGGAGGGTCGTGAACAACATCCAGTCCTCCGCCTCCTTATTCATCATGAAGACCCTTTTCGTCGTCGCCCTGTCTTTTTCTTCTCTCCTCTCGCTGTTCTTCGGACGCTCGTTCGCGTATCCTTTGCGCACCGGATCGATGCTGATACTCGAGACGCTGCCGATCGGCATCGACGCGTTCTTCTTGGGACTCCAGCCCAACGGGGAAAAGATCCATGGGAAGTTCTTCACCGAAGTCGTGAAAAAAGCAGTGCCTCCGGCACTCTGCATGTTCGTCAGCGCCATGATTTGCATCGCCTACGGGCAGGACAACATCTCCGATCCGGATACCTACGTCCAGCTTACGCGCTCGATGATCGTCCTGACCATGGATTTCTCCGGATTCATGATGGTGCTGACGCTGTGCCTGCCTTTCAATCTTTACCGCTTCCTCGTCTTCTTCCTGTCGGCGGCCGCCGCGGCATTAGTCATCGCCTTCGATAAGAGCGGACGTCTTTCCGGCGTGGATTTCTCCGTGTTCTCCGCCGAATTCTGGCGGGTCGTCCTTTATCTTCTCATCGGCATCTTCGTCTTCATGCTCGGGACGTATTTCACTCTGTATTTCCTTTCGAAGCGGAAGCAGAAAAAAGAAAGCTCGGTCCGGGCGTAAAGAAAGGCAAAGAAAAACCGCTCCTTGCGGAGCGGGGTTTTCCGAGTGGTGAACCGCCGGAGACTTGAACTCCGGGCCCGCTGATTAAGAGTCAGCTGCTCTACCAACTGAGCTAGCGGTCCATTCGTGCTTGATTATGATAGAACATCCGTTTTCCGTAATCAAGAGTTTTTTTAAATTTTTCCGACATGTTTATCCGACCTGTCGTCTCTTCATACGGATTCAACCTGGAGTTGTCGGAAAGGAAACCCCGATTTGCTCTTTTTTATGGAATAATAAGGTCGGAGGTAATCTTTATGGTCATCAAAAACGAAGACGGAAACATTTCGATCCAGTTCGGGGAAGGCTCGGGCATCGTCCAGCAGATCCAGGACCGGAAAAAGAAGGCCCTGCACGAGCGCATCGTCGCCGTCGCGGAGAGCTCGTCGTTCGCCCTTCTGATTGTCTTATACGTCGTACTGGGAATCGTCTTGGGGGCCAAGGACTGGAAGTCCCCGAGCGGATATAACGCCTGGGCGGTCTTCTGGCCGCTGATCCTGGTCGGAGATGTCCCGGCGAGCGTCCTGCGCTGCGTCTACCGCAGACAGTTCTCGTCCTTCTCCATCTTCGGGCTCTGCGTGGCCGTCTACTGCTTCGTGGGCATGTACACCGGTGTCTGGCATCCGTACTGGGTCATCCTGCTCGCCATCCCGGTCTACTACATGATCTTCAATCCGATTGACCGTCTAATCAGCGACCGCCGCGACGGACTGATTTAATCCGTCGTCCCTTCCATCCGGATTCCGAAAGGAAGGCACAAAAAAAGCATACCCGCGCGGTATGCTCTTTTTGGATTGCGGAATGTATTCCTTACTAGAACGGCAGCGTCTCTTTGAGCGCGACGAAAGACTGATAGGCCGCTTCCTCGTCGACGCCTTCGATGTCGATGTCGAACGAACCGCCCTTCGGAATGGAAAGGGTGAACACGTTCATGATGGACTTCAAATCGGCCTGTTCGGACGGATCGGAAGGATCCACGATCATCGTGCATCTCGAAATATGCTTATTCGCTTCCGCGACGAGCTCGGCGGCAAGACGGGAAGTGAGTCCGTTTTCGTTAGTGACCTTGATGGTTAAAACTTTCATACTTAGTACCTCTTAAGTCAATTTTATTTTAGGCTAAAAGGACGTTGAATACAATGAAAACAATGAATCCTTTCAAAAAATTGAAAAATGTCAAGGGTTATAAAAGATTTTAATATCTAGTCCTCTTCGTAGGGCAGAGGATGGCTCTTCGTCAGTCTGAGGACTTCCTCCTTCGCTTCGGCTTTGACCGCAGCAGAGGAAACATTCTTCAGGACTTTCAGGATCAGGTCCCCGACGAGGCGGAAATCGTCCTCGTTAAATCCGCGCGTCGTCATGGCCGGCGTGCCCAAACGGATGCCGGAGCAGTACTTCGGCTTCTCCGTATCGCCCGGAATCGAATTCTTGTTCAGCGTGATGTTCACTTCCTCTAACGCCGTCTGCGCGTCCAAGCCCGTCAGCCCGAACGAGGACTTCACGTCGCAGAGGAGCAGATGGTTGTCCGTCCCGCCCGTAATGACCTTCAGACCGCCTTTTTCAAGTTCGTCGGAAAGCGCCGCGGCGTTCGCCTTCACGCGCTCCATGTAGTCCTTATAGGACGGTTCCAGATCTTCCTTGAACGCGACCGCTTTCGCCGCGATGACGTGCTCGAGCGGACCGCCCTGCACTTCCGGGAAGACCGTCTTGTCGATTTTCTTTCCGAGTTCCTCGTTGTTCGAAAGGATGATGCCTCCGCGCGGTCCGCGCAGGGTCTTGTGCGTTGTCGACGTCACGATGTCCGCGTAGGGGACCGGATTCATGTGCAGCCCCGTGCAGCAGAGACCGGCGATGTGGGCCATGTCGACCATCAGGTAGGCCCCGACTTCGTCCGCGATCTCCCTGAACTTCTTGAAATCGATCGCCCTCGGATAGGCGGAAGCGCCGGCGATGATGAGCTTCGGCTTCACTTCCTTCGCGGTTTCCAGCACTTTTTCGTAATCGATCAGTCCCGTTTCGACGTCGACTCCGTACGAATAGGACTCGTAATCCTTGCCCGAGAAGGAAAGGCGGTATCCGTGGGTCAGATGACCGCCCGCGTCGAGCGCCATCCCGAGAATCCTGTCCCCGTGGGCGCAGACCGAACGGATCGCGGCCATGTTCGCCTGCGAACCGGAATGCGGCTGGACGTTGACCCATTTCGCCCCGAATAGTTTCTTCAGGCGTTCCCGCGCCAGATTCTCGGCGGCGTCGACGTATTCGCAACCGCCGTAATATCTCTTGCCCGGATAGCCTTCGGCGTACTTGTTCGTCAGGACCGATCCCTGGGCTTCGCGCACCGCGTTCGAGACATAGTTCTCCGAAGCAATCAGTTCGATGTTGTCCTCCTGGCGTTTCCTTTCCGCCTCTACGGCAGCGTAAATTTCCGGATCTTCCTCTTTCAGTTCCCTGTTCCCGATCATTGCCTTTTTCCTTCTTTCTTACCTAACCATCATACGGCTTTTAAGGGGAAAAACAAAAGCGGTTCCGCCCGTTCGCGGACTCCGCTTTCTGATTTATGCAGGTTTTAACGGATGTATTATCCGATCTTCACCGCAACGTGGCTGCCGTTATCGTCCTTGGTCACGACCAGCTTGTTCGGAATCGCTTCCGCGAGCGCGTCGACGTGGGAAATCACTCCGACGAGGCGGGAGGAGTCTCTCGACAGTCCGGTCAGGGTCTTTAAGACCTGCTCAAGATTCGTCCCGTCCAGCGTGCCGAACCCTTCGTCGATGAACATGCAATCCAGCTCGACCGATCCCGCTTCCGAACGGATGACGTCCGCGAAAGAAAGGGCTAGAGACAAGGAAGCCATGAACTGCTCGCCGCCCGACAGGGTCGTGATCAGTCTCCTCTTCCCGGTCGAGATATCGAACACGTCGATGTCTAGAGCCGTATTCGCCGTCGCGTTGTCGAGCCGGTTCCTCTCGTGGATCAGCATCGTGTACCGCCCGTCGCTCATCGCCTCGAGCTTCTTGGACGCGCGCGCCAGCACGTTATTGAAGACCAGGCTCTGATAATACGTCTCGAAATCCAGGCGTTCCTTCTTCGGGAGCTGTCCGTTCGCGAGCAGGGAAAGGAGACGTACCCTCTGGTACTCTTCTTCCTTCTCCGCGTTTTCGTCCACGATTTTCTGCGCCTTTTGCAGCACTTCCTTCTTTCCGCTCAGGATCTGCCCGACTTCTCCGCACCGGTTCAAAAGCGCGGAGGAAGCAGCGGACGCTTCGTCGCTATGCGTCTGCAGCTCGCTGAGGTCTTTCTTTTCCTTCGAGCCGATCCCGTTCTTCTCCGCCTGAAGGATCACCCCTTCCAAGGACGCGAGTTCCCGGAAGAAATGATCGACGTCGTTTTTCGAACGATCCACTTCTTCTTTCGTCCGGTTAAACGCCGCGGATGCTTCCTCGAGAGTCCCGAACGGGGATTCCTTCAAGGCCTGTTCGAGATCCTTTTCCGCCTGAAAGAGGCGGGAAGAAGCCGCTTCGATATCTTTCTTTTCGCTCCGGACCGAACCCTGTACGGAAACGAGCTCTTTCTCGAAATCGGAATGTTCCTTCTGGATCCTGGCGATTCCGTCCGAGAGTTCCTGTCTCTTTTCGCGCAGCAAAGTGCAGGCCTTTTTCAGCGTTTCCAGAGACTGCCCTTCCGTCAGCTTCTTCCGTTCGGATAAGGCCGCTTCGGCCTTGCTCGCGTCGTCTTTATACCCGTCCAGGACCTTTTTCTTCTCTTCGAGGCTCTGATTCAGAGACGGCAGGACCTGTTCGTTCAGCTTTTTGATTTCCGCCCGGTCCTTCTTCGCTTCCTCCGCTTCGGCGAGCTTCTTCTTATACAGTCCGTTCTGGATTTCTGTTTCCTTCTCGCATTCGGCAATCTTCCCGTCCGTCTTTTCCGCGAGTTCTCCGTATGGAACCTTTTCGCCGGAAATGCTTGTGAAATCTTCTTCGGCCTGTTCCTCTTCGCCCTTCAGATTTCCGTCTTCCTGGGAAATCTTTCCGGAAAGGGCCATCGAGCGCCCGTTCAGGGAATCGTACGCTTCCTGGGTATCCTTCACCTTCGCTTCGTCGATCGGATTTTTCAAAACGGCCGGTTCTGGGTGGTGCGTCGAACCGCAGACCGGGCATTTCTCCCCTTCCTTCAAATGTGAGGCGAGGATTCCCGCCTGGGCGTTCTGGAACATCCGGTTCAGATTTCCGTAACGTTCGTAAGCGTCCTCCCGCTCTTTCGCGAGGGCTTCGTAATCTTTCCGGTCCTTCTCAAGTTTCTCCCGGTCCTCCTCGATCTTCTTCAGATCCTTTTTCAGATCCGAATACCGGTCTTTCGTTCCGGAGAGGGCGTCCAGGGCGTTCTTGACCTTCTCCGCCTCGGCTTCCTCGTTCTTACCTTCGTGCTTCTTTTCGAGTTTATGGATCCGTTCCTGATTTTCCCTCATCGAATCCGAGACATCCCGCACGTCCTTCTCCCCGTTCTCTACGGCTTTCTTCGCTTTTTCGACATTCTCTATTAGCTCGGGGATTTCTTCAAGCCGCGCAATCTTCTGATCCGTTAGAGCAATCTGTCCGTCGAGATCCGAAAGGCTGTTCTGCAGGGAAGGAAGGGAGGCGTATTCCTCCTCGATCTCTTCTTTTTTTGAAAAAAGTTCCTTTTCCTGATTCTGCGCGGACAAAAGGTCGGCTTCGTGGGAAGCCTTGGATACTTCGCTCTCTTTTTTCCGCTTCCCGATCTCGAGGATCGGCCCGGCCACGTCGTACTTCCGGTTCTTTTCCCTCAGTTCGTTCTTTTCCGGTTCGAGGGCCTTCAGCTCCCCGTACTTCTTCCGGTTCTCCTCGTATTCGTCGATTTCCCGGTTCTCCGTCTTCGCCCGGTTCAGTTCCCCGAGAAGGGAAGAGGCTTCCTTCTGTTTCTCCCCGCTTTCTTTCTTCAGATCGGAAAGGCGGATTTCATCCTCCCCGATTTCCTTTTTCATCAGTTCGGAAATCCTGGGATAGAGATCCCCGATTGAAGGACCTTTCTCCTTCGGCTCGAGCAGCCCCTTCAGCTCCTCGTCCTCGGCTTTGAACGAACTCAGGATTCCCGAAAGGCGGTCGTTTTCCGAAGCGAGCCCCGCGCTCAGATTCTTCTCCCTCTCTTTGAGGTTTTCCTCGAACTTCCCGAGATCCTCCGTTCGGAAGATCTTCCGGAAGATGGCGCTCCGTTCCTTCGTATCGGCCTTGATGAGGCGCGTAAAATCCCCCTGGGCGATCATGACCGTCTGGGCGAACTGGTTCTTGTCCAGCCCGATCAAATCCTCCAGGAATGCGTCGGCTTCCTTGATGTTCGTAATCGGTTTCTTCGAAGGATCCTCTGGGAAGCTTACTTCGACTTCCGGCTCGCTCTTCTTATAGAGGATTTCCCCGTTCTTTCCAACTCCTCCCCGGCTTTTTTGGATGAGCTGGGCAGGTTCCCTCCGGACTTTGTATTTCCTTCCGCGAATCTCGAAAAGAAACTCCACGGAACACACCGCGTCCGGCGAGGCGTAATCCGAGCGGAGATGGTTCGTGTCCCGTTCGTCCCCGGAAGGCTCCCCGTATAAAGCAAACGTGATCGCGTCGAAAATCGCGGTCTTTCCCGCTCCGGTCATTCCGTCGATGAGGAAGAGGGAATCCTGGAAGTGCGTGAAATCGATAGAAGTCTTTTCCTTGTACGATTCGAATGCGTTCAGAACCAGTGTTAAAGGCTTCATGTCACGCTTTCTCCTTTCCGACCTTGGCGAGTTCTTCTTTGACGAGAGCGGTCTCCTCCTCGTCCATTTCCTTCCCAATCATCTTTTCATAGAACTTTCCGAAGAGTTCCAGAGGGGAGATCTTCTTCACGTCCTCGGTTTCTTCCCGGACGGAATACTTCGAGAAGAACCCCGGATAAATCAGTTCGCACGGGCGGGAATAATACGCCTTCAGTTTCGCCATCCCTTCCTCGATTGGAAGCTCGTCCTCCGCCTCGAAGAAGACATAGTCGTCCGCGTGGCTGTTCTTATTTAAAAACGAAGCGAACGTCCCCTTCATCACGACCGTGTCGTGAAGGAGGTGATAAGGAATCTCCTTCGCCGTCACTTTTTTCGTTTTCGTTTCGACCAGGGTGAACGCCTTCTTCGCGTTTGCCTCGTCCTTGTGGTACTTGAGGAGGGCGCCCGGATAACGAGCGTTCTTCGCCACGCCCAGAGTCTTATGGATATGTCCCAAAGCGACGTAATCGAAATCCTTGAACAGGGAGCAGGGCAACGTGTCGCTTCCGCCCACTTCCCCGAGGTCGTTCACTTCCGGCTGGACTTCCGAGCCCGAGACGGAAAGATGCCCGTCTTCAGGCAGCACGCTCTGGTGCAGGACGAGGACGTTCGTCTCCGACGGATGGATGTTCATCTTCTTTACGAGGAACTCCGCCGCTTCTAGAAGCGTCGCGCACGGTTCCTTCAGTTCTTCCTGGAATTCCGCGTTGACGTCCTGGTAACGGAAGTACGGGAGGAGATAGAAATTCGCATCCCCGATCTTCAGCGGACGGAGACCGTCCTTCAACGACGTGACGATGTGGATTCCGTTTTTCGCGAGGATGGACGAAGCGAAATGGAGCTTGTCCGCCGAATCGTGGTTTCCCGGAATCATCAGCAGGGGAATCTTCTTTTCATAGAGGGCCGTCACGAACCGGTCGAGGAGGTTCGTCTCCTCTTCTCCCGGAAGCTTCCTGTCGTAGACGTCTCCGGCGACGACGACCGCGTCGACCTTTTCTTCGACGGCGGTCCTTACGGCTTGTTTCAAAACGTATTCCTGATCTTCGATGAGATCCCATCCTTTGATTTTTTTGCCGAGATGGAGATCGGCCAGATGCAAAAATTTCATACGGGTACCTGATTACTATTTTACGAGCCTTTCCCTGCTTTCGCACGGAGGAAGAAAAAAGATTCCGGAAGGGAATCTCCGCCCGGTATTTGTTCTCTATCAGAGAAAGCGCGGATGTTTTATAATCCTTAGTGGTAACTTTAACGGATCATGATTAAAGCTTTTATTCCTCAGAACGACACCGAAGAACTGATTGCGAACACGTACGTCCTCGGCATCGACGACAAATCCTGCGTCATCGTCGATCTGGGCGATCCGACCGACCGGGTCTATGATTACGTCTCGGCTAATTTCAAGAAGGTCTCGGCAATCCTGCTGACCCACGGGCATTACGACCACGTGCGGGGAGTCGACCGCTTCCTTTCGCATTATAACGAGAAGATTCCGGTGTATCTAGGCGAGGACGATTACATGATGCTGGAAGATCCGTCCCTGTCGCTCGCTTCCATGGAGCACGGGAGCGTCTCCTTCGATCCGACCCTTTTAAAAGACGGGATGACCCTGCGCTTCAAGGACACCGAGATCAAAGTCATCGCGACCCCGTTCCACACCATGGGCTCGGTCTGCTATCTCGACGAGGAGGATAACGCCCTCTTCACCGGGGACACGCTTTTCATGAATTCGGTCGGACGCACGGATCTGCTGGGCGGGGACGAATCGTACATGATTCCGTCCTTATCCAAATTAAAGGCCCTGAACGACATGCTCGTCGTGTATCCCGGACACGGGAAGATTACGAACTTACGGAACGAGAAGGCGAACAATCCGTTTTTGAAGTAATTCCGTTTTTATGAGACTCGATAAGTTTTTAAGCGACGCCGGTATCGGATCCCGCCACACGGCCCGCAAGTTCGTGAGGAAGGGCAGAGTCACCCTCGACTCAGAGGTCTGCATCGACGAAGCTCTCCAGATCGATCCGAGAAAAGCAGTCATCGCCGTGGACGGAAAAGTCATCCCCTATACGCCCCATTTCGTCTTGCTCTTAAATAAGCCGAAGCAGTATCTCTGCTCCACGGTCGACGAAAAATATCCGTCCGTTTTGAACCTGCTCGACCCGCTTTACAGGAAAAGGGCCTGCATCGTTGGAAGGCTCGACGTCGATACGACCGGCCTTCTTTTCCTCACGGACGACGGAAAGCTCGGGAACCACATCATCCATCCGAAATTTGGGCTTGAAAAGGAATACGAGGCGGAACTGGACGGGGAACTCACCGACGAAATCCTGAACGCCGTTCTGAACGAAGGCGCCGACATCGACGGGGAGATCATCAAACCGAAAAGCGTTGTCCGCGTCTCGGAAAAGACCGCCCGCGTCGTCGTGAAGGAAGGACGGTACCACGAGATCAAGCGCCTCTTCCTCGCGCACGGCAGGGAAGTCGTCAACCTGAAGCGCGTCCGCATCGGGGATTTCACTCTGCCTAAAGACCTCGAGGAAGGGAAGTTCCGCGTCCTCTCGGACGAAGAGACCGCGCGACTGAGACTCGAAGCCCACATGAAGAAAGACGATTAAGAGAGGAAACACGCCATGTATTACGATCCGAACCGCAACCTGGTATCCGTCGCGAACAGCCTTCTCCGCCATTACGGCCTGAAGACTTTTCATCCGGGAGATCCGAGGATTGATTCCTTGTTCGACTCCCTCGTTCCAAAACGGAAGAAGATCGCCGTCATCCTCCTCGACGGATACGGGACGGCCATTCAGGAAATCCATCGGAAAGACACGCCGTTCATCGCTTCTCTCCCTTCTTTTTCTTCCACTTCGGTCTTCCCTCCGACCACGACCGCGGCGACGACGTCCCTGCTCAGCGGGCTTTATCCAGCCGAACACGGCTGGCTCGCCTGGACGGAGCAGTTTGAACGTTTCTCCCGCCCGGTAACCCTGTTCCTGAATTCGTTCTCGGACGACGGAACGGCCTGCTCTCCCGCCGTCTCGGACTTTTTGAAATATACGAGCATCATCGACCGGATCAACCATGAGACGGAGTATACCGCCGCGAAGGTGGAAGGGTTCAGGAAAGAATACAAAGGAAATTTCCGCGTGTTTGTCAAAGCGTCGGAAAAATGCGTAGCGACGCACGATTTTTCGTATCTGTATTGGCCGAATCCGGATTCCCTGATGCACGAATACGGGACGAAAAGCCGCTACGTTTCCCGCACGCTTTCGAACATCGATTCGAAACTGAAGAACTTCATGGAAGCCCATCGGGAAGTGTGTTTCCTCGTTTTGGCGGACCACGGGCACATCGACCATTCGTATCGTTCCCTCGACGAACATAAGGAAATGAAGGAATGCCTCCGCCTTCCTCAGTTCGGACTGGAACCGAGATGCCCGGCTTTTTATCTCAAAGAGGAAAAGAAAGAAGAATTCCTGAGTCTTTCGAAAAAATACTATGCGGACGATTTCGATATCTACACGAAAGAGGAAGTTTTGAAGAACAGGATTTTCGGGGACGTAAAGGAAGAAAACGAGCATCCGACGTTCCGTTACGGAATCGGGGACGTCCTGTGGATCGCTAAAGGCCCGGTTTCCCTCTATCAGCCGAACGTCTATCCTTTGAAGTCCGCCCACGCCGGCGGGACAAAACAGGAAATGGATATCACCATATCCGTTTTCAACAAAGAATAGGGATCGGCGCGTTTTGCGCGGAGTTCTCGCCGGACGGATCCGCAGACTCTGAAAAATGCCCTTCCGGACAAAGCGTGTCTTTTGAACATATGCCGAGTTCAAAGTCCGGGGAGGAACTCTCTTAAATCCGTACCCCGCGGAACTTATAATATTGAAAGGGACGGAAGAGGGAGAAAAAGATGATCGAAGTAAAAGAAGGAACGCTCGAAGAACTGGCCGGCGAATTGATCCGGAAACTTTCCGGAAGGAAGGATTTCTTTCGCACGGCCAAGATCCTTATCCCGTCCGGGCGCCTGAAAGACTGGTTCAAAGCTTATTACCTTTCGCACTGTTCGGACGTCCTGATGAACGTGGATTTCTCTCTGATTCCGGACGGACTTCTTTCTCTCCTTCCGGAAAGGCCCTATTTCGGATTCGCTAAAAAAAGGGACGTGCGGAATCTGCTGCTTGCCCGCCTTTCCCACTATGAGAACGTCAGGGAACTGGATCCTGAAATTCAGAAATATCTCGATCCGGATGGAATCTCCTACTCCTCCCATCTGTACGATCTGAGCGATGCTCTCGCGTCATTGTTTCTGGAATACGATCAAACCGGATTCGAACCGGAAGGCGGTCAGAAGATCCTATTCAACGCGGTTTTAAAAGAGCTTGAAGAACGCCGCCTCGGGACGCTGAAGAGTATCGGGGAACGGTTGCTTGAATCGGACGGCGGGGAGGACATCCTTGTTTTCGGCACTGCCCGTATTCCAACGAAAGAAGAGGAAATTATCCGGAATTACGGAAGGAAACATTCTGTAATTATTTATAAAGTTTGCTCTTCAAAATCCCCTGAATTTTTCTATTCCGCTTCGGCGAGCAAAACGACCGAGGTCCAAATCCTCCATTCGGAAATCTGCAGGCTCTGCGGAAAGGAAGGAGTTTCCTATAAGGACTTCTTAGTCGTCGTCCCGGACATCTCGGAATATGAGCAGGATATCCGCAAGGTGTTCACTCAGGACGGGAAGGAGTATCCGGACATCCCGTTCGTTCTTTCGGGTCCGTCCTCCTCTCTTTCGGAAGACTATAACGCCCTTTCGAAAATGCGGGAGATTCTGATCAAAGGTTTCTGCGACCGGCTCGATTTCGTCTCCCTCCTTCAGAACAAGGCGGTGAAGGAGGCGAGAGATCTCACCCCGGACGACATCTCGGTCTTCGCGGATTCGATCGTCAGAATGAACGCTTACCGGAACGGGGAATCCGGCGACGACTGGCTGTACGTTTTTAAGAGAATCGTCCTTTCGAAGTTCCTGGACGTGAACCAGAAGGGGGACAGCGTCATCGAATTAGGCGGGGACGAGTACGAACCATACGCGAATCTGAGCTTCGGTCCGGAGCAGTGCGTCAAACTCTGCTCGTTCATCTCCGACCTCGAAGATTTGATGAAATATAAGGACGCGGCTTTCTTAAAGCCGGAGGAAATCCCTCCGTTCTTGGAACTATTGGGACGCTTCCTTTCTGTAAAAGACGAGAACGGGAACGAACAGAATCCGCTGTACCGGAATCTGCTGAAGGAAGGGAACGCCCTTTCTGTATCTGATTTCGGAAAGGACGGCGTTCCTTTCGAAGCCCTGCTCCGTTCCCTTTCCGATGCCGTGAAGAATTCCTCTTCTACGGGAGGGGAACTCTTTACGTCCGGCGTGAGCTTCGTCTCTTACTTGGAAGAGGCGGCCTTATCGGACCGGTACGTGTTCTTCTTAGGAGGATCTTCGAACGCTTTCCCGAACAACCCGTTCTCAAGCGAGCTCGATCAGCGTCCGGAGAAAGACCTCCCCAGGCCGGAATACGCGTATTTCCGCCTTCAGGCGTTCTGCGGGACGGAGGAATTCCATTACAGTTACGTCTATAAGGACTCTGCGACCGACGAGGAATTCTATCCTTCCTCGTTCTATCTGAAACTGAACGGGGAACGGAAGGAAAACGAAGGAAAAGAACCCGTTCCGGTCTTTTACGGGCTCGATGAGAAACGTCCGTACAGCGAGCTTTTCACCCGGAAGGAATATAAGGACAAGGACTATTTCTCGTCTCTTTTGAGAGGCGGGGAAGAGGATAAGGCTTCGCCTTCCGTTTTCAAGACGCTCCCCGAACCGCCCGCGACGGTCTATCTGAGCCAGATGAAGGATTTTCTGACCGAACCGCTGAAATACCGTTCCGATCAGCTTTTTGGAAAAGGCGACGATTCGGAAGAACGGTTAAGGGAGGAATACGAACCTCTCGATTACGACACCCTCACCGAATACAAGGTCTTTTCGTCCCTGCTGGAGAAGCTCTACGTTCTGAACGCCGATGCGTTCCCTGAAGAGGAGGAAAAAGCCCTCTGGAAAGAATTCGTACGGAACCGGGAAATCCCCTTCGGAAATTCCGCGTTCTCTTACGGGAAGTTCGATCAGATTGCCAAGAAAGCCGAGAGAACGAAAAAGGACATTTCGGAAGCTCACGGAGACGGCTTCCGGGCGGTCCACCTGCCGGATCTTTCCTTCGACACGGATTCGGGGAAGGCGACCCTGGTCTCCATGAACACGTTTCTAAGAAAAGAAGACGGGAACGCTCTGACGTATTTCCCTTTGAAGGAATTCAAGGAGTCCAAGCCGGGGCTTTCGGATTTCATCCCGCTCTATCTATCTGCACTGATGGACGTTGCCGGAAGGGAAGAAGGGACGTATGGGATCACTCTCTGCGTCGGCAGGAAAGAGACACGCTCGTTCGGAATGACGAAAGAAAGCGCCCGGACGTATTTGAAAAAGATTTACGGACGGATGAACAATCCTTCCTCCGTCCGCGCGTATCCGGTCAACTGCGAAGAAAACAAAAACCTCCCGAACGATCCGTTCGAACTGAACCAGTCCCTTCGGGATCAGAACGCGGGCGTCTGGAAATACTTTGATAACAGGAACCTGTTCCGCCAGGAGAGTCTGGGTTACAGCGAAGAGGGCTTCCGGCAGGAATTTCAGGAAGAAGCCGCTTCGGTCGGGGAACTGATCGGACCGCTTTTAAAAGAGAAGACGGAGAAGAAAGAACATGAGTAACGCCCATATTTTCGACATCGGCCGGTTCGATCCTTCGAAAAACTACGTGCTCGAAGCTTCCGCCGGAACCGGGAAGACCTACAGCATCGTTCAAATCGTCGGGAAGCTCCTTCTCGACCCGTCTTTGAACCTGTCCTTAAAAGACATCCTGATCGTCACCTATACAGATAAGGCGGCCGGGGAACTGAAATCCCGAATCCGGGAAAAGATCCTCGAGGAGGGGAAGAACCCGGCGCTTCCTCCCGAAATCCGCGAAAAAATCCATAGCCAAGACGCCGATACCGCCCCGGTCTACACGATCCACTCCTTCTGCGAAAACTCTTTGAAGAAATACGGCGTATCCGCCGGGATGTCACTGAACCGGACCATGCTGGACGAGACGGCCCTGTCGGCTTTCGTCTCCCGCTACGTCCGGGAAGGAAATTTCCTGAACCGCGTCAATTCCCTGCTGGATCTGGGCGTCGGGGTCGATTTCGAAAATATCTGCGCCACGCTCGTAAAGGCCGCCGATCTGTACTATCTCGATTCGGAAGGGAAGGAAGATCCGTCGATCGTCGCTCTGGAGACGGAAAAAGGCATCGGCTTTCAGGACATCCTTTCGTTCATGACCGCCGTGTCGAAGCTGGAAAAAGTCGAGGATTTATCGACGTTATCCGGCTATATGCCTCCTTTGGACGCGTTCGTCCGCTTCTACGGAGACTGTCTGAACGAAACGGATCCGAACTTCCTAAGGGCGCGTTTATGGGCCGAAGCGGTCCGGAACAATTTCGCTTCGCTCGTCCCCGCCTATAAGAAATACCGCGATTTCGGAATCCTCGCCTCCCTTTTGAAATACGACGGAAGCAAATTCCGCTCCTTCCTCGATCCGAAAGCCAAAAAGACCGATGAGAACAAAGCGAAGAACGAACGCTACAAGGACAATCTCAAGCGGATGATGTCGATCCGCGATGAATTCGAAAACGCCGTGTCCCGCGCGGAAAAGAATGCGCAGCTCTCCCTTGTCCGGGATTCGCTCGGGGATTTCTACAGGGCGTATCAGGAAGAGAAGGAGAAATCCTGTTCGCTGGATTTTAATGACATGCTCCGCGATGTCCGCGAGAACGTGCTGAAGAAGGATTCCCCTCTGAAGGAGAAGCTCAGGAAAGAGTACCGGTACGCCGTCATCGACGAATTCCAGGACACGAACCAGAAGCAGTTCGACATCTTTTCGTCCGTCTTCCTGACCGAAGGGCACCACCTGATCGTCGTCGGGGATCCAAAGCAGTCCATCTATTCTTTCCAGGGGGCGGACATCGAGGTCTATTACAAGGCCAAGGAAACGATCCTCGCCCACGGCGGGGAATTATGCGTCCTCAATAAGAATTACCGCTCGAGGAACGAGATGGTCGAGGCGTCTAACGCCCTGTTCTCCACGAAGGATTTCTACGATTTCGGCAATACAGAATTTCTTCCTTCCGCTTCCCAGAAGAAAGGGGACGAATCGTATTTCGAAGCCTCTTACAAAGGAAAAGCCGCGAAGCCGTTCTGGGTCTGCGCCGAGAAAGACCAGAAGGAATACGCTAAGAAGGCCGTCGCGATGATCGTCGACGCCTGCACGCTCGGAGAGGACGGGAAGACGAACTTGCAGATGGAGATCAAGAAGAGAGGAAAGGACCCCGTCTTACGGAACGCTTCGTTCAGGGACTTCGCCGTTCTGGCCCAGAAGAGGAGCGAGCTGATTCCGATCAAGAACGAGCTCCGGAAAGCCGGAATCCCGTTCCTGCAGTACAAGGACACCGACTTGTTCTTCGGGAAGGAATGCGCCGACTGGATCGCGGTGGTCGAAGCGGTCGATACGACGGACTTTACGGGAAAGAAACGGGATCTATTCAGAAAAGCACTCTTCACGGAATTTTTCGGTTGTTCCTTAAAAGACCTCGCGAGCCCCGACACGGAACGCGACGATCTGAAGGAAATCCAGCTCTTCGAAAAATGGCGCCTTCTCGCCTCCCAAGCCCGGTACGAGGACCTGTTCGACGACATCCTCGTCTCGACGGATCTCAGTAAGCGCCTCTCCTCGTTGAACGAAATGCAGAGCTTCGGGAAATATAGGCAGATCGGGGATTACGCCGTCTCGTATCTTTCTGCGGGACATTCCTTAAGCGAGCTCGCTGCGAAATTACGGAACCTCTCTGCCGGATATACCGATTCGGACGACTCTCAAGAAGGGACGGCCGTACGGAAATCCACCGACTTCGGCGCGGTGCAGCTGATGACGATGCACGCGTCCAAAGGACTCGATTTCCCGATCGTGATCAGCGTCGGGCAGAAGAAAGAGAAAAAGGCGAGCACTCTCTCCGTGCTGACGTATCACGCCAAGGATCCTTCCGGGAAGACGATCTCCCTTCTTTCGCTCAATCCGCAGGACGAGGAAAAGAACTTGTACGCTTCCGAATCGAACCGCGAGGTCAACAGGCTCTATTACGTGGCCTACACCCGTCCCCGTTTCATCCTGATGCTCGACGAAGTGAACGATAAGGACGGCAGAATCCTGCCGTCCGGATTTACTTCGGACCATCCGGAATTCGTCATGAAGATCGACGAAGCTTTGAACGGCTTCTCTTTTAAAGACATGAAAGAACGGGTCGGGGAAATCCTTTCCCGCTTGGAAAAGAAAGGGGAAGACGGATTGCCCGAAGAGCAGAACGAAAAGATCCGGAGACTGATCCGGACGGATCCTTTGAGACGCTCGTATAAGCATTCGTATTCCTCTCTGTCCCATCCGGAAGAAAAAGAAAACGGAAGTTCGGACGATTTCCCCGATAAGGAAGGCGGGGAACAGGACGGGTTGAGCCGGTTCGACCGGGAAGGAACCGCGATCGGCACAAAGCTTGATCCTTCGAGGAATCCTTTGACGTTCCCTCCGGATTATCCGCGGGGAACGAATGTCGGGACGACGCTCCACGAGATCTTCGAACTGAGCGATTTCACTCAGACGGATCCCGTTAAGAGAGAAAGGCTGATCGAACGCTGCTTCCGCGAGCAGGGATACGGGGAAATCCCGGATTCCTGGAAAGGCGCGACGTCGGAAATGGTTCAAAACGTCCTGACCGCGTCGTTCCCGGAGATTCAGGGGGAAAAGGCGACCGGGAAACAGTTCTCTTTGAACGGACTTCAAACGCAGGATAAGAAAGCCGAGATTGAATTCAATTTCAACCTGAAGGACGAACGGCTGAGGAATTTCTGCAACGGGTTCATCGATCTGCTGTTCCGCAGGGGAGAGTATTATTCGATCATCGACTGGAAGTCGGACCGCACGAACGACGATTTCCCTTCCTACGCGGAGAAGGATTCCCTGAAGAGCCATACGGACAGCTCGTATTCAATCCAGAGGACGCTTTATTCTTACTGCCTGATCCAGTGGCTGAAACCGGCCTATCCGGACCTCTCCGAAGAAGAGATCTTTCAGGAGCATTTCGGGGGAATCTATTACGTGTACATACGCGGATGCTTAACAGGGACCGGGAACGGAATCTACGCCCACACCTGGAAGAGCTTTAAGGATCTGAAAAAGGCGTTTGAAAAAATCGTGGACGAGAAAATCGGAGGATAAGTATATGGACCGAACATTTTACGATCTGCTGAGCCGGTACCGGATGGTTTCCCCTTTCGATCTGTTCGCCCTCGAAGTGTGCTTAGGCGAGCTCTCCGAACCGGACGGAAAGAAACGGGAAGACATCGGCATTCTTCTCTGCATCCTGTTCTCCTTGACCGGAGACGGGAACGTCGGGATGAGCGCAGATCAAGACGTCCTTCTTGAAAAATGGAAGAAGAAAACCGAAGCCTCGAGGATCATGAACGAAGAGAAGGAAGACTTTAACGGGAAAGATATCGAGACTGTGCTTTCGCTTTCGGAAAAAGCGATTGAGGATTCCTTAACGAATCTGCTCCGTTCGAATCTCGTCGGGGAAGACCGTTTCTTCGTTCTGGACGGGAATTTCCTCTATATCCGGAAATACGAGATTGCCCGGAGAGGAATCCTGTCGCGGCTGGATCTGTTGAAAAAAGAATACGAGGCCGTTCCCGTCAGGGAAGAAGAGATTTTCAAAGGAGGGTTCCGCCTGAACGAAAAACAGGAACTCGCCTCGAAGGAAGGCCTGAGGAAGAACCTCCTCATCACGGGCGGGCCGGGGACGGGAAAGACGACGTCCATCATCAAGCTGCTGATCAATCTGCTGCTGTCGGATCCTTCCTATCAGGTCTATCTGGTCGCGCCGAGCGGCAAGGCGGCGAGCCGCATGAAGGAGAGCCTCATCGGGAATTACGACCAGTGGGTCTCGGAGAAATTCCGCTCGGAACATCCGGATCTGAGTGAGTACATCGAGAATCTCGGAAGCATGACGATCCATTCGCTTTTGGGCGTGAGCCCGGAGGACGGATTGTTCGTGCACGGGAAGGAGAACCTTCTCCCCGCCCATTCGATCTACGTGGTGGACGAAGCGAGCATGATCGATCTGTGCCTGTTCTCTTCTTTGTTGAACGCCCTTCCGGACGACGCGAGGCTTTTCATCATGGGGGATAAGAACCAGCTGCCTTCCGTCGAGGCCGGGGCGGTGTTCGGGGAACTATTGAAGAGGCCGGACTTAAAAGACCACATCGTGGAACTGGACGAATCCATCCGTTTCAAGAAAGGGACACAGGTGTACGAGCTGGCCGGGGCGGTGAACGAAGGAAAAGAACTTCCGGTGAAGGAAGAAGACTGGAAGGACATCGCTTCGTTCGTCCTGCACGACGATACGGAAGAGGAATATAAGAAGAAATACCCGGTGTTCTATTACCGCCTGTCCGGGGAGAACGCGTCCCAGGGACTGTTGGAAGTTTCCGAAATCTGGGCGGAACGGTTCTATAAGACCGTTCAGAAGGACTGCTCTTCCTTGGCCGGGACGTACCGGGACGGAGAGGAAAAGAAAGCGGTGGTCGAAGCGTTCGAAAAGATCGACGCGGTGCAGAGCCGGGCGAAGATCCTCTGCGCGGAAAATAAAGGAAAACGCGGGGTGGAAACCCTGAACCGCCTGATCCGGAAAGCGGTCATCGACCCTTCCAAGAAGACTCCCGTGGACGGATACTACCCGGGGATGCTGATGATGGTGAATACGAATAACCGGGTCCTCGATCTCTATAACGGGGATTCGGGGATCTTAGTCTCATTTCAGGACGACCCCGCCCTGTATTTCATGATCCGGAAGGAAACGAAGGCGATCAAGGACGAAGGAAAGAGGGACGGCGAGATCTTCAAGATCGGTCCGTTCGTGTTCTATCCGTTCACGAAGATCCCTCTGTCCCAGATCGATCCCGCGTTCGCGATCACGATTCATAAGTCCCAGGGTTCGGATTATAAGAACATCCTGGTCGTTCTGCCGGATAAGAAGGGACATCCCCTTCTGAACCGCCAGATCCTCTATACGGCGATCACGCGCACGAAGGGGACGACGTACATCCTCTCCGATCAGGAACGGCTCGAGGAAGCCGCTAAGAACGTCCTGATCCGGGATACGAACCTTTCGGAGTAAGAACGGAATTCCGGAGGAGGGATGTCTTTCGGAATTTTTTTATTGCATTTCTTTTCGGGAGGAGTACACTAATGGTATCAACATATGAACGTTTGTTCATACGTTCAACAGGAGGGCGGCCCGTGGAAGAAAAGATCGAATTGTGCGAGAACCGGAAAGTCGACAGGGAACTCGTGGAGAAGTTGAAGGAATCGATGCTGCCGCAGGAAGAGTTCAACAAGCTCGGCATGCTGTACGGCGTCTTCGCCGATCCGATGCGGATCAAGATCATCTACTCCCTGTTCGAGAATGAGATGTGCGTGTGCGATCTCGCGGCGGGTCTGAACACGACTCAGTCGAATGTGTCCCATCACCTCGCGGTTTTGAAGGCGAACGATCTCGTGAGCTACCAGAAGCGCGGGAAACAGGTCATTTACCGCCTGAAGGACGAACACGTCCAAAAGATTTTCGAGATGGGCCTCGAGCACATCCGGGAAAAAGAATGAAAAACCTCTGGCGGTTCATCGGAAAGGAGCGAAAGCCTATGGAAAAGGAAGAGAACAGAAAACCTGAATGCGACTGCGAAGAAGAAGACGGCGACGAAGAGCTGCTCGGCTGGCCCTTCAAGGGAAAAGCGAAAGGAATCTGGACGTTCGTCCGGATCGCCGTTTCCCTCGCGCTGGTCTTCTGCGCGACGAAGATCGAAGGAATTCCGTATCCGGCGCTTCTGACGATGGCGATTTCCGCCTACGTCCTCATCGCCTACGACGTCGTGCTCTCGATGTTCGCCGGCTGGGCGAAGAAGGACATCCTGAACGAGACGTTCCTGATGATCGTGGCGTCCGTCTCCGCGATGGCGCTGCAGTCCTACGACGAGGCCGTGTTCGTTTTGGCTCTTTATCAGCTCGGGGAATTCTTCGAGGACCTCGCTTCGGACCGCTCGAAGGAATCCATCGAGAACCTCATCAACGACATGCCGCTGCTCGCCCACGTGGTGGACGGGGAAGGAAACGCGCACGACGTGGATCCTGAAAGTGTCGAAGTCGGCTCGGTCTTAAAGATCCTGCCGGGGGAGAAAGTCCCGATCGACGGAACGGTCGTCGCCGGGAATTCGACGCTCGACACGTCTTCCTTATCCGGCGAATCCGCACCGATCGAAGTCTTAGAAGGCTCGAAGGTCTTCTCGGGCTCGGTGAACGGAAACGGGGTCCTGCTTTTAAGGACGGAAAAAGAATTCAAGAATTCGACCCTGTCGAAAGTGCTCGATTTGGTCCATAACGAAGAGAAAAAACGCGCGAAATCCGAACGTTTCATCGATAAGTTCGCTAAATACTACACGCCGAGCGCCATCCTTGTCGCGCTGCTGACATTTGTTATCGGCTGGGGCGTCAGGGGCTGGGAGAGCGGCTGGCACGACGCTTTATACCAGGCGTGCAACATCCTCATCATCTCCTGCCCGTGCGCGATCGTCATTTCGGTCCCGCTGGCGTTCTTCATCTCAATCGGACGCGCGTCCCGTTACGGGATTCTGATCAAGGGCGGGGACGCCCTGGAGAATTTCGCCAAGGCGGATACGTTCGTCTTCGATAAGACGGGGACGCTGACCAAAGGGAAGTTCCACGTCCGCGAAGTGAGCTCGGAAGAAGCTTTGAGGAAAATCGCTTCGTTCGAGGCGAATTCAACCCATCCGATCGCCGTGTCGATCCTGGAGAGCGCGAACGGGATGAAACTCGAGGACGTGCAGGATTTCAGGAACGTCCCGGGAAAAGGACTCGTGGGGAAACTTGGCGAAAAGACCTATTTCGTCGGGGATTATTCCTACATCGTCTCGGTGAATCCGTCCGTGACCGACGTGGAGAGCCCGTACAAGGTGATCTACATGGCTTCGAAGGACGAAGTCGTCGGATACGTCATCGTCTCGGACACGGTCAAGGAGAACGCGTCGGACGCGATGAAGGAACTGAAGAAGGAAAAGGTGAAGAGCCTCGTGATGCTCTCCGGGGACAATAAGAGAATCGCCGAGGACGTCGCCAGGGAACTCTCTCTCGACCGGGCGGAAGGGGAACTCCTCCCGCAGGAAAAGCTCGAGAAACTCCGCGAAATCAAGAAAGACTCCCAAAAGACGGTCTACGTCGGAGACGGCATCAACGACGCTCCGGCTTTGCTCGCTTCCGACGTCGGCGTTTCGATGGGACAGCTCGGGAGCGACGCGGCGAACGAGTCGGCGGACATCGTCATCATGAACGACAACCTCGAGACGCTCGCTCTGACCAAGAGGATTTCCAAAAAGAACATGGAGATCGCCTTAGAGGACATCGTCCTTCCGATTGCGTTCAAGGCGGCGATCATGATCCTGTCCTTCCTCGGCATTTCGAACATGTATCTCGCCGTCACCGCGGATACGGGGATGACCTTGCTGATGATTCTGAACGACATGCGCCTCTGGAAGAAATACAAAGTTTCGAAATAAAACAGGAATGAACGGGGATTCCGAAGAACGGAATCCCCGTAAGACCGGTTAAGCAAGGGGAAGGAATTCATACGCCTTCCTTTTTTTGTAAGGACGGAAAGCGGCCCTTCCTGTGGTAGAATGAAAGTATGGAAAGAAAACAGAAATTCCTCGCTCTGTTCTTGGCTGGTGCCCTCTTATTAGGAGCCTGCTCGAAGGACGCATCTTCCTCCGTTTCGGAAGCTTCCGCCAGTTCTTTCGATTCGTCCTCTTCGATGTCTTCCCGGGAGGAAGAAAAGAAGACGATCGACTTCGCCCTACCGGCCCAGTACATGACGAAAGGCTCGACAAAACTGCATTACTCCGACTCGTATTTCTCGGATTCCTCTTTCTCGTATTCCCCGAAGATTGCCGCGGCGTCCTTATTGCTTTCCTCCCGCTCGTCGACGGCTTTATCGAACCAGAGCAGCGGGATCAAACACATCCTGACCCGCCTCGGGTTCACAGGATTCGAAGCGTGCGGATTCGACGGCGATCCCGAACAGGATTCCGTCGCGTATTTCTTCGCCAGGAAGAAACTTTCCGGCGGGGACAGCCTGGTATATCTCGGCATCCGCAGCTCGGATTACGGTTCGGAATGGGGCGGGAACTTCGAGGTCGGGCCCGGAAACGGGGAACATCTCGGATTCCAAAAAGCCGCGGATACGGTCTTTTCTTCGTTAAACGAATATCTGCAAAAGAACGTATCGGGAAAAGCCGTCCTCTGGGGAAGCGGATATTCCCGCGGCGGGAGCGTCCTGAACCTGGTCGGGGCGAAAGTCGACCGGGCGATCGAAGAATCCCCGGATTCCGCTCTGTCGAAAGAACGCTGCTTCTTCTACTGCCTCGAACCGGCGAGGACCGTCCAGTATGTTTCCGAAGAAGAGAAGAAAGAACAAAAAGGAAGCAAATACGCGAATATCTTCAATGCCGTGAACGTTTCGGACATCGTTCCGTCCGTGCCGATGAAGAACCTTTCCTTCACGAGGTACGGCACCGACCACGTTTTGAATAACCCTTATAGCCTGTACTACGCGGAAACCCAGAAAGAAGCCCTGAATCAGTTCAACGCCCTCTTCGGGACCGCGCTGGACAGCTTCCCGTATTCCTCGTGGAACTACCTCGGGAGCGAGACGGTCGGAACGTCCGTCTACAGCGTTCAGGACGTGAGAATCCATCCCAAGCAGGGAAGATTCTTAGACGGACTGGTTTCCGCTCTCGGGGAAGGGATCGGAGACCGCCAGACGTACGTCTCTTCTTTGCAGAATCTCCTCGTCCCGCTCTTGGTCTTGATCAACGCGAAGGATTCTACTTTCTCCTCGAACACCCTCTCGGACGAAGCGGACGCGTATTTCACGGACGAAAAGAAATCCGCTCTGATTTCCGCGTTCGTTTCGGGAAACGGAGAGGAAATGGCTTCCCTTCTCGTCCCGTTTTTCGAGGAACTGAATCCGAAGATTCCGTTCGAACCGGAAGAACAAACTCTTAGAGAGGGGACGAAGGGCCTGGTCTTTTCGCTTCTGCGCGTGAAGGAAATAGATCCGAGCGCCTTATGCACGCTTTTAGGCGTTTCTTCCTTGACCGCAGAGGAACTGAACGGGATTTCGGCGCAGAGCGTCCTGATGGGACTGGTGAAACTGGCGTATTCCCACAGTTTCGAAACGAATTTCGCGTATATTTCCGCCGAGGATCCGGATTATGCTTCGAACATCCTTCCGTACTCTTCCGCATATTACACGCTCGTATCGAAGTCCGCGTTCACCGGGGAGTTCTATGACGGAAATACGCTCGTCGCTTCGTTCAAGGACGGGTTGCCCGTCGAAACGGATTCGTCCGTCTATTACGGGATTGAGGACGGGAAACGCGTGGTCGTTCTGCCTGAAGGCGGAGATTACTCGTATAAAGGGGAGCGCCCGGAGGACGTCGTTCTGACCCGGACGGATCTTTCTGCGGATTCCTCCGACGCGGAGGATTGGGATTCGGTTTTCGGAAAGTAAGGGAATTCCCGTTTCTTTTTTACGGCAAGAGCCGTCTTTTTCCGCGCGTCCTTCCTTGGATATAAGGAAGAGGATGGTATAATTTTCTCCGGAAGGAAAGAAGGAACATGGAAAGACAGGAAGCGTTGGATTTACTGAAGGAAAACATCCGTCTCACGGACGCGCAGGTCAAGGAAATCTATCAGGCGTGCGTCGCGGATCTGAAGAGTTACCGCACGGACGGGGTCGGGGAGATGCTGGTGTCCCTGAAGAACAACCTGAAGGACCACGGCATGATGCAGGACGCGATCGACGTCGCGGCCCTCGACTGCATGATCGTCCGCGCCTTCCGTCTGAACATGCATTCCTGGAGAGGAAGGATCTACGCCAGGGAAGCGTTAAGGATCTACGAGAACTACGCTTCGTCTGAATTGGCAGGGAAGGAAGCCGAAGCAATCTGCCAGGCGCTGGCCGCCCTCGGTCAGGACATTTCCTCGTTCATGGATTTTGAAGACGCGGCCAGGGCCTACGGCGCGGCCGACAGGCTCGCTCTGGACGCCGGGCTGCCTTTGGCTCTTGCGGCCGGATTCAAGCAGAAGGAACTGATCAACCTCGTCTACGACCGGACGGATCCTTCGTTCTTGCCGACGAAGGAAGAGCTCGAGTCGACCTATAAGGACGTTAGCGCCCTTCCGATCTCGGCTCTCGAGGGAAGAGGGTATCTGAAGCACGATCCGGTCGAGGCGAGCGAAGAATTCCAGAAGGCCTACGACGAAGTCATGGAAGAGGCGTACGCCGAGATCGACAAGAAAACGACGACGACCCCGCAGGAACGCTGGGCAATCATCAAGGAAGCGTTCAAGAAGCGCGGGATCGACTGGAAGGATCCGGGCGAGATGAACCCGGACATGATGTTCCGCTGATCCGGAAGTCCGGTTTCAGGACGGAGATTCCGGCCTTTCTTCTCTTCGAAAAAACGCAGGCGCAGGTTTCGGTGTAAATCCGGAGAGAGGGAAGGCTTTTTCCGATATAATGATTCACGAGGTTTTACGAGTATGGATAAAGAAGAAATCGTCATCAAAGGGGCGAGGGAAAACAATCTGAAGAACGTCGATCTGACCATTCCGAAGAACGCGCTGGTCGTCTTCACGGGCGTGTCCGGCTCGGGCAAGTCGACCCTGGCGTTCGACACGATCTTCGCCGAAGGGCAGAGACGCTACGTCGAGTCCCTTTCCTCGTACGCCCGCCAGTTCTTAGGCTCGTACGAGAAGCCGGACGTCGATTCGATCGACGGACTGACCCCGACGATTTCGATCGACCAGAAGACCAAGTCCCACAACCCGCGCTCGACGGTCGGGACGGTCACGGAGATTTACGACTACCTGCGTCTTCTCTTCGGGCGCATCGGGGAGGCGTACTGCCCGCACCACCACATCAAGATCGAAGCCTTGACGGCCCAGCAGATTGCGGATCTGGTCATGGATCGTCCGGAAGGGACGCATATCGAGGTTATGGCCCCGCTCGCGCGGAACGAGAAGGGGACGTTCGCCGACGACATCGCGAAATTTTTGAAAGCAGGCTTCAACCGGATGAAGATTGACGCGGAAGCGGAACAGCGTTACCAGACCGTCCCTCTTCTCGACAAGAACGCGAAGCACACGATCTACATCGTGATCGACCGCATCGTCCTCAAACCGGATTCCAAAGAGCGCGTCCTCGAAGCGGTGAAATCCGCCCTGGACATCGGGAACGGATACGTGAACGTGTCCGCCGACGGGGAGGAGAAGCTCTATTCAGAACACCATTCCTGCCCGGTCTGCGGGTTCTCCGTCCCGGAGATCGAACCGCGCCTGTTCTCGTTCAATAACCCGCTCGGCTGCTGCCCGGACTGCAAGGGCTTAGGCGAAATCATTTCGGCCGACCCGGATCTGCTCGTCCCGAACCCGGACCTTTCCATCGAGGAAGGGGCTCTGCGCTTCTACTCGGTAAATAAGCAGGAGGTCGAGACCATGGACTGGCTCGACCTGGAGCATATCTGCGAAGCCTACAAGATTCCTCTCAACAAACCGTTCCGCTCCCTGACCAAGGCCCAGAAGGACATCGTCTTCTACGGTCCGAAGGAACCGGTGCGGTACACCGTGAGGACGAGAAACGGCTCGACGCTCAACAAGACCGCCGCCGAAGGGGCTTTGACCAAGCTGAACCGCCTCTATCAGAACACGACCTCGTCGTGGATGAAGGAGTACTACGGGACGTTCATGAGTTCCCGCGAATGCCCGACCTGCCACGGGGCGCGTCTGAACGAAAAGGTTCTGGCCATCTACGTCGACGGGAAGAACATCGACGACGTCTGCCGCATGCCTCTGAACGAGTGCCTCGAATGGTTCAGGAACATTCATCTCACCGAGACGCAGCACGCCATCGCGGACATGGTCGTGAACGAGATCCGCAACCGCCTGCAGTTCCTCTGCGACGTCGGACTCGACTATCTGACGCTGAGCCGGGAGGCGATGACGCTCTCCGGCGGCGAATCCCAGCGCATCCGCCTGGCGACCCAGATCGGGTCGAAGCTTTCGGGCATCGTCTACGTCCTCGACGAACCGTCGATCGGGCTGCACCAGCGCGACAACGACCGTCTGATCAAAACCATGAAGGAAATGCGCGATCTCGGGAACACCCTGATCGTCGTCGAACACGATACGGACACGATGAGGGCGGCCGACTTCCTAGTCGACGTCGGACCGGGCGCGGGCGACCACGGCGGAAAGATCATGTACGCCGGAAAACCCGAAGGGATCGTGAACGTCCCGGATTCGATTACCGGACAGTACCTGAGCGGAAAGAAGTCGATCCCGGTTCCGGAATTCCGCCGTCCGGGCGTCCACAAGCTCGTGGTCCGCGGGGCGAGATGCCACAACCTGAAGAATATCGACGTCACGTTCAAGACGGGGGCGCTGAACCTCGTGACGGGCGTCTCGGGCTCGGGAAAATCCTCGCTCGTGAACGAAATCCTCTATAAAGCTTTGAGAAGACAACTCGGTTCCAGCAAGGAAACGCCGGGAGAATACACGAAGATCGACGGACTGAAGTATTTCGACAAGGTCATCAACGTCGACCAGGATCCGATCGGGGCGACCCCGCGCTCGAACCCGGCGACGTACATCAACGTCTTCGACGACATCCGCGCGGTGTTCGCCGAGACGAGGGAGGCTAAGCTCAAGGGCTTCACGAAGTCTTCCTTCTCGTTCAACACCAAGGGCGGGCGGTGCGAAGCCTGCCAGGGCAACGGTGTCACGAAGATCTCGATGGCGTTCATGCCGGACGTCTACGTGACCTGCCCGGTCTGCCACGGGAAGAGATATACCGACGAGATCCTCTCCTGCCTCTACCACGGCAAGAGCATCTACGACGTTTTGAATATGCGCGCGGAAGAAGCGGTGGAATTCTTCGCGGACGTTCCTTCGATCCGGAAGAAGCTGCAGACGCTCGTGGACGTCGGACTGGGATATATCCGCATCGGCCAGGGTTCTCCGACCCTTTCCGGCGGCGAGTCGCAGCGCGTCAAGCTCGCGTACGAACTCGAGAAAGCCTCGACAGGGGACACGCTCTACATCCTCGACGAACCGACCACGGGTCTGCATATCGACGATATCTCCCGCCTGGTCAAGGTCCTCGACCGCTTCGTCGAGCAGGGCAACACGGTCATTGTCATCGAGCACAACCTCGATTTCATCAAGTGTGCCGACTGGATCGTCGACCTCGGGCCCGAAGGCGGAGACCGGGGCGGACAGGTCGTCGTGGAGGGAACGCCCGAACAGGTCGCCGAATGCGCATCTTCCTACACGGGTCAGTATCTGCGGAAATATCTTCCCAAATACTGCGCGTAGGTCCGCTTTTTCTTCGGGAAGAAAGCGAGTAGAATAACTTTAGAAAAGAAATAGGAACGGATTCATGAAAACATTAATGGTCAAAGATCTCGTCCGCCAGTTCGATCTCACCGTCATCCAGGGTGACGACGCAGCTTTGTCGCGTCCTTTCCACGTGATAGAGGTCGACCGGCCGGGACTCGAGATGGCCGGATTCTTCGAATACCACCAGCGCTCGCGTCTAGTCGTCCTCGGAAACAAGGAATTCGCCTATCTGAAGACGATGACGCCCGAACAGATCTATTCGGCGTTCGTCCAGATCTGCTCCGAGGAGACGCCGGGACTGGTCGTCTGCCATGGCAGGGGAGATTCCGTTCCCGAGGAAATCAAGAAGGCGGCTTCGCGGAAAGACTGCCCGATCCTTTCGACCGAGGAGGACACCGCGGTCTTTGAAGCGGACGTGCTGAACTGGCTGAGCGAGAAGCTCGCCCCGCACACCTCAATCCACGCGAACCTCATGGAGATCTTCGGCGCCGGCACGCTCATCATGGGCGACTCCGGCATCGGTAAATCCGAAATCGCTCTGGATCTGATCAAAAAAGGACACATCCTCGTCTCGGACGACAAGGTTGAGATCCGTAACGTGCGCGGACGGCTCGAAGGTTCGTCCCCGGACATCACCTACGGCATGATGGAAGTGCGCGGAATCGGTCTGATCAACGTGCCGAGGATGTTCGGCATCAACTCCATCAAGAGGAAATCCCACATCCGTTACTGCATCGATCTGCGCCAGTTCGATCCGGCGGATCCCATCGTGGACCGCACCGGCCAGAAGAACGAGACGATCGATTATCTCGGCGTGAAGATCCCTTACGCCCGTCTGCCGGTCAGCTCCGGACGCTCGATGTTCGAACTGATCGAAGTCGCGGTTACCAATTTCAAACTGAAGGAATCCGGCTACGATTCGCTGGCGGAATTCGAGAAAGTCATGGACGAAGCCCGTCAGAAGAAAGCGAAAGAGATGGAAGGCAGGGAATAAAACATGTCCGCATACGATTGGATTCTGAATTCCGAGGGGCACAACATCGGATTCACGCTTTTCGGCCTGAGCATCCGCTGGTACGCCCTCATCATCCTCTTCGGGGCGCTTCTGGCGCTCTACGTCTCGAACTACCGCGCGCACAAACGCGGCCTGCCGAACGACGTGTTCGATTCGGTGTTCCTTTGGGCGTTCCCGGGCGGCATCGTCGGGGCGCGCATCTGGTACGTCATCGCGACTTGGCCGGGCGAAAACGGCTCGACCCAGTTCATCGACGATTTCACGAACGTTTTCAAGATCTGGCAGGGCGGGCTCGCCATCCAGGGCGGGGCGATCGGAGGCATCCTCACGGGAATCCTGGTGATCCTCATCCGCCGGAAGGGATGGAATCTCCTCGACGCGCTCGACTGTTCCGTCCCGACCATCCTCATCGGACAGATTTTCGGACGCTGGGGAAATTTCATGAACCAGGAAGTCTACGGCGTCGCGATTTCCGATCCGTCGAGCTGGGGATTCCTCGGCGTGCTGATGGAACGGATGAATATCGCCGGCTCGTACCGCGTTCCGCTCTTCTTCCTCGAATCGGTCCTGAACATCGGGGGATATTTCCTGATTACGCGTGCCGTCCCGTATCTCGAGAACAGGCACTACCGTATCGGGGACCAGGCGTTCATGTACTTCGTCTGGTACGGCATCGTCCGCATGATCCTCGAACCTCTGCGCGATCCGAAGTTCAACATGGGCGCGGATAACGGAGGGAACACCGGCATCGTGAATTCCATGCAGGCAGTCTGGATGGGACTCGCGTTCGTGATCATCGGCCTCGTCGCAATTCTCCTGAATCACCTGATTCCGTATTTCCTCGAAAAGAAAAGGAAATCCGTCAAGGAATAAAAACTCGTCGGACGGCCGGAAAGGCCGTCCTTTTGTTGTTCATAAATCAGATAAATTCCTTTGAAATACAAGAAGGTATTTCATTTATCAAGGCCAACACGTGCTTAAAAATTTTTTGCTGAGTACAGCAAAAACTTTCTATTTTTTAAACTTTTTGCTGAAGCCAGCAAAAACTTTATTATAGGAGGAATCCGTTATAAATTGTGGCTTTCATCACACGGGCAAGCCTGTGGGTTTTACGCCACAATTTATAACCGCAAGGTTATCCTTTTTTTATTGGATTTTACGACGTTTTTTGAACGGAACCCGCTTCCGCGTTCAGTCTTCCACAAGCACGGAACGTTCCTTGGTCGGATCGAACCCTTTGGACTCGACGTACGAACGCCCGGTCCCGTAGACGTAGTCCTTCGGCAGGGATTTCGGGGCGTAGCCGGTGGCGTTCTTGAAGACCCGGTTGAAATTCCGGACCGTTCCGAACCCGCAGTCGTACGCGATCTGTTCCATGCTTTCCGAGCGTTCCTGCAATAAGCCCACGGCCTTTTTCACTTTCAGGGCGTTGAGATAGGCCGAGAACTTCATGCCGGACATCTTTTTGAAATATTCCGAGAAGTACGGCTTGCTGAACGAGAGGAATTCCGCCGCGGAAGAGAAGTCTGTCGTCGCAGTCTCCTCCTCCATCTTCGCGAGGAGCTTCCGGTAACGTTCGGTCTCTTTCGTTTCGTCTTTTTCCTTTTCACGGATTTTCTCCGTCTGGAAAATTCCGTACAGAAGGCCCGTGAATTCCGCGTCCGTCTTTTCGACGTAGAACCGCTCTTTCGCCCTGAGTTCCTTCTTGATTTTCAAAAGTTCGTCCCCGAGGCCGGAAGCCTCCGACAGCCGGTATGAACAGAGGTTGTACCCTTCGAAAAAATCCCGGCACAGGGAGGAATCGAACAGGGCGACCCGGATCAGACTTCCTTCGCTCCCTTCGATCGAATGGAGGGACGACGGCGGGACGAAGCAGGCTCCGCCTTCATTTAAGACAGTCTTTTCCCCTTCGATGCGGACGATCGCTTCTCCCTTCAAGACGCAGATCAGTTCCCCGTCGTAATGCCAGTGGGGGAGATTTGAGAGATTCCGGTAGGTCCCGATCCAGATCTTCTCGTTCCCGAAGTAGGTCCTGTATTCGTACTGCGCGAGCATATCGTTTGTTCCCTAAGTGAATAAATGTCCATCCTTTCCTATTATAAGTCTTTGAATCGGCACCTTCCTCATTAAAATAATTCCATAGGAGCAAAGATTATGGTGGATATTTCGGAAGCCGCAGTCGGCATCGAATTCGGTTCGACGAACATCAAAGCCGTCCTGGTCTCTAACGCCGGGGACATCCTCGCCGAGGGAAAGCACGGCTGGGAGAATTCCTTTCAGAATGGGATTTGGACGTACCCCGAGGAAGAAATCATCGCCGGTCTTCAGGACTGCTTCCGTTCTTTGAAGGAAGACGCGGAGTCGAGATACGGGACGCCACTGAAGAAAGTGAAGGCAATCGGGATTTCCGGGATGATGCACGGCCTGCTCGCTTTCGACCGGGAATGGAAGCTTCTTACTCCGTTCCGCACGTGGAAAAACAATAACGCCGAAAAGGCCGCTCGGGAATTATCGGAACTTTTTCGTTTCAACATTCCCGCCCGGTACTCAATCGCCCACCTCTATCAGACAATGATTGACCGTGAGGACTTCGTCCCGCGCATCGCGCATATCACGACGCTGTCGGGATATATCCACTTTTTACTGACCGGGAGGAACGTCCTGGGAATCGGGGAAGCGAGCGGAATATTTCCAATCGACCAGAAGACTAGGACGTACCGGAAGGATTTCGTCGAACTGTTCGACGAAATCCTGGAGAAGAACGGCCTTCCTTTCCGCCTTCTCGACATCCTTCCTTCCGCCCTTCTGGCCGGAGAAGAAGGAGGAAGGCTGAGCGAAAAGGGAGCAAGGCTCCTCGACCCGGAAGGAGATCTCGTTCCGGGCATCCCGCTCTGCCCGCCGGAAGGAGACGCCGGAACCGGGATGGTCGCGACCGGCTCGGTCAAGAAAAGGACGGGGAACATCTCCGCCGGGACGTCCGTCTTCGGGATGGCCGTCCTCGAAAAAGACCTTTCGAAGGCGTATCCGGAAATCGATGTCGTCACGACGCCTTTAGGAGATCCGGTGGCGATGGTCCACTGCAACAACTGCGCCGGGGAAATCGACCGGTGGATGGGCCTTTTCGAAGAATATAACCGCCTCTTCGGGATAGAGATTCCGAAAGACGAGCTCTACGCGAAACTGTTCCGTTGCTCCTTAACAGGGGAGAAAGACTGCGGGGGAGTCCTGTCGTACAACTACCTTTCCGGAGAGAACATCGCCCGCGTCAAGAACGGTCATCCCATGCTCGTCAGGAAGACGAACGGGAAACTGAGCCTGGCGAACCTGATACGCTCGGAACTCTATTCGTCCGTCGCGGGCCTGCGAATCGGGTTCGAAATCCTGGAAAAGGAAGAGAACGTGAAGATTGATTCGCTCTTCGCCCAGGGCGGAATCTTCAGGACGGAAGGAGTGATGCAGGAATATCTGGCCGCGGCCTTGAACGTTCCGGTTTCCCTGCGCGAGAACGCCTCGAGCGGAGGGCCGTGGGGAATGGCTCTCTTGGCTCATTCCCTGTTCGAAAAGGAAAACGGAGGCCTTCTTCCGTATCTGGACAATAAGATCTCCCGCGGGAAAAAGGTCGTTACGGTCGCTCCGGATCCGGAAACGGCCCGCGGATTTGAAAAATACGCCGAGCTCTACCGCCAGGGGCTCGAACTCGAGCGGAAGGCGTCGGACATCTGGGAGGAAAAATAACATGCTGGAACAACTGAAGGAAGAAGTGCTGAAAGCGAATCTCGAGCTCGCCGAGAACGGGCTCGTCCTGTTCACCTGGGGGAACGTCTCCGGGTTCGATGAGGAAAGCGGGCTCTTCGTCATCAAGCCGAGCGGGGTTCCCTACGCGTCATTGAAGCGGGACGATATGGTTGTCGTGGATCTGTCCGGGCGCGTCGTCGAAGGGAAATACCGTCCTTCGAGCGACACGCCGACCCATCTTGAAATCTATCTGAATCATCGCGAGGTGAGAGGCGTGGTCCACACGCATTCGACGTTCGCGACCGCCTTCGCCCAGGCCGGGCGGGCCATCCCGCCTTACGGGACGACCCACGCAGATTATTTCTACGGGGAAATCCCTTGCACGCGGGACATGACCGCAGAAGAAATTGAGGGGGAATACGAGAAAAACACGGGGAAAGTCATCAACGAGCTCTATATCAAAAGAGATGTCCTCGCCGTTCCGGCCTGCCTCGTGAAGAACCACGGCGTGTTCGCGTTCGGCAAGAGCGCTTCGGAAGCGGTCTACCACGCGACGGTCGTAGAGGAAGTCGCCAAGATGGCCTATCTGACCGAGGAACTGAACCCGGACGCCAGACCGGCCGGGAAGGCTCTCTTGGACAAGCACTATCTGCGCAAGCACGGGAAAAACGCCTATTACGGACAGAAATAAAAGAAAGGAAAAAAAGCGTATGAAAAAACTCTATTTTATCGTCGGAAGCCAGGATCTATACGGGGAGGAGACGCTGAAAAAAGTACGTTCGGATTCCGAGGAGATGGCGTCTTTCCTCGATAGGCAACTGCAGGACCTCGTCCGGGTCGAGCTGCTGCCGACGGTCACCGACGCGGACACCTGCGAGGACAATTTCATCCGCGTCCAGTCCGACAAGGACTGCGTCGGGGTGCTCTGCTGGATGCACACGTTCTCGCCGAGCAAGATGTGGATCCGCGGGCTGAAGCTTTTGCAGAAGCCGATGCTGCATCTCCATACCCAGGCCAACGAGAAGCTGCCGTATTCGGAAATCGATATGGACTTCATGAACCTGAACCAGTCGGCCCACGGAGACCGCGAATTCGGATTCATGTGCACCCGCATGAACATCCGCAGGGAAGTCGTCTCGGGGTATTACCGCCACGCGGACGTGATCCGCAAGATCCGCCGCTTCGCCGAAGTCGCCCTCGCCGTCGATTATTCCTCTCGTCTGCGCGTCGCGATGTTCGGAAACAACATGCGCGACGTCGGGGTCACCGACGGGGACCGCGTCGAAAGCGAGATCGTCTACGGCTGGAACACGAACTATTACGGAGTCGGGGATTTTACCGACATCCTTTCCACGGTCACCGAAGCCGAGATTGACGGAATGATGAAAGAATATTCCGAAAAATACGAAATGAACACGAAAAACGTTCGCGCCGTCCGGGAACAGGCGGCGTACGAAGTGGCTTTTAAGAAATTCATGAAGAGAGAACGCGTCCAGGCGATCACGGACACGTTCCAGGATCTGCACGGAATGAACCAGCTGCCGGGACTCGCCGTCCAGGATCTGATGGCTCACGGCGTCGGGTTCGGTCCTGAAGGGGACTACAAGACGGCCGCCCTGATGGCCGTCCTCTGCAAGCTGGCCGAGAAGAGAAAAGGCGCGACGGCCTTCTTGGAAGATTACACGTACGGACTCGAGGAAGGAAAGGAAGTCGAGCTCGCCTCACACATGCTCGAAGTCTCCCCGGTGTTTGCCGCGGAGAAACCGAAGATCGAGGTCCATCCTCTCGGTATCGGCGGCAAGAGCGACCCGGCCAGACTCGTTTTCGATTCCGTAACGGGTGACGCCGTCTCGGTCTCGCTCGTGGATCTGGGGACGCATTTCCGCTTGATCTGCGCCAAGCTGAAGCTCGTCAGACAGGAAAAGGAGATGCCGAAGCTTCCGGTCGCGCGCGTGATGTATCGGCACGTCCCGGATTTCGAGACGGCCACGGAAGCGTGGATCGAGGCCGGCGGAGCGCACCACGCGGTTTTATCGACGGCTTTAAATGTCGACGACATCCGTCTGTTCGCCTTCTTCACGGGTACGGAACTGATTGTGATTGACGAAAATACGAAAAGGTCTTTCAATGAAAAGTAGAAAGGACGGGTTTCTTTATGGTTCGTTCGGATTTCAACGCGGACTGGAATTTTTCTCCGGACGGGAAGACGTTCCGGAAACTGAATCTGCCCCACGACGCCATGCTGGAGACGGCGAGGAAAAAGGATTCTCCTTCCGGCTCGGGCGAAGCGTATTTCCGGGGCGGGAGTTACGTCTATACAAAGACGTTCGATAAACCCTCTTCGGAGAGCGCCCTTCTGCAGTTCGGGGGAGTCTATAAGAACGCGAAGGTGTATCTGAACGGGGAACTCATCAAGGAGAACGATTACGGGTATCTTCCTTTCTTCGTCCGTCTCGACGGGCATCTCAGGGAAGGAAAGAACGAGCTGAGGATCGAGTGCGAAAATAAGGACCAGCCGGACTCTAGATGGTACAGCGGGGCGGGAATCTACCGCCCGGTCTATCTTTGGACCGGAAAGGAACATCCGCTTCTTCCCGAGAGCGTCCGGATTACGACTCTTTCTGTCGACCCCGTCCGGATCCGGGTCGAGCACACCGGCGGGCTTCCTCTTTCCGTGAAAATCCTGGACGGGGAGAAAGAAATCTACGAAGGAAAAGACGGGGAAATCGGATTAAACGGCGTCTCGCTCTGGGACGAAAACTCCCCGAAGCTTTATACGTGCGTCGCTTCTTATAACGGGGACGAGCTGAGCGTGAAGTTCGGGATTCGGAAGATCGAAATCTCGAATCGGGGCCTGTTCGTGAACGGGAAGAAGACGCTTTTAAGGGGAGGCTGCCTCCACGCGGATAACGGCATCCTCGGTTCGGTCTCGTTCAAGGAAGCCGAATACCGCAAGGCGAAGCTGCTGAAGGAGGCCGGGTTCAACGCGATCCGCTCGGCGCATAACCCTCTCTCGCCGGATCTATTGGACGCGTGCGACGAGCTAGGAATCTACGTGATGGACGAGATGTGGGACATGTGGTATTACCATAAGTCCCGGTACGATTACGCTTCGGTCTGGGAGAAGAATTATGAGGACGATATCCGCGCGGTCGTGAGCAGGGACTATAACCGCCCGTCGGTGATCCTGTATTCGATCGGAAACGAGATTTCTGAACCGGCGAAGAAGAAAGGGGTTGAGAAAGGGAAGGAGATCGCGAATCTCTTCCGCTCGCTCGACCCGACCCGCTTCGTCACGGCCGGGATCAATCTGATAATCCTGACTTCGGCGTACAAGGGGAAAGGCATGTACGACGAGAAGGAAGGCGGAAAGAAGGACAAGACCGACACGAAGCTGAGCGGATTGAACTCGACGCTGTTCAACATGATCACCAACTTCGTCGGGCCGGCGATGAACAACATGTCGAAAGGGAAGAAGACGGACAGGGCTTCCTCCCCGTTCTTCTCCTCCCTCGACGTCTGCGGATACAACTATGCTTCCGGACGCTACCGCCTCGACGGGAAGAAGCACCCTGAGCGCGTCATCGTGGGGAGCGAGACGTTCCCGTACGACATCGTCAAGAACTGGAGATACGCGGAGGAACTGCCGTATCTCATCGGGGATTTCATGTGGACCGCCGTCGATTACCTCGGGGAAGTCGGAATCGGGGCGTGGGCGTATACCAAAGACGCGCACAGCTTTGAAAAACCGTATCCGTGGCTGCTCGCGGACACCGGGGCGTACGACATCCTCTTCCATCCGACCGGGGAAGCCTTTATGGCCCAAGCCGCGTGGCATCGGCTCGATAAGCCGGCGATCTCGGTCCGGCCTTTGAACCACGGGAGGATCCGCCCGACCCAGATGGTCTGGAGGGGGACGAACTCCGTCCCTTCCTGGCCCTGGAAAGGATGCGAGGGGAAGAAAGCGACGGTCGAAGTCTACGCGGAAGGAGCGTACGCCGTCCTCTATCTGAACGGAAAGAAAGCCGGGAAGAAGAAACTGAAGGACAAATGCGCGAAGTTCAGACTCGCCTATAAGCCCGGAAAACTGGAGGCGGTCGCGTATAACTCCGACGGGACGGAATGGGGAAGAAACGAACTCGTCTCCGCGTCAAAGGAAGACATTCATATCCTCGCGCCTTCTTCGGTCCGGACCGGGGAACGCTTCGCCGTCCGGGTCTATATCGGGGATGAAAAGACCGTCGAGTCGAACGCGGACAGGACGGTACGCGTCTCTATCTCGAACGGGGATCTCCTCGCCTTCGGCTCGGCGATTCCGCGCACGGAGGAGAGCTTTTTAAGCGGGACGTATACGACCTATTACGAGAACGCCCTGATGTGGGTCCGCGCGGGGAAAAAGGGAATCTTAAAAATCCGCGCTGGGGAGAAGGAAACGGAAGTAAGAGTCCTGTAGGGAGTTGCGTTTATCGTGTTTCCTTCAGCCCTTTCTTTTATAATGGGGTCGGTAGGAGAAGGAGAAAACGAACATGAGCGAAAATATCCGTCCGGCGGCGATCGTGGGCATGGGTCCAGCGGGGATCGCGGCGTCCATCTATCTGGCCAGAAGCAACGTCTTCCCGGTCTGCTTCGAAGAGAAGGAAATCGGCGGGAAGCTCCGCGTGATGAAAGAAATCGAGAACTATCCGGGATACTTCGGCGAAGCCAAGGGACTCGCGGACGATTTCGAGAAGCAGGTCGAGCATTTCCATATCGAAGTCAAAAAGGAATCCGTCCGTTCCGTCGCGCAGAACGCGGACGGGACGTTCACTCTGAAGACCGACAAGGATTCGTACATTTTCCAAACGGTCATCATCGCCACGGGCATCCGCGAGAAGCCGTTCAAAGTCCCCGGCTCGGAAGCCTATTTCGAGAACGGGATTTCCCGCTGCGCCGAATGCGACGCTCCCTTCCACAAGAACAAGCCGGTCGCGATCATCGGGAATTCTTCCGAAGCGATGAAGGACACGCTGTATCTGGCGAGCCTGTGCAACCCGGTCTATCTGCTGAACGAAGGTTCTTCTTTTTCGGCGGATCCCGCCTTGGTGAAGGAAGTCTTAACGAATCCGAAAGTAATCTATAAAGAAAACGTGAAGGTCGTTTCTTCCGAAGGGAAGAGGAGACTCGAGTCTCTGACTTTGAAGCATGTCGACGGCAAGGAAGAGAAGATCGCGGTCGAAGGGTTCTTCCTGTTTTTGGGAGCGACCCCGATGGCGGATTTCTTAGGCTACATGGACGTCCTCGACGAAAAAGGGAACATCCGGGTCGACGACCACATGCGTACGTCCGTCCCGGGCCTGTTCGCGGTCGGGGATGTGCGTAACGCGGTTTTGCGCCAGGTCGTCACGGCGGTGTCCGACGGCGGGGTCGCCGCGGTTTCCGCGCGTTCGTATCTGACGTCTCTTCATAAGAAGAACTAGCTTCGTGTTTTAAGAAAGATTCGGACTTCAGAAGATGAACGGACAGCTTACTTTCTCCAGGAGGATCAAGGAAGAAATCGCCCTCTCCGAGCACGACGCGCGGGAAAAGAAGGCGATTCTTTCCGGTTTCGTCCGCTACTCGGGAACTCTGTCGTTGCTGCCGCAGGTCGGGCTGCGCTTCACGACGTCCTGCTCCCCGGCGGCGAAGCTTGCTTTTTCCTCCATCAAGGAACTGTACGGGGTGCAGCCGAAACTGACGTTCACCAAGGAACTGCGCCTGAACAAGGCGACGCTCTATCACGTCGAGGTGAATGAGAAGGCCGCGGAGATCCTCGAGGATCTGGAGATCATGAAGGATTTCTCCCCGATGGTCTCGACGAACAAATTCCTGAACGATACGGATTTCCACGGGTTTCTCATGGGATGCTTCCTGGCTTCCGGACAGATCTCGAGCCCGGCCAAAGGGCACTATTACTGCGAAATCGTCTTCAACGAGGAGAAGGAAGCCGACCGGGTGCTGATCAAGCTCCAGTCGTTCTCCGGGGAAACCACGATGAATTTCAAGAAGATCGTCCGGCGCGGGAAGTACGTCTTATATCTGAAGCAGTCGGACCAGATCTCGGTGTTCTTAGGCTACATCGGGGCGGTGAACATGATGATGGAATACGAGTCGAAGAGGCTCGAACGGGACTTCTTCAACAATGAGAACCGGCTCGACATCTGCGCCCAGGCGAATTATTCCAAGGCCTTAAAAAAAGGCCAGCAGGACTTGGAGGACATCGCAACCCTCGAGAACATGTACGGGGAAGTCTATTTCACGGAAAAGGCAGCCCTTTTACGGAAACTGAGGAAGGAAAATCCGGACGCTTCCTACAGCGAATTGTCCTTACTGGCCCAACGTCTGGGCGTGACGATCACCAAGTCCGGCGTGGTCCATATCTTCCGGAAGTTCCACCTCGACGCGGAGAAACTGAAGGACAGGTAGTCGAACGATTCTCTAACCTTAGTTTTTTGTTCATTTTTATACTTTCTAATAATTTTAGTCAGCTAAGAAAACGTTTACCGTTTGTTTTTCTGTAAAAAGTGTTTCGGGGCGGGTCTTATCAGTTTACTACCCCGCCTTTTTTGTGTTATATTTTAGTCGTTAAGGAGGACATATTTGAATGTCTATTAAGTTAGCCATCAACGGCTTCGGCCGCATTGGTCGTCTTGCGTTACGCAGAGCCTATCAGATGAATGAAGAAGAAGGCAAGAAAGTCTTCGACGTCGTCGCCATCAACGATCTGGTCGATGCGAAGACGCTCGCTTATCTCTTAAAGTACGATACCACCCACGGCAGATGGACCGGACACGAGGTCTCTTCCGACGAGGCCAACGACATCATCATCGACGGTGTCAAGATTCCGGTTCTCGGCAAGAAGGATCCGCACGATTTGAAGTGGGGCGAATACGGCGTCGACATCGTCCTTGAATGCACCGGACGGTTAAAGAGCCACGAAGACGGCGACGTCCATATGCAGAACGGCGCGAAGGGTGTCATCATCTCCGCTCCGTCTTCTTCCAAGGACATCCCGACCTACGTCTACGGCGTCAACACCGACAAGCTCACCAAGGATCAGACCATCATTTCCGGCGCTTCCTGCACCACGAACTGCTTATCCCCGATGATGAAGGTGTTAAACGATACCTTCGGCGTCATCGGCGGAACCATGACCACGGTCCACGCCTACACCAACGACCAGAGAATCCTCGATCTCGCCGGCTCCAACATCCGCCGTTCGAGAGCGGGTGCCGCCAACATTGTCCCGACCACGACCGGTGCCGCTAAGGCTGTCGGCAAGGTTATTCCGGAACTCAACGGCAGACTGAACGGCAACGCGATCCGCGTCCCGGTCACCGACGGCTCCATCTGCGACTGCACGCTCCTCTTAAAGAAGGAAGCGACCGTCGAAGAAATCAACGATGCGATGAAGAAGGCCTCCGAAGGCGAACTGAAGGGCGTTCTCGGTTATTCCACCGACGAAATCGTCTCTTCGGATATCCTCGGACGCACCGAAGGCTCGATTTTCGATTCGACTCTCACCATGCTGATCCCGGCCGGTGATGTCACGTTCGTCAAAGTCGCTTCCTGGTACGACAACGAATATTCGTTCACCTGCCAGATGATGAGACTTGCCAAGCTCTACGGCGAAATCCTCACCAAGTAAGCAATTGAAGTCCTTGTCCAAAGGGGATGACCCTTTGGACATTTTTCTACTCAAGACGTTCAAACCTTAAATAAAGGAGAAAGTAACATGAAACACTCTGTCGATGAATTAGAAGTCAAGGGAAAGAAAGTCATTGTCCGCGTCGACTTCAACGTCCCGTTCAAGGATGACGGAACCATCCGCGACGACAACCGTATCGTCGCCGCCCTGCCGACCATCAAGACCCTGATTGCCAAAGGCGCGAAGGTCATCCTGATGTCGCATCTGGGCAAGATCGATTTCAAGAAGACTCCGGAAGAAATCGAAAAGGCCAAGAAGAAGAACTCGCTCGCTCCGGTCGCCGTCCGTTTAGGCGAACTGCTCGGCAAGGAAGTTGTCTTCTCAAACGCCACCAGAGGCGAGGAACTCGAATCCAAGATCGCTTCCCTCAAGGACGGCGACGTCCTCTTAATGCAGAACTCCCGTTATGAAAAAGGCGAGAGCAAGAACGATCCGGAACTCTCCGCGTATTGGGCGTCTTTAGGCGACGCCTACGTTATGGACGCGTTCGGATCCGCCCACAGGGCCCACGCGACGACTGTCGGCATCCCTTCCGAAATGAAGAAGGAAGGCAAACCGGTCGCTTACGGCTACCTGGTCGAAAAGGAAATCAAGGCCCTCGGACGCTGTGTCAACCCGCAGCCGGATGAAAGACCGTACATCGCCATCCTCGGCGGTCTGAAGGTCTCTTCGAAGATTCAGGTCATCGATTCGCTGCTCAAGAAGTGCGATAACGTCCTCATCTGCGGCGCCATGGCGTACACGTTCTTCCGCGCGCAGGGCTATAAGACCGGTACTTCCTATGTCGAGGAAGACCAGCTCGACTATGCGCGCAAGTGCCTGGCCTCGGGCAAGATCATCCTCCCGAACCAGACGGTCGTGGCCGATTCGTTCGACGATCCGAAGGTCGTCAAGACGGTCAACGTTTACGATCTGCCGGACGGCATGGAAGGCATGGATATCGGACCGAACACGGTCGATGTCTTCTCCGCGTACATCAAGAATGCGAAGACCATCTTCTGGAACGGACCGTGCGGCGTCTTCGAGAAGCCGGGATTCGAAAAGGGAACCCTCGGCATCTGCAAGGCGATTGCGGCGAACAAGAGCGCCTTCTCGGTCGTCGGCGGCGGCGATTCCGCGGCGGCGGTCAAACAGTTCGGCTATGCCGATAAGTTCTCCCACGTCTCCACGGGCGGCGGCGCTTCGCTCGAAATGATCCAGTTCGACGGCAAACTGCCGGGTCTGGAAGTCCTCGACGACTAAAAGGAGCGTTTCCTTCTTATGGCGAGAAAAAAGATTCTGTTCGGAAACTGGAAGATGAACAACACTCTGGCGGAAGCCAAGGCGTTCTGCTCGTCGGCCAGGGAGCTGACCGAACTGGCCGCAAAGAAGGACGTCGTCATCGGCGTCGCTCCTTCCTATCTGTCCTTAGCCTATGTTTCCGAACATAAGGAAGGATTACGGGTCTACGCCGAGGAAGTCCACTACAAGGATCACGGGGCCTATACGGGCAACGTCTCGATCCCGATGGTGAAGGAAGTCGGCGTCACGGGTTCTCTGGTCGGGCATTCCGAAAGAAGGACCTACGAGAAGGAAAGCGATTTCGACTGCCATCTCCGCATCGACGCTTTGATCGCGAACGGCATGGACGCGATGTACTGCGTCGGCGAAACGCTTAAGGAATTCGAAGCCGGACAGACCAAGGACATCATCAAGTCCCAGATTCTGGTCGGTCTCCTCGGCGTGAAGGAAGAAGATCTCAAGCGCGTCATCATCGCCTACGAACCGGTGTGGGCCATCGGAACGGGCAAGAACGCCTCGGAGGAAATCGCCGAGGACATCTGCTCCTACATCCGTTCGCTCATCGCCGAAAAGTATTCTCCGAAAGCGGCGGAAGAGATCGAGATCCTTTACGGCGGATCCGTCAAGCCGAACAACATCCACGGCTATCTCAGCCAGAAGGATGTCGACGGCGCGCTCGTCGGCGGAGCTTCTCTGACCGGAGAGAACTTCAAGGCTCTGATCGAGAACCTTTAATCCGGCTCCGGTTTCCAATTAAGGCTGCTTTCCGTACGGCTCTTAAGGCCGTTCGGAAGGCGGCTTTTTTCTCTGCGCTTCAAAGAGCCGGCTTTTTAGGATGAAAAATCTCCGCCCGGGCTGGTCAGCCTTTCCCGGCCTTCTTTTTCCTTCCGGATTTTATTTTTCAAGTCTATAAGCGCGCGTTCCGAATCCTTATAATAAATGGGAAAGGAAGAAGTCTCTATGATTGTCTTAGGGGGAATGATCGGTCTTGGGAAGACGACGACCGCGAAGATGCTCGGGGAAAGACTGAACGTCCCGGTGTATTACGAGAGCGTCGACGACAACAGGATTCTGCCGTACTACTATCAGGCGAGTCCGTCAGACCAGCTGAAGTACCGCTATCCGTTCCTGCTGCAGCTCGCTTTTTTAAAATCGAGGTACAGCCAGGTCCGTCTCGCGTCGAAACAGAAGGAAGCGGTTCTCGACCGCTCGATCTACGAGGATGCGTATTTCATCGAGAAGAACATGGAGATGGGACGCATGTCTCAGACGGAAGCGGAAGTCTATAAGAATCTCTTCAATGAGCTCATGGAAGAAAACGGCGGAGTTCATAAAAAGGCTCCGGAAGTCATGGTGTATCTGACCGGGCCGTTCGAACTGGCTTTGGAACGCATCCGCCGCCGCGGACGCTCGATCGAGATGGGGAAAGAGACCGAAAAGTATCTCCGTTTCTTATACGAAGGATACGACAACTGGTTCTATTCCTCTTATAAGGCGAGTCCGTCGATCGTGGTGGACGTCTCGAAGAGAAAAGTCAATGATGATTTCGAAGATCAGGAGTGGCTTTTAAGCGAGATTCGGAAGTACATCGCCTGATAAGGCGGATTTCGGGAAATTTTTCATTCACTGGGAAGGAGAAGAGCGTGGTGATTGTCATCGGAGGCATGATCGGCATCGGTAAAACGACGACCGCGAAGATTCTGCACGAGGAGACCGGGCTGCCGGTCTATTACGAGACGGTACGGGGGAACAAGATCCTGCCGTTGTTCTATACGGCTTCGGAAGAGGAGAAACAGGCGAAACGGTATCCGTTTTTGCTGCAGCTGAGCTTTTTGACGAGCCGGTACAAGGCCATCAAGGAAGCGCTGAGAAACGACAACGCGGTCATGGACCGCTCGATCTACGAGGACCATTATTTCGCCAAGAAGAACCACGATCTGGGAAACATCTCGGATCTGGAGATGAGCTTATACGACGATCTTCTGAACGAGATGATGGACGAGCTGCAGGATCTGCCCAAGAAATCCCCGAACGTCATGGTCTATCTGAAGGGCTCGTTCGAGACGGTCCTGAAGCACATCAAGAGCCGCGGGCGTTCTTTCGAACTCGATAAGTCCTTAGTGGACTATTACCGCTTCCTCTGGAAGGATTACGACGAGTGGGTCTACCGTTCCTATTCGTCCTCCCCGGTCATCACCATCGACGTGGACAAGACCGACCTGCTCCACAATTTGGACGACCGGAAGAGACTGCTCGAAGAGCTGAAGAAATACGAATAGAAAATAAAGAGGTTTATCGGTTGCGTTTTTTCTTTTTTACCTTATATCTTATGAATAGAGAGAAAAAACGCTCCGCGTTCCTCTCTTAGAAAGGAACATCCTTCTTATGCAGATTTATACCTACGACGCGAACGGCTACAACGAAAAACAGAAGAGGGTCGTGGCCGAATCCTCGACCTACAAGGGTCTGGCGAAAGTCTATCTCTGGTTCGGGTTAGGAATCCTTCTGACCGGGATCATGACGGTCGGCTGGCCGTATTTCATCTCGTGGATTTCTCCGACGGCGGAGGCGTTCGCGGACAACTTCTACATTTCCTTGATCGTCTTCGTGATCCTGCTTCTTCCGCTCGGATTCGCGGTGAGCCTTTCGGGCATCTCGCGCCACAGCGCCCTCATCAAGACGTTCTACGTCCTCTATTCCATTGCGATGGGAGGAGCGCTATCGACGCTGACTCTGGCGTTCAACTACGATCTGCTCCTGTATTCCTTCATCGTCTCGGCCCTGGCCTTCTTCTTAATGGGCGGGCTCGGTTACTGGACGAAAGGGAAAATCGGGGTCGTGCTGCCGTTCTTATTCGCCTTCCTCTTCGGGGCACTGATGATTTCTCTATTCAACCTGCTCCTCGTCCCGGTCTTACCGGGCGCGTCGGCGACGTCTTACGGGCTCTACTGGATCGTCTCGTTCGTCGTCCTCGCGGTCTATCTGATCTTCGCCGCGGTCGATACGAACCGCGTCATGCGCATCGCCCGCGCGAAAGGGTTCGAGGACAACGACACGTTCGCGGTCTACTGCGCCTACGGGCTCTATTCCGATTTCATCCTCATCTTCCTCTACATCCTCCGTTTCCTGGCCTTGTTCTCTTCGAAGAACCGGAACTAGTCCGTAAGGATATAGATGAACCGGCGCCCCTCTCCGGGGCGTTTTTCATTTCTTCTTCCTTAAGAAACTAGTGTAGAATAGACTTGTTGAAAAACGACTAAGAAAGGAATCCGAAAACACATGAAACAGTTAGTCTTAATCCGTCACGGCGAGAGCGAGTGGAACAAGCTCAACCTCTTCACCGGATGGACCGACGTCGACCTCTCGGAAAAAGGCGTCGAGGAAGCCAAGAACGGCGGCAAGCTCCTGAAGGAAGGCGGATACGATTTCGATATCTGCTACACCTCCTATCTGAAGCGCGCCATTCACACCCTCCAGTACGTCCTCGACGAGATGGACCGCAACTTCTTGCCGGTCATCAAGTCCTGGAAGCTGAACGAAAGACATTACGGAGCCCTGCAGGGACTCAATAAGGCCGACACCGCCGCCAAGTATGGCGACGAGCAGGTCAAGATCTGGAGACGTTCCTTCGCGGTCCGCGCTCCGGAATGCGAAAAGGGCGATCCGAAGAGAGATCCGGCCGTCGATCCGCATTACCGCGACGTCGAGAACAAGGATGAACTCCCGCGCGTCGAATCCCTGAAGGATACGATCGCCCGCGTCATCCCGTATTACGAATCGGAAATCCTCCCGCAGCTCAAGGCGGGCAAGAGAGTCCTCATCGCCGCGCACGGCAACTCCTTACGTGCCCTCGTGAAGTATCTCGACAACATTTCCGACGACGATATCGTATCGGTCAACATCCCGACCGGCGTCCCTCTGGTCTACACGTTCGACGACGACATGAAGGTCGTCGACCGCCACTATCTGGGCGATGCCGCCGCGATCGCCGCGAAGATGCAGGCTGTCGCGAACCAGGGCAAGGCCAAGAAGTAAAAAGGTTCTTAACCCAAAACGAAAAGCGCCTTTCGGGGCGCTTTTCTCGTATTCCTTTTTTCTTCGGATTTCCGAACGGCTTACTTGTTCTTCCCGAGATAAGCGTGGAAATTCTTGGCCAGGTCCGGATAATTGATCTTTCCGACATTCGTGTGCGGGAAGTTTTCACGCAAGAAGACGAAGTCCGGGAGCTCGTATTTATTGAAGCGAAGCTTCAGATCCGCGAGGATGGCTTTCTTCGTCTCTTCGAAAGGATGCCCTTCGCCGACTCCGACGTAGAGGACCGTGTAGTCCCTTCCTTTGTACGTCTCTCCGAGGTAGGCGCATTCGAGGACGCCGTCGATGGAGGAAACCGCCTTTTCGATTGCGAGCGGATAGATGTTCAGGCCCTTCTTCTTGATCATTCTCTTCTTGCGCGAGCAGAAATAGACGAATCCGTCGTCGTCGACCTTGCCGATGTCGCCCGAGAGGACGTATTTCTTTCCGTCTATCTCGTAGAACGGGTTCGCTTCGTGCATGTACCCTTCCATCAGGGTCTCGCCCGTGATGGCGATTTCCCCGAGTTCGCCGTGTCTGACTTCCTTATGGTCCTCATCGAGGATCTTGACCTGCACGTTCGGAAGCGGACGCCCGATCGTCCCGTCCTTATGGTCCTTGAGGCGGTTGACGCAGAGGACCGTGACGGTCTCGGTCAGGCCGTAGCCTTCCATGAGCATGCCTTTCGACCCGCTCTCGGAGAGGACCTTGTTGAAGCGTTCGAGCAGGGAAGGGGAGATGAAGTCCCCGCCGACCCAGCACTGCTCCAGCGGTTTTAAGAGGTCTCCGCGGAATTCTTTGTTCTTCAGCAGGGCTTCGTAAATCGCCGGAACCCCGATGAGGTACGTCAGTTTCTTCTGCTTCAGGAGCTTCACGACCGGCTTGGTGTGGAACTTCGGCATCAAAGCGATTCTTCCGCCGGCGAGCATCAGGGCCATCACGCCCATGGTCAGCCCGAAACCGTGGAACATCGGCAGGACCGCGAGCATCGTCTTGTCGAAGAACTGCTTCCGGTCCGTATATTCCATAATCCACATGGAATTGTCGAGCAGGGCGAGGAAGGCGTAGTCGGATAAGACAATCGACTTTGAAACGCCGGTCGTCCCGCCCGAAGAAAGAATGATCCGTCCTCTCTTAGAAGGGTAATCGACGTAATCCGGATCTCCTTTTAGAGGTTTGACGTCTTTTAAGTACGTCGCGAATTCTTTTTTGTGTTCTTTGTAGGCCGCGAGCTGCTTCTTCGCGATCAATGAGAATCCGAACCGCTTGAGTCCGTTCAGGGAATCCGTCGGGGAAACGGTCAGGATGGGAATCTTCCTGGCGAGGATCTTGTCGTAGAAGCGGATGAAAAGGCTGATCGTGACGAGCAGCTTCGAATGCTTGTCCTCGTATTCCTTCAGGATGTTTTCCTGCGAAGTGAGCGGATGGAGAAGGTGGATCGAAAGGCCACACTGGCTCGCCGCGTAGAAGCAGGCGACCGATTCCGGCGTGTTCGGGGCGACTAACGTGATGAGGTCGCCTTCCTTGAGGCCGATTTTCCGGTAATACGCGGAGAAGGAGCGGACAATCTTCAAAAACGAATTGTACGAGATCGTCTTTCCTTCGTAAAAGATGACCGGGGCGTCTTTTCTGAGGCGCACCGTGTCGAGGAAATTGCTGTAAATGCTCTTGTCTAACTGGTACATAAGTTTTTCTCTTTCTCAAACGGGCTTCAAAACCGATTTATTGTACCATTCTTTCTTAGGAAGGCGAAACCGCGGGCGGACACCCGGTTCCTTTTGTCCTAAAAAGAAAACCCGCCTGAACGAAGGACGGGTCAGAAGAAACGGTAGCCGAGCGGGCAGCAGACCGCCGCGATCAGGAGGACGTTGACGGGCTGGTGCAGGACGTAGATGTAGAGGGTCTTGCTTCCGACCCAGTCGAAGAAACGGTGCCATTTCCCGTCGAGTTTGGGAAGAAGGGACTTCCTGTCTTTATAGACGGTCTCGCCTAAGAAGGCCCCGATCAATGTGAACCCGATCCAGGGCAGGACCTGGAAATAGTCCGCGCCGGTGCGGTAGAGCCCGGCCATCGCGAGGAAGAAATGCGGGACGGAAAGTCCGATTACCGCCTCGAACCCGTTGTGCGCGTCCGCTGGCGTCATCATCGGTCCCCCCGGAGCCGTGTCGTAGGCCTGGAGGATGTCGTACCAGATCTGCGTCCCGGTCGTCGGCATTCGGTGTTCCATCGGCAGGGTGTAGCAGAACGGCATGATGAACCCGTACGCCAATATGGCCAGTCCCAGCCCGAGGAAGATGTATTTGTGGTGCGGGATCTTCTGAATCAAAGCGACCAGCAGCGTTCCGACCGCGAGCGAGAAGAGGACGCCGAAGAGGATGCGGAAATCGAAGTAGTTCTTCGGGTCGATCGCGTACGAGATGTGAAAGAGCAGATACGTCGCCAGGTCGATGACGAACGTCGCTAAGAAAATCTTTCCGGCGTGCTTCATGTTGTTGTGCGAGAACGTGCACGAGATGCCCGAAATCATGAAGAACAGGAAGGCCAGGTTGTGGAAATAGTGGCGGATGTAGGGCGGGTTGAAATAATAGGAGCTCAGAGCGCTCTGAAGCGTGTTGAAAAACGGATTGTTCACCTCCCTGAAATTAAAGAACAGACCGTTGAGGTCGCTCAGCATGTAGATCATGTGGTCCACGCACATGCCTAAGATTGCCACGCCGCGGATGAAGTCGATTTCCCAGACGCGGCTCTTTTTAGCGGGTTTCAGCGAGGAGGACTCCGTCTCTCTTGTTTCTTCTGCCATATCGTTCTTATTTTAGGGAAGGGGCGTTTCCTTTTACAAGGGCGGAAAGGATACACATTCCGCGCTTTTCCGCTTAAAATAAAGAAAAGAAGTGAACACGAAGGAAAAAAACAGGTATGGCTCAGAAACGTTACATCGACTTTATGACCAACGAAAGCCGTCTCGCGAACGAGGAGATGCAGAGATACCATTCCCGGAAGGAAGTTGCCGATCTCTGCAAGATGATATCCGTCAAGGCTCTGCCCGAGGATATCCGGGAGTACATTCGGAAGAACATTTCCTTTCTGATGAATTACGCTCCGCACCTGACCATGCAGATCTATCTGGCCACAATCGTAGCGTCCAACGAACAGTACCGCGTCGAATCCGCCTTGAAGGAATTATTGGACAACGAGGAGCTTCCGGCAAAGGCGTTCTCGGTCATCAACGGGTATCTTTCCATCCTGAAGGAACGGGAAGAAACCCCGCCGGACATGTCCTTCGCGTCCGATGAAAAAATCCTTGAACTTTTGAATTCCCTCTCCCCGGAGAACCTTTCGTCCCTGATGATTTGCATCCAGACGAGGATTCAGACCGGGACCAAGCCGGATTATTTCGTGGGCCTGCTCAATCCGTTCATGGAGTCGGAGACGACCGACCCGGTCTACAAGGTGGGCCTGCTCCAGCAGTTTACCGCCCTGGCCCTTTCTTCTCCCTGCACGCTTCCTTTCCGCGTAAGGATTGAAAATAAAGTCTACCCGGTTGTCTGCGACGGGAGCCTCGATCTCTCGACGGATATCTTTTTAAGGATGATCGAGTACTACGGTAAGAGCTTGAACCTTCCCGAACCGACGGAGACGACGCTCGAGACGTTCGCTTCGCTCTACCGCGTGGTGCATTATAACGAGAAGAACGTGCTCAACACGGAGATGGACATCAAGTCGTTCGTCCAGTGCTTCGTGGAAGGATATAACCGGAGCATGTCCCCGTTCGGAGGAAGTTCTTCTCCGTCGAACATCCCGCCGGAATACCGTTCGGCAAAAGGATACCGGGAAGCTCTCTCGTTCATGAGGGTGGTGTTCCATCCGTAAATAAGGTTTTCTTAGAAATCTTTACTATAAAGAAGGGAAAGGAGAGTTCCGACCCTTCTTTTTTTCTATAAAAAGAGAGAAATCTACGTGAAAAATATTTTTGAAAAAATTCAAAAAATATTGTTGACAGGTATTGGAACTGGTGATAGATTATTAAAGCGCCTTGAAGAGGGCTCCTTCAAAAAGGGCTCTAAGGAAGGCACGAAATACGAAGAAGCAGGTCTTTGAAAACTGGACAGACGAGATAGAGAATTGAGAAGGGCGGAAGGAATTCCGTCCGGATCAAGGAACGATCAATATATCTAGATAAGGTTAGTAACGAGACAAAGTTCAGTCGATTCCGTGAAAGCGGAAGAAAGTTGAAACGAGTCGTAGAGTAATAGCCAGTAAGATACGGAGAAAGCAGCCGGGCCGGAAGA
>Ga0256406_1000155_pt1 | contig 129660 bp, 90 predicted proteins | sample RumenRJG_03DNA_FD_185986 | JGI IMG/M metagenome (GOLD analysis project Ga0256406, IMG submission 185986) | Bovine rumen microbial communities from Lethbridge, Alberta, Canada - RJG_03 | ecosystem: Host-associated > Mammals > Digestive system > Stomach > Rumen | place: Canada: Alberta... | reverse complement strand
TAGGAAAATCCAAAAGTTTAGATTTTCTCAAAATGCTTATCTTTTGGTCTTTGGTTCGGAATAGTGTAGTGCTGGCGGTCTATCTATTGTTTTCGGTTGCTTGCTTCTTTACCGTACATGAGCATTCATTGAGGGGAAGAAGTACTTTGAAGCCAAACCGGGTATGGACTACGATACCATTGAAAAAGCGGTGAGGGACGTATTTGAGGAAGCACGGAAGGCTTGATCTATCAAAAACCAAAGGCCGTTTCGCAGAGGAAACGGCCTTTTCGCTGTGGAAGAAAGGAAAATGGGATGGACAATTTCGAGGAGAAGAACAGAGGCTATTGGAATGAACGGAGCCGCGGCTACAGCAGTCTTAGACAAAAGGAACTGTCCGGGCCGGACAGCAGGGCCTGGGAAAGGTTCCTGATGGAAAGGCTTCCGAAGGGAAGACCTCTTCGTGTCCTGGATGCAGGCACGGGGCCTGCCTTTCTTGCCATTATCCTGGCAAAGGCAGGATGCAGGGTGACGGCCCTTGATTTCTCTGCCTCCATGCTGAAAGAGGGGGCGGCTAATGCGGAAAAGGCGGGAGTTTCCATTTCTTTCATGCAGGGCGATGTGATGAACCTGCCCTTTCCGGAAAGCAGCTTTGATGCCATTGTGACCCGCAATGTGACCTGGAACCTGCCCGATGTGCCCAGGGCCTATGCGTCCTGGCAGAGGGCTTTGAAAAAAGGGGGCGTCCTTCTTAACATGGACTCCAACTACGGTCCCATGGATTTCACTGCCGCTGCGAAACTTACCAAAAATGCGCACCACGGTGTGGCGGAAAGTCTTATAGAGACCTGCCAGGAGCTGAAGGACTCCATCCGTATCAGCACCCACAGCCGGCCGGCCTGGGATGTGGAACGGCTGCAGCTGATGGGCTTTTCTTCCGTCACATGGGAAGAGGATATACGTCCTCTTGTGCACCTGTCCAAAGAATGGGACTACGACCCGCTGCCTCTTTTCTGCATCAGGGCGGTGAAATAAAAGGGGGACGGTAGAAGACAGAAAGCAGAGGCCCATGATTTCATCTGCGGACCTGCTTTTCTTTTATTTCACTGCATACGTATGGAGGAATCAGGAGTTTTGACATAGGAAAAGGGCTGTGAAGAAATGGTCATCATTTCTTCACAGCCTCTTTTGGGATATGACGAAAATGTATCAAACTCCGGCGAAGCCGACGCCGCGGCCTTAGGGAAGCACTGATTAATTCGCAGAGTCTGCTTTTATAAGAATTTTTATGCACTGCTTCGTCATGGGGCTCCTTAAATAGCTGGCTATTCGCGTCGCCCCATTCCTTGCATTGCATAAAAATTCAAGAATAAAATCAGACAACGATTTAATCAGCGCTTCCCTAGGGCGCAGAACGCCGGTCAAACTTAAGAACCTTTTACGACCTCCACCATGCTTCTTTTCATTTCAAGATACCGGTCTGTATAGTAGGGGCTTACCTGGGATTCCCGAAGATCGTAGCCGTAGGGACGCCGGCTGATGGCGAGGAGGGGCGGCGCCTGGATTCGTTTGGCTACGGCAAATCCGGCAAAAAGGTTCCACCAGCGCTCCAGGTCCTGAATGAAAGCGGCGTGGGTGGGAAAGAGGTCTTCTACCTTTACGGAACAGCCCAGATGCTCTTCCAGTGTTCCTTCCCTGTACCAGGCCAGGATGTCCTCCGGTGTATTTCTCTGCCAGGGTTCTACAAAGCTTTTCAGCAAATAGTCATGGTATTCGTAAATGAGGGGATCCCCCAGGCCTTTGGTGACATCCTGGTTTTCGGACAGTTCGGCACTGGGTTTTACGGTGAAAATCCCTTCGGGAATCACTTCCTGCCCATACCATTCATTCAGGGCCCTGCCCAGTTCATAGATCTGGTATTTCCACAAATCCGCCGTTGCTGCCAGGGCGCCGGCCAGGTCGCCGTAGAGGGTGCCATAGCCTACGGTCATTTCCGTTTTATTGGCGTTGCAGGTGAAGATACCGCCGAAGGCGGCGGAGAGTGCGGAAAGAATGCGGCTGCTCCGGTCCCGGGCCTGCATGTTTTCTTTCATAAATCCGGTGAGATGGATTTTTTCTTTTCCCACAGGAAGTCCTTCCAGGGCCCGGGCCGTTTCATCGATGAAGGAACCGATGGGAATGGTCAGATAGGGGGATTCCAGATGATCTGAAAGTTTTCTGGCCAGGTCCTTTGTCATTTCTGAATTGAAACGGGTAGGCGTATTCACCAGAAGGAGATGATCTTTGGGCAGCACTGAACGGTAGAGGGCGGCGTTTACGGCAGAGTCAATGCCGCCGGATACGCCAATCACCACCTTGTCCACGTGGATGGCAGAAAGGAATTTTCTGACTCCGTAACGGAGGGCAGGAAGAAGTAGGCTGCCCTGGAAGGGAGCCATGGGCTTTTCGGACATCAGATTTCCAGAGTCCCTGTGGAAAAGGAAGAGGCAGCGGGGCTCTTCATAGGGGCGGGCTTCGGCGATGAGGGTCCCTTCTTTATCATAGGCGGCGGTCATGCCGTCGAAGGTATAGCAGGTTTTTCCGTTATTCTGCAGGCCCCGCTGATTGACATAAATCATGGGGATGTGGAGTTTGGAAAGGGCATCGCCCAGCATGCGGTGCCGCTTTTCATTTTTCCCCAGAGTAAAAGGGGAGGCCGAAAGGTTGAGGAAAAGGGAAATATCCTTCTTAGCCAGAATAGACATGGGGGAAAGGCTGTAGTTTTCATCCCAGCTGTCTTCGCAGAGAAGAACACCGGTGCGAATGGTTTCGCTGCCGGCAGGAAGGAGGAAGGGCGTCAGCGCCTCTTCTAAGGAAAGGCCTTCTTCCAGGGCCTCCTGGCGAAGGGAGGTAAAGTAGCGGCGGTCGTCAAAGCAGCGGTAATTGGGAAGAAGGGTTTTAATAGCAAAAGGATGCCTGCCGTTTTCCGGAATGAGGAAATGACCACCGGCGGCGGCAAAGGCGGCGTTGTATTTCCGCGGCCTGCCGTCGTCGTTTGTCTTTTCCCAGTCTATGGCGCAGCTGCCCCAGAGGATGGTGATGTCCCGGGAGGCGGCGGCTATTTTTTCATTATAGGCTTCGCATTCCCGGAGAAAAGCGTTTTGGTCCCACAAATCGCCGATGAGGTAGCCGGTGAGGCACATTTCCGGAAGCACCAGCATATGGGCCCCTTTCTCCCTGGCCCTTTGGATTTCTTTTTCTATCTGTTTCCAGTTCTCCCGGATGTTTCCGGGAATCACATCGATCTGGGCGGTGGCAATTCTTATCATGACAAAGCCTCTTTTCCATGAAATCTTGTTCTTTTCTCCATTGTACAGGCAGGAAGCAGGCCTGTAAATCTTTTATTTCCTCAATCATAGATTGACTTGCATCAAGCTTTAACCGGTATAATAAAATATATGGCTATATGGCTCGATTATATGGCTCCATGGATGTACTGATTCCATCATCGTTTCCCTATGAAAGGAGAACCTATGCTTTCTTTGATCAAAATTTCAGCCCTGGGGGCAGCCTGCCTCCTGCTGGCGGGTTTCTGGTTTATCAACCGGGACGAAATGGATCCTTTGATGACGCCGGCAAGGAAGGCGCGCATCGAAGCGTCACCTCATTACAGGGACGGTGAATTCCAGCCGGAGGTGCCCCATGAAAAAGTGACAGCGGACATATCCTTTTGGAAGTCCTTCTTGTTCCCCGCCGCCGGCGTGAATATTCCTCAGGATCTCATGGTTCATGAGAAAAAAGACCTGAAATCCATTCCCCCATGGGACGATGTGGTGGTGTGGCTGGGGCATTCCTCCTTCTATATGCAGCTGGGCGGAAAGAAAATACTTATTGACCCCGTATCTTCCCTGTACGCTTCGCCTTTTCCCTTCATCGACAGAGCCTTTGACGGGAGCAATGTGTACGGTCCGGAGGACATTCCCGATGATTTGGATGTCATGGTGCTGTCCCATGATCACTGGGATCATCTGGATTATGATTTCGTGAAGAAAATAGAACCGAAAGTACATCATGTGGTGACGGGCCTTGGAAATGGAGGCTATTACGAAAAATGGGGCTATCCCCTTTCCAAAATCCATGAAGCCGACTGGAATGAAGAGGTAAAGCTGGATGGTCTTTCTGTCTGGGTACTTCCTACCCGCCATTTTTCCGGGCGCCTGCTCAAAAGGAACCAGCCCCTTCCTGTTTCTTTTGCCTTCATTACGCCGAATCGGAAGGTGTACTACAGCGGCGACGGCGGTTATGACGGAAGATTCAGGGACATGGGAAAGCAGTTCGGCGGCTTTGACCTGGCTTTGATGGAAGACGGCCAGTATAATCAAAATTGGCACTCTGTCCATATGCTGCCGGAGGAAAGTGCAAAGGCAGCGGAGGAAATCGGAGCCAGAGCGCTCATTCCCTGCCACAATGGTAAATACGCCCTCTCCACCCACACCTGGCAGGAGCCCTATGAAAGAATGAAACTGGCGGCGGAAGGTAAATCCTTCCGCCTTCTAACCCCGGAAATCGGGGAAGCCGTCCATATAGGCGATGATACCCAGCAATTCAGGGAATGGTGGAACATGATGAAGTGACAATTTCATAAAGAATGAAAACCTTCACCCTGACAGCAGGGATTGCGCTTCGCGCCAGGGAGCTGTGGATAAAGGGCAGAGATTTTTCCACAGCCCTTTGGCAGCCTTTCTTCCGGAAGGAAGATAAAAAATCTTCTCAAACAGGAAAAACCATGGTATAATGAATTGTATTTTCTAGATATGAAAAGATTTGCATCTTTGTGGTATAATGACAAAGATACATTGATTTTATAGTACCCGAGGGGGAAAAAGAAAGAATGAAAAGAGAAGATATCCGCAACATTGCCATTATCGCCCATGTCGACCATGGCAAGACGACTCTTGTCGATGCCATGCTGAAACAGAGTCATGTTTTCAGGGACAACCAGAAAGTGGCAGAACGTGTCATGGACTCCAACCCGCTGGAAAGGGAAAGAGGCATTACCATTCTGGCAAAGAACACTTCCGTCATGCACAATGGTGTTAAAATCAACATCGTTGATACCCCAGGGCATGCTGACTTCGGCGGCGAAGTGGAACGTATCCTGAACATGGTAGACGGCGTGCTGCTTCTGGTAGATGCCCATGAAGGCCCTATGCCCCAGACCAAGTATGTCCTCAGAAAGGCACTGGAACATAAGCTGAAACCGATCGTTGTCATCAATAAGATCGACCGTCCGGACCAGCGTATTTCTGACGTGGAAGGCGAAATTCTGGACCTCTTCATCGAACTGGAAGCAGATGATGACCAGCTGGATTTCCCGCTGATTTACTGCTCTGCCAGAAACGGCATTGCCAAGCTCCATATGAATGATGAAGGCAAGGACCTGGGACCCCTCTTCGATGCCATTCTTAAATACTGCCCCTGCCCCGATGTGGATCCCGACGGCGGCCTGCAGGTTATGGTGACCACCCTGGAAGCCGATGATTATCTGGGTAAAGTGGCCATCGGCCGTCTGACCCGGGGCACCGCCAAACAGGGCATGCCGGTAGCCATCACTGACGGCACCAAGATCCGCAGCGACCATATCGGTTCCCTCTTCACCTGGCAGGGAATGAAACGGACTCCCGTACAGGAAGCCAAGGCCGGCGACATTATCGCCATGGCAGGCTTCAAGGATATCAACATCGGTGAAACCGTAGCCGATGCTGCCAATCCGGAAGCCCTCCCGTCCATCCACATCGACGAACCGACACTGTCCATGGTATTCCATGTCAACAAGAGCCCCTTTGCTGGCAAGGAAGGGGACTTCGTGACCTCCCGTCACATCCGTGCCCGTCTCTACAAGGAAATCGAAACCAATGTGGCTCTTCGCGTAGAAGACACCGATACATCCGATGCTTTCAAAGTGTCCGGCCGCGGCGAACTCCATCTCTCCGTGCTCATCGAAACCATGCGCCGTGAAGGATTTGAACTGGAAGTTTCCAAACCCCAGGTTATTTACAAAGTCATCAATGGCAAGAAGTGCGAACCGTTGGAAAGACTGACCATTGAAGTGCCGCAGGAATTCATGGGCGCTGTCATGGAAGGCCTTGGCCCCAGAAGAGCGGAAATGATTTCCATGGAAGAACTGGCTGGCTACATGAAGATGGAATTCTCCATCCCTGCCCGCGGCCTCATCGGCTTCAGAAATGAACTGCTCACCACCACCAGAGGCACCGGCATTATGTACCATGTATTCCAGGGCTATGCACCCTACAAGGGCGATATTCCTGAAAGAACCAGAGGCTCCCTGGTTGCTTTTGAAGCAGGCGTTACCACTGCCTACGGCCTGAACTCCATTCTGGACAGAGGCGAACTCTTCCTGGAACCGGGGGTTGAAGTATACGAAGGCATGATTGTGGGCGAAAACTCCAGAGACCAGGATATGGACGTGAACCCCTGCAAGAAGAAGCACCTCACCAACACCCGTGCTTCCGGCTCCGATGAAGCTATCAAGCTGCCGCCATGCCGCAAGTTCACCCTGGAATCGGCACTGGAATGGATCAACGATGACGAACTGGTGGAAGTGACACCTAAGAGCATCCGTATGAGAAAGATGGTTCTTTCCCGCCAGGCCCGCTATAAGAATGCAAACGTAAAGAAGAGCCAGCAGTAAGGGACTTCTCTTTATGACAAAAAAGAGGCTGTGAAAAAATGGCAATCATTTCTTCACAGCCTTTTTCGTGGCTTCCTGTCCGCCGTGAAACCATGGCGCTTTATTTCCATAGAAAACCTTTCAAAAACAATGGTTTCTATTTCCTTTTGCCCCGGGCTTTTTTTTAAGCTCTTAATTTTCTTTTCTTTCTGGTATATAATAAAGATATACAGATTCTATTTGGAAAGGAGGACCTCCATGAAAAAGATTTTATGTATGGCTGCCGCTCTGGCACTGGCAGGCACAGGCATGGCCGGCGCCTTTGGCGGCATTATGGATATGGAAGCGGGGTATGGGTACAACAGTGCTGCTGACGGCATTCACAGCGCCCATATCGAAGTGAAGCCGATTCCCAAGGTGGCCGTAGGTGCGGAATACCGGCACTGGAACAACCGGGGCAATGAAACGGACGTATATGCCAAGTACAAAATCGGCCATTTCTACGTAGGCGCCGGCAACCGGAACTACTACGACAGGGATGCCAGAATGTTTGGCCTCATCGAAGGGAAAGCCAATGTGCTGGGTCCTCTGGATGCCTATGCAGGGCTTCTTGTGTCCAGCGAAGAGAGGCAGTACAAGGCCGGTTTGAAACTGGACCTGGTGCCTACGGCCTTTGATATCGATGTGAACTATACCTACTATGACAGAGATGACGTGGATAACGAAGGCGGCGTAGGCGTAGGACTGAATTATCATTTCTGATGAAATCACAAAAGAGCAGTGAAGAAAGGGACATTTCTTCACTGCTCTTTTTGCGTTATCCCAAAGGTTGTTTTTGCCCGGCCCATAGACCGGCAGGGCCTTGGCGGAAACATTTTCCACCAGATATCCTGCCTTATGAAACAGGAGGCGGATAGAATCGCTCATGGTCCTGTAGTCAGGCTGATATGGCCAGGAGAAGGGGATTCGATGACAGGGGCTCTCTTTCATGGAAAAGAATCGGCGCTGTTTTTCAAAAACGGGATTTTATTCTACTTTGTCCCAGTCCGGGCGGCGGTCGCGGAATACGTTAATCCGGCTTCTTACCTCATGAATCACATCGGTATCCACCCGGCCGAAAGCGATATCTTCATCATCTTCCAGATGGCATATATCTTCGCCCCAGGGGTCAAGAAGAAGGGATTCGCCGGCATATTCCGTATCTCCCGATTTTCCGGCCTGGTTTACGCAGGCCATGTAGAACTGGTTTTCAATGGCCCGGGCCCGGTTCAGGGTGACCCAGTGATGGTTCCTGATTTTAGGCCAGGCGGCGGGGACGAAGAAAAGGTCCACATCCAGAAGGGCTTCCCGTCGGATGAGCTCCGGGAACCGGATATCATAGCATATGGCCATGGAGCAGGAAAGACCATCCAGCTCAAAATGGGACAGGTGGTTTCCCATGCGGAAATACCCGGGCTCTCCGGAGAGAGAAAAGCCGTGGATTTTGTCGAAGGAAGTGACCAGGTCTCCCTTGCGGTCAAATACATAGGACCGGTTGTAAATATCCTGTCCCACTTTCACGGCAGTGGTGCCGCCTACAATGTTCACCCCATGGGAGGCGGCTATGGAAGAAAGAAGGCTGCAGGTTTTCTTTCCTTCTTCATCGGCCAGCAGGGACAGGTTTTCCTTAGGGAAAAAACCGGTGTTCCAGGTCTCCGGAAGCACCAGGATGTCCGGCTTTTTCTCCATGGCCTTTTCCATCATGTCTCTGGCATGGGCAAAATTGACTTTGGGATTTCCCATTTCTACATGCATCTGCAGCAGTGCGATTCGTAATTTCATGGATAACCTCCTTGTGATAGTGTACTGGTGTAGTGGTGAGCGGTTAGGATGTGTTCTCGAAAGCAGGGGGAACTTACCTGTCCGGGTTTATAGTGTCTCCGGCCCACAGCCCCCTGCCCTTTTCTTTCATTATATCATCGAACGATGGACCACGAAAAAACCTCCCGAAGGAGGTTTTCTTAATCGAAGAACTGGATGGACGCGTTCACCAGGTAAGCGGTGTCCAGAGTGCCTGCCGTTTCGTAGGAGGAATGCATGGCCAGCTGGGCAAGGCCGATGTCCACGGTGGGCATGGATACTTTGGTGTTGGAAATATTTCCCAGAGTGGAGCCGCCGGGGTTGTCGCTCCTGTTAGTGAAGGTCTGCACAGGAATGGAAAGTTCCCGGCACAGTTCCTTGAAGCGGGCAGCCGAAAGGCCGTCGGTGGCGTAGCGCTGCTGGGCATTATACTTGATGACGATGCCGCCGTTGATGACAGGGCGGTTCACGGGGTCCGCATATTCCGGATGGTTGGGGTGGACGCTGTGGGCGTTGTCAGCAGAAATCATGAAGCTTCCTGCAGTCATGGCCATGGTTTCATCGTAGGAGAAGCCAAGGGAATAGGACAGCCTCTGGAGCACGGTGGCAAGGAAGGGGGAACCGGCGCCCTGGGCGGTGCCGCTTCCCACTTCTTCGTTATCAAAGAGGGCGTACACAGATATATGTTTTTCTTTTTTGCCCCGCATGAATCCGCGGAAGGCTGCAAAGGCGCACTGCAGGTCATCCAGTTTCGGAGATGAAATGAATTCCTTTTCTTCTCCCCAGATGGTGCCGGGCACCCGGCTGTAAAGGTAGAGGTCATGGGCCACAATATCTTCTGTCTTCACGTTGGCGGAAGCGGCAATGACGTCCATAAAGGAGGTCTTTTCCGTGGCAAGGCCGTAGAGGGGAAGAAGGTCCTTCTGAACATTCCAGTCTTTCTTGTGGTTTACGTTCCGGTCCATGTGGATGGCTACGGAAGGAATGACCAGCATGGTGCCGTCTACGGCTGCCAGCTTCTGGGCCAGATGGCCGTTCTCACGGACAATGAGCCGCCCGGCCACGGAAAGGGGCCGGTCCAGCCAGGTGGACATGATCATGCCGCCATAGCCTTCTACGTTCAGCTTCACGTAGGGGCCTTCCTTAATTTCCGGATTTTCCTTGATTTTAAAGCAGGGGGAATCGGCATGGGAAGCCATGATATGGAAGGAGCGGGCCCCTTCATCCGGTACCGTGAAGGCGATGAGGGCGCTGCCGTTTCTGGTGACCACATATTTCCCGCCTTTTTCAATGTGCCAGGGGTCCTCTTCCCGGATTTCCGTAAATCCGGAATAGAGGAGGGCTTCCTTCACTCCGTGCACTGCATGAAATACGGAGGGGGAGCGGGCGATGAAATGAATGAGGTTTTCACCTACTTCAACTGTTGTTTCCGGCTTTTCCGCATTCATTATTTCTTATGGTTCACCTTTCTTTGGTATACGGCTTCTGCCATCTGGGCTCTTGCGCGGATGACAGGGTTATTGGTATTGATGGAGGTGGGGGTGAAATTGCTGGTATAGTGGAGGGTGTTCGTTTCCTTTTCCATTTCTACCACCTGAATGGTGCCGGCCGTGCGGTCATAGGCATAGGTGTAAGTGCAGGTGCCGCCGTCGATGGCTTCCACAGCTACGAAATGGAGGATTTCGTGGCCGTTGGTAGTGGTCTTGACTTTGGTTTCGTCCATGTCGATGGAAATGGTATCGTTATATTTCCAGTAATTTTCAGCAGAAACAGTCATGGAGCCTGCAGCAATGGCAGCAGCCAGGCCCAGGGCAATCATCATTTTTTTCATAGGGCTACTCACTTTCCCGGGAAAAATCAGTTCCCGTTACCATAATGAAATCTATATTATTATAACATATGAGAAGAAAAGACAAAAAGAGATTCGGGAAGCAGCAGGATTGTAACCGCTGCCTGCTGCCGGTCTTTCGCGTATTCTCTGCATTTTCCATGAGGGGTTAAAGTTCTGCGCACAGGCTGCCTGCCAGATTCATGGCCCGAGGCAGTGCCGCCACCTGCTGGACATTTCCCCTATGCTATAATAGACAGTAAAGCAAAAAAAGGAGGGCCCATCATGAATTATGGATTTATTGTTTCCTATGATGGAAGCCGCTATGAAGGCTGGCAGCGGCAGACGAGGACGAAGGACACTATCCAGGGGAAGCTGGAAGACACGCTGGAGAGGATTACCGGGGCCAAGGGGCAGGTGATCGGTGCCGGACGGACCGATGCCGGTGTCCATGCCCTGAGGCAGTATGCCAATGTCCATCTGCAGGAGGAATATGACCTGAAAAAGCTGCAGGATGCCTGGAACCGGGCGCTGCCTGATGATATTTCCATTCATGGCCTTGCAATCAGGGACGAAAGATTCCACAGCCGCTTTTCGGCAGTGGAAAAACACTACCGCTACTGTATCCGGGTGGGGGCGGAGAAAAATGTATTCCGCCGCCGCTATGTGTGGCAGCTGGGAGAAGCGCTGGATGTGGAGGCCATGAGGCGGGGCGCCGCATTTATTACAGGAACCCATGACTTTACGTCTTTCTGCGGCAACAGGCATTTCAAGAAATCCGCCGTCCGCAGTATCTCTGATATATCTCTTTCCCTTTCCGGCGGCGAGCTTGGCATAGACTATCGGGGCAGCGGCTTTCTGCAGAATATGATCCGCATCATCACCGGCACCCTGGTAGAAATAGGGGAAGGAAAGAAGAAGGCTGAACAGATGCCTGCCATTCTGGAAGCAAAGGACCGGAGCGCGGCAGGATTTACGGCGCCGCCCCAGGGACTGGTTCTGGTGGATGTGGTCTATTGATTTCGGAAAGTCTGTATTTCATGTATGGAGGATGGTATGCGGGAAAATTTACCAACCATTGAGCAGATGGAGTGCTTTATCATCTATGGGAGGGCAGGCAATTTCGCCCGGGCTGCCAGAGAAGCCAATATTACCCAGTCCGCCTTCAGCGCCCAGATCAAGCATCTGGAGTGCGTCCTGGGGGTAAAACTCATTGAACGGTCTCCCCGGGGCAGCCATCTCACTGAGGAAGGGGAGCGTTTTCTTCCACGCATCCGGAAGTGGATGGAGGGACTTCGGGAAATCGTGGATGATACCCGCCTGGCAGTGGAAGAACCGGCAGAGCTGAATGTAGGCATTCTCCGGTCTCTGGGGGATATCCAGATGAACCGCCATGTGGCCCGTTTCAGGGAACTTCATCCCAATCTGCAGCTGAATGTTTTCGATATGCCCACCTACCAGATTCATCAGGCCATGACCGAAGGCAGGCTGGACGTGGTTTCCACCTACTTCGTGGAAAAGAGCCTTCCTGACGGGGCCAGTCTGGAAGACTATGCCATCGTTCGCTTCTGCCGGGATAATATGGTGTACTACGGGCCCCGCATGGATATGGGAGACAAACCGCTGACCAGAGAGGAGATTCTGGAGCGTCCCCTGGTACTTTACCCGTCCAGCTATTACATGAACCGGATTTATACGGACTACTTTATGGATACTCCCAGGAAATACCAAATTTCCGCCAGGCTTTCCTCGCCCTATGCCATTATCCATTACTGCCAGGAAAATGAAGCCGGCGCCCTGCTGCCGGATCGTCTGCTGAAGACCCTGGGCCATAGGGAAGGGATTTATCCCCTGGAGGTGCCCCTTCAGGCAGAGGGCTACCTCATTTATCGGAAGGACCATCCGGCAGCCCGCCTGATACAGGACTATGTGAACCAGATACTGGCCAGCTTCCAAAGCAGTACCATTAAAGAAAAATGATTCAGGCCCCTTTGGGTGTTATCGCTTTTCGCGATAACACCCATCTTTTTTATCTGTTATACAAGAAGGGGAAAGGCTTGTATAATGGGGTCTGTGTTTCGCAGGAAACCCTGCGAAAAGAACGTTTTATTCCCATGTACTGCAAGAAAGAGGTTGATTTTTATTATGGCAGTCAAACCACGTTTGTGGACCCGGGGGTTCATTCTGGACACCCTTGTTAATTTCCTGATTTACATTATTTACTATATGCTGGTGGTGATTATTGCATCTGAAGCCATCTCCTCCCTGAACGCCACGGTAAGCGAGGCAGGACTGGCAGCAGGCATCTTCGTACTGGGCACCCTGGCAGCGCGGCTGGCAGCAGGCCGGTCCGTTGAAATTTACGGACGCAAAAAGATGCTCTACGGCGGCATTCTGTTCTACCTGGTGACTACCTGCATGTATTTTGCCGTGGATTCCCTGCCCCTCATGTATGGAGTGCGCTTCTTAAACGGCATTGGCTACGGCATTGCCTCCACCGCCACCAGCACCATCGTATCTGCCATGATTCCGGAAGAGCGGCGGGGCGAAGGCATCAACTATTATGCCCTCAGCATGAGCCTGGCAGCTGCCATCGGACCCTTCCTGGGCATGATAATGCAGCAGTTCTTCTCCTTCCGCATTATTATTATGTTCTGCGTGGCCGTGGTCCTTGCCTGCCTGGCTGCTGCCTTTGTGATGAAGGTGGATGAAATCCGGATTACCGAAGAACGCCGGGCCCAGCTGAAAGAAATTTCTCTTTCCAGCTTCCTGGAACCGAAGGTCATGGGCATTGCCATCGTAGGCTTCTTCGTAGCCCTCTGCTACTCCAGCGTCCTCAGCTTTCTGGCCACCTATGCGTCCGAACTCCATCTCATGACTGCCGGCACCCTGTTCTTTGTGGTCTATGCCCTGTCTGTCACCATCATCCGTCCGGTGGCAGGCGTCATGTTCGACAAGAAAGGTGAAGATTTCGTCATGTACCCCACCTTCCTGTGCCTGGCAGTGGGCCTTCTGCTTCTGTCCATTACCACCAGAAGCTGGGAAATGCTTGTGGCCGGCGTCTTTGTAGGACTGGGCTACGGCACCTTCATGTCCAACGGACAGGCCATCTGCGTGAAACTGGTGGATGAAGTCCGCATCGGCGTGGCCGTATCCACCTACTTCGTCATGCTGGACCTGGGCCTTGGCGTAGGCCCCTACATTCTGGGCGCCTTCAAAGGTCCCCTGGGCTTCTCCGGCATTTATTCCCTGGTAGGAGTAGGATCGGCTGCCTGCGCCTTCCTGTACTACGGCCTCTATGCATGGCGCCGTAACCTGCGCCAGAGCCATGAAGCCGGTTCTGTAGAAAAAGCATAAGCCGAGAAAATACGCGAAGAAATACGCGGGGAAATGGTAATCATTTTCCGCGTATTTTTTCATGGAGTGCGTTTCCCTGCGCGGAGGAGCGGGGATTCATTATCATGGGAAAATCCTGGCGAAAAGTTTCCTGCCCGGCATGGGATCATTGTGTTTCATAACGATGGGAAACTATTTGTGAAAAAGTTCCCTATCCGGCGCGGGACGGTTGGGATTTACCACCACAGGAAACCTTTTTTCAGCTATAAAATCATTTCATCAAAAAAATTTTCAAAAAATGCTTGACATATGATGCATCCGTTGGTATACTACATAAGTCAGTCAACCACTGATGAAAACAACAAGGCGCTGGCCGCAAGGCCAGGAATAAGCAGCATGGAGAGGTGTCCGAGCGGTTTAAGGTGCATGATTGGAAATCATGTTGACGGCGAATACCGTCACGGGGGTTCGAATCCCCCTCTCTCCGCCACAGCAGAAGCTCTGTCAGAAATGACAGAGCTTTTTTCGTGCTTCTCCGGAGAAAGGGGCGGATATCCCGGAAGGGGAACTGAAAGCACGGCAGATATCATTTTCCTCTGCCTCTTCTGCTATTTATATCTTTCAGGGCCCGGTGTCCATTAGAGATTTCTATCATGGCTGCCTGTCCCTGGGACAGCCTTTTTCATTTCGCTTTTTCTTCCATGAAATTTTCAGATGGCGGAATATCAAAAAGGGTATATAATGAAGGTGTAATTCTGTGTTTTATGGAATACTATTTTGGAAGACAGGAAGGGATTATGATGAAGATTTCACAGAGAGCATTAAGCTTAACCACTTCTCCTATCCGCAGGCTGGGACCATACGCTGTAGAAGCCGAGAAGGCAGGCAAGAAGATTTATCATCTGAACATCGGCCAGCCCGATATTGAAACACCGCCCCAGTTTATGGAAGCCATCCGCAGTTTCAATAAAAAGACGGTAGCCTACGGTCCTTCCCAGGGGGACATGCACCTCATTCACCAGATTCAGAAATATTATAAAGAGTGGGGCATGGAGTACAGCGAAAAGAACATTTTTATCACTTCCGGCGGCAGTGAAGCCCTGGAACTGGCAGCTCTTACGCTCTGCGACCCGGGGGACGAAATCCTGGTGTTTGAACCTTTCTATGCCAACTATAATTCCTTTGCCAAGATTGCCGGCGCCCATGTCAGAGCGGTTCCTACCAGCGCTGAAACGGGATATCGTCTGCCGGACCAGGAAACGGTGGAAAAGTACATTACCAACAAGACCCGCCTCATTCTTCTGACCAACCCCGGCAACCCTACCGGTGTGGTATATAACAAGAAGGAAATGGACATGATTGCATCGGTGGTTAAGAAACATGGCCTCGCCCTTATCGCAGACGAAGTATACCGCGAATTTGTCTATGACGGTGCCTACACCAGCTTTGTCACCTATGACGATCTGGCAGACAACCTCATTATCGTGGATTCCGTATCCAAGAGGTACAGCGCCTGCGGTGCCCGCATCGGCTGCCTGCTCTGCAAGAATGATGACTTTACCACCCAGATTAATAAATTCTGCCAGGCCCGCCTCTGTGTGCCTACGGTGGAACAGGTGGGAGCAGCCGCTCTCTACGATACGCCGAAATCCTATCTGGAAGCGGTGAACCAGGAATACAAGAAACGGCGTGATACCATTGCTGCCGGCCTGGCTGCCATTCCCGGCGTCATTTCCTCGGACCCCAAGGGCGCCTTCTATGTGATGGTGAAGCTGCCGGTGGATGATGCGGAAAAATTTGCCATCTGGCTTCTGAAGGACTTTGACGAAAACGGGGAAACCGTGATGATCGCCCCGGGCAACGGTTTTTATGCAGAACCGGGCAAAGGGGTGGATGAAGCCCGCCTGGCCTATGTGCTGAACTGCGATGACCTGAAGAAAGCCATCCATCTTCTGGGAGAAGGGCTGAAAGCCTATCCGGGAAGAAAAATCTGATTAGATGCAATTAAAAAGGCTGTGAAAAAAGGACTGTCCATTTTTCACGGCCTTTTTGATTGCAGTTTACTGGTTGGCCCAGGACGATGGCGGTTCATGGCGGCAGAAAACGATTTGCAGAGTCTCTTCTCTGTGATATACAATAGGGCAAAAAGAAAAGGCAGGTACAACCATGGAGAAATTATATTTTGCTTCCGATTACATGGAAACGGCAGCGCCGGAAATCATTGAAAGACTGGCGGCACTGGCAGGCAGGAAATTCACCGGTTATGGCTCCGATGAGATATCGGAATCAGCCAGGAAGAAAATCAAAGCCGCCGCCGGAACGCCGGAGGGAGAGGTGTACTTCCTGGTGGGAGGCACCCAGACCAATGCCACTGTCATTGATACCATGCTTAGGCCCTATGAAGGAGTCATTGCCGCTGTCACAGGTCATGTGTCTGTCCATGAAGCAGGGGCCATCGAATACGGCGGCCACAAGGTGCTTGCAGTTCCTGCGGAAGAAGGAAAAATCAAAGCCAAAGACATTGACAGGCTGGCAGATACCTACTGGAACGATGAGAACCATGAACATATGGTTATGCCCGCCATGGTTTATATTTCCCAGCCCACCGAATACGGCACCCTCTACAGTTTGAATGAACTTCGGGAAATCAGCGGGGTATGCCGGAAATGGAAACTGGCGCTCTACGTAGACGGTGCCCGTCTGGCCTATGGCCTTTCTGCCCAGGGAAATGACGTGACTCTTAAGGACCTGGCAAGCCTCACCGATGTTTTCTACATCGGCGGCACCAAGTGCGGCGCCCTTCTGGGAGAAGCAGTGGTATTCCCGAAAAAAGGGAGAGTGCCCCATTTCTTCACCATGGTGAAACAGCACGGTGCCCTTCTGGCCAAAGGCTGGGCAGCAGGCCTGCAGTTCGACACCCTCTTCACCGGCGGCCTTTATGAAAAACTGGGAAGAAACGGCGATGAAATGGCTGACCGCATCCGACAGGCCCTGGATGAAAAAGGATACGTCCAGGACGTGAGAAACAGCACCAACCAGATTTTCCTGACTCTCACCCACGAGGAGGCCCGGCGCCTTTCCGAAAAAGTGGAAATGGGATTCTGGGAAAATAAGGGAGACAAAGTGGTCATGCGCATCGCCACCTCCTGGGCCACCACCGAAGAAGAAACGGAAGCACTGATCAAGCTGCTCTAAGAGAAAGAGGGGAAAAATTTCTTTTCTTCATTCCCCTCCTGCTGATTCCGCCCACGCCTTCGGGCGTTTCTTCTTATGGTATAATAGTGGTGGAGCGCCTCTAAATTATAGAAGGCGCCGGTTTGTATAAAACCATACAACCGCCCTGCGGGCGAGGGAAATGCACCCCTTTTGGTGGCTGGCGCCACCACCTTCCCCCCGGCGGGGGGACTTTATTCTTCGCTATGCGTTGAGTGAAAGGATTGCTTTGCGGAGCTTTATTGTCCACTGTGCACATCCTGCATAGGATGTGCAAGTCGGGCGAAGTAAGGCGCCTAGCCTGCCCATAAAGGCGCTTTCCTTTTGTCGCCCGACCGATACCGCGGTGGCAAGGGAACACGATTCGTAAGGGAGCAAAGCGACCTGAGAATCGTGTGACACGCTTCCCAGCGGGGCGGGAAGGTGGTGCCGTAAGGCACCAAAGGGGGGAAAGCCACCGGAGGTGGCTGATTACCGTAATGCTTTTCATGACGTATGATGCAGAAAGGTAAATCCGTAACGCTGACTTTATAAGCATTGCCGCAGAGCGGCAATCCGCAATCCTCAGCGGCAGAGCCGCTGTTGCCCCTGAACGAAGTGAATACAACCCTTCTACACAACCCGCGGCGGAGCCGCGCCCCTTTCGCCCGTAAGGGCGAAACCCTTTATTGATTACAAGGAGCATACCATGTCTTCTATACAAATGATTGCCATTGATTTGGATGATACCCTTTTACGGGATGATATTTCCGTTTCGGATTACACGAAACAGGTACTGGCCCGGGCTCTTTCCCGGGGCGTGAGGATCGTCATTGCCACGGGGCGCATGTTTCAGGCGGCCCGTCCCTGGGGGAAGGCCATCGGCCTGGGCGATGTGCCGGTGATCTGCTACACCGGGTCCATGACAGGGCTCTGTGAGAGCGGAAAAATCATAAGGGATGTGCGCATTGAAAAGGACAGGGCCCTTTCCATCCTTTCCGATATCAAAGCCCATGGCTGGTATGCCCATACCTATATTGACGATGAGCTTTATGTGCCTTTCCGGGACTGGCGCACCGACGAGTATGAGAAGCAGTGCGCCGTGAAGGCTCATGTGGCAGGGGATGATTTCTGGACGCCCCGGAAGGCGCCTACGAAAATTCTGGTCTGCGAATATGACGGGGAAAAGATGAAGGGTGTGGAACATTTCCTGAAGGAGAAATATGGAGCTCTGGTGAACCAGGTGAAATCAAAGCCTTTCTTCTTTGAAATGAATAACCGGGAATGCTCCAAAGGCAGGGCTGTGGAGGAGCTGGCCCGTTCCTGGGGCATTCCCACAGACCATGTGATGACCTTTGGCAATGGGAACAATGATGTATCCATGCTTTCCATGACCCCCTGGTCCTTTGCCGTGGCCAATGCTTCGGAAAGCGCTAAAAAAGCTGCTGCCCACGAAACTCTGTCCAACAATGAGGACGGTGTGGCCAGAGCTGTTGAAAAATATGTACTGGAGGGATGAACCATGCAGGACGATTTCCGCTTTGTTATTATTACCGGCATGAGCGGAGCCGGTAAGACCAATTTCATGCAGAAACTGGAAGATATGGGCTATTACTGCGTGGATAACCTGCCACCGGTGCTCATTGCGCGGTTTGCGGACCTCTGCTGGAAAAGCACATCCAATACGCGCCATGTGGCAGTGGTGACGGATATCCGGGGCGGTTCCTTCTTTGATGCCCTGCCCCAGGCGCTGGATGAACTGAAGAAACGGGGCATTCCCCATGAAGTGGTTTTCCTGGAGGCCTCTGATGAAGCCCTGGTGCGGCGGTACATGGAAACGAGACGGCAGCATCCCCTGGCCAAAAATATGCGCATCCAGGAAGGCATTGCCCAGGAAAGGAAGATCCTGGCAGGCATCCGGGCCCAGGCGGACGTGATCGTGGATACCACCGCCATGAAAACCGGCGATTTGAAGGAATATCTGTCCAGCCGCTTCGGCGTGGACGGCAGCGGTACGGACATGCAGATTACCGTATTTTCCTTCGGCTTCAAGTACGGCATCCCCATCGATGCGGACACGGTGATTGACGTCCGTTTCCTGCCCAACCCCTTCTACGTGCCGGAGTACAAGTACTCCACCGGCCGGGTGAAGGAAGTGGCTGATTATATTGAAAAGGCGCCGGTGACCCGGGAATTTTTGGGGAAACTGTACGATTTCATGGATTTCATGGTGGACCATTTCAAAAAAGCGGGGAAAACCCAGTTCACCATCGCCATCGGCTGCACCGGAGGCATGCATCGGTCCGTCTTTGTGACGGAAAGGCTGGGCAGCCATTTGAAAGAAAAGTTCGGTCATGTGAACGTGGAACACCGGGACCTGCACCGAAATCATATAGAGCATGATGTGACAGATTCTTCGGAAGGATGAGGTTTGATGAAACATTTCATGCAGTGGCTCCGGCCGGGACTGGCGATTAAGCGCTGGATGGTCCTGTTTTCAGTGGGGATCCTCCTCCTGGTCTTCGGCGCCACACTGATTCTGAACTACCAGATTTTCGGAATCATGGAAGAAAGAATGCTGGGGCTGGCTTTCCAGATGACAGGAAGCTACAGCTATACGTTCCTGGCGGTCTGCGGCACCCTCTTTGTCATTCTGGGTTTATGGATTATGACCACCGCCGTGAGGAAGCTCATGAAGCGGCTGGTGGAACTGCTGGCACCGGACCAGAAAGAAGTGTCCAAGAAACTCCTGTCCCGCATGGAGCTGTCCCGGGGACTCCGGGTGGTGGCCATCGGCGGCGGCCATGGACTGTCCATGCTGCTCCGGGGGATGAAGAATAAAACATCCAATATTACCGCCATCGTTACCGTAGCCGATGACGGCGGCTCTTCCGGAAGGCTTCGGGAGGAAATGGGAATCATTGCGCCCGGGGACCTTCGGAACTGTCTGGTGGCCCTGGCTGACAAGGAAACGGTGCTGGAGCAGATCTTCCAGTACCGCTTCGGCGGCGAAGGGGAACTGGCGGGGCACAGCCTGGGAAACCTTTTCCTGGCAGCCCTGATTAAGCAGTTCGGCAGCGTGCAGAACGCTCTGGAAGCGGCCAGCAAGGTTCTCAATATCCGCGGCCAGGTCATGCCTGCCACCTCCCAGAAAGTGCGCCTCCGGGCCAAAATGTCCGACGGCGAAATCGTGGAAGGGGAATCGGAAATTTCTGCCTATCCTGAAAAAATCGGACGGGACGTGCGTATCGTCCGTATGACCACGGTGCCTAAGGCGCCCATGGCCGTGGGCGATGCCCTGGAGGCCATCAGGGAAGCGGACCTCATTACCCTGGGGCCGGGAAGCCTTTATACATCGGTACTGCCCAATCTCCTGGTGCCGGAAATCCTTTCGGCCATCAGGGAAAGCGGCGCCCCGGTGCTTTATATCTGCAACGTTATGACCCAGCCCGGGGAAACTACAGGCTATACGGTGGGGGACCATCTGAAAGCCCTGGTAGACCATATCGGCGGCGGGGTGGTGGATTTCGTCCTGGCCAACAACGGCACTCCCTCTCCGGAAGTGCTTCGGAAATATGAAAAAGTCCATGCCTTCCCCGTCACCATTGACAGGAAGAAGGTGGAATCCCTGGGAGCCGCCCTCATTGAAGCAGACCTTCTGGGGCCGGGCCGGGGCGCCGTGCAGGACACGGAAGTGCTTTCCAATGAAATCATCCGCATTCACAACCTGCTGTCCGCCAATATTGCGCCGGAAGCATTGGAAGATTATTTGAAGAGGAGTCATTAATGTCATTTACAGAACAGGTGAAGAATGAACTGGCCCGCATCCAGCGGGACGATAAAGCCTGCCGCACAGCGGAGCTTCTGGCCCTTCTGCGCATGAGCGGTTCATTCGTTACCGGATCCCGGGGACGCTGGGGCCTTGAATTTTCCACCGGCAACAGCGCCGTAGCCCGGCGGGTGCTGGTGTATCTGAAAAAGGATTTCGGCTTCATGCCCAGCGCCATGGTGCGCCAGGGAAGACGCCTGCGAAAGAAAAATGTATACACCCTGGTGGTGCAGCCCTCTGAAATGGGCCTGTCCTTCCTGAATACCATGGGCCTTTCCCCCATGGCCGGCGTAGATGACAGCCCCTTCTTGGAAAGCAGCGAAGAAAAACGGGCTTACCTGGCCGGCGCCTTCCTGGGCGGCGGCTCCGTGAGCCGTCCCCAGAGCGACTACCATCTGGAAATGGTGACCCAGTCTCTGCGGTTTGCAGAAGAAATCGTCAAAACCATGGCTTTCTTCCGCATGAACGCCCGCATGACCGACAGGAAGAACGACTACATCGTCTATATCAAAGACGGAGACGAAGTGTCCGAATTTCTCCAGATCGTAGGCGCCAGCCAGAGCTACCTGGACTTTGAAAGCGTGCGGGTGGTGAAAGACATGAGAAACCGGGTGAACCGCCAGGTGAACTGCGAAACCGCCAATCTCCAGAAAACTGTGGATGCCGCCGTTCACCAGACCCATATGGTGCAGCGGCTCCTGCAGGGAAATACCCTTTCCTCCCTGTCTCCCAAAATCCGGGAAGCCTGCGAAGTAAGGCTTTCCCATCCTAACGCCAGCCTTTCCGAACTGGCAGCCATCTGCGGCATTACCAAGTCCGGTCTGGCCCACCGCTTCAAAAAAATAGAATCCCTGGTACAGGCCATGGAAGAAAGCGGAAAAACGGGCTGAGGGGAAAAAGCACGTAACAGCAGGCTTTACAGGTATCGCCCCAAAGGCGATGCCGCCACCACAGCCCTCTGGACCTTTTACCGTCCATGGAATGTTTAACATAGCCAAGGAAATACATACAGAAAAGAAGTAAACCCATGTCCATCTTAAAAAAATCTATTGCATCCCTCGCCGCTGCCATGACCATGGCAGGCGGCTTGACTGCTTTCGCATCGTCTCCGGTGGATGAAACCTATACCACCCTTCCTTTGAAACAGACGAAGGCTGAAGGCACTTTGATTTTTTCCGACTGCCCGGAGTATGCAGACCAGGCAGGCATTCTTTATGAAGGCACCGCCGCTCCCGGGAAGGGACGGGTCTATTATTACCATGTGAATGAAACCGGCGGCCCTGCCCGGGTGCTGGTGTACGCGAAATCAGACAAGACACAGCCCATCACTGTGAACCGCCGAATCAAAGGCGATGCCAGCAGCAGCTACATCCCCACCGGCGCTACCCTGTCCTTCCGGGAAGCGGTGGGAGAGGAAGAAAAGCCGGAAACGGTTACGCTCCTTCCGGGAAAGAAAACCATCCTTTTTGACGATGATCCCCAGGGCATTGCCGAGGAAGACCTGGTCAGCGGCATGGTGGAAATCGAAACGAAGAAGCCCGTCACCCTGGGCACCGCCATCCTTCCCGACGGCGATGCCAAAGACCTGGAAAAGGCTCTGGAAACAGTGCTTCCCCTTCCGCCGGATACCCATGAAATGAGAGGTACCTTTGCCAGAGATATTTACCTGGAAAACGAAACATGGGACTTTGCCAAAGGACCTGCCGACATTTCCATCGGCAATTCCTATCCCTTCCAGAAAGGACAGGATGAAATGAGCCATGTGGAAAGGGAAAACACAGGAGACTACGGCATCACCTATCATGTGACCTTCCATAACAGCGGCAGCGGGAAGTATAATCTATATATCAACGCCCAGGGCGGCGTGTACATGGGTACCTTCCAGATCGGCACCAACCCGAGGCTCCTTCGGGTATACCGCACCGATGACCGCCTGGGACGGCGCTGGTTTGGAAACGGCACCGAAAGAGACTATATTTCCTGCGGCACCTGGGACATGGGGAAGGACCTTTATATCCGCTTCATTCCCGCCGGCGCCACCTACCTGCCTATCCGTTTCCTCATGGTGCCGGAAAAGGAATCCCTGGACCGGAAATAAGCGGCTGGCAGCTAACGACTATACTCCCCCTATCTGTTTTCAACAAAGGAGACCCAAAATGAAATTTATTCAGTTTCGTATCGGCGATATTGTACAGATGAAGAAAAAACATCCCTGCGGAAGCCAGGAATGGGAAGTCCTGCAGCTGGGCAGCGACATGCGGATTATATGCCGGGGCTGCGGCCATATCGTCCTCATTCCCCGCCCCAAATTTCTGAAAGGCGCCAAAAAGGTATTAAACCGCGACGTCACCAAGGACACCCCTCTGGCAGAGAGAAGCGAAGAATCTACGGAAGGGTAGGGACGGGCCGGCGTGAGGCTCCAGCGGCTCATGGCGGCGGGAAACGGTATGCGAGAAGTTTCTTACTCGGCATGAGACTATGGCGAAACATAGAGACAGGAAACTGTATGCGAAAAGTTTCCTACTCGGCGTGACGCTGTGGTGAAACATCGGGACAGGAAACTGTCGGCGAAAAGTTTCCTGTCCGGCATGAGACTATGGCGAAACATAGAAACAGGAAACTATTTGCGAAAAGTTTCCTGTAGGGCATGACGCCATGGCGAATCATAGCAATAGGAAACTATTCGCTGAAAGTTTCCTCTCCGGCGTGGGGCCGTGGCGTATCATGACAACAGGAAACTATGGGCAAAAGGTTTCCTCTCCGGCGTGGGGCCGTGGCGTTTCATCATGTTCCCTCCTCTTCGTAAACCTTTTTCAAAAAAATTGTAAAAAAGGGGTAGACAGAGAGGACTCCTGATGGTATAATCTATAAACGTGATGAGGACAAACCTCTGAGCGAGCAAACAAGAATGAAAAAAGTTCTTGACAAGATGAATGAAATTGTGTATAATATATTTCGTCACTTGCGTGCTGGCGTAGCTCAGCTGGTAGAGCAGCTGATTTGTAATCAGCAGGTCGTAGGTTCAAGTCCTATTGCCAGCTCCATATGGGCGGATTCCCGAGTGGTTAAAGGGAGCAGACTGTAAATCTGCCGGCTTTGCCTTCATAGGTTCGAATCCTATTCCGCCCACCAAATATCGCGGGGTGGAGCAGTTGGTAGCTCGTCGGGCTCATAACCCGAAGGTCGCAGGTTCAAGTCCTGCCCCCGCCACCATGTTAATTACTTCCTATACATAGATGTGCTGATATAGCTCAGTTGGTAGAGCGTATCCTTGGTAAGGATAAGGTCACCAGTTCAATCCTGGTTATCAGCTCCATGGCGGCTTAGCTCAGTTGGCTAGAGCAAGCGGTTCATACCCGCTGTGTCCGGAGTTCAAATCTCTGAGCCGCCACCAAACACCGTAGAAAAGAGTTCTCGTTGGAGAGCTCTTTTTACTGTTATCTGTCCTTTCAGGCAGATAACAGAAAGCATTTTATTTCCGAAAATGCATATGGAATTGCGCTGATTTCTTGTTTCCCGTTGACTTTCAATGTATAATAAGAAAAGCGCAAATCTATTTTTGCAAATTCTTTTTTGTATAAGGAGAGAAAGAAATGGCAAAAGCTCATTATGAAAGAACAAAACCGCATGTTAACATCGGCACCATCGGCCACGTCGATCATGGTAAAACAACCCTGACCGCCGCTATCACCAAGGTACTGGCTGAAGAAGGCAAAGCTAACTTCCTGGATTATGCTTCCATTGATAAAGCACCGGAAGAAAGAGCTCGTGGTATCACAATCAACACCTCCACCGTTGAATATGAAACCGAAAAACGTCACTATGCACACGTTGACTGCCCAGGGCACGCTGACTATGTAAAGAACATGATTACCGGTGCAGCTCAGATGGATGGCGCTATCCTCGTAGTATCTGCAGCTGATGGTCCTATGCCCCAGACCCGTGAACACATCCTCCTGGCTAAACAGGTAGGCGTTCCGGCTATCGTAGTATTCCTGAACAAAGCAGACCAGGTTGATGATCCTGAACTGATTGACCTCGTTGAAATGGAAATCAGAGACCTGCTGACCGAATATGGCTATCCGGGAGATGAAGTGCCGATTATCGTTGGCTCCGCTCTTGGTGCCCTCAATGGCAACAAAGAAGATGAACAGAAGATTCGCGACCTCATGAAGGCTGTAGACGAATACATCCCGACTCCTCAGCGCGATACCGATAAACCGTTCCTGATGCCTGTCGAAGACGTATTCACCATCACCGGCCGTGGCACCGTTGCTACCGGCAGAGTAGAACGCGGCACCGTTAAAGTTGGCGACGCAGCTGAAATCGTCGGCCTCCAGGAAAAACCGACCGAAACCGTTGTAACCGGCGTAGAAATGTTCAGAAAGACTCTGGACCAGGCTATGGCAGGCGATAACATCGGCACCCTGCTCCGCGGCATTGACCGTAAGGACATCGTTCGCGGCCAGGTACTTGCTAAACCGGGCACCGTTCATCCTCATACCGAATTCACCGCTCAGGTGTATGTACTGACCAAAGATGAAGGCGGCCGTCATACCCCGTTCTTCAACGGCTATCGTCCGCAGTTCTTCTTCAGAACCACCGACGTAACCGGCGACATCACCCTGCCGGAAGGCACCGAAATGTGCATGCCTGGCGATAATGTCGAAATGACAGTTAAGCTCATCACCCCGATCGCTATGGAAGAAGGCCAGCGTTTCGCTATTCGCGAAGGCGGCCGTACCGTTGGCGCAGGCGTTGTAGCTAAGATTGCAAAATAATCCGCCCATCAAAAAAGAGCTCCTGAAAAGGAGCTCTTTTTTATTGCCATCATAAGCAGCAAGACTGCATTTATTTCGCCAGTTCTTCCAGACGCTGTGCCAGCTTTTCTCCATGGGCTTTGCAGTCCCTAATTACCCTTTCCTTCACGGATTCCGGACTGACACCAGGAATGAAAGCACAGCCATTGGTATAAATCGGTTCCTCATACTCCATACCGCAGAGCGCAGCAATCTGCTGGAAATTATAAAGGAAATCCTCCATGGGATGGCCATTGGGACCGCCGGTCCTGTACGCACTGGCAGGGGAACCGGTGGTAAAGGAAATCTGGAACTTCTTCCCCTTCAGCGCCGTGCCGCCCGTGCCATAGGCAAAACCGTGGGCAAAGACCTCCTCCACCCAGTGCTTCATAAGAGAAGGATAGGAGTACCAGAAAATGGGGAACTGGAAAACAATGATATCCGCATCCTTCAAAAGAGCCTGATCCTTCTCCACCTGGGGTTCAAACCCTTCTTCATCCAGACGGAGCAGAGTGAAATCAGCCCCCCTTATCCTTCAGCGTTTCCAGAATGGTCTTATTGGCCAGAGACTGATTCAGACGGGGATGACCAGAAACAACAAGAATCTTAGACATACACAGGACCTCCTTTTATCAACATGATTCAAAGCTGTCTATATTGTAGCATAGAAAAGGAGAAAGAGGGAAATGGGGACAAGCCATGGACAAGCCCCTTTGGGGCTTGAGGGTTCAAAAGTTTGACGGGGCTATCGCCCCGAGGGTTCTTAAGTTTGACAGCGGCTTTGCCGCTGAGGGTTGTGGTGGGCGCCTCTAAATTATAGAAGGCGCCAGTTTGTATAAAACCATACAACCGCCCTGCGGGCGAGGGAAATGCACCCCTTTTGGTGGCTGGCGCCACCACCTTCCCCCCGGCGGGGGGACTTTATTCTTCGCTATGCGTTGAGTGAAGGGATTGCTTTGCGGAGCTTTATTGTCCACTGTGCACATCCTGCATAGGATGTGCAAGTCGGGCGAAGTAAGGCGCCTAGCCTGCCCATAAAGGCGCTTTCCTTTTGTCGCCCGACCGATACCGCGGTGGCAAGGGAACACGATTCGTAAGGGAGCAAAGCGACCTGAGAATCGTGTGACACGCTTCCCAGCGGGGCGGGAAGGTGGTGCCGTAAGGCACCAAAGGGGGGAAAGCCAACGAAGGTGGCTCATCATCGTAATGCTTATCATGTCATATGACACTGAAAGTAAATCCCGTAACGCTGACTTTATACTCATCGCCCGAGAGGGCGATACCACAACCCTCGGCCTGAAAGGCCGTCAAACTTAAGAACCCTTGGGCCGAAGGCCCATCCATCTTAAGAACCCTCACACCGAAGGTGTGTCCAATGGCGCAGCCGGATAGGGTGGCGAGCGCAGCGAGCCAATCAGCAGAATGCTTATTACGCCATATGATGCAGAAAGGTAAATCCGTAACGTTCTTGCGTCCCCTTTAGGGGAAGAGGGCCACGAAGTGGCGAAGGGTGTGCAAGCGAACTGGATTCATAGGGGAGCCCCGCGACCCGCGAATCCAGTGAGACGCCATCCAGCGAAGTCGGTGTGGACGGTGGTAAGAATGATTATGATACTCTTATTCTATGTCTTATTGCCCTTCGCTTAGGGGGCCGCCGATTGGCGGTCAGGACCGCGATGGAGCATCATATCGGTGCTCTACCCCGTACACCCTTTCCCGCTTCGCGGGACTTCCCCTCAAGGGGAAACGAGAAAATAGGTGGCACTGGATATTGTGTCACATATGACCCAGACAGCCAATCCCGTAACGCTGACTTTATAAGCATTGCCGCAGAGCGGCAATCCACCACCCTCTGAACCTTTTGAACCTTCTGAACCTTTTGAACCCTCACGCCGCAGGCGTGTCCAATGACCCCGGGCCGCAGGGTGGCCCCTATTAAGAACCTTTTCTCCTCTGTTCTCTGAAATCGGAGATGGAGAAGACCAGGAGGGCTGTCCATATGGTGGCAAATCCTGTAAGCTGCACGGTGCTGAAGGGTTCGTGGTAGAGGAAAATGCCCAGAAGGAGGGAGAGGCTGGGGGAGAGGTACTGGCAGAAGCCCAGTACGTTTAGCGGAAGATGGTTGGCGCCGGTGGAGAAAAGAACCAAGGGTGCGGCGGTGACGATGCCGGCGCCCATGAGGAGCCAGTCTGTGGCTGCGCTTTCAGTAAGGAAGTGGCCTTCGCCGGCATCATAGAGCCATAGGGCATATCCCAGGGCCCAGGGCAGCACCAGAAGTGTTTCCATGGTGATGCTGATGAAAGGGTTGATATGGAGTTTCTTCTTGGCAGCGCCGTAGAGGGCGAAGGTGAGGGCGAGACCCACTGAAATCAGGGGGAGACGGCCAAGTTCTATGGACATGCCGGTTATGCCGAGGAAAGCGATGACGATGGAGGCCCATTTCAGCTTTGACAGTTTTTCGTGGAAGAGGAGGACCCCGAGGAGTACGCTCACCAGGGGATTAATATAGTAGCCGAAGCTGGAGTCCACGATGTGGTCATGGGTGACGGCCCAGATGAAAATGCACCAGTTGGCGGTGATTAAGAGGGAGGCTGATACCATGAGGGCTCCTTTGAGGGGATGGCTGCAAAGGTCTTTTACTGTGTTCCGAAAGAGGGATCCCATGCCCAGCGCCGCTAGGAGGAGGGCCATGAAAACGAAAGACCAGATAATGCGGTGCGCCAGGATTTCGTAGGCGCCGGTGCCTTCCAGCAGTTTCCAGTACAGCGGAAGCACACCCCAGAGGATGTAGCAGGCAAGGGCTGCCAGGAGCCCCTTTTTGTATTCGGTCATGTGGATCATCTCCCTTTTTGAATCGTAGTGATACCATTATATCCCTGAAATGGGTCCATGGCCAGTATGTTATAATACAGGAAATCAGGCAGTATAAGGAGTGAGCGCTATGAAATATAAAATGACAGTTCTTCTGGCCTGTGCCCTTCTTCTTTCCAACGGATGGGCCCGGGCCGCTGATAAAAATGGCGATGTCCTGCCCCGGCGGTTTTCTGATGCCATGACCTGGAATCTGCAGAATCGGGTAGAGGATATTACCATTACCAAAGTGGCCGTTCCATCTAATCCTGCGTCCCGCTCCGGGGCCGCAGAAAAAGGAAAGGCCCCTTCCTTGCCGGACCAGGTCTCTCAGGGCAGCGCTGCCAGAAATGTGACGGAAAAGGGCGTGCTGGAAGATCAGGTCTTCGGCTCCACCGGCAATGATGAAAACGCTCTCCGTGTCACTGGCGCTTCGGTGACATTGAAAAATGTGGAAATCATGAAGGAGGAAGGCACTTCCTCCAGCACTGAAAACGGCGATTTTTACGGTATGAATGCAGCCCTTCTGGCCACCGGCGGCGCCCGGGTGACAGTGGAGGATTCGGCTGTCCACAGCGCCGCTCTCAATGGCAACGGCCTTTTCAGCTACGGTAAGGGCACCATGATTTCAGCAAAGAATGTGACCATTACCACCGAAGGCAGTCATTCCGGAGGCCTGCAGACCACCGGCGGCGCTCTCACTGAGGCAGAAAACGTCACCGTTTCCACCGCCGGCAATTCTTCCGCCGCCATCCGCTCCGACCGGGGCGGCGGCACGGTGCTGGTGAAAGGCGGCACCTTCCGCACCGAAGGATACGGCTCGCCGGCCATTTACTCCACTGCCCGTATTTCGATAGAGGGGGCCGACCTTTCCGCTTCCCGCTCCGAAGGGGCCGTGATTGAAGGGAAAAACAGCATCGCCCTCAAAAACTGCCGCATGGAAGGGAATATGGCGGATACCCGGGTGATGGGAGGGGAAACCATTAAGGAAGAAAATGTGCACACCGTCATGATTTACCAGTCCATGAGCGGCGATGCGGAAGAAGGCACCTCCTCCTTCTCCATGGAAGGGGGCAGCCTCCTGTCCCATAAAGGAGATGTTTTCTACGTCACCAATACGGACTGCACCATCCATCTGGATAATGTAAAAATCCAAAACGAAGATCCTGAAGGCGCTCTTCTTCGGATCTCCGGAAACAGCGGCTCCCGGGGCTGGGGAAAGGCAGGCGCCAATGGGGGCAAAGCCCGTTTCACCGTCCAAAACCAGCAGATGGAAGGAAATATCCTGGTGGATTCCATTTCCCACCTGGCCATGACCCTCGGCAAAAACTCCCGCTGGGACGGCGCCCTGCTTCAGGAGACAAATGACCAGGGACATGACAAAGACGCAGGCGCAGACCTGACCATCGAAAAAGGAGCCACCTGGAACATGACCGCCGACTCCACCGTCACCACCCTCCACAACGAAGGGAAAATCGTGACCAATGGCCATACACTGACAGTGCTGAAGAAATAGGGGAAGCGCCATACCAGAGCGGTCGGGATCGGGACCGGGATCGGGACTTAGGCGGTGCTTTCCGGTATTCCCGAAGGTTGATGTGCACATCCTGCATAGGATGTGCAAGTCGGCCGAAGTTGGCCCTTAGCCTGCCCATAAGAGGGCCTTCCATTTAGTCGGCCGACCGTGGTCTTTCGCCGCGAGGGTTGAGGCAGCCGCCGGGCCTGATGGCCCTGGGCTGCCAAGGTTCTGTCCGGGACCGGCTGACGCCTCCCGGACGGGCTCCGGGCTTTCGCCCTCGGGAGTTATATAGATTGTGGAGGTCCTGCATAGGACCTCCAAGTCAGCCAAAGTAGGCCCTTAGCCTGCCCATTAAAGGGCTTACCTATTGGTTGGCTGACCGTGCCCGCTGGCGAGGTACGGCGCCCTTTCGGGCGCCATTTTTTATGCCGCCTTTGGCGGCGAAGACCATACAACCGCCTTACGGACAAGCCCTGCGGGTTTGAGGGTTAACGGCCCGATGGGCCGAAGGTTCTTAAGGGGCTTAAGTTTGACGCGCCTCTGGCGTGCACAGCGAACATGATTTGAAGGAGCAAAGCGACGCACAAATCATAGTGAGTCGTTTCCCCTTTAGGGGCGAGGGTTGTTGTAGGGCGCCTATGAATTGATAGAAGGCGCCCTTTTATGATAAAACCATGCAACCATCGTCTCATGTCGGACAGGAATCCCATCATCTTTCAAGGCACCGGTAAATGTCGCTTCCCGGGCGACCATCGGTGCCTTTTTTTCTGCTATCATACGTACAGAGATACCAATATTTCAGAAAGGACTGAGAACTATGAAGCAGGAAATGACAGAACTGGTATGCATTATTGACAGGAGCGGCTCCATGTCGGGATTTGAATCGGACACCATCGGCAGTTTCAACGGCATGATAGAAAAGCAGAAGAAGCTGCCTGGCACCTGTTATCTGACCGTCGTTCTTTTTAACCAGACCATGGATATGGTCTACGACCGGGAGGATATCAGCCACGTGCCGCCGATGACAGAAAAGGACTATGTGGCAGGCGGATGCACCGCCATGCTGGATGCCGTGGGGCTCAGTATCCGGAGAATGGAAAAGCTCCTTTCCCACAAACCGAAGGACGCCCGCCCGGACCATGTGGTTTTCTTCATTACCACCGACGGCTGTGAAAACGCAAGCACCCGCTTCAGCTGGAATGATATCCACAGGCTCATTAGCAAAGGAAAGGAAATGGGCTGGACCTTCATCTTCTCCGGCGCCGACATTGACGTGAAAGAAACGGCAGACCGCATGGGCATCGACGAAGACCGTGCCTACGCCTTCCAGCGCACCCCGGCGGGCATTGCCAAAAACATGGTCATTGTGGATGAGTGCCTGGAAGCCATACGGAAAGGAATGAAATAAGCTGTTGGAAAGGGGTTTCTGCTGCTATGACAGACAGTGTTTTCCCGCTCCCTGTCATTTCGAGCGGAGGTCAGCGGCGAATTGACGCATATGCTTCATGGAGTCAGTGAAAGGGAATCGAGAAATCTCCTGCCGGATAGTTTCCTGCCACGTTGAAACGCCACTGCTTCATGCCGTATAGGAAATTTCATAACAAAAAGACTGTGAAAAAATGGGAATCATCTTTTCACAGTCTTTTTGTTATAACGCACTTCCCAGCTGGGGCTGGTGGAAGTGGAAAAGAGCCTCGTTGATTTCATAAATATCCGGTTTTCCCCGCTGCAGGTAGAAAAGGACGATGAGGTCTCCTGTGAGGCTTCTTGACAGGGTGTAGCCCGCCTTTTTCAGAAGATTTTCCGTTTCCTCCACCGAAAGGTCCATGGAAACAGCCAGGGCAAGGATGGTATTCTTCCGGGGCTTGTAGTTTTCATTCGACCTGATTTTAGAGAAAAGCCTTCTGTCCAGATTGGCGCCCTTGTAGACCTCAGGATCCGTGAGCCCCTTTTCATCAATCATGCGGAGAAGGGCATGGGAAAAAGACTCTTCGGTGCGAAGAAATTCATCGGGAATGGGACCGGACGCAGGGAGGGGCAGGTCATGGACCGGTGCTTTGCGGGGCCCTTTTTTCCGGCGGCGAGTCCTCTGTGCCGGTGCTTCATCTGCAAGGACGTCAAAGCATAGGGAGTCCCGTTCAACGGCCGGCGCTTTGGAAGGGATAGAAATTCCGAATGCCGGCTCCATATCCTCATGGGATTGCAGGAAATAGGACAGCCTGCTGTAGACCATGGCCTTTCGAGCCCTTTCCTTCAGGATAACCAGGTATACCGTCATGTCGTGGTTTTCCAAAAAGCTGAGGATGGCATCCAATGCCACCTGCTCCGCTTCCTCCACGGGATAGCCGTAAATGCCGGAGGAAATCAGAGGGAAAGCGACGGATGAAAGGTGCATTTTTTCCGCCAGCAGGAGACTGTTTCGATAACAGGATGCCAGAAGATCCCGCTCCTCTTTCCTCCCGTGGTAAATGGGGCCAGCCGTGTGGATGACATACCGGGCAGGCAGGGCAAATCCCGGCGTTGCCACCGCATCGCCGATGCTGATGGGGCCCAGGCCTTGAAGGGCCCTTTCCATCTCCTCAGCGCCGGCCGCCTTGAAAATGGCGCCGCACACCCCGCCGCCCATTCGGAGCTCCCGATTTCCTGCATTCACGATGGCGTCGGTTTTCAGGGTGGTAATATCGTCCCGCGAAATGAAAAAAGGCATACATATCCCTCCTTCTGCAAAAACAGGGGTGAAAAAAGCCCGGCACGCCGGGCTTTCTCATGATATAGATTTTACTTCGTTCCGAAAATGCGGTCCCCTGCATCTCCCAGACCGGGGAGAATATACTTGTGCTCATTCAGCTGGCGGTCCAGGGAAGCTGTGAAAATGGGCACATCCGGATGGGCTTCATTCACTACTTCCACCCCTTCCGGAGCAGCTACCAGGCACATGAACTTGATATTCTTCACGCCCCGGGACTTCATCATATCGATGGCAGCCACAGCGCTTCCGCCGGTAGCCAGCATGGGGTCTACCAGAATGAAATCACGGTTCTCCACATCCGGCAGCTTGCAGTAATATTCCACAGGCTTTGCTGTTTTCGGATCCCGGTACAGACCGATGACACCGACACGAGCGGAAGGCATAAGGTCCAGAAGACCGTCCACCATGCCGAAACCGGCGCGGAGAATGGGGACAATGCCCACCTTCTTGCCGGCCACCCTTTTGCCATGAGCCTTTTCCAGGGGCGTTTCGATTTCAACATCTTCCAGCGGCAGATCCCTGGTGAGTTCATAGCCCATGAGAAGGGTGATTTCCTTCAAAAGACGGCGGAACTCGCCGGAACTAGTGCTCTTGGAACGCATAATGGTGAGCTTGTGCTGAATCAGCGGATGATCGATAATATGAATCTGCATAATGGCCTCCCTCAATAATATATACATCAACGAATTTTACCGTTCCTATTTTAACACAAATAAGAAAAGGCCGCCATGGACAAGCCCCTTTGGGGCTTGAGGGTTCAGGCGCCTTTCGGCGCGGTTGGGATCGGGACCGGGACTTAGGCGGTGCTTGCCGGTATTCCCGAAGGTTGACACGCCCTTACGGGCGTGAGGGTTGATGGCGCCGCCGGGCCTTTGGCCCTGGGCGCCAAGGGTTCTGCCTGTGATCGGCTTCGCCTTACAGGCGGGTTGAGGGCTCTCGCCCTCGGGAGTTATATAGTACCGCTGCGCTGGCGAGGTGGGCGCCTTCGGCGCCATTTCTTATGCCGCCTTTGGCGGCGAAAACCATACAACCGTCCTGGCGGGCGAGAGAAAAGCATCCCCCTTTGGTGGCTGGCGCCACCACCTTCCCCCCGCGGAGCGGTGGGACAATAAAGCTCTGCAAAGCAGTCCTTTCATAAGCAGCTCACAGCATAACGGAGCTTTATTCTGCCCCCTGCATAGGGGGAAGTCCGGCGCAGCCGGATAGGGGGAGGCGAGCGCAGCGAGCCAATCACCGTAATGCTTATTTTGCCCTATGACTCATAAAGCCAATACCGTAACGTTCTTGCGTCCCCTTTAGGGGAAGAGGGCCACGAAGTGGCGAAGGGGTGGACGAGGGTAAGAATGATTATGATACTCTTATTCTATGTCTTATCGCCCTTCGCTCAGGGGGCCGCCGATTGGCGGTCAGGACCGCGATGGAGCATCATATCGGTGCTCTGCCCCGTACACCCTTTCCCGCTTCGCGGGACTTCCCCTCAAGGGGAAACGAGAAAATAGGTGGCACTGGATATTGTGTCACATATGACACAGACAGCCAATCCCGTAACGCTGACTTTATAAGCATTGCCCGAAGGGCAATCCGCAACCCTCGGCCTGAAAGGCCGTCAAACTTAAGAACCCTCCGGCCGCAGGCCGGTCAATCCTAAGAACCTTTCCCATTTGAACCTTCTGAACTCTATGAACTTTCTCGTCCTCGCTTGTCCCCCGCAAAAATCACATGACAACCACTGGTATTTGATGTACAATAAAAACATTGGATTATGATAGCATAGGTTTATAGGACCTTTATTTAGAAAAGAGGACATATATGAAACATAGTAAAATCGCTGCTCTTCTCTGCGTTCTGGCTATGGCCGGCGCTGGAGCTCCCTCTGTATGGGCAGAAGAACCATCTGCACCGGTGGTGAATGCACTGAAGGATGCCGATACGGCTGCCCAGACGGGGGACACAGCTGCCAAAGCGCCGGAGGTGAATTACACCGACGCATTGCTGAAAGGTCTGTCTCTCACCCTTCCGGACGTAGAAAAATCGGTGGAATCGGGCACTTTCAAGAACCTTTCCCCGGAAGCGCCGAAGCCGGTAGTAGAACCTGCTCCTGAGCCGGAGCCTCTTCCGGAACCTGAGCCTGAGCCGGAACCGGAGCCTGAGCCCGAACCGGCGCCGGCAGCCAAGTACACCGCCGACCAGGGGGATACAGCCAACGAAATCGACAGCGACGGCACTTATGACGGCATGACCTACACCTCCACCAAGGCTGATGAAAACGCCCTCCGCGTATCCATGGCCTACATCAGCGCCAAAGGAGACACCATCACCAAATCCGGCGACGTGGACGACGTCACCAATTCCGACCTCTACGGCAAAAACGCTGCCCTCCTGGTGACCCACGGCGGCCACGGCGCCTTCTCCGATACAAAGATTTCCACCACCGGAAACGGAGCCACCGCAGCCTATGGCTACAGCAAGGGCACCTACATCAATCTCACCGATTCCACCGTAGACACCACAGGAAACTTTGCACCTGCTGCAGAAGCGGCTGAAAAAGCCATGATGAAACTGGCTGGCACTACCGCTTCCACCACAGGCTACGGCTCCCCGGCCATCAAAGTTTCCAAAAACGGCGGCATCATCCTGGCTGAAAACAGCCATTTCATCACCACCGGACAGGAATCCCACGGCGTATACAGCAGCGGCGATGTCACTTTGACCGGCAGCACCGTGAACGCCCAGGCCACCAAGGCAGCTGTGGTGAAGAACAACAATACCCTTTCTCTGGAAAATTCCACTCTGGAAGGCAATGAAACCAACTCCGTGCCCTACAACATCGTTCTCTATTCCGACGAATCAGCCATCGGCACCATGGGCACCCAGCAGTTCAACGCCAAAGACTCCACCCTCATTTCCCATAAAGGCGGCATGTTCTACATCACCAGCACCCACGGCAGAGTGACCCTGGAAAATACCACCATCCAGCAGGATGGAACCCTTCCCGTATTCACTGTCACCGGCAACGACGGCTCCTTCGGTTGGGGAGAAGCCGGCAGCAACGGCGGCCACGTGCAGATCGTACTGGTGAAACAGAACCTCACCGGCAATATTCTGGTAGACTCCATTTCTGACGTAAACATGAACATCACCGATGGCTCCGTATGGACCGGCGCCATCCACATCGTTCCCAACGCCCAGAACGGCGATGCCTACCACACCAATGCGGACATCTTCATTGCAGCAGGCTCCACATGGGACCTCACTGAAGACAGCGAAGTTACCACGGTTTCCAACCTGGGCACCATCAACTATAACGGACATACCATCAAACTGGCCGACGGCACAGTGATGAAGGCATAAGGAAATAGAAATCAGGCGGCGCGAAAGCGCCGCTTTTTTTGCGTTTTATGGGCAAGCGCCTTCGGCGCGGTCAGGATCGGGACCGGCGCGGCGCTTTCCGGTATTCCCGTAGGTTGACGCGGCTTCGCCGCGAGGGTTGATGGCGCCGCCGGGCCTTTGGCCCTGGGCGCCAAGGGTTCTGTCCGGGACCGGCTGACGCCTCCCGGACGGGTTGAGGGCTCTCGCCCTCGGGAGTTATATAGTATCGCTGCGCTGGCGAGGTACGGCGCCCTTGGGGGCGCCAGTATAAATGCCGCCTTTGGCGGCGAAAACCGGACAACCGGGCTTCGCCCGAGGCAAACCATACAACCGCCCTGCGGGCGAGGAAATGCACCCCTTTTGGTGGCTGGCGCCACCACCTTCCCCCCGGCGGGGGGACTTTATTCTTCGCTATGCGTTGAGTGAAGGGATTGCTTTGCGGAGCTTTATTGTCCACTGTGCACATCCTGCATAGGATGTGCAAGTCGGGCGAAGTAAGGCGCCTAGCCTGCCCATAAAGGCGCTTTCCTTTTGTCGCCCGACCGATACCGCGGTGGCAAGGGAACACGATTCGTAAGGGAGCAAAGCGACCTGAGAATCGTGTGACACGCTTCCCAGCGGGGCGGGAAGGTGGTGCCGTAAGGCACCAAAGGGGGGAAAGCCACCGAAGGTGGCTCATCATCGTAATGCTTTTCATGACGTATGATGCAGAAAGGTAAATCCCGTAACGTTCTTGCGTCCCCTTTAGGGGAAGAGGGCCACGAAGTGGCGAAGGGTGTGCAAGCGAACTGGATTCATAGGGGAGCCCCGCGACCCGCGAATCCAGTGAGACGCCATCCAGCGAAGTCGGTGCGGACGGTGGTAAGATAGTGCAAAATGTGTTCGCTGTGCATCGCTTCGCTCGGGGGGCCGCCGATTGGCGGTCAGGACCGCGAAGGAGCATCCTATCGGTGCTCTGCCCCGTACACCCTTTCCCGCTTCGCGGGACTTCGCCCCGGTGGGAAGCATGTCACTGGATTTTCAGGTCGCTTCGCTCTCTTACAAATCCAGTTCCTTTGCCACCTCAAGGGGAAACGAGAAAATAGGTGGCACTGGATATTGTGTCACATATGACACAGACAGCCAATCCCGTAACGCTGACTTCATAAGCATAGCCGCCAAAAGCGGCTATCCACAACCCTCGGCCCGAAGGGCCGTCAAACTTACGAACCCTCCGGCCCATAGGGCCGGTCAATCCTAAGAACCTTCACACCGCAGGTGTGTCCAAGGCCGGTCCATCTTAAGAACCCTCACACCGAAGGTGTGTCTAAAGGCGGAGCGGCTGCAATCAAAAATGCCTGCCATATTTTCATGGCAGGCATTTGGATTTGCTGCATTATTTCAAACGGACAGAATTGGGATTCGTCTGATAATATCTGGAACGTCCCTTTTGACTTTCTAATAGATATTTTTGCTCTATCAAATGGTTCAAAATATTTTTACGGAAATAAGAAGAAGGGCTCAGACCGAGATGTTCTGCAATGTCAGTCACTTTTCTGGCTTGACCGAAACAATACATGAGAATGGATGCATCATACTTTGTCCCGCTGCGGGGAGGAACGAACTCAAGTCTTTCACTATCCGAGGGGAGAACACCCTTATCGTAGGTTAAGTCCGGCAGAACCAGGGTAAAATGATCTGAAGCGGAAAAGATATAAGGCTTATGATTGGCATCTGCTCCCGCATAGTCTTCCGCAATCTTGTCAAAGCCCGTTCCAGCGGCCTCCATTACATTACAAGCCACCAGTACGGAACAAATCAGTTCATTTCTTCTTTTGGAAATGATGGAGGATAGATTGTAGGTCTTTTCAAATGGGGCTCCACGGTAAAAGCTGCCAGGCGAAGAGATTTCCAGACGGTCAAGGAACATATCGATTTGAATCTGCGTGCCATCCAGGAAATAATCGCGGTGAGCCACCGCATTGACGACCCCTTCAAAAACAGCACGGGCAGGATAGGCATCCAGATTTATACGCCCCGTATCTGTTTTGATAATAGAGTGATTCATCCGCTGGGAAACAAAGTCGCAGGCATATGATATACCCTGAATCAAATTTCCATGAAACCTGTTGACTGTGACAATACGTTCGCTTCCTCTGTTGAAACCGGAAAAGACAGAGCAGGTCATATCTGTTTTACTGCCTCCGTAATCATCGGCAAACAGTACCGAGCCATTGGCCAATATGCCCTTTTCATTGAAAAAGCCGATAGACTGCAGCGCCTTGTCTGTATACTCTCTGCCATTGTTATGCTCTTTGAAAAAAGACAAGAGGCCGGTAAAATTTTCCCGTTTGTACAGGCGGTCTGAAGGAAGAGTATCAAACTCGGCGTGCTGGCTTTTGATACTCATTTCTATAATTTCTTCATAGGTGGCACCGTTAGTAAAACCATCCCGGCGCATATAAATGGCCGGTACGTTTTTGTATTTCAAGATAACTGGCTTGACAGCGGAACTTTTCACTATGATATGCAGGATAAAACGCTCCTGGTTCCTGATGTTATACCGCAGGAATTCTATACGAATATCAGGACGGGGTACTAAATGTTCATTCACCTGGCTGTTGAAATAATTCCGCTCTTTATCGGCACCGTGACGGTCAAAGCCAAGTAAGGTATGAGTTTCATCATCCACTCCCACATACAGGTCTCCACCATCAGCATTGGCAAACCCGGCTGCTGTTTTCAGCCAGCTCAAAATATCATCCCGGTTAAGTTGACGTTTGTATTCGGTCCTGTAATCTTCCAAACCGGCATCAGGTATCAGCTCCTCTAACAGCATGGAACTACCTCCTTCAAGAGCATATCATGAACTGCTTCCATTATACTTCATACTAACTTCACTATCAACTTCACTATGACTTCACTATCAAACTTCATGAACTTCACTATTGGGGATAAGCCCCTTATGGACAAGCCCTGACGGGCTTGAGGGTTCTAAAGTCTGACGGGGCTATCGCCCCGAGGGTTCTTAAGTTTGACAGCGGCTTTGCTGCTGAGGGTTGTGGTGGGCGCCTCTAAATTATAAAAGGCGCCCTCTTATGATAAAACCTTTACAACCGCCCTGCGGGCGAGGGAAATGCACCCCTTTTGGTGGCTGGTGCCACCACCTTCCCCCCGGCGGGGGGACTTTATTCTTCGCTATGCGTTGAGTGAAGGGATTGCTTTGCGGAGCTTTATTGTCCACTGTGCACATCCTGCATAGGATGTGCAAGTCGGGCGAAGTAAGGCGCCTAGCCTGCCCATAAAGGCGCTTTTCTTTTGTCGCCCGACCGATACCGGGGGGGAAGGTGGTGCCGTAAGGCACCAAAGGGGGGAAAGCCACCGAAGGTGGCTCATCATCGTAATGCTTATCATGCCATCTGACCCAGAAAGCAAATCCCGTAACGCTGACTTCATAAGCATAGCCGCCAAAAGCGGCTATCCACAACCCTCGGCCCGAAGGGCCGTCAAACTTAAGAACCCTCCGGCCGTCAGGCCGGTCAATCCTAAGAACCTTCACACCGAAGGTGTGTCCAATGCACCCTTTCTTCTTTTCTTTCCCCCGTGTTATAATGAATCCATGGAAAATAATAATTTGAACTCAGGAAAAAAGGTGTCCTTTCTGACTCTTGGCTGCAAGGTCAACCAGTACGACAGTGACGCCATGCGTACCCTCTTTATCAGGAACGGGTACACCCAGGCAGGGGAAGACGAAGATGCCGATGTGTATGTGGTCAACACCTGCTCTGTCACCAGCATCGGTGACAGGAAATCGCGGCAGATGGTGCGCCGTATCCGCCGGGCCCATCCCTCCGCCATTATCGCCGTAGCCGGCTGCTATGCCCAGCTGGCGCCGGAGGTATTTGAAAAGATGGGAGACGTGGACGTGATTGTAGGCGTCCAGAACCGCTCCCACATTGTGGACTATGTGGAAGAAGCCATGGGCCGCACCGATAGGAAGCCGCTCAATGAGACCGTGGACATTATGAAAGTGGATCACTTTGAAAACATGTCCGTCGACGTGTCCGGCGAAGTCAGGACCCGGGCCTTTGTGAAGGTCCAGGAAGGATGCGACAATTACTGCACCTTCTGCATTATCCCCTACGCCCGGGGAAAGCTGAAATCCCGCCTCCAGAAAGATGCGGTGGATGAAATCAGGAAACTGGCTGCCCAGGGCTATCGGGAAGTGGTGCTGACAGGCATCCACCTTGGAAACTACGGCAAAGACCTCCACGACGGCACTTCCCTGGCCACCCTGGTGGCAGAGCTGGTGAAGATTCCAAACCTTCTCCGCATCCGTCTGGGATCGGTGGAATCCGTGGAACTTTTAGAAGATCTCATTTCCATCATGCAGAACGAACCGAAAGTATGCCGCCATCTCCACCTGCCCATCCAGTCCGGCTCCGACGCCGTGCTGAAAGGCATGAACCGCCACTACCGGCTGCCCCAGTTCAAGAAACTCATTTCCGAACTGCGGGCCAAAGTACCGGGCATTGCCCTGACCACCGACCTGATCGTCGGCTTCCCGGGAGAAACGGAAGAGAATTTCCAGGAAACCCTGGAAACACTGAAAGAAATCCGATTCTCCGGCATCCACGTATTTCCATACTCCCGCCGCACCGGCACGCCGGCGGCATCCTATCCCAACCAGGTGACCAATGAGGTGAAAAAAGAAAGAGTGCACCGGGTACAGGAACTGGAAAAAGAAATCGCCCTGGACTACAGAAAACAGTTCATGGGACGCGTAGTCCACGTACTGGCGGAAGAAATAAAGGATGGATTCTTTGAAGGCCTTTCGGATGAATACATCCGCGTGTCCATCAGGGATTCACATATAGAAAGAGGAAAAATGTATCCTGTCAGGATCGACACCATTACAGAAGACGGCCTGTCAGGCGTGTTAGCAGAGGAGGAATAAGAATGGCTGATTGTATTTTCTGCAAAATCGCTGCCGGTGAAATCCCCAGCACCAAAGTTTATGAAGATGAAAACTGGTATGCCTTCAAGGACATCGAACCCTGCGCACCGGTGCATATCCTGGTGATTCCGAAGAAACACGTGGACAACATCCTCGCCTTTGATGAAGAATACAACAAAAACTTCGCCGATTTCTTCCTGGTAGTGAAGAAAATCGCCCTGGAAGCAGGCCTCAAGGAAAGCGGCTTCCGCCTCGTCATCAACACAGGCGAAAAAGCCGGACAGTCCGTCTTCCATTTCCACGCCCATATTATCGGCGGCAAAGAAATGGGATGGCCTCCATTCCCGGAAAATAAATGATGTGGACAAGCCCCTTTGGGGCTTGAAGGTTCTAAAGTTTGACGGGGCTATCGCCCCGAGGGCTCTTAAGTTTGACAGCAGCTTTGCCGCTGAGGGTTGTGGTGGGCGCCTCTAATTTATAGAAGGCGCCCTTTTATGATGCCCTTGCGGGCGTGAGGGATGGGCAAGCCCCTATGGGGCTTGAGGGTTCAAGCGCCTGTGGCGCCCGGGTTCAAAGGGTGGTGGTTGGCGCCTTTAAATTATAGAAGGCGCCTGTTTGTATAAAACCTTTACAACCGCCCTGGCGGGCGTTGGAAATGCACCCCTTTTGGTGGCTGGCGCCACCACCTTCCCCCCGGCGGGGGGACTTTATTCTTCGCTATGCGTTGAGTGAAGGGATTGCTTTGCGGAACTTTATTCTGCCCCTGTGCACATCCTGCATAGGATGTGCAAGTCGGTCAAAGTAGGCCCTTAACCTGCCCATAAAAGGGCCTTCCTTTCGATTGACCGACCGAACTGCGGGGGAAGTCCGGCGCAGCCGGATAGGGGGGGCGAGCGCAGCGAGCCAATCACCAGAATGCTTTTCATGCTATATGACTCATAAAGCCAATCCCGTAACGCTGACTTTATGTTCATCGCCCGTAAGGGCGATACCACAACCCTCGGCCCGAAGGGCCGGTCCATCTTAAGAACCCTCCCTTATAGAATTTAAAAAAAATTTTCCTCTTCTTTTCAAAAATGAGGACCTGCCGTTACTTATATAGTAGAGGGACATAAAAGGCCCGCGGTTTTGAAGAAACCGGCTCCGTATATTTCCAAGTGCGCATAAGAAATGAAAGGACGGGGCAGGGGACATCAAAAGATGGTACCGCCTTTTCCCCCTCACCTTTTCCGGAAAAAGGCAATAATTCAGTATCAACTGGAAAAACAGCAGAGAAATCCAGGACTTCATCATCTATCTCGGCAGAAATGACGGGAGACTCATGTATGGCGCGCGCCGTCGTACCACGTACAGCAGCGGCCGTAGACCATGCAGACACCGAACTCATTGGGCATAGGGGATGGGAAGGCACCGGGTTTCTTTGTGGTGAAAAGCAGCTTCATGGGGAGCTGCTTTTTTCTTCACTATAAAAAGGACAGCACGAAAACACGGACATAGGCAGCCCATGTGAATGAAGCAGCCCCCAGAAAAGAGACTTTGGCACTTCGCCATTTACCACTGGAGACAGGAAGGTTAATTCCATAATGTCCTTGTGTTCCCTTGCGGTGGCAAGGAAACTTGATTCGCGGGCCGCTCTTCAGAGTTTTATTGTCCACTGTGCACATCCTGCATAGGATGTGCAAGTCGGGCGAAGTAAGGCGCCTAGCCTGCCCATAAAGGCGCTTTCCTTTTGTCGCCCGACCGATACCGCGGGGGAAAGGTGGTGCTGTAAGGCACCACAGGGGGGAAAAAAAAAGCCACCGGAGGTGGCTAATTATCGTAATGCGTATCAAACTATATGACTCATAAAGCCAATCCCGTAACGCTGACTTTATAAGCATTGCCGCAGAGCGGCAATCCGCAACCCTCAGCCCGTTAGGGCTGTCGCCCCCTGTGGGGACACAACCTGCCGCCATCAGGCGGCCACAACCCTCGGGGCGCAGCCCCGTCAACCCTCACACCGAAGGTGTGCCCAAGGGCATATCAACAAATCCCTGACTGATACATCTGCCCAGGTTCCCCGACTATATGACCAGAGAGGCGAAAAGGCCTGGCGAAGGGTCTTTCCAATTCCCGCGGTGCACAATCCATGGAAGCGGGGAGGAAAGACCGGGAACCTTCATGAATTTCTCCTCTCCGGCGCGCCGAAAACTCCATAAAAACTCCTGAGGCATGACCTGCTAGACATCCTGGTGGCAATATAGCGCATCTTTTCTTCCTTGACGACACAGACATTCCGCTTAGGCGGCTATCCCTGGCCGATTCATCGAAGCAGATGCCTTGACGCCCTACCGTGCATAAGTATGGGACCAATCAGGAGTTTTTACAATGAAAAAAAGCAGCTCCATGAGGGGCTGCTTTTTTTCATGCTGTCAAAAGGCAGCACAAAAACACGGATGGTATCCATGTCAGTCAGTATTGCGGGCCTCTCAGAATCAGGCGGCAACGCTAAATCACAGGAAAATCCTGCGTCAACCCTGCTCTTGTCGTCCGGGAATGCGGGCTCATGCTGCAAGGGATGGTATCCGTGCTTTTGCGATGGGTTATCATATTTTTTACGAATCTGCAGAATCCGTTTCGCTTCCCCGGCGCCAGGGGAGCGGGAGGGAAAATCAGGAGCCTGTATACAGGGATTCTTGATTTCTTTCTGTCAAAGCTGCATTCCGGCCGGAATTATCGCGATATACATGACAGAGGGGAAAATCCTTCCATGGAGTTTCCGGATTTCCTTCTCCATACATTTATATTGCATAAGCACCCCTTTTTCACAACCTTCCTTAAAAATTTTACTTTGATGTGCAGATAGCACCATCAGGATTCTGTCATTTCTAGGGAAGCACTGAGGAACACTGAAATAAATTTTCGAAATTTTTTTCTTTCAAGGGGTCTAGAAATCGAACCTTTTGCGATATTAATAATAGAGGAATGAAAAGACCTCATGAGACGATGAATCCGATTTCCAAACGGCCATCCTCCACATCCGCGGTAAGGAGAAGGGCAGGGGAATGAAGAATCATCAGGGAATTCCACTTTTCAATCCTCCCTTCTTCTACAATCGGCCGATGATAGACAGAAGAAAAAGCAGTACCCAAAAAACAGAAGACGGAAAAGCAATAAGGAAGAGCGCTCGCAGGACTTTCCTCTCTCTGACGACATGTTCCGAGCAGCACCCACGTAAGCGGGAGAGCCAAGGCGCGGACGCCTGATTCATTGGTTGAACTTACCTGGAGACTCCCCTGATAGGCTTTTCTGTTTTTTTGCGTGGTATGAAAAGGGCGCAGATTCGTTTTCTGTGCCTTTTTATTATGCGGCTTTTGAACAAAGGGAGAATTTTACATTGGAATCATTTTCTATATAATCCTTTTGACGGCAAAGAGAGAAGCGGCGATAATATAAAGAGTGGTTTTGGTTTCATATAGAAATGAGGAGACAGGATGGCAGATACAGAAAGGGAACAGCAGAGAGCAGAGTTATACCGGGGGATTTGGAATATAGCCAATGACCTTCGGGGAAGTGTGGATGGATGGGACTTCAAGCAGTATGTGCTTTGTACCCTTTTTTATCGTTATATTTCAGACAATTTGACGAAATATATCAATGACGGCGAGCATGCAGCCGGCAATGGGGCCTTTGACTATGCATCCCTAAGCGATGAAGAAGCGGCACCGGCCAAGCAGGGTCTGGTGGAGGAGAAGGGCTTTTTCATTCTTCCCTCCATGCTTTTTGAAAATGTGCGGAAGGCGGCGGATCGGGACCCGAAGGATCTGAACGAAAAGCTGGAAAAGGTCTTTTCCTACATCGAGGGCTCAGCAGTGGGCACCGATTCGGAAGATGACCTGGCCGGCCTTTTTGATGACATGGACGTGAACAGCAACAAGCTGGGTGCCACGGTGGAGGAAAGAAATAAGCGGCTGGTAAGCCTTCTTGATGGTGTAGGGAATATGAAACTGGGAGATTACCAGAAGAGCCGCATCGATGCCTTTGGTGATGCTTACGAATTTCTCATGGGCATGTACGCTTCCAATGCAGGGAAATCGGGCGGCGAATTTTTTACTCCCCAGGAAGTATCAGAGCTTTTGACCCGCATTGCCATCGGTGACAAGAAGGAAATCAATAAAATCTATGACCCCGCCTGTGGTTCCGGCTCCCTTCTTCTGAAGGCAGGGAAACTCATCGGCAGGGAAAATATAAGGCAGGGCTTCTTCGGGCAGGAAATCAATATTACTACATACAACCTCTGCCGTATCAATATGTTTCTCCATGATATTGGCTATAACAAATTCGACATTGCCCATGGGGACACCCTCACCCATCCAGCTCACTGGGATGACGAACCCTTTGAAGCTATCGTTTCCAATCCGCCCTACTCTATCCATTGGGAAGGGGATGATAATGCGACCTTGATTAATGATCCCCGTTTCTCACCAGCTGGAGTGCTGGCACCGAAGTCGAAGGCGGACTTTGCTTTTATCATGCATTCATTGTCCTGGCTGGCCACTGATGGCACGGCAGCAATCGTCTGCTTCCCGGGCATCATGTATCGCAGCGGAGCAGAAAGAAAAATCAGGAAGTACCTTATCGATAATAACTACATAGACTGTGTCATCCAGCTGCCATCCAACCTTTTCTATGGCACATCCATTGCCACCTGCATTATGGTGCTGAAAAAATCCAAGGCGGACAATAAGGTGCTCTTCATGGATGCGTCGAAGGAATTCGTGAAAGTGACCAACAGCAATAAGCTGACAGAAGAAAACATCAGGCACATTTACAACTGGTGGCATGATCGGAAAGATGTACAGTACATCTGCCAGCTGGTGGACGCTTCCGCCATTGCAGAGGAAGAATACAATCTTTCCGTTTCTTCCTATGTGGAACAGGAGGATACCCGTGAGAAAATCGATATCAAAGTGCTGAATCAGCAGATTCGGGATATCGTGGCCCGTGAGCAGGTGCTTCGGGATGAAATCGACAGGATTATTGCGGACATCGAGGAGGGCGGAGATCATGAGTAAGCTGGATGAACTCATAAAGAAACTCTGCCCGGATGGAGTGGAGTATAAGAGGCTATCCGAAGTATTTATTACAAGGAATGGATATACTCCATCCAAAAGTAATTCTTTGTTTTGGGAAAATGGTACTATCCCATGGTTTAGGATGGATGATATTCGTGAAAACGGTCATATTTTATCAAAAGCGTTAAAGTGTGTAAGTCTCCATGCAGTAAAAGGTGATTTATTTCCTGCGGATTCTATTATTGTGGCTACTTCTGCAACAATTGGTGAGCATGCATTAATTACGGTACCTTCTTTAGCAAATCAAAGATTTACCTATTTAATTCTAAAAGATGAATGGAAGTGTTGCTTTGATATTAAATTTATCTTTTATTATTGCTACAAACTGGACGAATGGTGCTTAAATCATTTAAAACAAGGTAATTTTGCTTCTGTAGATATGAAAAAATTTGCAGATTTTAAATTTCCTATCCCGCCTTTGGAAGTGCAGCGTGAAATTGTCAGGATACTTGACAATTTCACGGAGCTGACCGCGGAGCTGACCGCGGAGCTTACCGCGGAGCTTACCGCCAGGAAGAAGCAGTATGAATATTACAGGAACCGGCTTTTGACGTTTGAATCAAAAGACATATCACTGTTTAAACTGCAGGATGTTGTAGAGATTCAAAGGGGAATCAGGGTTACAAGGAATCAGCTTTCTAATGATGGGAAATATCCAGTTTATCAAAACTCTTTAGTTCCCATGGGATATTATAATGATAAAAATAGAGAAGCTAATAGTACCTTTCTTATCTGCGCAGGTGCAGCAGGTGATATTGGATATTCTACACAGGCATTTTGGGCAGCTGATGATTGCTACACATTTGATTGTAGCGATAAAATTTTGAATAGGTATTTGTTTTATGTGTTGAAAAATAAGCAAGCTCTTATTTATTCTAAGGTGCGGCGGGCCAGTGTTCCAAGAATATCAAAGGAATCCATTGGAACGATCAAAGTACCAGTTCCAGAAATTTCGGTACAAGAACGTATTGTCAATGTACTGGATAACTTCGACAAAGTCTGCAATGATTTACATATCGGCCTTCCGGCGGAGATTGAGGCACGGAAAAAGCAGTATGAATTTTACCGGGATTCCCTCTTGACATTCCTTGAAAAAGGCGAGAGCATTTTGACAGACAGACAGACAGACAGACAGACAGACAGACAGACAGAACTGAAGTACGCCTTGATTAAGCTGCTTCAGTATGTGTTTGGGTATGTTCACGTAAGGCTTTCTGATGTAGCATTGTATCGTAATCAACGAATAGATTATTCTAAGGTCGATGTAGATACTTATATTGGCGTAGACAATCTTATGCCAAATAGAGCTGGAAAACAAAAATCAGACTTTGTTCCAACTTCAGGAGTACTAAAAGGATACTGTGTCGGAGATATCCTTATAGGTAATATTAGACCCTATTTGAAAAAGATTTGGCTTGCTGATAATGATGGGGGAACTAATGGTGATGTTTTAGTCATTACCTGCTATGATAAATTTGTTGTTAATGCAAATTATCTTTATTATGTGTTATCTACAGATTCTTTCTTCTTATATGATGCGCAGCATTCTAGAGGGGCTAAAATGCCAAGAGGAGATAAAAAGGCAATTATGGAATATGAATTTTCTCTTCCAACAATGGATAGGCAGGAAAAAGTTGTAGAGATTCTGAATAGGTTTGACACTCTCTGCCATGATATTTCCTCTGGCCTTCCGGCGGAAATCGAAGCGAGGAAGAAGCAGTACGAGTACTACAGGGACAAACTTTTGAGTTTCAAAGAAAAGAAGGGTTAGTTATGTATGACATGGTGATGGAAGGCGGACGGAACACGGTGGTAGCGGAATATACGCCGGATAAGGAGAGCTATCATTCCGATCATTACCAGAGTGAGGCCCAGCTGGAGGCTTCTTTTATTCAGCAGCTGGAAAAGCAGGGCTATGAGTACCTGACTATTCACCACGAGGAGGATCTCATTTCCAATCTGCGGAGGAAGCTGGAGGAGCTGAATCACATCCAGTTTTCCGATAAGGAATGGAATCGTTTTTTCAAAGGCTGCATTGCCAATGAGGCTGATGGCATTGTGGAGAAAACGAGGAAAATCCAGCAGGACTATATCCAGCTTCTTCGCCGGGACGATGGATCCACAAAAAATATTTATCTTTTGGACAAGGAGCATATTCATAACAACAAGCTCCAGGTGATTAATCAATACGAAGAGGAAAAGGGAAGCCACAAGACTCGTTATGATGTGACCATTCTGGTGAACGGCCTTCCTCTGGTGCATGTGGAGCTCAAGCGGCGAGGTGTGTCCATCCGTCAGGCTTTCAACCAGATCGAGCGGTACCAGCGGGATTCCTTCTGGGCTGCGTCCGGTCTCTATGAATATGTGCAGATTTTTGTCATTTCCAATGGCACTGATACGAAGTATTATTCCAATACCACCAGGGACAGCCATATCAAAGAGGAAACGGCGTCGGGACGAAAGAAAAGCCGGAAGACCAGCAATTCCTTTGAGTTCACCAGTCACTGGGCCGATGGGAGAAATCGGAACATTTTCGACCTTGTAGATTTCACCAAGACCTTCTTTTCCAAACATACCCTCCTTTCCGTACTGACCAGGTACTGCATTTTCACCACGGAAAATATTCTCATGATTATGCGGCCTTACCAGATCGCCGCTACGGAAGCCATTTTGAACCGTATCGAGGTGTCCAATAATTACAAGCAGATGGGCACTGTCAAGGCGGGGGGCTATATCTGGCATACCACAGGCTCCGGGAAGACACTGACATCCTTCAAGACTGCCCGTCTGGCTACGGAACTGACTTACATTGACAAGGTCCTTTTTGTGGTGGACAGGAAGGATCTGGATTACCAGACTATTAAGGAGTATGACCGTTTCCAAAAGGGCGCTGCCAATGGAAACAGGAATACGAAAATCCTGACGAAGCAGCTGGAGGATCCAAAGTGCAGGATCATCATCACTACCATTCAAAAGCTGGATTCTTTCATCAAGAAGAATAAGGCCCACGAGGTGTACAAAAAGCACATTGTCATGATTTTTGATGAATGCCATAGAAGCCAGTTCGGAGATATGCACCAGGCTATCGCGAAGCATTTCAGAAATTACCATATTTTTGGTTTTACCGGTACGCCTATTTTTGCAGCTAATGCCAATAAGAGCGGGAACTTGCGATATGCCACGACGGAGCAGGTTTTCGGCGACCGTCTCCACACCTATACCATCGTAGATGCGATTCGGGACAAGAACGTGCTGCCCTTCCGTATCGACTATGTGAATACCATGAAGGAGAAGCCCGGGCTCACAGACTCCCAGGTGGAAGCCATTGACAGGAAGAAGGCTCTGGAGGCACCGAAGCGGGTCAGAGAAATTGTGAAGTACGTGCTGGATCACTTCGACCAGAAGACGAACCGCAGTATTTTCTACGCCTTGAAGGGGCAGCGGGTGAATGGTTTCAACTCCATTTTTGCGGCTGAATCCATTCCCATGGTGAAGAAATATTATGTGGAGTTCAAAAAGCAGATGAGAGAGCGGGGAAAGCATCTCACCATTGCCACCATTTTTAGCTATGCACCAAACGAAGAGGCGCCGGGACACGTGATTTCCGATGAAGATTTCGATACATCCACCCTGGACCAGAGTTCCCGGGACTTCCTTGAAAGCGCCATAGAGGATTACAACGAAACATTCCAGACCAATTTTTCCACCGATAATGACAGCTTTGAGAACTACTACAAGGACATTTCTCAGCGCATGAAAAAACGGGAAATCGATATGCTGCTGGTGGTGAATATGTTCCTTACCGGCTTTGATGCTACCACCTTGAATACCCTGTGGGTGGACAAGAATCTGAAGCAGCATGGCCTTATCCAGGCCTTCTCCCGCACCAACCGTATCTTGAATTCCGTGAAGACCTTCGGCAATATCGTATGCTTCCGCAACCTGGAAAAGGAAACGGACGACGCGCTGGCCCTCTTCGGTGATAGAAACGCCAGAGGCGTGGTGATTCTGAAGGATTTCAAATCCTACTTTGAGGGATACAAGGATGAGAATGGGGAATCGGTGCCGGGGTATAAGGCCCTTGTGATGCTGCTGAGATCCAAATTTCCTATGGGAGAGGAAATTACCAGCGAGGCGGCACAGAAGGAATTTATTCGCCTCTTTGGTAAAATCCTTCGCCTTCGGAATATTCTCCGGGCCTTCGATCAGTTTGAAGGCTATGATATCATGACCGAAAGAGAACTGCAGGACTACCAGAGCCTTTATATCGACCTCTATGAAGACTGGAAGCCAAGGGGAAAGGAAAAGGAAGATATCAACGACGATATCGTCTTTGAAATGGAACTGGTGCGCCAGGTGGAAGTCAATATCGACTACATCTTAAGTCTGGTACAGAAATATCATGACGGGCACAGAAAAGATAAGGGACTCCTGGGCATTATTGATAAGGCCATGGACTCCAGCCTGGAGCTTCGGAGCAAGAAAGAACTGATTCACGGATTCATCAAGGAAGTGGATGTGGCGCCGGATGAACCCATGAATGTGGCCGATGAATTTCATAAATATGTGGCAGAAGAAAAAGAAAAGGAACTGGACAGCCTCATCCAATCCGAAAACTTGAAACCGGAAGAAACAAAGTCCTTCATGGCCAATTCCTTCCTGGACGGTGAAATTTCTACCATCGGCACCGGCATTGATAAACTCATGCCGCCTATGTCCCGATTCGGCTTCGGCGGAAGTGACAGAGAAGGGAAAAAACATAGGATTATTGATAAGTTGAAAGCTTTCTTCAATAAATATCTGGGCATTTGAGGAAGAGAAAAAGACAGGCACCTGCTCAAAGCTGCCTGCCTTTTTTGAGTAGAAACACCATGATATATTTACAGAGTCGTGTTTCTTCTTTTACCTTAAATTACAAAAGGCGCTCTTCAATGAGCGCCTTTTAATTTATGAGAATTGCAGTCAAAGTCGGCTTGTAAAATTTGCAGTGAAGTCACTACCACACCTTAAGGGGCAAAGTCCTTTCCTCAGATGACCCGGAGGGCGTTGGGGAGACGGACGTACTGGAGGTGCTCGGACATGTCCATGTAGAATTCCACGTCGGTGTAGAAGGTATCCATGACTTCATGGAAGTGGGTGCCCAGGTCTTCTTTGAAGGTGTATTCCAGGTAGTAGGGGGTCCAGCCGGCTTTCATGAAGAAGTATTTCATGGGGTTCAGTTCTGCCGGGCAGGTGAGGTGGGCGGCCTGGAGGAGGTCTTCGCCGGTGGCCCGGTCGAAGCCGAAGTAGGAGGCCATGGAGAGGACCAGGAGTTTCAGTTTGTAGTCTTTTTCCACAAGATCCAATACGTCCATATTGACGTAGAGATCAGAGGCAATGGAGCGGATTTCCTTTTCTTTCGCCTTGTATTCTTCTTCAGACATGGTGATGGGGTAACCGTTTTTCATTTCGTAGAGCAAACCTTTTCCTTTGGTATCCATAATGGACCTCCTTTTTGAAATATATTATGATTCTATATTTATATTTTACTATATGTATTCAGAAATTTCAATAATAGCCTTGCGGACAAGCCCTGTTGGGCTTGAGGGTTCTAAAGTTTGACGGGGCTATCGCCCCGAGGGTTCTTAAGTTTGACAGCGGCTATGCCGCTGAGGGTTGCGGAGGGCGCCTCTATATTTATAGAAGGCGCCCTTTTATAAAAAACCTTTACAACCGCCCTGCGGGCGAGGGAAATCCCCCTTTGGTGGCTGGCGCCACCACCTTTCCCCCGCAGTTCGGTGGGGCGGCAAAAGGAAAGCACCTTAATGGGCAGGTTAGGCGCCTTACTTCGCCCCACTTGGAGGTCCTATGCAGGACCTCCACAGTGGCAGAATAACCCGTGCTTATCGTAGTGCGACTTATAAAAGAAATAAAATAGATAATCAACATGAATCAAAAGAGCTGTGAGAAAATGTCGTTCATTTCTTCACAGCTCTTTTGATTCATGCATATTGTATGGTTTTGATGGATTCCAGGTCTTTTCGCATGGTTTCCCGAGCTTCACGGATGTCGATATCATCCTGCAGGTTCAGAAAGTAGCGGTCTGACACGCCGAAGTATTTACCCAGACGGAGAGAGGTATCTACGGTGATTTTTCTCTTATCCGCCAGGATGGCCTGTATTCTGGAAACGGGGACATGGATATCTTTTGCCAGGCGGTAGGCACTGATTCCCATGGGCTTCATGAATTCTTCCAGGAGAATTTCACTGATTTTGGGAACAGGAATATATGTGTCCATTTTTTTCACTCCTCTTATGAATGGTAATCAACGATTTCTACGTTTCTGCTTACACCGTTTTCAAAGGTAAAGCAAATGCGGTATTGCTGATTGATGCGTATGCTGTATTGTCCTGCCCGGTTTCCATGAAGCAATTCCAGATGGTTAGCGGGAGGAACTCGTAAATCTTCTAACCTTTCCGCATTATCAAGCATCATCAGCTTCCTTAGGGCAATCCTTTGAATGGACTGTGGAAGTTTTTTGAAAACTGCTGATTATAAATCTTTTCAGTTTCCTTATCTGCGAAGTCTTTATCATAACTACATTATACCTGCATAACGTATACATGCCAAAGGGGTAGTTAAAAGGAAAGCTGCTCTGGAAATGGGACACGCCCCTATGGGGCTTGAGGGTTGACGGCCCGCTGGGCCGAAGGTTCTTAAGGGGCTTAAGTTTGACGCGCCTTTGGCGCGAGGGTTGTTGTAGGGCGCCTATGAATTGATAGAAGGCGCCAGTTTGGATAGAACATCTTTAGTGAGCTAGTGGCTGGTGGCTGGGGAGCGCCTGACGGCGCGGCTCCGCCGACTGGTATTTACTATCGATTAGCTCATAAGTGCCTTGTACCGAGATTCTTCGCCTACGGCTCAGAATGGTCGGTCGGCCAAATAAAAGGAAGGCCCTTTAATGTGCAGGCTAAGGGCCAACTTTGGCCGACTCGCGCATTTTATGCAGAATGCGCGCAAGTGAGGGCGGGAAGGAATTCCCGTAACGCTGACTTTATAAGCATTGCCGCAGAGCGGCAATCCACAACCCTCGGCCTGAAAGGCCGTCAAACTTAAGAACCTTCACACCGTAGGTGTGTCCAAGCTTGCAAGGGGAGAGGACCATAAGGCGAGGGAGGCCGCCGATTGGCGGTCAGGATAGCGATAGAGTATCACATCGCTGCTCAGCCCCGTACACCCTTTTGCCACTACGTGGCATTTCCCCTCAAGGGGAAACGAGGAATATGGAGAGAAAAACAGGCAAGTTATATACTTCATGTACCATTCCGGTGCATTCCCCCTTTGGTGCCTTACGGCACCACCTTTCCCCCGCAAGCGAGGGCACTATAAAGCTCCGTTATGCTGTGAGCGACTTATGAAAGGAATGCTTCGCGGTGTTTTATTCTGCCCCCTGAACAGGGGGAAGTCCGGCGCAGCCGGATAGGGGGAGGCGAGCGCAGCGAGCCAGTCACCAGAATGCTTATCATGCCATATGGCACTGAAAGCCAATCCCGTAACGCTGATTTTATAAGCATTGCCCTATGGGCAATCCGCAACCCTCGGGGCCAAAGGCCCCGTCAAACTTAAGAACCCTTGGGCCGAAGGCCCATCCATCTTAAGAACCTTTCCCTTCACAACCCTTCTACACAACCCGCGGCGCCAGCCGCGCCCCTTTTTTTAAATTGCGGCGAAGCCGCCACCACAACCCTCGGCCCGAAGGGCCGTCAAACTTACGAACCCTCCGGCCGCAGGCCGGTCAATCCTAAGAACCTTCACACCGAAGGTGTGTCCACGGGCGCGTCCCGCGTCCCATGTGCAATTCTTTCCGGCTTGTTATATAATTAAATTGACTCATTGTTTATTGAAGTACAGGAGATGTATGGAGCGTTACAGGAATTATTCTGATTATCTGAAGGAGAGGTATGGGGAGAAGGTGTACAAGATCCCTGTGTCTCTTCCGGTGACCTGTCCGAACCGGGACGGGTGTCTTTCGTCGGGGGGCTGTATTTTCTGCGGGTCCATCGGCGCTGATTATGAGACGAAGGCGGTGGGCATGGGTATTACCCGCCAGCTGGACCGGAGTATGGCCCATGTGGGGCCGAAGTACAAGGCGCGGAAGTTTATTGCTTATTTCTTGAATTTTACGAATACCTATGCCCCTCTGTCCGATTTCAAAGGCTGGGTGGAGGAGGCCATGAGTCATCCGGCGGTGGTGGCGGTGGATGTGTCTACCCGGCCGGACTGCATTCATGAGGCGTACCTGGATGTGTTGAAGGAGGCGTCGCGGAGGTATGGGAAGGATGTGACGGTGGAGCTGGGGCTCCAGAGCAGTAATGTGCATACCCTTTCTGTGCTGAACCGCTGCCATGGGCTTGCGGAGTTTATCGATGCAGCTCTTCGCATCGGGCGGTATGGCTTCGATCTCTGCACCCATGTGATTGCTGATCTTCCCTGGGATGATCGGCTGGATGTGGCGGAGACGGCGAAGATTATTTCCGCGCTGCCGGTGACGGAGGTGAAGCTTCATTCTCTTTACATCGTGAAGGGGACGAAGCTGGCAGACATGTATGAGAAGGGGGAGGTTTCGCTTCTTCCTATGGAGGAGTACATGGAGCGGGCGGTGCTTTTTCTTTCTTATCTCCGGAAGGATATCGTGGTGCAGCGCATGGTAGGCCGGGCGTCGGGTGGAAATACGATTACTGTGAACGGCGGCTCTCCCTGGTGGGAAGTGAAGGACCGCATTGACCGGCTTTTGGAGGAAAGAAATATTACCCAGGGCTGCCGCTGCCATTATCTGGACGGCAGGGCAGTGAGGCAGTTTTTGAAGTAACAGGGTTCATGAAAGGAAAATGATTACGGAACGGGTAGAAGAAATACTCATCAGGGATTCGCAGGAAGCGTCCCATATTTTTGAAAGAGACAGTTCGTATCTGAAGGTCATGGGAGACCATTACGGCATTGATATATCGGGCCGGGGAAATCTCATCCGCATGAAGGGAGACCATGAGGCGGTGGAGCAGGCGGTGCATGTGGTGGAGCGGCTCCGCCACATGGTGCGTGAGCGTATCCGTCTGTCGGAGCGGCAGGTGCGGCTGGTGATGCGCCTTATGGATGAGGGAAAAGAGCAGCTTCTGGAGGATATGGAAGAGGATATTATCAATTTCACCAAGAGCGGCAATCCCATCCGTCCCCGCACGCTGGGGCAGAAGTTCTATGTGGACGCCATCCGGAGAAATTCCATCACTTTCGGCATCGGCCCGGCAGGCACGGGAAAGACGTACCTGGCGGTGGCCCTGGCGGCTTTTGCCCTTCGGAACCACGATGTGCAGCGCATCATCCTGGTGCGCCCGGCGGTGGAAGCGGGGGAGAAACTGGGATTTTTGCCCGGCGATATGCAGGAGAAGGTGAATCCCTATCTGCGTCCTCTCTTCGACGGCCTCTTGGATATGTTCGGCCCCGAGGAGTTCATGCGGCTCCAGCAGAAGGGACAGATCGAGGTGGCGCCGCTGGCTTATATGCGGGGACGCACGCTGGAGAAGTCGTTCGTCATTCTGGACGAGGCCCAGAATACTACGGTGGAGCAGATTAAAATGTTCCTCACCCGTCTGGGGTTCAGGTCCAAAATGGTGATTAACGGCGACGTGACCCAGATCGACCTGCCGCCCCATGTGAAGAGCGGACTCATCGACGCTCTCCGGGTGCTCGGCGGGGTGAAGGATATCGGACAGGTTCATTTCACAGAGGACGATGTGGTGCGTCACGACCTGGTGGCCGCCATTATCCATGCCTATGAGGAAGATGCTAGGAAAAGAAATAAAAACGGAGGTAGCAGCCATGGAAATCACGATTAATTACAGCGATATGAAATATTACAGTGAGGAACTGGAAGCACTGATTCATAAGGTGCTGGAGAAAGGGGCCGAGCTCCAGAAGGTGCCGGAGGATGCAGAAATCAGCGTGCTCATCTGCGACGGGGAGACTATTCATGAGCTGAACCGGGACTACCGCCATGTGGATGCGCCCACCGACGTTCTTTCCTTTGCCCTGAACGAAGGGGAAGACGATGTGCCAGAGGAGGAAAAGGCGCTGGGCGATATCGTCATCAACCTGGACCGGGCGGTGGAACAGGCGAAGGAATTCGGCCACAGCAAGGAAAGGGAAATGGCCTATCTTTCGGTGCACGGTTTCCTCCATATCCTGGGCTATGACCACTACGATCCGGAAGAAAAGAAGGCCATGAGAAAGGCGGAGGAAGACATCCTCGGCGCCTGCGGCATCACCCGCATGATGACCGAAGGCAAGCTGGAAGCGGAACATGAAGGCTGATGTCATCCGGAGCCTTCTGGAAAAGGCGGAGGAGGCCAGGAAGAAAAGCTACTCTCCCTACTCCCGCTATCCCGTGGGAGCGGCCCTGATGGCCAAAGACGGCACCATCTATGCCGGATGCAACGTGGAGAACGTTTCCTACGGCGCCGCCCTCTGCGCGGAACGGAATGCTCTGGGAAGCGCCGTGGCTGATGGACAGCGGGACTTTACCGCCATCGCCATCATCGGGAGCCATGAGGACTACACCATGCCCTGCGGCATCTGCCGCCAGGTGCTGTCCGAATTTCATGTGCCCCTCATCATCTGCGGAAAGTCATCTAAAGACTATCGCACCTATACCCTGGAAGAACTGTTTCCTTCTTCCTTCAGGGCTGAAGAACTGAAACACTGACTCAATAAGGAGAATCCATGACAGACAAAGAAACTAAATTTCATTCCGGCTTCGCTGCCCTGCTGGGCCGGCCCAATGTGGGAAAATCCACCCTCATGAACGCCCTTCTGGGAGAAAAGATTTCCATCGTCTCCGCCCACGCCCAGACCACGAGAAATAAAATCACCGGTGTGTGGAACGGCGACAATGCCCAGGTAGTGTTCCTGGATACCCCGGGCATGCACAAGCCCCAGAGCAAACTGGGCGAAGCCATCCGCCAGAGCACCATGGACGCCTTGGACGAGGTGGACATGATCGTCTTCCTCTGCGCCGTGAATGATCCCCTGGGCGCCGGCGACCGCTACATCCTCTCCCTTCTGAAGGACCGGAAAGTGCCGGTGATTCTGGCCCTCTCCAAGACGGACCTCATTTCCAAAGAAGAAGTGCTGAAGAAAATCGTACAGTACAGCAAAATCTTCCCCTTCGCTGAAATCATCCCCCTCTCCGCCAAAACCGGGGAGAACCTGGATGAGCTCATGAAGTGCGTGGTGAAATACATGCCCGAAGGGCCGAAGTACTTCCCTGACGACATGGTGACTGACCAGCCGGAACGAAATATCGTCCAGGAAATCGTGAGAGAAAAACTTCTCACCCGCACCAGAGACGAAGTGCCCCACGCCATCGGCGTATACACCGAAGAATTCTCCGAAAGGGAGAACGGCAAAGTCTACATCCGCTGCACCATCTACGTGGAGCGGGACTCCCAGAAACGGATCATCATCGGTAAAAAAGGCAGCGTCCTCAAAGCCGCCGGCCAGGAAGCCCGGGAAGAAATCCAGAACCTCATCGGCGCCCCGGTGTTCCTGGACCTGTGGGTGAAAGTCACCAAAGACTGGAAGAATAAAGATTATATTCTGAGAGAACTGGGATATAAGGAACATAAGTAACACGCCCCTTTGGGGCGTGAGGGAGTGGGACTTAGGCGGTGCTTGCCGGTATTCCCGTAGGTTGACACGCCCTTACGGGCGTGAGGGTTGATGGCGCCGCCGGGCCTTTGGCCCTGGGCGCCAAGGGTTCTGTCCGGGACCGGCTGACGCCTCCCGGACGGGTTGAGGGCTTTCGCCCTCGGGAGTTATATAGATTGTGGAGGTCCTGCATAGGACCTCCAAGTCAGCCAAAGTAGGCCCTTAGCCTGCCCATTAAAGGGCTTACCTATTGGTTGGCTGACCGTGCCCGCTGGTGAGGTACGGCGCCTTCGGCGCCATTTCTTATGCCGCCTTTGGCGGCTAAAACCATACAACCGCCCTGCGGGCGAGGAAATGCACCCCTTTTGGTGGCTGGCGCCACCACCTTCCCCCCGGCGGGGGGGACTTTATTCTTCGCTATGCGTTGAGTGAAGGGATTGCTTTGCAGAGCTTTATTCTGCCCCCTGAACAGGGGGAAGTCCGGCACAGCCGGATAGGGGGGAGCCGCGCAGCGGCTAATCACCAGAATGCCAATCAAGCCCTATGACGCAGAAAAGTAAATCCCGTAACGTTCTTGCGTCCCCTTTAGGGGAAGAGGGCCACGAAGTGGCGAAGGGATGTACAAGGGTAAGAATGATTATAATACTCTTATTCTATGTCTTATCGCCCTTCGCTCAGGGGGCCGCCGATTGGCGGTCAGGATAGCGATGGAGCATCCTATCGGTACTCTGCCCCGTACACCCTTTCCCGCTTCGCGGGACTTCCCCTCAAGGGGAAATGAGAGATATGAGAGAAAAAACAGCGAGTCATATACTTCACGTACCATTTCGGCGTTTTCCCCCTTTGGTGGCTGGCGCCACCACCTTTCCCCCTCTTCGAGGGGGCACTATGGGTGCTTAGCCATGGGGCCATGTCTCTGCAGGAAAGCATAGAGTGATTTATTCTGCCCCCTGAACAGGGGGAAGTCCGGCGCAGCCGGATAGGGGGGAGCCCCGCAGCGGCTAATCACCAGAATGCCAATCAAGCCCTATGACGCAGACAGCAAATCCCGTAACGTTCTTGCGTCCCCTTTAGGGGAAGAGGGCCACGAAGTGGCGAAGGGATGTACGAGGGTAAGAATGATTATGATATTCTTATTCTATGTCTTATCGCCCTTCGCTCAGGGGGCCGCCGATTGGCGGTCAGGATAGCGATGGAGCATCCTATCGGTACTCTGCCCCGTACACCCTTTCCCGCTTCGCGGGACTTCCCCTCAAGGGGAAATGAGAAAATAGGTGGCACTGGATATTGTGTCACCTATGACACAGACAGCAAATCCCGTAACGTTCTTGCGTCCCCTTTAGGGGAAGAGGGCCACGAAGTGGCGAAGGGATGTACGAGGGTAAGAATGATTATGATACTCGATGTGAATGTGACCGCCGAAAGGCGGCATTATAATACTCATCGCCCGTAAGGGCGATACCACAACCCTTGGCCCGAAGGGCCGTCAAACTTAAGAACCTTCCGGCCGTCAGGCCGGTCAATCCTAAGAACCCTCACGCCGCAGGCGTGTTATCCAAGGAGGAATGTCCTATTACTACCGATATACAGTGGCTGGTGCTTTCTCTGGCAGCAGCGCTGGCCGCTTCATTTTTTAATTATAAGAATACGCTGGTCAATTTTTCCTTTGCCCGCATGCGGAAGAAGTACATAGAGGACAATGATGAGCAGGATCCGGAGCTGATCCGAAAGGTGGCTCCTTTTTACCAGCGCACCAGCCAGATTCTGGGCGGCACCCAGGTAGCATTTGTTATTTACTGCGGTATTTTTGCCATCAGCCTTTTGGGGATGGCGGAGAGCGGACGCCATCTGCTTCTTGCCCTGATGGGAGAGGATCTGTCCTGGGCGGTGAATCTCATTCTGGCGGCAGCGGTGGTGGTGCTGGTCCTTCTTTTCTGGACGGGCACCATTCTTTACCCAGGTACCCATGCCCTGGTGGAGCCGCTGCCTATTCTGGCGTCCCACCGGTGGGTGGTGCACTGGAACCGCCGTCTTTTCCATCCCTTTGTGCAGGCAGGGCTTTTCCTGGTGCGCCGCATTTTCCGGCATAACAAGATTCCTTTCAGGAACGAAGTCAATTTCACCTATACGGAAGATGAAATCCGCTGCATCGTGGAGGAAAGCAACAGGAGCGGCCGGCTGAACGCGCTGGAAAATACGCTTATTAAGAATTCCTTCGATTTCTTCGACCTCATGGTACGGGATGTAATGATTCCCAGAAACAATATGGTGGTGCTCTATTATAATGATGACATGGAAACCATGCGGCGTATGATTTCCAAGGCCCACCATACCTGTTATCCGGTGTGCATGGATGATAAGGACCAGATTCTGGGGTTCATCCATGTGAAGGATTTCATGGAAAGCCTTCTCCATGGACAGTCCAATATTAAAACCATTATGAGGGAAATCCTTACGGTACCGGAGGTGATGCCGGCGCCTTCTCTTCTGCAGCTCATGAAGAACCGCCGCATTTATCTGGCGGTGGTGGTGGACGAGTACGGAGGCACTTCGGGCCTGGTGACCCTGGAGGATCTGGTGGAAGAGCTTATTGGCGAGATTCCCCAGTCCGTGGATACTACGCCCTATGAAATCCTGCGCATGAAGGACGGCACCTACGAATTCGACGGCACCGTCATTCTGGAAGACGTATCGGACCGGCTGGAAATCGACCTGGCCGGCGAGGACAAGAACGCCACCATCGGCGGTTTCGTATTCTCCCATCTGGAACGAATCCCCAAAGTAGGGGACCACGTGGATTTCTCAGGCTGGCGGTTCTCCGTGCTTCGCATGGAAGGCTTCCGCATCGTCCGGGTGCGGGCGGAAAAGCTGGCGCCATCGGGAAAGGAAGAAAGCCATGACAAGGAAGATTGAGAGCGGAGAAGCCATTGTGCTCCATAGCAGAGAAGGGAGAGAGGGAGGAAAGACCCTCTCTCTTTTTACCATGCAGAAAGGACGCATGGTCATGTCCCTGCCAAGGACCGTGATGGCCCGCTGCGGCAGCGGCCTCACCGCTCCTTTCTCCCTCATCCGCTATACCGCCTCGGTGGAAGGGGAATACGCCCTCCTTTCCCAATACGAGGGACACCTTCTTTTCGACATGATGAAACTTCCCTATGAAGACATGGCCTACTGGTTCTACGTTATAGAGCTGTCCGAAAAACTCTTCCCCCAGGGTGAAAAAGACGACGGCGCCTATGATACCCTTCTCAAGGCAGGTTCTATGGGAGGAAAAAGAAACAGCCTTCCTCTCTGCTTCATGACGGCGGTGAAACTCCTGGCCCAGTCCGGCTTCGACGCCGCCTCGCCGGAAGAAGCGGAAGAAAACCACCTCTCCCCCGAGGCCCTCTCCCTCCTTGCCGCCTTCCGGGACTACCGCTGGCAGGGCCCTTTCTCCCGTCCCATCTCCCGGAAAACCTTCCATGAAGCAGCAGCCTACGTGGAAAACTTCGTGGAAAGGGTGTGCGATATCAGGATGCATACGAAAGGGGCGTTTATGGGGACTGAGGGGTCATAGGGTTCAGAGGGGGTGCTTACCAGTATTCCCGAAGGTTGACGCGGCTTCGCCGCGAGGGTTGATGGCGCCGCCGGGCCTCTGGCCCTGGGCGCCAAGGGTTCTGTCCGGGACCGGCTGACGCCTCCCGGACGGGTTGAGGGCTCTCGCCCTCGGGAGGTATGAAGTACCGTTCCACTGGGGATGTACGGCGCCTTCGGCGCCATTTTTTATGCCGCCTTTGGCGGCTTATGGACAAGCCCTGGCGGGCTTGAGGGTTCTAAAGTTTGACGGGGCTGTGGCCCCGAGGGTTCTTAAGTTTGACAGCGGCTATGCCGCTGAGGGTTGTGGAGGGCGCCTCTAAATTTATAGAAGGCGCTCTCTTATGATAAAACCTAACAACCGCACTTATTAAAACGAGTGCCACATGCTTGCAAGGGGAGGGGACCATAAGGCGAGGGAGGCCGCCGATTGGCGGTCAGGACCGCGATGGAGCATCCTATCGGTACTATGCCCCGTACACCCTTTTGCCTCTTCGAGGCATTTCCCCTCAAGGGGAAACGAGAAAATAGGTGGCACTGGATATTGTGTCACATATGACACAGACAGCCAATCGCGTAACTTTCTTGCGTCCCCTTTAGGGGAAGAGGGCCACGAAGTGGCGAAGGGGTGGACGGTGGTAAGAATGATTATGACACTCGATGTGGACGTGACCGCCGAAAGGCGGCATTATAATACTCATCGCCCGCAGGGCGATACCGCAACCCTCGGCCCGAAGGGCCGTCAAACTTAAGAACCTTCCGGCCGTCAGGCCGGTCCATCTTAAGAACCTTTCCCTTCACAACCCTTCTACACAACCCGCCGCCGTCAGGCGGCCACACCCCTCGGCCCGAAGGGCCGTCAACCTTCCCCTCTGAACCTTTTGAACCCTCTGAACCTTCTGAACCTTCACGCCGCAGGCGTGTCCAAAAGCTATTGCTTTTTCCCTCCTGCAATGCTAGAATTGGCTGGAACAAAAAGTGCTGAAAATGCAATAGGAAATTTCTGCGCAAGAAAATTTCTATAGCAGGCATAAAAAATTCTATAAAAGAAAATATCTTAACTGTGTTATTCAAAAGTTTTTGGTATAAATGAGGAACGAATCCTTGCATTGTGTCTTTAAATGTAGTAAAATCTACCTTTGCAACCGTTCCTTTTTATTTTATTTATAAGGTATGTATATAGGCTGACAGGAGGAACCTTTCCTGGAGGCCCTGTTTTGAAACGAAAGGGTGAGGCGAGGAATGCCCAAAAGCAAGATGTTCAGACCTGTGCAGGTTGGTAAGAAGAAGAGATACACCTATGCCAGATCACAGGAAGTTCTGAAAATGCCGCATTTGCTCGATCTGCAGACGAAGTCCTATGAATGGTTCTGCAGGGAAGGGCTGAAGGATGTATTTGCAGATATTTCCCCAATTGAGGACAGCGCACATAAGTGGGCGCTTCACTTTGGCGATTACTATTTCGGCAAAGGCAAGTACAATATCGAACAGTGCAAGGCGAAGGATGTCAATTATTCGGCTCCTCTCTATGTGAAGGTGCGCCTGGAAAACAAGGAGACCGGAGAGCTGAAGGAACATGATCTTTTCATGGGTGATTTCCCGGTAATGACCGATACCGGCACGTTTATCATCAACGGTGCTGAACGTGTCATCGTTTCCCAGCTGGTCCGTTCTCCCGGCGTGTACTACAAGAAGGAAAGGGACGCTTTCGATAAGGAAATCTACAGTGCCCAGCTCATTCCGAACCGCGGTGCCTGGATCGAACTGGAATCGGATCCGTCAGGTTCCATTTCCGTTCGTATCGACAGAAACCGCAAGATGCCGGTGACTGTTCTTGTTCGTGCCCTGGGCTATTCTTCCAATGAGGAAATCCTGGATCTTTTCGATCATGATATCCACATTGAAAGGACGCTGGAGAAGGATAATACCACGGACCGCAAGTCCGCTCTCATTGAAATTTACCACAAGCTGCGCCCCGGTGAACCGGCTACGGAAGAATCCGGTACTACGCTGCTTAACAATTTCTTCTATGATCCCCGCCGTTACGATCTGGCCAAGGTAGGCCGCTACAAGCTGAACAAGAAGCTGGCCTGGAAGAACCGTCTTCGCGGTCATAAGACCGATGGCCCCATCGTGAATACGGAAACCGGCGAAGTGGTGATTGAAGCCAACAGTCTCATTGATGATGATGCTATTGCCCGTATCGAGGAAAGCGGCGTGTTCTCTTCCTTCGACCAGGTGGAAGTGATGACCCAGAAGGATGATGGCACACCGGTCAAGGTGATCTGCTCTTCCGGCAACAGGGAAGATAATTACCGTATCCTGGAACGGTGCGACATTATTGCCTGCATCGATTACCTGCTGAACATGATGCAGGGCTACGGCAGAAGCGATGATATCGACCATCTGGGCAACCGCCGCGTTCGCTGCGTAGGCGAACTTCTGCAGAACCAGTTCCGCATCGGCCTCACCCGTATGGAACGAGTGGTTCGTGAAAGAATGACTACCCAGGACCAGGACAAGATGACCCCCCAGGCTCTGGTGAATATCCGCCCTGTAGTGGCAGCTATCAAGGAATTCTTCGGATCCTCCCAGCTGTCCCAGTTCATGGACCAGACAAACCCGCTGGCTGAACTGACCCATAAGCGCCGTCTGTCCGCTCTGGGCCCCGGTGGTCTGTCCCGTGAAAGAGCAGGGTTCGAAGTCCGCGACGTACATTACTCCCATTACGGCCGTATGTGCCCGGTAGAAACCCCTGAAGGTCCTAACATCGGCCTGATTTCCTCTCTGTCCAACTACGGTATCATCAACAAGTACGGCCTCATCGAGACCCCGTACCGCATTATCGAAAAGTCGGAAGATCCCAAGACCGGCGCTAAGGAATACCACGTAACCGACGAAACAAAGTATGTCACCGCCGATATCGAAGAAGACAAGATCATTGCCCAGGCTTCGGAACCGCTGGATGCGGAAGGCCATTTCATCCATAAGAATGTGGCAAGCCGCCGCGGCCCCGATGTATTGGAAGCAGAACCGGAAGAAGTAGACCTGATGGACGTATCTCCAAAGCAGGTTGTCTCCATCGGTACATCCCTCATTCCATTCCTGGAACACGATGATACGAACCGTGCCCTCATGGGTGCCAACATGCAGCGCCAGGCTGTGCCGCTGCTCCGTCCGGAAGCGCCTCTCGTAGGCACCGGTATGGAATGGGTGGCAGGCCAGGACTCCGGCGTCTGCATCCTCGCTAAGAGGGGCGGCACCGTGGAAAGAGTGACAGGCCGCCAGATCATTGTCCGTGCAGACAATGGCGAGCTTGATACCTATGACCTCATTAAGTTCATGCGTTCCAACCAGTCCACCTGTATCAACCAGCGCCCCACCGTATTCAAGGGCGAAAGGGTTGAAAAGGGCGACACCCTGGCTGACGGCATGGCAACGGACCAGGGCGAACTGGCTCTGGGCCACAACGTACTGGTAGCCTTCGTATCCTGGGAAGGGTACAACCACGAAGATGCCGTACTGATTTCCGAACGTCTCTGCAAGGATGACCTCTACACTTCCATCCATATTGAAGAATACGAATGCGACGCCAGAGATACCAAGCTGGGCGAAGAAGAAATTACCCGCCAGCTGTCTTCCGTTTCCGAAGACGCTGTGAAATATCTGGATGAGAACGGGATTATCATGGTAGGTGCCGATGTACGGCCCGGTGATATCCTGGTAGGCAAGGTGACACCGAAGGGCGAAACCGAACTGACTCCGGAAGAAAGACTTCTGCGCGCCATCTTCGGCGACAAGGAAAGAGAAGTCCGCGATACATCCCTGCGCGTGCCCCATGGCGAATTCGGCAAGGTCGTGGACGTGAAGGTATTCACCCGTGAAAACGGCGACGAACTGGCTCCCGGCGTGAACAAACTGGTGCGCGTCTACATTGCCCAGAAACGTAAGATCCGCGAAGGCGACAAGATGGCCGGCCGTCACGGCAACAAGTGCGTATGCTCCAGAATCCTTCCGGTGGAAGATATGCCTTTCACCCCCGATGGCCGTCCGGTGGACCTGGTACTGAACCCCCTGGGCGTACCGTCCCGAATGAATATCGGCCAGATTCTGGAAATCCATCTGTCCTGGGCCTGCCATATGCTGGGCGAAGAAATCCGCGCAGCCCTGAAAGCAGGAGAGGGCTCTGACCAGTACGAAGAAATGAAGCAGCGCCTCATCGACTGCGGCTATGATTTTGAAAAATACGGCATGCCTGAACCTACAGAATCGGGCATCCACATTGCAACGCCTGTCTTCGACGGCTGCCGCGATGAAGACCTGGCAGCTACCCTGAAGGCAGCCGGACTTCCGGCCAACGCCAAGACCGACCTCTATGACGGCCGTACCGGTGAAAAACTGGACAACCAGGTCACCATCGGCTGGAAATACATGCTGAAACTCCATCATCTGGTTGATGATAAGATTCATGCCCGCTCCACCGGTCCATACTCCCTGGTTACCCAGCAGCCACTGGGCGGCAAGGCACAGTTCGGCGGCCAGCGCTTCGGCGAAATGGAAGTCTGGGCACTGGAAGCCTACGGTGCAGCCTACACCCTGCAGGAAATCCTGACAGTGAAGTCCGATGATGTCATCGGTCGTGTGAAGGCTTATGAAAAGATTGTCAAGGGCGAAAACATTCCGAGCCCCGGCGTTCCGGAATCTTTCAAGGTCCTCATGAAAGAACTGCAGTCCATCGGACTGGACGTACGGATTCTCAATGAAAACGGGGATGAAGTGGTTCTGAAGGAACTGGACGAAAGCGATCTGGAACAGGGTTACGGCGGCGGCGAACGCTGGCACCGGGACGAAGTGAAGGAAGCCATGGAAGGGGACAGTGCAGTCACTGAATCCAGAAATGCCATGGAAACATCCATGAACGGCGGAGCAGCTGCCGACAACAATGATGTAGCCTCCTTCAACGATACCCTGGAAGCCGAAGCCAATGCTCCCACCGACGAAGAAGCAGGATTCGGCGAAACGGATATGAACAATGAAACCGGCCACAATGATGGCCAGGATGAATAAACCCGGAAAGGAGAAGAACCCAATTGTTAGATGTAAACGAATTTGATTCCATGAAAATCGGTATCGCCTCTCCGGAAAAGATCCTTGAATGGTCCCACGGCGAAGTGACCAAGCCGGAAACCATCAACTACAGAACCCTGAAGGCAGAAACCGACGGTCTCTTCTGTGAAAAGATTTTCGGACCAACCAAGGACTGGGAATGCAAATGCGGCAAATACAAGAAAATGCGCTACAGAGGCACCATCTGCGACAAGTGCGGCGTAGAAGTGACCAGCTCCAAGGTGCGTCGTGAAAGAATGGGCCACATTGCTCTTGCCTGCCCGGTATCCCATATCTGGTATTTCAAAGGCACCCCTTCCCGCATCGGCCTGATTCTTGAAATCTCCCCCCGCCAGCTGGAAAGAGTCCTCTATTTCGCAGCTTATATCGTCCTTGACCCCGGCAGCACAGACCTTCTGAAGAAGCAGGTGCTGAACGAACAGGAATACCAGGATGCTGTAGCTAAATTCGGCCCCGGCTCCTTCAAAGCCCAGATGGGCGCAGAAGCCATCCAGAAACTGCTGAAGGAACTGGACCTGCCGAAACTGGAAGCAGCCCTCAAGAAGGAAATCGAAGAAGGCAGCGGCCAGCGTAAAGTAAGATGCATCCGCCGTCTGGAAGAAGTAGAAGCCTTCCTTCACTCCGGCAACAAACCGGAATGGATGATCCTCACCGTCCTTCCGGTCATTCCGCCGGACCTCCGTCCGATGGTCCAGCTTGACGGCGGCCGTTTTGCCACCTCCGACCTGAATGACCTGTACCGCCGCGTCATCAACAGAAACAACCGTCTGAAACGGCTTATGGAACTGGGCGCTCCGGAAATCATCATCCGCAACGAAAAACGTATGCTCCAGGAAGCCGTAGATGCCCTCATCGATAACGGCCGCCGCGGCAGAGCCGTATCGGGCCCCGGCAACCGTCCCCTGAAGTCCCTGTCCGACATGCTGAAAGGCAAGCAGGGCCGTTTCCGTCAGAACCTCCTCGGTAAACGTGTCGACTACTCCGGCCGTTCCGTAATCGTCGTAGGTCCTGAACTGAAAATGTACCAGTGCGGCCTGCCGAAGGAAATGGCCATCGAACTCTTCAAGCCCTTCATTATGCATGAGCTCATCAAGAGAGGCGTAGCCAACAACCTGAAAGCAGCCCGTAAGAAAGTAGATAAACTGGCTCCCGAAGTCTGGGATGTACTGGGCGATGTGATCAAAGAACATCCGGTACTCCTGAACCGTGCGCCTACCCTGCACAGACTGGGCATCCAGGCCTTCGAACCTATCCTCTGGGAAGGCCGTGCCATCAAGCTGCACCCCCTGGTATGCCCGGGCTACAACGCCGACTTCGACGGCGACCAGATGGCCTGCCATCTGCCGCTGTCTGTGGAAGCACAGGCTGAAGCCAGAACCCTCATGCTTTCCATTAACAACATCCTTTCCACCAAGGATGGCAAACCGGTAGCTATTCCTTCCCAGGATATGATTCTGGGCTCCTACTACCTCACCATTGTGGAAACGGCCAACGATGCGAAAGTCGATTTCACACCGGAAGAAAAAGCAGCCAACCCCAATGCGAAATTTGACCCCATGAAACAGTGGAAAAAGGCAGAAGATGAAATGGACACCTCCCGCCTCCACGCCTATACCGGATACGACGAAGTCATGCTGGCCTATGCCCTCCATGAAATCCGCATCCACGATTTCATCAAAGTCCGCATCCCCAAAGAAGACCGTCCCGACGGCTTCAATGAAGATGACAAGGACCTGGTCATCACCACCCCCGGCCGTCTGATTTTCAACTACGCCATTCCAAGGGAACTCCGTTTCTTCTACAAACGCCATGAAAAGAGAGTAGACGAAAACGGAAAGACCTACGAAGTAGTGAACAACGGTCTGGGCATCACCATCGGCAAGAAGCAGATGGGCAAGCTCGTAAACGACTGCTTCAAGAAACTGGGCTTCAAAGCCACCGGCGACCTTCTGGACTCCGTCAAAGCCCTGGGCTTCCACTACGCCCTGGTTTCCGGCATTTCCATCGGCATCTACGACGTAGCCGTACCGCCTGAAAAGGATAAGATCCTGGCAGACGGCGATGCCAAGGTAGAACAGATTAAGAAATTCTTCCGCCGCGGCCTCATGACCGACGATGAAAGATACAGAAGAGTCGTTGAAGTATGGAGCAAGAAGACAGACGAAGTAGGTGCTGCCATGAAGAGCTCCATGGTGAAATTCAACCCGCTGACCATGATGGCCCAGTCCGGCGCCCGTGGTAATGATAACCAGATCAGACAGCTGGCCGGCATGCGCGGCCTCATTGCCGATACCTCCGGTAAGACCGTAGAACTGCCGGTTAAGGCAAACTTCCGCGAAGGCCTCACCGTCCTCGATTACTTCACCTCCTCCCACGGCGCCCGTAAAGGTCTGGCCGACACCGCACTCCGTACGGCAGACTCCGGCTACCTGACCCGCCGTCTGGTCGACGTTTCCCAGGACGTCATCGTCCGCGAAGAAGACTGCGACGTACAGGTGCTGAACTTCGACAGAGAACAGAGCATCATCGCCTCCCAGCCGGAAGTGAAGAACCGCATTATGACCCTGAAGCCCCACCTTCTGGGAGCTGTCCTTGACGAAGACGTCATTGACAGAAGAAACGGCGACATTCTTCTGGTGAAAGGCAAGACCCTGGACGCCGACGATGTGACCCTTCTGAACCACCATCTGGTAGAAGAAATCAAAGTCATCATCCCCTCCGCTGAAGGCGAAGAAGCTGAAAAACAGCAGACCTTCAACCTGGGCACCGCTGACGCCGTAGCCGAATACAACCGGGCTATGCGCCACCACCTCACCGTCCACTTTGCCGGAAAGAAACTGGAAGAAGACGCCTATGACCGCAAAGGAAACCTGGTTCTTCCGAAAGGCACCGAAATCACTCCGGAAGCTGCAGAAACCATTCTCTCCTCCGACATTCCTCTCATCAAAGTCCGTATGGACCAGATGGAAGGCGTAGAAGTCAGCAAGATCGAAGAAAACGGACAGCCCATCGAATCCCTGGCAGACCGCATTGCCGGCCGCTGCCCGCTGGAAGATGTGGTGAACCCTGACACCGGCGAAATCATCGCAAAGAAAAACGAAGAAATCACCGATGACCAGGCAGCTGAAATCGAAAAACACTACGACAAGCTCAAAGTCCGCTCCATCCTTACCTGCCGCTCCGCTCACGGCGTCTGCGCTAAATGCTATGGCAGAAACCTGGCTACCGGCCGTCATGTAGAAATCGGCGAAGCCGTAGGCATCATCGCCGCCCAGTCCATCGGCGAACCTGGTACCCAGCTCACCATGCGTACATTCCATACCGGCGGCGTTGCTTCCGCAGAAGATATCACACAGGGTCTTCCTCGTGTCGAAGAATTGTTCGAAGCACGTAAACCGAAAGGCAATGCTACCATTTCCCGCATCGCCGGCACCGTATCCATCACCTCCGCTGAAGACAACCCCAACGTTAAGATCATCAACATCACCAACGATGAGGAAACGGAAAGCGAAAAGATTCCGGTGGCCAAAAAGATTTCCGTACAGGACGGACAGCACATCGAAGCAGGCACCCGCCTCTTTGAAGGTAACGTCAACCCCCACGATATCCTGGCAGTCCTCGGCGTACAGGCTACCCAGAACTATATCGTTAAAGAAGTACAGAAAGTATATAGAAGCCAGGGCGTAGAAATCAATGATAAACACATTGAAATCATCGTTCACCAGATGCTCCGCAAGATCAAGATCATAGATCCCGGAGACTCCGGCTGGCTCCCCGGCGAAACCGTAGATATCGTCGCATACCGCGGCACCAATGAACGCCTCGAAGACGAAGGCAGAAAGAAAGCCATCGGTGAAAACCTGCTCCTCGGCACCACCAAGGCAGCCCTGGCCACCGACTCCTTCCTCTCCGCCGCATCCTTCCAGGAAACCACCAGAGTACTTACCGAAGCCGCTATCAAAGGCAAGGAAGATCCTCTCCTGGGCCTCAAGGAAAACGTCATCATCGGCAAACTCATTCCTGCCGGCACCGGCATGTCCCGCTACCGCAAGCTCAAAGTGGTTCACAACGACGAACCGCCGGCAGCTGAAGAAAAAGCGGAATAATATCAAAAAAACAGCTCCTTTCAAGGGGCTGTTTTTTTTATGGACAAGCCCCTTTGGGGCTTGAAGGTTCTAAAGTTTGACGGGGCTGTGGCCCCGAGGATTCTTAAGTTTGACAGCGGCTATGCCGCTGAGGGTTGTGGAGGGCGCCTCTAAATTATAGAAGGCGCCAGTTTGTATAAAACCTTTACAACCGCCCTGCGGGCGAGGGAAATTCATTCCCCCTTGCCCGCTTCGCGGGACTTCCCCCGCAAGCGGGGGCAGAATAACCCGTGCTTATTGTAGTGCGACTTATGAAAGGATTGCTTTGCGGATCTTTATTGTCCCACCGCTCAGCGGGGGGAAGGTGGTGCCGTAAGGCACCAAAGGGGGGGGAAGCCACCGGAGGTGGCTGATTACCGTAATGTTTTTCATGCTATATGACTCATAAAGCCAATCCCGTAACGTTCTTGCGTCCCCTTTAGGGGAAGAGGGCCACGAAGTGGCGAAGGGGTGGACGGTGGTAAGAATGATTATGACACTCAATACGGACGTGACCGCCGAAAGGCGGCATTATAATACTCATCGCCCTGCGGGCGATACCACAACCCTCGGCCCGAAGGGCCGTCAAACTTAAGAACCCTCCGGCCGTCAGGCCGGTCAATCCTAAGAACCTTCACACCGTAGGTGTGTCCAATGGCGAAGCCGCCACCACAACTCTCGGCCTGAAAGGCCGTCAAACTTAAGAACCCTCCGGCCAACGGCCGGTCAATCCTAAGAACCCTCACGCCGAAGGCGTGTCCAAAGGCGCGTCCAACTCCCCCTTGAGAATTTCCCTGTTTTTCTCTACAATAAAAAGAAAACAGGCGTGACGCCTCTATTGATAGAGAAGGAGCTTCTATGAAAAAGCTTAGGAATATAGTCCTGGCGGCATCGCTGCTTATGGGCGGATGGCAGGCGGCCATGGCGGAGGACCTGACCATTGCCGGTCTGGGCACGATGCCTTTGGACAGCCGGATTTCCATTACCGACGGGAAAGATAATGTGATGATGGATTTGTTTAAAAAAGAAACGAAGAAGAAGGGCTACGGAAAGACGGCAAGGGTGCTCATGTGGAGCATGCTTGCCGTGCCGCCAGGCATGAATCTTTATCCTGAGAAGGCGCCTTATCCCTACGACTCTCTTCATCTGTACCAGCTGGTGAAACGGACCGTTTCCGGCACTTATACGGCGGCGGTATTTGTCTTTTCCGGCACCGAGGACGATTTCTTCCATGAAGGAGGCAGGAAGGCCGCCCTTTTCTGGAGGGATGCTTTCCGGGAAGATGCCGGCCGCCCTACCTCTCTCTTCGGCATGCCCAAGATTTCCACTGCCGAATTTCAGGGATTTCTGGATGAAATGATGAAAGAAAAGGGAGACGGCAGCCGGGCGGTGAAGATACTGACCTTCAATCCCTGGCATGCTTTCCGGGACGGCGATGGCACCTATCACTGGTCCCAGGAGGCCAAGGTGATTATTACCAATGAAAAAGGTCTGTCCTATCCGCTTTGGGTTTACACCTCCCTCTATAAAGAAGGAAATCGGTACTACCTGATTGAAGTCAATGGCAGTCACGAAGCGGCGGATGCCCTGGGCGATTCCCTGGTTTACGGACTGTATCAGTTGAAAAGGAGCAGCAAATGAAAAGATTGGTACCATGGATCCTGGCAGCCCTGATTCTGGCCGGCGGCAGTGCCTCAGCCTACGACATAGCCTCCCTGGCAGGGAAGACTCTTTCTAAAAATTTCATCTATAAAGACATTCCAGAGACCCAGAGCTTAAGCTTTGGGGGCGGAGAGATTCCCTACCACATGGGACAGCTCTCCATTATCAGAAAACGGTCCCAGAAATTTTCCTCCGGCTATATCGTGCAGGCCAAACTGCCCCATCAGCTGGCGGAAGAGATGCGCCCCTATTTCCGCATGAATCTGGGAGAAGAGCAGTGGGAAGGACTCTCCCGGGTGAACCGGGCCCTGCTGAATCCTGCATCGCCCCTTCGGGTGAACATGGAAAAAACAGTGATGAGCCTGGCTGTCAACGCCCTGGGGGAAGTAGCGGAGCAGAATGTGACTGCGGACATCTCGGAAATCGAACCCTTCCGCCGCCTCACTGCCGATGAAGCCTACGTCTTCACCGCCGGCGCCCATATTACCTACAATGCAGGAGGCCTCATCCTCCCCATGTACAGCCGGGCCTACTTCTTCCCCAGCTCCGACGGAAAAAACCTGGACGTCCTCATGCTTTTCACTCCTGACGAAGGCAAAGGCCCCCTGGTCTACGCCATCGACGACCTGGCCAAAGAAGCGGCCAAAGAAGAACTCCTCGGCGCAGGAGGATACAGAGACCTGGGAGTGATACTGGGAAAGACAAGCCCTGACGGGCGTGAGGGTTGACGGCCCGCTGGGCCGAAGGTTCTTAAGGGGCTTAAGTTTGACGCGCCTTTGGCGTGCACAGCGAACATGATTTGAAGGAGCAAAGCGACGCACAAATCATAGTGAGTCGTTTCCCCTTTAGGGGCGAGGGATGTGGTGGGGCGCCTCTAAAATTATAGAAGGCGCCCTCTTATGAAAAAACCTTTACAACCGCCCTGCGGGCGTTGGAAATGCATTCCCCCCTTTGGTGGCTGGCGCCACCACCTTTCCGCCCCTCTGGGAAGCGTGTCACTGGATTCTCAGTCGCCTACGGCTCCTTGCGAATCCAGTTCCCTTGCCACCGCAAGCGGGGGCACTATAAAGCTCCGTTATGCTGTGAGCTGCTTATGAAAGGACTGCTTTTCAGAGCTTTATTGTCCCACCGCTCCGCGGGGGGAAGGTGGTGCCGTAAGGCACCAAAGGGGGGAAAGCCACCGGAGGTGGCTGATCGACGTAATGCTTTTCATGCCATATGACACAGAAAGGTAAATCCGTAACGCTGACTTTATAAGCATTGCCCGAAGGGCAATCCGCAACCCTCGGCCCGAAGGGCCGTTGCCCCTTGAGCGAAGCGAACACAACCCGCCGCCGTCAGGCGGCCACAACCCTCGGGGCGAAGCCCCGTCAACCTTCCCCTCTGAACCCTCTGAACCTTCTGAACCCGGGGCCGGAGAGCGTCCCTTTTCTTGCTTTTTCGGTGCGAAGCCGTGGGAATTGTGGTAATATAATGATGTATTTACAGGCTCTAACGTATGCATTCATTTCACAGGGCGCAGGGTCTGCGTCTTTGGGAATCAGGGGAAGGAGTGTTGAACTTGTCTGATATCAGACGTTTGTATGTAAGAAAGAAGGAAGGGTTCCGCCAGGGGGAGGAAAGTCTGACTCGCCAGCTTCGGGAGGTGCTGGGGGATCGGATTTCTGATTCCGCCATTTACCATCGTTACGATGTGGACGGCCTTACGGATGAGGATTATGAGAAGGCAGTGGCTACGGTGTTCTCGGAACCTCCGGTGGATGATACAGAGACAGCTCTTCCGAAGGGGGACCTGGTGCTGGGCGTGGAGTTCCTGCCGGGGCAGTATGATCAGCGGGCGGACTCGGCTGAGCAGTGCCTTGCCATTGTGACGGGAAAGGATGGCGCCCGGGTGCGCTGCGCTCTGGTGTATGCGTTCCACGGCCATTTTGAAAAAGGGGACCGGGAGAAGATCGTGAAGTTCCTGGTGAACCCGGTGGAATCCAGGGAGGCTTCTCTGGCTCCTGCGGAAACGCTGGATCTTCCTATCGAAGACCCCAAGCCGGTGCCGGTGGTGGAAGGCCTTAGAAATCTGGATGACAAGGGGATGGATGATCTGATTTCCTCCATGGGCCTTGCCATGAGCCATGAGGATCTGGCTATGATCCGCGATTATTTCCGGGATGAGGAAAAACGGGATCCCACGGTGACGGAAATCCGGGTATTGGATACCTACTGGTCTGACCACTGCCGTCATACCACGTTCTCCACGAAGCTCACCGACATTGATGTAGAGGAAGGTGCTTTTACCGCTCCTATTTCCAAAGCGCTCAAAGAATACGAAGAGACGAGAATCCATATTTACGGAAAAGATACGAAGCGCCCGGTGACCCTTATGGATATGGCCACGGCGGCTGTGAAGGCTCTCCGGAAGGAAGGAAAGCTGGATAATCTGGATGCTTCGGAGGAAGTGAATGCCTGCACCATCAAGGTGAAAATCGATACGGTAAACGGCAGCGAAGACTGGCTTCTTCTCTTCAAGAATGAAACCCATAACCATCCTACGGAAATCGAACCTTTCGGCGGCGCAGCTACCTGTCTTGGCGGCTGCATCAGGGATCCTCTCTCCGGCCGTTCCTATGTATACCAGGCCATGCGCGTCACCGGTGCCGGCGACCCCAGAACGCCTCTTTCCGAGACTCTGCCGGGTAAGCTCCCCCAGCGGAAGATTACCATTGAAGCAGCCAAAGGGTACAGTTCCTATGGCAACCAGATCGGTCTGGCTACAGGGGAAGTGAAGGAATACTACCATCCCGGATTTATTGCAAAGCGCATGGAAATCGGTGCGGTGGTGGCCGCAGCTCCTGCGGACCATGTCATCCGCCTGACGCCCCAGCCGGGAGATGTGGTGATTCTGGTAGGCGGACGGACCGGCCGTGACGGCATGGGCGGCGCCACCGGTTCTTCCAAGGAACTGAATACGGAATCCATTGAAACCTGCGGCGCAGAAGTGCAGAAGGGCAATCCTCTGACGGAAAGAAAGATTCAGTGCCTCTTCCGCCGGGGTGAAGTGACCCGCCTCATTAAGCGGTGCAATGATTTCGGTGCCGGCGGCGTATCTGTGGCAGTGGGGGAACTCACTGACGGACTGGATATCAACCTGGACAAGGTGCCGAAGAAATATGAAGGCCTTGACGGCACGGAACTGGCTATTTCTGAATCCCAGGAACGGATGGCCGTGGTGGTGAAGAAGGAAGATGCGGACCAGTTTATCCGCTATGCAGCAGAAGAAAACCTGGAAGCCACAGTCATTGCCGATGTGACCGATACGAACCGGCTGGTGATGAAGTGGAGAGGGGTGCCTATTGTCAATATTTCCAGAGCTTTTCTGGATACCAACGGCGCCCAGCAGGTGAGAGCTGCCCATATTGCAAAGCCCGATGACAAAGGGTATTTCCATCCCAAAGCTGTTTCTTCCGTGAAGGATGCCTGGATTTCCGCCATGGGGGATCTGAACAACTGCTCCCAGCAGGGACTGTCTGAACGGTTCGACTCCACCGTCGGTGCCGGCACGGTGCTCATGCCTTTCGGCGGAAAGTACCAGAAGACGCCGGCCGACGGCATGGCAGCCAAGTTCCCGGTGAGAAAGGGAGAAACCGACAGCGCCAGCTTCATGGCCCATGGGTTTGACCCGGATCTGGCCACCTGGAGTCCTTTCCACGGGGCTGTCTATGCGGTCCTTCTTTCCGTCACCCGTCTGGTGGCCATGGGGGCTGACTGGAGAAAGGCTTATCTCACACTGCAGGAATATTTCGAAAAACTGACAGATAAAACAAGCTGGGGCAAGCCGGCAGCAGCTCTTCTGGGAGCCTTCCACATGCAGGAAGCCCTGGGTCTTGGCGCCATCGGCGGCAAGGACTCCATGAGCGGCACCTTCAATGATATCCACGTACCGCCGACGCTGGTATCCTTTGCCATTGCTCCCGGTAAAGCATCGGAAGCAGTGAGCCAGGAACTGAAGAAGGAAGGGGACGTACTGGTCCTCTTCGGTATGCCTAAGGATAAGGAAGGCATGCCGGACCTTGATGTATTCAAGAAACATGCTGACTTCCTCTATCAGGAAGTGAAAGCGGGCCATGTGGCTGCCATGAAGGCTGTAGACCATGGCGGCGTGGCTGTGACAGCAGCGAAGATGGCCTTCGGCAACGGCCTGGGCATCCGCTTTACGGAAAATCTGCCGCTTCCCAAATTCTTCGGCAACTTCTATGGTGCCATCATTGTAGAAACCACGCCGGAAGAAGCGGAGCGCTTTGCTAAAGAACCGCATACCAAGATTCTGGGTACTGTGGGCGGAAAGGCTATGGAAGCCTACGGAGAAACCATTTCCCTCTCCGACCTCCTTTCGGCCTATGAAAAACCGCTGGATTCCATTTTCCCAAGAAGGGCGGCAAGCATCGAAAAGCCAGATCCTGTTCTTCCGGAAGTATCCGCTATTCCTCAGTTCTACGTGCACACCAACCTGCCCCGGCCCCGGGTCTTCATCCCCACCATGCCCGGCAACAACTGTGAAGTGGACAGTGCCAGAGCCTTTGAACGGGCCGGCGCCGTTTCCGATATTTTCATCTTTAGAAATCGGGACTCTGCAGAACTGAAGGCATCGGTAGAAGAAATGGCAGAGCGCATCAGCCATGCCCAGATCGTCATGTTCCCCGGCGGCTTCTCTGCCGGTGACGAACCGGACGGCAGCGGTAAATTCATTGCCGCCGTATTCCGCAACGACATGCTGAAAGAAGCCATGGACAAGCTCCTCCATGAAAGAGACGGCCTGGCCCTGGGCATCTGCAACGGCTTCCAGGCTCTCATCAAGCTGGGCCTTGTACCGTACGGCGAATTCAAGCCTCTCACCAGTGACGCGCCTACGCTGACTTTCAACACCATCGGCCGTCATCTGTCCCGCTTCGTTACTACCAAAGTGGTATCTACCAAGTCCCCCTGGCTTTCCCTCTGCAAGCCGGGAGACCTCTACAGCATTGCCATCAGCCACGGCGAAGGCCGCTTCATCGCTTCCGATGAACAGATCAAAGCCCTTGCCGCCAATGGCCAGATTGCGACCCAGTATACCGACTTTGAAGGCCATACCACCTATGACAGCCGCTTCAACCCCAACGGTTCCTCCTGGGCTGTGGAAGGCATCACCAGTCCTGACGGCAGAGTGCTGGGCAAGATGGGCCACACCGAACGGCGCGGCGAGAACATTGCCAAAAATATCTGCGGAAATAAATACCAGCCCCTCTTCGAGGCCGGCGTGAAATATTTCAAAGGCTGATTGACGACATGAAAAACTGTGGCAAAGGGTCTCTTCTGCCACAGTTTTTTCATGGCTCATTTCAGAGACAGGGCGTTTTCCTCCGGCAGCGGAGAAAGAATTTGACTGTCATTTGCATTGTGATATATTGAAAGAAGAAAGAGAAAAGATAGGGAGTGGACATAGAGAAATGAGCAGAATTTTAAAATATGGCGAAAAAGCAGCCGTCACAAAAGAAGAACGGGCTTTACCCTATTTCAAGTATTTCGAAAGAGACATGGCCCCGGTTCCTGCGGAAAAGCTGGCCCTTCTGGACAAAGTGCAGCACCGGGTGGTGCCTTTTGACAAAAAGAATCTGTTTCTCACCGGAGAAGACGAAGCAGAAGGATACTGCCAGATAGGGTATGGCGTTTCCCCTGACGGCACTGGTTTTGTAGCCAACAGGACCTATATGCCCGGTGTGACAGTGGACATGATGGACTGGTGGTTTCCATGGCACAGTGTGGGAAGCGACCTCAGATACAAAATCTGGGACCCTAAAGACCATTACTTCGCAAGAGCAGACAGGGCAGCCTATGTGCTGGACCCCCGGGTTCCCATGAAAGAAAAGACCTGGGGCGTGGACCATTACATTATGGAAGATACCGGCGCAGGTCCCGAATTTCTGCAGCTCTGCTTCAAAAGACCCTCTGACTTCGGCTATGACGAATCACTGGTGGGAAAGGGGAAATGCGCTTCCCTGGTGTGCGCCATCGGCAAAAGCCGGATAGCCGCCGCCATGACCCACAAATGGTATCCCTATAAGGAAGGCATCCTTTTCTGCTCCCGCTTCTGGATCGGCTTCGGCTGGGTGGACGGCCGCATTGTGAAAACCCTGCCGGAAGGCGCGGAAATCCCGGCAAAAGCAGCCCGCGGACTCTATCACCACAGCATCGAAGAATTCACCAATCTGGCTGCCATACTGCCCGATGTGTATCGGGAGAACAGGGATAATTTCTAAATCCCATAGGAAAGAACGGATGGAACTGTTACAATACAGGTAAGAAAGGCTTAGATACCTGTTATGAAAAGGCATCAGGAAAAGGCTCTATGAAACCGGGGCACACCGGGCTGGGACGTCATTTTCCCATGTCATTCAAGGACGGAAAGGAGGCATACCATGGAACCGAAAAGCACGGACAGCAGCGCCATGTTTTTTATCAAGCGCCTCATTCAGCGGTTTAACGATGACAACGTAACGGCCCTGGCCGCAGAAGCTACCTATTATTTCATCCTGGGCCTCATTCCGTTCCTCATCTTTCTGGTGAACAGTATGCTCTTCTTTGCGGCGCCCCAGATCCATGTGATACTGAACCTCCTTTCCTACCTGCCCGCCGATGTGGCAGCCGCCATGGAAACGAACATCCTCCGTATCATCCAGGCTCGAAGCTCCATCTGGCTCTTCATCGGTCTTGCCGGCGCCCTGTGGACCTCCTCCCAGGGCGTGGACACCCTGATCCGCTCCACAGACCTGGCGGTGTACGGCGACCGGAACAAGCAGTCCTATGTGCGGGTAAACGCCAAATCCATTATCTTCACCCTCTTCATTTCCTTCGCCATGATCCTGTCCCTGGGGCTCATCGTCTTCGGCAATGCCGTGGTCTATGCCATTGCCTACTACTTCCACGTCCCCGACATGCTGCTCCAGCTCTGGACAGTGGCCAAATTTGCCATTCCCTTCGTCATCATCGCCTTCTCCCTGGCCGCCTTCTACGAATACGCACCGGCAGGCAGACGGTCCGACTGGAACCGTGTCATTCCCACCGCTTTCCTGGTCACCCTCATCTGGATCGGCCTCACCGCCGCCTATGGCTACTATATCCTCCACGTATCCTCCATGGGCCTGACCTACGGCTCCCTCATCGGCCTGGTGGTCCTCTTCATCTGGTTCCACCTGGCCGCCATGGTCATTATTGCCGGCGGCGAACTCATAGAAACCTGGGGAGAAACAGTGGAAAGAGAGCGCCCTGACGGCCGCGAGGGTTGACGGGGCGGCTTATGGACAAGCTCCTTTGTGGTTAGGGTTCAGGCGCCTTTCGGCGCAGTCGGGATCGGGACCAGCGCGGTGCTTTCCAGTATTCCCGAAGGTTGACACGCCCTGACGGGCGTGAGGGTTGAGCCAGCCGCCGGGCCTTTGGCCCTGGGCTGCCAGGGTTCTGTCCGGGACCGGCTGACGCCTCCCGGACGGGTTGAGGGCTTCCGCCCTCGGGAGTTATATAGTATCGCTGCGCTGGCGAGGTGAGCGCCCTTTCGGGCGCCTTTTTTTATGCCGCCTTTGGCGGCTAAAACCATACAACCGCCCTGGCGGGCGTTGGAAATGCATTCCCCCTTTGGTGCCTTACGGCGCCACCTTCCCCCCGCAAGCGGTGGGACTATGGGTGCTTAGCCATGAGGCCATGTCTCTGCAGGAAAGCATAGAGCGATTTATTCTGTCCCCCGGATGGGGGAAAGTCCGGCGCAGCCGGATAAGGGGGAGCCGCGCAGCGGCTAATCACCAGAATGCTAATCAAGCCTATGACACAGAAAGGTAAATCCGTAACGCTGACTTTATAAGCATCGCCCGAAGGGCGATACCACAACCCTCGGCCTGAAAGGCCGTCAAACCTAAGAACCCTCCGGCCAACGGCCGGTCCATCTTAAGAACCCTCACGCCATAGGCGCGTCCAAAAAAAAAACAGTGCTTCCCGAAAAAAGGGGAGCACTGTTTTTTTTACCAGCGTTTATGACTATTTCACCTGCATCTGGACAGCGGTCTTTGTTTCTATTTCTTCTTCGTCCCGTCCTACGCACCAGGAGGCGAAGAGGGAGCCGGACACGTTGTGCCATACGGAGAAGATGGCACCGGCGATGCCGCCAGCGGCAGTGAAGTACATGAGGGCCAGGGTGGAGGCGAGGCCGGAGTTCTGCATGCCTACTTCGATGGCCATGGCCCGGATCTGGGCTTTGGTCATGCCGAATTTCCGGGCGCAGAAGAAGCCCAGGGCCATGCCGCCCAGGTTGTGGAGGATGACCACGGCCAGGATGATGAGGCCGTTATCCAGAATGGTGCGGCCTGAGAGGGATACTACGCAGCCTACGGTGAAGATGATGACCAGGGCGGAGAGCATGGGCATGACCTTTGTCACCTTAGCGACCTGTCTCGGGAAGAAGTAGTTGAATCCTACGCCTGCCAGCAGGGGGAGGAGCACCATTTTGATGATGGAAATCATCATAGCGGTGAAGCTGATATCTACCCAGGCGCCGGCGATGAGCCAGATGAGGAAAGGGGTCACGAAGGGGGCCAGTATGGTGTTTACCATGGTCATGGAAACGGAGAGGGCCACGTCAGCATGGGCAATGTAGGAAATCACATTGGATGCCGTGCCGCCGGGACAGCAGCCTACCAGCACCACACCGATGGCGATAGCCGGAGGCAGGGCGAAAATCTGAATGAGGACCGCTGCCAGTGCCGGCATGATGACGAATTGGAGAAGGCTTCCCAGAGCCACATTTTTCGGCTGTTTGAACACGTTGCGGAAATCGCCGGGGGTGAGGCTCATGCCCATGCCGAACATGATGATGCCCAGCATGATGGGAATATAAGGGGAAAGAGGCTTCATGACAGATGGGAAGAATATGCCGAAGATGCCGGCCAGTATTACGCCTACTGCCATGTAGCGGGTACAGATACGAATGATTTTATCAATCATGGGAAACTCCTTTATGGATGAATTCCTTCCGGGAGTATGCCTTCGCGGACATGTCCGGAAGGAAGATGTATCAATGAATGGATTTGGAGATGCATTTCTTCTGATGCGAAGGAATGGAGGAACGGAAAAGGAAATCAGCCGATTTCCCTTTCTTTTTCAGAGCCCCTTGTTTTGATGGGGTGGTTCTTTTCGTCTACCATCACCACTTTGGGCACCAGAGTGCGGGCTTCTTTTTCGTCCATCTGGGCATAGGCGATGATAATGACAATGTCGCCGATGGCGGTGCAGCGGGCGGCAGCGCCGTTCAGACAGATGACGCCGCTTCCCCGTTTGCCGGGAATGGTGTAGGTTTCCAGACGGGCGCCGTTGTTGTTATTGCAGATCTGCACCCTTTCGCCGGGCAGGATGCCGGCGGCATCCATAAGGTCCTCATCGATGGTAATGCTTCCCATGTATTCCAGATTGGCTTCGGTTACAGTGGCTCTATGGATTTTTCCGTGCATCATTGTATACATCATGATTATGCCTCCAGTACTACGTTATCAATCAGTCTTGTTTTGCCAAATTTCACAGCTACTGCCAGAAGGGCTTTCCCTGTCAAGGTATCGTCCAGTTCTGTGAGACCGGGCATGCCGTACATTTCTACGTAGTCAATGTCACTCATGGGTTCCGATTTGATTTCATCAGTAACCTGGGCAATGAGCTTTGCCTTGCTTCTTTCGCCTTTGTCAAAGGCTTCCCTGGCATGTTTCAAACTTCTGGAGAGCACCAGGGCTGCCTTGTGTTCTTCCGGGGAAAGGTAAACGTTCCGGGAACTTTTGGCCAGACCGTCTGCTTCACGGACGATAGGCATCATGCGGAGGTTTACATTCATGAAAAGATCGTCCACCATACGCTGGAGGACCTGGGTCTGCTGGGCATCTTTCAGACCGTAGTAGGCGCGGTCGCATTCGGTGAGGTTGAAGAACTTGGTGCATACCGTAGCTACGCCGCGGAAATGGATGGGGCGGGTGCGTCCGCAGAGAACTTTGGTAATGGGACCGCATACTTCTACCCAGGTGGGATCCTTATGAGGATACATTTCTTCCGGACTGGGGGCAAAAAGAAGGTCTGCACCGGCAGCTTCTGCGATTTTCATGTCATGGGGGAGGGTTCTGGGGTACTTGGCATAGTCTTCATTGGGACCAAACTGGGTAGGGTTTACGAAAACGGTGGTAATGGTGACATCATTTTCTGCATGGGCCGCTTTAATTAAAGAAGCGTGGCCTTCATGAAGGGCGCCCATGGTGGTGACCAGACCGATGGTTTTTCCCTCTTTCTTACACTGGTGTACAAATTCCTTCAATTCGCTGATTTTGTGGCAAAGAATCATGTTCTGCCGTCCTTCCCGGGAAAATTTCCCAACTGCTTTTCTGCAACAACGGGACAGGATTTCAATAAAAAAGGCGCACTCCAAGAAGAATGCGCTTTGTAACATGATTTCTCCAGAAAACGGCTGGCTTTCAAGTCCGTGTCCCCGGGAAAAGAAAAGGGGCATCCGAAAAGGATGCCCGCTGTTTTGAAATCTCTGCATTCGTCTCGGTTATTACAATCCAAGCGATATGAATTTTGTGGAAACATATCCGCAAACCCGTGTCCTTTCCGGAAAACCGCTGCAGCTCTGAAGATACTGTGCAGTCATAATCAGGAAACAGGTATCAACTGCGAGCCTGTCCATGTCATTTTAAGCTCTCCCCAGGGAGATGCCCCTATGCGCCCGATACAGGCATATGTTCCAAAAGAAAGGATACTACCGTCCGCAGAAATTGTCAAGGAGGGACAAGCCCTTTGGGGCGTGAGTGGGCAGGCGCCTTTCGGTGCGGTGCTTTCCAATATTCCCGTAGGTTGACACGCCCTTACGGGCGTGAGGGTTGAGCCAGCCGCCGGGCCTTTGGCCCTGGGCTGCCAGGGTTCTGCCTGTGATCGGCTTCGCCTTACAGGCGGGTTGAGTGCTTCCGCCCTCGGGAGGTATATAGTACCGCTGCGCTGGCGAGGTGGGCGCCCTTTCGGGCGCCATTTTTTATGCCGCCTTTGGCGGCTAAAACCATACAACCGCCCTGCGGGCGAGGGAGGTTCCCCCTTTGGTGGCTGGCGCCACCACCTTCCCGCCGCAAGCGGGAGCACTATAAAGCTCCGTTATGCTGTGAGCTGCTTATGAAAGGACTGCTTTTCAGAGCTTTATTCTGCCCCCTGCATAGGGGGAAGTCCGGCGCAGCCCGGATAGGGGGTGGCGAGCGCAGCGAGCCAGTCAGCAGAATTGTTTTCATGTCATATGACACTGAAAGTAAATTCCGTAACGCTGACTATATAAGCATTGCCGCAGAGCGGCAATCCGCAACCCTCTGAACCCTTTGAACCTTCTGAACCCTTTGAACCCTCACACCGAAGGTGTGTCCAATGGCAATCCGCAACCCTCTGAACACTCCGGTACTATTTCGTCTTTACTATCATGACGAAGGCGATCCTTCCATCCTTATATTCTACGGTGAGGGGAATGGAGAGGAGGGAGGAGAGTTCCCGGGCTATGGAAAGACCTATGCCGTAGCCTGTCTTTTTGCTGTTGTGGGATTCGTCGTTTCGGTAGAACCGTTCAAAGAAGCGGCTGTAGTCCACGTCTTTACCGTCTTTGTAGTCGTTGGATACGGAGAGGCGGAGGGTGTCTTTCTTTTTTCCCTTTTCTGCTGAAAGGAGGATGGTGCCGCCGTCGTCGCAGTATTTCACTGCATTGTCCAGAAGGATGTGGAGGATTTCGGAGAGGTATTTTTCATCGCTTCTGGCAGTGAGTCCATCTTCTGCGGACAGGGTCAGTTTCTTTCCCTGGTCTTTGGCCAGAAGGTCGAAGTCCTCTTTCAGGCGGGCAAACATATCCTTCACAGGGAAGGAGAGGAACTGGAGCTGGGCCCTGGTGGCTTCGCCGGCTTTGGAGAGGAGGATGAGGTGGCTGATGAGGCCGGACATGCGGCGCACCTGTTTGATAATGCCCTCGGTCCACTGGTTTTTGCCGTTCATCATTTCCATGGCTTCTGCATTGACGGAAATAATGGCCAGCGGTGTTTTCAGTTCGTGGCTGGCGTTGGTGATGAATCGTTTCTGGTTTTCCAGGTTCTTGACGAAAGGGGCGATGGCCCGCTTGGAGAGGAAGGCGAAAATCAGGACATAGAGGATGATGCAGAAGAAGCCGAACCATACGGAGTAGGAGAGGAAGGTGTGCACGTCGGAGAATTCACGGGTGCAGTCCAGAATGACAAGCAGGGTGGAGCCGTCTTCAAGGGTGGTTTTCATGAAGCCGTAGCGGGCTTTATTTTTCTGCAGAAAGCCGCTGTCCGAGGGGGAAGCAAGGGCGATTCTGGCAAATTCCACGGCCTGTTCTTCAGAGAAGGCTACAATGTTTTTTACGTTGACTGCGGTGATGCGGCCGCTGCTGTCCAGTCGAAGGGAAAAGTAGCGGGTCTGGTAGGCAAATTCCGGTGTATCTTCCGGCCAGGTGATGCCGGGGAAGAAGTCTTTCCCCCAGGAGGCAGTATCGGCAGGATGGTAGCGGGAGGGCATGGTGCCTCCGTTCTGGGTGATATAGGTCATGGTATCCAGGCAGTGCTCCCGCATGGCGTAGAAACCCATCATGTTGATGAGGCCCAGGGCGCCGGCCACGATAATGAATATGGCCAGGGTGGCCAGAAGGATGAACTGGCGGCGCAGTTTTTTGATGAGGTTCATGGCTCCTCCCGAAGGGTCAGCTTGAAATCTTTCCCTTCTTCCCCGTCAATGGCCAGGTCTGAGTTGATGGCGGACAGTTTTTCTCTCAGGTAGGAAATGTAAATCCACACCACGCTTTCATCGACCCCTTCTTCTCCGCTCCAGATTTTCTGGAAGATGTAGGAGGTGGAGAGAGGTTTGCCGTTATGGAGCATGAGGAGTTTCATCAGTTTCGTTTCCTTGCCGGAGAGGCGGATGGAATTATGGGCGGAAAGTTCCTGCTCTTCCGTGTCCAGGCTGGTGGAGCCGGCGGAAAGGGTGGAGGGGGTGAAGTCTTTCCCTCTTCTGGTGAGGGAACGGATACGGGCCAGCAGTTCTCCGATGGCAAAAGGTTTGGTGAGGTAATCGTCGGCACCGGCGTCAAGGCCGGTAATGCGGTCATCCACTTCGGATTTGGCGGTGAGCATGATTACCGGCGTTACATCACCGGCTGCGCGGACTTCCTTCAGGGCGGTGATGCCGTCTTTCACGGGCATCATAATGTCAAAGACCATGCAGTCATAGTTGGTGCGGGAGGCCAGGTCCACAGCCACCGCCCCGTTTTCTGCCCAGTCCACATCGAAGCCCTGGTGTTTCATAATGGCAATCAGCACGTCGGCCATATCTTTTTCATCTTCAGCAAGCAGTATACGCATAGGTTCTCCTTTATTCTTAATGTTCCTGACGGATAAGGTTACGGATGGTCTGCATGGACAGGTCACAGGATGCCAGTTCATCGGCGCATCGCTTCAGTTCCCGTGTAATCATTTCCGGATTTTTGATGTTTTTTTTGTACTTCATCTGGTGTTCCAGACTGGCCCAGGAATCCATGGCAATGGTGCGAAGCTGGATTTCCACGAAGAAATGGCCGGGATTGTCGCCTTTCACGTCTTCCAGAGGCGCTTCCAGCCGGGCGATGAGGTGGTAGCTGCGGTAGCCGTTGGGTTTGGCGTTTTTGATATAGTCTTTTCCCTTCACAATGGTGCAGCCGGGAAGGGAGCGGATGAAATCGATATTTTCGTAAATATCATTGAGGAAGCAGCATACGATGCGGATGCCGATGGCATCGTGAATGTCATAGAGGGCGGAAGAGGGAGTTTCCGGAAGGTTTTTCCTCCGGCACTTGTCCCGCATGCTTTCTTCCGATTTGATGCGGTAAATCAGGTGTTCATAGGCTGCTTCTCCCGTTTCTTCCTTTCGCTTTTCGCTGAAATCTTCAATCTGGGAAACCAGGGAGTGAAGGACTTGGGGCAGCGCGTCCTTCCAGGCGCCGTATATGGATTCGTTCATGGGAATGTCTCTTTCTTTGTATCAAACAATTTTTCTTATTATACCATGGAAAAGAGGAAGTTATACCGATTTTGCCCCATGGTCAATTTTTATAAAAATTCCGGGGCCCGGGGCGAAAGAAATGAAATGGCTCATAGAGGGGGGAGGCAGTCAGGTAAGTGTCAAGTTTTCCTCGGTAATTCGTTTGACTGTCGATAATTACTATCTCCGTTTCGGCCGAAAGGGAAGATGAGATCGAGTGGTGAGAACGAGATCGCGTTGGACAGCGGCTTCGCTGCGAATACCCTCAACCTCAATCTCGATCTTCACACAACGTTTGCACTGTGCAAATAACAAGCAACAAAACGCACCATAAGGCTTAAGACTTTAGATTAGCTCATGCTTTTGCTCCTCTGACGACAAGTTCAGTTTAGGGATGGCTTAGTCCAGTCCCTTCACGCTGACGTCTGATTCATTGGACGAATTCTTGCAATCTACGGACACTGGGCCTTGCTGGTGTGATTTTTGTTTGTTACTGTTTCTATGCTTGCGAATAGAGGACAGCTTGATGCGGAGGCCGAGAATGCCGAAGGAGCCTGCGGCAGTTAACGGGATCATCCGTAGGAAGTACCGCAGGCTGTCAGAGCAAAGCTCAGTGCTTATATACTAGCGCTTCCCTGGCCGATAGCATGCAAAAGGACTCCGTACTTCCCTGTTTGGGGAAGCACGGAGTCCTTTACTTTGACCCTGCCGGTACTACTTTCACGCTGAGGGAGTTGATATACTCTTCGGGGTTATTGGTGACCCAATAGCTGATGATGGGGAAAAGGAATACATCTCCGTCAGGGACGAGACCGTTTTTATCCATAAAATCCTGCATTCGTTCCAGCGAATCCTGGCCATGGTGGAAATAGGCACCTTGGATATGCAGAGAAATGTACAGACCGCCGGGGCGGACATAGTTACAGGGGAGGTCAGAACCGGGCGGTCCTGATTTGGTAACCACCGCCGAGGAATGACTGAAACGGTGGTGGAAAAAATCATCCCCACTGATGACCCAACCTGTGGGCTCTTCCTTGCAGAAACAGTGGGAAAAGGCTTCCCGCACATGGCGGGCGCGGATGGAAATGGTTGATAGTCCACCCCGCTTATCTTTGGGAATAGGAGTCAGGAACATACGGCAGTCATGATAATTCTGGAGGAGTACCTGGTTCAGTGGCAGGGACTGGCTCCTTTCCAGTGTATTTCGATAGGTATCGAGGGAATGGATCAGGCGCCGGGCCTGGTCAATCTGTTGGAGACATTCTTCTTTTCGGCGGTCCAGAATCCTGAGAATGTTGTCTCGGGACCGGTTCTCCAAAAATTTATGGATGTCCGGCACAGAAATATCCATCTTTCGAAGGAACAGAATAATTTCCAGTGTAAGGTATTGGGGCGTGGAATAGTAACGGTACCCATTTTCCGCTACAAATTCCGGCTTTAGTATTCCCATTTTGTCATAGTACAGCATCGTCTGCTTTGGAATGTTGAAAAGCCGGGCCAGTTCGCCGGCAGTATAGTACTTCTTCTCTTTCATATTTATAATTCCCATATTATAACATGAAAAACATGTATTTTCATATAATTACATAGCCATTATATCATAATTTATTAATTTAATAAAATGTAAATCATATAATTAATTTATTATATAATAATAAATTGCTAAATATTTACTTTCGATAAACTGTTGAGACCGGATTGGCAGATAAAATCGAAGGAAAATATACTGTCCGGTTTATAAAATCGGGCATACCATTATGGACAGGGGAAGGGAAAAAATAAACACGCTTAGATTTCTATAGATTTTTTAAATTGCACTTTTATCATATGTCATGATTTGAACGCATGCTTGACCGTATGATAATCATACGGTTTATAATAAACCCCGTCAGATGAATACGGAGACGGAAGTCGATAGACAAGGTGGGGAATGCGGTGGTAATCCGCAGCTGTCCTGCAGCCGTATGGTGAGTAAACCTGCTGTAAGTCTCCCACAGAGGAGCAGGATTACAGGGAACTAAGCCGGAGTGCTACCCGTTTCTAAGATCCCCAGAGGATTATGTCCTTTACAATCTGCGTGGCACAGATGGGATAAAGAAAAGAAATCAGTAAAACCGAACACATCACTCCATTCGGATACCAATACCTGGTTTCTGCCCTGTTAAGGGGGGAATTCTTTATAGCTTCTGCTTTTTTTATGGCTTGGAATAGTCTCCGTATTTATTCTCAGACTGCGCCGTCTGCCAGAGGCAGGATCGACTGATACTTTATAAGGAGGAACAGGTTATGAATGGATTGAAGAAATTACTTGTTTCAGGCGCTTTTGCTGCGGGAATCCTTATGACTCCCGGCATGGCAATGGCCGCAGGAAATGGGTATGTGGATTATAATGCGGTAATTGCAGCTACGCCGGCTTTCAGTCAGGCCCAGAAGGAAATGGTCACTACCCAGCAGACACTGCAGCAGCAGTTCAATAACCAGTCTAAAGGAATGAATGATAAACAGAAACAGGAACTGGCCTTAAAGCTGGATAAACAGCTACAGGCAAAGCAGCAGGAAATCCAGAAGAATGAAATCGTTCCGGCAGTCAATAAAATCCGCGCAGCCATTGAAGCAGCAGCCAGAAAAAACGGCATTGATTTCGTTGTTCAGGAAAGCGCATGGCTTTATGGCGGTAAAGATCTGACCCAGGAAGTCATTAACCAGATGAAATAAAAAGACCCGATACGTAATTCATTTCAAGCCGTAAGGCTGAAAATATAACAATAAAGGAGCAATTATCATGGCAAAAACAGAAGCAAAAGCAGCAGAAATGGAATCGGTAGCACAGAAAAAGGACAAAGCCTTCCAGGAATATCTGGACACCAATAAAATCTCGGGCTTTGGAAAACAGTATGCCGGTGAAAAGGGCGAAATCGTCCTTTACAGAAGTAATCTCCAGGTAAAGGGTGCCACCATTCCTTTCATGATCCTTCTGGATAACAGCGTATACACCCTTCTTCAGTTCCAGGTAGCCGCTGGCGCCGTAAAACCGGAAAAGAAAGAAAAACTGGCTGCTTACTTCAATGACCTGAATAACCAGTACAGAATGCTGAAATTCACCGCCGATGCAGCAGGCAACGTACTCCTGTCCGTATCCATCCCCGCCGGCGCACCGCACTTTGAACCGGCCCTGGTCATCGCCATCCTGAACGAAGTAGAAAAACTCCTGAATGGGGAATACGACAAACTCATGGAAGAAATCGGCAAATAACAATAATTTAAATAATAATTTTTATTGATTCAATGAGAACCTGTAAAACGGATATGTATTCAAGTGAACTGGCTTTTTAAGAGTAAAAGGATCCTTACTATTTCCTTGCACCGTTTTACAGGTTTTCTCAGGTTTTGCAGGTCGTGGCATTTTTGCCTCTTAATGAACTTATAGAGGTTAGGGACTATGGGAATAAGTCGAAAGAATAGCTTTACAGAAAGAGATTTTCAAAAGCAGCGTTTACCTTCGAATAAACTGTTTCTGATGATTATGGTAACCGGTGCATTATTAGGGACCGGTATAATGCCGTCTTATGCAGATAATTATAACTATGGTATCTCCGGTAATATTTCTAAAGACCAGGGGCGATTCCCTGATGCAGATATTTCAGGGAATCAGAATTCCGCAGTCTATGATTTCCATGGAAGAAATATATCTATATCTGTTGAAAATACAGAGCCCACAGATACGTCTGAGCCGGTCAGGGCCAGACGTGGGCAGGATCTGACAATCAACAATAAGGGGGGAGTACTGGATCTCCACCTTATTAATCGTGCCAGGAACTCATTTTCTGGTGTTTCAGCCATTGATGCCTATTATAAGAATAACATTACGATAAACAGTGATATTTATGCATCTGTTTATTCCGATTATATGGCTGATGGTATATCTGTGTCGGGAGATAGTAATCATATCACCATAAATGGAAATGTAAAGATGAGGAAAGACGACCCATCCAATCCCTGGGGGATTATAACAAATAATACCCATGGAAATTATGGACCGGGAGGAGCCGTATCATCTTCCGCACCAAATTATACGGGAGCCAGATGGCAGCCTGTGGCTATTTGGAATAATGGTAAAGGTGGCAGTTCAGTGACTGTTAATGGCGATTTTGATGCAGCAGTCAGGGGAACTGCTGTCTCATCTGATCCATACAGCTTTTCCGGTAATGATCCCTATGCCACAGATTTTATCAATTTAAATGGCGGAAATATTACGATTGAAACGCCTGTCTCCAATAGCGAATCCTACTATGCTTTGGCCGGTTATGGCGGAACTATCAACGTTAATATTACTAACGGTACAGCAAATCCGTCCCATGATGTCAAAATGATAGGCAATATTATTGCCACAGGGCAGAATGATGCGCCTTTTTATGTGAAAGGCCGTGTAAATATAGGACTTGCATCTGCCAACTCCTACTGGCGTGGGGTTATTGATAATGCAGGCAAAAATATTGCTGGAGACGTCAATATATGGCTCAAAAATGGGGCTGCCTGGTACCATGAAAGCCAGTCCAGAACGAATGGCCTGCAACCGGAAAACATGCCATCACCCTCCAATCAGAATCATTATGGTAAGTATGATGGAGTATCTTATGTGTCCCATCTTTTTGGTGGAAATTCGGAGGGAACTGCCGGATATATTTACCAAAGAGATCCGGCCACCTTGGATATTGGAAATTTAAAGGGAAATATTATTATCGATTACCAGCATACAGGAAATGGCAGCCAGGATACAGATTATCAGGCAGGAGATACTGTTATCCATTCTGCCGAAGATGCAGGAGTGGTTTTGTCTACATCTAATAATGGTATTTCTATGGGAAACAAAAGCCAGGTTGAAAGCGCTCTATCTGCCTTGGCACATAAGTTATATTACCTCGCCGGGGACAGCCACCTGAATGGTAAAGTCCAGATTGCGGAAGGGCTGGTAAGTTCATCGGCTTCTCGTATGGTAGGGATACTTGACTTTACAGAAAATGGGAAGGGTCACTATATACCGGATTCCGTGAAGAACGAAGGGGCTCCGATAAAGCCGGATAATCCTGATAAACCGACAGGGCCGGATATTCCTGTTACCCCAGACAATCCGGATAATCCGGAGCCTGGTGATAATCCTGTACATTATGGTAATTATGAAACCGGACTTATGCAGGGGGCCCGGGAGACCTTTATGACATCAATCTTTTCCTGGAGAGATGCAGCACTTGATACCATTCATCGCAGCGATTTATTGAGGAGCAGAATGTCTCACGACAAAGATGGTCTGTGGGGCAAGGCGTATCGTGGAAAATCTATATATAGCAATCACGGACATATCCATGATAATGACAGCCGGTATCAGGTAGGATATGATCGCTCCTATGGAGATAGCTGGACTCTGGGCGCCGGCATTGATTATGTTACCGGGCATGCCGGATACACCTATGGCGGCCGCGGAAACCATGATATGTATTCCCTGAATCTCTATGGTTCCAAAGACCTGGGTCAGCAGGGATATCTGGACATCACAGGCAAAGTGGGCCATCTGAAAAATGACTATACCGTTTACAACAGGGATGGAAGAAGACTCGATGGGACCTATAACCATCGTGCCTATAGCCTGTCCGTAAAAACAGGAAAGATTTTAGGATCGGACAATCTCTATTGGGAACCGCAGGCTGGGCTGACGTATGCTTATATCCCTGCTAAAAGCTTTACAGGAACCAGTGAGGGAGATACCCTTTTTGTCCACCAGCATAGCTATAAAGGCCTTATTGGACATGCAGGACTGGAAGTGGGCAGGCAGAACCATCATAGCTCTCTCTATGGCAGGATTGGTATTTATCACGATTTTACCGGTACTGTCAAAGGAGACTACTCTGATGGGAATGGAAATCTGAAGTCCACGGACAATTCCGTTAAGGATACATGGTTTGATTTGACTGCTGGCGGTACTGTACAGCTGCGGCCGGAAGCAAAGGCCTATATAGAGGTAACGAAAGGATTTGGAAATGGCTATCGGCATGACTGGTCAGTAGGAGCCGGTTTACGTATGCTTGTGGGACCGGGCCAGATTCCGGCGCCTGTACCCACAGATAAAAATCATAGTAACTATTCAGCTTCCGATACTGTACCTGTGGGCGTGTCTGTACAGAATGAATCGGAACAGAGGCAGCCTGAAAATCATTCAGGAAAGGCTATCGAACCGGAAAAGACGGTTGCCGTTCAGACTTCTCCGGCAGTGTCTTCCTATGATTGGAACGGTGAAGCCTATGAGACGACAACAACCAATATGGCTTCGGACATACGTCCGGTGAGTGCGGACAATGGAGTGGTTACCTATGAAATGGGACCCATAGTTGTAACAGCAAATCGTGTACCCCAGCCAATCCTTGAGGCAAAGGCAGACATGAGCGTTGTTTCCCGCCAAGAAATCGAAAACCTGCATATTGGAAATCTGGAAGAATCCTTACGCACGATACCGGGTATCCAATTTACCAACTATGGCGGAAATGCGCTGAATGGGAATATCAGCGGTATCCGAATCAATGGCTCCCAGGATATTGTAGTCCTTGTAGATGGAGTTAAAGTGACTGATCTGAAAGGACCCGGTTCCAATGGGTACATTTATTCCGCTCTTTTAAGTAATCCTGATAATATTGAACGCGTCGAGGTTCTTCGCGGAAGTGCATCAACCATGTATGGCAGCGGCGCCAAAGGTGGTGTTATCAATATCATCACTCGTAAAATCAATAAGACCCAGACGTCTCTGGATGTATCTAAAGGAAGCTTTGGTAAAGAGAATTACCGCTTTGATACACAGGGAAGAAAGGGGAGGTTTGGATACAATATTTACCATGACAAGACACTGTCCGGTAATTTTAAGGATGGCGGTGGCGTGAAATGGTATGGACATACCAATTCGAAAGCAGAAGGCGCCAAACTTTCCTGGAATTTCAATGATGATCATGTGATGACTTACAGTTACGATACCAACCACAGCAGATATCATGGCTGGGATCGGATATATGTAGGCCCCTATAACGGTTACTATAACCTGGACACCCACACAGTCAACGATGAATGGAAACTCTCTGGTCACTGGTCTAACAGCTTTACATACAGGCACAGCAAAGAAGATGCAGCCTATGCAAAACCATGGGGAGAGGGCGACGTATATGGGCTTGTAAAGACAAGTCCCTATTCCGACTCTAAGAAATATACCTACGATTTTGTCAGCGACCATATCGGATATACATCAAAGGCCCATAGTATCGTAATGGGGGTGGATTACAGCAAGGCTGACGGATATTCCTATAATACGGGATCTTCAAAGTTCAAGGCCTCCCATTCCATGAAAAATACATCCTGGTATATCCAGGATGACTGGAAAATCCTTCCCTCTGTGACATTATCCGGCGGTATCCGCCATGACAAACCGAGTCTGGATACGGCGGCTTCCCATAATTCCAAGAGTTACAAGCTCAGTTGGGATATGACAGGTAAAGATACGATCTATGCAGGTAGGAGTGACTATTTCATCCTTCCATCCATGGACCAGCTTTACAATTCCGATGGCAGCGACAGCAAATTGAAACCGGCCAGCGGCAGGACGACCACCATTGGATATAATCGGAAGTTTAGTGAGAATAATTTCTTTACCTTCAACTGGTACGATACAAAAGCAGAAAATGATATCGGCACAGCATGGTCAAGCAAAGACAATCAATCTATTGAAATCGATCCGGCAACGGGAAAACCAATCTGGAAATATGTAAATACCAAAAACAGGACTATAGGCTGGAATGCGCAATACCAGGCCCAGGTCAACCAGCGGTTGTCAGCTCGGTTAGGGTGGGCTCATATGAAAATCACCAGTACCGAAACCTTTGTGGATCATGGGTATGCCCCAAAGGATCTGATTACTTTCGGTGTGACCTATGACTGGAATAAATGGCAGTTCGGGTTGGATGGGTATTATTTCGTTCGCGTAGACAGTAAGAATAACCATTTCTACAATGATGACTATGGAAATATGAAGGCATTCCCTTCCGATAAATATGCCATTTTCAACCTTTCCCTGAATTATCATCCGGGGAAATACACGACCTTTTATCTCAAAGTGGATAACCTCTTTGACAAGCTCTATGCAGAGCATACGGACGTGTCCTGGAACCCATCGGCTGGGCCGGGAAGATGGTATTCCCTGCCTGGAAGGACTGTGCTCTTAGGCATGAATATGAGGTTCTGATGCAATAGGCTGCTTTGGCATCACACCATATACCATACTTTACCATACTTACAATTTTTCTGATTTTACAAAGGAGGAATTATTATGTTATCTGGCTCAAGAGTTAACTGGAAGAATTTTCATCCTTCCGGAAGTAAGATCGTGCTGTCCCTGGCGGTGCTGGCAGCATTAACCGGCAGCATGGCGTCCCAGTCCTATGCAGCTTCCTATACGAAGGGGATTACCGGTGATGTGACGAAAGACAAAGCCAATTTCAGCGATATTACCATTACCGGGAAAGGAAAAGAAGCGGTTTATGATTTCATAACCGGTGACCACACTTTTAATATTACGAATACAGCGGTTTCCGATACGGAAAGTCCTATCCACCTTAAGAACGATAAAACTGTGACCGTAAACAATGCAGGTGGTACTTTGTACATGAATCTGGTGAATACGGCGAAAAGCAGCTATAGCGGGGTAGCCGCTATTAATAATGGAATGAATGATAATCTGACGATTAACAGTAATCTGGATATTTCCGTTTTCTCTGATTATCTGGCAGATGGCTTTGCTTTAACAGGAAGTAAAAGTAATATTACAGTAAATGGCAATGTTAAAATCCGCAAAGATGACACTGCCAATCCCTGGGGCATTGTAACGAATAAAATTCATGGAGACTATGGACCCGATGGTGACCAGAACAAGTTGGCACCCAATTATACGGGAGCCAGGTGGCAGCCTACGGCTATTTATAATAATGGCACTTCCGGAAGTACCATTACCATTAATGGTGATTTTGATGCCGCTGTCCGGGGGACGGCCATATCTTCGGATCCCTTTAATACATCCGGCAACTCCTATGAGACTGATTTTATTAATCTCAATGGCGGGAATGTTACCATTGATACGCCGGAATCTACGGAAGAATCCTTTTATTCTCTGGCAGGATACGGCGGAACCATCAACGTGAATGTCAAAGATGGAAGCCCTGATGTGTCCCATAAGGTCAATATAAAAGGAAATATCATTGCCATGGGATGGGATGAAGCTCCCTATTATATTAAAAGCAGGATTAATCTGGGCCTTGTGAATAAGGATTCCGGATGGACAGGCATTATCGATAATGGAGATAAACAGGGCGATGACGGGACTGTTTCCCATGGTGAGGTAAATGTATGGCTTCAAAATGGTGCCATCTGGAACCACAAGAGCCTTTCCAAGACCAATGGCCTGCAGGTAGAAAATATGCCTACCCCCTCTGGTGATAAAGCTAAAAAGACTGGAATTCCTATCCATTATGGAAGCTATGATGGTATATCCCATGTAACAACTCTTCATGGGGGAACAGACGAAAGTTCAACCGGATATATGTATCAGAAGGATAAGGCGACGGTAGAAATCGGAAAGGCTTCCGGCACCACGGTAATCTGGTATGACCATGCTGACAGTACACCGGGTACCATGGAAGGCGGCGATGTGAAAGTCCTGGATGCCGATACTGGAACCCATATGATCCTTAAGACCGGTAACAATGGGATTACAAAAGGTCTGAGCGATACGGATTCTGCCAATGACCGGAATAATGTGAGCGAGATTCTCAATTCCCTGGCCCATAAGCTTTGGTATACAGCATCCAATACCAACCTTACGGGGACTGTGGAAATTGCGGAAGGATTGACGGCTTCTGCCCTCAAAACGGGAACAGTGACCTTCTCCACCGCTTCCACCGGTACCAAAGAGACAGGACAGGGCTTCTTTGACTATACACCCGTAAAAGACCCGGTCACCTATAAGACAGGTCCAGTTATTGCGTCTGAAAATATTGGAGAAACAAGGCAGTCTGACGTCAATGGCAAAGTAGCCATCGATATTACCCAGGTACAGGATGGACCTGGTGAAGTCACGGGCATGTATAATTCTACGGACAATCCCATGGTTGTGGACCTGCAGGGGAAGAAACTCAGCATCCTGGCCCATGGTGCGGATTCGAGATATCTGGAAGCCCTGTATGTACAGGAGGGCAAAAATATCAAAGTCACCGATTCTGTCGGCAATGGTAAGCTTTCTATTTCCACAGGCATTGACAGCAGCGGTACGGAAGATACCACAAGCAGGGCGAGAACGGTCAATGGTATTGGTGTTGACAGCAATGGCACCTTTGAATCGGAAGGGGACGTGGAAATCACGGCAGTCCGTTCTAAGGGCTCAAGAGATACCAACGGCGTGAGCCTGAGCGGAAGCAGCGGTACAAGTACTGCCATTTTTGACAAGTCACTGACTATCCGCAACGTAGGAAATGCCAACGCCTATGGGGCCACAACGGCAGGAATCCTTCTCGGGGGATCCAGCAATGGAAATTTCTCTTCCACCATGACGGTGAAAGGAAATCTTGAAATTTCGGATGTATCCGGCAGTGGCATCAAGTCCATGAATGGATCCGTATTGAATACATCCGGTGCGGTGATTCGTGCCAGGGAAGACAGCAGCCATTATTATTACGCATTAAATGCGGTCAAGGGGACCATTAATCTCAATACCGGTGATGGGATTACACCGGGAAAACTGGACGTTACCGGTGACGTATATATGAGTGATGCTAAGGAATCCGTGGTGAATATGAATCTCACCAAAGGTTCCCAGTGGACCGGGGCCTCGATTATCAAGCTTACCAGCCAGTACAATGATCCTTCCGCCCATATGAACCTGATGCTGCAGGGAGGGCAGTGGACCCATGAAACCGGACTGTCATATGACACTGCAGATTCCGATTTCGCCGGAAGCCGTATTTCGAAACTGGATGGTAATAGCGGCACCATTTACCAGAACAGCGACAAGCCGATTACTGTTTACAACTACTCCGGCGACACCACGGTGGTTTACAAACATGATTCTGCGGATCCCACAAAAATCAATGGAGGAGACTTTACCATCAAGAGTGCGGCGGCAGACTCCAAAATCACCCTTGTCACCAGCAGTGAAGGCTTGACTTCCGGATTTAAGAATACTGACAGTGCTATAGACAGGAATCGGGTGAGCGCCGTGCTGGACAAGCTGGCAAACAAGCTCTTCTATTCCAACTATGGGAAGGAAAAGAACCTGTCCGGCACCGTACGGATTGCCGAAGGCCTTACTTCTTCCAGCGCCACCGCCAAAGTGGGGAAGGAAGGAGCTATCACATTCTCCGATGGCACCAAAGAAGGGACCACCGCCGGCCAGGGGTACTACGACTACACGCCGGCATCGGATATTGTCTATCAGACTGGGCCGATTACCACTTCAGAGAAAATCAGCGAAACTCGGAAGTCCGATGAAAATGGCCTGGTAGCAGTGGAGGCGACAACAGCAAATGCTGAAAATGGGGGGTATGTAAGCACCCTCTATGCAGCTGGAGATGCGACTAAGGCTGCCCCCATGATTGTGAATATGGATGGGAAAGCCCTGTCCCTTACTGCTGCCAGTGATGGCAAAATAGCGGCAGCTGTCTATGTTACCGATAATGCCCATATCCAGATTAAAAATGAAGCAGGTAAGCAGCTTTCTATCAAATCCAGCAATACAGATACCCGTGCAGCAGATGGGATTTTCAGCAAAGGAAACTATTCCGATCTGTCTATCCAGGGACCTGTAGAAATCGGAGATATCATCACTAAAGGGGACAGTGCGAATGGTATTCACATTCAGGGTCAGAACAGCAATGTAACCGTCGATGGTCCTCTGACTATCCGCAATGTCTACGGTACAAGAGGAAAGGGACTTGGTGTTAATGCATCCGGTATTCAGTTAACCGGAGAGAATTCTACAGCCACAGTAAATGGTGCGGTAGATATTTCCGGCGTCCGTGGCTCTTCATTGAAAACAGTGGGTGCCAATACAAAACTTTCTGTGGGTGGTGGTACTATCACGGCAGCAGCGGATAGCGATAAGAGTCATAACTATAGTCATAACTATTATGCAGCCCGCGTGGAACAGGGCACCATGAATATCAATATGAAAGATGGACAGGCGGGCTCTACGACTACCAAAATTACCGGTGACATGTATGTTACCGGTCAGTATGGAAAGAAAGTGGTGGAATACAGTGGCGGGGAACTGGTGGACTGGTCCAATGCCGGCGTACTGAATGTGGCACTTACGGATAAGGACTCTTTCTGGACCGGTGCAGCTGCCTATGACCAGTACGAAAACAATTATGGGTCCGGTGGTAATACTGTGCGTGATATCGGCCAGTTGAATCTGTACCTGCAGAATGGAGCCACCTGGACCAATGAACAGCAGTCCCATTTGACCACAACTACTACGACCAGTGCAGCATGGGCTGGCAGCCAGCTGGCAGCCCTCCATGGCGGCACAGATGCGGATCACAGCGGATTGATTTTCCAGAAAAATGATAAACCCGTTTCTATCAATACCTATGATGGCTATACGAAGGTATTCTATGGACATGACAGTGCGGATCCTACGAAAATCAATGGTGGAGCTTTCAAAATCACCAATGCAGCAGCAGGGGCGGGAATTACACTCATTACGGACAGTGCCGGTATTTCAGCCGGATGGAAAGATACGGATGAAGCTGCTTCCAAAAAGTTAGTTTATAATGTGTTGAATAACCTGGCAGGAAAACTCTACTATGGCAATTATAAAGATGGCCATTTGAAAGGAACCGTAGAACTGGCAGAAGGACTTACCTCTTCTTCGAAATCATTGAAGATGGATGATATCTCCTTCTATACGGATGCTGATGTGACTGGAGGAACTGCTAAAGAAGCCGGTTGGGGATATGTGGCCAATACAGAAGTACCGGATCCCTCCCTTTATGCCAATGTACCTATTACAGGCGACTTTTCCGATACCGCAGATCCCTCCCAGAAGCCATACCAGGATGCAGGCATTGTGCAGAAAGACGGGAGCTATACATTTACTTCCGATACCACCCTGGAAACGAAAGACTACCATTCCGTCATCGATGCTAAAGACGATGTGACCGTTAATGCGGCAGGAAAGGTGCTCACATTCAAGGGGACAGTGGATGATGACAAGAATGGGTCCGATGTCATTCATACATCCAATGGCCATGCCATCACGATCAATGCAAAGAAAGTCATCGTAGATGCAGAACAGACCGCAGCTGGCAATCACGCCTGGGGCATGAATACCGAAGGCGGTAATATTACTGTCAATGGGGATATGGATATTACAGCCAAAGCCGATGGGAAAGATTTCCGGAATACCCTGGGAATCCGGAGCCAGGGAAGTACGGTTACCATCAATGGCACAGTAACCATGAGGCAGGACAGCGGCTATGCGGTAGACAATCCGCAGGCTTCCAGCAATTACCGTACAGGGGCCGTATATGCTACCAGCGCCTGGGGTGCAGGAAAGAATTATGGCGGTACCATTAACATTGACAAAGTGGACCTGAAGGTGAACGGTAATGGGCTCTGGTCCAATATCGGGGCAAGTACGGTCAATGTCAATGGCGGTACGGTGGAGACCAATCCGGATAATACGGTGGGATTCTTTGCCCTCCGTGCAGAATGCGGTACTGTCAATATGAATGTAAAGAGAGACAGCGATGGAAATGTAACGGGAGCCGGAGACAATGACGTAACTGTCAAAGGGAACGTATTTGCAGATACCGGTGCCATCAATGATATCGACAAATCCATCTATACCACAATCAACCTGGGACTCACCACCGGAGCATCCTCATTGACCGGGATCATCTGGAACGGATTTGAGGACGAAGGGAATCAGAATGGGAGCAAAACCTTCTATGGCCGCACCAATTTGTGGCTGGCCAATGGAGCCCAGTGGAACAACGAGACATACGGGACAATCGATATAGATAACCTGAACTACTACGGCTCAGATTTTGCCGGAAGCCTCCTGAACAATTTCCATGGCGGCAGTGATGAAGCACATACGGGGTACATCTACCAGAAGGAAGATACGCCGATAACCCTGAAGAACTATGAAGGGTATACGACAGTCTTCTATGCCCATGACGAGAAGAATCCGGAAACCATGAATGGCGGAGACATTACGGTAGAAAAGGCGGCCAAAGGCTCGGGAATTACCCTGGTGACGGACAGCAAAGGAATCACAGCAGGATTCAGCAGTGCCGATAAGGCTGCAGACCAGAACAGGGTAAGTGAAGTACTGAACAAGCTGGCGCAGAAACTGTTCTATACGGCAAATGATGGAAACCTGGCAGGCAAGGTGAAGATAGCCGAAGGGCTGACCGCATCTTCGAAATCGCTGAAGGAAGGCAGTATTTCCTTCTCCACGGACTCCACGGGAACCAAAACTGCCGGTCAGGGCTACTATGACTATAAGCCTGCCAGTGACAGTGAACTTACGGATCCTATTACCGGTGGTATGGATAAGAAGTATGTGAATTTGGGTATTGAGACAGAAAAAGGTAAATACACGTTTACCAATTCTACCAATATCGTTGTGGATGGATCCAATAGTTATATGTCCCCTTCCGGTACAGTGGAATCAACAGGCGGCGACGTGACTATTCTGGCCAAAGATGTCGATTTGAAACTTGTAAATCGGCAGAAGGGCAGTAATTATTCCCGTACCGTTTCTAACGGTTTGTATGGCGGCCACGACATTTCCATTGAGGCCAGGAAGCTGGATCTGGATTCGGAAACCACCGGGTTCCGGGCATGGGGCATTTATGATACCGGCAAGAATATTACCATTAATGCGGAAACCCATGTATCTACCAAAGCCAGCGCCAGCAGCTCCGGCACCTATAGTCGCAGCGTCTATGCAAATGGTGGTACAGTTACACTTCTGGGAGGATTCTCCAATGACGTGGATACGGGATCTGATGAATTCGAATCGCTTTATGCAGAAAATGACAGCACCATTTCGGTGAATGTAAAGGATGGTAAAGCGGCGGATGCTAAGGTGAACCTCCAGGGAAGCATTTATACGGAAAGTAAAACGGATGACGACGATGATGATAACGGTACCACATCGACTGTGAACCTTGGCCTCACCGGCAGTGAGTCTTCCTGGACAGGAAGAAGCACCTATACAGAAGATGGAAGCTCCGGTTATGGTAATTTCAATCTCTATCTTTCGGATGGAGCCCAGTGGATTAATCAAAAAGTTGGGAATGATACAAAATCCGGATTCTCCGGAAGCCATGTAACCGGCTTCTACGGTGCAGGCGGGGTTATTTATCAGAATGATACCAATCCTGTTACCGTTGATAACTATAGCGGAAATGCTGCGGTGGTCTACAGGCATACGGTCAAGGAAGACAGCAGCCGGGATAATGCGGCTATGTATGGAAACAAGGCGGTCTCCGTTTCCGGTGGTGAATTCAAGGTGGCAAAGGCGGAAGCCGGTTCCTCCATCACCCTTGTGACGGATCGGGAAGGCCTGGATACAGGCAGCAGCACCTATACCGACAGGAATCTGGTCAATGATGCGCTGGACAAACTGGCCAATAAGCTCATCTATGCAGGATACGCGGACAAGAACCTGGCCGGCAAGGTCAGCATTGCCGAAGGACTGACAGCATCTTCTGTAACCAAATCCCTGGCCGGCGGAGATATTTCCTGGTACGATGGCACCAAAGAAGGCACAACGGCAGGAGAAGGGTACTATGACTATAAGCTGGCCTATCCGGATTCCCAGACCACAGACAGCTACAGCGAAGCCATCACTGGGGACTCTTCGGTGGATAAGGGCTATGTAGAGACCGGCGTTCTGAAAGACGGTACCCATGACTATTCCTTCACAAAGCCGGATACAAAGATCACCGTTGGCAAGACACTGATCGGCGGCGGTCCATGGCTGCCACCAATCAGCGCAGCCGTTTCCGGCGGTGGAAATGGTCAGGGAAAGAGCCATGAGGCAAATCTTGACCTCCATGGAAACAGCATGACCATTAAAACCACCACCGATACCCATACTACTGGTATCACTGCCATCGGGGCGGGCAGCGTGGATGTAGCCAATGCAGGAAAGATTTCTGTAAGTGCTGAAAGCACGGGCGGCGGACAGACGGCGGCAATCTTCGTAAACGGTGGAGGAACTGTAAAAATTCACAATGGTGGAAGCAATGCGGCAGATAAAGTAATCACCCTTCGCGCCAAAGGAAGCAATAAGTACAATGTAGCTGTCCTTAAAGCTATGAACGGTGTACGTGATGCACAGTCCACCGTTGCCATTGACGGGCTGGTAGATATTCTTGCCGATGGAAATGACGGTTCGAATGAAGCAGTGAGTGCCGTGGCTTCCAAAGTGGATATTGGCGGCGGCAACATCAAAGCAGTGAATGGGGCAGTCTATGCAATTCGTGGATATGGAGAATATCAAAGCAGCAACAAGGCCATTGTCAATGTAAATGTAAAGAAAGATAAGGATGACCATGTGACTGGTGCCGGAACCAATGATACGGCCATCGAAGGGGATATTTTCCTCGGCGGTGGTATGGATACGAGCGGCGCAAGGGCCGAAGTGAACATTGGCCTCAATACAAAGGATTCCTATTTCAAAGGAAATATTAAAAAACCCAACGCTTCCTCCGATGGCCATGTAAACCTGTACATGGGGAACGGAGCTTCCTGGATCGGCAATAACCTGTCCGGCAGCACCGTAACTGCCCATTTGAACAGTGATGCTTCCTGGACCGGATACAGCTCTGGAAGTGCTATGAACCTGGACATGAATGGGACCGGCCTCTGGAATAATGCCGGAGCCTCTTCCCTTGCATCCATTTCCGGGAACGGGGGACTCATCAACATGTCCGGTGATAAAGCGGGCACCGTATCTGTCAAGCAGTATGGTGGTAATACAACCCTCCTTTACCGGCATGAAATTGTTGCTGATGCTGCAAGGGCCCATGCAGACCTTTATGGGAATAAAGCAGCTTCCATCATTGGCGGTGACTTCAAAATTACCGATGCGGCGGCAGACTCTGCCATTACTCTTGTCACCGACAGCACCGGTGTCAGCACCACTTCCACAGACTACGCCGATAAGAACCTGGTGAATGACCTTCTGGACAAGCTGGCGGGCAAGCTCTACTACAGCGGCTATGCGAATGGAAACCTGAAGGGCTATGTACGGATTGCCGAAGGCCTTACCTCTTCCTCCATCACAGCAAAGCTCCGGCAGGAAGATATTTCCTTCTACAATGCGGATGAAGCAGAGACCGCAGGCATGGCAGAAGGCCAGGGCCACTACAGCTACAGCCTCGTATACCCGGATGAACAGGTGAAGGATCCCATGGCCACCGTCATCGACGGCAGCAAGGAATCGAAAGATGCTTATAGGAATGCAGGCATTTACAAGGACAAGACTGACACCTATAACTTCACAAAGAAACCGGCCACCGTCAATACCGACGGCAAGAGCGACAGCATCATCCATGCCGGAGATAACAATGTGAACGTGAAGACCAATGATGTGCTGAACATCAATGCCAAAGACGGCGGCACGGGCATGAAGGCGGAGAACAGGAAGACCGTTACCACTACAGGCAATACGAATATCACCGCCAAAGGTGGTACCGGTATTCTTGCAGATAAGGGCACCGTGAAACTGGCCAATGATACGGCCATCAATGGAGCCGCCGGCATGGAAGCCAAGAACGGCGGCACCATCACCGCCGACGGTAAGACGGATATCACCGCCACCGGCAATGCCCTCCATGCAGACGGCGATGGAAGCACCATTGCCCTGAAGGACGGCACCATTTCCGGAGCGGTACTGGCAGAAAACAAGGGCACCATCACCACCAGCGGCGCAGCCCTGAAGGGCGAGGTGAAAGCGGCGTCCGATGGCACCGTAGCCCTGACCAATGGCAGCACCTCTGAAGGAATTACCGCTGACGGCGGTACCATCACCACCAACGGCACAGAAGTCACCGGTGATGCACTGGCTAAAGAAAATGGCACCGTCACCATGACCAATGGCAAGGCGGGAACCCTCACAGCCGATGGCGGTGCAGTCACCACCAGCGGTACAGAAGTCACCGGCGACGCACTGGCCAAAGAAAATGGTACTGTCACCATGACCAATGGCAAGGCAGGAACCCTTACAGCCGATGGCGGTACAGTCACCACCAACGGCACGGAAGTGGCCGGCGATGCACTGGCCAAAGCCAACGGCACCGTGGCCATGACCAATGGCAGGGCCGCTTCCGTCACCGCCGACGGCGGCACCGCATCCACCGATGGCACCGAAGTGGATGGCCTCATTTCCGCAAAGAACGGCGGCAAAGCGTCCATGAAGAACGGCAGCGCCAAGGGCCTCTCTGCGGATAAGGACTCCGCCGTTACCGCCGTACTGGACAAGGCAGACGCAAAGCTGGACGGCAATGTGGCCAATGAAGGCACCGCATCCATCAGCTTCTCCAACGGGGCATCCTGGACCGGTGACTCCACCGGCACCGGCACCACCACTGCCAACATCGGCAGCGGCTCCACCTGGACCGGCGCTTCCTCCAACGGCCATACCAGCGTGGCCCTGGAGGGCACCTGGAAACAGACCGGTGACAGCACCGTGGATACCCTTACTGGTAAAGGCGGCACCCTGGACAAGAGCGCCGATGGGGCAGGGGAGACAAAGATCGCCAACTACAGCGGCGATATGAGCATCCTCTACAGCCACAATGCTTCTACGCCTGCCGAAATCAATGGCGCCGTGACCACCGTGGGACAGGCAGCCGATGGTTCTTCCATCAGCCTCATCACCGACAGCAAGGGCCTCTCCATGGACAGCAAGAAGGCTGACGATAAGAATACGGTTTCCGAAACACTCAACCAGCTGGCCCACAAGCTTCACTACACTGCCAACGACGGTAAGCTCAACGGCAAGCTGAAGATTGCGGAAGGCCTCACCAGCAGCAGTGCCGCTATCCGTGCCGAAGACATTACCTTCGACAAGGATGGCATCGGGACCTTTACCTATGATCCGGCAAAGGACCATGACATTCATATTGAATACGGCAGTGAAGAGACCCGTATGATGAAAGGCACCAAGAGTGCCCTCCTTGGCAGCGCTATGATGTGGCGGAGCAACAACAACGACATCCAGCGCCGCATGGGCGACCTTCGCCTGGGCCAGGGAGAAACCGGCGTATGGGCAAGGTACATGGGCGGAAAGAACAAGTACGACCAGCAGAATACCTACCTGAACCAGGACTATGACATCGGCCAGGCAGGCTTCGACAAGAAAGTGGGAGACTGGACCGTAGGTCTTGCCCTGGACCATGGGGATGGCAAGTCCCACTACATCGGCGGCCGGGGCAAGGAAAAGATGAATACCCTTGCCATCTACGGCACCCGGGTAAGCAATGACGGCCGGTACTTCGACGTCATCGTGAAGACGGGCCAGGTGAAGAACAAGTTTGACGTATCCAACGAGATCGGGAACCGGCTCCACGGAGACTACAAAGCCTGGGGCAACTCCATCTCCCTGGAATACGGGAAACGGTTCGTACAGGACAGCGGATTCTACCTGGATCCCAGCGTGGAATTCACCGCAGGCCGCCTGAATGGAAAGAACTTCACCGGCACCAGTGACCTGGGCACCCTCTACGTACACCAGCACGGATTCAACAGCGCCATCGGCCGTATCGGCTTCAGCATCGGCCGTCAGCTGCCGAAGAGCAACCTCTATGCGAAACTGGCACTGGCCCATGAATTCGCAGGGGACTTCAAGACCGACTTCTACGCCGACGACGGCGGCCTGAAGTCCACGAAGGTAGACCTCAGCGATACCTGGCTGGACATGGAACTGGGAGGCAGCCTGAGCCTCGGCAAGAACGTCTACCTCTACGGTACCTACACCAGGACCTTCGAAGCTGACATGGCAACGAAGTGGAGAGCTGACGTAGGCGTACGGTACACCTTCTGACATCCATTGAGTTTCATAAGCAACACGCAAAAAGACCTTTTCGGAGGTCTTTTTGTATTCCTTACTTGACCACATGACCATCATATGGTTTATAATTATAAAAGTAAAAGTAGGAAACATTTCGGGGAATCCGGTGGGAAGCCGGAACTGTCCTGCAGCTGTATGGGGAGTTTTCCGATGGCAGTCCCTTCACAAGGGCATCGGGAGGCGGGGAACCGAGTCAGAGTGCCGAATGTTTTCGGAGGTCTGTAAAATTCGCATGGCACGGATTGGATGATTGGGACGCAGCAGCGTTATATCCTCTTTCCGTGCTTTTTATGTGGACTATCAGAAGTATGGGCAGTTTGTAATCGTGATGAAAGGAGAGGTCCTATGAAGAAGCTATGTGCATCCTTTTTGATGGCGGCCCTGTTGATGGGGTCGGCATCTGTCTGGGCGGAGGAGGATTCGGCACCGCAGGTGGATCCGACGGCCACCAATGTATCTACGCCCTATCCTACGGTTGATGGGGTGCTGCCGGCGGAGCCACAGCCTCCGGCAGGGGGCGTGAAGGATTTTGAAAATTTCCAAAAGTATACGGATGCGGTGAATGACTATATCAAGGCCGCCCAGAAGTATATCGATGGAGCTACTAACGATGCCAATGATATCATTAATAAGAGAAATGAGGCGGTACAGAAAGCACAGCACGTGGTGGATGTGTACAATGCAAGCATCCCGAAGGAGAACAAAAAATAAATGACCGGCGGAGGAGATGCATTTTGAAGCAGTCAGTAAGTCATTATATGATGCCCTATGACAGGGAAGAGGATATAACAAAAATCATAAAGGACCTTAAACTGGAGGGCATTGAAAATCTGGTGTACGGGGAGGAGCCGGCGAAGCATCCGGTGCCTTCTCTCACCGTTGGATGCCATCTGGCCTATTGGCCGGACTGGATGAATTTTTATCTGGGGCGGAGCGATTTATATAAGAAGGATTTCCCTACGGAGAAGTCCCTTGTCGATTATTTCGGCGGTACCACGGTGGAAGCCTGGGAGCGGCGGATCCGGAACAATATCCGGGCAGCCCTGGCGGAAAAACCGGCGTACCTTGTGTGGCATGTGGCAGACTGCAGTGTGGAGGAAATCTGGACACGCCGTTTCCGCTACAGCAGCCGGGAAGTGTTGAAAGCGGCGGCGGAAGTATACAGCGCCGTGGCGGATGAAGTGCCGCAGACAGTACAGGTACTCTTTGAAAACATATTCTGGCCGGGACTCTATACGTTGGAACCGGAGGATGTGGACTATTTCTTCAGCTGTCTTCCGGGAAAGAATGTAGGTATCATGCTGGATACGGGGCACCTTATGAATACAAATTGGGGTATCCGGACGGAAACGGATGGGGCGGATTATGTCTGCAGCATCGTGAACCGGCTGGGCAGTATGAAGGACCTTATCAAAGGCATCCACCTGTCCTGCTCCATTTCCGGCAATTACCAGCGGACCCATGTAGGCCCGCCACCAGCAGAGATTACGCCGGAAATCATCGGCCACCACATCATCAGCATCGACCAGCACCGGCCCTTTACGACAGAGGCGGCGAAGCGGATCGTGGATACAGTGGAGCCGGAATTCCTGACCCATGAACTTTTCGGGCCAGATTTCTCTATACCGGTGGATAAGGTTACAACGCAGAGAAACGCGATAATGGGATGGTAATGGGATTGGAATATTGACTATACCGTCAAATTGCGGTTTGTCGAGCTGTTGGAGAGGTGCAGATGGGTAGAGCCATTCGCATGGAGCTTCTAGCTACTAGCAGCTAGAAGCCTCCGCACGAATACTCTATCCGTAAGCATCGCCCTAACAGCTCGATAAACTGAAATTGGCAGTGCGGCCATTTTCCTGTAATAAAAAGGACTGTGATTGCTCACAGTCCTTTTTGTTATACCCCTAAGGAACGATTATTTCTTTTCTGCCTTTGCAGCCAGCTCCATATCGTAGGATTTCTGGATACGGACGTAGTTTTCGCGGCGCTGTTTTGCGTCTCTTTCTGTCTTTTCGAAGAGTTCTTCTGCTTTGTCAGGGAAGAGTTTGGCAAGGGATGCGAAACGGACTTCGCCCATGAGGTAGTCCCGGAAGTTTCCTTTCGGTTCCCTGCTGTCCAGATGGAAGGGGTTCTTTCCCTGTTCCAAAAGGGTGGGGTTGTAGCGCCAGTTGCACCAGTAGCCGCATTCCACAGCTCTCTTTTCTTCTTCCGAAGATTTGCCCATGCCTGCTTTCAAACCGTGGTTGATGCAGGGCGCATAGGCGATAATGAGGGACGGTCCCGGATAGGCTTCAGCTTCGCTGATGGCTTTGAAGGCCTGGTTCATGTCAGCGCCCAATGCGATCTGGGCTACGTAGATGTATCCGTAGGTGACGGCAATCATGCCGAGGTCCTTCTTCTTTGTCTTCTTGCCGGAAGCTGCGAACTTGGCAATGGCAGCAGCGGGGGTGGATTTACTGGACTGTCCGCCGGTATTGGAGTACACTTCGGTATCCAGTACGAGGACGTTTACGTCTTCGCCGGAAGCCAGTACCTGGTCCAGGCCGCCGAAGCCGATATCATAGGCCCAGCCGTCGCCGCCGAAGATCCACTGGGATTTCTTGACGAAGTGGTCTTTCAGGTCCAGCAGTTCTTTGTATTCCGGATGAGCGGCCACTTCTGCGGTGAGGGCTTCTTCCAGTTTGTCCGCTCTGTCTCTGGTGCCGTTTCCGACGTCCTTCTTGTCCAGCCATTCTTCGATGGCATTCTTTACGGTGTCATCGGCAGATGGGAGAGCTTCTTTCAGTTTGCCGGTGAGGCGGTCCCGAAGTTTGGCTTCGCCCAGATGCATGCCCAGGCCGTATTCTGCGTTATCTTCAAAGAGGGAGTTGGCCCATGCCGGTCCCTGGCCTTTGGCATTCTTTGTGTAAGGCATGGAGGGGGAGCTGGCTCCGTAAATGGAGGAGCAGCCGGTGGCATTGGCAATCATCATGCGGTCGCCGAAGAGGCGGGTTACCATGTTGATGTAGGGCGTTTCGCCGCAGCCTGCGCAGGCGCCGGAGAATTCGAAGTAGGTCGGTTCGAACTGGGCGCTCCGGAGGTTGCCTTTACCCAGCGGGTTCTTGCGGGCCGGCAGCTTCATGGCGTAGTCCCAGAGGTTCTGCTTGGACAGCTGGGTTTCCGCAGGCTTCATGACGAGAGCCTTCTTGGGAGCCGGGCAGGTGTTGGCGCAGATGCCGCAGCCATAGCAGTCTTCCGGATCGATGATGATGCGGAATTTCAGGCCTTTTACGGGGCCTCTGAATTCCTTCACAATGAATCCTTCCGGTGCTTTTTCTGCTTCTTCTTCTGTTACCAGAACCGGACGGATGGTGGCATGGGGGCATACCACGGAGCACTGGTTGCATTCGATACAGTTTTCCGGAATCCATTCAGGAATATTGATGGCAGCAGCAGGGCGTTCGTACTTGGAAGTGCCCGAGGGGAATGTGCCGTCTTCCAGACCTTTCCAGGTGGAAACAGGGAGATCGTCCCCTTCCTGGCGGTTCATGACGTCGCACACGTTCTTGACGAAATCAGGACGGGCCACTCTGGCAATGGAGCCGCCGGTGGTGGCATGTTCCCAGGAAGCCGGTACTTCCACTTCTTCCATGCCTGTCATGCCTGCATCTACGGCGGCATTGTTCATGTCTACCACGTTCTGGCCTTTTCTGCCGTAGGATTTTTCATTGGATTCCTTCAGGTACTTCACTGCATCTTCGTCGGGAATGATGTGGGTGAGGTGGAAGAAGGCAGCCTGCATGATCATGTTGATACGGCCGCCGAGACCGATTTTCTTGGCGATTTCAAAGGCATCGATAATGTAGAATCTGGCGTGGAGGGCAGCCAGTTTCCGCTTCATGGCAGCAGGCAGTACCCGTTCCAGGTCTTCTTTTCTCCAGGGGGAGTTCAGAAGGAAAATGCCGCCGGGCTTGAAGCCGCGGAGAAGGTCGTATTTATAAATGTAGGACGGACGGTGGCAGGCAATGTAGTCAGCCTTGCGGATAAGGTATGGTTTCCTGATGGGGTCTTCGCCGAAGCGGAGGTGGGAAATGGTGACGCCGCCGGATTTCTTGGAGTCATAGGCGAAGTAGCCCTGGGCATAGAGGTTTGTGTGGTCGCCGATGATTTTGATGGCGCTCTTGTTGGCGCCTACGGTGCCGTCACTGCCAAAGCCCCAGAATTTGCAGGAAACAAGCTTGCCCGGCATTTCCGGTACCGGCACCGGCGCAAGGGAAAGGCCGGTTACGTCGTCGTTGATGGACAGGGTGAAGTTATGGCGCGGTGTTTCTTCTTTCAGGTGTTCATAGACGGCCATAATATCTTCCGGAATCACGTCCTTGGAACCAAGGCCGTAGCGTCCGCCGCATACCTTGATGGAGCGGCCGGAGGAAGCGATGGCGGAAACCACATCCAGATAGAGCGGTTCGCCGATGGCACCGGGTTCACGGGTACGGTCAAGAACAGCGATTTTCTTCACGGTTTCCGGAATCTGGGAGAGGAAATGTTTCACAGAGAAGGGGCGATAGAGATGGACATTGAGGACGCCTACCTTTTCACCGTGAGCGTTCAGGGCATCGGTGACATCTTTGCAGATATCGGTGACAGAGCCGATGGCGATGACGATGCGGTCAGCATCGGGAGCACCGTAGTAGTCGAAGAGGTGGTAGCTTCTGCCGGTGAGTTTGCTGATTTTGTCCATGTAGTCCTGGACAATGTCAGGCAGTGCATTGTAGAAGGGGTTGGCTGCTTCGCAGTGCTGGAAGTAGACATCCGGGTTTTCTGCAGTGCCGCGGATGACCGGATGGTCCGGATTGAGGGCGCGGGCACGGAATTCGGCCAGAGCCTTCTGGTCAATGAGAGGAGCCAGTTCATCATAGTCCAGGACTTCCACCTTCTGGATTTCATGGCTTGTACGGAAGCCGTCGAAGAAGTTGATGAAAGGTACCCGTCCTTTGATGGCAGCCAGATGGGCAATGCCGGCCAGGTCCATGATTTCCTGGGCATTGGCTTCTGCCAGCATGGCGCAGCCGGTGGCACGGGCACTCATGACGTCCTGGTGATCGCCGAAAATGGAGAGGGCATGGTTGGCCAGTGCACGGGCAGCGATGTGGAATACGCCCGGAAGCAGTTCCCCTGCTACTTTATACATGTTCGGAATCATGAGGAGCATCCCCTGGGATGCGGTATAGGTGGTGGTCAGAGCACCGCTCTGGAGAGAGCCGTGAAAAGCGCCGGCAGCGCCGCCTTCGGCCTGCATTTCCACAACGTGAACCGTATCGCCGAAAATGTTCTTCTTTCCGTGGGCGGCCCATTCATCTACCGATTCCGCCATGGGGGAGGAAGGGGTAATCGGGTAAATAGCAGCTACTTCAGTGAAAGCGTATGAAATATACGCTGCGGCTGTATTCCCATCCATTGTTTTTACTTTTCTCACAGAATCAACAACTCCTTTTTGCGAAAAACAGGGTTCTGCTTTTCTTTGAAAATACCTGCAGGATATGGAAGAAGGAAGGCTCCTGCTGCCAGAGCAGGTAAGGCAGAAATCCGGAAGGGGCATCCCTTTTTCATCATGTTCTCTTGCAAGATGCCTGGAAATTATGTACAATAGTTCTATGATAAATATGCATAGATGTCCGGACTTCGTTCTATACAAATCAAGAAGCACTGTACATGCAGGCTGCGCCCTGATAGACACATCACTATTATAGGATAAAGTCAATCTTTTCACAAGGGAAGCGGATTCGTTGACAGAATTCTCATTTCTGCGAAACAGGATTTTATGAATGATTCCCGGAAATTCATGACAGAAATCGCCTTTCTGTCAAAACCAATGGACAGGAGGAAAGAAGAATGGACTATCGTCATCTGAAATATTTCATGGAAGTGGCAGAGCAGAAAAGTTTCAGCAAGGCTGCCAGAAATCTCCATATATCCCAGTCTGCCATCAGCCGTATGATTAAGTCTTTGGAAGAAGAGCTGGGTGTCACCCTCTTCATCCGGAATGCCAAGACTGTGGAAATCACAGCACCGGGCACCATTTTCTACAATTATGCCAAACGGTGTCTCTTCGTTTTTGAACATTTGAAATCGGATTTTGAAAATGAATTCAACCTGAAGCAGGATACCATTGAAATCGGTCTGCCTCCCATTACGGATGCCCATGTATTTGCCAAGCTCTTAGGTGAATTCAAGCGCACCTATCCCCAGATTGCCATCAAACTCTATGAACATGGCTCCAAAGTCATTGAATCCTCTGTGCAGGAAGGCATTATTGATGTAGGCATTATCTGCACCATTCCGAATAAGGATTTCGAATCCTTCTTCCTGTCGGAAGATGAAATGTGCGTGGTTATGCCGAAAGGGTATCCTCTGGAAGAAAACAGGGAGGTTCCCATGAAACTTCTGGCGGACTATCCTCTGGTGCTGTACCGGGATGATTTCAACCTTCACGATGATATTCTGACCAACTGCAAGAAGATCGGCTTCACCCCGAAGGTGGTCTTTGAAACAAGCCAGCGGGAACTGATGCTGCAGACCGTAGCCAGCGGCCTGGGCGTAGCCATCCTGCCTTCCCGCCTCTGCCCCGCTAACAGCGAAGACAGCCGGGTGGTGACCAGGGTGATGACAGAACCCAGAATGACCCATCACCTCTACGCTATCTGGAAGAAGGGACGGTTCCTCTCCAGAGCAGCCCGCCTGTGGATCGAATTTACCAAAGATCATCTCACCATGCTGAATGATGACAAGAAGCTGGACGATGAGATGAGGAAATAAGAACTGCCGTGAAACAGTGGAAAGAAAAACTGGACTGGGAGAGAAATCGCCCCTTCTACCTCATCATGGCCGTTCTTCTGGCCATGGTGGTGTACCAGCAGTTCCTGATTACGGATCTTCAGGAACGGATGATGAACATAGAATCTTCCTCCTACGATGACCAGCTGAATGATATCCGCTGGGAAGCGGAAACGGCCCTTTCTGAAAACAGGGAACAGGAGAAGGATATCCTCCAGCTCCAGAAACATTCCGCCACCCAGAACTGGCGGCTCATGGAAATGGAATGGGACACCTACGGGAAATAAGGGAAAAGCGGCACTGCCGGCGCAGGGCCGCTTTTTTCATGACATAAAAGGGGCCGTTTCTGTGGTATAATGAAAAAAGCGCTGAGTCATTCATGAGCCTGCTCTTATCTGGCTTTACAGGAACTTTTATGCCCCGGGGCTGCGGGATTTCAAAGAGAGCTTTACTGGTCCCTTTTCCGATAGAACATAAACATCCGGGAAAAGCAGCTTTTGCATCAGGCCGTTCTGACATGCCAAAGCGATGGAGGTTATTTATGGAGGTTATTTATTATGTTCATATATAAGAGAAGAGTTAAATTTTATGAAACCGACGGTATGCAGGTGGTGCACCATGCCAACTACCTGCGCTATTTTGAAGAAGCCCGGGTGGAGTACCTGCGGGAAGGAAAGCTGGACCTCACAGAGCTCATGGACGAAGGCATCGTATTTCCCATTGTGGAAGTGGACGTCAAGTACCACCAGAGCGCCCGGTATGACGAGGTGCTCCTGATTAAGACCTATCTTCGCAAGGTAGACCGGGCCAGACTTGTTTTCGAATACGAAGTGGTTTCCGAAAAGTCCGGCGCCCTGCTTACCACGGGCCGCACGGTGAATACCTATACAGACATGCATACAGGCCGGATTGTGCGGCTGCCGAAGGAAAAACTGACAGCCCTCATTGATCTTTCCAAAGGGGATAGAGAATAATGGACAACAGACCGATTGGTATTATGGATTCCGGCGTAGGGGGCCTCACGGTGGCCCGGGTGCTGCATGAGAAATATCCCAAAGAAAGTATAATCTTTCTGGGAGACAGCCTCCGCAATCCCTACGGCGAAAGGACAAGAGATGAAATCGCCCGCTTTGCCGGGGAAATCAAAGATTTCCTTATCAAAAAGAACGTAAAAATGATACTCATTGCCTGCAACACCATTTCTTTCAACGTGTATCCTTCCTTTCTGGAAGGGCCGGTGCCGGTGGTGAAGATGAGCCTTGACATCACCCTGCCGGAAGGCACGAAAAAGGCGGGCATTTTTGCGACGCCTGCCTCCATCAGAACCCATGCCCACAAGAAATATGTGGAAAAGAAATTCCCTGAAGTGGAATGGGTGGAGGTGCCCTGCGACGGTGTGGCAGCTGCCATTGAGCAGGGAAAAGATGAAAATTTCATTTCTGCCCTTGTGCAGAAGGCGGCAAAGGAGTATCATGCATTAGGTATAGATGCCGGCTACTGGGCCTGCACCCATTATCCTCTGGCGCCATCTGCTTTTGCCAGAGTCTTTCCGAAGGTTCCTTTCATTGACCCGGCCCTGCCTACGGTGGAAGCGGGAATGGCCATCCTTCAGAGAGAGGACAGGCTGGCAGAAGGGAAAGGCAGGGATGATTTCTATTTCACCGACGGCCTTGCCCATGCAGAGCCTCTGGTGAAACGGCTTTTCGGCCCGGCAGCTGTGGAAAAAACAAATCTTGTAGGAGAGTGAGTAAAGAATGTTGTTGCTTGTTAAAATTGCGGCAGTGATCGTCCTTATCATCTGCCTCGGCTTCATTGCCTACTGGGCGGTGGCTGTCATTAAGGGAGACTGCGTCCTTCGCATGCAGAAATCGAAACGGACGCCCCTGAAGGTGGAGTCCATGGATATGCGTCATGTGCGCCTGTCCTTCACCATCCCCATCAAAAATGTGGGAAAACAGCTGGGCACCATTATGGATGCCTTCGTCCGCATTTACATTCCCTTTGAACAGTATGACAAGGCCAGAGTTACGGGGCACCTGACCGATTTTGACGTGCCAAGGCATGACGACTACTGGCAGGCCTTCATCCTGGATCCCGGAAAGGAAAAGAAATTCCTCATCACCCTGGACATCGACGGCAAAGGCCAGAGCATCCTCCAGGACCTGGAAACTTTCCCGGAATTCGGCATGGATATCATTTACCAGGTCGTAGCAAGAAGCGACTACTACTATGCCAAGACAAGAGTCGTAATTACCAGGGAAGAGCTGCAGAATGCTCTCTATGAATATACTTCGGAGGTGAGAAAATAATGGCAGAACTGAAACTTGTTCCTATCCATACCAGAATTCTCACCCATCATGACAACATTGTGGATGCCATCCTGGAATATGCAGGAGACCAGATTACCGATCATGATATCGTATGCTCCGCCGAATCAGTAGTAGCCATCACCCAGAACCGCTACGTCCGTCCGGAAGAACTGAACGTATGCTGGCAGGCAAGACTGATGAACCGCTTCGTACCGTCCGCCGGCTCCATGGCCAGCATTTACGGCATGCAGGCAGCCATGGACGAAGAAGGCAAATGGAATATGCTCTTCTCCTTCGCCCTGGGTGCTGTGGCCAAGATTTTCGGTAAAAACGGCGTATTCTACGCCCGCTGCCGCCAGGCTTCCCTCATCGACGACGTAACCGGCACCATGCCGCCTTTCGACAAATGTCTGGTTTACGGCCCCGCCGACACAGACAATGTGTGCGAAAAGATTAAAAAAGCCACCGGCGCCTACGGTGCCGTCATTGCCGATGTAAACGACCTGAAACGGGCCGCTGTCCTCGGCAGGAGCAAGGGCCTCGATCCGAAAAAGATTGCCAAAATCTTGATCGACAACCCCTTCGGCAACGACAACCAGAAAACACCGATCGTCATTATCAAGAACTTCACCGATGTGATGGAAGGCAAATAATAGGGATCTGCGAATAAATACAGCCCTGTGAAAATCAGAAAAAGGACTTTGGCCCGAAGGGGCGCAAAGTCCTTTTTCTGTGGAGATATAAAGGGTAAGCCCGGAACGCAGGCTTCTTTCCCAGGCTGATCAGGGTACATATGCTGCATGCCTGACCGAAATGGATCCGGGCGAAGTATCCTGCTTTCTCTTATAAATCCCATGAACCTGATGGCGCATGGCGGCCTTTCTTATTCATGAAAGAATTCGATAATCTTATGGATAGCCAAGGCCATGTGGTCCGGATTCTGGAAGGGGTGGTTGGCGCCTTCCACGGGAATGAATTCGATGACGTTGTTTTCGGCAAAGCGGCGGGATTCTTCAATGGGAATCATTTCATCCTTTGTGCCGTGGATAATGAGCATGCTGTCAGCAAAGTCAAAGTATTCGTGTTTCATGACGTCAAAACTTTTCAGGGAATCGAAGAAGGACTGATCCACCTTCATTTTCCTTTCAAAGCCTACGGATATTTCCTTGCCTTTGCGCAGTTTGTTTTTGTCATCTTCCGACAGGTAGCTCATCATGGACTGATACATGCAAACCGCCGGGCAGCGGAGGGCGATTTTGGTGAAAGGGTCCCCTTTTTCGATGAGGTAACGGAGCGTCAGATATCCGCCGAAGCTGGAAGAGTAGTTATATACTCTTTTGGCTTTCATCACTTCTTTGGCGTATTCCGTGACCAGGGTAAGGTAGGTGAGGCATTCATCGATGGTCAGCTTTTTTCTGGCGTCCATGCCGTGGCAGGGCCAGTCAAAGGCAATCACCGCAAATCCTTTGTACTTGGATGTGAGGTGTTCTCCGAAATGCAGGGTGCCTGCCGTTTCTTTGCTGCTGCCAAAGCCATGGGTGACGATGACTACATCGTCAAAGGTCCTTGTGCTTTTGTCATTGTCATTTACAATAAGGCGGCTCCGAATGCTGAAGCCGCCGCGGTTGATATCAAAATGCTTTTCCATAGTATCGCTTCTTTCTGTAAGTTCTGTTTAAGGAAAATATAACATAAAAGTGGACTGGTGGGCTAGTGTGTTAGTGAGCTGGTGGAGGGGCCAGCCCCAATCCCCAGTCCACTGTCACACTAGCTCACTAGCTCACTAGCCCACTAGCCCACTAATACACCATATGTGGTAAGATAGATGGAGAATACGAGGTGGTTATGATGGCTTACAGGGAAGCGGAGCTGCTTGCCATGGTGGAGAAGGATGCACTTCATCCGGATCTGCTTTTTACGAAAGATTATATAGAAAAGGATGGGGTTACTTCCGATACCGGAAAACGGTATGAGGAGGTGGTGCTGTCATGGCTTCTGGCCCATGGAGACAGTCTGGTGAAGACTGATGAAAACTGGTCCATGTACAGGACGGCAGTGAGAAGGGCGTCGGAGGAAGGGGGCTGGCTGATTGCATCCATTCTTGGACAGAAGGATTTTGCCCGGGGCGTGGCTCTTGATATGTCCATCCATATCAAGGACAGTCAGGCGAGGGAATGGGGCCTGTTTCCGCTGGCTTCCATGGACCGGACGGGCCGGGTGCTCACGGTATATGATGTGAGGCAGGAGGGGGAGGCGGAAATGCCCCTTCACCGGCTTCTTCGGGTGTGGTCATGGAAGGAGTCGGTGAACCGGCTCACCCTGGCGTCTATCCTGGAAAGAAAGAGTCCCTTTGTGCTGAAGGCGGCGGTGCTTGTGACGGGGTCTTCCAATGAGAGGTACGGCAGTTCCCGGAGGCGGTCCATTTCCATGCCTCTTCAGCGGCTTTCTGTGCTGCTGGGGGTGTCTGAGCTCTATGCGTTCCACGGTATCCATCTGGCTCCTGTGAACCCGGGGCTTCCGCTCTATGGGCAGTATTCGAAGGCAGAGCTCCTGTCGCTCATTGAGAAGGATAGTGCCCATCCTGAGTCTTTGTACCAGAAGGAATACATCAACCGTCGGGGCGTTACCTGGGACACGGAGGAGCCCTACTGCCAGGTCCTGGGGGACTGGCTTCTGAATCATCGGGATATCTGGATGACCCTTCCCCGGGGCATGTACCGCCGGGTAGAAGGGGCGCGGGCGGAAAAAATTCTGAAATCCGGTTTCTGGGACCAGGTGAGGAAGCAGAAGGTGCTGCCGCCCTTTGGACGGGTGCTTCCGGATGATCTGGTTTTTCTGGGAAGCCGTTTCCAGCAGGTGGGCCGTCCAGCCATGATGGTCCATGATATGTCCGGTGAAGGGAAAGATGCGGTGTCCCTGGTGCGGGTACTGGAAACGCCGGAGTCTTCCGATACCCTTCTGGGGACGGTGCTTCGGGCATTTACCCATCTGGTCGTGCTGGATGAGGAGAAGCTGCTGAAAGACATGAAGCTGCCTGAGGGTTCTCATATAGAAAGCCGGATTCTGCTGGAAAGGGGAGAGGCCCAGACGGACAGTTTCCTTCGGGACCTGCCCTGCCTTTTCGAACTGATGAAGGCCATGGGAATTGCCCTGGTGATGGTGGAAAAGGGATATGAAGCGCTGTGGTAGGATTTCCTGCCTGAAAACAGTCTTTCTTTTGCCACTATGAAGCAAATCATTTATAATAACAGATAAACCTTATCTGTTCGAACAGATTATATTTCCCGGGGACCGGGCTTCCTTGCCGAAGCAGCTCTCCGGCAAAGAAGGAGACGGCACATGGGATTTTTTGACAAGGGACATGAAAAAGAGAGCCCCATCGGTAATTTAAGGGCTCATATCGGTACGTTCATGTATTTCGTAAAGGTGGGTAAATCCAAATTCAAGCATAAGGGCAAAGTGGGTGAAATCTTTGCGGATATGGATAATACCCAGTATCTTTTCCAGCAGGCTACTTCCGGCACCATGTATGACATGAAGAAAAAGCTGGATTACACTCTCTGGGATGCAGCCACTCACAAATACACCGAGGATATCCAGAAGCTGAAGGATGAGCTCCTGAAGGCAGTGGATGAAGGGGAAGAAAGCGGCGAGTTTGCAGAGGAAAAGAAAGAAAAGGAAATCGAGGCCGAAAAAGAGGAAGAAGAAAAGAAGGCTGACGCCGAAGAAGAACCGGGCAGCTGGAAGGCCCACATCAAGGGCCAGATGGAGGAAGCGGAGGAAAAAGCCCGGAAGGAAGCGGAAGAAAAGGAAAAAGAAATGGAAACGCCGGCAGTGGAAACGGAAGAGGAGTCTTTGACGGAGGAAGACTGCCGGGAGCTGTGGCGTATCATCCAGGGACTGGAAAGAGAGTATAAGGAAATGAACAGCATTGCCGATGACTGGTTTTCCGTCCACGGAAAAAAGACGGGATGCATGGCGGCGCTGGCGGCCATGACCCTTCTCCCCCTGGGGGCGGTGTACGGACTGTATCATCTGTTATAGTGAGCTGGTGTACTGGTGGGCTGGTATCTGGTGTCTGATGTCTGAAAGTCTCACGGTCTCAGCAGCCCTGCCGCTTCTGTCCAACATAATTTTTACTTGTATTTACCCTCTTTTCTATGATATGATTATTTCAGAAAAATTGTTTCGGGGAGGTGACATCATGTCCAAACATATCGTTACAATCAATCAGTCTTCTCTGCAGGACTCCATTAAGTTTGAAGGCTGCAGTGAATGTCAGACTTCCTGCCAGTCTGCCTGCAAGACAAGCTGCACCATCGGCAACCTGATCTGCACGACTCAGGAAGAAGCCAAGGAAGCAAAGAGAGCCTGATTTTACGGCCCAGCCCCCGGCCCTAAGGCCGGGGGCTTTTCTATTTCTTCTTTGGAAGGTACAAGGATTGTAATTGGCGGCTCACGAAAGCCGCAATGAAAAGGAGATTATTCATGGATTATAATGTAAAGCCCATGATTCATCGTTTTCGTCAGAATGGCATGAACATTGTCATGGATGTCAACAGCGGCATTGTTCATGTGGTGGATGACGTAACATATAAAGTGCTGGAATTTTATAACGGGAAAAATCGGGACATGGTCCTGGCCAATCTGTCTTCTTCCTATGATGAGAAAGAACTGAATGAAGTGATGGATGACCTGGATGAACTGATTCGCAAGGAAGTCCTTTTTGCTCCCATGGATCCCAATTATAAAATGGCCATTGAGGACAGGCCCATTATCAAGGCCCTGTGCCTGAATATTGCCCATGACTGCAATCTCCGCTGCAAGTACTGCTTCGCAGGCCAGGGGGGCTACGGCCAGTGGCGCATGCTCATGTCTTTTGATGTGGCAAGGCGGGGCGTGGATTTCCTGATTGCCCACAGCGGCCCCAGGGAACACTGCGAACTGGATTTCTTCGGCGGCGAACCGCTCATGAACTGGCATGTGGTACAGCAGACCATTGATTATGTACATAAGCAGGAAAAGAAGCACCACAAGAAAATCAAAATGTCCCTGACCACCAACGGCATGCTGCTGGATAAGGAGAAGGTGAAGTATCTCACCGATAACCATATCAGCCTGATTCTGTCCCTGGACGGCAGAAAGGAAATGCATGACCGCATGCGGCCTGATGTGAACGGAAATGGCACCTACGATCAGATTGTGAAGAATCTTCAGTACTGCGTGGCTCACCGCAATGGGGAAGAATACTATGTGCGCGGTACCTTCACCAGGTACAATCTGGATTTCACCACCGACGTGGAGGACATGCTGGACCATGGCTTCCCGGCGGTATCCATGGAACCGGTGGTAGGAGAGGATACGGAAGCCTATTCCATTAAGGAAGAGGATCTGCCCCGGGTGAAGGAAGAGTATGACCGCCTGGCCCAGCTCTTCATCCGCCGGGAAGAGGAGGGACGTCCTTTCTTCTTCTTCCATTTCAATATGGATCTCTGGAAGGGCCCCTGCCTTCCCAAACGTCTCCGCGGCTGCGGCGCCGGCCATGAATACCTGGCTGTGGTGCCGAATGGCGACATTTATCCCTGCCATCAGTTTGTAGGCCGGGAAGGCTATGTGCTGGGCAATGTGTACGAAGGGCTGAAGAATATGAAGATGATGCACGATTTCCGCACCAACCATGTATTCACCAAGCCGGAATGTGTGGACTGCTGGGCAAAATTCTTCTGCTCCGGCGGCTGCCATGCCAATAACGAGGCTTTTGCCGGCGACATCCATAAGCCCTATCATATTACCTGCGAAATCCAGAAGAAGCGCGTGGAATGCGCCATGATGATCCAGGCTTACAATCAGCTGAAAAAGCCAAGGGTCATGGCTCAGCCCGGCTCTTTTGAAGCTAAAAGAGAAGCGCAGGAAAAACTGCAGTAACGAAAGAAAAAGACCGCCAAAAGCGCGGGAAAAAGGGGTTTCTGTTTGCACAGAGCCCCTTTTTAATTTATAATATTCTTAAGTGTAGGCAAAATTTGGCAGCTCCCTAGAGCTGAAAAGAAATTGATAACAGGTTCTGAAGATGGATTTTCGTCAAAGGAGGATTCACTGATGAAATTAAAAAGACTGGCAGTCTGTGCGCTGGCGGCATGCATGATCGGCACCGGCGCCATGATACATGTAGATGCATTCAGCCTGGGCAGCGTCCTTGGCGGTGTGGCAAAGGTGGGAGGCATAGGCTTCCTTGTTTCGAAATATGGAGAATCAATTAACAGCGCCATCAACTCGGTGATGATGAAGGAAGGAGCCGGCACAAACTACGCCACCAAGGTGGTGCCTATTGTGAGTATCGGCAACAGCGGCTATATTGGCGCTGCCCAGGTCATCGGCGATGCGGACCAGGTAGAGAAGGTAAAGGCTGTGGGTCAGCTGGAAGTCAGCTGGAACGACAAACTTTTCCGTATCAAAGGCCTGATTCCCATGGACAGTGTCAATCCAGCCTCCTTCAGCCGTGTGCAGGGAGTGGGCGTATCTGCAGTGATTGACGTACGAGTATAACGGAGGGTGATACTATGATAAAGAAAGTAATACTGGCAGCAGGAATTTCCCTTTTATGCCTGGCACCGGTTTATGCGGAAGAACCGGCTACCCTGACAGACCGGATTGACCGGGTGGACGAAGTCATTTACGGCAGTGCCCAGGACGGTTCCCTGATCAGCCGGGTGGACAATGCGGACAATCTGATTTATGGCACCGGAAATTCTTCAGCCAGCGGTCTGGACAACCGGATTACCAATCTGTACAACGATGTGGTGAAGAGTGATAACGATGCCCAGCCTTCCATTGCCACCAGAGTCAATGCCATGGAATATTATCTGACCGATGAAATCAAGTCCGATTCCCTGAAAACCAGAATCGGGGATCTGGAAACCAAGGTATACGGCGCAGAAAAGAAAGGCGCTCTGGACCAGCGGCTGGCCAATCTGGAAAAATCGGTCTACGGTGACCAGCATTATGAAATGAAAACGGTGGAGCTGCCGGCCAATACAGTATTCAAGATTTCCTTAAACGATGATGTAAGCAGCAAGACAAACCAGGTAGGCGATCCGGTAACCTTTACGGTACAGGAAGATGTAAGTGTGGGTAATGTGCTGGTCCTGCCCAAAGGGTCCCAGGGAAGCGGCGTGGTGACTAAGGTGAGCCGCCCGAAAAGCTTTGGCAGAAGTGGTGCGTTGGACGTATCTTTTGACCAGGTTTTCTCTGTAGATGATGAAGTCATTCCTACCGTACTGGGACCGGAAGCTAAGGAAAAGCTGAAAATGGAAGCCGCTGCCGTAGGTGCATCCACCATCGGCGCCCTGGCTCTGGGCCCTATCGGCCTGGTAGGCGGCTTCTTCGTGAAGGGCAAGGACGTAAGCCTTCCGGCAGGGAGCACCCTTTATATCGAAACCCAGCAGACAGTGACCACCAAGGGGCTGGAACTGAAAGGCGGTGCCCCCAATGCGGTGCTCCGCAAACGGGTAGTGCGGTCGGCTGCAGCTGATACTTCTGCAGAAACAGCAGCGGCAGTAGCGGACAATGAAGTCAAGGAGACAGCAAAAGCCGAGCCTCAGGCGGAAGCCAAAGCAGAAACAAAGACAGCAGAAAAAGCAGATACGGTGAGCGAGAAAGCCAAGGCAGAACTGGAATCGGTACGGGACAAGACCGACGAAAAAGAAACAGCCAAGGCTGACAGCTCCGGTGACGAAGCACCCTCCGTGGTGATTGTGAGAAATGACTAAATGATAAAAAACTATCTGAAAATACTGACTCCCCTGGTGCTGGCAGCTCTTATGACCATGCCGGCAGGGGCGGAGGAACCGGACGGGCCGGCGGACATCCCTGCCGCCGGTGCTGATGCCGGGACACCACTGGTGTTTGACGCCAAAGGGGTAGCCCGGCCGGCTGCCTCCTATGAGCAGGTGCAGGAAAAGCCTGCTCCCGAGAAAAAGAAAGAGAAAGGGAAGAAGGGGAAGGAGGAAACCCAGGATACCGGGATTTCCCCTGAGAACCCCATGTATGTTACTGCTGACCGTATGCGGTACAACGACACCACCGGCGACGTGGATGCCATGGGCAGGGTAGTCATCAAACACATGATGGATACCTACCAGACAGAGTATGTGTACGGCAACTCCATCGCCCAGAAATACGTCATACCGGGCGAAGTGAAATGGGTGAATCCTACCACTAATCTGAAGGCGGACAGGGCGGACTATGACGCCGCCAAATCCATAGGCCGGTTTGAGAAACTGGATGGCTGGGAACAGGGAACCTACTATTTCAAAGGTGCCAGCGGCATTTATGACCGGAATGCCAATAAGCTGGTGGTGGAGAAAGGCTACTTCACCACAAAGCACGCTGTGGCCAAGGTGCCGGACTACCGCATCGAAGCCGATTCCATCGATATTTATCCCAATGACCATTACGTGGCTCACAATGTGAAGCTCATGGCAAAGAATACCACTCTCATTACTCTTTCCAGCTATACCGGTTCCCTCAAGCGTGATGACAGTGAAGTGAGCCTGTGGTCTCTGATTCCACGCCCTGTTTTTGACAGTGATAACGGCATGGGACTCCATAATGAAATCACGGTGCCCCTGGACCATAATCCGGACCTGGCTTTTTATATGAAGAACCGCTGGTACACCAAATCCGGCTACAAACCGGATATGGGCGTACGCTACCGCACCCCTGTGGGCACAGCTCGCCTGCGCTATGCGGAAGAGGAAAGCTCTACCAATGATGACGGCGGTATCTGGGTAAAGAAGAGACCCTCCCTGGAATTTGATACCAATCATTTCTATCTGGGGAAATCCCGTTTCTATACAGGAGCCCACGGGGAATGGGGCTACTGGGATGAAGACCATGGCGGCAGACACCACAAGGGAGCCTATAAGGGCTTTGACCTTTATATTTCCGGCGACCCCTGGAAACTGGGGAAATTCATGAATTTCAGCTGGAAGGCAGGCTATGCGAAGGATTACTACAGCTATTCCAATAATATCCGCCGCAACAGCTATTACTCCCTGGGTCTTTCCGGCGGCTACGGTCCTTTGGCATCCTGGATTTACTATACGGACCGTGATCTGAAAGGCTATACCCCCTACGACTACGACAGCTACAGCAGTGAAAAACCGCTGAGCCTGGGATTCCGCTGGCAGGCCACCCGAATGGATGCCTTCAGCCTGGCCTGGACCATTGATACGGTGGACGGGCGCCTGGATCATCGGTACTGGACCTACTACAGAGATATGCATTCTTTCTACGCCTGGATCCGGTATGATGATATTGAAAAGGAAACCCGCTTCATGATTATGCCGAAGGACTTTAAGTTCTAAGGGACATAGTGTTACTGGTGAGCTGGTGGATTCTTCTTTATAAGATGGTTCTGTCTCTTTGGGAAAGGAGGAATCCCTATGGCCATACAGCGCAGATGGATTCTTCCTTTAGGCGCCCTGGCGGCGGTGGGCCTTACCCTTTGGGGTCTCTACGGCGTGGGCACTGCAGGCACACTTCTTCCTGAAAAAAGGGCTGCCTCTTCTCCTGTGGAAGTTCTGCCGGAGGAAGAGGATGGCCTCTCCCTGAAATATGACGCAGCCCTCCATCGAAGGGGAAAGCCTCTGCAGGATCCTTTTCATGCCGAGGCGCTGGTGCCTGTAGAAAAGGGAAAGACGCCGCCTCCGGTCGTAGAAGGAAGGGCAGAGGCCCCTGCCGGAAAGGCGCCGGGGCTGAAGAAAAAAGAGACATCCTCCGCCTCAGGGCTTCCGGTGCTGAAAGGGGTCATGGCCTATGGCTCTCAGCGGAGGGCCCTTTTGGAAATAGACGGAACTTCCATAGTTGTAAAGGAAGGAGAGAGGGCAGGTCCATGGGACGTATCGGACATTCAGGACAGAAAAGTGACCCTTGTTTCCGGCGGAAACAGTCTTACCTTGACCGTACGTTAAGAGGGAGCAGCATTCTTTTATGCTGCGCCCTTTTTGCCTGTGTTCCCCTGGGTCTGGAGGCCAGGGAAGATGCCTGGGACAGGCCTGTTCATGACATGGTGGCCGAGGAACTATCCGGCGGCATGCAGCCATCCCAAAGGAAAGAGGCACCTTCTGCCATCATTACCAGTTCTCCCGTGAGGCGGGATTTCAGCCTCCATGTGGCCGGCGCTCCGGCCATGGAAGTCATCCGCACCCTGGCGGAAATGACAGGAAGGAATCTGGTATTTTCCGGAGATCTGACGGAAACAGTGACAGCCAGCCTGGACCATGTGACTCCGGAAGAAGCACTTTCTTCCATCCTTGCCTCCTGCGGCCTTTCTTCCCGGACCGAAGGGTCCACCCTTATTGTCTTCAACAGCCGCCTGGAAAAGAATGCGGTGTCCGGCACCCGGGCGTTCCGCCTGTCCTATGCCAATGCAGAGGAAGTGGCCATGGGACTGGAAAAGGTGATGGACAAGGGTAAGGTTACTTTCAGCCCTTCTGCCAATACAGTTATCGCCAGTGGCACGCCCCGGGAGCTCATGCAGGCGGAAAGCCTGGTGAAAGCGCTGGATGTGCCGGAAAAACAGGTGAAAGTGGAAGCGGAAGTGGTGGCTGTCAATAAAAGCTATGCCAAAGATCTGGGCATTGACTGGGATTTCAAAAGTCTTACAGGCAGCGCTTCCTATGACCGGGACAGCTGGAGTGAACAGCACTATGTTACCGATGACAGCGGCCACATTCTCTTCGACAGCGACGGCAATCCAAGGGTCAGGAATATCGAAAGAAACGGGTGGGATGTGACCATTCCCGACGGGTATGCCGGTATTTCCTATGGCCGGTCCCTCACAGGCCATCCCTATACCTTTTTCTTTCAGGCCCGGCTGAATGCCCTGGTAACCAGGGGGAAGGCCAAAGTACTGGCCCGGCCCAGCGTGGTGACCATGAACGGCAGGGAAGCGGAAATCCTCATCGGCAGCCGTATCCCGGTGATTGTGGAACATATGGAAAACGGGGTCAAAACCACGGCGACAGAATACAAGGATGCCGGCATCAAACTGACCTATACGCCTATTATCAGCAGAAATGATGAAATCACTGCCGATGTTCATGCGGAAGTGGCCACGCCCTACCTGGTGCCGGAAATGAAGGCCTATCGCATTATTACCCGCTCCGCCAACACCATGGTGCGGCTGCAATCAGGTGACATGCTTACCATTGGCGGACTTATCGATAAAGAACAGGCCAAAACCATGAGAAAGGTGCCGATTCTGGGAGACATTCCCTTACTGGGCCGGCTTTTCCAGAGCCGCAGTACGTCTACGGAGGAATCGGAAATCGTTATCGTCATTAAGGCAGATATTGTGAAGTAAATAGAAGAGCTATAGTTTCTGATTGCCCGGGGTCTGAACCCTTTTAAACCTTATGAATCCTTTTATATACAAGTGAGAAAGAAATGGCAGTTTTAAAAATCAGCGGATTATCAAAATCCTTTGGAATCAAAACAGTTTTTGAAAACGTCTCCTTTGAAGTAAGGAGCGGAGAGAGAGTAGGCCTGGTAGGCGCTAACGGCGCCGGCAAGACCACTCTTTTGAAGTGCATTATGGGCGCGGAGGAAGCGGACAAGGGCTCCGTGAAAGCCAGTGATGGCGCCATTATCGGCTACCTCCGTCAGGATTTCAACTACACCAGTCATACCATCCGGGAGGAAATGGAAGATGCCTGGAAGGATGTGCTCTATTACAAGGACAGGATGGAGACCCTGGCCAGGGAGCTGGAAAGCAGCAGAAGCGATGAGAAACTGGTGGAAGCCTATGGCCGTGCGGAAGCCCGCTTTGAATTTCTGGGAGGCTACGACTATGAATCCACTACCCGGAAAATTCTGACAGGACTGGGCTTTTCCGATGATGACTGGGACCGGGATATCCATTCCTTCTCCGGCGGGCAGAAGGTCAGAATCAACCTGGCTGCTGCTTTTGTGCGTCATCCCGATTTCCTCCTTCTCGATGAACCGACGAACCATCTGGACATGGGCATGCTGGAATGGCTGGAGGAGTACCTTCGCTCCTACAAAGGCGGTATCCTCATGATTTCCCATGACCGCTATTTCCTGGACGGTGCAGCTACGGGAATCATTGATCTGGAGAATCACCATATCCGTTCCTTCCGTGGCGGCTATACCCGGTATATGGAAACGAAGGAAAACCAGGACCGGGCCTATGAGAAAGCCTATGAAAAGCAGCAGGAACATATCAAGGAGACTGAGGAATACATCCGCCGCTACAAAGCAGGCATCAAAGCCAAGCAGGCCAGGGGCCGTCAGTCCCAGCTGAACCGGCTGGTGAGGCTGGAGAAACCGGTGCACCAGGCATCCCTTCGTTTCCATTTTGACCCGCCTCAGGAATGCGCGGACAAGGTGCTCGATGTGCTTCGGGTAGAAGGATCCTATGGCAGCCATATTCTTTTCAAGGACCTCACTATCCATATCAAAAAGGGAGAAACAGTGGGACTCATCGGCCCCAACGGCGCAGGCAAGACCACCATCCTGAAAATGATTACGGGAGAGAAGAAGCCTGATACCGGTTTTATCCAGCTGGGCAATAATGTGAAAATGGGTTACTATTCCCAGGAACAGGAACGACTCCATCCGAAGCTCACAGTGCTTGACGAAGTGCGGGATACATTCAACTTCGGTGAAAAAGAAGCCCGTAACATTCTGGGCATGTTCCTCTTCCGGGGAGATGACGTATTCAAGACGGTAGGCATGCTTTCCGGCGGCGAAAAGGCCCGCCTGTCCCTGCTCTGCCTCTTCCTGGAAAAACCGAATTTCCTCATTCTCGATGAACCGACGAACCATTTGGATATTCCCACCAGGGAAATCATGGAAGATGCCATCGAGGCCTTTGGCGGCACCTGCCTGGTGGTATCCCATGACCGCTATTTCCTGGATAAGGTGGCAGACCGGATTCTGGAGCTGGATCACGGAAAGCTCACAGAATACCTGGGCAACTACAGCTACTACAAGGAAAAGAAACAGGACCTTGAGGCTTTTGAAAAGGACAGGAACGGTAAAGAGGAAGAAGAAGAGAAAGAGAAGGAAGAAAAGCCCCGGGAAAATGAACACCAGGTGAAGACCGAGGTTTCCGCCGCCGATGTATCCAAATTAAGTCATGTGGAAATGGAAATCGGGCGGCTGGAAGCAACCATGAAAATGTACACAGTGCAGATGAGCATGAATCCTGAAAATTATGCAGAACTGGCCGATGAGTATGAGGAAGCGAAAAAGAAGCTGGACAAGCTGTACGCGAAGTGGGACGAACTGGCGGAAAAGACAGAGTCCTGAATGCTCACGGGTAAGGGCAGTCAAAAAAATCCTGAAAAGCAGAAGCTTTTCAGGATTTTTTGATTGCCCTTTTATCCCACCAGATTCAGAAGGGCCAGCACAATGGTGCCGGGGACTCCGAAGAGGGCTACCACAATGCCATGCATGGTGGTAAGGGTCATATGGGTGATTCCGATGGTATTCAGCAGCCAGAAGAGAAGACCGCCCATAATGATATTGCCGATGATTTTTTTCACAAACCGGGCAAAGAGGAAGAACGCCACAATGATGACGATGACACTGGTAATGCCATATCCGCCCAGGGCGCCTAAAGATTCAATCATGGTAACAGATTTCCTTTCTGTTTTCCACGGCTCCCGCCAGGGTGATGCCGTCAGTATAGCCTACGGCGCCGCCGGCAGGAATGCCCCTCCCGATGCGGGTGACTTTGATGCCCGACGGTTTGATGAGCCGGGAAAGATAGTAGGCCGTGGCTTCACCTTCCGTATCCGGATCAGTGGCAATGATGACTTCTTTCACATCGTTCTTCTCCAGCCGTTTCAGGAGTTCCTTGATTTTCAGCTGCTCAGGACCTATGCCGTCCAGAGGGGAGAGAACGCCGTGAAGAACGTGGTACAGGCCGTGGTATTCCTGGCTCTGCTCCATGGCGGTCACATCCTGGGGCTGTTCTACCACGCAGATGATGGAATGGTCACGGCGGTCATCACTGCAGATGTCGCAGGGGTCCGAGGTGGCCAGATTGCAGCAGGTAGAGCAGTAGC
>Ga0256406_1000154_pt1 | contig 130610 bp, 195 predicted proteins | sample RumenRJG_03DNA_FD_185986 | JGI IMG/M metagenome (GOLD analysis project Ga0256406, IMG submission 185986) | Bovine rumen microbial communities from Lethbridge, Alberta, Canada - RJG_03 | ecosystem: Host-associated > Mammals > Digestive system > Stomach > Rumen | place: Canada: Alberta... | reverse complement strand
AATTCACTCCACCGCAGTAGAGTGCTAAAGTAAACAATATCTATCTACTTTAATCACTTTAGCACAGCAGAGTGCTAAAGTATACTTAACTACTAGGATTTAGTTACTCCATCACACTAAAGTGCTAAAGTAAACAAAACCAATTAAGTTTAATTACTCCACCACAGTAGAGTATTAAAGTAAACAAAAGCAGTTGAGTTTAGTTAAACATTGTTCTCAAAATAGAATAAACAATTTTTCCAAAACCTATTGCAATCAGACCCGCAATGACTATAATTAGTATTGTAAGGTTAAAGATTGAAAGGGGTTCAAAATGAAGCGCAACGAGGTCATTACCATTCTGAAGAGCTGCGAGGACGTCTACTTCCATGAGGGCGGCAGCAAGTATGCGGACACCATTTGGGCTACCGTCGAGGACTTCAACGGGTTTGACGAGGACTGGAACGAGGCCATGGCCGACTACGACGAGAACGCCGTCGCGCGCGTAGAGCGACTGCTCGCCGAGGGCGCGGACAAGGTCGAGAAGGACTTCTACAACTACTACTACTTCGAGGACTGCAAGGTCATTGTTGGGTATGCCAGCTACGATATCTAGCCCAAACAAAAGCCCCAACAAAAGCCCGCGCAAGCGGGCTTTTTTGTTTTCACGTGAAAAGCTTAAACTATTACAAATATGAACCCTTACAAATGTCATAGTCGGCCGCGAAATCTATACTTTACCTATCAAGTTTAAATTTACAAACGTATCTAATATTAAATGCACTTAAATTTTTCCTAAAACCGAATTAGGGTATTGTACTCAAGCGTTAATAGTAGTAGAATAGGTATCGGGGGGTTCTGAAAAAGTTAACCAAGGTTAACTTTACCTTTACAATTGTAAATTCATATTTGCACTCCATCACAGTAGAGTGTGATAGCGGTCGGCCGAAAATTCTACACCCCGCACTACATAAATGTCAAGATACAAACAGTTTCACTGTTAAACTTTTTGTATCCTCCTAAATGCTTGCTTTTGGTCGGCGTTCTGCTAACATAGTTACTAGGTTAAAACATAACGAAAGGGGTTTTGAATGTACCGTGCAATCATCGACACCGAGTTTTTGACCGTCCCGCGTAAGGCCGTTTATGACTTTGGCTTTTGTATCATGAACGACAAGACGGGCGAAATTGTCACTCGCGCCCGCTCCATCATCGCCGAAACTATCCTTGAAAACGATATGCGTACCGCTCATTATGCGGACAAGCTCCCCGCCTACATCGCGGCAATTGAGACGGGCGCGGCCCGTGTCGTTTCACGTGAAAACGCCCGCGCCCTGTTCCTTGATGCTTGCAGGGCGTTCAACGTTTCGCAGGTTTGGGCCTATTACGCAATGGCCGATATTAGCGCACTGAATGCCACCTATGACGGCGATTTTCTCCCCGCTGGCATGTCGTGGCATTGCATCAACGCCGCCGCCGCTCAAACCATCTGCAATAGCCGTAACTATTTCAAGTTTGCGACGGTTTGCGGTTTTGTGAGTGATTCGGGTAACGTTCGCACAAATGCTAACAGCGTTGGCGCGTATGTTCTTCAAGATGCCAACTTTGAGGAGGAGCACACTGCGCTTGCGGATGCCGAACTCGAAGCGGCGATTCTGTTTAAGGTTTTGAGACAACACGCCCGCATGAATACCGAGCCGGTATCTAATGCCTACATCGCTTGCCAGCCTAAATTCAAGGCATGGCGCAAACAGTACAACCGTTAAAAGAAAGCCCGCGCAAGCGGGCTTTTTTGTTTCACGTGAAAAGTTAAAAGTTAACCTTGATTAACTTTTAACAGTTTTGAAACATCGAACATTTGTTCGTCTGAGGCCGAAAAAAGTTAGCCGCGGTTAACTTAAATTTTTCAAATGTAATACTACCGTTCACCGATTAGGGTATTGTGCCCGCAACTAACTTGTAGTATCATAAATCGGGGGATTCTAAAAAGTTAGCTATGGTTAACTTTTTACATTTGTCATAGTCGGCCGAAAAAGTTAGCCAAGGTTAACAAAAAATTTACGTTTGTAAGAGTTCACCGTTCACGAAAAAGTTGAAATTTAAATGCGCTCAACCTTGAAAGTGTGATATTATTTTATCGGGGGCGGCTGAAAAATTAACCGAGGTTAACTTTTTACATTTGTAAGAACTAGATCCGATCTGAAACTATACTAAAGTAGTAGGATTTAGTTACTCCACCGCAGTAGAGTAGTAAAGTGCACAAAGTTAATAGGAATTATGCACTTTAGCGCAGTAGAGTGGTAAAGTATACTTGAGCAGTAGGATTTAGATACTCCACCGCAGTAGAGTGAAATAGTGGAACATATGAACATATGCTCACATGTTCATGTAAAAATTTTTCACAGTTTTTCCCAAGGGTGTGAAAAACTTGCCGCATTTTGTGGAAAAATTTTTTTCAATGAATTTTTTCTACCCTTTTATGCATTTTGATGCATATTAAATGTATTTTATGCAAAAAATCGGCCAAAAAATGCATAAACCTTTGTGAATTATTCAAAAAATCCCGCTTGCAGTCCCCCGCAAACCTGCTATACTAGTAAATGTCAAAGGGGACAGCCCGAGGGACAAGCCCTCACCCACCCGAGACAGAAAGTAGGTTTACCATGGCAGAGAAGAAAATGACCCGTGCACAGGCTATCGAGTTCGCAATTGATAACATCACTGCAAATTGCATGGGTGATATGGAGAAGACTGGCGCGAATGAAGCCATCGAGATTCTTGAGAAGATGCGCGCCAGCATCACGAAGCCTCGCGCTAAGTCCGAGGGCCCGAGCAAGGCCCGCAAGGATAACGAGCGACTTGCCCGCGAGCTCGCGGCCGCTATCCCCGAGGGAGCCGAAGTCACGGCCAAATGGGTTACCGAGCACGTGCGCGGCGTGCTTACCACGCAGAAGGCCGCTGCCGTCGCCCGCGTGGGTGTGGAGATGGGCATTATCTCCAAGGTCGTAGACGGGCGCAAGGTGACCTACACCCGCGCCTAGCGGCCAAGGGGTAGGGCGCAAGCCCTACCCGCTCATACTACTAAAACCCTACCTAATCGGTAGGGTTTTCTTTGCCTAAAAGTTAACCAAGGCTAACTTCCTGGGCGGCCGAAAATTTTAACACAAATTTCAAGTAAAAAAAAGACCCCTACCGGTGAACGGTAGCAAATCGTCGGTGAGCGGTATCCCGCAAACGCATGATATAATATCTTATGTAAAGTAAAGTTATGCATTAATCATGCATATTTCTCTTTTTTATGCATTATTTTGAATATTATCAACTATTTATGCATTTTTTCAAAAAATGCATGATATAGCATCTTATGTAAAGTTGCACCAAAAAGTTAACCGCATCTAACTTTTTACAAATGTAAAGGCTTACATTTGTCAACCATTACAAATATAAAGGCTTACATTTGTCAACCTTTACAAATATAAAGGCTTACATTTGTCAACCTTTACAAATATAAAGGCTTACATTTGTCAACCTTTACAAATATAAAGGCTTACATTTGTCAGCCGCATTCGCTATCGAACAAATGTTCGCATCGAACAGATGTTCGCCGTGGTCGGTCGTGGGCTGGGCACGCGCTATACGCCCCATTTTCATAGAACTGGCGATATACGACGCAAAGCTATAATTTTCCCGATTCCTAAAACTTTAAAATTTTTTTTAAAAAAAATAATTCTCATTTTAATTATATCATATTTCAGTCGTTCTGTCAAGAGCAAATTTTCTATACGCCCTCTTTTCCTCGCTCCACAAAATAAACAAATAAAAAAAAAAGAAGCGCCGCATACGCGACGCTTCTCGAGAAAGGGGCCGGGGCGTGCCATGACTCACGCTACCCGTTATGAAAGGGGTATAGCTCGATCCTAAGCCTTCGGTTTACGCTTCTTGCTCAGGGTAAGCTCATAATTATCGTCACCGATGCGGAAGGCAATTATACGCTCGATGTTCGTAACCGTCACATCTTTAGTCCCCGCATAATCGCAGAGAAAATCATTCAGAGCAACGATCAGCGCACGCTTCGTCTCGTCTGGCTTGCGGGTGGGAGCCTTACGCTTCCCAGTACGAGCCTTGAGGCCAGTCCCGTTAGCCTTTGCCTTCTCCGTCAGCTCAGCGACAGTAGGGTCAACAATATAACCCTCATCACTGAGGTAGCGATCGATCGTCTCCCGCTGGCTCAGACCCTCCTTGCGGCCCTGCACAAATACACTGTCCGGAATGTTGATCGTCTTCTCTGTCCCTGTCTCAGTGGTGAAGGTATACTTCATGATCTGTCTCCTTGCTTATGTCATGGTCTTTATGATGGGGAGTGTCCCTAGCCACTCCCCGCACCTCTACTGCTAGGGCAGTCCTCGTGCCTAAGTTCTAGGCGATAGCCACGAAAGTGGCCGGGTCATTCTTCTTCTCGCCCTCGGTGCGGGAGACCAGACCCTCACCGACGAGGTAGCGAAGCGCAGCCGCCATCTTCTGAGCACTGCACTCCATCGCAGCAGCCAGCTCCTTGTTGGTCATCGGGCCCTCAGCCTCAGCGAGGTAAGACGCGACGGCCGCACGGAACTCAACAACCTCGGGCTTGGTCTTGTGGACGCGAGGCTTGCTGAGCTGGGCAATGTACTTCTCGCACATCTCAACAACCTCAGGGTCATCGGCCATCGTCTCAGCGATACGAGCGAACAGGTCCTTGCGGGTAATCTTCTCAGCCATTGTAGTTCTCCTTTTCTGCCCCTTCTTGAGGCTCCTTATTTTCAGGGGAGGCCATCCCCTCTTTACCAGTGTCAGAACTTCCTTACTTTCCTTACCTTTTTCTTACATATATATTATAGCATGTTTTTCAACTGCTGTCAACAAGAAATTTTAAGGTGCTCAAGAGAAGAAGTAAATCTCAAATTATGTACTTTCTTTTTTCCCTCTCTCTTATACATTTATTATACCATAAAATTTTTGTTTTGAAAATGATTATTTTTAACTTGGTTTGAAAATGAAAATGAAATTTTTTAACCAGAAATGTTTAAAAATGAAAATTCAAAATGAAATTTCAAAATGAAAATTGTTAAAAAACTTCAAAAAATATACGATTATCAAAGAACAAAGAAAGAAAAAATTCAAAAACTAAACTTTTTTAACTTTTTTAGAAAAATTGGTCAATCTCTGCCCAACTGTAACCAATCGCAGGTGAAAGAATCAACTCATTAGATTGAATTTCATGGGCAAAATCTTTTTCTGCTTCTGCTTTAGCTTCAAAGAGTTGCTCTTTAGTATCAAAGAACATTCTGAACTCAGTGCCCTCATTAACCCAATCATACACCAGCAAGAATTTCATGTTAACCCCTTTCTGTTTTTTCCAACAATGTCATAGTAACAAAGAAAAACCCTTTTGTCAAACTTTTTTAACTCTTTTTCTCCCTTTCTTTAATTATATTATACCATAAAGATTAAATTTTGAAAAGAAAAATTTTTAAATGATCCAATAGATGAAATCGAAAATAAAAATTAAAACAAAGAATTATTTTTAAAAAAAATATACTCACTTTTATTATACCATAGTTTAGCTGTTCTGTCAATAGAAGATTTTTGTCTGAGCAGCCGCATTCAAATTATGGCTAAGATACTTTTTTCATGGATAAGATACTACTATATCTAAACAAAAATAATCCAAGAGAAGAAAGAGATAGAAGGTGCGGGCCCCAGCCTCTTCATACGCACGATCTCCGTAACCCGCACATATTTCGCTCGAGATAATCGGAAATTTCCGGTCGAACTTTCATCCATCTATAAGACCAAATCGTTAAAATGGAGCGAAATGTGCGGCAAACGCTAAAATTTGACCATAGATATTGTGTTTTTTATTTGCTCTCAAATACAAAATATGGTATATTTAGAGTGATCAGATGTCTTCCGCAAGAAATTTGAAAATCGGTTTTAGTTTTAAAAATCCTTTTGGCAAGGCATACGGTTGCGGATTCGAGAACTGGAAATTGGGCTGGTCATGACAAGGGCACCCCAGTTTCACTGGGCTATACAATTTTATACTAAAATTTCATTGAGCTATACAATTTTGTGCTATTCTTGATAAATAGCATCTTTTAAATCTTCTAATGTATAACTATTTTTTAATTTATTTAAATTTCATCCAAATATAGGACCTATCTCTATATCTTCCCACCTTATATTTTTAATTAATTCTTCTGTATCTCCTTTATATTCATGTTTATATCAAGTTATTTCTTTTTCTTTTTCTTCTAAATATTTCAATAATTCTTCTTTAACCATAATTTTTCTCATACGCCTTTCTATAAGAATCTGGTAAACTTTTCATATCATATGCTCCAGACTCTAACCATGCCTTAGCTACCTCCGCATCAGGCAATAATACATCCTCAACAATATCTTCTGTAATTTCATATCCATTATTAATATAATTCTTAGCAGCTTTAACTTGAACAGGAGCAATCTGATTTACATTATACAATTCATGATATGTCCCATGCTTACCTGGCCTACCTTTAGCTTCATGCTCATACTCTATAAAACCTAACTCTTCTAAGGTAGTTAATGCCTGTTGTAACATATTCATATTAGCCGCATAATTACTATACCCTAAATCATTTAAAACTTCTTTAAAAGAAAAAAAATAATTTTCATAATGTCTATACGCCATATGTATATTATACTTATTTAACATATAACAATAAACTTTAAAACAAAAATCACTCAAATTATTAATACAATACTTAGCAGTAGGAACAACCAACTTTAAAAAATTACTGCTTACAGGATTAATATAATAATACTTATTATCTTCTTCTATAATGTTCAAATCTAAGAAAGTCTGAACTATAACTTTACACTTATATTTAGTCAACTTTAATATTTGTTTTAATTGACCTATAAACTCTGACTTTTCTATTATTCTTTGATTTGTAGCAAGATCTACAGTACCTAAAAAATTACTTAATGCTATTCCTCTCAAATTATAATTCTTTTCTTTCATATTATCAGGATGAATATCTAACATAATATACTCTTCTTTCGTCAATACTCCTCCTTTCAAAATCAAAATTCTAAAATTAAATCAGCTAAGCGAACGTAGTGAGCTTAGCGTTTTTTCTGCATTTCGCAGAAAAAACCGGGGTCTTTTATCGTCTTTCGTCTTTTCGTCTTTTAGGGTAATAGGTTTTTTTACCCATTAGCATAGGTTTTTTTACTAGTTAGCATAGGTTTTTTTCATATTAGCATAGGTTTTTTGCAGTTGTTATACGACATCACACGCCCAGCATATAAGAAACGAAAAATCTAAGCATATTAGCATAGGTTTTTTTAATATTAGCATAGGTTTTTTAACAGGTTGTAATAGGTTTTTTTATTTAGCATAGGTTTTTTTACTAGTTATAATAGGTTTTTTGCTAGTTGTAATAGGTTTTTTAACCAGTTAGCATAGGTTTTTTACTATTTATATTATACCACATTCAAAATCAAAAGTCAAAATATATTGCGCTAAAGTGCAATAAAAAAAGGAGCTAAAGCTCCTTTTTTGTTTCAGATTCAGTTTTCTCTTTTAACTTTAAATCATCATAAAAACTTTGCGGCAGAGGCTCAATGTTAATTCCCACACCATCCATCTTATTCATTGCTAACATAGCAACCGCACAACAATAACCTTCACTAGTTATACAAGCCCACGGACAATCATAATAACATTGATCATACTTTGCAGGATTATATTTAATTGGACATAACATTATTACCTCTTTACCAATAAATGCGGCCGGTCAGCTTTGACATACACCTTCGCAAACGCCATTGCATATACTCGGGGTACTCTGAAAGTATAACACCAATACCTCCGCATATAATAATTATACAAAAAATAATAATAACCATATCTTTATCTATCATTATTTTTCCTTACAAATATTAGGCATCAAAAATTTTACAAATAGATATATTATTATAAATATTAATAAATTCTATTCATTTGTTCTAGAGACAACCAACCTGGATATTCGCTATTTCGCTTTTGGTCAACAACAAGAGCATGAATCTCTTTTTCAAAATCAGGTTTTCGAGGAACAATATTATATGTCCACCATTCACTGCCATCATATTCACGACGATCAAACCAACACCCGTCATTAAAAACAATCACAAGGTCCTCCGCAACTTCAGGAGCCCCATATCCTGAATTATAATTTGCATGAGCTGCAACTTCTCAAAAATTTTCAATTGAAATCGAAAAATCCTTACCACCTATGAAGTTAACATCACTCCAAGAATAGCCAAGTTTAATCATATACGTTTCAGTCTCGTCCAAAAGATTAATCATCTTCATGTTCAAACCAATCTCTTAGCTTTTTCCAGTCTCTTTCATTAATAGTTTGACGATATGCTTCAAAATCATCATCATCAGGATCGTCACACCAATAAGCAAGCTCTTCTACAAAAATATTTGTATTCTCGTATAACTTCTTTGCCATAGCTGCAAGTAGACCCTTTTCCTGGTCATATACTTCACCTTCAGCACACCGCACACGAGTAATACTTCCATCATTCCACTTAACTACAGTAACAGGACCACTAAAAGTTACTTTTTCAATGAGTCCCCGCAGTCTCTTGTTTCTCTTTTGGACTTTCTTTAACTCAGCCGCATCCTTTTCTGCTTTTAACTCTTCTTTAATTTCATCTTCACATTCAAAAACTTTCTTAAGTAGCTCTCTATCAATATAGGTTTCAATAGCACTATTTGCTCGTATACTATATGAGTCAGAATCTCCGGCAGTAGTAAAAGTATTGGTAGTATATGTAATATTTGGGTTTGTATTTGTAATCGAAGGTTTATAGGTAAAATCCATTTTATAAGTCTCCTTGTTTTCTCGAACCAAATTGGCAAACCTACTTTCGGGGCTAGGTTCTAGCCTAACCCCGTCGTAGGTTATCATGTTAGTATATTTTGACATTTAATCCAGCCTAACTGTATCTTCATATTCTTTAATAAACTTATTAAGTGCGGCAACAGCCTTTTCGCACGAAATACCTGTCTCCTCCGCACACTCCTGAAGCACTGCGATGGCGTGCATAAGCTCTACCACATTATACTCATCTTCAAGGCGGGCTTCCTCTGCGGCGGACATGGCATCAAGGGCATCATAGTATTCATCTTCGCGCATGTAAAAATACTCCTCGTTATAATCGCTGGGTTCGGAAATAAAATAATCCTTAACGTACCCCATTATTTTCACCCCACCATTCCTTTGCGAGTTCCAGAGCCTTTTCACGGCCAAGATGCTTGCTATACTCCTCAACTATCTTATTGCGAGCTTCGATCTCCCATTCTCCATAAGCATCCATGCCCATTTCATCAATGAGCCAATCTTCCATCTCTTCGGAAAGGTCGATATTGGAATCAATGCGGAAGCTCTCGATGAAACCAGTGGTGATGCAACCGATCATCCAACCCAGTTCACGAACGATAGTAGCCTGCATCTTCTCGATAGCGCCTTCCTTGAACTTAGGGAGAGAACCGGGGCCGAGTTCACCAGCCATGTAAAGCATATCTTCCTGGTTCTCAAAGAACTTCCAGTTCAGACGCTCGCAAAGCTCGTTGAACCAATCAGCCGCAAGCTCCTCGTCATCAAAGTAATTGAACTTTTCATTCCAGGTAGTCATGGTTTTTCTCCTTTCTCCTACCTTCTATATATATTATATCAAAAAAAATAAGAGCTGGCAACTGTTATTTTTGCCAGCTCTTTTTTATAATTTAAAATTCTATTTAAACTTCAAGGTCAAATGCAAAGTTACCGGAGTCATCCTCGAAAACATCTGCGTGACCTCCGCCGAGTTCTTCAAGACCTTCCTTAATATCAGCGATCATACGCTCGAAATCACCAAGATGGGCTTTGCGAACCTCATATCCGGGCCACTCTTCGTAACCATCGCAACCATCAAGAATCACAGTGTAGCTAGTCATTTTATTTCCTTTCTCTCCCTTTCTCTATATATATTATAACACAAGAAAAGAAAGGTGGCAATAAATATTTTTTACTTCGCCTTAAAATTCCATACTGGCTTCATATGCGAAATAATCTTAGCATTGGGCTTAATGGCTTCAATAATAGCTTCCGCATCCTTATACGCCATAGGCGCTTCATCTATAGTTTCTGCAACAACAGAAGAAGAATATATTCCCCTCATTTCATTTTGAAAATCTGAAAGCGAAAGAGAACGGCGAGCTTCTCCACGAGACATAAGACGTCCAGCCCCATGCGGCAGCGAGCAATTCCAATCTTCATTACCCTTTGCTTCCACTATAAGAACACCGTCCCGCATATTGAGAGGGATAAGACCAAGCTGGCCCGCATATCCTTCGATAGCACCCTTGCGGATGATGTTGTGATCTACATCTACATAATTATGTATACAAGTTATATAATCCATCACTACCATCCCATCTTTTCTGCTATCTCTTGGAAAATAACTATATGATTATACTTAGAAAAATCATTACAAATACGCATATCATGAAGATAATTCTGCATATCCTGACCTTCAAGATAACACATATCATCATCAGGCTCTTCTGCTATGCGGGCGTTCCAATAGTTCACGATATTTTGTATACTATCTATACAACCAGCAGATTTAGCAGCATTAATAGATATTCGCTTGCGGGCGTTCAGCTCTTGGATTCGCTCCTTCTTAGCATTTATAGCAATATTCTGATAATACTCTGCAACCTGCTTTCCAAGATTACGGGATCCGCAATGAATAACCAACCAATAATTCTCAGTGTTATCATCATAATCAATTTCGATATAATGATTTCCACCGCCCAAAGTTCCCATAGACTTGCGAAGACGATCCTGATTCTTCAGTTCACTCCAACAAACCAAATCTTCGTACGGAAAAGTCTTAGAAAGTTCATGCTCCTGATTACGAACATTAAAACCAGTCGGAATATTTTGACGAGCAATATGGTCAAGCTTTTCGAAATCTATTTCTATATTACCAAGACAGAATCCAGTGACTCGACAAGCTATATCAACTCCAACAGTATTAGGAACAATCTTATCAGTATAGGTAATGGTTGAACCGACTACAGCGCCCTTTCCGGCATGTCCATCTGGCATAACACGAATCTTAGAATGCTTATATGCAACAGAATTTGCAAAATGATTAATCTGCTCTATGGTAAGAGTATCATTCCCCACCATATAATTCTTTACGTTAGCCATTTTTACTCCTTAAAATATGATAGGGGTATTTTTTCCTTTTCTTTAATTATATTATAACATAAAGCAAAAAAGCTGACAATAATTATTTTATTGCTAGCCTATTAATTATAAATTATATAGTGTTTGTAATTTTAATTTCTTTTATTATACTGCTTAGTATATTCATACATAATAATACTCGCGGCGCTTGCTACGTTTAAACTCCTCACTGACCCATATTGTTGAATATAAATCATTCTATCACACATTTGAATACTGCGTTTAGAGAGTCCATCGCCTTCTTCTCCATAAAGAAAAGCAGATTTAATAGGAAATTGAACATCAAAAATATTTTCAGGATTATATTTCTCAATATTATCAACTGCGAAAATAGTATACCCCTCCCCATGAAGTTTGTCTACTACTTCTCGCAAATCATCTGCATGATAAATAGTTTCATAATGATTTGTTCCAACAGCTCCCCGCACGTCATATCTGCGACGACCTACAATGTACACTTCTTTACCTAGAAAAGCATTGTGAGACCGAATCGCGGAAGCTTTATTATACTCGCCTTGTAAATTTACAAATATATTAACCATTGGAGAACGATTTAACTCTAAATCAGCTCTAATTTCTTCATCTAACCATGTTTTATATTTATCTAATACATTTCTCTTGGCTAAATCTTGACAATGTTCTCCATAAGAATATTTAGTTATCATTAATTTTTTCCTTTAAATAATCTATAGATAAAATATTATAATCTGTATAAGGAATTCTAATTATTTTAATATTATGTTGTTTACAATATTCATTTTTTAAATTATCTAAATATTGACGTTGCTTTAATCCTTCTTCTCCTCCTCAATTATCAATAGCTTTAAAATGTTGCTCTCCGTCATATTCAAAAACACAATTTAAATTATAAGAATATGCATCAAAATATAATAAGCAATTGGTTTGAGGATTTTTTAAATCATTAAAACTCTTTTGAATTTCAAGATCATCACATCAATCAGATAATATTTTATATAATTTTAATTCTCCCTTAGAAATTTTATTTCCAGTAGCATCTCCTCTAATAACATTGGATAAATTAGCCTCAAATTCAATATTATTTCATAAATTTAAAAATTTACCTCTACGATGTTCTGGATTAGTTCTTTCAATTTCTTTTTGAAATAAAATATTATTATCTGGACCTAGAATATCTCCAACATGATATAAAGTATTACTGTTTATTCTAGCCTGCTGTAGTTTAGGTGATTTAACTAATTGCTGACGAAATTCTTTTAATTCTTTTGGCCCTCTAGTTGTATTTCCAGCTTTTATATTATTAACAGTTGCTTCAAAAATTTCATTTGTTTCTTGCTTTAAAACTTTTATTTTTCGTCTATTACTAGAATTTTTACCTGCTTCTCCTAAATAAATAAAAAGTTTATTTTTATCAACATAATCTCCTATTTCAAAATGCTCATTTTGTCTTAAAGTAGTTGCTTTTCCGGAACATTCTGAACTACAATAAATTTTATTACCACTATTTACTTGATTAATTTTACTAATAAAATCTTTATGACATATGGGACAACGAAATCTTGCTCGTCTAAAATTTTGTGTTTTTCCATTTTTATTTATATAAACTCATGGTTCAATAGGAGTTCCATCTTCATAATAATCTGATATAAAAAGAACTCCTTTATTTCCCACAGGTTCTAAATATTTATATTCTTTTCTTTTTGGCATTTTATTTCCTTTCTATCCTATAATATATAAAAATCATGGGATAGATTTAATAAAAATCGCCCCAGAAATTATTAAAACGCTCCACTTCCATAAACCCAGTCCCGTCAAGACGCTGCATCTGAACACATTCGCTTCTATTCTTCTGGAGATCTGCTCTAATCTCTGCATTTACCCATTCTTTATATTTATCTGCAACATTTCGATTATTTCCATTATAGTCTTGTCCAAAAGAATAGGAAGTAATCATTTACTTATCTCTTTCCTTTACACTTCAAAATGATCCTCTGCGGCCGCAGCCAGGACATTTGTAGTCTCAATCCTTATATGTATCAAAAAATATATCACAATATTTGCAATAATAATGATATATATTTTTTCTTTTTCTTTTAAATCACTTAATCATCTAGCCCACCTACATATGGTCTATAAAGAGTATCTTCATCTTTTTCTCTTTGTATTTTCATGTATAGTCTACTTGCAGAAAGGTCAATGCGGCCGTCCTTATCCATAATAACATCATCTTTAGGTTGGGTAAACTGATAATCTGCTGCAAAAGGTTCATAAAGAAAACGTCGATTAAATCGAGGCAGTTTCCCGAAACTACCGTTAATATTTTGCATACTAATAGGTTTATAGTTGGCAACATGTACAGATGCAATTATATGATTTGGGTCTTGAAGTTTAGACCCATGCAGGTGCCCGCACACATTGATACTATCTTCATATACGGCAACTGGATAGTGACTGATTACTAGTTTTTGAGAAAGGTATACGGGATATTCATATACCTTGGAAACATACATTTCAATTTTAGAAATATCTTCTTGCTTGTCGTGGTTTCCAAGCATAAAATTAACCGCAATTCCTCGTTCCATAAGCATATCGAAAACCCAAAGAAAATCGAGATTCCCGAAATCACCCAGAAACCAAAGAGTAGAACCAGGCGTCCATTTTTTTGCCCATTCTTTAATCATATTAATGAGGTAATCATTATGCTCTTGGACAGAAGCAAAATGATTACGCTCAAAATTTATAATATCTTTATGGTCAAAATGCCAATCAGAACTGAAATATATATTTGGGGTTTTAGCCATAAAAATCTACTTTCCACCCTTAAACCATTTAGCCCAACGCTTCTTTGCTTCTTCGTAAGTGATATAATCTTTTTGGGATTCCCAAAAATCATTATAATCATTATAATGATAAGTATAATCGGCAATGTCCCAGCTATTATTGTATTTCTTATAAGCATTACCGTTAGGAATATTACAACAACGCTGTGAGCGACGAAGTCTACGATTGAAAATCTTTTTCATAGACTTGTCGCTTGCAGTTTTAAAAACATAATGATGACGATAACTGTGAGACATTATCGACGCTCCACTTCGCCCCACCACTGACAGTCTACCCAAATATGCGTCCGCATAATAAAATTACGATACTCCATGTCATCAGTTACCCAATTAATCATTTCACGTGCAGTTCCATAATTGGAGTAATAATCATGTGTACCATCGTCAAACAAAAACTCAAAATGCCAATTATGCATTTCAATATCATCAATCTGTGCGGGAACATGAAATTCCAAAACAGTATTCGCCATAATATTTTCTCCTTTCTTTCCCCTTTCTATATATATTATAACATAAAAAAAGAGGGCAGACAAGCGTTATTTTTTGCTTATCTGCCCTTAGATTGTTTGGCGGAGCATTGACGTGTCGATCGCCATACCTTTCGGTACTCACTGCTTTCGAGGCAGGACTGGAGGCCGCTCCAGTTAATGCTCCGTGGCAGAGGGCTGGGTTCCCGCCACCCATACTATGAAAATAGTACCAACGGTTTAGCAGACCGTGCCAATCCTCGACTGGTTAACCCTCTATGGAGAATCGGGTGGGAATTGCACCCACGTAAACGGTTTTGCAAACCGTCACCTAAGCTACTCGGCCACCGATTCTTAAAAAATAATTTCATTCATAAGAAGATCTAAATTACGTTTATCTTTAGAACAATGAAAATATTTATCAATTTCCATATTATCATCTTCATACATATATTCAAGAATACCTATTGGAACCCAAATATTTTCATTTTTATCTTCCATATATTCAATTTCTCGAATAATTCTTGCAAAATTATTGCGATTAAATCTTCTACACATATATATTATCCATCCTATGCGGAGTAATTAACTTGGCAGGAGTGGAGGGATTCGAACCCCCGCCGATGGGTTTGGAGGCCATCGTTGACGGTTTTGCTTACCACTATAGTTTTCACTACCCTTGCGGTTTGTGGTCTGGGCTATATCTTCACCTTATCAAATGACTTAGGTGGCGGATTATCTAGTCTCTACGGGTGAACTTATCTTCCCTCGGTGTTGCCATTTTACAGGGTTCACCGATATCATCCGCTGCACTTTAATTGTTTCCAATTAAAAGCTCCATATTTAAAGACCGCTGTGCTACCGTTACACCACACTCCTGTATTGCTTTAAAAGTCGCAGTCCTTTAACAAAATTATGAGCTTCTTCATAACTATTAAAAGATGCAACAATTTTAAATCTATTAGGAGAAACATCTGTCTTGACTCGAATTGTATAATAATGACTAAGTTCACCATTAATTATTTCATCAGCTACTACATATTCTTTTAGCTCATTCCACAAAGACATTATTTCTCCCTTTCGATAATATTATTATATCATTTATTTTTTATTCTTGCAAAGGAATATTTTTATCTTTCCAAATTTTCCAAATATCATTAACTCTAAATTTAGGTAAAATTTTTAAATCTTTATCATCAGGATTTAAAAAAAAGTATATTGTATATATATGACCGCATTTAATACAATAATTAGCCTTATATGCGTGTCTGCCATCTTCTAAAATACAATTATAATATTCGTGTTTATGGTCTGATTTTTTATTCTTTTTCTTTTTTGCTTTCTTTTTATAAGGAGTATTTTGTGATAGGCAAAATGACGTTTCGCTGAAATCGAACTTGCTCTTATCATCGTATGCCATTCTCTTAACCTCCTATGCCCTTGCTATCCTGATAGCATCTATCTGTTTGCCGTTCCCCGCGAAAGAATCCCTCGAGCCGCCTGTATCCATGTTGCCTATCATCCAAGGCAACCAACCGCCGCCTAAGATGTGTACCTGATACTTGATTCCGCTGTTGGGTATCTCCAAGCCGGTTATCGCGCTACCATCCCCCGCACAACCGTTGTTAAGGTCGTTTAGGTTGTATGTTGAAACGTAAGGTAACCAACCATGCTTGATGCTCCTAGCCCTGTATTTCCCAACGCCGCCGATGGCAACGTAACCTATAGGCTGGCCGAACATGCCCGCGTAATCGTCGTTGGAACCGCCGGTATCCTGCAAGCCGCGCATCATCGCTAGCCAACGTCCGTTGGCAAGCCTAACCGCGTAATAGGGTTGCTCTGGTTGCTGTTGCGTAGGTTGCTGTACCTGCTGTGCCGCGCCATCGCCCGCCGCTATGCGCTGCCAAGCCGCGCTATCAATGCTTGAAACGTTCCTATCCACGCCGCCCGCGCTTGAGAACTGCCAGACAGTGTAAGCCGTCCAAGGCTCTATTGAATACTTGAAGCTGGGCACGTCCCAAGATGCCGCGTTGACCGGATAGCCTGCAACCCATAACGCGCAATCATCCGCGCAATTGGCAACCTGTGGAATAGCGCTTGCACTCACATAGATCATGCACCAAACGCCCGTTAGCCCGTGGATACGGTCAACGAAAGCCCTAACCCAACTCGCATTCCCGAATGCGCTGTTCTGATAGCCCTCCCAATCTATCACGGGTATCCCGTGCCCGAAGTAGTTCTTGGAATGCTCGTAGAAGTAGTTCGCTTCTGCAACCGCGTCGTTTCCACCCGCGTAATGATAGAAGCCGAAGGGCTTACCATCCGCTATAGCGCGTTGAATAGCCCTATCCCCATATGGATTAACATAACCCGTGCCCTGTGTCGTTTTGGCTATCAGAAAATCGCTTGCCTGATAAGCCGTTTCAGTGACGTTGTTAAAAGGCCACTGATTATGACTCGAAACGTCTATTCCCCTCATATATCACCAATCCCCCATTTCGTTTTCATCCATAATAATTACCTCTTTATTTAATAAAAACAATCTCGAAGAAGATAATTATACAATAAATCATCTTCAGACCAAGGTTCTTCTTGTGGAATTATTATACCAGTTCAATCAAAATATTTATTATTTGATTTTACGATAAAATGTCCTTGTATTGGAAGATAAAATATTTCTACATTTGGAAATCGTTTTTTTAAAATTAAAGCAAACCACAAACAATTTCCATTTAATCAATTACAATCGTGCGGAAAACGTCTATGAATAAACTCTAATATTTCATTAGTAGAGGTCATTGCGCCAAGCCTTATCCTTTCGATTATAAGCTTTCTTATTTTTGTGTGCACCATGCCCGCATCCAAAACCATTGAACTGCGGTTTCTGCGCATCAAAAATCTGCATTGCGGTAATGGTTCCGCAATAAATATTCTTCTTCTTCTTTGCCACAGTTCCACTTCCTTTCTTTTGGATTATAATAATATTATACTATATAAAAAAAGAGCTGTCAAGTAATTCTTGACAGCTCACCTTTGATAAAGCCATATCAAAAACTATAAGAGACCTTCGCCTTACCTCTTAGCTTCGCATCAATATTCAGTCACATGGGAGACAAGTCTGAGCTATAAGGAGCGACCCTATAACTTCTTGCCCCAGCATAATTGCCAGTTCCATCGCGGGATTGCTTACCCGACAGCTTTCACCCACCATTCAGACTATAATGATTTAGATTTCCATTTCTAAATGGCTATAATCGAATATATCTTTCCAGATTGGGCTACTCGCACGTTGAACTCGTCTTATAAGCTGTGTTACCACAGCCGCACTGGAAACTTCCTTAATTGGTATTCCTAGCTTAGTTCTCACTCGGCACCACCCGTTAGTGAGTGTTCTAGGTTCTTCTCTCACAGAGAGCGTCTATTGCGGAAGCGACAAGACACTACCTTTTGACTGCAAAATTAATTGGCGCTATTGAGTTTTTAGTTGCGGCACCTTTCGGCTTTCTCCGCTCCTGTGGCTTGGTTACCTACCACCACAAAGTTTACATCTAAAGTATCCCATAGATTTCGACTCTGTTGACTCAATACCCATGACCGTATGGTATTACGCATACACATGGTTCACATAGTTTTTGATATGACTTTATCAAAGAGCAATATTAGGTTTCACGTTGAACCGGTGCCAAACCTATAAGCGCCCGGGGTCGTCATTTTTACGTGTTTATGACCATGACACGTTGCCCGAAGCTTTACTTGACGCGCTACGCAAGGTTTGCATACACTTATTTAACGAGTCTCGTATGCGAGAAAAATCTCGAAGCAGTTTAATGTCATACTTAGGACGATAACCCTTTGCGGAGCCACCACTTGGATTCGGGCTAGAGTCAATTCCCGAGACAAGTTGCTCGCGCTTGCCCGCGCCTTCTGTTATTGGTAACAGATGGTTAAAACCAGCAAATATCACGTGTTTGCCAATACGTTCAAGATACCCGTCTCTTGAATGACCGTCCACACGCGACAGGCGTGTGGCAGACCGACCGCTTTCTCCATCACGGCTTAGGCGAAGCTCTCACGGTTTCGTTTCCGCCGCACATTTTGGCTCCGAGATGTGCGGAATCTCGTATCAGGAATCGAAATTCCCTTTTTGAAAGTATCTGTCGAACTAGGTTCTTATTAGATACTCTCAAGAAGAAAATTTCTTTCCTCTCTCAACCTTACATAAATATTATATCATTTATTTTATGTTCAGTCAAGAATTTTTTTGGATGAACAAAGATTTTTAATTTCTTTCCTCAACCTTATATAAATATTATATCAAAAATTTTTTGTTCAGTCAAGAAAAAACTTTTGGCTAAACATATTTTTTTTGGTAATTGGTGGCGGGGGAGGGATTCGGACCCTCGACCTTCGAGTTATGAGCACGACGAGCTACCACTGCTCCACCCCGCTCCGCAATGTTTGCATTTAATTTTCAAATTTCTCAACTTTCTTTAATTATATTATACCCAAAAATTTTTGTTCTGTCTATAAGAAATTTTTGGCTTCTCCCCTTCGATTCGAACGAAGATCTAATGGAGCCAGAATCCATTACTCTACCAATTAAGCTAGGGAGAAATGGCTGGAGTGTAGGGATTTGAACCCCAATAGCAGGCACCAAAAACCTGTGTCCTAGCCGTTGGACGACACTCCAATATTTTATATAAAAAATATTAATTATTGGCTATGTTTTTTAACTATTTCTTCATGCCTTTGCATAACTTCATCTCAACTCATATTGCGCCAGAATTGAGATTTTGCGCGTGGGACCCAGTTCTTTCTAGGCTGTCCCGCAAAATGTTTAATAACCATATCAGTAGGTTGTTTACGACAAGTAAAATTAGTTACATTATATTTAGCTGGCATTTTATGGATGTAACCTTGACACAAACAATTACAAACATCTTGTTCAACTCAAGTAAATTTACATTCATTTAAAACTTTAATACATTCATCAGCTTTGCCGTCTCGTAATTTTGCTAAATTATAATATACAACTCCAAAATTACAATATAAAATTCCATACATAGAACGATGCAACTCTGGAGTAGAAGAGAAATAATATCCTTCTAGATCAATATCTCAAATTGGAGTCGCATCATTAAGTACAACAGTATCACAATCCAAGAGTAAAGCGGTTTTATATGGTAGATAATGACACATTGCAATGCGGAGCATAGCCATGTATGAAAACGGACTAGTCATATTTGGACCGTCTGTCGCATAATACTTTTGATTACTTACATTATGACAAATAATCATATCAGGAAGGTTTTCTTCCTCAATTGTATCATCTTCAATAAAAAAATGCACTTCATCTACGGCGCTATTAGCAATTAGTGACTTAGCAGACATAACCATGTCGCTATAAATATTTTTAGTTCCTGTATATGCTGCTATTCGTTTCATTAATTACCCCTTTGTCTTATATTGTTCAACTATCTTGTTATGTCTTTCCATAACTTGTTCCCAACTCATTTCTCGCCATTTTAAAACCACACCTTTATTAATCCAATTTTTTAATGGAACATCCGAAAATGATATTATAGCTGGAATATATCTATTTTGATTTGTAAAACGTGTTGTATTATATTTTGCAGGCATAGTATAAATATAACCTTGACATAAATAATTACAAACATCTTGATGTTTTTGTGGGAAAAAAGTATGATTTAATACGTCTATACATTCATCTGCTTTACCTTCACGCATTTTAGCAAGATTATAATAAATAACACTAAAATCACAATAAGTTGTACTATACGTACTACGACGTATAATTGGAACGCCAGAAAAATAATAATTTTCTAAATCAATATCTCAAATCTTTGTTATATCTTCTTGCGGAATAGCATTATAAGTTAATGCTAATACTGTATCATATGGTAACTCATGGCACAAAGCCATATACATCATTTTGATATAATCATTAGGTTGTTGCATATTTGGTGTATCTTGTTCAAAATAAGATTGATCACTCATATTATGAAAAACGACAATATCGGGCATTGCTTCACCCATATCGTCATCTTCAATAAAAATATGAACTTCATTAACTGCACTATTCGCGATTAAAGCTTTAACGGACGTAATTATATTGCTATAAACATCGCGAGTGCCGCAATATGCTGCTATTTTTTCCATATGTTACCTCATAATAATTTTTTTATTTTATTAAAACTTATCTAAAAGATAAGTAGAAAATTTATTTACTAATTTTTGGTTTTCCGTCATAAGAAACGAACAAAGCCCCAGAAGGTCTATTTTTTTCTTCTTGATAAACATTATAAAGATTTTGTACTGCTTGTCCAACAGCTTCATATAAATTATTTGCATCTGAATATACAGAAATTACATGTTCTTTACCTTGAGTAAAATCTGTAAAATCAGATAACTTAATTGAAACCTGAAATGTTCTCATAACAGCTCCTTCTAGTCAAATTAAAAACTGCCTAAAGGCAGATAAATTTGGTGCGCCTGGTGGGACTCGAACCCACATGACCCGAAGTCGCTGGTTTTTGAGACCAGAGCGTATGCCATTTCCGCCACAAGCGCATTTTGGTACCTCGACTTGGATTCGAACCAAGATTTCGCGCTAATCTGGCGCTTACAGCTTATAAGGCTGCCGTTCTACCGTTAAACTACCGAGGCTTATTTCTTCCACAACGAAAAGCATCATTACCATCAAAAGCAGTACGGAAGAGTTGAATTTTAGAAAGTTTTCCATCATTTATTGAGATTACCGCAATTTTAACAGTAACATCAACTTTGCTCATTCCGCAATCCTTTTCTAACATAAAAATGGAGCCAGTGGTCAGATTCGAACTGACGTGCTCTTTTGAGTCTCGCTTACAAGGCGAGTGCAATCGACCACTATGCGACACTGGCTTTAAGAACAGAGTGTTGCCCAAGACCACTCAGAGGGCTTGTTGTTTTCGGGATGTTCCAAGCTCACCCGCTCCATCTTGGTGGAGACGCCAGTTTTCTTTGCTTACCTAGGTTGAAACTGGCAAATCTTTACCTAGAAGGATTTCTCCTTTTAGAAAATATTCATCATATTAAATATTCTCCAAGAGAAGAAATAATGTTTGAGCGTGCGGCGCTTCGTTACACTATACCGGCTGTCTAGTACCTAGTCGCGATTCTAGGTGGTTTATACACTTTTCTTTCGTGCCCTGTACCTCGCAGGGATTACCGACTTTCACGGATAGGTGGAGCCAGTTAGGAGGCGCTAATTCCTCTTCTCAAACTGAGGTAGGTTTCTCTTCCTGTCGAGACAAACCATAAGCTTGACGATTGTTGGCTTTTATTTTAAGGTCTAATCCAACTTACTAGACCGGAAAACACTCTTTTTGGATTATAGTGGAAAAAGCTCTTTGCCTATGATTCCAAACCACTTGCGGCAACTCCATTGGGTATTTAAGCCAATTTTATATTCTTGCACTTCTCGCAAGGCTTTCCCTGCAAACACGTATACTGCGCCCAAGAACGGAAGAGCTGCCGCATTCTTTTAGCCATCGCTAGGCGTCCCTGCATTGTCCTGGCATCAAGAATAGGGTTTCGCATCCCCAATGCTGCGCGAATCACATGCTCGACCTACGCGCTTAGTGACCGACATTACTCGTTAGCCGCATGTGACCAAACTAAAATGAGCCAGCGTCCCTACCTTTTGTATTTAATATATATAGCGCGCAAAGTCTCTGCTCATGTGGCTCTCTAACCCAAACGCGCTGTGACTTTTTTACTCAACCATCTGTCTATTTATATTCCGCGCTGATGTGATATGAGTGTCACATAACTCATCGTTTTGTACGCGGCATAGAGATATTTTCACATTTAAACTATTATCCCATATGCGGGATAAGTTAGTTGGACCTAACATCTTCTCTATAAAACTGTTTTTGTTTAGAACAGCTTAACTAAGCGCTCAATTTCTTACTCGACAATATTTACAATATTCGTCAACAATGGCTTATATAAAATAGCAACTCATATTGCGCGGAAGCTTTACAAACGCGCATATCTTGTTCTGTTCGGAGAGTACAAGATTAAACTCATACAGGAATAAAGGAAATTATTCCTTTTCAACTTTTAAAGTGCGTTACGAATCGAACGTAATCTTTCCGCGGCCTTACGGCAACATCGAATATGCACCCACCAGTTACATCATTCACACTTTTCCTTTTAAAAGTTGAAAATTAAATATTTAGAAGCACAGCCTTGTTTTAAATTAATCTTCCTTACTGAACCACTCTTGGGTGTTTTTCCTTTGGTGGTCATGACTCCACCCCTCCTGTTAGAGAAAAATCTTGCGGCGCTTGATAATTTTTTCCGGATTTTTTATCTCCACCGTATTCAAGGTCCGTTTTACTCAATACCGGACTCAGAAGATTAACTCCTAAATATTTAATTTTCAACTTTCTCAACTTTCTTTAATTATATTATACCCAAAAATTTTTGTTCTGTCTATAAGAATTTTGAGAGGTTTTATTTAAAAATGAGACCTCTCAAACTCATTTTAACTTCAAATAGTGTCACAACTCCAATCAAAAACAGTATTAGGATCATCATCAATATAATCCATTACATGATTAATAGTGCGACTCCAAGAACTATCTTGATATCCCATAATACGAGTCATATCAACAAACTTAGCAAAAACTTCGTCTAGAGTAGCGTCTTCATCAATATGATATACAGTTTCAAGTCCTTCATCTGTCTCATACTTCATTACAAATCCCATTAAAAACTCCTTTTCTCTCTTTCATTAATTATATTATATAATATAATTCCACTGAGCTATGTGGGTGTATATTAACTTGGTACCGCCTGTAGGTGCTGCCCCTACGTCTGGAGGTTAAGAGCCAACTGCTCTACTGTTGAGCTAAGGCGGCATGGTATCTCCAGAGAGAGTCGAACTCTCGTTTGTAGATTGAGAATCTACTGTCCTTACCACTAGACGATGGAGACATAAAAGAAATTATTTTTTCTCTCTCTTTTATATTTATATTATATCATAAAATTCTTTATTAGAAAAGAGTTATTTTTAACTGGTGAATCCGGTGGGACTTGAACCCACGGTCTGGTGATTACATACCATTACTATTTTCATAGCCTACTTTTGTAGTTTGTGGCCTGGACTTTATCTTAGCCTTATCTTATGACTTAGGCTCCCCGTGTAAAGTCTCTACACATAGAATTTTATCAAATGAATAGTCATTAAAAAATTTAATATTTTTAGTTTGTCCGTTATTAGTAGGTTCAATTCTAAGTGAAATTGATTTATTGTTTCCTACTACTTCGATCGGCACCAAAGCAAGAATATCTCTTTGTTGATTATAAAATACAAAATAATCAATATCATTTTCATACGTACTTAAATTTTTATTGGTCGTATGATTGGTAGAACTTCTGCAATAACATTTAATTGCTCCATTGTTTTCTTCATTTGAGGTTTTTATTTGGATACGATTTAATTTACCATTAAATTCAGCAATCATATCATATCTTTCATTATCCCCTCATGGAAGAGACACTGGAATATTGTATTTTTGAAATTCAAATAATGTTCTTGCTTCTGAAATATTCCCCTTACTTTTACTATTCATTTGTCAAACTCCTTGCTCGGTATTACCATTTTACAGGTTTCACCGACTTAGCGGGGTGTTCACTTATAAATTTCTTTATAAGGCTCCCATTTTAAAAGTCACCTGCTTTACCGACTAAGCTACGGATTCATTTGGTGGAGTATATCGAACTTGAACCGATGACCTCTTCCTTGCAAGGGAAGCGTTCATCCCAACTGAACTAATACCCCATTTATTTATAATATTTTATCCGAAATAGCCAATTTTATTTTGCTCCGATGGCAGGACTCGAACCTGCAAACATTTGATTAACAGTCAAACCTCTTGCCTTTAGAGTACACCGGAGCAAAATAAAATAGCCATTGCGGAAAAATTTCGACGGAGACAAGTTCTCTGCGTCATACTCTCATAACGGTTCTTTATTTAACGTCGCTTCCCTTGGAGTATGTGTTTTCAAGTAGCAGCTTGCCAATCAACTTTCTTACAGGGATTTGCCCAGCTGCAAGAAAGCTGGTTGCCAAATTGCCTTTCTATTTTTCAACTTGATATATATTATTATAACCTAAAAATTTAATTCTGTCTATAAAAATTATCCATAGAACTCACAAATATTTTTTATCTTATCCGCATATTGCGCCTTAGTCCCGCCTTTGCCAGAAGCCAATTTATCCGCCAAATCCTGTATCTCACAAATAAGAGCGTTACGTAGTTCATATTGGTGTGCACTGTCAAGCTCCCATTCTTTCGCTTCTTGTTTCCAATAGTCTACAGTATTAGTTTCATCTTCTTCAGACAAAAACTTTTGAAAATTATCAATATCAATATCATCCATTCCAAGAGAATAGAGAAAATCTATTGCTGTGCGGGCACTATAAATATATGTTCCATCATTAAGTAGAATCATTTTTCCTCCTTTGATATATTATATTATAATATAAAAAAGAAGTTTTGTCTATAAAAAAAATAGGCGTAGCTTTTTACACTACGCCTATCATTTCAAAATCATTTTATTTTTTAAGAAAACGATTGAAAGAATCTACCCATTCATCATAATCCTCACTATTAAACATTTCTTCTAACATTTTATAAGGATTATATTTATCTTCAATCTTCTTTTGTGATTTCTTAGCTGTTTGATTAAGATTATCCTTAATTCTCTTATTAAGAATATCATTATCAATCTTTAAAGACTTATTCTCTTCTTCGATTTTCTTAATCTTTTGCTGAAGATCTTCAATGATTTCTTCATATGATTGCGTAGGCTGAGCCTTTGCGGCAGCTGCCTTTCTAGCCTTGGCAGCTTCAAGAGCTTTCTTCTCTTTAATAGCATCATATTGCTTAGACATTTCCTCAATTACATCTGTGCAGAGCTGAGTATAAATGTCCTCTTCTTTTGCTCCACTATAATGACGATCAATATCAATTCCATCGGTATTGTTGTAACGGAAACCGACTTCATGTTCTCCGTTTTCATTCCTTACCATAGAATAATTAATTGTCATACCTTGCGGTTTTCTCATTTTTTCTCCTTAGTAATTTGTATATATGTCTATTGTACCACTATCGCAGCCAGTGTCGTAAACTTTACCTTGCCCGAAGGGAGTTTCTACAGTAGTGCCATACGCATGATCGCTAGAAGCTACTACTATACATCCATCGCCATCGTAAATAAGATCATCGCCTCCAACATGTCTCCCAGGAATATCTAAACCTCCACCGGGTAAAACATTTTGGCTATACCAAGTATACCGAGTATCGTTCCAATATACAACTCCTTGATTTTTAAAATTATTTGAAGGTGTATATCCCTCGTCATTTGGTTCTTGCCATTGCGGCTGTGACTGCACCGCAGCTTGTTCGGCTAATAGCGCTTGCTCTTGAGCATGGCGATAATTATTAATTTCTTCTAAAATAAAATCGAATCTTTGCATCGCTTCTCTTTGTTCAGCGATAGTTGAAGCATTTTTAATTTGTTCTTCTAAAGCAAGCATTTCATCTTTTTGTTCTTGGGTCATAAAATCACCAAGTTCATTTTCAATGCTTGCTGTGCGGCCGCTATAAGCAGTAATATTATCAGTATATTCTTTGATTCATTCAATTAAGGTTTCATGCCCTTCTAAATCTTTTTTCATATCAGATACGTCTAAGGTAAATGAAGCAGCCTCATTTTGTGGTTCTGGTTCATTAGCTTTAGCATATCAAAAACTAAAACCAATTATACCGCAAACAACAACAATAGTTATTAATATTACTAAAAATTTTTTCATTAAATACCTCCTGTATTCTATTTGTAATTCATTTTTAGTAATATATTATTATTGTTCTTTGCCCCGTTTATTAATTTTTATATATGCATTATCTTCATATAAATTATGAGCAATTTCCATGACGGTTTCACACTTATGACACATATTATTATATGCGCACTGTCTGCCGCACTCGACTTTTCTATCAATAAATAGTGGCATCTCCTGCCGCACAGGATAGAATATACGTAAATCTTTATTAATTTCTCTTAAATCATTATACCAATCATGTTTCTCAAACCATGAACGATAAAGCACATTAAAAACACTCCAGTTATAAGCATCACTATCATCAACATAAGCACAATCAAATTCAGCTACATCAACAAATTTATCTAATACTTCAAAATGACGTGGAGTAAATATAGGCGCCCGCACATCTTCATAGGCACGGGGAGTAGTTGCTGGTATTCTATTTAAAATTAAACGAACTTGAACATTATCTTTTTTACATCTATTGGATACTTTTTCAAGATTGTAGCATAAATCATCGGCAATATAAACATCACTTACGCCAAGTTTAATTAATTCATCCAATAGAATGAAAGTAGAAACAGGAACAGTATTATCAAAAAAGAAATTAATATCTTTGTCTTTTAATTTTTCTATATAACTAAATTGATGACGTCCAAGTTTTATATAAATATTATCGTGAATCTTTGTTAATGTAATAAGATGATTAATAGGAATATCTGAATCTGGAATTGAAATATTAATTCTTTTATGCGGGTATGCCTCGACAAAAGATATAAGTTTATCAAACAGCATTTGACTTTTTTGCCTAATGTCTGCTGCTTGATTTAATTTATCTGTTTTTGTGTATTTATATGGATCGTAATTAATGTTTCATTCATCAATTACATTTTCATATTTACAATGTAATTGAAAAGGAGTTGCTAACTTCAAGGTTCCTCCTAATGACACTCAAAAGCATCGTCAATTTTATCTTTAAGGTATTGCGGCAGCCCCGTGTAATCAATGTCACGGGCTGCAAGTTGTTCATCTATAATAGAACTAGAAATAAAATATCCATAATGATTACGAATATAATCAATCATATCTATAACTTTATTTTCTAGTATAGTTTGTTCAGCTAAACCAAGTGTCATCATATCACCTGGAATCCACGGGTCAAGTTCCCAATCGAAAATTTTATCTGTGTCAAACATGTTTCTTCCTTTCTTTATAAGTTAATTATATCAAAAGAAAAAAGTTTTGTCAAATAAAAAGAAAGACTGAGTGGCGGCTCAGTCTTTTCGCAAGAAAGGAAGTTGATGCATATGATATTGGCTAGTAATCACAAACATCATTATAATCTACAATGTTCTTCTTGGCTGAGAAGATTATCTCTAAAGGAAAACAGAAGAACATTGGGATTATTTCTATATTTATATTATAGCAATTTTTTTTGGAATGGTCAAATTAAAAACAAACTTTTGATTTAATAATTTCAAATTCATCGTTTGTAAAGCAATATAAATCTACAACACCGCCGCCAAAATAAATGACAAGTCCACAATATTCATCAAATGCCTTGCAAGCATCTTTATAATTATAAAAATCTTCAGAGTAATGGCGACTACCATTTAGACATTTACCAGCAATGCAAAAATATTTTTGAGAATCTTCCCATTGAATATCAGATTTAAGAATTGTTGGTTGCGGAGTAGTTACATACTTCATAATTTTCTCCTTAGTCGTAGAATCCGCAATAATCAATAAGAACAACTTTATCATCTTGATTAAAGCCTACATTACCAGAATGAAGGTCATCAATTCCATAGTTATAAATAAAATTAAGCAATTCATAAACAGTTTCTTCTCCATAATGTTCATAGAAAAGACCAAGAATATATTCATCCAGTCCACCAACCGCGCCATACGTGTCATACGCGAGACGTGCTTTGCTTTTAGAGTTTTCAGAAACTTTTACTCGCCGAGAATGACTAATACTTGACTTCATTCTCTCACAAGCGTAAAAAGGAATTCCGTGATCAGTGGTGCCAATATAATAGCTGGCAGTAAAACAAGGAACAAGGTTATCATAGTGATTGCACACAAAAGAATAAATTGAGCATTCAAGACCACAATAATCATTCTTATTATTGAAACAATCAATATTATCGTGTTGTGCGTTATTATAATCCATATAATCTTCCTCATAATCGTCATATCGTCCGATAATAGGAATTTTAATTACATAATCTTTAAGTTCTCCAAACCAAAATACAATTTTAGAAGCGCCCCAAGAAATATCATCGGCGCCTACTGCATACATCAAATCTTCATAATGCGTTTCACTATCTTCATTGTAATCTTCATCATAACAATCAGATGGGTAAAGAATCTTTAGTTTTTCATTTACAATCTTAAAAATCTCTTCTTGTGCGTCTTGCGAAAGCATACTTTTCCTTTCTCTTGATAATTATATTATATCATAGAAAAAGTTATTTGTCTATATGCAATTTTTTGTCATTATATTTTCCAGTTTTATCCAATAGGTGAATAATTTTAGAAGAATATACATTTTCAAAAAGAAAATTCATTATCTCTCTGTAAGATTCATCTACATAAGCTTTAGGCTGTGTGCGTCAAAAGGGAATTTCTTCGTGCATATAATGAATAAAGCGTGCGGCAGTATCTTCATCGACCTCCCGCACACACCCTATTTTACTCTCTATTGGAACATAACTTCCAATAGGACAATAATCACATTGATTATTCTCACACTCAATGCATTTTAAAGTTATGTAACATGCATCTTCCACTACTTTGCTTTTCTAATCTCAAATATAACCCCTTCAATGGGCGGTTTTGCTTTATCAATTCTTTCTTGGGCATCTTCTTTTGTTGCATATGAAAATGCTTCGTTGAGTTTATTTACACGAACACCTTGGGCATCAAGTGCACGAAAAGTTTTATCTGGTTCGTGAGTGCGATTATTCTTATCTTTCCAAGGTTTGGTGCGTTTACCATAGATCAACCACTCGGCCATATCTTTTCTCCTAATAAATTACTATAATATTCTAAAATTCTTGAATTACAAAATTTTTCTCTTTTAATTCTGACTCGATAAAGAAATGATATTCAGCATTTTTACTTAAATCATTTCCATCCCAACCAATTTCTTGCTGCCCTTCCTCATTTGAAATGATTGTTGGCTTGCGGATAAGCCAGATAACACCATTAATATTAAAGAGCTTCCCCGCATGACTAGCACCGGGGAAGTAATCTTTATGTTTTTGTTCTTCTTTCATTTATATTAATCCAATATAATGTCTAGCTTTATTAAATGTTTCATTTTTTAAAACTGAAAAATCAATAATAGGATTCTTCCATTTTTTGCATATAGCATTCATTTCTTGCAATAAATCATTAAATGTTATATTTAGATACATTCCAATCATTTTGCCAGATTTTATATTAAAAGTATCTGTTTCACAAATTGTACAAACTTTAGCTTTTGTTTTGGCCAATTCACTATCTGTAACAAAATATTCTACAATATCTGCTTCAATGCCTTCTTTTTTTATTTGTGTCTTTGGGTTTTTCTTATGCTCACGGTATTCATTTAAAACAATTTTACCGTAACAAGTATTACCATATTTATTTTTCCAGCCTGGTACTTTACACACAACACCTTCTCCTTTATTTTCTGCAAAATCAAGAAGAAAATTATTGTTTTCTGCAATTTTTACAACATCTTCATAAGAAGGATGGTTAAGACAAGCAAGAATAGGAACGAACCATTTATCGAGATTATAATAAGAAAGCTTCTCTCTCCAAACTTTTTCATGCAAATAATGCATTTCTAAAGTATCAAAAACATCAAATATATACATATGTCTAAGAGCATCTTGATTATATGTTTTTATATTACCAACAAATTTCACACAACCTAACCATTCTCCATAAACAATGCATTCAGGATTAGCTGTTACAAATTTACGAAGAGCAACAGCTTCTTCCTGTCCAGACCTAAGCCAAAGATAGAAAGAAGCGTTGTCTTTTTCTAAAGTTAGTTTTCGAGTGCGGGAACCTCCGCACACCTCTTTTGTTTCAGAATCATACCATACTGCAGCATTAGTACCATCAATTTTAGCAGAGATATAAACTTCATCATTTTGGAGCAAACCTTCACATTCAGGTTTTTCTAATCTTTCTACGTGTGTGTAGCTACGATAGCTTGCCATCATTCGTCCCTCTCTAACTCTTCCATCCATAAATTCAAGTTTGAATTGTAGTATGATCTGAGTCTAAAAATTCTGCAATTTTAACGTTGCCATATATTTCCACTTTACACCTTTAATCCATGCACTGAATAATCCAATCCTCCTGCATTTCACAATCTGTTTCAGTGGGAAAGAAATATTCATCATGATGACCAACCCACCCAATAACAGGATAAATTTCTAGAGTTTCAAGAATCTCTTTACAATTCTTAATCTTTGTCATATACATTTGATAATATCTATCACAATAATATCGAGCATCGTCATTCTCAGCACGATAACTTCGACGCCGATAATCTCTAGCAGCATTATGCCAATAGGTCAACAAATCAAGAATCTTTTTCTGCTTTTCTTCAGGCAAAGTAAATACAAATTCATTTGCATAATAGAGACAGTTAAACATATTAGCTTTCCTTTCTTTTTCTGTATTTATATTATATCAAAGAAAAGAAGTTCTGTCTATAAAAATTTATTTTAGATTGCAGTAAGCAGACTAAAAGCATCATCAATTTTAGGATTCGTTTTTCCAATTCCTAAACATGTGTCTCTATTAAAATAAATTACATCATCAAAAGGTTCCTTTTCTGCGGGCGATACAGAATATCTAAAAATTTCTTTAATAATATATGGATCAAGATATTCTTCAGGTGGACGAGTTTCATTATAAGATAGAGCGCTCTTTAGCGCACTTTCAATCCATACTCCAATAACCTTTACATGTTTTAAATTTAAGTTTGCAAAAACTCTATTTCTTGATTCAATAGTTGTTTGAGTATCATCTGCAATTACAATATCATATAGTTTAAGAGCATCATTAATTTGGTTGCAATATATACGATTAAGCTCAGAAGAAAGAATGTTATATTGTGGATACAGTTTTAATATATCTGTTTTACTAATAATTTTACAATTTTTATGAGTTTTTTTAATATGATTAGCAATTACGGTTTTACCAACACAAGGTGGAGCCATAAGCATTACTAATTTTGCCATGCGGCCATCCTTTCTTCAAACGCTTCTAATTCTTGCTTATTTGTCTTTCTTATTTGCATTACTTCTGCAAGAGACAATAAGTCATTATATAAACAAATAATATTATCATAATAATTATTAGCAAACTGATGCATGTGACCATGTAACCAAATTTTATAATCAACTTTTTCTTTTACTTGCTCAAGATAAATTTCTCCGTCTGTTGGATTAAATCTTCTTGAAAAATATCTAAGTTGACTAGAAGGGCACTCATGTGACAAAATAAAATCAAAACTATTATCAGTTTTCAATATTTTTTCTATTTCATCAATTTGAAGTTTTTCTTGCGGCCACCAAGTAAGATGTTTTATACGAAAATAATATTCACCATTTTTTTGTTTAGCTTTGGCAAGTTTTCGCCAATTTTTGTCATATCCATCAATAATACCATTTTGTATATCATGGCTATCTGCGCCAGGAATAATCAAAATATGTTGTTCTTGAATATCAAGAACTGTTGGTTTATCTATATAAACAATATTTTCAAAAGTTTTATCTTTAAAAACAGCTCGTCGAGCAATACCATTGCAAAAATTTATTTGCGGCATTTGCTCAATCAAATCATAATTATCGTGATTACCAGTAATAAAAATTGTTTTATAAGGTCTTTCGTTAAGCCAATGCAACTCATGCAAATCTCTTTTTTCGGTAAGATAATTCCAAGGTATGCCGCAATCACCAAGAACAATAAGATAATCATTCTCGGTAAGCTCCCGCATTTCTGGGTTACGGCGATAACTAAAATTAGCTATGGCATTTCCGTGTATATCTCCATGAAAATACAACATTATATCAAAGCATCCTCTACTTCATCAATATTCCAAATAGAAGTATAAAAATTAAGTTCACCATAATAATAATCAATAACCATACCATCAGAATCAAGGGGAGTAAATTTTATAGCATAATCTTCTGTAAGATATCTTATAGAATTATCTGGATTACAAGAAATAGTCCAAGGACCTTCTGTAATTCCTCTAAATAGATTGCGAAAATGATTCATAGTAGATTCATTATGAGATTTTCCCATAATATCACAAGAAATAAAACCAATCATTTCCATTCTATTTAAGTCTCTACAATCTTTAATTTCATATTTATAATCTATTGGAGTTTCAATTACATTAATCATATTTTTCCTTTCTTTTGGATTCTATAAAAATTATATCATTTTCTTTTTATTCAGTCAATTTCTTTCTATTTGACAGAACTATTTTTTTTAATTTAAAATAATTTAAAAGAAAGAAGAAATATAATTACAAAAGAATATTTTATTGTAGATGAAAAAGGAAATGAAATAGACATTTTACACCAGAGAACCTTTATGATTTTCTTTGCAAAGAATATAATAAGTAGTTGACATATCTTCTTTTTCTATGATATAATATATTATAGAGAAGGGAGATATTTTTATGGCTCAAATTACTAAGTTTGATTACAAAATGTTTAATGCGGCAAGGCGTGCGGCAGGTACCTCAGATTTTGACTCTTTTCATCTGGGGTGCGTTATTGTATACAAACACAAGATCATTGCCTCCGCATCCAATAGCACAAAGACTCATCCTATGCAAAAAAGATATAATCGAAAGTATAGAAAATTTAAGTATGGAGATAAGCCGATTGTTGATTCTCTCCATGCAGAAATTGCTGCGCTCAATTCAATTCCATATCCAATAGCTCAACAGATTCATTGGAAAGATGTATCTGTTTATATCTATAGGATTTGCAAAGGCAAGCCGCTTGGTCATGGTATGGCTCGTCCTTGCAAGGCTTGTATGAATGCGCTAAAGGATGCGGGCATTGGTCATTTGTACTATACTGGTGAGGATAGTTTTGTATATGAAAGGCTCTTTTAATGCCTAAAAGTCAAAAGCCAATCGTATGTATATGCGGCAGCCGCACAATTGACTATGTTAATTTAGATATGTTTATTACTCCAGAACATTGCGGTGAAATTATTTCTGGTGGCGCTATTGGAATTGATAGTTTAGCTAGAAATTGGGCTTTTAAACATAAAATTGAATATATAGAATTTAAACCTAACTACGAAATTTGGGGTAATAAAGCTCCACTTGAACGAGATAAAGATATGGTTCTATTTTGCGATGTTGTAATTGTATTTTGAGACGGAAAAAGTGCGGGCACTGCATATACTTTTAATTTTGCTAAACAATTAAATAAACAAATTTTTATTCATAAAATAGAAAGCACAGATTAAAAAATTTGACAAATTAACGAAGAAATATTATAATGAATTTGTTAGAAAAAATTCAAAAAGGAGAATTTAATGTCAAATATGAATGCTTTACAGCGAGCCCTAGTGAAGGCTGGATTAGCAGAAGAACCAAAACCAAAGCGGAAACGTAGAGGCAAGCAATTTAATTGTAGACGATGCAATACTATTATGACCAAAGTAGAAAACAGTAATATTATGTTTTGTGAAAAATGTGGTCAGTATTATCTTTTCGATAAAACAATGTAATGGAGGAATAATGCGTTATACAAATCCTTATGATTATGAGGATGATTATTACGATTATGATAATGAAGAGCAATTTCAAAAGATAAGAAAGAAAAACCATAAACTTGAGAAAAAGGTAAAACCAAAATCTCAAATCAAACAGCAACGTAAACAAAAAAATAAAAATAGAGAAGAGATTGAGAAGCAAGAAAAATATCTAACAGAACAATTTTTCGCTGAAGAAGAAGATAAAGAGTATGAAGAATATGAAGATGATTGGATGTAAGGAGAACTATGCCTAGTATTAAATATAGGGTTGAACAGGGTAATAAAGTATTAGGTCATTTTTCTGGACATACTCTACAAGAAGCTGTACAGAAAGCAATTAATAAACAAAAAAAATATGGTAATTTCTTCGATGAAACAGAGCCTTTTCTTCTAACTAAAGGTTCTAAAACTTATAATGTTTTTGTAGATGGAAAGGAATGTAATTAACCATGAAGGGAAAAATCCTCGGTGCTTGGTATAATGAACCAGAAGATGTTATTTCTGCTGACGGTAAAACTGTACATTCTTTAGCTACAGCTTATGTTTATAAGGAAACAAAATACGGAGTATTTTTTGAAGAAGCAACCGCAGCTTTAGAGGATGAAGATATTGCAAATCAATGGGATGGCTTCCGTTTTGCAGAGATGAAATGCGATATTCAAGCCTATAAAGCAAAAGCTAAGGTAATGAAAGAACGAGCCAAAGGAGTTACCCATGCATTAAAAGTGGTTGTAATTGGTAATCCTGATTTAGCAAACAATCCTATTATGGATAAGCTATATCGTCAAGAAATGCTCGCTTGGACAAATTATTATAGAGCGAAAAAGCAGTATGAAACTCTTCGAGATAGCTATAGTGGTTATTGCGAACATATTATCAACCAGCGCAGAAAATTGCGAAATGATATAAAAGAATAATAAAATATTGCCTATCGGCAATATTTATAAAAATCTTACCTCACGGTAAGATTTTTTGTTTATATTGACAGAATAAGTTAAAAATGATATAATACTTATATAAAGTAAAAATAAATTGATTTGGGGCAAAAAGAAATAATTTTTATTATATAAAAGTAAAATACCATAGAAACCGGATTAAATGGTATGGAGGAATAATGAAATATATTAAAGCCCCATCAGGAAGAAATATAGAAGATATTACAGGACAAGTTTTTAATAGATTAACAGTTCTTGAATTTACTGGTAAAAAGGATAGCGATAATCGGTGATTATGAAAATGTCAATGTTCTTGTAATAATCATACTATTATTTATACTTCTATGCACAAATTAAAAACAGGTAACACTAAAAGTTGCGGATGTTTGCAAAAAGAAAAAGTTATTGCAAAAAATAAAGCAAATGCTTTAGATATAACAGGCGAACGAAAAGGTTCTTTAACTGCTGTTAAAAAAATAGAAAGTCGCTCTAATGGAGGTAATCTCTGACAAATTAGATGCGATTGTGGGAATATATTTAATTTACAAATTGGAGAATGAAATAGAGATAAATATGGAGATGGCACCAGAAAAAGAATTTGTTGTCCAAAATGTTCAGAAAAATCTAAAGGACAATTATTATTACGAAATATTTTACAGCAGAATAATATAGATTTTATTGAAGAATGAACAGATAACGGAAGATGTAAAAATAAAAAAACGTCTGGTATATTAAGATTTGATTTTTATTTGCCTAAATATAATTGTTGTATAGAATATGATGGTATACAACATTTTAAATCAAACGGAGGATATTATACGGAGGATTTTTTGAAAGCGGTACAATATAGAGATAAAATAAAAAATCAATATTGCGTTGATAATAATATTAATTTAATAAGAATTCCTTATACTGACTTAGCTTTAATTAATTTTAACTATTTAAAAAAGAAAGGGGTCTTTGATGGATAAAACTTTATATACTGATGATAGTATTGAGTCTTTGGCCCCTAGAGAGCATGTTCGCTTACGCCCTGGTATGTATATTGGAGATACTCAAGACCCTACTCAGTTGGCACTAGAAATTCTAGCTAATGCTATTGACGAGCACAATATTGGACACGGAAATAAAATTATTATTAATATTGCTGATAATGGTGTTGTTCAAATTGAAGATGAAGGACAAGGATTTCCTATCAATGTTCTTCGTGAAGATAATGAAACTATCCTCCAAGCTTCGTTTGATGTTATGAATACATCTGGTAAATTCTCTTCAGATGGAGTGTATGAAGGTAGCGCGTTGGGGCTACACGGCCAAGGTAGCAAACTTACCAACTTTCTTTCTAATTGGTTGGAAGTTATTTCTCACAAAGAGACTGGTGAGTATGAGCATATTTGGTTTAAAGAAGGTGTGTTTGATAAGCGCGAAGTTGGAGACGGTTTTAACTGGTCAGGTACAACAGTAACCTTTAAGCCAAGTGCAGAATTCTTTGATGACCCGCATGTTAATATTAAAAAGCTTAAAGAATTTTGTGATGATATTACATGCCTTTGTCCTAATTTGACAATTGTATTTAACAATGAACAAATTCGACATGAAAATGGTATTTCCGATTTTCTAAAAAAGAATATTGGAACTGATATTGAAATTATTAATACACCACTTATTATCCAAGAGAAAGAGAAAAAACAAAAACTTGATTTGGCTTTAACTTACACTTCTCGGAACAGCAGCAATATTATTACTTATGTTAATTGCGGCAATACTACGCAAGGTCCGCACATCACAAGTATTAAATCTACCATCACCCGTATTATGAATAAGTGGGCTAAAGAGCAGGGTATTCTTACAGAAAAAGAAAAGAATCTTGATGGTAGTTCTCTACAAGAAGGTTTGATTCTTGTCTGCAATATCACTGCTGAAAATGTTGGTTATAATGCCCAGGTTAAAACAACCGTAACTAAGATTGATACTTCATTTATTTCTTCTACTCTTGGACAACAACTTGAAGTTTGGCTAGACAACAATCCAACAGATGGAAGAAATATTATTGAGAAAGCTCTTCTAGCTAGACGTGCGGCAGAAGCTGCGAAGAAAGCAAGGGCTGCTGTTAAGGCAAAAGTAAAGACTGAGCCAAAGAAGAAGTCTTTAAATCTTCCTTCTAAACTTGCTGATTGTTATAGTCAGGACAGAAGTAAATGTGAGATTTATATCACAGAGGGCGATTCTGCAGGTGGTAATCTAAAGCAAGTTCGTAATAACGAATATCAAGCGGTTCTTCCTGTTCGTGGTAAGATTCTTAACACTCAAAAGGCAACTCTGGATAAGATTATGAAAAATGCAGAGATTGTAGATATGATTAATGCTTTTGGACTGAAAGTTAGTGCAGATGGCAAGCGTCTTGTCTACAATAAGGCTGATGTGCGTTATGGAAAAATTATTATTATGAGCGATGCTGACGTAGACGGAGCTCATATTAAAAATCTTTTTTATACGTTTATATGGAATTTTGCCCCAGAACTGATTCAAGATGGTTTTGTATATGCGGGCGTTCCACCACTTTTCAGATTGAAAAATAATAAAGAGATTATCTATATTAAAGATGACGATGCTCTTGCCGAATTTAAGCAAGAGAATGATATTAGCAAATATCAAGTTAGTCGTTTAAAAGGGTAAGAGATAGTCTGGCCCTTACTCATTTTTCCGTTTACCAGCGGGGTCGCATTTGCGGCTAACGAGGGAGTCTGACCGCTATAAAATAATTTTGGGTATTTCAGGATAACCGTGAAATGTTAAAAATTATATATAGTAGAAGATAATCTCGTGGGAAGTTATTCTACTACGATATTATCTCTAATCATTATTGAAAGGAGATAATATGATTGGTATTTATAAAATAGAAAATAAAATAAATGGTAAAATTTATATTGGTCAATCTAATTTTATTGAAAGAAGATGGACGCAACATAAATCTCCATATGAGCAAGAACGACACGCCGATTCTCCTCTGTACAAAGCATTTAAGAAATACGGAATAGAAAATTTTATATTTTCTGTGATTGAAGAATGTTCTTTGAATGACTTAGATAAAAAAGAACAATATTGAATTAATTATTATCATTCTTTAGTTCATGATAATGGTTATAATATTAGATGCGGCGGAGAGGGAAACAATGGAGAAAATCATCCACGGCATAAAATGACTGAACAAGATGTTATAGATATAAGAACACGATATAAAAATAAAGAACGTTGTAAAGAAGTTGAGCAACTTTATAAAGATAAAATTGGTCATTCAGGTTTTTCTAAAATTTGAAAAGGAGAAACTTGAAAAGGTGTTATGATGGATGTTTACACTCCAGAAAATATAGAATTTCATAAACATAACACTGGACAAAAAGGTTCACAAAACGGTCGTTCAAAACTTACTGAAGAAGATGTATTAGCCATTCGTTTAAGAAAAAAGAATGGCGAAAAACAAAAAGATGTATATGAAGATTATAAATATACGGGTATTACAAAAGGTTCTTTTAAAAATATCTGGAATGGATATAATTGAAAACATATCGTCGTAGAATAAAACCTGTATCGACTATCCCCGTTGTTGGGGAGTACACCTATTATTGGTACATAGGTGGAAACGGTGAGCTATCATACGATAGAAGAAATAGTCAGTACCTTTAGAAATAAAGGAATCATACGTAGGAGAAATGTCTTCTGACGAAATCGAAGAGGCGCTAGTAAATCCTGAAACCAGAATTATTAAACAAATTACGATTGAAGATTTTGGCAAAGCTGATATGCTCTTTGAACAATTGATGGGCAAAGATGCAGAAAAGCGCAAGATTTACATTAGAGATAACAGCGAAAGGGCGGAAATTTATGTCTAATCATGATGTTTGTGCAGAGCTTGGGCAAAACTTTATTGATTACGCCTATGCTGTAAACACCGACAGAGCAATTCCGGATGCGGCAGATGGTTTAAAACCAGTTGCTCGCCGCATCTTATGGTCAATGAATCAAGAAAAGTTTTTTCACGATAAATCATATGTAAAATGCGCACGTATTGTCGGTGATGTAATGGGTAAGTATCATCCACATGGAGATACATCCATATATGATGCGATGACACGACTTGCGCAAGAATGGAATATGCGTTATCCTATTATTGACTGGCATGGTAATAAGGGTAACATTGGTGGAGACGGCGCAGCTGCTATGCGTTATACAGAATGCCGTCTTAATGAACTGGCTGAAACCGGTTTTCTAAATGCAATCAATAAAAATGTTGTTGATATGCGGCCAAACTATTCAGAAGATATTGAAGAACCAGTTCTTCTTCCGGCACTGTTTCCAAATCTTTTGTGTAACCAAACTAGCGGCATTGGTGTGGCACTTGCATGTAACTGGCTCCCGCATAATCTAAAAGATATTGTTAATATGGTCTTAATTCCTTATATCAAAGGAGAAGAGATTGATTATACAAATCTTTTTCCTGATTTTCCTACTGGCGGAACTATTGTAAACCAAGACGAGGTTGCTTCTATTTATCGTACCGGTAGAGGGAAGGTTATTCTTGAAGCTAAATATAGAGAAGAAACTCGTAATGGTAAGAAACTTCTTGTATTCTATGAAATTCCATATAGCACAAAGATTGAATATAGCGACCAAGGAAAGTCTAAGGGCATCATTCCTCAGCTTTGCGAAGGAATTATTAAAGAAAAAATTACTGGTGTTGAAGATGTGCGCGATGAAAGTTCAAAGCAAGTTCGTATTGTCGTAGAGCTTGCGGCTGATGCAAATATTGATATTACACTTAATCAGATTTTTGCAGAGACAGATCTTCGTCAAACATATAATGCTAACCAAGTTGCCCTAATTGGTAAAACTCCCCATTTACTTAATTTAAATCAAGTTGCAAATGCTTATATGGGACACAATCTTTATTGCATAAAACGAGAATTTGAATTTGAATATCAAAAAACAATTGACAGACTTCATATTCTTGAAGGTTTAATTTTTGCAGTTCAAAGAATTGATAGTATTATTCGAGTTATTCGCGGTGAATCAACTCATAAGAACCTAAGCGCTGCGTATCCAGAACTTAGCGAGCGTCAAGTTAAAGCAATTCTTGATATGAAACTCGGACGTCTTTCAAAACTCGAAGAAGAGAAGCTAGTCCAAGAGAAAGAAAAGAAAGAAGAATATGCGGCATACTGCAAAGATATTGCCACATTTGCTAAAAGACAAAAAGAAGTTCTAATTGAAAGATTAGAAAAGTTGTGTGCGGAATTTGGCGATGACCGCCGCACAGATGTAACACAGAAGAAGATTATCAAGCCGACTGCAAAGAAGCCGATTACGCAGATCATCCCGCAAGATGTAATTGTAATTTACAATAAACTCGGTTATCTCCAACGTATTCCTGTGAAGGCTTACCGCTCAGTTAAGAATGATAATATTGTTAACAGTTTTAAAACTCAAACTACAGATATGATTGTTCTATTCTCTTCTCTTGGAAAGGTATTCCGCATCGGTGTAGATAATATTGCCGAATGTGGAATGAAAGATAAGGGAACGGCTGTCGGTTCAATCCTCAATCTTGAAGCAAACGAGAAAATTTTGAATATTTTCTCAATGAATATTGATGAAAAACATCCTTATATTGTTGGGTTTACAAAGAACGGTTTGGTTAAAAAATCAGATAAGACAATTTATCTTGGCGGAACCCAAAACAAAAAGGGAATGAAGGCTGCTGGTCTTGTCGATGGAGATGAATATATTTCTTGGTATGAGTGCAACGGAGATTATGCAGTTATTGTTTCTAATAATGGTTATATTATTCAATTTGAACTTGATAAAGTTAATCCGGTTGGAAAAACTGCACGCGGCGTAAAGGGAATTTCGCTTGAAGATGGTGACTATGTTATTGAAGCTTTGGTTTGTCATCCTGCCGTTGACACAATTGAATTTAAAAAGTATAATAAGACTATAAAAGGTATTAAAGTACAAGGCCGTGCGGGAAAGGGTAAGAAATATGTCTAGCCTGTATTCTGGGTCACATCAAGTCCCTGCAATGCGGTATCACAATAAACCAGCTGATTCAATTGTTGATGCCGCATTTACAAGCGGAGATTGGGTTGCTCAAGAAAAGATTGATGGAGCTTGGTATATGCTAGAAAAGATAGATGATAAACGTATCTATCTCTTTGGCAGAACTAAATCCAAGAAAACTGGAGAATTAACAGAAAAATCTGCGAATGTGCCGCATATTATTGAGTGGGCAAAGCAGCTTCCAAATGAAACTGTATTAATTGGTGAGATTTTTGTGCCCGGTGGTAAGTCAAATGATGTTACAAAGATTATGGGATGCACAGCCGCCAATGCGATTAAGCGTCAAACTCAAACCGATGAATTTGGTGGGTTAATTCATTATTATGTTTTTGATTGTATACGGTACGATGGTATAGATTTGACTTCTATTGGATTTATTGATAGATGGAATTATCTAAAGAATTTTGAATACTCGCCGCAAGTTCATTTAAGTATTATTTACGATTCAGATTTTGAAAGTATACTTAATAATATTTTTATAATGGGCGGCGAAGGTATGGTCTTTAAACGCAAAGATAGTATATACGAGCCAGATAAGCGACCTATGACTTGCTTTAAGATGAAAGAACATGTTGATAGCGTTGATCTTATATGCATGGAATTGCTTGATCCAATTAAAGAATATACGGGCAAAGAGCTTGAAACTTGGCAATATTGGATTGATGGTGAACCAGTAACAAAACACTATTATTATGGTTGGAAAAATGCTATGCGGCTGGGTGCATATAAAAATGGTAAGATTATTGAAGTAGGTCGTGTAGCTTCAGGATTATCAGATGATATTCGTGCAGATATGGCTGAAAATCCTGAAAAATATCTTAATCAAGTAGTTCAAGTATCTTGTATGTCTTTGAACAAAAAGGATAAGACTATTCGTCATCCAGTATTTGAGACTATGCGTTATGATAAAGATATTAAAGATTGTCAGTTAGAGGAGGTATTTGCCTAATGGACGAAATTAAAAATATGAACGATGATATTGTGCAAGACCCCAATAAAGAATATTGAATTGGTGGTGAATTAGGCTATTGTTCTAAATGTAATCATCAAGGTTGTAGTTCAGATATATGAAATGGGGTAAAAGGAAATATATACTGTCCAAATTGTGGCAGACAAGTAATTTTTAGTTAAAATTATTGACTAAATAAAAAATAATTAGTATAATATATATATCTTAAATGGAGATAATAAAAGTTAAGAAATAAAATTTATTGACATTTAAGAAATAATATTATATAATATTATTAGAAAACAGGTAAGAAAAAATTAGAGAAAAAAGGAGATTAGAATGGCTGCTATGTTTTCAGAGAATGCTCAGACCGTACTTCGTTTTCTACAGGCTAATGTAAAGGGTCAGTTTACTGCTGACGATATTGCTGAGGGTACTGGCCTTTCCGCTAAGTCCGTTAATGGTATTGCTACCGGCCTTCAGAAGAAGGGTCTTACTGAGCGCGTTGTTGTTGAGGGTATCGAGAAGAAGGTTATTCGTCTTACTGCTGATGGTGAGCAGGTCGATCCCGCAGCTGAGAAGCCCGTTGCTGAGTAATTTAACTTAAATAACGGAGGATGGAGGTAGGGATATCCCTACCTCCATTTTGTTATGGATGGAATTTTTTGAGTTGTAGCAATAATATTAATTATTATTGCCTTTTTCGTAGGTCGCAAATTTGCTTCTAAACCAATAGAAGATAGAAACGAAGAAATAAGAAAAACTTGCGAAGAATTACACAATCAAGAAGAAAAGTTAGAATTAAGAATTAAAAATTTAGTATCTGATATAAAATGAAGAGAAGAACAAATTCATGCGGCCGAGGTCCGTCAGTCGGAACTGCAAAGTCAGTATGAAGAAAAAATAAAAGTAATTGAAAATACAAAACAGTTAGCCGAAGAAGCTGCGGAAGAACGTCGAAAAGTATTAGAGGCTGAATTTAATAAAGACTTAACTGAACTTGAAAATCAAAGACGTAAAATGTTAGTTGAAATTGAAGAAACAGGTTTAGAATTACAGTCTTTACAAAATACTAAAATTGCTGTTATTGAAGCCGCACGCAAAGAAAAAGAGATTAAAGCAAATAAAGATTTTTTTACTTTGTCTCTTCCAAAAGGAGAACAAAGAGATATTGCAATCCTTGAAGAAACTAAAATGAGAATTTCAAAACCTCGCGCACTTTCTATGGTAATATGAACTGCATACTATCAGCCAATAACTAAAATAAAATTTCCTAAAATATTAGGAAAACAAAATGTATGCGGCATCTATAAAATAACAAATCTTCAAACAGAAGAATGTTATATTGGTCAAGCTAAAGATGTGCGGCTTAGATGAAACGATCACGTTAAGGCCGCGATTGGTATTGATACTCCCACAGGAAATAAATTATACTCGGCTATGCAGGAATATGGAATTGAAAATTTCAGTTTTGAATTATTAGAAGAGTGTCCGCCGCAAGACTTAGATAAGAAAGAGAAATATTTTATTTCACTTTATAACTCTAATTCTTTAGGTTATAATGGGAACAAGGGAATAGGCTAATGAAATTTAAAACTCTAAATGTTAGTGGTTTTGAACCAGCTATTCGAGGTATGCGGAACCCTTTAAAGTCATATAACAAATATGATTCCTATTGGGATAATGGTCATTTTTATCTTGGGCCAAATGATTATAAGTTAGCAAAGAATCTTTGGCAAGCTGGAACAGAACATAGAAAATATTTACGTATGATTCAGGTATGAGCAGATATTTGAGCGCCGAGATACTGGTGAGCAGAATGGGATACTTATAAAATAGGCACATCTGCAAATTCAGAATCTACTATGCATAAAATTTTAGATGAAGATTTTGACGAAGAAGATTTTGAATGACCTGAATTTGATGGAGCAGATTGAAATATTGAAGTTGCTTTTAAAGATTATATTAATGTTTTAAAAACTGCGGCTGACCGAGCGAAAAATGACCCTCAACGTAAAAATTATTATTTAAAAATGTTAAAAGCTATGTTACCAGAGTCATTTATTCAAAAACGTACCGTTTGCTTAAATTATGAAACATTAGCAGCAATGTATCGTCAAAGAAAAAACCACAGGCTGCTGCAATGGTCTAAAGATTTTGTAGAATGGGTTCATACACTTCCTTACAATGAATTCATTACGGGAATTTGGCCTGATAAATAATGAGTAATTATAAATACAAAGAAGGGCAAAGATATGGCCCTTCTGAGTGGAGATATACCCAGAAGTACTGCCTTAACTGTGGAAGAAAGGTGAAGCAATGGACTGCGAAGTCTGCGGAGATGACCGCTTTGAAAGGTTAGAGATGGCAAGATACCGCAAAAGGTCAATTGAGGTTGAAGCTTTTCAAATCTTGATGTATACAATACGTAATCGAGATTACCCACAATGGTTCGCTGATGCGATTGTGAGTGGTGTAGTGTATCAGAAGACAAATCCAAATTACCCAGTTGAATGCACCATTAGGACGCTTGAGGGCGAGATGGATGTAAACCTCGGCGACTACATCATTAAGGGCGTCAATGGCGAGCTATATCCATGCAAACAAGACATATTTAACAAGACATATGAGAGGTGCTGCAATGACGATGACTAGCGACGAGCGCCGCGAGGTGGCGGCAAGGCTGGGGTGGACGATGGCTGAGCACGAGGGCATCTGGTCTGAGTATCGCCCGACCTACTGGGACGGATGGAGCGCGGTCAAGCGCATGGGTGACCTCGTGCGGTGCAGGGATTGCATGAACGTTGACGTAGAGGACTACGGGCCATGGGGGCGCGTCTGGCATTGTGAGGGGTTCGGCGAAGTTGAGCCCGACGGCTACTGCGCATGGGGTGAGAGAAGATAAGTAAATATAATATTGCTTGACTAAAAAGAAAAATTTTGATATAATATATATACAATAATGGAAAGATAAAAGAAAGAGAGAATTAGATGCGCACAAACTGGACAAATAATACACATGTTGAGGGTTACATTTTTTCACACAGTCTACAGGCACGAGTAACGGGTGAGCAGTCTAAGAATCCTGGTACTCCTTTCATTCAGGGTATTATTAATGTTGCGACAGATGATCAGGGTATGAATGTCGTTCCTGTTTCGTTTACTTATGTTACTGAGCGTTATGCTCGTAGCGGTAAGGAGAATGCAACTTATAAGGTTCTTCAGCAAATTCTTAGTGGAACTCAGAATACTTTTGAGGAAGTCGGTACCTCTGCACTTAAGGTTCGTATTGATGGTGACGTAGAGATTAATGACTTCCTTGGTCGTGATGGTATGGTTGCGGCAAAGCGTGTTCGTGGTAGTTTCTGCCATCTTGCGAATGATGTTAATTTCGAGGCATCTTTTGAAACCGATATGCTTATTGCAGAAGCAACTCTGCAAGAGGTTGAGGATGGCGAGGATTATATGAATGTTCGCGGATATGCGTTCAACTTCCGTGGCGATGTTCTCCCTGTAACTTATACAATTAAGAACCCTGATGGTATTAAGTATTTTGAGAATTGTGATATTAGCAACGCCAATCCTCTTCTTACTCGTGTTTGGGGTAACATTATCTCCACCACAATTGAGACAAAGAATGAGGTTGAGTCTGCGTTTGGTGGTCCGCAGGTTAATATTACAACTCGTACTCTTCGTTCTTGGCAGATTGAAGGTTGTGCGGCTGAGCCTTATGAGTACGATGATGAATCCACTATTACAGTTGATGAGTTTAAGCAGAAGCTCGTTGAGCGTGAAGAGCGCGTAGCCGCAGAGAAAAAGCGTGCTGAGGATTATCAGGCTTCTCGTAATGCTTCTACAAGTGCTTTTGTGGCTCCCGCAAGTAACGCAAAGCCTGCCGCATCCACTGGTGATTTTAAGTTTTAATAAAAAGGGGTAACGAAGATGGCTATTGATATTTTCTCAATTCAGCCCCATGAAGTTAGCCGTGACTTATGTGGATATACGGTAATGCTTTATGGTGAGCCTAAGACTGGTAAGACAACCATTGCGTCTCAGTTTCCTAAAGCTCTTCTTCTTGCTTTTGAAACTGGTTATCTTGCAATTCCTGGAATTATGGCGCAACCAATTAATAAATGGTCTGAATTTAAACAAGTTCTTAAGCAGCTTAAAGATGAAAAAGCTCACGAACAATTTTCTAATATTGTAATTGATACGGCAGATATTGCATACGATCTTTGTGAAAAGTTTATTTGCAATCAAGCTGGTGTTAGCGCAATTAATGAAATTCCTTATGGTCAAGGTTGGTCTAAGGCAAGCAAAGAATTTGACGAAGCTCTGCGTAGTATCCCGCAAATGGGATATGGTCTTGTAATGATTAGTCACTCTCAAGACAAATCGTTTGTAGATGAAAATGGTGTAGAGTATAATCAAATTGTTCCTACTCTTGCTAATCGTCCTCGTCTTATTGTAGATCGCATGTCTGATATTATTGGTTTTGCCCATGCATCCCAAGAGGAAGATGGAACTGTTCATACTACTCTTTATATGCGGGGTACTCCACGTTTTGTAGCTGGTTCTCGTTTTAAGTATACTCCTGATTCAATTGAGTTTACTTATCAAAATCTTGTTGATGCTATTGGAAATGCTATTGATAAGCAGGCAGAAGAAACTCAAGGTAAATATGTAACAGATAAACGTACTACTGCACATACGCCGCAACCTGAGCTTGATTTTGACGATTTGATGAATCAATTTAACGCGGCTGTAGCTAAACTCCAAGAAGTAACAGGTAGTTCTTTTGGAACTACATGGGCGCCAAGAATTGTTGAAATTACAACTAAGTACCTTGGAGCTGGAAAGAAAGTTAGCGATATGACTCGTTCTCAGACAGAACAGCTCGCACTTATTGTTGATGACCTTGTTGAAGCTATGGGCATGGGTATTTAAAAAAAATAACCAAGAATTTTAAACGACCTCCTTTACAGGAGGTCGTTTTGTTGACACCTCTATTTTTTTATGATATAATAAATATATAGAGGAATGTGAGGTAATATGGCAAAGAAACCGCAAGTTATTTGCTTGTATTGTAATAGAAAATTCTATAGAGAAGAAGAAGAATACGAGCAAATTGGAAGAAGATATGCTCATAAAAGTTGTGTTCAAGAAGTAAATGCAATTCATAAGTTAATGAAAGAAAAATGCGGAGAAGCTTATTCAAAAAATAAAATTGATTCTCAAATAAATAAATTTACAAAAGATGGATATGAATTAAGTCATATAGCAGAAACAATTAATTGGTGGTTTGGTATTCGGGGAGAAGATGCAAGTAAAGCGAATGGCGGAATAGGCATCTTCCCGCATGTTTATCCAGATTATATCCAAGAGAAGATAAAGAAAAGTAAATTTAAAGAAGCTCTTAATGGTCAAAAGATTAGTGATTTCTTAGATGAGCCAAAGAAAACTATTACTGTTAGTAGAAAATATATCAAGAAACCGAAACGTGTTAAATTATTTGATTTGCAGTAGGAAGGAATAAACATTGGCGGGTAGCAAGTATGTAGATTCTCCATCTGCGGTTCAAGTAATTGGTTGTATAATGCGGCAGCCCAGTTTGATGGATTATGATGGAAAATATTTCTTTAATGAAGATGATTTTCCAAATGAATTTCATAAAGTAGTATTTGGAGCAATTTTTAATCTTCATCAAATGGGCGCAACTGGAATTACAATTAGAACGATTGAAGATTATTTGTCAACCAGACCAGAATCTTTAGGTATATATAAAACAGGTAAAGGTTCTGAATGGCTTAAAAATGTTTCAAATAATGCAGATGTAGGTAACTTTGATTATTATTACAGTAGAGTTAAAAAGATGACTCTGCTTAGAGAATATGATAATATTGGGTTAGATGTATCATGGATATACGATCCCGATAATATTTTTGATGTAAAAAGAAAACAACAACAAGAAAATTATCTTGATAGTTTGTCACTTGTTGATATAGCAAACTTGATTGAAGATCGAATTGACAACATACGCCGCACATACATTGATAATAGTACAGATGATGCAGTTCATGCGGGCGAGGGTATTCTTGAACTTATTGAAGAACTTCAACAAGAACCAGAAATGGGAATGCCATTATATGGTCCATATATTAATACTGCACTTAGAGGTATGAGACTTGGAAAATTTTATTTAAGGTCTGCCGCAACTGGTGTTGGTAAAACTCGTACAATGATTGCGGACGCTTGTAATTGTGCATGTAATAAAATTTGGCGTAATGGTCAATGGGAAGATAATGGTTTTAGTTGTGCGTCTTTGTTTATTAGTACAGAGCTTGAACTAAATGAAATTCAGACTATGTGTTTGGCATTTCTTGCAGATGTAGATGAAGAGCATATCCTTGTTGGGGATTATAGTTTTGGAGAAAAAGAAAGAGTTATTGAAGCAGCGAAGATCTTAGCAAATTCTCCATTGTATATTGAGGAAATTCCAGACTTTAATCTCCGAGATATTGAAAATATTATCAAAAGAAATATTAGAATGCATGGATGTAAGTATATTTTTTATGATTATATCCATACATCAATGAAAATTCTTGAAGAAATTTCGCAGCGTTCAGGTGGAGTAAGATTAAGAGAAGATAATGTTTTGTTTCTTCTCAGTGTTAAGTTAAAAGATATTTGCAATCAGTTTGGTGTTTTTATTCTTAGTAGTACACAGTTGAATCAGGATTGGAAATCTTCAGATATTCCAGACCAGAATTTGCTTCGTGGTGCAAAGTCAATGGCAGATAAAATTGACGTGGGTATGATTCTACTTGATGTAACAGAAGATGATAAAGAAGCATTAGCTGAGAAGTGTCAAGCAGAAGGTTTTGCAATGCCGAATGTAAAACTTTCAATTTATAAAAATCGTCGTGGTTCATATAATAAATGTTATTTGTGGATGGTTGCGAATAAATCAACTTGTAGATTTGAACCAATTTTTTGTACAGATTATCATTATAATTTGATTCATATTGCTGCAACAAGAATTAATTATTTTACAGGTGAAATATTTAGTTAAGGAGGGTAGATGTCTTATAGTAAAGAAATAGTTAAAGAAAATCTTGAACTAGAAGATATTTACTCTCTATTGGATTTCTTTGAAGCTGAACCAGAAATGTATAGTAATTATATTGTAGCAAAGACTATTTGTCATAATGGTGATTCACATAAGTTATATTACTATGAGAATACACAGTTGTTTAAATGTTATACAGGTTCATGCGGCAGTTTTGATGTTTTTGAACTAGTCCAAAAGGTTAGAGAGATTGACGATCTAAATAAGGCAATCTATTTTGTAGTTAATTTCTTCAATCTTCAAAGTCAAATTAGCGAAGCTGATGATGATTTTACAATTGAAGATTGGAAGATTTTTAGTCGTTATGATAAAATTAACGACATTGAAATTAATAATGAAAAAGTAGAATTGCCAGAATATAACGAATCAGTTTTAATTAATTATCCACAACCTTTAATTGTTCCTTGGTATAAAGAAGGAATTAAAAAAGAAATTTGTGATTATATGGGGATAAGATATAATCCAGAAAATGGGGTTATCTTAATTCCGCATAAAGATGAAAATGGTAGGTTGGTTGGTATTAGACAAAGAACTCTTGTCCAAGAGGATGAAAAATATGGTAAATATAGACCAACCAAAATAAGAGGAAAACTCTGCAATCATCCTTTGGCTTTTAATTTATATGGATTAGATAAAGCGAAAGACAATATTAAAGATATGGGCGTAGCTCTTGTAGTTGAATCTGAAAAATCTGTTTTACAGTTTATGAGTTATTTTGGAACTATGTCAAATATATGCGTCGCTGTGTGCGGCAGCTCATTATCAAAATATCAATTTCAATTGTTAGAAGAATGCGGCGCACATGAAGTTATCATTGGATTCGATAAAGATTTTGACGAAATAAATTCAGAAGAGTACAATAAAGTCGTAGATAAATTACAAAAAATTTATGATAAATATAGTCCATATGTAACAATTAGTTTCTTGTTTGATAAAGAAAATAATCAACTAGGGTATAAAGATTCTCCATTAGATTGTGGAAAAGACAAATTTTTATATTTATTTAGAAATAGGGTGATATTATAATGAAGGAATTTTCTGATTGTGATGTTCTTTTTATATCAAATTATTTTGATTTAATTCTTTGAGAACTTTGAAGCTATGAACGAGAAAAGGAGGTTCCTTGTATGAAAAAATTAAGAGAGATTCCTTTGTCTTGTGTATATGGTTTCTTAGTAGAATCAGAAATTTTAAGAGAAGATTTTGAAGAATGGCTAGAAGAAAAAGATTCTGTTAAATATAAAATATGGAAAAAATTATATCAATTAGAAGAACAAATTCGTGAAGAGTGAGAAAATGCAATCAGTAAACACGAAGTATAGAGATAAACATCACCGTTGTAGATGGTGTGTTTATAGTAAATATCGTGGGATTGACGTCCCGCATATCCCAGATTATTGGTATTGTACGTTAAAGAAAAAGATATTGAAAGATTGGCGTTACGAAACCATAGGAGGTTTTCGTTGTAAAGGATATAAGGCGGACTATAGTGATTTACAAAATATTTAATGAACCAAAATATTCAGCATTAACCCAGGTATTAATTAATCGTGGATTAAAATTCGATGAATTAGATACTTGGTTAAACGCAGATGGAAAACAAATTTATGATGAAAGTCTATTTGGTCAAGAAATGGTTAATAGACTTATTCAAAGAATAATTCAAGCATATCACGATGAAGATAATATTACTGTTGTTGTAGATAGTGATGCAGATGGTTTTACTTCTGCCGCGATATTTATTAATTACCTATACGCTCAATGACCAGAATATGCGGCTACGCATATAGATTATATATTACATACAGGTAAACAACACGGATTAGCTGATTGTTATGAAGATATTTTAAATGATAATTGGACAAAATTAGTTGTTATACCAGATGCAGGAACTAATGATGTAGATGAAATGCAAGCTCTTTTAGATAATGGTATAGATGTAATTTGTATGGATCATCACCATTCAGATGTATGGAATAAAAATGCCATTATAATTAATAATCAAATTTGTGATTATCCTAATAAAAATTTAAGTGGTGCTGGCGTAACATGGCATATGTGTCGTGCAATGGACTCTTATTTTTCCAATGGTGGCAATTATTTTGAAGTTAAATGTCATTCTGTTGATTTATTAGATTTAGCTGCTTTAGGCATGAACTTATAAACGTGCTAATATATCTTTTCCGTTTATCAGCGGGGTAAATTTTTGGGTAAAACTCAATAATTTGCTAACGGGGAAACCTAAATATAATAGAGACATGAAGACATGATGGATAAACCTCTATTATACATGGCAATCCCGTGGGAATCGATTTAAATATCTCCTGCGGAAGGGAGGTATTATGAAAATTCAAGTAAAAGATTTAATGGATAATATGTCTGGCATTTACAAAATTACTTTCCCTAATAATAAAATATATATAGGAATGAGTAATGATATTAGAAGAAGAATGTGAGAACATAATAATCCATCAACAAATAAAACTCCTTGTGATTTAGCTATTAATAAATATGGAAAAATTGAAGAAATAGAAATTCTTGATTTCTGCAATTCTGAAAATAGAATGCAGATGGGAGAACGAGAAAAATATTGAATTGCTTTTTATCATTCTAATGATAAAGAAAAAGGATATAATTTAACTCCTGGCGGAGATAATTCAACTTTAAGTGGTTCTGATTTTAATCAAGCAGTTTTTACCAATGAACAAGTTTTAGATATTAGAAAACGTAGATTTTTTGGAGAAAGAAAAGTAGATGTATATAAAGATTATAACAATATATCTTTTAATACATTTGAAAATGTTTGATTAGGAAATGGCTATAAAGAAATCGGTCAAGAATTTATAATTCCTAAAGGAGCTAAAACTCGTCAAGAATATTCTTCAATCGCTAATTCTGGAGAAAGAAATAATAAAGCAAAACTTACAAAAGAAAAAGTTTTAGCTATTAGAAAAAGATTTGATGATGGAGAGCAATGAAAACAAATTGCTAAAGATTATCAAGAAGTTTCAAAAGAAACAATTAGAAAAGTTTGTTATAGATATACTTGAAAGAATATTTAAATCGAAGCCTGTAACGACTATTCCTTAGGTTGAAATGCTGGGAAGTAGGGTTGCTATTGATACGCAGCCGCATTTTAGGAAACGAAGTGCGTGAAAACCGAAAGAGATATACTCATATGAGTAAAATATAGTCTGCACTATTGGAAACAATAGAGTTTGTGGTTGTCTGATATGATGGACTATCGTTCATTAGAAACCAGAGCTATTATTAATTTAGGATTAAAAAATATTAAAAACCCATTCTTTTATTATATGACAGAAAAGAATGAGTTTAGTATTAATAAAATGGGTGGCATTAATTACATGTCAATTGCATTTTATGTAACTCCTTTTATTAATGCTATGGTTCGTTCAGGAACCGCAGAAGAAAAAGATATGATTTTTAAATCATTTTTACAGATGTACGCTTTCGAGGAAATTCCTAGCGGCAAACGTGGTCACAAAGGAGAAATGGTTCCAAGAGTAGAAGAAGCAGTAAGGATTTGTACCAATGTTAAAGCAAGACAAACAAAGTTACAAGATTCGACAATGGCTCTTCTTGAAAACAAGATATTAGAGGAAAATCTTCTTGACAATGCCATTCTTATTTTTAAGTGTGAACCAGGAGAAGTAGAAAAAAATCTCGCAGGACTAGTTGCAAATAAAATTCAAGCAAAATATCAGCGTCCTTGTTTAGTATTAATTAAAAGTAAAACTAAAGATGATAAAGAAGTGTTTTATCGTGGCAGCGCCCGCAACTATAATATGTCTGAAATTCAAGATATGCGGCAGCTCTGTGAAGATACGGGCGATGTAGAATATGCGCAAGGTCATGATTCAGCATTCGGTATTTCTATCCCAGAATCAAAATTAGAAGATTTTATAGAGAGTACAAATGAACAATATAAAAATGTATCTAATTCTCCTATCTATTGGGTGGACTTTATTTGGTCTTTGAATGACATGAGCAGCGATGATATCCTCTCAATAGCAGAAGCAAAACCTTATTGGGGACAAGAAATTTCTGAACCTTATATTTGTATAGAAAACATTTCTATTCAACCTTATCAAGTACATTTACTTTCTCCAGATAAGCACCCAACGATTAAGATTCATCTTGATAATGGAATTGATATTATGAAATTTAAATCTTCGCAAGAAGAGTATGAAAATTTTATAGGTCAAAATAAAATTTTAACTGCAATTTGTCGAGCAGCTAAAAATGAATGGAATGGGAATGTTAGCGCTCAACTTATTGTAGAAGATTATAAACTGGATACTAAATGAGTTTTTTAGGAGTTAATTTATGGTTACTTATATGGGAAGTAAATTAAAATATGCCGGAAATATAGTTCCAAAATTACAAGAAATAATTGATAAAAAGGGAATAGAGATTTATTGAGAACCTTTTGTAGGCGGTGCTAATATTATTGATAAGATAAAGTGTAAAAATAAATATGGTGCTGATAAGAATAAAATTTTAATTGCACTTTTTAAACAAGGTCAAGAAGATTTTTCAAAAATTCCTACTTCTTGTTCTCGAGAAGAGTTTAATAAAGCTCGAGATGTTTATCGAGATCAAGTTGAATCAGATATTCCTTTGTATGTACAAGGAGCATATGCATTTTTTCATTCTTTCGCAGCGAAAGGATTTTGTGGAAGTTATGCTGAAGCTGGACGTAACCGTGATGTATATGATGAAAGATATAGAAATTTTAAAGCTCAGATTCCAAATTTAGAAGATGTAACTTTCATTTGTAGTGAATATCAAAATTTGGATATTGCTAATGGTAGTCTTGTTTATTGTGACCCGCCATATGAAAACACTACTCAATATGGTTATTCTTGAGAGCGAGGGTTTGATCATGCAAAATATTGGGATTGGGTTAGAGAATTAAGTAAAAGATGCTATGTTTTATGTAGTGAACAGACATTGCCTGATGATTTTGATTTAGCTTGAGAAGGAACCGGTTTCCGCACAGTTAATAAAAATAATCAAAAAGGAGTTGAAAAGCTCGGTTATTATAAAGATGGATTGCTAAAAGATTGATCATTTTAAAGATAAAGGCTATTTTTTTAAATGAAAATAGCCTTTTTATTTTAATGGTATAAAATTATAATTATTAGCGCAGGATATTTTAATAATTGACAGATAAAAAATAATATGGTATAATTAATATAGAAAATTAAGAGAGGAATGGGTGTTCTAATGAATACAGAAGAATATGTAGAATTTAATCCTAAAGAGCTATTAACTGAATTAGATTCGTTAATTTTACATAGTTTTATGTTTGATAAAATAGTTAATAAATTAAAAATCATAGACCCCACCCAGGATGAACGATGTCAATTCACTAAAGAAGAACTTTCTCAATGAAAAGATGAACAAGGATTTGAACAAATCGCTTTGTTATTTTTAAGTGTAAAAGACATAATAGAGGAATAGGATATTAATATGGAACTTGATGATGCTTATCAACCATTTTTAAATTTTATGCGTGCGCACCAATTTTCTACATTTTTACTTCGAGGCCCCGTTGATGAAGAGTCAAATGAAGTAATGTTTTATTTTCCAGATAATCTTCGCGCAGATACAGAAAAACATAAAATATATGTAGAGTTTACTGTACCAAATACAGTCATCAATGAAGTGATTCAAAACCAAAAACAGTTGCAAGAAATTTGTGCGGCCTTTAAGTAATCTAATTTTTATAAGGTAATAAGAGCTGTCGTTTGACAGCTCTGTTTTTTTATGATATAATAAATATACAAATTGAGAAAGAATAGTTTGAAAGGAGGGAGAATATTGGGTAGGATGGAGCTGCATAGTCATACAATGTACAGCAATATTCGTTTACTTTGACTCAATTAACTTCCCAGAAAAACTTATAGATAGAGCAATTGAACTTGGACTTACGGGGATCGCCGTTACGGATCACGAGTCTCTCGGCGGTCATGTGGTTATAGATAAATATCGTCATCAAATTGCGAAAGAATATCCTGATTTTAAAGTAGCACTCGGTAATGAAATTTATCTTACTGATACGAGAGAAACTGGGCAAAAATATTATCATTTTATCTTGATTGCAAAGAATGCAACAGGACATAAAATGTTACGTGAACTTTCGTCTATTGCATGGATGAATAGTTATTATGACCGTGGTATGGAGAGGGTTCCAACTCTTAAAAGTGACCTCGAAGGTATTGTGAGAAAGTATGGTCGAGGAAATCTAATTGCATCCTCCGCATGTCTTGGTTCAGAACTTGATTATTGTATTCTTGAAATGTGCAAGGCTGAACATCTTGGAAACATTGAGGGTAAAACAAAGTATTATAATCAAATTATTGACTTTGTTGAGTGGTGCAAGTATGTGTTCGGTGATGATTATTATTTTGAAGTTCAGCCAGCAAGAAGTAGAGAGCAGATGGTTGTCAACAGCCGCATGAAAGCTCTCGCGCAATATTTTGGTGTTAAGATTATTGTAACAACTGACGCGCATTATCTTTCAAAAGCAGATAGAGAAGTTCATAAAGCATATCTTAATTCAAAGAATGGTGAGCGAGAAGTCGATGCATTTTATGAGTATGCATATCTTCAATCAACTGAAGAAGTAATTGAAAATCTTAAAGATACTGGCCTTGATTATTATGAACTTGAAAAGAATACAATAGAGATTTATGATAAGATTGAAAATTTTAATTTGGCACACAAACAGCAGGTGCCGCAAGTAGAGGTTCATAATTATCCTAAGATTTCATCTTCTCTTGGATATAAAACTCTTGATTATCTTTATCAAAGTGACGAAATTCAAGAAAGATATTGGGTTAATTATTGTGTAGATAAACTTAAAGAACTTGGTTTATATAATGATGTTTATCTTCAGCGTCTTGAAGAGGAAGCAGATATTCAAAAAACAATTGGAGATAAGTTGGAAACTTGTATGTTTAGTTATCCAATCTTTCTTCAGCATTATATTAATCTTTTTTGGGAGTGCGGCAGCACAGTAGGCGCGGGTCGTGGTTCAGCTTGTGCAGGATTAAATCATTATCTTCTCGGTATTACACAGCTTGACCCGATTAAGTATGAACTTCCATATTGGCGTTTTCTGAATAAAGATCGTGTAGAACTCCCCGACATTGATATTGATATTTGTCCATCCAAGAGAGAAAAGATTTTTAGTAAGATTCGTGAAGAGCGCGGACAACTTGGATGTGTTCAAGTTTGTACATATGGAACAGAGTCAACTCGTTCTGCAATTGCAACAGCATGTCGTGGTTATCGTAGTGAAAGTTTTCCAAATGGAATTGACAACGATATTGCGCAGTATATGACAAGTCTTGCGCCATCTGAGCGAGGATTTGTTTGGCCGATTCATGATCTGGTATATGGAAACGAAGAGACTGGCCGCAAACCAGTAAAGAATTTTATTAATGAAGTAAACAAGTATCCAGGACTTTTGAATATTATTGAAAACATTGAGGGTCTTATTAACCATCGTGGTATTCATGCGTCAGGCGTTAATTTTTATGATAATGACCCATATAAGACAGCATGTTTTATGAAAGCAACGAGTGGAGCAATTGTAACTCAATATTCACTTCATGACGCGGAATATGTAGGTGATGTAAAGTATGATTTTCTTGTAACAGAAATTCAGGATGTTATTGTTCAGTGTATTCAAATGCTCCAAGAGCATGAAGAAATTGAACCAGAATTAACTTTGCGAGAAGTTTATAATAAGTACATTCATCCAGATGTTTTGCCGATTCAAGATGATAAAATGTGGGATACATTAGCATCTGGAAATGTTTTGAAGTTATTCCAGTTTGATTCACAAGTTGGAAGTCAGACAGTTAAAACATTGCAGCCGCGCACACCAAAGGAAATGGCAAACAGTAATAGTTGTATGCGGCTGATGGCAACAGAAAAAGGTGGAGAGACGCCGACTGAACGATATAAGCGAATGATGGATAATATGAATCTTTGGTATGATGAGCTTAAAAGATGGCATATTACTCAACATGATATTGCGGTATTGGAAAAGTATTATCTGTCAACTTATGCAACGCCCGCACAGCAAGAAGATATGATGATGATTTTGATGGACAAAGATATTTGCGGGTTTACATTGAAAGAAGCGAACGATGCGAGAAAAATTTGTGCAAAGAAACAAATGAATCGTATTGAAGAACTTCATCAAAGAGTAATGGATAGAGCAACTTCAGAAAATCTTGGTGCGTATATTTGGGAAACAGCAATTAAGCCGCAGATGGGGTAAACAAAAAACTTGCCCCTAAACACCTTTTCCGTTTATCGGCGGGGTCAATTTTTATAATTGGCTAACGGGGAAACCTAATATATAATGAGGGTATAAAATATACCCCATTTGTGATGGCAATCCCGTGGGAAGGCTTGGTGGAAATGTATTATATATATTGTTATGAAAATAAAATTAATGGTCATAATTATGTCGGACAAACTAATAATTATAACCGTCGAATTAATGAACATCGTTCTTGTGCTTTTAATAAAAATGCTAGTTCTTATAATGATCTTATTCATAAAAAAATTAGACAATATGGAGAAAATAATTTTAATATATATTTATTGGAGCAAGGAACTAGTAATGATCAAAATTATATAAATAGTCGAGAACAATATTGAATTGATAATAAAAAATCATATTGCGGATTTGGACAAGGATATAACATGGACTTGGGTGGATCTCGCAAGTATGAAGGTAAATTATCTAATGAACAAATTCAACAATTAAAAGAAGATATAAAACAAGGTATTGAATATTATGAGTTACAAAATAAATATAATATAAGTGCAAGTTTTATATCATCTGTTAATCATGGAATTTATTATCACGATGAAGATATTGATTATCCTCTTTTTCAGTATTATAAAAAAGATTCTGATTATGACGAATTAATTGAATTATTAACTGAATCTTATTTATCTTTAGCTGACATAGCAAGACAATTAAATATTGGATATTCTACTGTTAAAAAAATAAATAGTGGAAAATTAAGAAAAGGATTGTATCCTACTTATCCAATAAGAAAGAAAAATAAAGCAGACTACATAAAAGAAGAATTGTTACAAAACAATTTATCAATAACAGAAATAAGTCAAAAATATAATTGCTCTATTGAAACAGTCCGACGTATCAATAAGGGCGAAACACATAAAGATAACAATATAAAATATCCACTAAGAAACCTGTAACGACTATCCTGGGTGAGACTGGGAGTACAATTACTATTGATACGTAATTGGAAATGGGTGTTCCCGCGAAAGCGGGTAAGAGATAGTCTATTCCTCTTGGAAACTTGAGGGTGAATGATAGTTTTAGTTTAATTCATAGTTTAGCATATAGTTTTGTTGGTTTGCAAACGATTTATCTCGCAACTTATTTCAATCCTGTCTATTGGAATACAGCTTGTCTTCGAGTTGACAGTGGTTTGGAGGAAGAAGCAAGTACAAACTATGGTAAGATTGCAAAAGCAGTAGGTAATATTATTAATCGCGGCATTGATGTATCATTGATTGATATTAATCGTTCTGGTTATATGTTTGAACCGGATGTTGTAACAGACACGATTCTATACGGCATGAAGGCATTAAATGGCGTTGGTGGAGAAATTATTCAGCAAATTATTGCGAATAGACCATACGCAAGTTTAACAGACTTTCAACAGAAAGTTAAGTGTAATAAAACTGTTATGATTTCTTTGATTAAGAGTGGAGCATTTGATTCATTTGGTAAAAGAGAAGAAATTATGAAAGAATATATTTGGAGTGTTTGCGAACCAAAAAAGAGAATTACACTTCAAAATTTTAATGGATTAATGGAAAGAAATTTGATTCCAGAACATCTTGAGTTTCAAAAAAGATTGTTTGTGTTTAATAAAGCACTAAAAGCAAATTGTAAAAGTGGTGATGATTTTATTGTAAAAGATAATTATTATGACTTTTATGAAGAATTTTTTGATGTAGATTTACTTGAACCAAATATTGATGGTGAATTGGTAATTAGTCAGAAAGTTTGGAAGAAACTTTATGATAAGGGAATGGATGCGGCCCGCACATATTTTAAGCAGCATCAAGAAGATATTCTTAATAAATTGAATAATACTTTGTTCCAAGAGGTATGGGATAAGTATGCGGAAGGTACATTGTCTGATTGGGAAATGGATAGTTTAGGATTTTATTATCATCCACATGTTTTGAAGAATATTGATTGTGAGAAGTATAATATTCATGAATATGAGTATTTGCCAGAAGATCCAGTTGTTGATTATACCTTTAAGAGAAACAATGTGCGGATTCCAATTTTTAAAACATTAAGAATTGTTGGGACTGTAATTGCGAAAGATGATAATAAATCATCAATTAGTATTTTGACTCCGAACAGTGGAGTTGTAACAGTTAAATTTAGTCGTGATTATTATGCAAAGTATAATAGAAGGATTAGTGAAGTTCAGATTGATGGAACAAAAAAAGTAAAGGAAAATGGTTGGTTTACTCGTGGTACAAAAGTAATGGTGAATGGTTTTCGTCGTGGAAATATGTTCTTTACGAAAGCTTATAAAAAGACAAATTCACACCAACTTTATAAGATTACTCAGATTAACGAGGATGGTACATTAGAGTTTACTAATAAACGTTGGGGAGAAAAAGATGAAGAAAATTAAACCTATAATTATAGCATTTTTAGGAAAATCTGCATCTGGAAAAAATACTCTAGCAATAGAATTGCATAAACTTTTAAAGAAAAATAATATTCCTTCAAAACTTTTGTTACACGATACAACTAGACCGCGAAGAAAAGATGAGTATCAAGATATAGATTATCATTTTGTTTCTAATAAAGTATTCGGGCATAATATTATATTTGGACGGTATTTAGAATATACTAAATTTAATAATTGATATTATGGAACAAATAAATTTCAAATAGTCGATACTATGATAAATATTGGAATTTTTAATCCTAAAAGTTTAAAACAATTAAATGAACTGCAAAGTTTTTATACTATTATTCCTATATATATAGATACAAATGTTTTTACTAGATTAAATAGGTCAATAAAACGTGAAAATAAACTTAAAAAAGAATTTATTAGACGTATTATTGCTGACCATAAAGATTTTAAGAAAATGGAAAAATATTTAAACGATTATTTTAAGGATTTTCTTATTTTTCATAATGAAAAAGATTCATCTAAAATAGTATCTATGATATATTATTGAATTAAAATTCATGGGATACATAAAGGTTTGGCCAAAAACGTATAATCTATATTTTGTGGCTTTCAAATAATATATTATAGAAAAATATCAAAATATAGTATAGATGGAGCGTGATATATGCGAATAAAAGTAGTTAAACGAGATGGTACTAAGGTAAAATATAACCTAGAAAAAATCTCTATTGCTATATCTGGCGCATTTACAGAACTAGGAAAAGAATTTGATGATGCGGTAGTATTAAATGATATTGAAACAGCTATTAAAAAATTACATAAGAAAAATGTGTCAGTTGAAGAAATTCAAGATATAGTTGAAGATTGTTTAATTAACAATGGCTATATTGATGAAGCCAAAGCTTATATTAGATATAGATATGACCATGAACTTGCTAGAAAGAAAAAGACAGAAGAAGCAATTAAAGAAAAACTTTTAGCTTCAAACGTCCAAAATCAAAATGCCAATGTTGATGAATATTCTTTCGGTGGCCGCAGGGGTGAGGCTAATAATGTAGTTATGAAGCAATATGCTCTTGACCATCTTGTGTCTAAAATGTCTAGAGAAAACCATATAAATAATGAAATTTACATTCACGACTTGGACTCATATGCGATTGGCGCACACAATTGTCTTTCTATCCCATTTGATGATTTGCTTGCTAATGGTTTTAATACTAGACAAACAGATGTGCGGCCTGCTAATAGTATCAATACAGCTATGCAGCTTGTGGCTGTTATTTTTCAGCTTCAGTCTCTACAACAGTTTGGCGGAGTTGCAGCTACACATCTTGATTGAACAATGGTTCCTTACGTCCGCAAGAGCTTCTATAAGCACTTTTTAGATGGTATGAAATATTGTGAAGCTGGGCTCGAAGCAGATGTAAATAATACCATGTCTGTTATGGATGAAAAATATAAAATGCATCCAGCCGCATACAAATATGCTGTTGATATGACGGAGAAAGAAACTCGTCAAGCTGTTGAAGGCATGTATCATAACTTAAATACTCTTCAAAGTCGTAGTGGTAATCAGCTAGAAAGAGTGGCTGCTTAAGTAGAGATACTTATGAAAATCCGGGCAAAATCGGGGAAGGACTAAGTCATTAGATATGTTAACCCCGAGGTAACTTAATAGATTGCGAAAGGCTATTAAGAACCGTAACGCATAGACGATGAATAAATATAATTCGTCCACGAGTGTCCGCCCTTAACGCGCAATGGCGAAGGTGAAAATATATGCTGAACTTATAGGAAACTATAAGAAGCAAAGGACAAAAAGCCTTTGCGATAACAGATTTGACCGTTCACTTCAATTAACTATGGTACTTGCACAGAACCAGAAGGTCGTTTAGTTACAAAGGCACTTCTTGAAGTAAGCATTGAAGGTCTTGGTAAGCTTCATAAAACTAGCATTTTCCCTAAAATATAACCACTGGGGAATTAAAACAGGGTGAACCGTCAGAGACGGGTGTGAAAGTAAAATATAGTAGGAAATGACTATTGAGATACTTTTGCTAACAGGGAAACTCTAAACTTTATTATTCTTAAAGCATGACAATCCTGTGCCAAGATAATATTTCTTTAAAAAATCTCCAAGAAAGGAGGGACAAGCATATTGAAAGAACAATGGATAAAAATTTATAATAACTTATATTCTGTTAGTAATTTAGGAAACGTTAAAGCAAATGAAAGAAACGTTAAAACAAAAACAGGGATTAGACATTATAAAGAAAAGATATTAAAACCAGAAGTAACAGCGGACGGTCATTTAAGAGTAGTATTATCGGAAGCTGGAAAGAAAAAACGTGTTTTTATTCATAGATTAGTAGCAGAAGCATTTATTCCTAATCCAAATAATTATCAAATTATAAATCACAAAGATGAAAATCCTGCGAATAACAGGGTTGAAAATCTTGAATGGTGTACCGTATCTTATAATAATAATTATAATGATAGGAACAAAAAAATTGGAGATAAAGAAGGACATGATATTGCTGTTTATAATAAAAGCAATCAATATATTGAAAATTTTCCTTCTATAACTAAAGCTGCAAAAGCATATAATATTAGTCTTACAACTCTATGGAGAAGAGTTCAAGACGGACAATCAATTAATGGTTATTATTTTAAAGAAATATTATAAGGTCAAACGACTATCCTATATGGAGTAGAATTATAGCAATATAATTTCGAAGTGCCCTGTGCTATTATAAAAATATTATAATAGTAATGATATAGTCTAATCCGGCTTTTAAATAAGCGTTAAAGTATTGTGAAAACAACGGTATAAATGTGTGGTATCTTCCAATGCATGAAAGGTGTTAATCGTGAACCAGGTGATCCGAACTATGACCTTTATAGATTGGCTTTAAAGTCTACTTCTCAAAGATTATATCCCAATTATGCTAATTGCGATGTTAAAATGCAAAAAGATTGAATTGATTATGATAGGAAACAAAAAGAAGAATATATAAATTCTTTAACAGAAGAACAATATAATATTTTAATTGCAAAATTAGAAGAAAACCCAGAATTACAAAATATTTTAATGCTTGAAATATATGAAGAGGATGCTTAATATGAAAAAAATAAGAATTAAACAAGCTGAAACCCCAGTAGAACTGTTCTCGACCATGGGATGCAGGACACAGAACGGAGCAGATGTAAATGCATTCGATTCCTATCAAGCGAACGTTCAATCGGTAATAGAAACAGGACATCTATATGATAATTACATTTCAGCAGCTCAAAAAGACGGTAGGGGTAACATCTGTCCTGTAACTATTATTCTCCCCACTTTAGCAATGGAGGCTAGGGGAGATATTGATAAGTTCTTTGAACTATTGGATACTAAAATTCACGAAGCGAAAGATATGTTAATTGAACGCTTTGAGTGGATTTGTAGCCAAGACCCTAAATCAGCTTCATTCATGTATGAAAATAATGTAATGGCTGGTTATGTCCCAGAAGAAGGAATCCGTTCTGCCCTTAAGCATGGAACTCTTGCTGTGGGTTAAAACCTAACACTGGCCCACATTAAACGCTCTAAATTGCGGGAACGCCCTTAGAGCCTTAACAACCAAGCTAATATAGGGATATATTAGTGGCAAGGTTAGCGACCAAGGTAAGGTAAAATCGTTAAGGATTGGGCAACCAGACGCAGCGAAGTCTCTAGAACAGAGAAACGTTCAACGACTATAATGGGCGAAATTAAACAATTTGATTTTTGTAAAAATTATGTTATAATTTATGGTATAGTCTAAACCCTTTAAAATATCGGGAAACCGAGGGTATAAAATGCAGTTAGGTTTGGCAGAAACTTTACAAATTCTAATTGGATGCGACCACACCGACCCAAGAGGAATGGAATTAGCAAAAAAGATTGAACAATTGTTTAAAGATAGATGTGCAGAATTTAAAGAAGAGTACAAATTAAATTTTGGTGTTTATTATACTCCTGCAGAAAATCTTTGCTATACTGCAATGCAAAAATTTAAAAAGAAATATGGGGTTATTGCTAATGTAAGCGATAAGGAGTTCTTTACAAATAGTATCCATGTTCCTGTATGGAAGAAAGTTACACCTTTTGAGAAAATTGACCTTGAATCTCAATTAACTGGTTATAGCAGTGCAGGATGTATTACATACGTTGAATTAGAGTCAACGGTTAAACATAATATTGATGCATTAGAAAATATTGTTAATTATGCTATGGATAAAGATATTCCTTATTTCGCAGTCAATGTACCAAATGATACCTGCTTAGATTGTGGATATTGTGATGAATTTGATGAAGAGTGCCCTATGTGCGGCAGCCACAATATTCAAAAACTTCGCAGAGTTACGGGGTATTTAACAGGGTCGTACACCACTGCCTTTAATAAAGGTAAACAGCAAGAAGTTGAAATGCGTACAAAACATGAGTAGGTCAATATGCCAAAATTAATTGATATGACAGGTAAAAAATATCCGCCAATTACTAAAACAAGAAACTTGCTTCCAGAAACATCTTGCTTTCTGGTAACAGAAAGTGAGGTGATGTAGATGAGATACTCTTGTATTCAAAGATGTGAGTATGTTAATGGTTACAATATTGGCGTTTCTTTGTTTGTGCAAGGGTGTTCTTAACAGTCTTTGCATTGCAAGGGCTGCTTTAATTCCGAAACTTGGGATTTTAAAGGTGGACAAGAATTTGACCTTGCCGCAAAAGAAACTTTATTCTCTCTATTGGAAAAACCATATGTTCATAGGTTTAGTGTCTTGGGCGGAGAACCATTAGAGCGTTGTAATTGGGAAGGGTTAAATAATTTACTAATTGACGTAAAAAAGAAATTTCCTAAATTACAGATTTGGTTATATACAGGTTATGAATATAGTTTCTTAATGCAATTAATAGATGAATGGCGCATTAAATGGCCTAAATTTAACGATGCATACCTATTAGAATCCATCCTAGAAAAAGTAAATATTTTAGTTGCGGGTCCTTTTGTTGAAGAAGAAAAAGATAGAAGTCTTGCTTTTAAAGGAAGTCGCAACCAAGAAATTATAGAACTAAATAACGGGGAGTAATTTACTCCCCGTTTTTCTTTTTGACAAAAAAAGTTTTTTCTGATATAATATATATGCAACGTAAAGATAGGAAGGATATATAGATAATGTCACATAAACCAATTAATAGAGTACAGGTTGGTTCTTTATATGAAATGAATCAGCAACTTTTTAAGCAAATGAGTCCGCCAAGCAAAGCTAAGATTGATACAGAACTAGTTAATATTGGAGCATGATTTTCTTCTAAACCTAATGCCAAATATTTTATGCTATTGTGTAAGGAACGTTCTGACTATACTTTAATCCATATCAATGACTTCAATTATGCAAATGCAATCCAAGAGCTAAAAGAAGTTCTTGAAGAGCGCGGCGATATTATGGGATTTGATTTTATTCATGGTGAGAACGTTTATCAGTGTTGGGTGCGGGAACGCGATGAAGAACGCCAAGTCTACATGTTTATGTTATTTGACGCAGACTGAATGGTTGTAGAAGCTTAATGATATAAGCAATATAGCTGTATAAAAAATGAGAAGGAGGTTTAGTTGAAAACAATAGTTTGAGCGTATCCTGTTACAGCAGTAACAATTCAAGTATATGAAAATTTAGAACAAGAAGAACCATTATACCAAGAAAATGTTTGGTTTGATGAAATTATCCCAACTTTAAGAAAACTTCCTGATATTAATCAGATAGATGAAATTATCGTTATGGGGCCTAGTAATTATGCGGGTCATGTAGTAGAGAAAATTCAAGACCATTTTTTCGATATTCAAGTTACTTTAGGAGAATAAATATGATTAAGTTTCTAATTAAGTCTACAAATGAAGTTCGTGTTGCTACTAAGGAAGAGGCTGATGAGCTTCATAAGGAGCTAGAACAGGAAGCTCAAGATAATGGATACACTCTTGCTGCGTGGTCTGAAACTCATAAGGATAGAAAGTCTAAGGGCGAGATTATTGAAGAGTGGATGATTTGTAAATGGACTTTTGTATTTAATGATGCGAAAGAGCCTGTAGATGCTTATAATAAGATTAGTTATGATTTTTATAAGGTAGGCGAGCAATTCTAATGAGTTCTTTAATAATGCCAAATGATTTTAATGCGCCGCCAGTAGATTTGTCTATGGGTGTGCCAATTGGCGGTGGAATGCCGCAAGTGATGACTGAAGAACAGTTAATGGAACTTTTCAATCCAACTTTTGAAATTAAAGTTAGATATTTAGACGGTATGCCAGAACTTCAAAAAATTGAGCAAGGCGATTGGATTGATTTATATACTTATGAAGAAGTTGAGTTATATGCGGGCGAGCGTGAATATATTTCTTTAGGTGTAGCAATGGAGCTACCGCAAGGTTTTGAAGCTATTATTGCACCCCGCAGTTCTACTTTTAAGAAATGGGGAGTTCTTCAAACTAATAGTATCGGAATTATTGATAATAGTTATTGCGGAGACGATGATATTTGAGCCTTTCCCGCATATGCTACAAGGGATGTAATTATCCCTGCGCATACTCGACTTTGTCAATTTAGGATTCAACAGCGCCAACCTAACATTAAATTTACCACTGTTTCTTCTCTTGGAACAAATAGTAGGGGTGGTTTTGGCAGTACGGGAGATTAATTATGATTTATTTAGCTTTAGATCAAGCTCTACAAACTACAGGATGAGCTGTATTTGAAAATTCTAAACTAATAGGTCATGGTCATTTTACAATCCCCGCTAATAAACCAATAGAACAAAGATTATCAACTTTAATGCAAAGATTATCTTTGATTGAAGAAGAATTTAATTTTGATAATGTATTTTTTGAAGATATACAAGCTCAACAAAATAAAGAAACTTATAAAAAATTAGCTTATGTCCAAGCCACAATTATGATATGATGTTATAATACTGAACATAAATTTAGTATTTTATCGCCTAGTCATTGAAGAAGTATTTTAAAAGAAAAATATAAAATTAATTTTGGAAAAGTTCGTGCAGAACAAAAAAAGGCCGCACAAGAATTAGTGCGGCAAAAGTTTAGTGTTGAAGCAACAGAAGATGAATGTGATGCAATTTGTATAGGTCTTGCGGGATTAGTAGAAAAAAATAAAAAAATGTCTGCTTTTTAAACAAAAAAATAAGGGCGCTCCGGTGAGCGCCCTTTATTTTTTTAAGAAAGTTTATGGTTGTACACCTGCTCCTGCGTCAATCATTAACCCTGATTTTGAACTTGCAATTCTATAAATTCCGTCACCACTATCAATAAACTGCCATCTTTGTGCGGCAGTCCCATTTTTAGGATGAATTTGCAGACCCGTTTTATTAACAGTACCACCTTGTATAGCGTCTAAGCGCATACCCGGTGCACATTTTGGTTCGAATTCATAAAGAATAGCTTTATCTGTTTTAATTTCAATTAATTTTCATTGTTGTGCTAATGTTTTTTTACCTTCTCATACTCGAACAGGAGTATGATCTGCTTTAGCCCCATTTTTAACATCTAAATACATATTACGCTCAATATTTTTTAATGCAACATAATTATTATCGACTTTTTCAATCGTAAATTGCTGCGCTGGCGTATTATTACTTTGATAAAGTTTTGTGCTATATCCTAAAGGTTTTTGCGGAGCTGGCGCGGGCTGCACCGTATCAGCTTTTCCGTTATAATGAATGATGCATCCTCATGGATAATTATAGTATCCATGTATAGATGCTTCTTTTCCAGTTTGATCACCTGGTTGTCCGCCGTAAGCTCCACCTTTTTCATTAATTGAAAATTCACTTAACATATCAGGTGTTTGGGTTTGACACATAGCAACATGGTGTCCTGTGGAAAGATATAAATCTCCACGCTGTGCAATGAATGATAAAGGTTTTACTTCAAATAATCCACTGTTGACAAACACTTTTTGAATATTACCAGTATAAGTAGCATTTTTCAAAGTACCTTCATAAGCAGTACCTTCTAATGCCTTTCTTCAAGCGGTAATACAAGAAGAAGAACAGTCATAGTCTCCGGCTGTTACTGCATATTTTTTATTGTCAATTGTTCAGACACGAGTCGCGCCACCACCCCATCGGTTGCCCATTGAATATCCAAATCCAGCATCATTACACATGTTTGCATGGATAGTCGCGGCTACGTTTGCACAATTTGTCATATGTTTAACTCCTTAAAGGTTATAATTTAAGTGCTTTAACCTTTCTATGCGTAAGAAAGTCATCATATTATCTGCTCTACAAACTGAATTACTTCCAACAGAACGAGCAACTAAATAAATAACATCCCCAGCGTTTAGTTGGACTAATTTACTTGCGCAACTAACACTTCCAGAAATTGCGCCATTGCGGGCAGCTAAAGTTCCCATGATTTCTTTTGTACCATTTCCCCAGTAGTTTGCATTATCAGTACAAAAGACATAAACGCCCGCACCTGTTTGACCTTGTCTGCCTTCAATATAAGCGGAAGCTGAGATTAAATAAATACCATAAGTATCTACTTGAATACCTCCCGCATAAGGGAAAAGATAAACCGATTTTCCAATTTGAAGTGCAGAATTAGGATCTAAAGGAACATTTATCATTTTTCCATTAGAAAGGCTAATGTTTGTTCCTTTTCCTTGTAATTGTAAAATAGTTGGTTCAATATAAATATCTGATATTCTCCCAGAAGTAATATCAGAAGCTTTGTGAGTATGAGCTGGTACTATTGCCATACTTCCTCCTTTATTTTTGTTCAATTAAAGCAGATTGAACAACATCTTTTGATTCACTAGTAGCAGTAATTACCTTTTGAGTTGTAGTAGTAGAAATAGATTGTCCATCTACATAAGCTTCAGCAGCTGCGTAAATTGCGGCCGCTATAACGCCGCAAACAATACCTACTGTTGCAATTGTACTATTTGCGACGGCAAAACCAGAAATACTTGTCGCAATTGAGGCAAGAAAGGCTGCAACAGAAATCCAAAACTTGCGGCTAGTCCATTTGCTACTCATTATCATCTAACTCCTTTTCTCTTTCTTCTTCTTCAATATCTTCAACAACTTTATTGTTATCTTTCGGTTGATACTTAGCTTTACCAATTTTATATAAGGCAAATGTTAATAATTCACCACCAAAGATTGCAATAAAAGCAGTTCAAGCACTACTATCAAATTGTTCATAACCATTTATAATATTATATTCGGTTATACCGAAAATTAAAAAAGTTGCTATTAAGATGCATATTAATATAATATCACCTTTATTAATTTGCATAATTTTCCCCTTCTTGCTTAAAAAGAATTATTTTACAATTCCTTCTTTTTATAATTCTATTAATATTTGTTTTATCTATTGTATGATTTTTTAAATCATGTATATAATATATATAAGAAGAATAAAAAAATAGAATCGTATAGTATTTGCACTATAATGAGCATATTAATACTCACCATGCAGATAAATATTCCTTCAATGATTCCAGCGCTATCAAGTTGATATACATTATTTCCTCTTAGCTAAGCCGTTCAACAAGCAAATAAGTGCTCACATTGTCTTGGTAACAGGTTCCTGCCGCGTTTATCGAGCGGGCCGCGAGGTAGACAATATCATTGGCAGCGCACTCTACTATCTTGGGACCGCAACAAATCGCACCACTGCTCGCTCCCACCCTGGCATCAACAGCCGAGAAAATTTCTGCGGTAGCGCTAAAAGCACCCGATGATGCTACCTTGCAAACGTATACGCCCCTACCATATGCGGCGGTGTCTGCATTCTGTACATACGCGCTTGCTGTGATTCTATAGCGCCCAGCTGTTGTTATTTTGATTCCGCCCGAGGCTATAGCTAAGCCCGAACCGCTGGATAGCGCGCCCTCACTTACGAGCGTTACCTTCGTGGAGGTGCCCGCTGTAAGATTTATAGTGCCCGACCCATGTGCCTGATAGTAGATAGGTTGTACTCTAAGCTGCGACATAGTGCCGTAAGTAATCTTGCTGGCTGAGAGACTTGAGATGCGGGCTGTGCTAAGTGTACCACTCGTTATGTCACCGGCATCGTGCGTGTGATCTGTGGCAGAAGCTCCCACATCAGAGGCGGTCAGCGCATTACCAATGACTACATGACCAGTTGCATCACGACCCACTTTAACAGCAGCTGCGGTGGCAGCGGTGTAGGCGGGGTGCGTGTACTTGTTTGCACCGGTATAACAAATTCAAGCACCACCGTCAACTAAAGTGCTATTATAAATAAACATCATCGTATAATTAATGTTAAATATTATAGTATCTCTTGTTGGCGCTGTTGGAGTTATATCATTACCAGTTGCCATATTATTATAAACTGGTTTAGCTCCTAATCCATTTACATTAATAGTAAATCCGCTGGCAGAGGTTACTACACCATTTTTTAATACTATTGTTAAACCATCATACAATGATGGTGTTTTTAAATTAGATATGGTGGCAGTAAATGCGGTAGAGGTAGATGTTGAATCTACCTTCCCATAGAACAAACCGCCAACAATATTATAGAAGTCTGCTCCTACTTGTATTTGTGAAATATTTCCCACTGTTGCCATATCTCCTGCCATATTTCGACTCCTATCATATTTATATTAAGAAATATATACAATTATATCATAATCTGGCATTTGATAAATCCAGAAAGCTTGTTGTAAGGTACGTCGTGGTAAAGAAACTTGCTCTTGAGTTGATTTTTTAAAAAATGTTATTGTTCCACGATACACAGCATCACCAGAAGCATTTAAGGGTGTAAATCATGTTCCAGCTGGGATATCATTTATAAATTTATTAAAACCTTGATTTGGCCAGTCTATAGCCGCAAAAATTTCATTTCCATTTCCAGGATAAATATGATATAATTTTTCTGAAGTTTCATTAACAATAACCAAATTATCCACAAAATCTTCTAAAAATGTTAAAGTTTCAGAGCTTGAATTTTTGCTTCTAATAGCATTTGCGATATTTTGTAATTCAGTTTGCGTAGTCCAATATATGTTATTATATTCCGCAGGCCATGCTACATTTAAACTTTCAGTTTTAACATGATCTAAACTATTAATAGCACTTACAAAACCATCTGGATAAGTAAGGAGGGCGGTTGTTCCGCCCTCCTTTCTAATTGCATTCGCCAATAGTTGTAATTGAGTATCTGTAACTCAATATTTAGTTATATTATCAGCAGTTGGTTCAGCTATAGCCATTAGAAATCACTTCCTTGTGCGGGAGTGATAGTGTCATCTGCGCCTTCAGCCGCAAATCTTCTAGCAGAAACAACTGTAACTGTACCAGCAATGCCATTAAATCCAGTAGCATTGTTATAATTACCAGTGACAGAAATAGTAGCAGCATTTCCACTAAATCCAGTAGGCTTAGTATAACTACCTGTAACACTAATTGTGGCAGCTGTACCAGTAAAGGCAGCTTTAAGTTTTCCAGTAGTAGTAATAGTAGCAGCAGTACCAGAGAATATTACCTTTAACTTACCACTAGAAGTAATTGTTGTGTCTGTATTTGTAATTGAACCAGCAGGTTTGTAGCTAGTTGTAACGGAAAGTGTAGCAGCATCACCTGTAAATGTTTTAGTTGTAGGTTGACCTGTAGCCACCGTTTGTGCGGCAGTTGTAACACCAGTAACTATAGTTTGAGCTGCTGTTGTTACTCTTGTAACAGCAGTTGTTGTGCCTAAAACTAAGGTATTGTTTGTTACTGATGTATTAACAGTTGCCACTGTGCCAGTGCTAACACTAGAAACAACATTTTTAGATGCAGTGCTTACCGCAGTTACTTTACCAATTGAAGCGGTTGGAAGTACAACACTAATACTGCCACTTGGAGTATAACTTCCAGTTGAAGTAATTGTAGCAGTTGTTCCATTAAAACCAGTAGCTTTACTATATGTACCTGTTACTGAAATAGCAGTACCATCAGTAGATTGTGTAATTGTATTGGTACCCGCAGGTGTGTAAGAACCAGTTAATGAGATACTTGTTCCATCTGTTGGCTGAGTTAAAGCAATTGATCCAGAAGGAGTATAATTACCATTAGAAGTAAGAGTGGTTGCAGAAGTTGTTACACTACCAGAAGGTGTATATGCACCAGTGGCAGTAACTACAGCAGTTGAACTGCTAATTTGTCCAACAGGTGTATAACTACCTTGTGCAGTTACATATTGTAAACTAGTTCCACCTAAATTACTAGCATCACCAAATTCTGCCCAGTATTTCGCGGCAGGGTCGCCTTTTTCAATAACAACAAATTCTTTATTAGTTGTTGTATTAATAACAACATCGCCGACACTATAAGTATCAATTTCTGTTGAAGTTAGTGCAGTTCTATCTACAGGTCAATCAGTTTCATCACTAACTCCTGCGAAATTTAAGAAATTAACATTTTCAAGACGAGCGTCATGTATATCATATAATGTACCATTAACGCTTATCTTGTCAATATATGGTAAATTCGCCATCCTATGCTCCTATTTCCTCTCCTGTTGGGGTATATTTTGATACTATATAAGTTGTACCCGTTACACTTTGTTCAAAATGGATATGTTCATCATTAATATGTTGGTCTAATCTTTGTTCTAATAAATCAATTCTAGAACTTTCTCCTATGAATGGAAGTAATTGTGAATTAGTTTTACCGTCACCAATTTTTACATATGGCTCAGGTACTCCATTTACAATAGTTGCATCTGATACAATAATAATTTCTCCAACATCAGGTACTCAATCTGCGGTCAATTGAGATAGAGTTTTAATTGTTGGCCTAGCCACATAATATCTAAAATTATTCATATCATATGCTACTGTAGCATGGTTATCATCACCAGAGAGGAAATAGATTGTACCATTATCTAATTCATGGTTTTCTAAATCTTCTTTCCGTCCTGTGTAAAATTTTACTCGGGTCAAACTTATATTCACCCCCTCTTCTATCGACCTTTTAACAGTTGTAAATATTTATTATAATTACTTTGCAAAGCTTTGTTTGAAGGTTCATAACTAAGAGCACATGCGGCGGCTGCAACGGCATTTTCATAATCTCCAAGCCTAGCATATGCATCGGCTAAAATATCATATAAGGGATATGTCCATGACATTGCATCTTCCATTCAGAAAAATTCTTGTTTTGTATTTCTTAATGCTTCTTTAACTACACCGACTGTAGCCTCTAACATATTATTATTAATTAAAATAATAGCTAAACCATAATAGTTATCTCTATATGTTTTATGTAAAGCAATTCCATGAGAGAAAGCTACCATAGCGTTTACCGCATCTTTATCTTTATAATATGCATCTCCAAGAGCATAATAAAGAGCAGCCAATTCAACAGTGTTCATTTCACTTGAAAATTTATTAAGCACTTCTTGATAAATCATAACAGCTTTGGCGGGGTAGCCTTTAGCTCGATACTCATTACCAACTAAGATATATGCTTGACTGTCATCTGGATTTTCTTTAATGCGCTCTTCTGCGAGTTGGATATAAAATTTTCTATCCTTTGTTAAGTCGGCATAATGATGCAAAGTAATTTTATCACGTAAATCAATGAATTTATCAAATTCGCGTTTACCGGTATCCATGAATGTTAGATGTTCGTGTACAGCACCTGCCCACCGCAAATTAGGGTCTGTTCCATGAATTTTATTAATATCAAATTCAAGTCCAGGTTTTCCATCTGCGGTATGATTTCAAACATAATGATAAACAGCTCTAGGTCTTTCGGGGTCTCAGTTATCTTTGAGAATTTGAGCTCAATTATCGTTATCAAAACGTTCATCTAAATCTGTACAAACTCTAATATTATATTCATCTGGGACTAAATCTAAGCTATCGTTGCGGGCATCGTCAAATCTAAAATGTTCATATGTCTTTTCGTGAACTTCCACTCCAAGAGATTGAAGAAGTTCAACAGTATTGTCCTCAGAACCAGTGTCTAAAACTATGATATGGTCCGCGGCCGACATAGACTTGACCCACGTCTCCACAAACTTAGACTCATTTTTCGCAATCGCGTAAACGCAAACTTTATTTTTCATCCTTTTATCTCTTTTCTATTTACTAGGAACTAGGAGTTAGCCATTTCCAAGTTAATCCTGAAACAGCATCTTGTAGTTCATCAATAGCTTCTGTCACAGTTTGTTTTGGTTGTGACTCACCAATTGTAAATGACACTGTCCCACCCTCTCATTCAGCAGGGCATCCAATATCGCTTAGTCCATCTTGAGTAAGATAAATCTTACTAAAATCACTATTTTCGTCTGTTGGATATAAGTAAGCTTGTTGCGGCAGTTGTGTTAAATCTGGATGGACAGAATATTCATAAACATTGCCATCTACATTAATTTTAACAATATCGTTGCCACTTACATTGTTCTCTGCAAGCGCCGCAAGAATATCTGAAGCATTTTCACTTCAAGCTTGTATATCATCTGGTTCATTTTTATAAAATTCAACAGAACCTAAATTTTGAGGTAAAACTTCTTCTTGATATATGATTTTATTAGCGAGAATTTCGCCAACTCTAACTGTTACAGAGTGATCAATATCAGTAATAATAATTTCATCTGTATTTTGGAAAGTATTGTATTCAATTAAATCTGCTACATTAATATAGAAAGGCTGACCATTAGCAATAGTCATTCTAATATATGTACCAGATGTAATTGTTGTTCCGTTTATTTCAATAGGTCGTTGTGGGGTAGGATATACTAAACTACCACTTGTAGCAACCATGTCTTTGGCAATATCAATTCTACCATTTTCAATTTGAGTGCCACCTTGACGGAAAACATAACGGAAAATAAAACTGTCAGGCGGACCACCATATATTTTTTCAATGACAACATTTGATTGTTCAACAGAAGTTGCAATTGCTTCTTGTCTAGCTTGATTAATTGTTTCTGTTCAATTAGTATCATTTTCTTCAAGTGCGGCGACTCTATTATCTAAATCTTCAATATTCTCTTCTGCCGCATCCATTCTAACTCTTAATGATTCATCAACTTGAGTTTGAATTTCTGCAAGTTGCTGTCTTAAATCTTCAATATCATCTTCAAAACTTTCAACTGTTTGAAGAACATATTGATGCTGCGCTTTCATATCTTCAAATTCTGCGGTGATTCTATCGGCAGTATTGTTTAAAGCGATAACTGCGTTTTTAAATTCAGAAAAATCATCTGAAACTACAAAAGTAGAGCCATCATTAGGATCTTCTAATACATGAATCATAAAATTGTTAGATGCGGCGATAGATACGTCGTCTACAAGTTCTATGCAAGCGAGTACGTCACCGCAATATAACATTGATTGCGGGTAGAAGATTTGTCATCTGTAAGGATCTCTCTTAGGGTTATCTCCGGGAATATAAGTGAAAACATTATATCCTTTAATTTTTTGTTGTTGGTGATACCAAGAGAGATAAACTTTTGTATTAGGTGTTAATTGCGCGGCAGCCTCTTGAGTAAAAATTATTTCAAGAGTGCGGCCATTAGCATCTGCCGCATTTACTACGATGGGGTCATCAATGTCTTGGCTAAGATGCTTCATGTTAATAACATTTTTCTTTAAGTCTGCCGGCATTAATCCCTCCCATCTTTTTCTTCATTTTCTTTGTCTATAGTATAAATATTTATTCGAGGTAATGCTCTAATTTCATCCATTAAACCATCAATAAATGAGTTACCACCCGCAGCTTTGTAATATAAGTATCTTCTTTCAATAGATTGTAAATTAATATCATCTATTGATTTTATCTGATAACAAAACTTATGATGCGCGTCAATTAAATATGACCTTGTATTTTCTTGTAGCCTCTCTTGGACAAGTTTTAATTGATCGTGCATTTTATCTTGTTCTTCATGTGTTTTTTGATTTTGAATTTCTAATTTGTCGATTTTGCTATCTAGTGTTTCAAGTTGATTAGAAACTTTTTCTTCCCATTGCTCTTGGGCGTTTTCTATATCCAATTTGTTTTTTATTTTATTCCATATTCACTCAACCGCAGATCATACTGCTTTTACCGCCAGCACCATGACTACGACTAATACAACAATTTCCTCTGTTGATAAGTGAGTGAATAAAAAGTTAACTTCACTCATGTATCCACTCCCTTTAACTAACAGTTAATTCTAAAGATAAACCTTCAAAATGAATTATGCCACACTATCTCAACGACAAACATTTAGTCTGTCTTTGTTCACAATCTATATAAATTAAAAAAGGACAAACTCTATTTATTAGAGTTTGCCCTATTAACTTATTTTGTAGTGCTTAGTCCAATTAATGAATAAGGAAAAATGCCTGAAAATGTTATGGATTTCGCATTAGTAAAACTAGTAGTTGTTATTATATGTATACCAGTATTAGTATTATCACATACTAAATATATATTTGCATCTGTTATTCCATCGGTAGTTTTTATTTGAGCTGTTCCAAGATAATAACCAAAACGTATAGCACCACGAACTAGAGCCGTAGAGTAACCATCAAAAAAATCAGAATTTTTATATAAAGGAGAATTTGTTTGTGCTTTAAAATATAGTGGTGCACCACGGTCATTTTCATGATGTGGTGCTACTCAACTTTCATATGCAATTTCATATGCTAATTGTAAATTGCTACCAGATGTTGTTTCATCTCAAATATTAATATAAAATAATTGTAAATAATCATTTGTGTAAAATGCTCTTACTTTTGCACTTAAATAGTTACCTAGTCCTGTCCATATCTTAGTTTCTACTCATTTACCTACATTTTTAGTCGTTAATCCAGTTCAAATTGTTTGAGGCGATGTATTTGCGTTAAAAAGAAACGGATGCATGGTACTTATACATAAACCATAATTTGAGGTTACAGGTTGATCTGAACTATTCGTTCAAATGTTCATAGGCTGAAATTTATTTCAGTTAGCATCTATAAAAGCAGTATTAATCCCATTTCCTTTTTTTACAAAAGGAGCTGCTTCTACTGTTTGCTGCCCAGTTCCACCTTTATTAACTGGTAATACTCCATTAATATCATTAACAGTATGATTGTGATTTTCAGGAGCGGCTTTAATGTCTGCTGGGGTTATTGTTTGTCAATCGGAGGTTTTATCTTTTCTATATTGTATTATTTTTTTAGTCATTTACTATCCCTCCTGTTGCGTATTATTATCATCGCCTGATGCATCCGCATCGGGAGCAAGCTTAACTGGATCTTCTGGCATAAATTCTGATTGTTGGGTTGATAATATATTAAATAAAAATATTCTGCTATTATAATGTCTCATTTGAATTCTTGCTGTAACAGGGATAGTTGCGATCAAACTTAACATATCTCCTGCTTCTAATTTTGCTACAGTAAAAGTGGTACCAGAAGTGTATAAATTTTCATAAAAATAAGCATTGGAAGATGCAATACTTCTTCCGCCTGTAACTTTTTCTCCATCTACGGCAAGAGGTGTACTATCAGTAGGTTTGCCGTGTATTATTCTCATTGTAAAACAATTAGACTGTCTTGTAACTCAGTCTTGTAATTGCGGAAGAATACACCCCGTAGCTAAAATTAAATAAACACCACTTTGATTAATTTTTATTCGAGTTTGATCTTCTTGTATAGTAGCAATGCTTTTATTAAAAGTAACATTGTTAAATTTAAAACCATATTGATCGTATTGAGTTTTTTCCCCAGTTTGTAAAACAATTGTTGCATATTCATCTGGTTGAGTCGAATTCTCAGTGGCATATATTAAAGCATATCGTTGACTATATTGTTTTAATGTATCTAAAGCAGTTTTATCTGTGGCAGACATATATCCTGCAGAAGAAGATGAAGCTTCATTTTTTGAATCGGTCTTATCTGTTTCTCCTTCAAGAGTGTCAACTTGACCTTCAAGAGTGTCAACTTGATTTTTAAGTGTTGTAATATTATTATTTACGCCTTTAAAAGCATGTGAAACATCTACTAAAGTTTGCCATTGTTCTGAAGTAAATCCGCCAAGCTGTGCATCCATGTCTCAAACTTTATCTAATTTTGCTTTGTCTTTCTCACTTAATCCATATTGTTTAGGTACTGCAAAAGATACTAAATTTTCTCTAGTGCTTTCTTCGCTTCCATTGGCGTTTTGAAGAGTAAAAATATAATTAGAGGAAGTTTCGTTAAATTTAACGTTTCTAGGAACTAATTTTTTATTGATTTTTTCTCAAAATGCATAAAAAATATTAGCCATTATTTTCACCTTCTTCCTCTATAATTCTAAGTGTATTAGAATCTGTATTGCTTGTGCTGAATGCAATTTCTTTCAATTCACTAAGAACAGTATCATTAATAGTAAGATTAATAGCATCTGGAGTTACTTGTATCTTTGTATCAATATTATTTTTATTGCCGACTGTGCCATCAAATAAATTTAAATCATCTAAATTAACATCAATAGATTTAAATTCACCTGCGTTTATATAAGTAGGAGCTTGTTCAGAACCTACATTAAGAAGATTATTTTCTCCATCATAATAACGAATAGTATTAGTTTTTCCATCCTCTGAAACTACGTCTCGCATTGTAATTCATTGATTATCTTCAGAAGGATGACGCACCTTCTCTTTAAAAATATTTGTAATAGCCATTCATCCTCCCTATTATTTTTCCGTTTCATCATATACGATAGTAATGATATCGTAATCACTTAAATTATCAATAAGTGAAAGACTGTTTTTTTCATAAATATGATTAAATTCCAATAAATCACATTCATTAATTTTATAATCATTTACATTTTCATCCATATTTATAATTTTTTCAGCTACATAAATAGGTTTAGAATGTAAGTGTTCCATGCCTATATGAACTATACCTTTAGTTGGTATAGAAGATAAATTTAATTTACTTAATTGAATTATTCTCATGGCCGCTCCGGAAAAGTAATTATAGGACCTTCATTTTGTGGTTCTTCAAAACTTTTAAAAATAACAGGATGATCTTTATCTTGAATATTGAAAATATTATTGCCCGCAGGATCAACAAAATTAATATTTGTGATTTTATTTTCGGCTGTTGTTCCAAGCGCTTCTCATAAACTACCGTTTCAATAATAAAATGTTACAGAAGTTTTGTCAGCGACAAAACCAAGGTTTCCACTACCATTCTTTGGACCATTAGACTTGGTAATATCTTCTTGTGTAAGACGATGACCATAAACACCTCAATAAGTTGGTCCCGCATCTCCTATTGAATAAGTAACTGAAGCACCTTGTGATGTTCCTTGGTATGTTGCTTTTAACTGATATTTTTTAACATTACCGTTAGAATCATATTCTGGAACTGTTTTTAAAGATTTCAATAAAGGTAAATATGTATAAGTTGATCCTATATTATCCGTATAATTTACACTAAATTTACCAAAATCATTAGAAGTTGGTGTTGAATTTAAAGTTATAGATGCTTCATGATTATTACTTATTAAAAATTTTGCAGGTGAGGCTGCAATTGTTGGATCCATAATAGTGGTTATGCCATTTTTTGAATCATAATAATAATAATTACCCACTAATACACTAGTAGAAGAAGAAGGCTTTTTCTCCGCTGTTGACATCAATTTATGATTAATAAAGTCAACATCTTCATCTAATTTATAGAAAGAAGCAGAATCTGTTGTTGTAGATTCTTTATGAATATTTCCTATAAAAGAGCCAGGAACACCCTGGGGAATTGTAAGGGTATAAGTGTTATAAAAATTATTATGCTTTTCTGTCTCTATACTAACTTCCCCACTATAAAATGCTGGAGTAGGATTAACTTTTACGTCAAAATCTACATAAGGAATTTCAAAACCTAATCCAACAGTAGCAATTGGAAACTCTCCTGTTGTACTATCTTTAGTTGTTCCTTGGAAAGTATAAAACCCATATTTAAATACGGGCGTTATTGGTGCAGGCGAACCACTTGAATTTGTGTGTTTATAATAATCTTTACCAGATTTATAAATAACAGAATTATCATCAGAAAAAAATGCGGGGGTGCTTGTAGGCTTACCGTTTTCTGTATTTGTTTCTGATATATATTCAATTTTATTATCTGATAAAACAGGATAATACACCATTCCATTATTATTAAGATTTAAATTTTGAAAATTTGTTTTAAAATCATTTAAATTTTTTAACTCAATATTTGGGACTCCACCTGCGGGGCCTACTACTTGACCTATATATTCATAATAAATAGGTGATTTATTAGAGACAGCGGAGTTTGCTGTTCTCCTAAAGATTTTACCATTATCGGGATTATTTTTATTATCAGTATCTATGATACAATATTCGCCATATCAAACTTTCTCATAGTTTGGGTCTGAGAAAGTGTTATTCATTTCATCAATAGTTTTGAAACGTTCTTTAATAATAAAGGAGATACCTTGTTTACCTCCATAAAAGCTGTCCATAAAGTACCTCCTTTGTTTAAGTGGTTAACTCATACTGTATATCTACAGTATATTTGTCATTTTTATCAGTATTTGCAATAGCCAAAGAATTAATATCTAAACCAGTAATGCCGGAAACATCCAATTCAAAATATCCACTCGGGCCAATTTTTATTTCTTGTCCATTAATTGCCATTATTTGTTCTGAGCGTCCCCAGACTCCAATAGTTTTTATTTTTCTTCCAGGTATGCTCTCTAAGATATTATTTAATTGGACATAACTTCAAGTAGGTTTCGTATCCATATCAACATATCGACCATGCATAACATTATTATTTTCTGGGTCTATCCATTGTATATCATTATCAGTTTCAATCAACTTTAGACACAGGAAAATAGCATTATAATTTGATTCAGGGTGAATAACAAAACTAATTTCCATCTTTTGTTTTTCTGATTTTGCAATATTAAAATTATTTAACATTAAGTTTGGTTCAATCGTTGCATATTTTGTATCACCGTTCTGCTGAAAATAATTTACTATCGCGTTTCTTCCGTCTGCGGCCTCTCTAATTTCTTGTCCGTTATAATCAAAATAACATGCATATTCTACATCTTTTCCTGAATAATAGAAAAATTTATTTGCTCGATTCTTAATCTCGTTATATCGTTCATCTCGTTTAATGGCATCTACAAAAGATTCCATATCTACAATTTGACTAGAATCAATAGAAAATTTTATAGCTAAGGCCGCATTAATAGTATTTTCGCGATTACCATAATTTATTTGATATAATCAAACCGTTTCTGGGATTAAATCAGACTTTTCTATTTTAGGTACTGTAATAAATTTAATAAATTGATAATTAGTTATATCTCTTAAATCAGCCCCAGAGTTACTTGAATCAAGGTTCATCAATCTAACCCCAAAATTCATATCATAATAACGATTTTGAGGAAGTTTAACTGTAATTAAATAATCTTTATTTTGTTCAAAAACAGCGTTATTTGGTAATTTTAAAACTAATTGTTGAAAGTCGAGGTCTTCATCAAGATTAGGCGGATATGACTTAACTAGTTGCTCTTCCGCAAAAGAAATCTGATTGTCATTTGATATTTGTTGGATTCTAATAGTCATATCCCCTCCTTAAAATCTTTCTGCAATTTCATTGCATGTAGTTGACATATTTGCACCAGGCCCTAATGTTAAATTAATACTTTGTACAACAAAATCTCCATAAGTATTTGTTGTTGTATCGTTAATTGTAATTCTATTATTTGGCTCTAAATAAAATACTGGTATGCTAGTCATAGATATAGCTTTTTGATATCTAGTATGTAAATATAGTTCATATTTAATTTGGTCAAAAGCTCCATTCTTATAACCACCAGTAAGTAATTGTGAATAAATAGAAGAATCAACTTGCGTCCAAGGATAAAAATTAATTTTAGCTTCGTTTCTTAATTCTTCTAAAGTCATATCACTTTCTAATGCTCGATTATTATAAGTAAAAATTGTATCAGACGAAGAACGATTTGCTACGCTTAAATCTAAAGAATTTGCGGGTAAAATAACTACATTTGGAATTTCTGGCTGAAATAAGCAATTAATTTCTTCTTTTACAATTACATCTGAGCGTCTCCCAATATTTTTAACACTTCATTCTCCAAAAGAAGTAGAGATTGAATCTAAGAAGTCTAAATAATATGTTCCGCTTGAAGTTAGAGTTTTAAAATGAGTTGATTTGTCCTCTTTCTCTCCAAAGAATTTCTGCTCAGTTAAATCATAAACTTGCGGCCAGAATGCGGAAAGCTCTGCAAAATAATATCCTTGGTCAGTGCCATTAATAACACCTTTCAATCCATCAAGATATAATTTTGTGCGTCAATCATATGCATAATATTTGTTTTCATCTGCCGCATTATCATAAGCCGCTAAAACTTTAACTTCTTTATACATTTGCCCGTCTCAATAATAATAAGTATTTCCTTCTTTGTATATTAAATTAAAATTACCAACATCGGGCAAATTATCTACAACTTTTACATAAGCCGCGCAATTAACCCCATTCCTAGGATGCGTGTATAAAATCATTTCTTGAAAATTATCAGCGGTTGTACTTGTTTCTTCTGTTGGATAAGCTCCATAATATTTTTTAGACTGATTAGGATTTTTTACAAATTGGAAAGTTCCTTGCTGTTCGTTATATTTAGCAATTTGATTCTGTAGTTGATTAATTTTTGCTAAATCTTGATTTTTTTCTATATCATGGTATGCTTTTCATAGTTCTAGGAACTGAAAAAATAATCCATCGCTATAGAGGAATTTGTCATCAGTAATGTGTAAAATCTTTTTTACTGTAGCGTTATTAGATGTTATCGTATAGGTGTCATCATCTCTAACATCTTGCTCAAAATAATCAATATTATGAGAAAAAGAAATTTTACCATTAACAGAACGATTGACTAAACATTCATAATTGTTAACTCTTCACTTTTGTTCTAATGTACCATTTTCCGCAGACCCTACTAGAATTTTTTTCTTGTCTTTAACATTTTCTTGCAGCTTTTGGATAAAGTCATATAAATCAATACAGCTTTGTTTAAAACTATTAAAAGAATTTTTGTTAGCGGCTTGCTGTTGCTGTAAAGCTTGTTCCTTAAGCGCTCAAGCTCCTATTTTAATATCAGCATATCTTTTAGCATTATTTACTGTTTTTGACACTTCAGATATATTGTTAAAAATATCTTTATTGCCAGTAAAATTTTCTACCGTTTTATCAGTAAAATGTTCTAAAACGTCTTGATTTTCTTCTAATGCTTTTTGTAGTTCTTCGATATTATTAAGTTGTTCAGTTACATCATTTTCTTTTTCTGGTAAAGCGTTTAAATATTCTCTTAAAGTCAAATTATTATTTTGCGGAAAAGTTTTTTCTAGCCATACTTCTGACAACAATTTATTTGATTTTGTCAGTTCTGAATAGCTTCAATTGGTTTCAGCATAATTTTGCAAATATTTTAATAACAGTTTGTCTTTTGTATTTATTGTATTTAAATCATCGGACATAGAATTTTTATTAATTTGAATTTTATATAAAATATCTGTCAATGATTTACTAGAATTTTCGCGACTAGTCAGTAATTGATTTAATTGATTAGTCATATCTTCTATTTCTTTTGTACAATCAACCATTGCTCTAATAGTATCTCTATTATCTGTACCTATTAGCTTAGGTTTTTCGTCAATAGCAAGATGATAACGGACAGGATAAACAATATTGCTATCACCTATAGTAGTTTTCCCCTCTACAATATAGTCATTTTTTATATTTTCATATTGCGGAGTTACTGAAATAGAAGTAAGCAATTTTTCATCATCAAAAGTATAAATACTTTTATTATTATTGACCTCTACTAAATAATCATTTTCAGCCATTTCATCTAATAAAGTTCTGGCCTGCGTTGTAACATAATAATTTTTTATTTCTCTAAAATGAAATACACCAAAAACATCATAAAAATATTCATAATTACCTATAATATTTTTAATTTTATCAAGAATAGATGTAACAGATTCTCCTGGCGCGCCAGTTAAATCATTGACGATAACAAAATCATCCATGATATAACCAACATCGTCTCCTTTTTCATATTTATTATAAGTAACAGAACTATCTGGCTCTTCTAGAGTAAATTCATAGAATCCTTCTTCTGAGCCAACTTCCGCGTTAGAATTTTCTGCTGTTGTAATTTTATATAAAGGAGTATCTCCAGTTCATTGCATAATACGACGAATACGCAAAGGTACACCTTCAATTACTATACGACTTAAATCTTCTCCGCCATAATGATGAACGAGTTCTTGAATAATGTTATAAATTAAAACCTTTTTTTCTATATAAGTTCCATCTGGTAATTGAGTATCCATTGAATCAAAAATTGTTGTTGCGGGAAGAGTACCTCCAACATCGCCATTAAGCATAGCCATTTTATCTTTTAATCCAAGAGTAATAGTGGTAGATGAATTAGAGCCAGCATTAATAGCAAATGAACCTATGAAGAAAACACCTTCTGGAAATCAAAAGATAGGATAATCTTGATAGTGCGGCGTCTCATTCTTTACTCCGATTTCAATGAACACTTTTTTATTAATCGCAAAATCAGCTTTTCCATTATCAACAGAATAAGAATGAGCATCCACCGCACAAGTCAACTGTGCTGTGCGGCGGATGGGAGAATCGGCTGTCTTTGAGATAGAGCCCGTAGAAATCTCTCCTTGGATTTCTTTGATGGGCTCTTCATCTCAATTTAGCAATGTTATTTTGACATATTGACGTTGATTTTTAAAATTGTCAATATCTTTTAAAATACTTCTATTTTCTCATTCTAAATCTGTTTTATAGATATAACTGTCTTGCAAATAAGGATACTGTTTATGCATTGCTATGACGTCTCCTTATCACTATTGCTTTTAGTTTTTCTACTCAACAGATTCCCATGATAGTTTATTAAGCCATAGACGGGAACTGCGGCTAATACGCTATCATCTTCTAGAAAAACAACAGGATATCAATTTCCATCTATATAATGAATTTGATAATAGAATTCTGTCGGTGTGTTATTCTCTACTTTTTTTGTAAAACGATAAATCGTATTAAATTTAGGATTAGATATTTGTTGAGGATGTATATACCCATAGCTATCTTCTGTTGGAATATATTGAATATCTTTTTTAAGGTTGTATTGTTGACCATTAATTCGGATATTAAAAGTATCGGAAATACTTTCCGCATCTATTGAATTTCATTTTAATTTTTGTATTTTTTCTGTATCAACAGATTTATCTAAATAATATTCTCTATCTTCCATAAAGTAAGGATATGTTGTACTATTTTTAATTTTAGCTTTGGTTAAACGACGACCATAAATAAATAAAGATTCAATGGGTCAATCTTCAAAGCCATTAAAAACACCTGTTTCTCCTATTAATAATGGATAAGAAACATTGTCATTTTTATAATTGTATTTTAAAACAGTATAAGGACTTAAATCCAATAGTAAGCCAGAACAGGTTTCTAGTTCTATTGAATTTACAACGGTCGTAACAGAACTAATCTCATAGTTAACTTTATTATGATTTTCTTTGATTAACGAAATAATATCTGTTCCTAATGGTAGCGGATAATCGGCACTATATTGCCCAATAATATGCTTTAAAATTCTGGTTGGAACAAATTTTGTTTCTTCTGGCACCCGTGTTCTGTACTCATATACATATGTCATTTGAGCAGTTTGCCCCTCCACATCCATACTAATACCTGTAATTAAAGTTGTATCTGGGATATGGTAAAAACCTTTTTGATTAACAAAGATTTGTTGAGAAGTACTGTTGTTAAATTGAATATTAAATACATAACCCAATCAATTAGTTTTATTATTTACTTTTTCAAACCTAGAATTAGCATTTCTATTAAAATAATTTGGAGGACTCGTAAATTGTATATCCGCGTTAGTAATTTGAACAGAATTATCAACTACTTCATTTGAAATATCGTTTAAATATTTCTCTTTTAATCGTTCTATTATAGTGATGTTATCCCAAAGATTATTTGGATTATATGAAGTATTATTTAAAGAACCATTAATTAAATTAACAGTCTGTCGTTTATTATCTCTATCGTAAAAAACTTTTGTTGTTAATTTTATCTGACCAATTTTATTTGAAACCTTATCTCCAATGTTTGCACTTTCTGTTTCTTCAGAAAGACCGTTGCTAATATCAGCTCCATTAATAAAGACAGTAGACGTTGTAGGTATATCTATAATACCTAAATCATTTAAATCTTCTAAGTTATATCCGTCGGCAATTTCGTACATTGTAGCGGAAAAGTCATATAACATGCGGTCGAGCTGATTTTCAGGAGTCAAATTTATGTCAGTTAACATTACTGCTATGTTGCCTTCTGGCATAGAACGGTATAACTTAGGCTCTCCATCATTCAATCATTTTACTAGTTCTTCTCTAAATTCACGTTCTCAATACCAATGATTGTGTGGATAAGAATCATGTCAATTATTCAACTGACCAGAAAATTCTGTATTTGCATATAAGCTTGCTCCAAAAGCCTTTTCTTTTTCTGGTACATTTATTGTATGATTTTTTATATTTCCATCAGCATACGTGTCATTACGAAGTTGATAAGTATTACCAAATCTTTCTTCATACCTACTAATGTTGCCAGGTTCAGAGTAACTATCCTCAACTACTTTTCCGGTGTTATTTTCTTCGGTCGTTTCATCTAAGAACATTCGATTGAAATCTTCTTCTGCTGAAATTAAACCAGAAATTGAATATGTTTTATAATTCATATTTGCATTTTCAACAAACTTAGGATAGCGGCCTCCTAAAGTATCTATTTTTTGTCTATTTACTGTTGGTTTTCAGGAGGCAACTTGTCCCTTATATCGCACAGCAATTTGTTTGTTCTGCCGCATAAAAAGCATATCATAAAATTCAGGATAAATTCTGTTACTCTCTTTTATATTACTTCAAGATTCACCTTCCTCATGGATTATGCACATCTGAACAGAATATTTGTATTGATATAAACTGCAAATAGTAAAATCATCAAAAGATATTGTAACATTATTATCTTGCCCTTTGTGTTTATAAATATATCTGTAAACTAATTCTTGGTTTTTAAAATTATCTTTACTACAAGACCGTCTGATATAAATTATACCCTGAGTAATAGTTCCTGTTTTCTTTGTTGAGTTGATAGAGCTACTAAAACGAATATGAGCAACACCATCTTCTTGATTCACAAAAATATCATTTTTATCTAGACCAGAGTCTTTAGAATTTCATCTTGTATCATCTAAGAAAACAGGCTGCAACATCGCAACAGTAAGTGAACGAGACTCTTGTCATTCATAACTATTATTAGTGCGACCAAAAATTTTTAATTCAACAGTTGAATCACTATTTTCAGGTAGCTTATCTGTATTTAATAAATGGTCAATCATTGTTTTTTCTGATTTTAAAATATTCTGTTTTGCATATATTCAATCAGAATCATATATTTCTTTATCTGCAAAAATAACTTCTATTCGATAAGCTTGAAGTCGTTCTTGCTCAGGATAAGTTACTCCGTTTAATTCACTTGTGGGAGCTTGAAAATCAATAGACCCAGTAATGCGAAAATTTCCTCTAGAAATTTCAGGATTCTCTATATTATCTATTTGATTTATAGTAATCTTAGGATTCAATATGGGCTTTAATAGAGTAATATCAGACCACTCAGAAAAATTTGACCTATTATCTAATAGGTATCCCGCAAGCTCTGCACTATTATAAGAATTTAAATTTTGTTTAATACCATTTACATATTGTTCTGAACTGTCAAAACGGACTTGGACTTGATAATATTGATTATTATTTCAGTATGAACTCTTACTATCTTCACCCCTATCCAGCCAAGCTGGGTTTAGTTTTATTGCATATATATCGTTAATAGGGTCATGATAAAATAGTCCCAACTCTTCTGCAATAGTCTCACTTTTAAATTCAGGAAAATCTGCTATTAAAATTCCATTAACGATACAATAATACCCGATAACCTTTTCTTCATTGTCAATTTTAACAACTTGGGGCGTAGGTTCCATGTAGCCTTTTAAAACATTTGAATTGTTTCTTTGGTCTACAACAGAAACATGAATCCTTTTAATTTTTTCAATTTCATTGAAAGGAGATAAAGAAAAAGTAACTACGGCAGGATTGGTATAAATAAAAGCGGGCTGAAAAGTTTCAATTAAAGGAGGGTATAATGTACTAACAACACTTACAGCCATGTTATCCTCCTTACGGTGTTACGGTTGTATCATATCATACTCGGACTTGTTTACTTACTGGCTCTTGCTCACCATACTGAATATGCTGCCCATTTTTAACAAAATCTTCTCAGGCAGTCTGAAAATTTAGTCAGTTATTAAAAAAGGTTTGTAGATTTCCCCATAAATTTTCATTTTGATATAGTTCAACATTTTTCGCATCTACTCCAAAAGGAGCATAAACAGTAGTTTCATTTTCATTTTCGTTTTCATCTTTTGTTACAACAGTCTGTTGTATTCTTTTTATAACAAGAGGAATGTTAAGACCCTCTTGTGAAGTAGTCGTTACTTGTTTCGGCTCTGCCATTTATTCCTCCTCTTGCGGGGCTTGTGATTGCATCTGCTCTTGCTGGGCAGCCGCGTACATTTCTTGTTGTCTCTTGGACACATCAACTAAATATTCAACCATAACTTTATCTTTTAAATTTAATAAAACTTTAGTTAAAGCATCCGCCATTTCAGTTGCCGTAATATTATATTGTGACATAAAGTCATCCGCCCATTGCTGGGCGGATGCTTGTATCTCTAAATGTTGTTGTAAATTCATCCTTTTATCTCCTTATTATATACCTCTATTTAAAGCATTTCTTAACGAATCTAGTTTGACCGCAATGTCATTTAATATTGCTTGCATTGTTGGTTCGTTATATGTGAATGAAGTAGTCTCAGATCAGACTTCTGTTTTTCTAACTGCGTTTTCTCCTACTCATTCTCGAGTAGCTCACTTTCCACTATCGGGTTCACTCGCTCTTATAGTTATTGTATCAGTGCTAAACCTGGGTCTCCCGTGAACAACAGAAATTTCTGGGATGGTTATAGATACTCCATCCGAAGAACCTAATGTTATAGTTCCTCCCCCACCAGGGGTTGCGCCTCCGCCATTGCAAGTATTACTTATTTCAGAACCGTCGCCATAAATTTTTCCTTTATATCAATCACCTGATTTTTCTCCGGCATATAGCGCTGTTCCTCAAATTCATTTATCTTTACCGGTAGCTTGAATATTACCAGCAGCATTTATATTTCCAGCAACACCTACATTTCCAGCAGCACTTATATCACCAGTTGATGTGCCTTGTTTTTGAAGCTCTAATGATCCAGCAACAATTGGACCAGGTGTAGAACCACTTTTAACATCTAATCTTGGCTCAATAATAACCATAGCTTTATCTCAATGATGGACTATTTCTCCACCGCTTTTTGTTTGTTCATGAGAACTAAAAACTCTTGTAAGGTTATTTTTATATCTTGAATTTGGATCATTTGTTGCTTGCCCACCTTGTAAATAAAATTCACCAGGAGCATCGCTATTACCTGCGCTTGGGCGTAATAACAAAGAAGCAACTCCAGGTGCGGTAGCTATTCCGCTGTAATTTCCATCAAATTGTTCAGCAGCAGTGGTGCGTAAAAGAATACCTCCATTGGTATTCTCTGCGGACATAAGCATACCAGTTCCATCATTTCCTGGTTCATTGCCTGATCTGCCTCTTGTAAAAAATTGCATAGTGCGACATACATCAAATTTACTATTCTCATTTAAAATAAAATTATTTAATTTAGTAGAATTTGTTGTTTGATAAGTTACTTGTAATCCAGAATCAACAGTACCATCGTCATATCCACTGCTTATATTAAGTCGATTATTTAAAGCGGTAACACGAATACCCAATACAGTATTTAATTTAAATTTATTTTTAGCTGTTTGGTCCCAATTTCCGGTTATAGTTTTCGTTAAAGTCCCACCAATAGTAGTTGTTCAATCATTAGTATGATTTAAACCACCAGCTTGATTAGAACTTAAAGTAAAAACACTTTGATGGTTAGTGTCATTGCCAAGAGCAGATAATACTATATTATCGTCATTTGAACTATTAGTTTGCCATAATTCTATTTTAGCAATGTTCTTAATTGGATCTTTAATAGAATTTTTTCCAACAAAAATTCCTGATTTATAAGTATCATTACCAAATACAGATTCATTATAATTAGAAGATTTAACTCCAGCATATATGCGAATAGGTCTTTTTCCTTCGTCTGTTCCTAAATCTTTACTAGAAGAAATATAAACAGGCCCAGTATCTCCATCTTGTATATCTATACCTTGTTTATCAGCAAAAAATTGAATAATTGGCGAATTATCAGATTCAAGACTCGTTCCTACGAAATAAGAGGCATTATTAAATGCTTTAATATCTCCTAAGCCCATTCCTAAACTACCAACGCCAAGACTTTCTGCGGTAAATTTACCAGTTGAATCTATGCCGGCTTTTCGATGACGCCTTCACACTTTATTTTGAATATCTTCTTCTTTAACAGTTAAAGTATCAAAACCATTTCCACCATCAGTGTCATTTAAACTAAATTTATCAACTTTAATAATTTGAGTATCGTCAGTGAAAGTAATAAATTTTCACACAGATGATTTTGAAGAACTATTTCAATCTTCATATTGATAAAGTTCTCCAACGACATACTCGTTCGATAAAGTCTTTGCGTCTTGATACGCTGGGTTAATTAATATTCATTCTTTATTTCCTGGTGTAAATTTTAATAGAGATAAAACATGAAGTTGCCTACCATTATTTGTATAATATATTTGACAAATAATATAATCATTTTCTGCTATCTCGTAACCTTTAGTTTTGTCATTGGCTTGTATCTGTGATTTAATGTCATCAATTTGTGTATCGGAGAAATCATATAAGCTTCTTTTCTTAAGATTTTTCCATTGGTCGCAAAAAACTTCACCATACTTTAATCTATATGAGTGTTCATATAGAGTAAAAAACTTAGAATCATTGGGGTCAATTTGTAATTCAAAACTATCGCCTTCTCTAGCAGTAGTATTTAAATTCAAGAAATTAACTTTTTTCTGTTCATGGTCACCCGCATTTAATTGTCTACCTTTAAATGAAACATATGGTGGCAGAGCACTGAACAAAATACCCTGTTTGTCATGCGGAATAGACCCATGCGCAAATTGCGGGGCATCCTCATATCTAGGACCAAGCAGTCTTTCGTCTGTTGGCTCTTCTGTAATATGAGCATCCTCGGTTATCCTTAACATATCTGTTTCTTGGCTAGGTAAAATATTATACAAACTACGAGCATCAACTTTTCATTGAGAAATACTGCTTGTTCCTCCTGGAATTAGTTCAATGCGGCCATCCGTTAATGAACCTTGCTGTTCTGGTAAACCAAAAACTGCACTGCCAGTTTCAGAATTTAGAGCAATAGACTGTCTACCTTGATTATATCCAAATAGACCAATAACACCATTTTGCTCAGATTCTTTTTTAGTACCCATTAAGAGTCCAGTAAAAGTATTATCACTATTTTTTTGACCTGCTCCAATTTGAGGAGCTAATATATATTCACCCTCATCATTAATTTCAATGCCATTGCCGTCTCAACTATTTAATAATCCAAGGCCATAAAGGTTTAAATATATATGAATTGGAATAATAATTTCATATTCTAATGTTTCATCTTTATATATACTAGCTTTTACATATTGATTAGTAAATTCTCCATTATAAATTTCATTAGGAAGAATACTACAAAATGTTGGATCGGCATTTTTATCTAACTCATTTTTCAAATAATTAATTTGAAAATCAAGTTTTTCAGAAGCATCTAATATTTGTTGATTATAAATTTCTTTTTGTTGTGAAATAAGATTAAATAATACTTGTGAAATACCATCTTCATCAGTAACAGTATCGTTCTCAAAAATAATAGCTTTTATTTTTTCTGCTCTAGCATTTTTGCCTTCAGAATCAGGCTCTCCTGCTATATCTGTATCTGTAATAGAATTATAATTATCTAATTCTTTATTTATTTTTTCTAATTCTTTTTCTAACTCATTAATTTGACTTAATAATGACTCACTATCACTAGTGCTATCATATACAATTAAATTAGCTTTATAACCAATAGTAATTGTAATAATTAAATTTTGAAAAGCTAATTCAACTTCTTCTGAAACACCTTTTATAGAAAAACTTAATCAATCTGAAGTTAGAATTTTAGGAGAAACCATTGAAGAATTAACAGATGGATTACGTCTAATTGAATCATTTGTTAGCATTGCTCCTACATAATCATCAACATATTCTTTAAAAGATAATTCATCTTCATCATCAAAATATTTTTGATCATCTTTATAAATATATGATTTTATATCTATATCATTAGAATAAGATTCTAGGAGATCTCAAGCTGTTTTTTTCTTATTCTGTTGTGCCGTTCTAAAATTTTCTCAAAGAGTATTAACTTCAGATTTTAATGTTTCTAATTCTTCATTTGCTGCTGTTTTTTGATTATTAATTTGTGTTTTTATATCATTTAATGTATTTGGAATGTCGGTAGAAATACAATTTTCTTTTTGTTTTGCTATAAGATCAATTAATGAATTCTTTTTTGTCTCTTCTAATTCTAAAATCTTATCCTCAGCTTGACCTTCAATAGAAGGAACTCAAGTTTTAGTTCTTCCAATAGAAAAAGCAGGATTATTCTCTTGATATTCTCCTTGGATGATACCACCACGAGCTTCCCATACAATTGTGCGGGAAGTGTCATCACCAAAATACTTAGAAGAATTATTGTCCTTATTTGTAAAAGTTAATCCAACACCTAAGTTTTTATTGTATTGTGGGAAACGTCCATCTGAGTTATACATGATACGACGAAGCGTTCTAGCTTTATCAATACCAACATTATATTTAAGGTCTGCCGCATATTGAGTAATAGTACAAATAGGATAGAAACCAAAATAAGTTTGATATTTAGTTTCTTTAAAATCATCTTCTGTACTATTTACTTTGAGATCGGCTTGTCCTTTAATGACATAATTTGTATACGCTCTTGGACTTTTTTCTTCTTTGTAAACTAATGAAACTTTTGGAGCTGAGTTGTTTTCTAAAATTGTATGTGTTCCTCAATATTTAGAAGTTAAACCATTGTTTAAAACAGACCATGAAACGTGTTTATATTCACTTGGGTCGATTAAATTATTGTTTCTAAATAATTGTAATTGCAAAATCCCATCTTGGTTATTAACATTAACATCTGTAGCAACTCCATTATTTCATTCTGTTTTTATATTATCTGCATCTGTTTTATCAATATTTAAAGTTAATACTTCTTTAGCTAAAGTATCATTAATATTAATGGGGCTAATTTTAGCAACTACATCTGTTCCATTTGTCCCATCTTCACCAATTTTTCCAAAGAAAAAATTCGTTGATTGGCGATAGGGTACTGGCTGTCCATCTTGCAACATTTTTATTTCACAAATAATTTGATTATTTGTAGCATTATAATCATATTCATCTGCAATAGAAAAGTTTAGAACTTCTCCAATGACTTTATTTTTTAAACCAGAAGGGCCAGTCTGTAACAGACTATTGTCAACTCTAATTAAAGTATTTTCTATAGGAACTTCCCAAGAAACTTCATAATATTTTAATCTATCAATATAACCGCCAGCGGGATCATATAATTTACAACTTAATTGTTTAGGCACTTGCGGGTTCTCGTACCTAGCACTGGCGGGTGATATGCCCATTTCGTTATATTGGAAAACTTGGTCACCATTTTCTATCTCAACATAATTAGCTTTTAAATAAACAGGTAAAGATTCTTCATTCTTTAATATAACGCTAATTACATCAAATTCATTTTCTTGGTTATTTTCATCTAATACAAATATTTGACAAGTAATCGTCACTTGCCCTTCTATTTCAGAATATTCTATAATATTAGGCACCTGAATAATATTAGGAGTTTTTTCTTTATCTCATAATATTGTTCCAACTAAATTTAATTTTGCTTGTTCTCTATTCTTTACATTTTTATCTTTTTCTATTGAAATTTTATCTCTTCATGCTTTTATTTCTGCTTGAGGTTTTATTTCAATATCGTTAGCAAACCATTTGAATACATAGTCAGTTGAAGGCGGAGTGTCGCTTCCATCTATTTTACAAATAATTTCTTTAACACCATTTACTTCTTTTCTAAAATATAGACCAGAAGGAGCTGTTAACTCAATATCATGATTATGTTTTTCGTTGTAAATAGTAAATTCTTGTTCTATTGGAAGAGAAGAATCATACATCGCAACAACTTTATATTGATTACGATAAATTTTATTATCTTTAACGTATAAATCTAGGTTTGGAGAACGGTCATATAAAACAGTATTTAAATTATCTGTTATATGCTCTCAACCTTCTCCGCCATAGTTATTATATTTCAAATCTGTTGATTTTATGTTACTGTTCTTCTTAAACCACAAAAATCTAGAATATTGAGTAACATCATTATTATCTTGATAAATTAATTTTGCGCTAACGGTAATTTTTGTATCATCACTAGCACTTTCATCGAAATAAATATCACTATAACTTAAAGATAAACGATAATCTTCATTTGTATTAGTAACATATTTAATACATTCTAAAGATATATCTTTAACTCATAAGTCTTCTTCTGCGTTAGAATCATCACGAATAAAATCACTATAAAATAAAATTTGGTCTAGAGAAACAAATTTTTCAGGATCAATATCAACAAAGAAATATTGATAACTTCCATTTGCGTTAGAATAATGATAAGGATTACCAGTCATTATATTACTGGTTAATGAATATGAAACAACTTTTTTCTCATATCCATAAGAAATCCCAGTAAACCAGCTATTAAACTGACTCACTATATCCTCTTTAGTTACAGCATTATTATTAGCATTAACAGTATAATTAGCTAATTCACTTAATAGTTGAATATATAAATCAGTTAATTCTAATCCATCTTTATTCTCTTTTGAGATTCCTGTTTTAAATAATTGTAACTCAGAAACAATCTCAGACAATTCATTCTGAACAGCAATTACTGACTTATCTGCCATATTGTTAAAAACATTATTTTTTACTATATTATAGTAATATTGTAAAGTTCTTTCTTCGATTTTGTCTTTTTCAACTTCAACAAAAGCCTTAGCTTGTTCTGCTTCTGCTTCTCATCTCGCTTGCATGGTTTTATAATTAGTATTTGCAGTTTTTTGAGTAAAAGTAAAAGTTAGACCAAAGCTTTCTCGACCAGTTTTAGTTTTAGCATTAGTTTTGAATTTGCCGGAAAGACGAAAAGCTTGAGTTTCTTTTAAATAGACGTTTAAACTGTTCGTATCAATTGTTAATAAATTTTCTTCTGGAGTGTTTATATCATACAATATTTTTTGATATTCTTGAGTAGACGTAGAATTTATTTTAAAATATTCGTCACTAGTTTTAGGAACAAGAATATTTTTTCCGATAATATTATAATCTGTATATAATAAGTCAGTTTCTTCATTTGAAGAAGTTGGTAATCCAGAACTAACTTTACCAATAATAGTTTTCTTATTATTAAAGTCATTTTCTGGAACTAAAACATAAATTGCAGTATTAGGAAAATATACTTCTCCATTAATAGAATATGCGTCAAAAAATCCTGCGCCATATTTAACTCTATATTTTCCAGTTTCTAAATCAACACAATTCTCAACGATACATTCAATCGTTTTATCTAGATGTAAATCTTCAATGCGTTTTTTGACTATTACATCAATAGTCTTATACACACTATTCTGAATATCGGTAGTAGCCATCCGCATTCTCCTTTATAAAATAAAATAACGGGGATAGTAAGATATACTAACTATCCCCGTATATTTGTCCTTATATCTCACTCTTATTATTTCAAAGTTTTGATATAAGATTAATTTATATTTGCCCTACCAAGGTATATCATTTTTATTATATGCATATTGATAAGACCTATCAGAAATATTCAATAAAGCTTGTTCAATCTCTTCTGCAGAATTTACATTCGGGAAATTCGCAGTAATTTCAACTCTTTGTTCAATACTATTACCTTGAATATTGTTTTGAGCGGCTTTTCCAATAGAAGAACCAATATTATTAATAAATGCAGAACCTTTAAGTTGTTCTGTTATCGCGCGAACAGCATCGACTGCCGCAAGTATGTTTTGAGTATCAGTAGCATTTAATACAAGTTCTTTTTGATGAAGCATGGCTACGCGACCATCAGTACCTCATTCACCGGTGTAACCACCTGTGTCAAAACTACTTGCTTGGAATTTGCTATAATATTGACTTCCTTTATTAGCGCCATAATTATAACCATATCCATTATTAAATAATGATTGGACAGAAGCAAATAGTTGATCACCAGCAGAAGAACCGAATTTTTCTCTCATTAATTTATGTCTAGTTGGATTGTCTCCTCATCCTCCGCCGCCTGCAATTGTCCATATTGCTCCAGCAACGCCTTCCGCTAATTCAGATTGTTGATATCCACTACCACCAAATCCTCCATTCGCGGCAGTGCCTCCAGTGCTACCACTTCCTGAGCCAGATCCTCCACCATTTAATTGAGCTGTTAATCCTTCATTTGCAGTTGTTAATTCTTGAATTCTGTCATTTGCTGCTTGCAAATCTGTTGAGTATTTACTTAATGCATTGTTTGCATCTGTAAGTTTTTCCTGCAATGCTTCTACATCTGCTCCAGCATTCGCAAAAGCGCCTGTCTGCTGGTCTAAAGTGTTATATAAATCACTCATATCATCTTTCATTTTCACGATAGAGTCATCAATACCATCAATACCAGACTGTATCTCTCCAAGAGGGTCAACAACAGCTAAATTAGCTTCTGTAACAGCATCGGTAAAATTATTAATATTATTAATAATATTTTCTCTTGTTTTATTAGACTGTTCTCGAATTGCAGTTTCGCCATCTACTCAGTTATTAACAGAAGTATCAAACCTATCATCAACATCATCCAGACCACGAGAAGTATCTTCTTTAAGTTCTTCTGCAATGTTGCGGACACCACTTGCATATTCCTCTTGTAACTGGAATGCGGCGTCTATAAAACTTGAAATCATATTCTTTTGAGAAGTATTTAGCTGTTCGCCCATAGCTTCAAGATATTCGTGGCCTTTATCAATGATATCTTGAGTAATAGCTGCAATTTGCTCTTCATTTAAAGTTGCATCGTTGGCGGCTTTGCGGAGAGCGTCTGCCATATCTTGAACTTTTTTAATATAACTATCTTGAACATCTGCTTGTTGCTCTTTGCTCATATTATAAGCGTTCATCGAAGCATCAAGCAAATCATTCTCTGCTTCTGCGGTTTGATTTTGGTCAGCCGCATACACATATTGATAGTTACCTTGGCTATCTCTGCGGAGCTTCATCTGATTTTTTGCAGCTCTAGCATCCTCAAGAGCTATAGTCTTTTGTAAAATTTCAAGTTGAGCATTAGCATAATCAACGTCATACTTAGAAAGATTTGTTTTCTCATTCAAATATCCTAGCTGCTCCCGCATCTGGTCGGTGATTTGCTGTTGAATCTTTGGATCAGTTGCATCGTTTAGCATCTCCTGATATTTGTTTGAAAGTTTTTGAATTTCATAGGCTTTATTTAAATCATCAAGATACAATTCTTCATTCTCTTGGATACGTTCTCACTGGTCAGCCATATATTCAAGAGGAACGAAGGGGCCATTATCACTTAACTGTCCTTGGAAATTTGTTAGTCAGTTATCTACAGCTAAATCATTAGCGGCTTCTTTTGCATCTTTGTAGGATTGTGCAATTTTTTCTCTTGTTTCAAGAATCTGATTATCAATATCTCGCTCTTGGTCTAATGCATCAAGATATTTTTCTAATAAATCTTGATTTACTTTTCCTCCATGTGCGGCCAGGTCAGTTTCGTACATTTCTTTGGCAGTCGCCGTAGCTTGCTTTTGAATATCTAATTGTTTTTCAAGAATACCAACTCTATTTTCTTCAACTTCTGCTTGACGATTTAATAGTTGAATCTGTGCGGCAGATGCTTGGTCACCATAAATTAATTCTATCATATTCTGTTGATGTTCAATTTTATCATTAATAGCATCCATACCATTTAATTGATTTTCAATCTCAGAATCCATGATTTCGCCTAATGCTTCCATGTTATCCATTGCATCAGATATGGCGCTGGATAGGTTAGACATTAAGTCATTACCATCTTCTACAGCTTCTTTCATTAAATCAAGAAGAGCTTGTTCATTAGTAGATGCTTGACCTTCAATTGTATATGAACCAGTTTTTTGCCATTCATTCCACATGCGCATAACTTCAGCTAAACGATTTTCATTAAATGCCAATAAACCATTTCCACCATTTGCTTGAACTCGTTTTAAAGCACTAATTTGAGACTGATAATATTGTTTCATATTTTTGTCAGTAGCTTGGCTTAGTTTATTTTCATAATCAGTTATATATTTAGCTAAGTTTGCTTCTAATTCTGGGCCACCAATGATTTCATCAATACTTTTCATAGAAAGATTGAAATTAATTTCTGGATGTTCACCAAACAAATTCTGGAATGTCTGTTCAGTGTCACGAGCTGTCTCTCGCATATCATTCAACATTTGTGCGGCTTCACGTCTAGCTTTAAAAGCTTCTTCTGCAATATCTTCAAGCCTATCTTGAATTTCTTTTAAAGCTTTTTCGGTATCAGGAATATCTTTAGACCAAAGTGTATCATATCTAGAATAAAGTTTTTCAAAAGCAGCTTGTCTATCTTCAATTTGCTTAATAGCTTCTTCCGCAGTTTTTTGTCCTTCTTCAGTAGTAGCCGCATTATATTTATCATAAGCAGCTTTGCGTTCTTTTTCAAGTTGGTCAAAAATATTTGAATAATTTTGAAGTTGACCATTAGCTCCAAATTGAGCGCCATATCCATCTTTTAATTGTTTTTTAAGCTCTTCTGCTTCTTGCTTTTGGATATTAAGTTTTTCTTGATACCAAGGAATTTGTTCTTTAAGAAGTTTTGTTTCTTTTTCAAGATTATTTAAAGCACGACTACCGACTAAACGATCTTGATCCATTGTGATATTTTGAATAGAAGAATCAATTTCATCTAAAGCAGTATTTACTTTTTCATAACGATCTTTTTCTTTAGCGGCATAATCTTTTTTCTTGGGCTCATAAGACTTACCTGAGCCACCTCTGCCGCCTTTGCTGCCGCCTCCGCCGCCTTTGCTGCCGCCAGAACCACCAGAGCTAGAAGCGCCACCTCCGCCAGCTGGTTTCATGTTTGGTTTTGCGGCTCCAGCAGGGACTTGGCCTTTAATTGTTCATCCGCCACCTTTTAAATTCGCCATTTGAGCAGTAACTCTAGCATAAGCACTTGCTTTTGTCAGTAAATCAGTTGAATCTAATCCAGATGTATCAATTGTAACTTCTTGTCCTGAACTTTCATTAATAAAAGTAAGTTCTGATTGTCCAATTGCAGCAACTCAATTGGCTAAAGTTTGCATAGAACCAGTAGCAATTTGCCCTTTTTCATCTAATATTCCTAATGCAGTAAAAACTTCTGTCATATCTGCATGACCATGAATATCAAAATTTAATCCTTTAATATAACCCTGCAATGCGGTATAAGCGCTTTCTGTATCGCCTCACATTTCAGCGTTTGTTTGATACATTTGTTCAGCTATATTTGTTAGTGCTGCTTGACCTTCAGTAGAAGAAGATATAGCCAAAGCTTTTATTTTTGAAGCCGCAGCCTCAGCCGCAGCCTCATTTCCACTAAGTCATTCATCTATTAAAGCTTTATTATCTTTATCTTTAACAAAATCAGGGGTAACATCTATATCCATTAAGTCAGAAAGCACATCGGCCATTTTTTGACTAGCGTCATCAACATCTTCTGCAGACGATTCTGCATTTTGTAAAACTTCATTATATTCTTCTATTGCTTCTGCTGCTTTAATTCATTCTTTTTCATATAATTTATGTTCCATATCTTCTTGAGCTTTTATTAATCTTTCTTCTGCTTTTTCTAAATCTTCTGCAGAAGCGGTACCACTTTTCATTAATTCGTCATAATCTTTTTGTGCTTCGGAAAGTTCTTGGACTTCTCCTGTTAAATCTCCGTATTGAGAACCAAGATTAATTAAGCCTTGATCATAGTCTTTCTGTCCTATTAAAGATTCACCATAAGCTTTATTTAATTGATTAATACTCTCAACTTCTTCTAAAATTTTTTGAGCTTGTTCTTCATATCCCGCAGTATCAAAAGGATCTCATAAACCATTTTCTTCAGTTAATTGAATAGTACCTTCTTTAATTTCTCCATCTTCTGTTAGATATTTTGAAATAGGATCCCTTTTTTGTAACTCTTCTACTGCACCATCGTAATAAGCTTTAGCATAGTCAGCTCCATCTGCAAAACCAGCTTGTTTTGCAAAATCATCTGTAATTCCTAAATCTGCTCCTGTTAGTGAATCTTTATCTTTTTTAGTAAAACGCTTTAATCCAGCATCTGTCATGTCAGAATAATCAAACTCATTTACTTCATTGCCATTTTCATCATAAGTTCTAGTTCCAGAAATTGCAGATTGATTAAATCCTTCTGTGTTTTTTCCAAAAGTTGTTTCTGCTACACCTCTTAATAAATTAGCAACTTCTTCCCAATGAGTTGCCGCATCATCCATAGCACTAGCGCTGGCAGCGACATCTACCATCATTTCTTTAGTATAAGTATGTTCAGTGTTGTCTTTTTTATCTACGTAAATAGCACTATCTCCATCTCATTCTTTAAAAGATAATCCAGAAGCTTGATCGGTAGATTCAAAAGCTTCTCTTAATTTTTCTTTGTCCTTAGAATCTTCATACTGTTTTTTTTGTTTTTCATATTCTGGCTCGTAATATTTATCAGTAAGAGTAGATACAATTTCATTTGCATTAGCATCGTTTTCATCATATTTACCTTGACTCTTTAGATAAGAAGTTAACATTTGGTCTGACATAATGTCATTTTTGGTTTCGTTATTTGCTTCTTTTTCTAAAAATTTAATAATTTTATCTATGTGAGAAGAAATTGCAGTAACCATTGGATTAGTTACTTCTACTCCTAATAAATCTGCAATTTCACTTGCTTCATTAATTGCTTGCGCACCATTTTCCCGATAAGCTTTTGCTATTTTATCAAAATCTGCTTCAGATAAAGACATAGTAATAGGACCATTATATCCACCATATCCTCCTACTGCCACACTATTATCTACTCAGTTAATACTTCGACGTAAATTAGTTTTATCTGCTTGCATTTGAGCATCAGAAGCAGAAATGCTAGCTTGAGTAGCAGCAACTTTTGCCTTCTCTAAAGCATTTTTTTGAGCTTCTTCAAATTCTATTAATCCTTGTTCAGATATTTTTAATTGTCCGTCAACAGTGGTGCTAATATATTGAGCTAATTGCGGATAAGCTTCCAATAGGTCTAAGACAGTGCTATTTACTTTTTGTAATTGCTTATCTCATTCCTCAGTACCTTTCTGTAATTCATTCAATCCAGCAACTGCATCGTGATAATCAGCCATTTTTTGAGTTAAATTTTCATATGTATTTTGAAGATTAGTGTACTCTTCTTGTAATTTAACCGCAGCTTTTGAAGCTTTTTCTGCAGCAATAGCATCTTTATTATATTCTTCATATAATGTCTTTATTGCAAAAGTAAGAAAAGCAATTGCTGCTGTTATTCCAGCTAATATTAATAGTCCTGGACCAAAACTTGCCCAAAAACCTTTATTTGCTTTCGTAGCAGTATCTGTTACAGCTGCTTCAACTTTTTTAGCTCCAGCATCTGCAAGAGAACCAGCGGCATCTTCTGCATTACTAATAGCTCCTTCTCCATCAGCTTTTGCTTTTCGTTCTTCTGCTTCTGCAGCTTGTTCTGTTGCAGTTTTCTCAAGTTCTTTTACTATTACATCCTCTGCTTCAGTTGCAGTACTTGTTTTTCGTGCTGTCCACTGCTCGGTAATAGCTTTAGTTAAAGCACCGACTCCTACGAAAGCGTCTTTGACTCCAGAAGTAAACATGGGAACAGCCATGCTGGCATTAATAATTGTTTGTAATCACTTTTCTCCAAGAGTTAAATCATCATTGCTTCAAATACTACCAATTTGTTGAAAACTTTGAACAGCAAAAGCTAATTGCCCTATACCAGCAACCGCATTTGTAATATTAGTAGCAAGAGCTTGTGTTTCCATTTGTTTAATTCAACCAGCAAAAGCTCCTTTTGTTGCTTCTACTTCTGTTTTAGCTCCTGCCATTTGACCAATCATTTGTCTAATTTGTTCGTTAGACAAATTAGCAGACTTCATCGCATCAATTATAATATTTCTATATTGTTTTAAATCTAGATTCAATGAACTTATTTTATTTCTAAAACCCTGTAAATTTCGGATTTCACCGTCTTCTGCAATTGTTAATTTTTCAATTGCGTTTTTGACTTTATCCATAGCTTCTTCTGTTAAATTACCATTTTCAACTATTCGTTGCAACTCTTCTTTTGTTTTTATGGCACCTTCTTGGAATTGTCCTCAATTTACTCCATCAGTAAAGGTTACAGTTCCTTTTTTAGTTGTACGTAGCATTCCCAAAAAACCATCTAAACTTTGAGTAGCTTTGAAAATTTCTTCTGATATTTTTCCAAACCCTAACTTTTCTAAATCTCCGGGTTTAATCTCTGCGTCTAAAAGTTTTAAATCATTAACAAATTTTAATAATTGCTCTTCATTTTGAACCATTTCACCAGAAGAAAGTTGTCTTGCAGCTGATGCTGCTATTATGGCATTCCTAACCTGTTCTTGAGCTTCTCGTTCCCTATTAAGAGCCGCTACGCTTTGATCAATTAATTCATTATTTTTTTGTCTCTGCTCCGGATTCATTTGAGGGGCATATTGAGAAGCTTTTGCCATTTGGATAGCTAAGGATTGTGTCTCATTGTCTGTACGACTTAACCCTTTTCCTTGTAAAGTTAATAGAGATTGTTCTTTTACAGCTTGTTGATTAGATTTTAACATTCTTGCTTGTTGTGCGTTATTGATAGTATTAGCTATTCCTCTACCAATATTTTCAGAAAAATGTTTGGTGATAAAGCTAGCCAAACCTATAATAGCGGTCTGTCCATCTCCAACAGCCTTAGTTAATTCATCGAATGTATCAGCCAAAGTTTGGGCAGTATCAATTAATCCGTAAAAATCATCTGTATTAAATAAATTTGAAAAAGCCCCCTCTATCGTTGCTTGTAATTTATTTAATCTGCCTTGCATACTTTCTTCATAGGTGCCTTGCATCATATCAAAAGTTTGGGTGCCAGTCTCTTCCTTGGAAGCTGCAAGATATTGTTTATATAAATCAGAACGGTTCATCAAAGCGCTAAAACGAGTATATTGAAATTTACCCGCCAATGTTTGCCCAATAGCATTCTTTTGAGTTAAATCAAGTCCTCCTCAAACATCCATGAGGTCTTCCATGATATCTCCGACCTCACGCATTTTTCCTTCTGCATTAAGAACTTGAACTCCAACGGCATCTAAAGTAGAAGTGACTTTACCTAAATCAACGCCATCTTCAAGAGTTTCACCCATTTTAATATCAGAAAAACGGGCGTATAAGGTTTTTAAACCATTACCAATATTCTCGGGTGCTTCGCGAGTAACAGTTTCAATCGTTGCAATTTGTGCAGCTAATTGGTCCATATTTACACCAGTAGTAACAGCCGCAGAAGCCGCTTTCTGAGAGGCAATAGATAATTCTTGAACATCCGCCGCAGATACATTAGCGACAATTGCCCATTTAGATAATGCATTGTTTAAATCATTAATATTAATTTTAAATGCGTTCATATAAGCGGTAATTTCGTCAGATGCAGTTGCAGTATCTTGCTGAGAAATATTACCCAAAACTACAGAAGATTCTGCTAATTGTTGAGAAGTACCTAAATCATAACCTTGCTGCACGAAAACCTGAGTAGCATTAGTCATACCAACAGTTGTATTACCTAAAGCTTTAGCCGCGTTATTTGCAGCTTTAGCATATTCGTTCATAGCATCTCGACTTGTACCAGATACCATCATGATGTTAGTTAAAGATTCGTCTAAGTCTTTTACATACTGGACAGATTGATGTAAACCATTCATCATCTGGCTGAATACACTAGCAATTACGCCCCATCTAAAAGTATTGCCGATTGTATTAGCAATCTTATCTGTCGTACTACTAACTTGCTTCATCCCAGTGTCAATTTTATGAACTTGACCATACAATTGAGTAAAAGCATTTAATCCTTTAGTTCCAGCCAAAGACATTGAATTATATATTTGGTTAAAACCACCTTTAATATTGCTTAATTGAGAAATTAAAGCTCTATTATCCATCATCCCCAATTTAGGATTAAAAGCATTTTTCATAGCTGTTTGAACTTGATTAATAGTAGCAATAGCTTGTTTTGCTTTTGTCGGATCAATTAAATTTAATTGTGACATTGATCTTAACTCTGTTTGCAAATCCCGTAATTGTGTTTGGAATTGAGTTAAACCAGATTTATCTAATGTTGTTCTAATTTGATATTCTACGGTGTTACTATATTTTGCCAATGTTCTCACCTTTCTTTGTTGAACTGGTGACAACTCCAAGAGTCTCACCGTAATTCCTTTTATCTCTAACTTAATAAAGTAATATATACCCTAACTAATATAAAAGAAAATAAAAGAAAATAATAAAAAAACGCCCTTGCGGCAGACGCACCGCAAGGGCATTTAATTAATTTTAGCTAAAATTAATAATGTACAGTCATTCCTAGGTATTTAGCTTCAGCGATATTACCTACAGCTATCTTACCTATATTATTAATACCATACTTTTCTTCGATATATGCCCAACAATCGTTAGACCAACCATCAAAACAATCAATAATAGTATTTTTATCTATTGCATAAATATACCAAACATTACTATATTCATTACCTTTACCAAAATGATGATGTTGATTGATGTACATTTTTCTCCTTTTTTATTTACTTGTAATATTTAAAAACTTGTAAATAAAAATTTTATAACAGACTATCTTCAGGAAGCTCCACTTCTTGTTTTTCTTCTATTGGTTCTTTCATTATGTCTCGATTCATACCCCACGCATCAGCAATCTTTAATACATCGGCTACACCAGTCTCAGTAGAAGCGCTACGTAACTGGTCTGCTGCATTCTGAACTATACTACCACTCAACTCTTGGATATTATTAAGCAAACCACGAGCAGAAATAGTATACTTCTGATACTCGTTAAACCAACGGATTGCATTTTCATTTAAATCATTAAGTGCTTCTTTATAATTTTTGACAAGCTCATCCATAGTACCATCTTCAACTAGCTTTTCCCAAGCCTCAATGATACCAGATGCTACCAGTGAAGAAATCTCTTCTTTGCGGTCATCATTAAGTACGATTGCCGCAAAGCAATATAAAGCACGTTCAAAAATAAATGAATTTAGAAAACCATTTTCTTCTGCGGCTTGAATTGAAAAATTAATAATATCGAATTGCGCCGCAGAAGATAATGCAGATGTTTTCTCTTTATCAATATATAATGTCATTATTCCTCCTTGTTTCTCCTATATATAATAAGTATATCATAAATTTTTTATTATGTCAATTTATCGAGTGGCTCCTAATAATCCCATATTTATTTCAAATTTATATTTTTGCTCAATATATAATTTTCTAATAGCTGCGTATTGTTCACTTATACGTGCTCCTTTTCCTCCATCATCTTTATGAATGTCATGAATATTTTTTTCTCCATAATAAGGACCAGAAACTATATCTCTCATTTGATAAAAATCTATAATATTATTTGGCCTCATTCTAAATACAGAATTACCATTTACCGCTCTCATTAAAATATCTCCAACACTTACTATTCTATTATTTACAACTAATAAAGCGGCAAAATCTAAATTTCCTGCACTCGTTTCAGTTCCTGTACCGACTAATGCTCTGAATAACCCTAAATACCTAGCATTTTCTTTAAAATCATTCCATAGTTGTACAGCATTATTTAATTCTGAAGAATTATTTCTAATATCAATATTATCTTCTTCTGAAGAGGATAAAACAGCCAAATGTTGTTCAATTCATTCCGGACTGTCTGTAAAAGTCATAGACATAAGAGCTTGTAAACTTAATTCTTGAACAAGTTGAAATTTACGAGCTTTACCTCAAAAAGATTTTTTCCCACCTTGTCGTTGCAAAGCATTCATTTTTTGAGAAACAGGAATTTCTATTGTAACACCATTTACAGTCATGGAAATTAACCAGTCTCCTTTTGCTTGCACTTTAAGTTCTCCAATTGAAACTGTATCTTCTCCAGTTTGAACCCCTTTAAAAGAGATTTTTCCGCCGGTCGATTCAAACATATCTTCTATTTGTTTTTGTGTTTCTTTTTCTTTAACTTTTATTGAACTTGCTGCTGTTATTCCAACAATTTCACCAACTGTTTCTCCACCTAATGCAGAAAAATTACCACCAATAGATTGTCCTAATGTATAAGGATTTTGTTTAATTCCAGCTTTTCCTGCATTTCCCTTATTATTAATTAAAGCCATTATTTTTTGTAAAGTTTCGTCCATTCTATTAAATTCACCATTAACTTTATTGCTCATTGTTTTTTCTTGTTCAGGTGTTATCTGAATATTATTATATTTACTCAAAAAATTACTATCAGTTTTTCCTGTTCGTCTGTAAATTTCTAAGCATTTTGCTAAATAAGCATCTTGTTTTGTGTTGGCATAATGTTCAATATATCGTTGTAATAATGGCTCAATTTTTTCTCATAAAGAACTAGCTTCTTGTAAAACTTTTTTTGCTTGTCGAGTTCTGCCATCTGAAATATTCTCCATGTTTAAACTTTTTTTCAATCCTTTTGTTAGTCCTGAGCCAGTTCAAGGATCATCATTTAATTTTTGTGCGATTCCATCACTTAAAGCTTGCCCAAGTTCGCTCCCTGTATTTTGAGAAGTTCACATTTGCAATAATTGATCTAACTCTTCTACGGAAGAAAAACTTTGAAAAACTCCTCCAGAAGATTGAAAAAATTGTTGATTAGCTAGACTAAGAAAATCATTTAAAATTTTTTCCTTCGCTCCTCTAATAATAGATGGAGATTTAGATGTAATATGAGGATAATGAGCAGGTAAATTTTGAGATTGAACATATCTATATCCAGCTTTGTATGTTCCTGCATACGTTCCTAAATCACTGACCATTCGCACCTCCTTCCGCATATACAAAAATAAGGGGTGCCCGCACGGGACACCCCTTTCTTTGTTACAATTTGTAAATTGTAATTAGTTAAATTATGACTAGTCAGTAAATACGCTCTTTTCGTCGTAAATTTCGTCATAATAAGCATCGCTATCCATAGCACCAGTACTATCGGCGTAACGACCACCGTGTCCAGAAACATTAGGATCAGCATAGTTGTGAGCTGCTGCTTCAGGATCAATAATCTGCAAAGCAGCCATAACTTTCTTTCCTTTCTCAAACTTAGTATAAGCTGGGAAAGCGTCAATAGTGAAAGTAAATGTACTAGGATCACCAGAGTTAGCCATCGTAAAAGTGAAGTTAGACTGAATCTTACCACGAGGAATTACAAACTCAGCGGGGAAGTCTTGACCAGTTGCTTCATCACGGAACAATGTAGAAGCTTCAATGTAATAATATCCGCCAAATGTCTCAGCATCAATTTGAAGCTCTTGTGCTTTATCTGCATAAGCAGCATAACAATCAATACGAACAGTATCGCCATCTTTAAGCTCAACGTCAGTATAATTATCAGCACTGGCAATATCGCCTTTGTGATCTAAAATGAAATAAACATTGTCGGTAACAGCAAGAGGAATAAGACCCTTTTCTCCGGGAGTAGCAGCTTCTGCTGTACTTCACTTAGCACCTTTTTTAATTTCATCTGCAGCAATTGCACTTAATGAAAGTTTTTGTGCACCTGCACTGTCAAGAGTAGTTGCGTAAATTGGAGCTTCAACTGTTGCTATTAAACGAGCACCATTACGAGTTTCAGATGGAAGTTCTGCATAAAAAGTTGTAGTGGCATCGTCCCCAGTACCAGTAGTTTGACTATGAACAACAAGATCATAAGTCTGATGGACATAAATATGTTTTGCACCCTCTGCGCCAACTTGTCCACTACCCTTAACAACGCCCGCACCAGAAAGCATATGGAAGCTTAAAGGTGACATAAGAGCATCTTCAACGGTAAATGTAAGAGTTTTCTCACCGTCCCAACCAATAAGACGTGGGTTACCTTTACCACCCTGAGCATATACAGTTGTGGATGCGCCCTCTAAACTAGAAGTCTTAGCAGTATCTAAGTAAAGGACAGGCTGCATAGCGTCAAAGTGTTGGTTTCCAATATCTACAGCGGCTAGTGGCTTGAAAACAACATCGCAAATTTCGCGAACACCAAATCGCATGTGTTTTCCTCCTTTAGAAAAAATTTGTATACATATTTTTCCTTAGTAATTATTTTAATTCGCGCAAATTAAAATAATTTCTATATAATAAATCGGTCAAGGCACCGAATTATTACTTATATAATGTTCTAAACCACTCTTCTGGTTCTTCCATTTTAGAAGTATCCATCAGAGGCGTTGTAGCAACCTTAGAATAAAAATCACTTGAAACTTTAGCAAAATAACGATTAAATGCATCATATAATTGAAAAGGTGTATAATTATAAAATACATTTACGTCCATTTGCATTCCAATAGCAAGAATAGAAGTGTATCTACCAAACAAAGATTGAGCAACATCATTGCTTTGTTGCGCCACCTTTTGTCTACCACGTTTAATCTTCTCTGCAATTTCTGCGGCCTTGCTATTAGCAGGATTATATTCTTTTTCTTTTTCATTCTGTGGTTCAAATAAATCATTAATTACATTTGAAAGTTTTTCAAAATTAAATGGAGTAACACGTCCAACTGGAAGTTTCTTTCCATCTTCTTGTTCTTTCAAAAATAATAACGAAGTATCTTCAAATTTAACCTCATAATCAGGAAAGATTAAATCAAATAATTTATCCACAGAATCTTTAATTAAAGGTTCGTTTTTAAATATCATCATAAGTAATTGAAAATCTGACATAATACCTAACTGAGAGTTGCCCTCTTTTACTTCATTTGTCAAATTTTCAGGATGTGCGAATATGTTTGTTATAACTAAAAATTCATCTTCGCCAAACATAACCACATCTTTTACTTTTGGCTGAGTTAATATAATATTACAATCAGCTATTGGAATTGGTAAACCTGAAAGATATAATCCAACTTGCTTTAAATCTCCTTTTATCGCCATGAAACACCATCCTAACTTAAAGGATAGGTATATGCGGAGGGTATATCGTTATCAATCTTTTCTCTATCATCATTTCCGTGAGTTGCACGATAACGAATTAACATTCCTCCTAAATATTCATTCAAGACAACCTCTTGTGCGCCCATAAACTGTAAAGTACCAATACCACTTAAACGAGTTTCATTCATTAAACCATCAATGTACCCCGCAATTTGATACGGACGCAACTTGTAATCTTCGAGTTCTCAATAATCTAAATGACAGATAATTGTAAAAGAAATTATACAATCTCTGTAATGTGGATTTTCTGTTGGAGTAAAACTATCAAATTCTAAAAGAATATAAGATTTTACTTCTTCATGCTCAGGAAAGGTAAGTTTTGGTACCGTCCGCAAATACTTACCTTCCTTTAAATCATGAAGAGTTTTTTTATCAATAATTTCTTGAAATTGTCTTTGAGATTCATCAAGACAATTTGGCGTATTGACTACCAACAACCTTTTCAATTTATCGCTATAAGGTCTACTCTCTACAAATAGTTTACGCCAAATTGTCTCCTGATCGACTTCACAAGAAAGGAAGGTATTTTTGAAGTTTTTAGCTAACAATACCGATGCTGCCTTCATCATTACCTCCCCACAAACTCTTAATCTTGATTGTCATTTGTTTTTCGCCATATTCTTCTGTGTTACAAGTTAAAACAAACTCACCTTTTTTACCAGTGAGAACTTCAATAACACATTTAGTACCGTCTTGTTCAACGATTTTAACTAAATCAGAATCAACAGAGAAAGTACCATTGGCTTTATAAGTATAAAAATCATAAGGATAAACTTCATCAGGTCCTTCAATATAATAACCATGCTCCCAGTTAATAACTGCTTCTAAAGTTTCATCACCATATGAAACAGTATATCCACCGACCGCACCATCGTATATACGAACCTTACAAATTTGTCCTTCATCAAGAATTTCAGTTATTTTAACTCTATTATTGCCAGTAACTTTCCATTCCTTCTTGTCATCATAGTATTCTTTTGGAATAAAATAACCAACAATAGTATCTTGTTCAACAACTTCTTCACCAATAATATGGCTTTGTTTAGACATATCAATAATTTCAGGAAGCTCCGCAATAGAATTGTCATAATATTCTTGAACTTCCAATTCAAGAACGCCTGGAACAGAAATGGAATCTGTAACTTGTACTTCCCAAATATGATTATCTACTTTAATATGCGTGAATCTATCAAAAAATGCTCTGGTTTGTTCATTATTTTTAATAAAAATAGTACCAGATAAATTCAATTCATTAACATTGATACCTCTTTTAATAAACCAACGAATGTCTGTTTCTGTTGGACCTTGGAAGTAAATCCAATAGGTAGTATCATCTATTGTTAATGTATATCTACATCTAATAATTTCAGAATATAAATATGCCAATTCTGTTAATTTAGGAAGATAAATCATTCAATGAGTTCCATCATCAAGACATTTAAATACATCTCCTGGTTGTAACTCAGAAGCATATTCAACTGAAATAAGTTTTTTATCATAATCTGGTTTAAGATTATTTTCATTGATTAAAGCAGGCCATGCGTCATGTAATGGCGTTTCTATGACGCGGCTGTTATAATCATTTTTTAACGCTGCCCGCAACCCATTTAATTTTTGCTGGTTAATTCTACCCAGCATATCTCCGCCCATATGTTCTAATCTCGCTGCTAATGTTTTAATGGACATTTCGCTTTAACCTATCTACTAAACTGCAACACTCAAAAATAGTGCGGCGGTACTTCATAAAATCTCCCTCTTCGCCTTCTTCAATAAGCCCTTCTAATTTACAAATCAAAGAAAACAAATCTTGTTTTTCTGGGAATAAATTATACATACCAGTAAGTTCAAGGGCGATTGTTTCAAGTGGCTTAATTCATTCTTCGCCCTCTTCCCGCATTGGAAGCAGTTTGAAAATTTGATTACCAATTCTTTTTAAGCACTCTCCAAGAGTGTAAGAATCAGTATCAATATTAGACTCAAATACACACAGCATTATAATGGCTCGATAATCTGTGTATAGGCAGAAAGAAAATGGTTGTTTTCATCACGTTTACTACGTCTGCGGTAAAGGCGTTGCAAATGAAAACCTTTTTGTTCATATTGGGCTTTGAGTGCGGTTAATTGTTTAATATGGCTTGCTTGAGAAGTAAATTTGAAATCAGTGCCACTATATTTTTGTCTAATTAAATCAATAGTAGCTAACTGATAACCGATTCATTCACTAATCATATATTGACGAATAATCATTTTTTCTTCAAGACTAAGTTTTACGCCAAATGTTTTATTTTCTAGGTCGATAGTATCAAACAAGTTCTTTCCATAAGGAAATTCAAAGTGCGGCAGCGCTGCTAAAAGAATTTCCTCTAACAGTTCTTGAGTATCTTCCCTAGTCATTTCCATAAACATGTCGTCTGTAATACCAGCTAAGAAAAAATCATATTGTTCTTGGAAAGGAGTTACTTCTTCTGTTTCATCTGCCATATTAATCTCCTTTCTCAATTAATGGCGGACGCGTCTTCCACCAACTGTAACACTTTGGCTTGCGCGACGAGTATGCGGAGCAACTGCCGCATTTTTATTTTCAATCGCCTCGGCTTGTTCTTTAAAATTAATCATATTATTTACATCGACACCAGTAATTTCTTGAATTGCTTTTCTTCTATTGGTATCGGGGATTTTCAATTGTACTGCCCTATCGACAAGCATATTTTTAATACCTTCAGGCCCGAACTCTAGAGCATCTAAAAGTTCGTCAATAGGACTAGATGTAAGTGCGGCATCAATGTCTTTAATTGTCCAATCATATTCTACCATCGTTGGATCAATACCAAACTCTTGACGGAGTTCGTCATTTAAAATACATAAATAATTATGTAAAAGAATTTGTCCGCCATGTTGGTAATTTAAACGTCTAAGTTCATCAACCGGCACTTTTTTAGTTTCAAATGGGTTAAAAACAACCCTGCGATTTAATTCATCAATCTTATAAACAACCATATGATCTACAAGATTACGAACTTCTACTAATTCTTTATCTTCTAACATTTTTTCTCCTTTTATCTCCGTTAAAAAATAAAAAGGGGAGGAAAGGCACTTCCTTCCCTCCCCTCGAAATAAATTAATGTTCGGACACTTTGTTGATTTTAGGCTGAAACAACTGATCTACCTATGGAGTAACTGTACCAGTAGGAGTAATAGTGCTAGAGTTATCGACAGGAAGGTTATGTAAACGTGTATCCTTCTTGAGATCAGTGTTACGATAGCTGAGCATAAAGTTTGTGAAGAATGTAGCGATACCAAACTTCTGATAAGTCTGGAAATCTGTGCTCCAGTCATCATTATCCTCAACTGTGCGGACACAAGCGCCACCCTCAAAGACTAGCTTGACAGGCTTCTCAGCGCCGACGGGCATAATATAAGCCTGAGCGGGGTCAATAACCTTTTCAGTATTAGTTTCATCAACCATTGACTGAGGAAGAATAATTACTTGGTGACCCTTGTAGTTACCAAGCATACCATTGGCCCAGAGAGTGTCCTTCATGTTGTCAGATACCCAACCTTCAGCAGGGAGCATCTTAGCAGCAAACTCAGCTGTGCAATAAATAGCAGAACGACCATAAGCATCGCCGATAGCTAGGAGCTCATCCATTGTAGCCTCATCGAAACCAGCAACCTCTGCACGCTGAACGGCAGGAAGATTCTTTACAGTGGCCTCAAGAGCCTTAGCAATCTCACGATAGATGTATTCGTCCATGCCTTCAATAACTAGACTTGTAAGATCGGAGAACTGGAGACGACCATCAAGGAACTCCTCGAAGCCGATACGAGCAGCGCCACCAATAGCAGCAGTCTGAACTTCCATCTCACGACCATCAAGCATGAAGACCTCGTAACGACCAGCAAGGCCAACACGAGTAACAAAATTCTTCTTAGCACGAGTCTTAGCAGCCTCAGTAATGCGCTGACGGAAGATGGCCTTATCACCTTGAGCGACTCGACGAACCTCAGCAAACTGCATATACTGTTGCTCAACGCGAGCAGGAAGAACCTCATTAATTGACTCTTCAATTAGACGGAAAATTGTGTTCTGATTTTCCTTATATGTACGATAATCAGGAGCTAATGCACGGAACTCTGTAGCAAGAGCTTCGTTAACCTGATCAAGGGTAAATTTCTCTTCGCCAAAGGAGTAAGCAACTGGAGCCTTTGGATCAGCAGAAACTGCAATGCGAGCTAGTTCGCGTAGATCTTTATAATCCATTATATGCTTCCCTCCTTCAATTAAGCCTTGATGCACTGTAACTTAACGGCAGGCTGACCATCAGGTAATGTGTATTCCTTAACAACACGGAAAACAACATCGCCGTTGCTACCAGCAGCGAGAATACCGTCATCGCCAGGGGTAACATCGTCACCAACTTCAAGTTCAGTGTTCTGTGCGAACATATTAGTTGTAAAAATATCACCAGCTACAATGCCAAAGACACGAGGATAAATCTTACCGTCATAGGAATCCTCAACCTTCTGTGCCCAGTCTTTGTGCATCTGGTGACGTTCATCATAAAGCTTTTCCTCGTTGTAAACGAGCATCCAAGCGCCGTCCCCGTCAAAGTTGACCTCGCCAGCAGCGTAGTCATACTTTACAAACATACCATTTTCAAGGACCTTAATGCCCTCGGCGGCGGGAAGCTGCGCATAGACGCGACCATCGCGAGGAGCTGAAAGGTGGTTAGGCTCTACCTGACCATACCCTTCGCGTGTAATGGTAATTGCCATATCAGCACTTTCCTCCTTTAAATTTACTTACCTACTGTTTGACGGAGTGCCTGTACCATACTTGGTACGAACCCCGCAACTTCATCATCTAGAGAGAATGTTAGGCTTGGATCTTCTTCCTTTACGGGTTCAGCCTCAAAATTAATATCATCTTCAGCTTTACCAGTTAAAGAGTTAAAGTCTACATTCTTTTTGACATAGATGACAGCGAGTTTAGATTCAATTTCTTCTAAACTATACTCTGATTTGTGCTCAATAACATCTGCTTTATCTTCATCAGAAAGCATATGATATGAGTTAATCAATGCATCCTTTTGCTGATTCTCGATGCCTAGCTTGAATTTACGTAACTCTTCAACCTCTGCGCGTAAGGAAGAAAGTTCGCTCTCCATAGCTTCAAATTCCTCTAGTGAGTGATTTGTTGGCTTCTTGTCATCGTCATCTTCGTCATCCTCATCGTCGGGATCATCATCATCGTCGTCAGAATCGTCCTTGTCGTCATCTTTAACGAATTCAGTTTCACCCTCGGGTTCGTCGGAAGAATCGTCAGCAACGCCGTCCGCATTAGTATAATCAACAGCTTCTTCAGTTGCAGCCTCTTCTACTACTTCTTCAGCAGCAAATTCAGTTGCCTCAGCTTCGGCCGTAGATTCATCAACAATTTCTGTTTGCTCTGCAAACTCGTCAGGCATATTCGACCCTCCTTTGCTTTGTAACGCTTCTTTTAATTCATTCATCATCGTAAACAAGGTTTGCTCGAATTCTTTCCTTGTAGAGAATTCCTTGCTAACCTCTGGAGATGTAACAGCACTACCTTCAAAGCAAGGTTCTACGTCATCCCCAAGAATGCACAGCTTACTAAAAACTGCGTCATTAATAATGAAAAACTCAACCCCGAGATTATTATCCATTGCCCAATGTCCATCTAAAGTTTTTTCATCAAGTTCCATTGATTGCGGTTGACCTTCATTAATCACCTTTGTGAGTTCTTCAAACTGACCAGACCATAAATAGCCTGTTGTCATTAAATAAGTACGCTCAACGCGGTTATCAAATTCATCTATATCTGTAAAATTTTGAAACCAAACGTCGGCATCAGGAGAAACAAATCCATAAGGAACCGTCTTACAAGAAAATGTAAGTTCTCCATCTTCAATATGCATTATATGACCATGATCACCAAAATCTTCCTTTTGGTCATTCCATGCGGCAACAATTGGTGTCCCCCGCAATGTTTTAGCCATATTTTCAGCGGTCGCACGATCAATATAAGAACCATTACGATTATGTCCAAGATAAAATACTTTAATTTCACATTTAGACATGAGAGGATTAACATCCAAAGGTTCTAAATTAATAAACTGCGGCCCTTGAATTGCATTAACTTCAGAAATATTTTTTAAAGCCATACAATCCTCTCCTAACTCGCAGATTCTTTATTTTGAATAGTTTTTTCTGATTTTTCATCGTCTGGAAGTTCTGGTCTACCACCTTCCGCGGTAGGCGCTTCACTGTTTCCATCTTCAACTTTGTTCTTTAATTGATTTCCACTCATAGTAGAAGACATTTGCGGTGGAATAAAGAGTTCTTCCAAATGTAAAAGTTCATTCTCAAAATATGCAGTTGCCATAACAGTGCTTTGAGATTGTCCAAGAGCAACTTGTGGTAAAAGTTTTGAGAAACCAATTTGCGTTTGTTCTTTATAAGTCTTAGATAAATCTTTATAATTATAAATAGTAGTTGGTAACATTGTTACTTTATACTTTAAACGCTTTGTATTTTTATTAAATGGTTTGAGTAAGCTTTCCGCATACTCTTCAAACTGTAACAATAAATCTGTCATTGTTGCTTCGTCATTAGCAATAGACTTTTCAAGAGCAATGTTACCATCTGTATTAAATTGCTTTTGAGAAACACCAGCTTCATTGTATACGGTACGTTCAACTTTTTCAAGTTGATCTGCAGAACTCATATTACCATTATCTGAAAGGTCTTCGACACTCACATCAGCAAGTGTTGTTAAAACACTGATGCCGACTGCGTCTCCAACCATTTCGACCGCATTGTTATGAAATGCTTGAATTTCAGGAATATCAAAAATTGATTCACCGTTTTTATCTAAAGGCATTTCTTGAATAACTAAACGTAATAATTGTTGTTCCATACGCTTTTTATCAAGATCCTGAGCATCCTCTAAATCCATTAGTTTAGGAATAACAGCAACAAACAAAGGTACATCTGTATTACTAAGATTAAATTTAACAGTTTTTTCAGGGTCTAAAACAAACCATCCATTGTCATCCCCATTAAAATCTTTTCTAAGCGTTCCTCTCTTATAAGAGAGATACGCTTTTCTAAATTCTGCTGGGAACAATTTTAATACTCTAATTTTATAATCTGCATCAGCGAATTTATCATCAAAATATTTAATGTTAAATTCTACAATTGGCTTGCCGTTAATCTTATAACGACTGCGGCAGTAGTCTGGATGCAATTCTTGAAGATAAGCAGCTTCTTTTTGTTCTACTTTATAACCATAATAACATCCATTTTTAACTACTTTAAGAGCAATTTCCCCAAAGTTCTTTCTAAGACGGCAATTATCCAAGAGATTGGAAGCTTTATACCAACCTTCAATAACTTTCTCTGGTTTAATTTTTTCATCATAGACTATTGGAGTAATCGTCCAATCATAGCGATATAGATATGCGATGTATCTGCAAAGGCGCATATAAATACCATTCATAGAAAAATATCTTTGGGAGATATTTCTCAAAGATTGAACATCTTGTTCAGCTAGCGCCCGCATAACATCCGCACGTCTAAAAGGACGTGCACGGTGTCTATCATACTTATAATCTATATCAAAAAATACATCATTAGATAAAGTAGTTTTACCGATTTTAATTTTATTAAAATCCCTAGAAGCGTGCGGGGACTCTGATTGCGCAGTTAATTTAAAGTCTTGTGCGGTATCCACCGCTCACCTCCTTAATAACCTGCCGCCTTCATAATATACTCATACGTTATTTTAGGTTCATCATAATAAGGTATGGTAATTAATTTTATATTATGATCTAAGCAGTATTTTCTCTTCTGTGTATCATTATATCGCTGTCTGCTGACACCACGTTTCCCACCAAATTTACTTACGCTAGTATAGTGTTGTCGCCCTTGAGCCTCTATCAAAAAATCTAGAGAACCATCCTCCGCAAAGACAGCGAAGTCGAACCTTAAATGTCTACCGCTTGACGCAATTAAATCATCAAACGTATATTCTTCTTCAAAAGGAATATCATAATCTGTTAAAATATTATGAATTTTAACTTCCATAGCTGATGCTAACATTATATTTTCTCCTTCAAATACTATCTACTAAATATTAAAATTACAACATATCAAATTATTCTATCTTACCCCAATTTTTTTACTGTATAACATTAAATCAGCGGGATTAATTTTTGTTCTGCGGCTGCGCTTATCTTCTTGCAGCTTACAATAATATAAACCATAAATTAGAGCAGAAAATTTATCCTTCTTGATTTTCTTTGAAGCTTGTTTTAAAATAATATGCGCGCCATCATTTTCTTGAATCAAATTTAACATTTGGTCTTTGAGGATAGAGGTTTGCACATACGGTTGCAGGTACTCCGCACGCTTTACCGCACTCATTTTCTTACCTTGCTCTTGGGAAAGGAGTTTATTCTTTGCAATATTTTCATCAACTAAGAATTTAATGCGGCCTGCGCTCATTTGAGATTGACAATAAGCATACATTTCAGAGTTCAAAGTTTGATTAGCTTTCATAATGTACATTGCATTGTGAATTGTATTTTCTGTTTCCATGTGTTTATAAATTCTATCTTCATCATTATAAACACCCCAGTTAAACAATACTTCGCCCGTGTCTGGATCTGTAGTATCCATTGTCAACATATCGACTAAACCAGCGCCAAGGCCATTACCGTCGATAACAGCCACTCTGCATTTATATTGATTAAATAAACGCTTAATTTTAATAGCCTGCATACCAAAGTGCTCTTCATCAAATGAATAAATATTAACCAGACGTTTCAACATCGCGCCAGACGCCGCAGGTGTAACTTTTATAATGCAAACTTCAGTGCTACACCCAAAACGACCTACGTCAACACCCATGATATAATAGCCTTCTTTAGAAGTTTTATTGCTATATTTATATTCTGGGAGATTAATAATTCTATTTTTATCAAACTTAGATGATTCAAAGAACGCAGATTCAATATCACCAGTCCATTTTGATTCATATTCACGTTCAAATGATGCTTCGTTAAATGTACCATCTAATTTAAGCTCTTTAACAAAATTTTTATCAAGAAGTTTTTCAATAACAGGAACTCTTCAAGAACCACCAAGAACAATAGCATCTTTAGGACGGGCTACCGACATACAAAGAAGCTGAATTAGTTTTTCATAAGAATATGTATTTTTATATCCTGCAGTTGTTCCTTGTATTCCTTGTAAGGCGCTAACTTACAAGCGTTCTCTTATGAACTGCTATATATTACCATATAGAGTAGACTATATCTTCACCCATAAAATGGGGCCTCCCGTTTCGACCGCCAATCGCTTGCGGCCTACGTCTTTCGACTAGTCGTTGAACGTTCCTTGTCTCCAAGGCTTCGCTGCTGATTGTCCTATTTTATAGGAGTTCCCAGCAATTAGAGAGGTTTTCATTTACTTATTACTAAGTAACGTCGCAATTTTTTGTTTTTCAGAGTCAGTCATTTTACTATATTGTAAATTAACATCTTTATAGGTTTTATTTTCTCATATACACTGTAAAGTGTAAGTTGATTTTACTCCTATCTTTTCGGCCAATTTTTCATGTGTCATTATATGATAATCATGATTCACTAATACTCACAAAGCTTGTTCATCAGTTAATTTTCTTGTTTTTTGTAATTTATTAGAATTTATTATCTGTTTTTCAATATCTAAATCTTTTTGAATATTATAAAAAATTTCATATCTATCTTCATAAGAAAGATTATGATATTCTTCGTAATACTGGCAATGATTTACACCCTTATTAATTCTACTAATTGTTGTTCTAGAGGTATCATATATATCAGCTAAAACTTGTCCTGATCTATGAGTAAACTCAGATACAGCTAAAATTGTAAAAATGTCAGATTTTGTAAATTTTGTTCCTCCATTAGAAGGACCAAAATTTCCTCCTTCGTTTTGATTATACCCATTATAATAACTATCGTATAATTTTATATATTCTTTTTCTTTATCCGATATAGTCTGAGAATCCACATTATCTTGGAAAAGTATTTCAAAGGAAAAATTGTTTTTCCCATAAATATCATATTCTTTTTGTAAAAAATGATTATCGTGTCTACCATATTTTAAATCACAAAAATGCCTAGATTTTCTTCTTATAATATGATTAGTTAAACCAATATATTTTTTATGATTAACTAAATTTTCAATTTTATAAATATAGTACATAAAAACTCCATTCTTTTGTTTTTATCTTCTATATTTATTAAAATTTTTAACAATAAAATGTTACTCTTTTGCCCAAAAAGTTTACGAAAATTTGAGATTTATTTAATGCTTCCTTATCATCTGCGCCCCAGCCAGGAATCTGGCGGTTAACATTTAAAGTCATAATATATTTTATATATCTTGGACTATCTCTTCTACCAATTTGGCAGTCGCGCGCTTCGACCAGTGGTAAAATCTGGCCTACTGGGCTACATTCATCACCCATAGTCTCTACGCCTTCTCTAAAAGAGCTTGGCACGGTATTCTTTCGTTCACCGTTAGCATGATAAATATCACACACCGCTTTTCCTTGCGTTCACGCGATTTTCACTAACAACTTACGCTGCTAGGCCCCACTCGTTTTGAAAACCTTGAGGGATTATAACTTCATTCAATATGTCTTGGTCAATACCTACGCACTCTTCCATCAATCCTGCTTGGAAACGCCTACCTCTTGTTTTTTCTGTAGCAGCCACGTTTTCTAGTGTTGAACCATTTTTAAATGTATAAATAACACTATCTTTTGTTTGTGACGTTCTAGCTCTAGTTCCTCTGGTGTCTCATATAATTTCTTTTTCAAAAGCAGGAATTAAACGACAAATTTCATCTACTTTACCAGAAAGAATCTGTGCAGACTGCTCTTTACCACCAGCTACAGTGAACAATTTAGCTCCAGGATAAAGAATTGCTTTAATCATAAGCGACATAACCGACATAAATGACTTAGACCAAGCACGAACGAATGTTGCAAAGACATATTTATGCCGCATAACCGCCCGCAAGAACAATCTTTGGTAAAAAAAGAAGTGAAAAGTATTTTCTGGATTTAAACTGCATAAAAAATCAACAAATCTATCTGGATATACTCTCCAATAGGATATAATCTGTCGTAAATCATCCATATTATTTAAAATAACTTCTTTTGTAATTTCAGCTTCTTGTTCTGCGGTCTTTTGAGTAGAGAGTAACGCATCTAAAGACATTTATTCACCTCCTAACTCTTCCAAGAGACGCTCAGCATCCTTTTCTATCTCATTTTCTAAGAACACTTGAAATTCCTCAGCTTCGTCATCCGTCAACGCGTCCGCCGCAAGCTCTTCATCTGATGTTATCAATCCTTTGTCTAAATCTACATCCCCTTCTTCTTCTGCTTTTTCAAGCTTTTCAATGTAAGATTCAATTAAATCACCAAGACCAAGTTCATTTGTAACTAAACCATAAGTATAAGATTTGAGGTCTCGCAAAGTAAAATCTATTTTATCTTGCGGATACTCGTCTGGGTCTGGGAATTGCTCAATTGGGCCACCTTCACGCTCACAAACAGCTATTAATTCTCCAATAGAGTCAAGATAACGTTGTTTTTCTTCCTTATTTTGTGCTTCAGTAAACTTTCCTGATTTGCGGAGCTGGTCAAAGACGGTTGCAAGGCTCTTATAACCATTTACATCGCCTGTATCAAGAGCTTCGTCCATCTTTAGAGAAGTTTTGCACATCTTTTTAAGGACTTCTTCGCGGTCTACGTTAAGTTCATATTCGTTAGCATAACGTTTATACATCGTTTCCATTGCTACTCATTGAGAAGGAGTATATACTGTGCCCCATTTTAACATGAGGAATTGTATATCTTCGTCTGTGAGAGAATCTGTGATAACTGACTCATCAATTGTGTATTGCGGAGTGTTGGGTATCTCGAACTCAGGTGTGGTATTCGACGACGCGGTCCCCGCAGATAAGGTGTTGTATTGTGCTTCAGTAATTTCGCCACGTTCTAATTTAGCTCTTAACTCTTCTTCTCTCTCTTGGGCGGCTGCTAGAGCGGCTTCTGATTCTTGTTGTTGTTTTTTATCGGCATAATTTAGTTTGTCGGTATCTGCGAAGGTATATTGTTTGTATTGTACCATATTCATGGCTCGTAGATAGCGGCCTATGACTGACTTGGGGCCAAAGGAACCGGGATTCTTTTTGTAAACTTCGTTGCAGAGTTGGACTCACTTCTTTTCAATGTAGGGTACATCGAATTTTTCTAAGATTCACATAAACGTGTCAGGTTTGCGGTTGTCGATATACATAGTTAAACAATCTTTACATATATCGTCGCGATGCCCGCCTTTTAGTTTAAAAAACTCAGTTTCAGGTCGCGAGCGCCCGCATTTTGTACAGGTTATTCTTTCTGTCACACTTTTACCTCCTTTTGGATATGAAAAAGCAGCGCTAAAAGCGCTGCTTTAGTAAGATTATTTCTTTTTATTTTTATTCTTCTTTTTATCTGTTTTACCATTTTTACAATCTTTACATTGACTATAAAAATGATCTTTAGATGAATTTTTGGAGAAGAAAGCCGGGTGACCTAATTTGATCTCCCCGCATTTTGTGCATTTCTTCCAATAACCTTTTTCTATATTTGTATAATATCAAATTAAATAATCTTTTTGAGCTTGTTCCGCGAGTAAACGTGGGATACGTTTACGCCAAAGTGATGAATAATATTGTTCAGAGTGTCATTCACCATATTTGCGATCCATTTCAATTTGAATTTGTTCATTTGTAAGACCATCTACTTTTCAGATAATTAGATCGTAGAGAAGAGGATAATCTTCTAAAAGCACGCGTTCCGCAAGATTTTCTAAGTCCACTAAAAGTCAATGCATATCGCATTGAAGGTCGTCTCAACATTCTTCTTTAAGTTTAGGATAATAGCAGAGAAGAAAAGATATATGTTCTGGATTTAGAAGAGAAAGAAGTGCGGAGGACACTGGCATTCCTTCTTCATTGAAGGTTATGTGCTCTTCTAAATCTAGTTTGGCAAGAGTTTTAATTTGAGAGGATTTCATCTTGCCGTTCGCACCTTTTCAGGATGCTTTAAGAAGATAGGCTTGTTGTCATGTTTCAATAATAGAACGTTTTAAAATATAACGTGCGGAGCCCTTTGCTTTTTGAAATTGATTTTGAAGAGTGTTAATTGTATCCATTAATCCCCGCATGCCGGGAATGGTAGAGATTTCTTCTTGGGTAATTGGGTCTTTAGGATCAAGAATTTGATTCTTATCATTATTAATCATGGCGTAAAGACCATCTTCGCCATTTTCTAAGTTAGAGACTATTTCTTCAAATGATACCTGACGTTTATTAATTGTTACTTCACGATTTTTTGTTAATGTAGGATATTCTGATTTTTTCTCCTTTTTAGTTTGATTTTTATCTTGTGTAAATAAAATATAATTGGACATATAATTTAAATATTGTGGGGTAAGCTTTTCGTCAGGAGTCTCTGCAATTAATTTGTTAACACACTCAATTCTTTCTTGCGGAGTGGTTAAGGTGTAGTCAAGTTGCATATACACTCCTATACTGATTTATTTCATCTTACAAAGATATTATATCATGTTTTTCTTTGACTTGTCAAATTTTTTTCAATGAAGTTGAAAAAAATAGCCGTAGGTCAAATTTTTTTGGAAAGATTTATCACGTTTCATATGATACTAAATTTCGATAGTAAACGATAATTGTTTTTTACCCGAGGGAGCTTTCCTCGAAATCGCCGAAAAAATTACAGTTGCAGGTCAGAAAAATTTTTAGTATAATATATTTAAGATTATGGATTGGAAATTTGACTTGGAACGTGGGTTGCGGATTTGAAAATTGATTTGGAACGTGTGTTGGATGAGGCAAAGAGCGAGGGCGGATCGCAGGGACGCTGGTCCTAGGACACACCCGCGGGTTGTCCGGTCACCGCAGAGGAGTACCTTGTAGGTGGATGAAGTGCCAAAGGGTGCGGACACCCCTCGCGGCCCCACGGACGGCATGACCATGCGGCCCCCCCGTCTTGCCAGCGCAGCGACACGCAAAGGCACGCCGCGCAAGGCTTGCGATGCATGGAGCAATTCAATCGACCGTGAACGAGCTGAAATCCGAAGCTGACACACGACAAAAGATTTTCAAGAAAGTTTGCTCAAAGGTATTGCACAGCGTGACCGCATCCCCTATAATGTACATGTAAGCAGTTGAGAGAAAGGACGCACGCCATGACCACCACCACCAACAAGCTCTTTGCCGTCACCATCTTCGCCTATGACAAGAAGGCCAAGGGTTATGTCGAGATGCCCAACGCTGAGCAGCGTTGCGCTTCCGAGGCCGAGGCCATCGCTCGCATGAGTGAGCCGCTGCCCAAGGGCCAGCAGTGGGGCGCGTACATCTACACGCCCAAGGGCGATGGGGCAATGTATATGTCCCTCGCCGAAGTGCGCGACGGCCACCTCGTCCCTGTCTGGTAGGGCGGGGCGGCTAGGCGCGGCGCAAGCGTCGCGCCTAGTGCGTACACTGTGCGCATGTGTGTGTTGTGTTGTGTGTGTTACATCTATCCAATAGAAGGGATAACATAATGGTTACTTATGACATGGTTGAGCAGATGGCTAGTGAGTTGCTTGAGCGATATGCGGGGTATGTGACACCTTACTACAAGGAGCACACTATTGCCATGATATGTAACACTGTTATGATGGCACACCCCAAGGATAAGATAGTTGCTGAGGATATGGTGCGGGGTATGTGTCACATATTCGTTTTTGGAAAAGGTAATCAAGTAGAAAAGGAGTTGTAACATGTCTATCTATAGCGGTGCGGCTGTGCGGGCGTTGGTTGATGCGCTGCCTGCGCATGTCTTTGATGCAGTAGTTGACGAGCTGCCCGAGTTGTTTGATTCGCTAAAAGAATCGCAAGTGTATGATTTTATTCATTGGGAAGAGACAGGGCCAGACCACACGCCTAATGATGTGGCGCAAGATTATGGCCTAGAGGACTATGATGAGCTATTGTATGATAGCGTGTATTATGTGCTATCGTTTGATGATGGCCTACTGTTGATAGAGTAAGCCACCAAGGGCCTTACTGGGTAACGGCCCTATGAGGCCGTGAAAAAAGTTAACCGTGGTTAACTTTTTTATCGAACAAATGTTCTGTATTCAAGACAGAGTACCGTCTCCCGCAATGCTCTAAGGTATGGGCACGACCCAGGTAGTATGTTGCTCATCTGACCATTGCTCTCTCCCTTCTCTCTATCTAGTAGTCTACCAGAGTGAATGAGTGAATGCAATAGGTTTGAGCGAACTATTATTAAAAGTTTTTTTAATACTTTAGTGCAATAGAGTTATGAAGATTATGTGAAGATATCGCAAAACTACTAGACAGCCGCAATCAAAGGACTATAATAGAGTTGTAAGGTTAAAGATATGAAAGGGGTTAAAAATGACGAAGCTGAACGTGAACAGGAACTACATCAACGACCCGCGTTTTGACCGCGCTATCGCCCGCATCGCCAAGTGCTACGAGACTGAGGACTACGACGGGTATGAGCACTTCGTCGAGTACTACGCCAACAAGTTCGGCCTGTCCGAGAACTTCGTCGAGGACGCGGCTATGTGCCTTTACTACTACGGCCCGGAGGTCGGCTAAAGAAAGGAAAATATTGGAGCGTGATTAGAACACGCTAAACCCCGGACCTGCGGGCACCGGGGTTTTTCTTTAGGCTAAACTTTTACAAATGTAAACCATTACAAATGTCATAGTTGGCCGAAAAACTATACTGCACCTATCAAGTTTAATTTTACAAGTGTAAGCCTTTACGTATGTAAGACTTTTTAAGGCTACACTGTGGCCAACCGCATCCCTAGGTTTACCGCCAGCCTATCGTGCGCTGTCCTATTTCTTACCTTTGGACAAGTCCATTGTACACTATCAACGATAGGCACGTCAAGCCTTTTCGCGTTATTGATTTAAATATTTTTCAATTAGTAAACATAATAGTAATAAAGCTCGCCCGCTTGCGGGCGAAAAATTTTACCACAGTTCGCAAGAAAAGTCAAGGGGAAATTTAGAAAAAAATAAAAAATTTCTTCTTGCCTGATACTAAATTATGTGCTATAATTTTAATAGAAGTTAAGGAAAGGGGATAAATTATGAGCACCGTACAAATGTTCGTCTGGATGATTGGTTGGCTTTCCCTTTGGTTTTTTTATTTTGCTTGCGGCCTAGGTGTGTGGTATTATTGGCGCAAGGGTTATGTTATGCAATTTGTTGGTTGCATTGTTGGGGTTGTTTGTGTTAGTATTGTACTGCTTTCGATTGGGGTATAATTATGTTATGGGCTATTATTCTAACATGTGTTACAATGTTGGTATTTTCGTGGTTTAACTACATGAACAATAATTATTATGATGCTATGACTATTCCGGCAAAAATTATTCTCTTTACAATTCTGTTGGTCTGTGGTACAATAACTATGTTGATTTGGTTTAGCATAATCTTTTAATTTTTCCAAGAGAAAGGATAAAATAATGAATAAGGAAATGCGGGCGCTGCGTGAGGGCTTGACTACCGCAGGAATAGAATGGTATGATGATTCTACTATTATTAGCGATAATACAGGCATTACCCGCACTAAGTTTATTAACAAGTATGGGGAGAAATGCTCTGTTATTTATGGGGTTGGCGTTTCTTATGGTTGGAATGAGGGTCTATTGGAGTCAATGCCGCCCGTTCATTTGAATAATTATTACGGTGATGAAGTTGAGGGGTGGCTAACCGCTAATGATATAATTGAAGCATGGATTTAAAAAAGTTGCGGCAAACCCCTTGACAAACATTGTTGAGGGGTTTATTCTATAGTTGCAAGGTTGAGCAAGGTAATACCCCAAGCCAACTACTTGAGAAAGTTCGGGGAAAGTGCGGCCAGTATTATTCTCAAAAAAACATAAAGATTTTTCTAACTTTTTTGGAATTTCTCTTGACACGCGCGTTCCATGATGTAATAATGTAATTGTCCAAAGGGGACAAGCACGAAAGGAGAAAAGATGTTTACTGCTACTGAAGCCAACCGCATTGCAAACGGTTATCAAAATCACGCAAAAGATGAAACTATGAATTATCTTGAAAAGGCTATTATTGCACGTGCAAAAGATGGCTTTAAATGGTTTCTTTGGGATTATGCACACACGATGAACTATGACGGATTAACTGCAAACGAAAAGCAAGAAATTGTCTTTGAACTTCGCTCGGCTGGTTACGATGTAAAAGACCATTGGATGATTAAACAAATAATTATTCGCTGGTAAAAAATTTTAAAAAACTCGCAAAAAGGGGTTGACGCGCAAGCGCAACCCCTTTATAATATTCGTAGAACATAGAAGTTCGGACAGCCTCAACGTAAGGGGCTTGCGAGATAGCGAAGTGTGTGCTTTTAAAAAAAAGAAAAAGTTAACCAAGCCTAACTCGACCGAAAAAATTTGTTAGCCGCGGTTAACTTTTTTTTGACAAACATTGTTCCAAAAGTAGAATAAAAAATTTTCCGAAAAGGTATTGACAACACCAAACGCAAAGAGTAGTATTTGTATTGTCAAAGGGGACAAACAGAAAGGTTTAACAATGAGCAACAAGAAATATTACATGGTAATTGACACGGAGACTTGCGGCGACTATGTTTTTGACATTGGCTATCGTCTCATTGACCGCAAGGGCAATTGCAGCGCACATGGTAGCTATGTTGTGAGTGAATTTATCAACAATCCCGCTATGCTTGACATGTTCAATGACCGCTTTACCCGTGACAAGATTGGTAAGTATTACTTTGATTTGTGGCAGAACAAGGGCGGTTTTAATGTGGCAGATTTTGCCTACATTCGCAATAGGATTAACAGCCTAATTGAGCATTACAATTGCACGGTTTGTGCGTACAATATCGCGTTTGATGTGAACCATCTTGACAAGACCGCTAAAATGTTTGGCTATGATAACTTTTTCGCTGGTGACATTGCAACTCTTGACATTTGGCACGCTGCTATGAGCGTTCTCGGCACGAATACCTATATCAAGTTTTGCATTGATAACGGTTACATTACCACGGTTAGCAACATTCAGACCGGCGCAGAAGTTATGTATCGTTACATTACCAACGATGTAAACTTTACTGAAAAGCACACAGCGCACGAAGATTGCATTATTGAGTGCGAGATTTTGCGGAAGTGCTTCAATCGTAAAAAGCACTTTGAAACTAGCACGGTTGGCATGTGCCTACACAATAAGGAGTGGCAGCGTATTCAAACCACCTACAAAGAACTTGCCTAACCCCTACCCCGCACGTTTTAACCCCTTGCGTGCGGGGTATTTTTTTTGCAAAAATTTTGAGAAAAGGGGTTGACAAACAAGCCGCCGCACACTACAATGTAATTGAACAAAGGATAGGAAAGGGGTTAACGATGAAGTACACGAACGAATACAAAGAAGCCGCCTACAAGGTTGCTGGTGTTTGCGACGTTAGCAAAATGACCGATGACGAACTCAAGGCCGCTAAGGAATATGCAGACGAACTCAAGTTTTATGCCGACATGAGCGATGATTGCACCGTTACCCGCGCAGAAAAGAATAAAATCTACAAGCACATGCAAGCCGCTTATGCAGAAATGAAGAAGCGCGGTATCTACTAAGAAAGGCAAAAGTCGAACAAATGTTCGACTGAGGCCGCAAAATTTTACCACATGCTGCCACAACTTGTCAAGAGAAAAATGCGAGAAATTTAAAAAAATTTTTTTGCCGAAAACCTATTGTAATGGCCTAGGTTATGTGTTATCATCTTGTCGGGGGATTCTCAGAAGTTAACTTTGGTTAACTCATTATGCTCAAAATAAAATAAAAATTCTTGTTGACACCACGCCCCGCACATGCTAAACTAGTATTACCAACTAAGAAAGGGGTTAAAAATGACCAAGGCGATTTACTTTGACATGGACGGAACGATTGCAGACCTGTACAATGTGCCCGATTGGGAAAACAAGTTGAACGCTTGCGACGTTTCGCCCTATGTTGATGCTATGCCGCTTGTTAACATGGATAAACTTAATTCTATCCTTGACAAGTTCATTGCTATTGGGTATGTTATTGGCGTTATTTCATGGTCTGCTAAGCATGGTACTAAAGAGTACAACAAAGAGACGCGCAAAGCAAAAAGGGCATGGATTAAAAACAATCTGCCTTGCGTTAGTGAGTTTCATGTAGTAAAGTATGGGACTAGCAAACATACCACCGCAAAAGTTCGCGGCTCTATTCTCGTAGATGATAACGCGCAAGTTCGCAAGGCATGGGAAAAGTACACCGAGGAAAACTTTACCATCGACGCAAGCGACACCGCAAATCTTTTGAAAAATCTTGAAAAAGTGCTTGCAATGACGGCGTAACGGTGCTAAACTAACATTGTAGGAAAGACAAAGACGAAAGGGGTTTGCAATGGATGAGATTATTTGGCTTATGTGCGTAACCATCTTTTCGTTTTGGTTTGTCGCCAACATGTAAAAATAACCCCGCAAGGGGTTATTTTTTTACAAAAATTTTTGAAAAAGCTATTGCTTTTCTCTTGGAAGTGTGCTATAATAGAAATGACGCCCTGTGAGGGCGAAAAAATTATAACACACCCCGCAGAAAAAGTCAAGCAAAAATCGGCGAAAATTTAAAAAAAGTTTTTTCCTAAAACCTATTGCAATTGCTCAAAACCTATGCTATCATATCAAGGGAGGGAGGGAGGGAGAGACTAAACAAGTTAGGCACGCCTAACTTTTCCATCCAATAGACGGATGTAAATGCATGGGTGTTACGAAACTTTTTAAAGTAATACTGAAAAACCCCTTGACGGCAGGGGCAAACCATGAGACAATAGCATTGTTGAAAGGAACAAGGGGACTTTGAAAAACAAAGAGTAGCGTGCGGGGTAGCTGGGCGTTTCCCTATCCCGCACGACGAAAAAAAGTTAAAAAAAGTTCTTGACACTCCAAAATCGACAAGGTATAATTAAGATACAGAAAAGCTAAAGGGGCTTTTCAACAAACCGCCGAAAGGCAGAAAGTAGGTTTACCATGACGAAGCAGAACACCATTACCCGTGCTATGGCTCTTGAGTTCGCGATTGAGCAGTGCGCAAACAACCCCGAGGTTGTTGAGGTGCTTAACAAGATGCATGAATCCATCACGAAGCCTCGCAAGAAGTCCGATGCCCCGTCTAAGGCTAGGATTGAGAATCTCGCCCTTGTAGATGCCGCTGTTACCGCGATGGGCAACAATGAGGTTAATGCTAAGTGGCTCACGGAGCATGTGCGCGGTATCCTCACGACGCAAAAGGCGGCTGCTGTTATGCGTCTCGGCGTTGAGGTTGGCAAGATTGTTAAGATTGTTGACGGTCGTAAGGTTTCTTACAAGGTGGCCTAGCCACTGCAAGGGGTAGGGCGCAAGCCCTACCCCGCCCAACCACTCACCGACGAAAGGAGAATTTTTAAAATATTTTCGCTAAACCCCTTGCAATGCGCAAGGGGTTTTGCTATTATGACATTGTAAGGAAAGGGACGACGCTCAGACCAAAGGGCGGGTAGGTTCACGAGGAGTCTG